>OIWS01000063.1_pt1 | contig 143262 bp, 102 predicted proteins | sample 1587611 | NCBI WGS metagenome assembly OIWS01 (sample SAMEA3888919, study PRJEB22519) | human gut metagenome | biome: human gut; feature: human-associated habitat; material: faeces | place: Denmark | collected 2010 | reverse complement strand
TGTTCAAGTCCAGAAACAAATGGACGGAATCTCAAAAGAAGAGGGCGAAAATACTGTTCGAACTCTATCCGGACATTGAAAATGCATATAATCTGACAGATGAACTAAGACGAATTTATTCCTCTACAAAAATAAAAGGTGTAGCATATACAAAACTTGCGCATTGGTATAAGCATGTGGAGGATGCGGGATATGATTCGTTCCAAGTGGTCAAGCAGACTGTCTGTGAAAACTATATAGATATCCTCAATTTCTTCGACAATAGATCAACTAATGCCTCTGCCGAATCTTTCAATGCCAAAATAAAAAACTTCAGAGCCCAACTGAGAGGCATATCTGACGTGAAATACTTTCTTTTTAGACTACAGAAAATCTATGCGTAATACACAGGGTTTTCCCCCTGACCCAAAATAAAAAAAGAAATCCGGTGCTTTTCACAAAGGACCGGACCCCTATATAAAACGAACTTAACAAATAGACATAAAAACCTTTTATTGTCTAGGTGCAAAGTTGAGTACATAAAACGTGATTACCAAATTTTTCGTTGAAAATTTTTAATAATTCTTTTTTATATTCTTTTGATTGTGAAATCTAAAACGTTTCTACGCTTACAATTTCTACTGCCGTGGAATAAAAATAATAATCTTTTTCATTGAGCATCACCGACATAAGACGTGGCAAACTCACCGAAATTCAGGGAAATCGTCAACTTGCCGGCAATAATTTTACCAGTGAGCGATGTCACGTTATATTTTGCATAAGGCATTCCCATGGCCAGCGGAACGATGTCGTTGCCTGAAAGAATGATCACATTTTCGCGAATTTCACACTTGACTCCGGGAACAGTGACATCCAGAGAAACAGGCATCTGAGGTACGAACTTGACCTTGTTGAAGATGATGGTCGCCGTCCCGTCATCCTGGAGACTGACATTGACATTGACATTTTCGGAAACATTGTCCTTGCCGTCGGCTACTACCGTCATGGTGCCGGAGTAAACGGTTTCGGTCGGAGTTTCGATGATTTTCACCGGTTCATTCTTGGAACAAGCGGCAGCAACTGTTAAAACGGCCGCAATCAAAAAAGCTTTGAACAATTTCATAATGACTATATAATTAATTTATTTACAATTACTTAAAAATCCAGAGCAATGCCGGCATTGAAGCGCCTGGGCTTGCCGGTCTGGAAAAACGAATTGCCTACAGACTTGAAATAGAACACGTTGTAGGAGGTATCGGTGAGGTTTTCCCCGCGAACGAAAAACTGGACTTTGCGAAAAAACAGCCTTGCGTCGAAACCGAGAATGGAATATGGCTGTTGGACCAGGGTTCCGCTTTCGTTCCAGGAGATGGAGCCGTTCCAGAGAATGTCGGCAGACAACATCAGGGAGTTCAGGACCTTGGAATTGAAAACGAACCTGTACCCTGCCCTGGCATATAGCGAAGAAGACGGAGAATACGGAATCCTGTTTCCGGAATAGTCTTCATGACCATCGTCATACGAGACGAAACGGGCATCCATGAAAGAGGCGGAGAGATTCACATTCAGGCCCTTCCATCTCCAGGAGAGCTCGGATTCCACGCCACGGCTCCTGGACTTGGCAGCATTGGCCATCATGCGTCCGGTCCCCTTCCCATGCGGAAACACGGTAATCTGCTGATTCCGGCAGCTGATATGGTATGCTGTCGCGGATGCGGTCAGAAAATGTCCGGCCGCATTGAATCCGAAACGCACTCCGGCCTCGTAATCCGTGCAGGACTCCGGCCTGTAGCTGGTGGAAGATGCCGGAATCTCCTCAGCAGCATCTAGATACACGCCAAGTTCAGACATCATTCCGTTCATCATACGGTTCTGCAGGATGTCCGAAAAAATCTGTGTATTGAAACCTCCGGATTTGTAACCGCGCGAAACGGAGCCCGTCAGTTTCAGGTCAATGCCGCGATGCCGCATGGCTTCAGAGCCGGCATCGAACAGGACGGATGCTTTCGGAAGAATCTGGAAAAACGACATGTGTTCATTTCCACGGTAGCTGGTCGGGAAATCCTTGTACGAAGGCATCGACGTAAGCTTGAAATGGATGTCAGAACTGGAGTCGTATGACATATGGTCGCCTTCATAATCCACACGGAGCCCGGCTGTAAAGAGCCATCTGGACAGTCGGAAATATGACTCATGATAAGCGGCCATGTTGTAGCTCCAAAGAACGAAATCATTGGAAATCAAGAAATTGTCCTCCTCGATCATGAGTTTGCCGAACTCCTGCGGAATGTAGGCATTGGCATTGTCGAGGATGAGGGAACTGATGCCGTCGCGGAGAAATGTCACGGGCGCTCCCATGCCGTTGCGGCGGACGAATGCGAAAACGCCACTTTGATGGTTCCACCAGGCCGGATGTGTCTGCGGGCGCAGTACAACTTCCTGTGTTACAGCTGCTTGCCGCTGCGTCTGGTTCAATGTGAACATCGACGCGGACGTGAAATCCTGGTCCAGATCCATGGAATCGAACAACATCTGAAGGCTGGTTACCGAACTCAGCTTCCATTTGTCCAAGTCGACATTGACGCGCAGACCGTCCATCACGAAAAGACGCTTGTATGCACTTCTGTCATTGTAATTTACAGGATAGAGCCAGCCTCCGGCCAATGCTTCCCCGCCTTGTGCCGCATCCGTGGCATCAGCCTTCCAGAGCCGGTAAGGATAGCCGCCCTGATCCGTATAAGACGCGTGTAAAGTATTATCAATGAAAGCATTGCCACGTTTCTTCACATATCGGAGACGCACGGATACGGCATCGGAAACATCACATTTGCTGCCTGAATATTCATTGGTATAAAACCCGTCAGTGTGGCCGTACATCACGGCCGCGCCGACATTGTTCTTATACATGGAAGCATTGACCCTCAACGAATTGGCGCTGCCGTATTCGAGATTGGCCCTTACTCCCTGCCAGACTGTCGGGGACAATGTTTCCACAGCCATGACCCCGAGCATGGCATTGCGTCCGTAGAGCGTCCCCTGTGGACCGCGGAGCATATCGATCCGCCGGATGTCCATGAATGAAAAATCATAACAGTTCTTGTCCAGGACAGGCACATCGTCTATATACAGGCCGATTACGGGATTTTCCATACGCGAGCCAATGCCGCGGACATATATGGTAGATGTCATCGCCGACCCGTAATCAGGCATCGTGAGCCCGGGGACAATGCCGGCCAAATCTTTGGGAGAGGCAAGTCCCGCCGCCTCTATCTCCTTCATTGCCAAGGAGGTAACCGGGACGGCAATCTCGTTTTTCGTCAATGTCTGTTTCAATGACGAGGATAAGACCGCGCCCGTCAATGTATCTTTCACGGCAGGTGTCGCCGACAACAGCACCACCGCCACAACAAAATTAATCATAGCGGCGGCAAAAGTACTAGATACAATGATTTCCGTCATTGCACTATTCGCACATCCGAAAGGACGATTTATACCATTTTTTCGCGGAAAGCGGAAGGAGAGATGCCGGTCATCTTGCGGAAAAACCGGGAGAAATATGATGCTTCGGAGAAACAGAGACGTTCAGCGATTTCCGACATTGGCATTGACTTGTCGCAGAGAAGTTCGCGGGCAAGGGCCAGACGGGCATTGTCAATCCACTCTCCTGCGCTTTTTCCGGTTTCGGCCTTGACGGTGCGGTTGAGATGGCTGGGAGTGACGCCCAGAAGCGAGGCGTAACCTGCAACATTGGTGAAGGGCTGCGAGACGTCGAAGACTTTTTCGAGGTAAGACGAGCATAGCCTGGAAGCAGCAGACCCGCCCGGAGCCGGAAGGAGCTCGTCGAACTGGCTGAGTATCACCTCCATCAGGCTTCTGACAATAGCAACCCTACCCGCATGACGCATGAGACGGATCATGAGCTCATCGTAGAAAAGTTTGTCTTCCACGGGGATTGAAAGAACCGACGGTTCCTTCATGCGAAGCACCGAATGTCCGGCATTGCGAAGCAACCCGGTAGAGAACGCGCCCATGTAGCCTATCGTGTCCTTGAAATACTTCACGGAATAGTGAACAGACGGAGGTATCAGGGCGAAATCGCTGGCTTTCAACAGATAAGGGCGTCTGTCAATATCTATGAGCACTTCTCCTGAAAGGAGATATACATACGACCAATCGTCACGGGCAATCGAGTGCATCGGATGTGCAGTCACTTGCCCGGCAGCATTGAGAGGACGTATCACGAAAAGGCTCATTCGTTGCGGTATTGGCTCGGGGTCTTGCCGGTGTGTGATTTGAAGAATTTATAGAACACCGACTGGTTCGGAAAATTCAGCTTGCATACTATTTCCTTGATGGACAAGTCGGAGTATTTGAGCATGTTCTTGGCTTCGAGTATCACGAATGCGTCAATCCAATCAGGGGCTGAACGGCCGCTTACGGATTTCACGAGCTTGGAAAGATACTTCGGCGTGAGACAGAGCTTGTCCGCATAGAAAGCCATGTTGCGCTCCGAGGTGTGATAGTCGGTTACAAGACGGAGGAACTGGTCATAGACATTCTTCGCCTTGGCAGAAGGAGCATGTGGCTGATGCTCGGCTGCGGAAAGACGCCCGGTCCAAATAGAGCCGAGGAAATACGAAATCGAGGAAACGAGGGCGCCGATTGCCTCTTTCTTGTTCTGCGAATCTATGGTCAGAAGTTCGGATGCCAGATCCAGGTATTTCTTGCAGATATTCCGCTCGTGGTCATCCAGGGAAATGCACGGGTTATCCATCAGGGCGACGCTCTCATTGAAAAGACGGTTGAAGTCGAAGCGGACGCTGGACATGAAGTTCTTGGACATGGCCACGACGATGAAATGCATGTTGTCATAGTCGTCACGGTCGATGCCGGATACTCTGATTATATTTCCGGGGACATTGAGCACCAATGAGTTCTCTGCAATCTGGAAGGAGTCCAGGTTCACGTCAAGCTTGATCCTGCCTTTCAGACAGAATATGATGATATAGCCGTCGAAACGGAAAGGATATTGGAATACTTTCAATTCCTTGTCGTATCTGAGTTCCGCTATAAGGAGGTCGTCGCCGAGGCCTTTGCCAGGCATATCCGGAAAAAGATCCTTGAATTTTCGGATACTAATATTATGCAAAACATCTTGTTGTCCCATAGCCTGCAAATATACTGAAAAATTGCCAAAAATCGTTTTTTTCGACCAAATTATCACTTGTTAGGCCAATATTATCTTAATAATGGACAATATGGCAACTTTTTTGTATATTTGTCGGCTGCCAATATAGGCGAGAAAATAAAAAGATATGATATATATGAATAGAGTAAAGACATTGATATGTACCGCTGCGGTGATGATGCTGCCGCTGTACATGAGCGGTCAGGAGACTCTGACATTGGACCAATGCAGGGAAATGGCCATCAAGAACAACAAGGCTCTGGACCAGGCCCGCACGAAAGTCGAAATGGCAGGGTATGACAGAAAAATCGCCAGAGCCAACTACTATCCGAACATCAGTGCCACGGGCGCGTACATGTACAACCAGAAGAGTATCGCGCTTATCAATGACGAATTGTCAGGCAAACTGACAGGCACCGGCACGGCGCTCCACCAGCAGTTCACCACCAAGATGACTGAAATACTGGAGGGGCTGGCACAGCTCCCGGGCGGCCCTGAACTTATTCAAGACCCTAAAGTGCAGGCTCTTATAGGAGCATTGAGCAAGGGAGACATCAGCAATGCGATTACCGCTCTCGGCACGGAGCTGGACGATTTGCTGCACCCTGATACACATAATATGTTTTTGGGTGCCGTTTCACTCCAGCAGCCGGTATTCATGGGCGGCAAGATCGTGAATGCCAACAGGATGGCCAAGCTCGCCGAGGAATTGTCACGTTCACAATACGACCAGGAATATCAGGACCTCCTGATTACAGTAGATCAGGCATATTGGCAGGTGGTTTCCATTTCCAACAAGAAGAAATTGGCAGAGAATTTCGCCGACCTGCTGGAGAAGATGGAGCACGATGTAAACATCTCCGTAAAGGAAGGTGTCGCTACCGAATCAGATGCGCTTGCCATCAAGGTCAAGGCCAATGAGGCCAACATGATGAAAACCAAGGCCACCAACGGATTGGTACTTGCCAAAATGCTTCTCTGTAAAGAGGTAGGCATTGACCTGGGCACAGACATCACGCTCGCGGACGAAAGCCTCGATGCCGTTCCTGTTCCGCAGATGAGCCCGGAGAAAGACCTGGAAAGCATCTATCAGGACCGTCCTGAGACCAGAAGTCTGGATCTCGCGGCGGCGATTTATGACAAGAAGATGAAAATCGCCCGCGCGGACATGATGCCTAAAATAGCATTGACGGCGAACTACATGCTGACAAATCCGAACCTCTATAACGGATTCGAGAAGAAATTCGGAGGCATGTTCAACGTTGGCGTAGCTATCAATATTCCTATTTTCCATGGATTCGAGGCATTGCAGAAGACCCGCAAGGCTAAGGCCGAGGCTACCCTTTACGTCAGCAAACTGAACGAAGCCAAGGAGCTTATCAACTTGCAGGTGACACAGTTACGCAAACAGCTCGACGAGGCATTGCAGAAAGTGGAGATGGCAGAGAACAACCTGAAGAGCGCAGAGGAGAACCTCCGCAAGGCATCAGTAGGTTTCGAGGCCGGCGTGGTTACCACCAACACGGCTCTTGCAGCACATACTGCATGGCTCCAGGCTCATTCAGAGTTTATCGATGCAGGTATCGAGCTCCAGATAACGAATGCAAACCTCCAGAAAGCTGAGGGAAATTATAAATCAGACATTGACTAAGAAAAATATAGAAATCATGGTACAGAATAAGAAATCTTACAATCTTGTAATAGGCGTCGTAGCCCTTTTGGCTATCATACTGCTGATTGCAGTCATCGGATATTTCGTTTCAAAGCCTAAACCGCTGGTTATCCAGGGTGAGGCAGAGGCCACAGAATACAGAGTTTCAGGCAAGGTACCCGGACGTATCGAAACCCTTTTCGTAAAAGAGGGCGACAAGGTACAGAAAGGCGACACCGTGGTATTTATCGATTGCCCTGAGGTCCGCGCCAAACTGGAGCAGGTCACAGCGCTGAAGAACGCCGCTTCAGCACAGAAGACCAAGGCATTGAACGGTGCACGCAAGGAGCAGATCGAGGGCGCTTACGAGCTCTGGCAGAAGGCCATCGTGGGCGAGACTGTCATGAAAAAATCCTACGACAGGATGAAGAGCCTCTACGACCAGAAGGTCGTTTCCGCACAGAAGTTCGATGAGGTCGAGGCTCAGTACAATGCTGCCGTAGCTACCACCAGGGCAGCCAAGAGCCAGTATGATATGGCAGTGAACGGCGCACGCGCAGAGGACAAGGCTGCCGCAGCAGCTCTCGTAGACCAGGCCAACGGCGCCCTCATGGAGGTCAATGCCGCACTTGACGAGCTTTATCTGACATCTCCTGCAGGCGGTATCATTTCAGCTACCTTCCCTAAAGTAGGCGAACTCGTCGGTCAGGGCTCCCCTATCATGACCGTCACCGATCTCGACGACATGTGGTTCACATTCAATGTCCGCGAAGACTATCTCCATGGGCTCCAGCAGGGTGACAAGGTGACGGTGACCATTCCTGCCCTTGACGACAAGGAGTGTACAGCTACCGTAAATTACATCGCTGTACGCGAATCTTACGCAACATGGAAGGCTACCAAGGAAACCGGCATGTACGATGCCAAGACATTCGAAGTAAGAGCAGTTCCTGACACCAAGGTCGAGGGTCTCCGTCCGGGAATGTCCGCAATCGTAAAGGATGCGAAACTTCTTAAGAAATAGCATATTATGAATTTCTGGCAAAATATAGGGGCGGTTGTCCGCCGTGAGCTGAGGATAATGAGGAACAGACCGATTTATCTTCTCGGCTCCGTCGTGACAGTCGCGTTCTGCGCCATATTCTTCCTTACATTCCTGAAACAGGGCCTGCCGCACGATCTTCCTATCGGCATAGTGGATCTGGACAACTCATCATTGTCCCGAAACTTCGCCCGCCAATTGGACGCGACGCAGCTGGGCAAGGTCCTGAAATACGACTCTTTCGCCGAGGCGCGTGAGGATATGCAGAGCGGCAAGATCACCGCGGTCTGCGTCATTCCGGCAGGCATGTATGCCGATGTCCAGGCCAGCCGCCGTCCTACATTCACGTATTACCTGAACGGACTGTACTTCGTCGGAGGCGCATTGTCATACAAGAACATATTGACAATGATCAATCTCGCCGACGGCGCGGTCCAGCGCGAGGTACTGAGGGCGAAGGGTGTCAATGAGGATGCGATAATGGGAAGGATACGGCCTGTCAATGTGGATGTCCACCAGATAGGAAACCAATACACGAACTACGGCTATTATCTGACGAATATCTTCCTCCCGGGAGTTCTGGCATTGACAGTCGTCATCATATTGATTTACTCCCTCGGCGCCGAGCTTAAGTATGGCACATCGCGCCACTTGCTGAGTAGTGCCGGCGGTTCCATGTATAATGCCCTCTTCGGCAAACTGGTGGTTTACACCACATTATTCTCGGTCATCGGACTCATCCTCATACTGCTGATGTATGACTGGATGCATTTCCCGATAAATGGCTCGATCTGGAACATGTTCCTGGCTATCGTACTGCTGGTACTTGCAAGCGAGAGCGTGGCCATCTTCATCATAGGCCTGCTTCCGATTCCGCGTCTGGCGCTGAGTATCGGTGCATTGTACAGCGTGCTGGCATTCTCAATGTCCGGTTTCACGCTTCCTGTCGAGACTATGCCGCCGTATATCCAGGGCCTGGCCGAGGCATTCCCTCTGAGGCATTATTTCCTGTTCTATTCACGTGAAGTGATTTTCGGAACCGGGTTTGCCGGATGGTGGCAGGAGGTAATCCATCTGCTTATATTCCTGCTTCTTCCTAGTCTCGTAATTTACAGACTTAAAGGGGCTTATGTACGTCAGAATTTCCCTAAAAAGTAAACGGCATCATGAAGAAAGATAGTTACATAAAGCAATGGCTGGAGGACTTCTGGGGAATTTTCACCCATGAGTTGAAGCTGATTTTCTCCGATTCCGGAGTGATGGTGATATTCTTCCTGGCCGGTCTCGCCTACCCGATCTTGTACAATTTCATGTACCTGAACGGTGTGTTGAGCGAGACGCCTATCGCCGTGGTGGACAATGCCGACTGCTCCGCAAGCCGCAGGTTCGCGCGCGAGGTAGATGCCACGAGAGAATGCGCCGTCAGATATCATTGTGTCAATGTCAATGAGGCGCAGGACCTCATGAAAGAGGGCAAGATCAGAGGCTACTTGTATTTCCCGGCAGATTATGGCGAGAAGCTTGCCCGCTTGGAGACGGCGACATTGTCGGCTTACGCGGACATGAGCAGCTTCCTTTATTACAAGAATATCCTCATGGCGGCCAATATGGTGATGCTCAATGAAGTAGGCAGCATCCAGATGGAGCGCTACGCTGCGGCCGGATTTTCCGGAGAACAAGCAGAGGCATTGATACAGGCCATTCCGTACGAGGAAAACAATCCGTATAACAGGGCATTTTCATATTCATTGTTCCTGCTGTCGGCAATTCTGCTGGTCATCGTGCAGCAGACATTGTTCTACGGAATGTCGATGCTGGTGGGAACGGCGCGCGAGGAAAATCGCAGTTTCGCTTCATTGCCTGACAAGCTGGAGGGCCACGGCGTAGGTCGTGTGGTACTCGGGCGCGGCGCCGCTTACTGGCTGATTTACATAGGAATATCCATCTACATAGCATGTATAATCCCGGCATTGTTCGGCATCCCGCAGAGGGGCGAGTTCTGGGAAATCCTGTTGCTCCTGCTGTTCTTCGTCACGGATTGCGTAATGTTCTCGATGGCGTGGAGTTCACTCATCACCAGAAGGGAGTCAGTATTCCTGCTATTCCTCGTAATGTCACCTGTATGCCTCTTCCTTACCGGCTTTTCATGGCCGACCGAGGCATTCCCTGAGTTCTGGAAGTGGTTCTCGTACATTTTCCCTACGACATTCGGCTGCCAGGCATTCATTAACTTGAATACCGCCGGTGGTGATCTCGGAACTGCTCATGACCAGATGGTGGCATTGACCATCCAGACGATTGTTTATTTCGCCCTGGCATGTATCGCCGTTTATGCGGAGAACTGGTATCTCCACCACAAGGAGATGCTTGAGGAGAAGAAACGTGAACTTGCGGCTCGTGCAGGTGTGGATCTGGATGAGGATCGCCGCATCATCGCCGGTGACGGGAACGACTAGTGATATAGTTGGCTCTTCCCTGCCGGCGGGACACGGTCACGCCTGGTTTTCGGGGAAGTTGATTTTCAATGAGTTATAAAACCGAGCGTTGAAACGCAGGCTTTTTTTGGCCACGTTTCCACGCTCGGTTGTCTTTCCGTGCGTACTAAAACGTTTTCCACGCACGTCGCTCCGCAAAATTGCGATGACGTGCGTAAATCTGGCCTTTTCACGCACGCGAAAACCACGATCTTCCATAAATGAGGTACGTCCGGACGGGGACGGAGGATTCCGCCGGTCCTCCCCACTACGTGGGTCCCCTCCCTTTTCGGGAGCCAATGCCGGCTCCACCCTCCGTCCCCGTCCGGGCCAAGTCACTGAGATACGTGGCGATGCCAGAAACGGGAAGTGATGTCCTGCAGGGTGAAACGGCATTGACCGTCATGGTGACTCACGCGGTATAGACGCTGGTTCGTCGTCGTGGAATTCAGCGGGCCGCAGTCGGGGCGATATGGACCGACTTTGACATAATCGAAGAGGGCGTAGATGTCATCCTCGACGTTTTCCCTGCCGGAATATATGGCCAGGGACACGGCCGGATAAGCGGTGCGGATGTAGGAAGCGACGGACATCAGCGCCTCCCTGTCGTTCCCCTCGCCGAGAAACAGAAAACAGTTCACGCCGAAATTGTCAGCCAGAAGCTTGTCAATGACGGCGGGCGTCAGCTCCACGCCTACATCCTTGCGGAGAAACGGGGAGTGGCAGCCCTCACAGAGACCTGTACAATTCGAAATATCAACAGCCAGCGTCACCATGTCGGGAATCTCCTCCATGACGACGCTGGTCATTTCCGGTACATATTTTATCATTGGCGATATACCTATTTCTCTGCGTAGAACCTGTGCGCTGCCTCCTCCTGGCGCATCTCGCTGAAAGAAGACACACGCTTCAGGTAGCCGATGACACGGGTCAGGTAATCCAGGTTGTGGCTTCCGCACTTAGGACATACGGTCAATGTATCCTTGCTGATGTAGCCGCAGCCGTTGCATACAGTATTGCGGCAGTTGAATGTAAAATAATTCGTGCCGTAATGCGCAGCGACATTGAGCAGCTGCCTGTACTGGTCCTTGCTCAGATGCTCGGCAATGTTCATGTGCAGCGCAGAACCGCCATCCAGATACTTCACATAATCCTCTCCGTGGAGTTTGAACTTGTCGATCATTGACAATGACTCATCCTCCGGATTGTAGAAGTAGGAACTGTACATATTGTGCTTCGACGACACGAAGAACCCGTCCTTCTTGTCCCACTTGTAGTTCTTTCCGGAAAGATTCTCACCCGGCACGAACTCGGTATTGAACATAGTGTCGCGCGTCTTGTCCTTTCTGTTGGAGATGTTTATGGTCTCCAGAATCGTATTCACGAACTCGCGGTACTCCTCGTTCGGCGAAATCTCCAGGCCCAGGAACTCGGCAGCGTCGGTCAGGCCGTTCACGCCGATGGTAAGGTACTGCTTGCGCATGTCGATGAAGCCGGCCTTGTAGACGTCCAACATGTCCGCCTTGAGGAAATCCAGGATAATCTCATTGAAAGCGGTCTGATACTTGTGTACCCTGCCCGTCATCTCGCTGATTTCAGCGTCAATGAATCCGTACAATGCCTTCCTGTCATATTTCATTTCCTTGGCAAGCGGCTGTCCCTCAGGAATGTCTACGCCTTGCGTCTCCTTGAAGAATTTTCTTGCGGCAATCTGTATAAGCCTGTTCAGATTAATGGTCATCACGGACTTGGAACCGGTCGCCACCGATGCTGTACCCATGGAATACTGATGGGTGGTATGGTTATGCTCCTCATCTGAATTATCCATGTCTTTCAATGAGTTACGCAGACGGCAGCAGCTTGAGAGGCTGTCCGGACTGTTCGAAATGTAGCAGAAGAAGCTATGTCCTTTCGACCACATCTCCGCCGTGAAGTCAGCATAATCCTTGTCCGCATAATCATCCCCGCCGTCGGTCAGGAGCGCCATTGTCTCGACAGGGAAGGTCAGGATATAATGGTTCCTTTCCTCATTGAACCAGTTCATGAAATGTTTCTGCAGCCAGGACAATGTCTCCCATTTCGGCGCAGTGCCGTCAGGGAAGCGGAAATCGCCGAACACGCCCTCGAAATAAGGCTTGTCGAAATAGCCGATGTTCCAGAAAACCGTCTGATAGCCGCGGTTTCCCGCCGGCATGTTCATCGAGTGCACGACCTGCTGGAAATAATTGTCAATGACCTTCTCCAGCGTGCGCTGCTTGGTATTGTTCTCGACCACCTCTCCGAGCCTGTCCGTATAGTTCTCGCCATAGTCCTTGCGGATGAAATAGTCGAGGTACATCAGGAATTCCGGAGTAGCGACCGCTCCCATGAACTGTGATGAAATGGAATAGACAAGGTTGATGAACTCTCCGCAGAAAGACTTGAGGTCAGTCGGTGCAATGGACACGCCGCCCAATTCCTTCAGGCCGCTCTCCAGGTACGGATACATCGTGATGGCTACGCAATATGGATATCCAGGAGTGCCGCTCTCGTCATGCTTGTAGAGGACATGGCTTTCCAGGTCATCAATGTACTGCTCAGCAAGACGCTTGCCGTACATTGCCTTGATCTTGTCCTTCATGATATAGCGGTTCTGCTTGATATTGTTCTCCTTATACAGTTCCTGACCGAGAGTCACGATGTTCTTGCGGGTGACATTGGCATTGGAATCGAACTTGGAGCCTGTCGCGGCATTGGAAGCCTTGATATAGTCGCGGATGAAGTCGCGCTTCTTGCGGAGGTCGATGCCCGCGTCGAATTTTTCGATGTACGCGAGGGCGACCTTCTTGTTTATGGACATCAATGACTCCTCGACCTGGCGGCGAATTTCCTTGCTGGCGATCTTGTCATATATATAAAGATTGTCCACAATCGAAATTACCACAGCTTCAGGGCATTCCTGTCCGGCAGTCTTATATGCTTCGTGAATACCTCTTATCAGCTTTTCCCTGTCATACTCCTCGTACGAACCGTTAGTCTTGTAAACGTCCATAGTCATTTAGAATTATTAAAAATAAAGTCCAATCCGGGGTCACCGAATCGGACTTACAAAATTATAAAATCCCTCTCCCTTATCAAAGGGTTTTCCAGGGAAAAGTTATCAACATGTGAACACCGCGTCAGGACGCGGCCACATCACGATGCCTGCATCGCGTACCTCATAATGAAGAGTGCGGCGAGAATCCACATTGTGATGGAAATCTTCTTGAACTTGCCTGTCAATGCGTTAAGGACTACATAAGTGATCATACCCAGCATGATACCGTCGGAAATGCTGTAGGTCAACGGCATGAGAAGCATTGTCACGAATGCAGGAATTGCGTCGGCATAATCCTCCCAATCGATGCTCTTCACAGGGGATGCCATCATCACGCCCACGATGAACAGGACAGGACCTGTAGCTGCTGCAGGGATGGCAAGGAACAATGGCGAGAAGAAGAGAGCTGCTGCGAAACAAATGGCAATGACGAATGACGTCAGACCTGTACGTCCACCCTCTGAAACACCGGAAGCACTCTCGATATATGTGGTGGTGGTACTGGTTCCGCACATGGCGCCGGCTACAGTAGCCACGGCATCAGCCATGAGCACCTTGTTGATGCCGTCCACATTGCCGTCCTTGTCCACCATTCCGGACTTCACGGACACGCCTACGACAGTTCCGATCGTATCGAACATGTCAATGAAAAGGAACGTGAACACGATGCCGACCATCTGCCAGGAAAATATCTGGGACCAATCGAATTGGCAGAAGATCGCGTCAATGCTGGGAGGTGTGGACATCACGCCATTGTACTGGGTAACACCCATAGGGATACCGATGATGGTGGTGGCGATGATACCGATGAGCATGCCGCCACGAACCTTGAGAATTACCAGGGCGGAAGTGAGGACAAGACCCGCAATCGCCAGAAGAACGGTTGTGTCGGACAACTTGCCGAGCATCACTAATGTATCATCATTTCTCACAATGATACCGGCAGATTTAAGACCGATGAAAGCGATATAAAGACCGATACCGGCACCGATGGCACGCTTGAGGTTCATCGGAATCGCATCCACGATAAGCTTACGTACATTGGTGACTGTCAGCAGGATAAAGATGACACCCTCGATAAATACCGCGGTCAGTGCCAACTGCCATGGAATCTCCATGCCGATGCATACGGAGAAAACGAAGAAGGCATTGAGACCCATGCCCGGAGCAAGTCCGAAAGGTTTCTTGGCATAGATGGACATCACGAGACAGCCGACAATCGCTGCAAGAGCAGTGGCGGTAAACACGGCTTCCGTAGGCATTCCCTTGGAAGCAAGCTCCGAGAAGATGTTAGGGTTCACGGCCAGGATATAGGCCATCGTGAGGAAAGTGGTGAGACCGGCAATGATTTCAGTCTTGATGCTGTGCTTTGTCGGATCCAGACCGAAGGTTTTCTGCAAAAGTAAGTTCATGGCTTGTCAATGATTAGAAAACCCACTTTACACCCAGACATGGACGGCACCAGAAGCCTTTTGCTGAACCGAAGTCATAAGAAAGCTCAAGCTCGGTACCGACATTGAGATTGTCCACGCCGAAGTGCTGGCCTACTGCATACCAGAGCTGTGGCTCTGAGACGAACACGACATTGGAAGTTTTTGCTTCTGCCCATTTGCACGCCCCCTCTTTGTTTACAGGACATACCATATGGTTCTGCCACCAGAAATCAGCGAAGCCGCTGAATCTCAAACCCTTGACATTGAAAAGGTCCTGCATGCCCCAGACAGCGGTGAACTGCATCGGAACCTTGCTGTGAGGTCTGCTGCCGTCGGCGGCCTTGTCATAAACGATGTATTTTCCGAGAACTTTCAGGTTCAATGTGTTCTTGAAATCCTTGCTGTGGAAGAACCAGTCAAGACCGCCGAGGAACGCATGGTTGATGTTATACGCATTGTAAACACCGCCATTGTACTCTACATGTACGCTGAGAGGAGCCAGTTTGCTGTTCTGCCAGAAATTCAGGCAACGGGCGATCTCGAAGTAAGTTCCTGACGGAGCCTTGTTTCCATCAGCTTTTCTTGCTTTGTAGTCGTAGTCGATGAAAAAGAATGTGTTACCCCATTTGTCCCCATAGAAGCCCTCAAGGGTGGTGGTAACTTGTTTACGGTCACGACCGAAGTCGTAAAAGATTTGGAGGTTTGTCTGCGCTTTCGCCATCTGCGAGAACGCCATCAATGCTACAACTGCAGCAAAAAAGGTTTTTTTTAACATAAGTTTGTTTATATGAGTTGATATGTATATCCGAAGAATGCGTAAAAAAATCGCGGGGCGGCCGGAGGCGGTCGTCCCGTGATTCATCTACAGCTTCAACAGGGCAGTAGTCTCGATGTCGGACGGCATTGCAGCCATCCCGTCGCACTCCGCCAACTCTATTATGAAGTTCGCAAAAATCGCCTTCGGCGAGAACTTGCGTATAAGGTTCAATGCTGCAACGGCAGTTCCGCCTGTCGCCAGCAAGTCGTCATGAAGCAGCACGACATCATCCGATGTCAATGCATCCGTATGAATTTCAAGCGTGTCGGAACCATACTCCTTCATGTATTCCTCAGAGTACGTGTCACATGGCAGCTTGCCGGGCTTGCGTATCGTGACGAAGCCTGCTCCAAGTTTGTATGCCAATGCCGCCCCGAGAATGAATCCGCGGGATTCCAGGCCGGCAACCTTGGTAATGCCTTTATCCTTGTAAAGTTCGTATATCGCATCTACGGCCTCCTTGAACGCATCAGCATTCTTGAAAAGCGTAGTCACGTCCCTGAAAAGGATTCCCTCCTTGGGGAAATCCGGAATGGACCGGATGCTGGAAACAAGTAATTCCTTATCCATCAGACTAGAATGTAAATTTCACCATTCCGAGAAGACGATGGTTGGTAACCCAATGAAGGTCTCCGTCGACAAGTCCGTTGGAAGAGTTCACGTGTTTGGCAACGTCATACTTTCCATACTGGGCTGAAGTGATGTCGTACTCAAGACCGAATGAAAGCTTTCCGAGGTTATATACCACTGTCGGGGTCACGCGGATGATCTGGTTCAGGTTATGGAAACCGTTTCCACTGATATAAACATTGTCCGTGCTGGTATATCCCGGATTCGCAGGGTCCTCATAAAGGGACTTGGATGTTCCAAGATTCTTCATGTGGCCGATCATTCCCTGGACCTGAAGCTTGCGGCCGTATTTTACAGAAAGATATGATGCAGTGCTATGGAGAGGGGCATACTCCCATGAACCGTCGGAATTGACATCCGTCACGCCGTAACCTGAAAGCATGTTGAAATGCTCACCTGCAGAAGCATACACCACTTTGGCATTGACAGCGAAAGCATTTTTCGAATACTGGGCATAAACGTATGGGCTGACGGTGGTGATACGGTCATCGACCTTGTCGCCGTCAGAATTTCTCCATCTCGGTTTGATGCTGAGCACATCCATGCCCACACGACCGGTGAAGCCGTTGTTGCTCTTGAACGTGACACCGGCATAGAACTCCGGAGTGCAGCCATACTTGATATAATTGTCAGAAGCGCCGTTAGGGCCCGATGAAAGATACTGCATCTGCCAGATGAAGCCGCCTGTCAATGTGAAATTCTTGGAGAAGTTATGGTCGAGCATGACCTGAGGAGTACGGCTGAACGGATTGAACGGCGTACCTGTCTCCAAATCAATCACATAAGGCTGGTCAGCAGCGATAGGATGCCATGCCTGGCCGATTTTCAGCGAAGTGCTCTGCTTGCCGTCCTTGCCGAGTCCGTCCCATCCCAATGTAGCATAAGCCTGACGCAGACGGAGTACGGCGACATTGCCGTTCATGCAATAGAAGTCGGTCTCGATCTTAGCGCCGACCTTGGTCTTGCCGAACTGGTAATCCTTTACATCCAGACCTACACGTGAAGTAATCGCGAGGAAACGGAATGTAGGATTCGCATTCATATCCTCACCTTTCGCGTTAAGCGCCTCATCCTTAGGGATATAGTAGAACAAATCCTTGGTGCCGGACTTGCTCTCGCGTGAGTCGAAAGCGAAGTAGTTGCGGATAAAACCGTAAAACTTGAAATGCGAAGGCTTCTCTATTTTCGCTGAAGCGTCAGCAGGCTCAGAAGCAAAAGCCTTGGCAGCCGGAGCGAAAAGCGCAACGACTGCCAGTGCCAAAAATCTATTTTTCATTAGAATCCGATGAAAATCAATACTGCATAACCAAGTACGAGGCCGACGACACCGATGATTGCACCGACCTTCGTCATATCCTTGACCTGGATGAGACCGGTAGAATGTGCAATGGCATTCGGAGGTGTACTGATAGGGAAAAGCATTGCCACAGAGGTAGAAAGTGCAACTCCCACGAGGAGGGCCTTCACGCCGCCGATAGGTCCGAGCATGTCACCCATACCTACACCTACCGCACTGAGGATAGGAACGAGGAGGCTGGCTGCAGCAGAGTGCGAGATGAAGTTGGACATCGCATATCCGAGGAGACCTGAAAGGATGAGGATCACGAGCGGCTTGAATGATGCGAACGGAATAGACTGGACGAGGTTCTCTGCGAGACCTGTCTTGTTCAATGCAATACCGAGCGCGAAACCGCCGGCAACCATCCAGAGTACGCTCCACTCTACGTTCTTGAGGTCTTCTTTCGTGATGACACCGGTCGCGCAGAACACACCGACAGGTATCATTGCCACTACATTGGCATTGATACCGGTGTATCTGTCGAGCACCCAGAGAAGGATGGTCACTGCGAATGTAACCCAAACGATATATGTCTTGGTATCAGGCTTTCTGGTATTCTCTATCTTGAGTTCAATCTTGTCAGATGAGAACGGGAAGAGTTTCAGAAGGAGGAACCATGCGAAAAGAAGCATCACGATAACGTAAGGCACCATGATGAGCATCCACTCGCCGAAACCGATGCTCTGATGCATTGTCTCAGTCAGATAGCCGAGAGCGATAGCGTTAGGAGGAGTTCCGATAGGGGTTCCGATACCACCGAGGTTAGCTGCAACAGGAATTGCCAATGCCAATCCGGCCTGGCCTCTCTCGCTGGCCGGAAGTGTCTTGAGGACAGGTGCCAGGAAGGTAAGCATCATTGCGGCGGTAGCCGTATTGCTCATGAACATTGAGAATACACCGATGACCATGAGGAAACCGAGAAGCACGAATTTAGGCTTGGTTCCGAACGGCTTCAGCAGGACTCTCGCAAGCTGGACGTCCAGACCGACCTTGGTCGCTGCAATCGCAAGGAGGAATCCTCCGAGGAAGAGCATGATGGTAGGATCTGCAAATGCTGCCAGGAGGGCCTTGTAGCTGACAAATGTGCCCATGTCGGCAGGATCGGCGCCCACATTCCTGAGGAATAGCGGACAACTGTCCGAAATGGTGAACAGCAATACCACGATGACGGTTACGGATGTCGCCCACGTCGGGAGAATCTCGAACATCCACATCAATGCTGCCAGTGCGAAAATCGCTACCGTTCTCTGTTCAATGATTGAAAGGATAGGAGTCCCGTTAGGTGTCACTCCGAAGAATGACCTTGGAACAAACCAGAAAAAAAGAAATACGGCAATGGTAAGAAGAAGCATCACTAGCTTCTTTACCGGAAAAGCCGCAGTTGGTTTAACTGTTTCAGTTGACATTTTATGTTTTCGAATAATATTATTGTCTAGTTTCGTTCAATAATAAAACGCGAATATAGACAATTTTCAAGAGATATACAAAACGATAACGGGTGCAAATCATAACAAATGCACCCGTCATCAATCGTTATCAATCAATCTAGATAATGCCCTGTGCAAGCATAGCCTCGGCAACCTTCATGAAGCCGGCGATGTTGGCACCCTTGACATAGTTGATATATCCGTCCTCCTGTGTACCGTACTTCACGCAAGAAGCATGGATAGCGTCCATGATGCCATGGAGCTTCTCGTCCACCTCTTTCGCAGTCCAGCTGAGGTGCATTGCATTCTGGGTCATCTCAAGACCTGATGTAGCTACACCACCTGCATTGACAGCCTTTCCTGGAGCGAAGAGAATCCTGGCCTTCTGGAATGCCTCGATAGCGCCCGGCTGGCAACCCATGTTGGAAACCTCAACGCAGCACCATGTGCCGTTTGCGATGAGTTCCTCTGCATCTTCCTTGGACATTTCGTTCTGGAATGCGCAAGTCATAGCGATGTCGCACTTCACGCTCCAAGCCTTCTTGCCAGGGGTGAATGTCGCATCCGGGAATTTCTCTGCGAATGGAGCGACAACGTCGTTGCAAGATGCACGGAGTTCGAGCATGTAGTCGAGTTTCTCCTTGGTCATTCCGTTAGGGTTGTAGATAACTCCGTCAGGACCTGAGATAGCTACAACCTTAGCGCCGAGTTCAGTAGCCTTTACGCAGGCACCCCATGATACGTTACCAAAACCGGAAACAGCCACGGTCTTGCCCTTGATGTCGAGGTCTGCCTTATGATTATGAAGCATGTGCTGCAAGAAATAAACTGCACCGAAACCGGTAGCTTCAGGACGGATGAGTGAACCGCCGAAAGAAAGGCCCTTTCCGGTAAGCACGCCATTGTGCTCGCGTTTAAGTTTCTTGTACATACCCTCAAGGAAGCCGATTTCACGGCCGCCGACTCCGATGTCGCCTGCAGGAACGTCCATGTCAGGACCGATGTTTCTCCACAATTCAAGCATGAAAGCCTGGCAGAATCTCATGATTTCACCCTCTGATTTGCCCTTAGGGTTGAAATCTGAACCGCCCTTGCCGCCGCCCATAGGCAATGTCGTAAGAGCATTCTTGAATGTCTGCTCGAATCCGAGGAACTTCAAGATTGAAGGGTTCACTGAAGGATGGAAACGGAGACCTCCCTTGTATGGTCCGATAGCGTTGTTGAACTGTACACGGTATCCGGTGTTTGTCTGAACCTCGCCATTGTCGTCAACCCAAGTAACACGGAATGTAAACATTCTGTCCGGCTCCACGAGGCGCTCGATGATTCGTGCGTTCTCGAATTCAGGATGCTTGTTATATACATCCTCGATGCATTCAAGTACTTCACGTACAGCCTGGAGATATTCCTTCTCCGTAGGATACTTGGCCTGGAGTTTGGCCATGATTTCTTCGGTTCTCATTTGTGTTATTAGTTAATTGGTTTTACTTTAACGTTTTATAGTCAATTGTCATAAAATCTGGCCCTGCGGCCAGTCACTGTGTATATCCCTTATAAATATTAAAGAATCATACTTAGTTCTCTGCAAATCTAATAATAAAAACGTTCAAATCATAATAATTTGTAAGAAATTTACAGAGAAAAATAAAAAAGGCGATATCTTGAAGATACCGCCCTATAAATCAATGGTTTATTACTGCTTCTGTGACTGAGCCTGAAGTTCCTGCTGGAGAGTTTCCAGAGTTCTTCCGTCAGGAATGTTGAGAGCCTTTCTTGCAGCCGGTGTCAGGTCTACGCTCTGAGTCTCATCAACATACAGCATTGAAGCCTTTTCGAAAACATAGATGTAACCGCCTTCCTTTGCGAGCTTCTCAACTGCTGCGACAGCCCTCTGCTGGATAGGAGCCATGAGCTGCTGCTGTTGCTGCTGGAGTTCCTGCTGGATGGACTGGTCGAAATCCTGGATTCTGGTCTGGATATCCTGGAGTTCCTTCTCTTTGCTTTCGCGGATGGCAGGTGTCCAAGTGGAGCTCTTCTGCTGATACTGCTGATACTTAACCTGGAACTCGTCAGTCATGCTCTTGTATGTATCCTGAGCTTCCTGCTGAGAAGCCGCGATCTGTGCTCTAGCAGAATCTGCCGCAGGCATAAGCATTACGAGCTCATTGAAATTAACATGAGCGAATTTCTGAGCTGAAGCCGACAATGAAAGAAGTGCTGCAGCTGCGATCAAAATAATCTTTTTCATATCAATCAATTTTTATGTTTCCAATATCAATATCCTAGAACTGCTGACCGATAAGGAAGTGGAACTGCCCCTTTCCATTGGTCTTGTCATCAAATCCATAACCCCAGTCGATTCCGAGGAGGCCGATCACAGGGAGGTAAACCCTCACGCCGACACCGGCAGAACGCTTGATTTCGAACGGATTGAAATCCCTGATGTCCGACCAGCAGTTACCGCCCTCGAGGAACAACAATGCAAAGATAGTAGACTGCGGCTGCATTACAATAGGGTAACGGAGTTCGACAGTAAATTTATCATAAACATTGCCGGCATACGAATAACCGTTCGAGCTGTACGAGGTCGCCTGGTATGGTGTCAACGAGTAGTTCTCATAACCACGGAGGGCAATGACTTCGGAACCGTATGAGTTGTAGCCCGACATACCGTCACCTCCGACGAGGAAGCCCTCGAATGGAGAATAGCCCCACTTTCTGTTATAATATCCGAGGTAACCGAACTGCGCCCTGGTCATGAGCACGAGGTCGCCCACGAGTTTCGTGTACAATGATCCCTTGAATGTCCATTTATGATACTCAATCCACTTGTATCTGTCCTGTGACGACCATCTGTCATAGTTGATGTCTCTCCAGTTGCCGACCTTCACAGGATTTCCGGCGGCGTCAAGCACCCCTTTGTCCTTGCGTCTGAACAATGAATACGGAGGCGTGATCTGCACTGAGAAAGAGAGGTCCGAACCCTGACGCGGATAAATCTGCTGGTCGGTGGAAGTTCTGGACAATCCCAATGTATAGCTGAGGTTGTGAGAAATACCGTCATCGAATATGAAGTAGTTCGAGTACCAATCCTTCAACTTGTATGTCTGCCAGCTGAGCTGGTTATACAATACGAAATAGTTGTCAGGCCATTTCAGACGGTTTCCGAGTCCCGCAGAAAATCCGTACACTTCGAACTGCTTGTCATTGTTCAGGATGTTCCACATGAGGTAGGAGTTCGTCTGACGGCTGTAATAAGCTGACAGGCTCAATGACGTAGGCTTCTTGCCGAACAGCCATGGTTCCACGAAACTTGCGGAAAGCGATGAATAATATGTACCGCTGGTCTGGAATCTGAACGAAAGGTTCTGTGCATCTCCAAGCGGAACAGGTCTCCATGCGCTCTTGTCGAACATACGTCTGGTGGAGAAGTTGTTGAAGCTTACACCCACGGTGGCGACGAATGTACGTCCTCCCCATCCTCCGGAGAGTTCCAGCTGGCTGGAAGGCTTCTCGGTAACATTGTAGACAATATCGACGGTGCTGTTCAGCGGGTCCGGAAGAATGGAATAGCCCTTCGCCGGATCGGCTATCGCCTCAGGATCGAACTGACCGAGAGATGCGATTTCTCGGATGGACCTCTCGAAGTCGCTCTGGCTGAACAGGTAACCAGGTCTCGTGAACACCTGACGGCGCACGACGCGCTCGTTGGTAAGGTCATTGCCGTTGATTATGATATTGTTCAATGTCGCCTGCTTGCCTTCGGCAATTCTCATCTCCACGTCCACGGAGTCTCCGACCACGTTCAGCTCGACCGACTGGATATTGATGAAGAGGTATCCGTTGTCGCGATAAAGCTTGGAAACGTCAACATCTCCCTGCTTTCCGCCGCCCTGAAGACGTTTCTCCATCGTAACCACGTCATAGACATCACCTTTCTGAATCTGGAGAATAGAGTTCAATGCCTCTGAAGTATAGACGGAGTTTCCGGTCCAGGTGATGTTCCTGAAATAGTACTTGTCACCCTCGTCGAACACGAAATCAATTCCGAGCCTGCCCGGTTTCACGGTGTAGATGGAATCACGGAGAAGCCGCGCATCCCTGTAACCCGCCTCGTTGAAGGCGCTGATGAGGGATTTCTTGTCGTTCTTGTACTCCTTGTCATTGAACTTCTTGCTGCTGAAGAAGTTATAGAACTTCGCAGACTTGGTCTTCTTCATCGACTTGGCGAGCTTATAGTCGCTCACATGGTCATTGCCGATGAAATTGATGGTCTTGATCTTGATTCTCGGGCCGCGGTCCACGTCATAATTCACGCGGATGGCATTGCCGATGATGGTATCTTTCTGGACACGAGGCTCCACCCTGACGTCGAGGAAGCCCTTGTCCTTGTAGTATCTCTTGATGATGTCGACGGACGTCTTCGCCACGTAGTCGGAATATTCGCCTCCGCGTTTGAAGTTCAGACGCTCCTGAAGATCTTTCTTTTCACCGCTCTTCACTCCGGTAAACGTCCATCTGGTGACTCTCGGACGCTCTTTCACGACCAGTTTCAGGAAGATGGTATCTTTCGATGCCGAAAGCGAATCGGCATAGACGGCCACATCCTGGAAATAGCGCTGCATCCACAGACGGTTCACGATGGACGAGATGTCCTCACCGGGAATCGTAACCTCCATTCCCTTTCTGAGACCTGTCTGCTGCAATATTTTGTCATTGTGGAAGCCCTTGTTTCCCTCAACGGAAATGCCGCCCACAATATATTTGCGGGGATTATTGTAATCTACCTCTATCGAACTGCTTTTCTGCTGCCCGAATGCCACGGTCTGCATAAGGAGGAGCACAGCCAGGCAGAATATCCGATTAAAAATCTTCATTCTTTTCTAAGAAAGTGTTTTTATATAAAATATCTCACAAATATACGGCAATTATTTCACTTTTCCATAACGGCGGTCGCGGGATGCAAATTCGGCCAATGCCGCGGTGAAATCTTCCTTGCCGAATTCCGGCCACATCTTCTTGACGAACAGGAGTTCAGAGTATGCTCCCTGCCACAGGAGATAGTTGCTGATACGCTCTTCGCCGGAGGTACGGATTATCAGGTCAGGATCAGGAATTCCGTCGGTGACCAGATATTTGGAAAAGGCCGACATGTCCGTGATTTTGTCAATGTCTTCGCCGGAATGCTCTGCCGCAAACTTCTTCGCAGCCTGGAAAATATCCCACTTTCCGCTGTAGCTCACGAAAAGAATCAGGTCCAATGCAGTATTCTCCCTGGTCTTTTCTTCCAGAGCAGCAATCCCCTGCTGAAGAGCCTCAGGCAGACGCGCAAGATTTCCGAGAACACGGAAACGCACTCCGTTCTTCATGAGCATCTCCACCTCCGATGCGATGGAATCCATCATCAGATGCATGAGGAAGTCGACTTCCTCCTTAGGTCTGCCCCAGTTTTCTTCGGAAAAAGCATAGAGAGACAGGTACTTCACACCTGCCTCGGCAGCAGCTTCCGCCACGACACGCACCGTCTCCACGCCTTTTTTATGGCCGAAGATACGTTCATGCCCCTGTTCACGTGCCCACCTTCCGTTTCCATCCATTATAATGGATACATGGACGGGGATTCTGTTCTCATTTTCCATCTGGTATTCTTGATTTCAGTCGCTGTAATTCCTGATGTCCTCGCCCCAGAACAATTTGCTCATAAGAGCCTTCACGAAGTTCGAATTCCGGAGCCGGATACGTTTTAGCGAAAATTGTGCCATAGAGACATGAAGTTCCACGGACCCGTCGATACGCATTGTCCTGTTGTCCATGGTGAGGACGGCAGATTCGTCGCGTGATATGATGGAGATGCCGATACGGCTCGTTTCCGGAACCACGAGCGGACGCACATTGAGGTTATGCGGAGCAATCGGCGCAATTATCAGGACCTTGGAATCCGGGGTGCAGATCGGGCCGCCTACGCTCAATGAATACGCGGTAGATCCCGAGCTGGTCGCAACCAGCAGTCCGTCAGCCCAATACGCCGGCAAAGCATTGCCGTCGAGGGTAACTTTCACGCCCAACATAGCCGCGCCGTCCCGGTGCACCGCGATTTCGTTCAATGCGAACGGCCAATACTCCCCGTCAGGGCGGAGTTCTCCTCCAGAAGCCGAGACCGAAAGCATGGTCCGGTTTTCCAGCTCGTAACCGCCGTTCAACAGGGCATTTGCGACATCTTGCGGACGGTTCTCCGACAGAAAGCCGAGTCGTCCGAGATTGACACCGAGAATCGGGACTCCGGAATCTGCGACCAGTTGGGATGCCGACAGGAAGGTCCCGTCTCCGCCGACGCTCAGGACTGCATCCGTGCCATCCTGCAGATTATCATTCGAATCAATCTCATACATAACCGCGCCGGCCCCCTCCAGTTTACTCTTCATTTTCAGGAAACCGGGGTCCGCGGACAATGCCTTATTCTTTAAATATACACCGAGAAGCATTTTCAATGCGGGATTTTATCGTGGGATGCCAAAATTAGCACTTTCTTTACAATATTTGCATAATAATAATTATTTTTGTCAAGATTTGAGGAATCAAGCTATGACAAGGCTAAGTGTAAACATCAACAAAATCGCGACGCTCCGCAATGCCAGGGGCGGAAATCTGCCGGACGTGGAAAAAGCGGCCTGCGACTGCGAAAGATTCGGTGCAGAAGGGATTACCGTCCATCCGAGACCGGATGAAAGACATATAAGATATAGTGACGTAAGGGAGATCAAGCCTCTCATCAATGTCGAATTCAACATAGAAGGGAATCCGATACCTAAATTCATTGACCTGGTAAAAGAGGTGGGGCCTGCGCAGGTGACACTGGTGCCGGACGCCGAAAATGCGATAACCTCGAATGCGGGCTGGAACACATTGGAACACAAGGACTTCCTGACGGACATTTGCCGCGAATTCAAGAGCGCCGGCATCAGAACGTCGATTTTCATTGACCCGGATCCGGCCATGGCCGAGGGTGCTGCCGCCTGCGGCGCCGACAGGGTGGAACTTTATACGGAGGCTTATGCGTCGCAGTATGCGGCCGGCAGGGAACGGGCGATCGGGCCTTATCTGCGCACTGCCGAGAGGGCGAGGGATTGCGGTCTGGACATCAATGCGGGCCATGATCTGAACCTCGTGAACCTGGAATATTTCATCAGGACGATTCCTTGGACAGCGGAGGTTTCCATCGGACATGCCATCATCTGCGATGCGTTGTACATGGGACTGGAGAAAACAATTCAGGCATATCTGTCGAAGATTAAAATATTTTAGTAACTTTGCGACATTGTGCCCCTTAAAAAGGACGACGCATAATTAAGGAAAAATAAAACAAATTAAAATAAAGATGAAAAACACACCATTGATTATCAGCATCATAGCTCTTGTTGGCGTGATTGCACTCGGAGTAATGTCGCTTACAGGCAAGAAGGCTGACACCGCCGGCGCTGAAGGAACAGAGGCTGCCGCAACAGCAGAGAAAGGCGCTATCGTCTATTTCAACATTGACCGCGTCCTTTCAGAGTACGACATGGCGAACGACCTGAGGTCCGTAGTCGAGTCCAAGGCGCAGGGCATCCAGGAAGAAATGAACAGAAGGGGCAACAGCCTCCAGAAGGACGTAAATGCTTTCCAGGAGAAGATCAACAAGGGTCTCCTTACCCGTTCAACCGCTGAAATCCAGGGCCAGAATCTCGAGAAGAGAAGAAACGATTTCAATGAATTCGCCAACCAGAAGAATCAGGAAATGGCTGAGGAGCAGCAGGTTATGATGAACAATATCGGCGACGCCATCAAACAGTTCCTCGACAAATATACAGTCGAGAAGCATTATTCAATGGTAATCGCTACATCCGGTGACATTCTTCCTTCACCTGTAGCTGCTGCCGACAGTTCTCTCGATGTTACTGACGACATCATCACCAGACTGAACGATGAATACGTCAAGAACAAATCGAAGAATTCTTCCAAGTAGAAACCAAATAACTGAAGTGTGAGAATCGCAGTATTATCCTGCTTCTATCCTTTCAGGGGAGGTATTGCCCAGTTCAACGCAGCTTTGTACGCAGAACTGGGCAAAACTGATATTGTCGGGGCGTTCAATTTCAGCCGGCAGTATCCGAATTTCCTTTTCCCGGGAAAAACACAGTATGTAACCCCTGACGATGAGGCGATGCCGGTGGAAAGTACGGCTATACTGGACACGGCGAATCCTTTTTCGTGGATAAAGGCAGCCAAGATAATCAGGGAATGGAAACCGGATGTCCTCATAATGAGATATTGGATGTCCTATTTCGCGCCTTCGCTCGGATTCGTGGCAAGACATGCCGGCAAAGGGTGCAAAGTCATCGGGATACTGGACAATGTCGTACCTCACGAGCAGCGGTTCTTCGACACTCCTTTCACGAAATATTTCCTGGGAGGATGTGACGGGTTCGTCACGATGTGCGATGCCGTCACGGAGGATCTCCTGAGATTGAAACCGGATGCCAGATACATCATGCGCCAGCATCCGCTTTACTCGCATTTCGGAGAAAAATTGAGCAGAAGGAAGGCGGAAGAGGCTCTCGGGCTGAAACCGGGGATGAAGAACATCCTGTTTTTCGGTCTGATAAGGCAGTACAAGGGCCTGGACATCCTTCTGGAGGCATTTACAGGGCTCGATGACAGCTACCAGCTGATTATTGCAGGTGAGCCTTACGGGTCTTTCGAGCCATACCAGAAAATCATTGACGCGATACCGGGCAAGGACCGGATCCATATCTTCCCCAAGTATATAAAGGACTCCGAGGTAAAGGATTATTTTTCCGCAGCTGACGTGACCGTGCTGCCGTACAGGAGCGCGACGCAGAGCGGAATCAGCTCGGTGTCATACCATTTCGAGGTACCGATGATTGTCACCGATGTGGGAGGATTGAAAAGCACTATCGGGGATACGGGCACGGGAATTGTCGCAGAGAAGGCCGAGCCTGACTGTATCAGAAAAGAAATCGAAAGATATTTCGCAGAGCCGGCCACAAGGCAGGACTGCATCGAGCGCATACAAAAAGAGAAACGCAGACTTTCCTGGTCGGCATTCTGCACAGACCTGAGAACGTTTGCAGAAAAGTTGTAAAGACGATGATGAGAACGATTATTCCAGCTATTTGCACATGTGTAGCCATTCTTGGAATCATTTCCGGAACGGCTGGGGCTCAAACATATATACCGACTCCTGTAACAGTATCGAAGGATAAGGTGAAGGGCAGCGACGGCAAGGTGTATTGGTCACATGTAGTGCTGGAAAAACAGACATTGTTCTCCATCGCGAAAGCCTACGGAGTCAAGACTGACGACATCCTGAAGGCGAATCCGAATCTGGACTTGGGCCACGAGGGGCTGAAGAAGAATTCCATCCTTCTGATTCCGGTGGTGGAGGCTACTGCCGAGGCTGTCAAGGAAGAGCCGGAGCAGAAAAAGCCTGAGAAGGCAGCTGACAAGAAAAAGAATGACAGCTACACCATCCATGTGACCAAGTGGTATGAGGATATCGGCGACATCGCCTACAAGTATTCCATCCCTAAAGAGGTCCTGATGAAGTACAACGGACTGACCAGCGAAAAGCTGAAGAACAGGCAGAAGCTGCGCATCCCGTCGCCGGAGGTGGTCAAGGTTATGGGCGCCGAGAAGGAGAGCGCCGCCAAGACAGAGCATAAGACATTGACGGACAATGTTTCTGTCAATGACGTACAGCAGCCGGAGGTGCAGGAAGAGGAAACGGAGAGCCCGTACATGCGTTCAAAGGTGAATGCCCTGCTCATGCTTCCGATGAATGCGGCGTCCTCCCCTAGCGAAAGCAACATGGATTTCTACAGCGGCGTCCTCATGGCTGTAAGAGATCTTGGAAAACAGGGCATCAGCACTGACCTGAGTGTCTACGACGTAGCGGGAGGTGCAATGCCGATAACCACGGAGCGCCTGAAAGCCAGCGACTTCTGCATTGGTCCTGTAAACAAGGACGGCATAAGCAGGGTACTGGAGCTCGCGCCGGAGGACACTTATATCATTTCTCCTCTCGACCACAGGACTTCCGGTCTGGTGGCAGACCACAAGAACATGATACAGGCTCCGACTTCGCAGCAGGTGCAGTACGCCGATCTTCTGGATTGGATAAGAAAAGAGAAGGTTTCCGGTGACCATGTCATCGTGATAAGCGAAAGCGGCGTGACCGGGCCGATGACCCATGCGATAGAGAATTCCGGCATCCCGCACACGAATTATTCCTACGCGATTCTCCAGGGAAGAAACGTGGCCAATGCATTGACCTCGATCATGACTTCGACCGGCACCAACCGCGTGATCATCAATTCCGAAAGCGAGGCGTTCGTGAATGACGCTGTCCGGAACCTGGACATGCTGGTGTACCGCAAGTTCAATGTGGTTTTATATAGTCCGTCCAAGATTCGTTCGTTCGAGACCATCGACGTGGACAATCTCCACAACCTGAAAACCCGCGTTTCCACGGCGTACTACATTGATTATGAGAGTCCTGCAGTAAGGAGATTCCTTCTGGAATACAGGGCATTGTACAACACCGAGCCGACGCAGTTCTCGTTCCAGGGCTATGACCTCGCATATTTCTTCATTTTCATGAAAACGAAATTCGGCAAGTCCTGGATGGAAAAGGTGGCGCGTCTAGGAAACAGCGCCATGATGCAGACCGATTTCTTGTTCAGGGAGTCCTCTGACGGAGGTTACATCAACGAAGGCGTGCGCCGCATAGTCTACGGGCCGGATTATTCGGTCCGGATCGTGAAGGAGTAGGGCGACACAGCGCGCGTGACGCATAAGTCTCTATCTCATAACTAATTAGCCATTTTCAGAGTTATTGTTTTGCCGACTCTGAAAATGGAGAATTACTTAATAATCAATGGTTTACACTCCACAGCCAACGCGCCCTGGCGGGGGTTGTGCCGCCACATGGACTTCCAACACGCTTTACTATATCCACTATTTCCCGACAAACTGTCAAAACTAGGATTTCGTGCAGCTTAAAACGTTTTCCGCGCACAACAGGTCAGAAAACAGTCACGACGTGAGCAGAAAACGTTTTAACACGCACGCCGAAACAGGGCGTGAACTTTTCCATGTATAAAGCAAGCCCCGGCGGGGGTGGTGCCTCTGGAGGTTCGCTTCGCTCATCCCGTCAGGCTGTCGCCTGACACCCATTCACAAGGTCATGGGCGACCATGCCTCCAGAGGCACCACCCCCGCCGGGGCTTGTCCGCCACATGGACTTTCCACGATTGTTCATTCCCGATGGGCATTCCATGATACGTGTTTCCGTGTGCTCAATTTCTGAACAAGTTGGCATGTCGATATTTGGTTAAGTAGCGATGTGTCAATGTGTTACGAAAGTGAATCCATGCCAAGTCTCATGAAAAAACATGGGACTTGGCACGACCATTTACCATAAAAAATAGTTGTAACAGGTTGATAATCAGCAAGTAATACGAATAAATATGAGTATTGGTCTCATGCCAACTTGTTCAGTGCAGGGCAACGGAAGCACGGCACGACGACCCTCACGGAACGCAGGCGGGACGCGTCCACGCCTCGGATTTTAGAGACATTGAATACCAATTAGCTAGAAAAAGCAGCGTGGAAACGCTGACAAAAAATTTCGGCGTTTCCACACTGTCGTTAAAAATACGTCTGATTATCAACTGGTTACCATATTAGTCCGTGGCCGCGTCCCGCCTGCGGTCTTGGAGTAACTCCGGAGACGCTTACCCAGTAGCGGACTCACCACTCACTGAGAGCGCCATCAGCAGCGGCACAAACAATACCTAATTCGCCATCGTTGGTTCATCCTGTGGAGCATAGGCGTGCCTGTAACCTTGGATTTTATTCCATTCTCCGCGCGTAAAATCAGGGAAAGCTACAGGAGCTGAATTGTTGTCCATGGACAATTCGCCCAATTCCGCCAAGCAGCACCATTCCGCCAGATCGTAGACATCCATATCGAGAGGCAAACCATTCTGTAAACAATATACCAGACGGCTGTCCATAATGAAATCCATGCCGCCGTGTCCGCCGACTTCCTTGGCCATCTCACCATATTTCCTGATAATCGGGTGCTGATACTTTTCCACCAATCTTTTCATCTCATTTTCAGGCATGAAATCATGAGCGGTAAGATTGTCCACCTGAGGCTTCATTCCTGACGCGCTCATCTGATCGGAGCCCAAGGCATATCCCTCTACCGGATATTTGTTGGCAAACCCCTTGGTACCGGTAAGCTGATATAAGCGGTTGTACGGTTGCGGAGTCATCACATCATGCTGAATTTCAATAACTTTTCCATTTTCCGTCCGGATAAGTGTTGTCGAATGGTCACCATTGCGGAATGAATCACATGTTTCCCCAGTTCTTTGCTCAACCAGTTCTTTGCCGATGATAGATTTCGTATCCATGGCAACCAATGTCTTCATACGGTCTCCTCGATGGATATTCAATGCTTGAGCAACAGGACCCAAGCCATGAGTCGCATATACATCTCCACGATGTTTCATGTTATATTCCAATCTCCAACCGAGTTTGTCACCTGCGTCCTTCTTCCAATAATAGTCCCAGAACTCATCAAGATTATGAATGTATGCGCCTTGGGCACGAACAATTTCTCCTAACACTCCCTGCTGAGCCATATTCAGTGTATTCATTTCGAACCAGTCATAGCAGCAGTTTTCCAAGATCATGCAATGCTTGCGAGTCTTTTCAACCATGTCAACCAAAGCCCAGCATTCTTTCAAGTTCATCGCAGAAGGAACTTCAATGGCAGCATGCTTGCCATTCTCCAGAGCGCACATGGTCACCGGAAAATGATGCAGCCAATCTGTCGCGATATATACCAAATCTATATCATCACGTCTACATAACTCTTCATATCCTTTCTCGCCTGAATAAACGGCAGCTTCCGGCATCGACGCTTTCTTCAACAACTTCTGGCATGCCTCGGCACGTTCTTTCTCATAATCACATAATGCAACAATCTGAACTCCAGGAATATAAGTAAAGCGTTCCACAGCAGCAGGGCCACGCATTCCCAACCCGACGAATCCGACACGGACGGATTCCATCTTGGGAGCTGTCAAGCCTATCGCACTTGTTTGCCCTGCGGGACGTTCAGGAGTTTCAACGACGATAGTACCCCCGTCCCAATGCCATTTGGTCCCGAAATTTGAGATATTTGACTGTGAACATGAAGTGGCCAGCATAACCACGATCATTACTAGAAAGATATTGATTTTTCTCATTATTCTGTATTTAGTTGTTTTCTTTAGTCATTTGAACATTGACCTTGTCTTGTCCTTTTATATAAATCTTTTGGCTGGCGTAACCATTCTTGGTGAACACCAGAGCATCATCTGACCGGGCAGACAAAGCATAACGTCCGTCCTCGTCAGTCACAGATTCTTGCCCGGAACCGACGGCTTCCACTTTTACACCGGCAATCGGTGTAGCTTGGACATCACGGATAATTCCTTCAATGCGAATGATTTCTCCGCTTGCCTCTATGGAATTTTCCGAAAGACTGTTTTCCACCGAAAAATCCTTCTTGTCTCCTACCCATATCGAGAATCTATGATATATCTCGTCAGAAGACGTTCCGACCTGTATTTCAAACTCTCCCGGTTCCAGATATCTGTCACCGAAATTTCCTGTCAAATAAAGTTCATGCACCGGAATCTTTACCAGAACCGACTTTTCTTCTCCCGGCCGCAATTCTATCTTTTCGAAGCCTTTAAGCTGCTTGACCGGAGTCATGACCGTACTGACCACATCCCTTACATACACCTGTACGACCTCTTTTCCGGTCAACTTGCCGCTGTTCTTTACTCTCACTGAAACGCTTATCGTATCATGAGGCTGATAAACAGTCTTGTCTGCAGCCGCCTGCACGTATTCGAAACTCGTATAGCTCAATCCGTGTCCGAAGGCCCATAAAGGTGCGGGATCTGAAAAAACATAATCACGCCCCGGAGAGTCATAGGTGCCCGGTTCCTTATAATATCCCTTGTCAGTAGGAAGATAATTATAATAAGCAGGAAGATGACCTGTGCTTTGCGGGAAAGAGAACGTGAGTTTTCCGGAAGGATTGACATTGCCGAAAATGATATCGGCAATGGAGTTTCCGGCTTGTTCCCCTGCATACCATTGAGTCAGAATCGCCGGCACATTGTCTTTGACAAAAGGAATTGCAAATGGTTTACCTGCCACCAGAACCACTACAACAGGCTTACCTGTAGCACATACTGAACGGATGAGCTGTTCCTGCGCTCCAGTCAGCGAAATATCACTCAGGTCAATGCCCTCGCCGCTTGTAGACGGTTCATTGCTGTGGCGTACAAATGCCGTACTGGAGCTGCCGACAAAAAGCAAGGCGACATCGCTATTGTTGACAGCATCTACGGCCTCCGCAATCTGCGAAGTATCCATTGATGCCAGCGAACAGCCTTTCGCATAATTGATTTTCACTTTTTTGCCGAGCAGATTCCGTATACCCTGGAGCGGCGTGACGCCGTCACTCTTGTTCTTGCTCCATGTATAATCTCCGAATTGTACACAATCCGCATTAGGACCGATTACCGCGACAGATTTCAGTTTCTTGCAATCCAGCGGCAACAAATTGCCATCGTTCTTCAACAAGACAGTGGATTCATCCGCAATCTGACGGGAAAGTTGTATACTCTCTTTTGCATGCAGCGGAAGATAATAGGGAGCCGCATCCTGAAAAGGATCCTCGAACAAGCCCAATTCAAATTTCGCCCGAAGCACACGTTTCACTGCCTGGTCGATGTAACGGATGTCGAAGTTTCCCTTCCTGACCTGTTCTGCCAATGTTCCGAAACACGGGCTTGAGGCCTCCACGTCAAGACCCGCTTCCAAGGCTTGACGTGCAGCATTGAAATCATCACTAGCGGTCTTATGGAAGTACTTCAGCATTGACACTACTCCCCAGTCAGAATAGACATACCCGCGGAAGCCATACCTGTTCCTGAGAATATCCGTCAACATGAAATGCGAGGCGGAATTGGGTACACGGTTCCAAGCATTGTAGCTTGACATGACAGCCATTACGCGGGTTTTCTCCAGAACCGTCTCGAATGGCTTCAGGTAGATGTCGAACAAGTCACGGACACCACAGTCCACAGATGCAAGATTCAATCCTCCTGACGGATTGCCGTGAGGTCCATAATGTTTTATCATCGGGGAGATTCCTTGATCCATATACCCGTTCACCTCAGCCACGGCCATTGCCGAACAAAGGAACGGATCTTCACCAAAAGATTCCTCAACCCGCCCCCAGCGCAATTCACGTACCACATCAATGCAAGGAGCAAGCACCTGCCTGACTCCTATCGTATTCAGTTCGCCGGAAATATGTTCAGCTTTGGCATACGCCAATGCAGGATTGAAGGTGCTTCCCAATGCAATATTCTGCGGATATATGGTGGAACCTTCATGAACCACTCCATGAAGGGATTCCGCAACAGAAAATCCAGGGATGCCCAAACGGGTATGCCTGATCAGATATTCCTGTATCTGACGGAAATTCTTGCGGCAATCAGCCGCCGTCAGCGGAAATCCCTCAAAGAACCCATAGCCTACATCTCCACAAGCTTCTTTCAATTTATCCGGATTCAGCTCCTGGCCATCAAAAATCCTATAAGAATGAAGATGGGTAATCTGTCCTATCTTCTCTTCCAGAGTCATTCGGCCCAGCAAGTCGTCGACACGTTCTTCTACAGGCAGTTGCGGGTTTTGGTACGGAAGCGGCGGCTGCGCTTTCACCACTACTGCAGAGAACAACGGGATGACCGTCAGAATCAATGTACGGATATACTTTCCGATATGTCTCATCCTGGCAATTCTTGTTATTTGGAACGGATAGGACGGGAGATTATGAATTGGCAGAGCTCATGATAAAGTTCCCTGTCAGCTTCGTTGGACGAGCGCTTCAATGAAAGAAGATTTCCTCCGCCCTCATAATATGCCAGACGCTTGGTTTCCCATATTTTATGATCTTTGAATGCCTTCATGTAGGCGAGCATGCGAGGGTAATACAAGTCATGCTCCGGATTGCTCGCCATCACATGGTAATCGAATTCAAATTCCATGTCCATGTTAAATCTTTTCGCCACCTCACAAGTCTCTTCCAGAACAGCGTATGACTGATCCGTATTGAAGAAATAGTTAGGCTGATAATAGGTATAGCTGAACCCATAGGATTCCCACCTGTTGTGTCCTTCGGCGCCGCGATAAGGAATCCAGTTGAAACTGTATTTGAATGGCTTCACGTAGTCTGCAACTTCAGAAATTATATCCCTGGTGGTTCCGGCAGTTTCGGCAAGCCAATAGAAGCCGGCCAGTTCAATATTCTGATATTGCATTTCATCGAACTTGCTACGGACATAATCAATAAACCATTTACAAGCGTCGACACGGTCTTTCGGGATGGAAAAGTCCATGATATGTCCATCGAGGCTTCCCCAATACACTGTAGTCGAGTTTTCATCTGCCGGAGTCTTGTGAACTATCGGTTCAGGGATGGCAATAACCACTCTGTGTTTTGTCTTAGGTTCACCCAGACGTTTCCGGGCATTTGAAATCGCACGGTTCAATGCGCCAAGTCCGGTACTGCTTGTGAAATAATAGTCAACCAGTCTCTTCCAGTCTTTCTGATTGGCAGCATCCAGCCTCTCCTGATGCTCATAAGTATAGGTCTTGTTTGCACCTCCATTGCCAGTATCTTTCAATTCCAGGAACAGGAACGCATCGAAAAGCCAGTGCTCCGTTCCCGTATTGTCCATATAGGTCACATAAGGGGCAAGCATGTCCGTATCCCAATTATATGGAATCCTATGATGTCCGCCTCCATAAATAAGAACCATGTCGGTGGATTGCAAAAGTTCAGTGCGGCTTTCTTCCCATGGATAGAGGTCTCCGGTACCTGCCGGAGGGGTTGGAGGAGCCGGAGGTTCTACAGATGGTCCGTCTGAGGAACATGAAACGGACAGAACCATCAAAGAGCACAATAAAAGTACGCTAAATTCGATTAATTTTCTCATGATGATATATAAAGTTATGAAGTATATTAAACGCAACTTGATGGCTGATAGGGTTTTTCACTCTACCAGCCATCAAGATATCATTGGCTGTTATTTATATTCCCAGAATCTGAATTCCGTGAATGTATAAACATGAGCCCTCCAATCATTAGGGTCTCCATAAGTCACATGCCAGTTTTCTTTGGCATTTATCCTATAATAACGAGCCTGCTTTGTCTGCTCCTTATTAATCTTAATGATATCTCCTTCAGCAAAATTAGTCGAAATATCCGGATTATAGCTATAACTTCCGAGCAATGTCCAACCATCCATGGAACCACTCTTGGCCGGTTCCCCTTCTTGGCAATATCCATAGATATCGAATTTGGTAACCATACAATTCGCCTCATTCCAATAACGATGTGCGCTGAACTGTCCAAGATACATCATCTTGCCGGCATCTACAGTTATATATGCGGCACCTATGTCGCCATTCCACTGGCAGGCAAACGGACTCCAGCCAACTGCGTCATAATCAGTTGATGAGGACATATATTTACCATCGAACAGTTTGGAAACATCACTCACGCCTAGGCCCGCACCAGGATCAACCCCTCTTGCGTCATTATCCAATTTATACTCTTTAAATGCTGTATGATCCACCAGATTCAAAACCAACTCGGTCTGCGTCACCTCCAGATTATAGGTAACATCTTTCTGCACGTCATTTACAATGATAGACTTCGTCTTGGTCGCACTGAAATCGCATACTGTTTCCAACGCCGTCGGATCGACCAGTTTCACATGTGGCTTGACCTCAATCGTAAGCGCCGTCTGAGTAAGATTCACCCAAGGACCGAAATTAACTCTAATCGTATGATTTGCATGATCGATTTCACCGGTAGCGGTTTCTCCACCTGCTTTTGCAACCAGGCTTACAAGAGGATTCTCTATGAATTCAGCCTTTCTCGTAGCCGTAACGGTATAAGTGACATCCTTTTCGAGATTGTTCACTACAACTTCTTTCGGTTCAGTAAGATCCCACACGCCTTCCGGACTTGTCGGAGAAACCAGTTTGGCACGTTCCGGGATATTCAGATTGACGGTCAGATTAGACAAATTAGTCCACGCTTCGACCTCAAGTTTGACAGTTCGCTTGTTGTCATCAATGACTCCTTCGAAAATATCCTCCCCGTCCATTGCCGTAAGGCTGGTGATAGGACGCATTACAGGATTAACCGGAACTTCTGTTTCAAACTTTGCATTTGAATCACAAGAAGTCAGAACTGGCACACACGTAAAGACAGCCAGCATTGCATATAAAAATACTTTCTTCATAACTATGATTATTGATTATTAGTTGGCTTTATTGACATTACCGCTCCACCATGGATTCTGAACCATGCCCGGGCACTTGTCCATTTCAGACTGTGGAATCGGGAACAAATAATACTCTTTATTGAATACTCTCTTTTCAAAGACAGTACGTTTGTAGAAACCTTCATAATTAAAGTCATTGGACCCCACATCGCCGGCATCTACATTCATTCCCCACATACTGCCGCCATCACCATATACACGGCCGTCTTTTTCTTCACCGGTTACCGGGTCCGTCACGATCTTGTCCGGGGTATGGGCTTTCCAGAGACGACGGGTCGTAAAATAGCGGTCGCCTTCGAAACAAAGTTCGATCTGACGTTCACGAATAATGTACTCATGCATCAGTTCCGGATCAGAAGCAATTTCCGGTGTAGCGACGAATGCGCTTTCCACGCCTGCCCTGCTACGGATCTGGTCCCAATATTTACGGATATCAGGATTCGATGGATCATAATTGCTCAATGCTTCAATATAATCCAGCAGGATTTCCGCATAGCGGATGTAGGTACAAGCATAGTTCTGAGGATACGCACGGTTATACATATCAGCCTGCGGGTCATTGCGCTTGAATACCAACATTCCAGTCTTGGAGTAGTTCGCATAGTTGATTGATGGTCGGGCAGCTCCACCCAGATACAATTCCGCACGTCCGAAACCATCCTTCTGTCTTCCAGTACTCCATTCATTACGGATGTTCTTGTCATCCGGCAAACTAGGTATAACTCTGTGGTTATAAAGAATGGCCGCATAGAAACGAGGTTCACGATTGCAGAACATATTCCAGTCTCCTTTCCAATGTCCCCACGCCTTGCTGTCGCGGATATCGGCAATGATGCCTTTACGTCCCTCTTCGGTAGCAATGTTATATCCGTTAGGGTTCCAATTATCTCCTCCGCTGGTCGCGAAACCTCTTTCGACATAACCGGAGCCCGGAGCGTCAATAGGCTTTCCGTTTTTCATCAAGAATGCGTCTACCAACCTCAAAGTAGGGCTTACGCCTCCAAGACAATGAGGGCCAGGTGTATTGTGCACCATCCATGAGCGCTGGAATGTCTCATCATATTGACCTTCAGACCTTGCCCAGATCACCTCGCAGTTCCAAGCCTTCAACTGGACATCTACACATGATTTGTAAGGATTGAATTCCGTATCTCCATTCTCATCATTCCTGTACAGTTTCAAGCGGGTTTCAGGATGAGTCTCAGCCATGTCAATGACAGCCTTTGCGGCAGCGGCAGCATCTTTCCATTTCTGCTCGCTGTATACGGTGCTGACAAGCGGAGTTCCGTCGTGATTCTTGAAGTCGGCATATTCCACATTTCCGTTGAACTGCGGAGATGCTGCCAGATTGAGGACCACAGCTTTCACCGCCATACAAACCAATTTGTTAGGTCTGCCCAATCTGGTCTGGTCATCCCAATAATGCATCGGAAGATCATAAGCAGCCAAGTCCATCATCTGACAAATGTAGTCTACGCATTCGTCATAAGGTGCACGCTGCATGTTGGCAAAGTCAGTTCCTGAAGGGAGCAACTCCTTTATCAGCACTACCGGGCCATACTGGCGCAGCAGAAGATAGTAATAGTATCCACGAAGGAAACGGACCTCAGCCTTATAACGTGTCTTCAATTCATCACTGAGCTCGCCGCAACGGTCTACATTGTTTTCGAATGTCAAAGTCGAGCGGATAGCCTGATAGAACCGGTTATACCTGTCGCACTCCAATCCGCTTGATGGAGTCCAGTCACCTCTGTTGAAGTTATCTGCCTGATAGAAATTCCAAGTGATATTGCACTCATCGGCAGCCCCGATCCATGGTTCGTGTTTATGCAAATGCCCTGTAGGAATTCCTCCGTAGCAATTGGCCAGGTATTTCTCTGTCTCCAGGCGGGAAGTCCAGACCATTTCATCTGTCTTCATATCGTCAGGCTGCTTGTCCAGGAAGTTTGAACAGCCGGTCGACAATAAGAACAAACCAACTAAAAATATAATATATCTTTTCATGTTAGATGCGTTTTAAAAAGAAGCTCTGATTCCAAAATTAACTTTTCTAGGGAGCGGGTATTTGCTGCCATTGAATGAAGCAGTTTCCGGATCCCACATATCCCAAGGTGCGAACAATGCGACATTGTTGGCAAGGCAATAGATACGAAGCGATTTCATGCCCATTTTAGAACTCCAGTCCTTCTTGAAGGTGTATCCGAACTCCAAATCCGCCAAACGGAGCAGACGGCCATTATAAATGGTCCTCGTAGAAGACTGCCAGTTATTGGATGAGGCTCCGTTGGACAGACGAGGATAGAATGCATTCGGATCAGGATTGTCTTCTGTCCAGCGGTCAAGGGCTTTTTCGAACAAGTTGCCTTTTCCCACACCCTTGTTGAATGGAATGAATGTATCACCACCAAGTCCGTAAGTAACATGCGCCTGTCCTCTGAAGAAGATACCGAAGTCGAATCCTTTCCAGAAAAGCTGTGTGCCGAATCCATAAACGATTTCCGGAACGCTTGAATAGCCGATCGGGCATTTGTCATCTTCATCCACGACACCATCCCCGTTGTAATCCAGATATTTCACATCTCCCGGACGGACATCGCCGAATTTCTGTTCAGGACTTTCGTTGATATCTTTCTGGTCACGGAACAAGCCTATGGCAATCAATCCGAAATGCTGACCATAACGGTGTCCCGTCTGCATACGATAGTCATATTTCTTCTGGGCCTCATCCATTTCAATGATTTTGTTATGGGTATAGGTGAAGTTACCATACAGTTTATAGCGGAAGTCACCGATTGAATGATTGAATTCCAATGTTCCGTCCACACCGGAGTTCTCCATTATACCCATATTGGCGAAAGGCTGTTTGATTACACCCATAGTCCCAGGAACAGACTGACGCTGGATAAGAATATCTGAACGTCTTTCATGGAAGTAGTCAAAATCAAGAGAAATCATGCTGTTGAACATCTTCAGCTCAACTCCGACATCCTTCTTGAAACCTTTCTCCCAAGTAAGGTCCGACACTCCGATCTGGTCTTCTCCGATACCTTCATGATAACTTGGAGCCTTGCCGAAATAGTATCCGCCCAAGCCGCTTCCGAAATATGAGAGATATCCGAAACGCATGCTGTTAGGCAGGGATTCAGATCCTACCAGGCCGACGGAGCCTCTGATTTTCAAGACATTGATGAATTTGAAAGGCCAGAATGACTCATTGGATATCAGATATCCCAAAGCACCTGCCGGGAAAACACCGAAACGTTTGCCCTTAGGGAAGTTCTCCGAGCCGTTATAACCCATATTGAACTCCGCAAAATAGCAGTCATTGAACGAATAAGTGGTCCTCAAGGCCAAACCCTGCTTCTTGTACGGCAATGACTGGACAGCAGATCCGGCGGTCTGATCCACATAATCACGCTGATAATACATCGCCATTGCACCGACGCGGTGCTTGTCATTGAAAACATTATTATAGTTCAACTGAACTTTCAGTTCCTCGGCACGGTTGCTGGCGGTACTCACATTGTATCCCAGGAAATCATTGCCTTTGGTAATTTCAGCCACCTGAAATTCACCGGTATCATCATTGACACCTGTTATATTATAGGTAGAAGAGTATTTGCGTCTGTTCTGTATGGTCGTATTGTTCGCGTCAAAAGAGAACGACGCCTGGAAATTGAGACCGTCCAACAAGAAGCTCAAGTCCTGCTTCAATGTAATCTGGCTCATAATCTGCGAACGGAATGACTTGTTATATCCGGAACCGAACAAACGCTCGGCAGGATTCACTTCTCCGACCTGTGAAGGTGCACCCCAGCCCCATTCCGTGTCACCGAACGCATCTTTTCCGATAGGAACCCGAACCGGCGCAGACAGAGGATTGGACAGATAAGAATAGTAATAAAGCAACTCAACAGGGCTGAACCATCTGCCATAGACATACTCATTTCCCAAACCAGGCTGATGCATATCCGTCATGTTCGCACCTATCTCCAAAGACAAATTGGTGGTTTTGGTCAAGGTAACGTCAACATTTGAACGGAAGTTATATCGCCTGAGTGAAACATTTGACTTATAATCAGCTTCAGGATTATTCTTCAGGTTACCATTATCATCAATGAAGCTGGCACTGATATAATAACGTGCTCTTTCACCACCGCCTCGGATATTGATGGCAGCATTGGTATTGGTCGAATACTTGCGGAAAAGCTGGTCCATCCAGTCTACGTTAGGATACAAGAACGGATTGGTTCCCTTCCTCAGATTTTCAATATATTCCGGAGTGTAATTTTCCGTACCCAATGCTTCATTTGCGAGTATAGCGTAATTGGCACCGTCCAGCAATTTAGGCATCGTCGGGAGATCGGAGAAACCCGATTCCAGTTTCACCTCGATTACCGGCTTCTGGGCAACGCCCTTACGGGTAGTCACCAATACGACACCGTTGGCGGCACGCACACCGTAAACCGCTGTCGCTGAAGCATCTTTCAGAATAGATATGGATTCAACTTCTTCAATTGACAAGTCTGACATGTCACGTTCTACGCCATCAACCAACACCAATGGTTTCTGATTTGCACCGAACGAGGAAATACCACGCACCCAGAAATCCGCATTGTCCTGACCAGGCTCACCTGAACGCTGCACGACCACTGCGCCGGAAATACGTCCGGAGAGCGCATTAGTGAGATTTCGCTGTGGAACTTCCAGTTCCTTGATTGAAACGGAGGATATTGAACCGATGACGCTGGCTTTTCGCTGGCTACCCATACCGACAACCACCGTTGCTTCCAGTTCATTGACATCCTCTTTCAATACGACATCCAGAGAAGGCTTCTTGTCAACGACTATTTCCTGTGATTTGAAGCCGATGAAAGAGAATACCAGGACATCACCTGGTTTCGCATCAATAATGTAATAACCGTTGATATCGGAAATCACACCCGTCGAAGTACCTTTGATTACGACACTGACACCCGGGATAGGAACACCCTGCTCGTCAATGATTGTTCCACGGACAGAATTATCGGTTGGAACAGCCTCAAGGAAAGACTCTTGAGGATTCTCCGCTTTCGCGTTTGCAGTAACATGGCCAGGTATCAGCATCGCGATACATAGCATCGTACATTGCAGCCTTTTTTTCGAGTCCAAGAATCCCCGACGGCACTTGGACATAAATAAGGTCCATTGTTTCATATCTTAATATTTAGTAGGTAGATTTTAAATTGAATTTCCGCATGATTTATTGTTCCGGAGATGCCTGTTGCGAAAGTGCTTCAAGTGTTTTCCAGCATTGGAACAAACCTCTCGGGACATGGAAACAGCCTTTCCATTTACCGCCTTTGAGCGGGAGAAGTACCTCGCCACGGCGGTTAAGGTATCCGAACCATTCCGGATATTCCTTATCCTTGAATTTATCCCAGAGATACGCATCCAGTTTCGAGAACCATTCGAGGCATTTTTCATTTCCGGTCAGCTGATAGCCTTTGAGCATGGCTATCGCAGACTCGATATGCACCCACCAGAGTTTCTGGTCCCATTCGAGTTTCTGCTGCGGAACTCCTTTGGCATCAAGGAAATAGTATATTCCGCCAAATTCCTTGTCCCAGCCGCGTTCAATGACGCCAAGAGAAATTTCCACACATTTTTCTATCAATGCCTTGTCGTCGCGACGCACTCCGAGATTCATCATAAACCACAGAGCCTCAAGATCATGGCCCGGATTGATTTCCCTTCCTTCAAAGCAATCGACAGGAGCTCCGTCCACTGAAGAGACATTCTCCAGCATGCAGCCTAGTTCCGGCTTATAGAACACGTCGAACACTTCGTGCAGACAAGTGTCGATAGTCTGCTCCAGAACTGACTTGTCCTCGAGGATATCCTCGATTTCGAGGGCCATATTGCAGATAATCATCGGAAGAGCGAAGTCCTTCATCGGACGTGTGCCCGGATATGCCTTGCACCATTGTCCTTTAGGATTTGAGCGCCTTTCGAGAATCCGCCCGAAGATACGACGGGCAATCTGCGCATACTCCTCATTGCCGGTGGCTTTTGCAAGCTGGGCAAATGCCATGCAGGCGAATGTGTTGGAAAAGATATTGTAAGGCTGGACAAGCGGATTTCCTTTCCTGTCAAGGGAGAAGTAGAAGTCCCAGTTCTCGTCGTGTCCGTATTTTTTCAGGAATTCCGCGCCCTGGACAGCGCAATCGAGCCACTGCCGGTTTTTCTCCACATTATTATAGAGCATCGCGAACATCCACACTTCACGTCCCTGCAGCCAGACAAACTTGTCAGTGTCATAAACCGACCCGTCACGATTGAGACAACTGAAATATCCGCCATACTCTTTATCCTGAGAATGTTCAAGCCAAAAAGGAAGGACATTGTCCAACAATTCATTCCTATATCGGTCAGATAATTTTTTAAAATCCATATTATTTTTAATGCTTATATTTATTATTCCGAACAGTTCCAGTATTTTTCGATTTCTTCAAGGGACTTCCCTGTCGTTTCCGGCACCAACTTCCACATTATCAACATGTACGGCACACACATAAGCGCGAACAGGAAGAATGTTCCCGCCGGAGTAAGATTCTGGAGCATCCACGGGGTCAACTGTCCGATCAGATAGGTGCCTACCCATAAGGCAAACCCCGCTATCGACATTGCCAGACCGCGCACCTTGGTAGGATACATTTCCGAAAGAAGCACGAATACTACGGCACAGATGGACACGGCGCAGCAGAATACATAAAACAAGAAAAACGCAAGAAGGAAAAGGCTCGATATGCCCAATGCCTCTCCGAAAAGGAAATAAAGTCCGATGAGAATCAGAGATACAATCATTCCCGAAACGCCATAATACACAAGTTTCTTACGTCCGACTTTGTCAATGATGACAAGCGCCAAAACAGTAGTCAATGTATTGACAAGTCCCACCAGTATCTGGTAGAACAGGGAATCTCCTCCAGAAAGTCCTGCATTTTCAAAGATGGAAGGGCCATAATAAAGCACGGCATTGACCCCCATAAATTGGCCGAGCATGGCAATGCTCACGCCGATGACAACCGCTTTCATGATACCTGGTTTCAGCAGCATTGACCATTCCGAGCTTGACTCTTCGGTCAGGACAGATTTTGTCTCGTCCAATTGTCCGGCAGCCTCAGTTGCAGAACCATATATCCGTTCCAGAATATTCATGGCCCTGTTCTCCTGGCCTCTCACAATCAGCCAGCGAGGGCTTTCCGGTATGAAGAATATGATTATGAAAAACATGAGCGCAGGTATCGTTTCCATGCCCAACATGCCTCTCCACACTTCGGAAATGAAGATCTTGTCCAGCAGAGGCGCACCCGACAAGACTCCGCTTTCCGACCAGGTCAGCAACTGGTAATTGACCAGATAAGCGCCTAAGAATCCGATAGTTACGGCCAATTGATACAAAGAGACCAGGCGTCCTCTATATTGAGCCACTGCGACTTCCGAAATATAAAGAGGAGAGACAATGGATACGACTCCTACTCCTACACCGCCGATTATACGATAGAGCACCAATTGAGTAAAATCAGCACACACCGCACATCCTAAAGCAGATACGGAAAAGAGGCTGGCTGAAATGATCATTGTCAGTTTCCGTCCGAACTTGTCGCTCAGGATACCGGCGAAAAGGACGCCGACAATCGAACCGACCAATGCGCAACCGACATACCATCCCTGCTGCAATGCATCCAGTTCAAAAAGCTGGGAAACCTGGGCAATCGTACCTGATATGACAGCGGTGTCATATCCGAACAAGAAGCCGCCCATGGCAGCCACAACGGAAAGAAATATCAGATAGCCGAAATTAACTACAGACCGCATATCGTTATTTGATTTCAAAATATTCTTTATATCTGTCATACAGATGACCGGCCTGCAGATAAGCAGACTGCGGACTCATGAAATGAGAAAATTCGAAGGTTATAGCCTTATCATAACCTGCGCGTTTTGCTGCTTCCAATTTCATCCTCAACTTATCGAATTTTATAGGAAGAAAACGGATAGGCATGTCACGGTCAAAGGATTCCGCATTCGTCCAGCACTGCATTCCATACTTGTCCGCCAATTTTTTGTTCACGGAAAAGAATGCGTCCAATTCATCATAATCAATATGCCCGTCCTGAAATGCACATGCATCCACCACCTCATGAATGCCGTCAAAAATCTCATTCCATTCTTTTTCGTGCTGTTGTACGGAAACGGCATCTTCCTTAGTCAGTTTGCCGGTTCCCATAATCGCCTTCTTGCCGTCAATCCAAGGGGAAATAAAAGTAGGAAGTCCGTCGGAAACGTCTTTGCACTGCTTTCCCATTGCATAGAACGCATTGATCGCACCCTTTGTAGCCCTACTGATTTCGCCGCTGAGATACCAGCCTCCGAAACTTTTATACTTCTCGCCATACATCTTCCAGACCTCGTCGATCACATATTTGTTATCTTCGATCTCACAGCTCAAATCACCTGTGTCCCAATACCTTCCGGAGTCATACAAGCCGAAATAAAACTTCATGTCATATTTGGCGGCAAGACGCAGGAACATATCGACCAAATCAACAGACGGCATGTAGCAACCTTTCTTCAACAAATAAGGCGAAGGATAGGTTATAAATTTTCTATACCCGGAACGAATCATTATCACAGTATCGATTCCTATCTTTTTCATATATCGGAAATCCATATCCCACTCCTTTTCTCCCCAGTTCTGATGAGGGATGTCATGGGAAATTTCATCCAAAAAAGTACCTGTAATTTTCAATCCGTTACTATGAGGGACTATCAAATTGCTTCCGGAGACATTCTTTCCGGCATCAGGAATTGCGCTGCTGTCCTTAACTGAAGCGAATGCTGAAGGGGCCACCAAAGCGGACGCTCCGGCCCAAGCCGCCTTTTTTAGAAAATCTCTACGATTGGTCACGACGTGTACTAATTATTATTACGCTGCAAATATATGCATTTTTATTAAATAAACAATAATTAATAAATTATTTTATTAATATAACTATAATTAAAGATTAAATTCACTAATGCCGACCGGAAGCTCTAGACAAAGGACTCCCATTTCTAATCATCTTTACACAACAGGCTTTATTTAATAAATTATTTAATTATCTTTGTAAACGTCACTTAAACATGAAAGTATATGAACCAGCAATTCTTGAAAGAAATAGAAAAGGGATCCAAAAGCGCTCTTGTCAAAAAGAGAATCATCACTCATTATATATATAATGGAAGCTCCACTATCCCCGACCTCTCGAAAGAGCTGGATTTGAGCGTACCGACCGTCACTAAATTCATTGGCGAAATGTGTGACGAGGGCTATATCAATGATTATGGCAAATTGGAAACGAGCGGCGGGCGACACCCGAACCTTTATGGCTTGAATCCGGAATCCGGCTACTTCCTGGGCGTAGACATCAAGAAATTTTCAGTCAATATCGGCCTTATCAACTTCAAAGGCGACATGGTCGAACTGAAAATGAACATCCCCTACAATTTCGAGAATTCAATCAAAGGCATGAATGAATTATGCAAGTTGATTCTCAATTTCATAAAAAAGCTCACCATCAACAAAGAGAAAATCCTGAATATCAATGTCAATGTGTCCGGTCGGGTAAACCCGGAATCAGGATACAGTTTCAGCCAATTCAATTTCGAGGAAAGGCCGCTGTCTGAAGTCCTTTCCGAAAAACTTGGCTACAAGGTCACTATAGACAATGACACCCGCGCCATGACTTATGGAGAATTCCTGCAAGGCTGTGTAAAGGGTGAAAGAGACATTCTTTTCATAAACGTAAGCTGGGGACTTGGAATAGGCATAATAATAGACGGCAAAGTATATACCGGGAAATCAGGTTTTTCAGGAGAATTCGGACACGTAAGTGCCTATGACAATGAAATCATGTGCCATTGCGGAAAAAAAGGATGTCTGGAAACAGAAGCGTCCGGCTCTGCCCTTCACCGTATCCTGCTTGAACGCATCCATAACGGCGAAAGTTCCATATTGTCATCAAGAATCGCAGCAGGAGACGAACCGGTCACTCTCGAAGAGATAGTGGAAGCAGTCAACAAAGAGGACCTTCTCTGTATTGAAATCGTGGAAGAAATCGGCCAGAAACTTGGAAAACAGATTGCCGGACTGATCAATATTTTCAACCCGGAATTGGTAATTATCGGCGGAACATTGTCACTGACAGGCGATTACATTACCCAGCCCATAAAAACCGCCGTGCGCAAATACTCCCTGAACCTGGTCAACAAGGATTCAGCAATAGTTACTTCCAAACTAAAAGACAGAGCCGGTATCGTCGGCGCATGCATGCTGGCACGCAGCAGAATGTTTGAAATCTAAAAAACAGCACAGATTTTGATAATCCGGAAATTATATTTAGATTTGCAAAGTCGAGGGGATTTCGCGTAAGGGATGACAACCCTTTCTGTTTCGGCAGTTTCGAGCCCCAAAGTATAGCAGCCACTCTAACGAGTGGCTGTGTTGCTTATATAGATGTGATACAATACTGAACTTTATCTCCAGTAGCTTTCTGGAGTCCGACTGTCATTTTGATATTATCCAGCTGCATAATATACATCTTCAAGAATGGTTTCTGATTTCTGGTACCTTTTTTTGGTTGAACTTCAGCAATCTTTCTAGATTTGGCCAATATTTCCGAAAGCCTCATTACAGCCAAAGTTGATTCATATCGTCTTGCTGCTTTCTCGGCCGTTTCAGTAATGGAAAGAAACTTCACGACAATATAGTCATGCAAGTCTTCGTTCCACATTTTCTTTTCAGGATTATCGGCGATCCAACCCGCATAGAAGTCCCTGATGATCTGATCTCTCTGTTTGACATCCTCCCTACTGTTTCCCTGAGGTATTTCCATATCATTAAGTTTTATAATGTGCGAAGATAGCGAATATCTTGCCTATTTCTTCCATTGGTATCGATTTTCATTATGACAATGTATCCAACTGCATAGAAAGAACATAAACAATATAAGCAATTTGCAACCTGAATGGGCATCGGTAGCCTTGTAGCTCAGCGATTATTTGTCTATTTTTGCCTTGTTAAACAATCACGGAACCCAAATTGGAAAAGCACTAATTCACCAACTAAAAAAACTGACAATGATATCAACACGAAGAACCCTATTGAGCGTACTGCTGACAGCAACGACTTTTTGTGTCGCCGCTGCGCAGCAGACCAATGTTTTTTATCCGGCTTTTCCGGTGCTTGCCGGGAGGTCACATAACATCGTGAGCGAAATCTGCCTTGACGGAAAACGCGGAAGCACATTGGATTATGTGGAAGTGGCGTTGGACGGGATTGACCGGAAGGCTGTCAGGAACGTGAAACTGATGTATACGGGCACCACTTCCGTAATTCCTTCACGCACAACATCTTTCGTCATAAGCGACCGGGTGAAGATGTATGGAGGCGGACAGAAATTGTGGTGCCATCCGGATTTCGCTATTGAGATAAGCACGACGCGGATAAAGGACGGGAAGGCATATCTGCCGTGCGGGAAGGCACTCGTCGATGGGCCTAACTACATGTATGTCAGCATGGAGATCGCCGCGGAGAAAGTGGATTTGTCAATGCCGTTCAAGGCTGATGTCCAGGCAATTTCGGTGGACGGAAAGCAGGTGGACATTGAAAAGGACGGAAACGCCGTCAGGCACTTGGGGACTTCGGTGAGACAGGCCGGCGACGACGGAAGCGACTCTTATAGGATTCCGGGGCTCGTCACCACGAAAAAAGGAACATTGATAGCCGTTTATGACGTCAGATACGACTCAAGCCAGGATTTGCAATGCAACATTGACATTGGCGTAAGCCGAAGCATTGACGCCGGCCGTACTTGGGAGAAGATGCGCGTGGTCATGGACTTGGGCGAATGGGGCGGTCTTCCGCAGGCGCAGAACGGCATCGGGGATCCGGCGGTGCTGGTGGACGAGGAGACCGGAGAAATTTTCGTGATTGCGGTTTGGACGCACGGAATCGGCGGCCGGAGGGCCTGGTCCGGCGTGAAACAGGGCATGACGCCGGAGGAGACGGCGCAACTGATGATCTGCAGCAGCAAGGATGATGGCAAGACTTGGTCCGAGCCGGTGAATATCACGTCGCAGATCAAGCAGCCGGAATGGTATCTGACGCTGCAGGGCCCTGGACGCGGCATCACCATGCATGACGGGACATTGGTATTCCCGATACAATATATCGGGACAGACAGGATTCCGAATGCGGGCATCATTTACAGCAAGGACCATGGCAAGACCTGGCACATGCACAACCACGCTTACACCAATACTACCGAGGCGCAGGTGGCAGAGGTGAGTCCGGGCGTGCTGATGCTGAACATGAGGGACAACCGCAGGACCGGCAGAAGGGTCTGCACCACGACCGACCTCGGAAAAACGTGGACCGAGCATCCGTCAAGCGGCCATCTTGTCGAGCCGGTGTGCATGGCCAGCTTGATAAACGTGCCGGCCGGTGACAATGTTTTCGGAAGGGACATCCTGCTTTTTTCGAATCCGGCGACCACGGAGGGCAGGCACCACATGACCATAAAGGCCAGCCTTGACGGCGGCAACACATGGCTTGAGGCGAATTCCCTGCTGCTGGACGAGGAGGGACTCTGGGGTTATTCATGCATGAGCATGATCGACAATGAGACTGTAGGCATCCTCTACGAGGGCAGCACTTCACAGCTCGTGTTTCAGGCAATCAAGTTAAAAGAGTTGATCCGGGAGATGTAATCCCGGCAGCCCCCAAGCAGTCGTGGAGCATAAGCCTCTGTTTCATAACGTATTAGCCATTTTCAGAGTTGACGAAACAGCAACTCTGAAAATGACTAACTGATTATATGACAGTTATTTACGCACCACACAAAAAAAAGACCAAAAAAAGACCACACAAAAAAGACCACACAAAAGCCAAAGCCCAGACAGCCAAGTTAAAAGACAGAGCCGGAATCGTCGGCGCATGCATGCTGGCACGCAGCCGAATGTTTAAAATCTGAAAATTTAACAAACCTGTTTTAAACAAGGTTGTTAAATTTTGGAGGAATTTGATATCTCTGCAGAAAACATAGAAGCTATGGCTGAAACGACGTGTATGGAGAACTCGGTAGGATTACTTACCCAGCAGCGATTTCGCATTTGCGATGGCCTCGGGGGTAACTTTGGAGCCGCTCAGGATGCGGGCCACCTCCATGAGGCGCTCTTCGCCGGAGATACGGCGGATGGAAGTTACTGCGCGGTCGTCAGGCTCAAATGTCTTGGTGACAATGTAATGCGCATCGCCTTTGGCGGCCACCTGAGGCAGATGAGTTATCGCGAAGACCTGCATGTAATCGCCCATGCTGCAGATCATTTCGCCCATCTTGTCAGCCACGCTGCCGGAAACACCGGTATCGATTTCATCGAAAATCATTGACGGCATATTCGTATAGCGAGCCATCATCGCTTTGAGACACAGCATAATACGGGACATTTCACCGCCGGACGCGCACTTGGCGACATCGACAGGATTCTTGCCGGTGGACGAAAAACGGAAAAGAATCGAATCCGAGCCGGACGGTCCCTGCTGCGAAGGTTCGAGGGCCACGTCGAAAACGGCCCTATCCAGTTCCAGCGAACGGATTGAGCTGCAGATGGCATCCGCAAACTCCGGAGCAGCTTTCGCACGGGCATCATGAAGACGCTCGCACGCACCTGCCAGATTCGCCTCAGCCTCGGCAATCCGCTTCTGCAGTTCCGACTTCCGCGCCTCCAGCACAGAAGTATCGGCCAATGCCTCCGAAAGTTTATCCCTCAATGCTATAAGTTCGTTAATGCCGGAGCACGAATGCTTCTTCATGAGGTCATAAAGCATTGACAATCTGTCATCCACCTCCTGGAGCCTGTCATTGGAGACATCCGTCCGGGACTCCAGTTCAGACACCTCGGAAAGAATATCGTCCAGTTCCAGACGTGAAGACTCTATGCGTCCGGACAATGCCGATGCAGCCGGAACGTAAGCGGAAATCTTGTCCAGAAGCTTCGATGATTCCTTCAGGATAAAATCAAGCGAAGGCCTCTCATCCTGTCCGTCATCAGCAGACGGATTAAAGTAATTCTCTATCTGATAAAGACTTGACTTGATTTCCTCGGCATTCGCCAGCTGTTTCTGTTCAGTTTCCAGCTCCTCCAGCTCGCCCTCTTTAAGTTTGGCGGCTTCAAGCTGTGAATATTGGGCCTGATTATAATCCTGCTCCGCATTCATCTTGGCCAATGTCTCCGTGACGAAAGCCAGTTCTGATTTCAGACCGGTCAGTTCCGTCCAAGCCTCACGGCATGAGGAAAGGAGAGCGGCATCATCGGCAAAATGGTCCAGCATTGACATCTGGAAAGCCTTGTCCCTTAGCAACATCGTCTCATGCTGGGAGTGGATGTCGATCAGTCGTGAGGACAACGCGGCAAGCACCTTGAGCGGCGCCGGGGAATCATTGACAAACGAACGCGAACGCCCGGAAGCATTGATCACGCGCCTGATTATCAGTTCATCATAATCGTAGTCGATCTCATTTTCGTCCAGAAGGGCACGTATGCTGCCGTCCTCGTCCTTGAGATCGAACACGGCCTCGACCACGCATGTGTCACCCGACGCACCGATAGCCGTAGCATCCGCCTTGGAACCGAGCACAAGAGACAACGCACCGAGAATAATGGATTTTCCGGCGCCTGTCTGACCAGTAATAATGACTAGACCCGCAGGAAATTCAATATCCAGCGAGTCTATCAGTACATAGTTCTTTATGTGCAGTTCCTTCAGCATGGCCAGATTTTACTCGGCAGCCGGTTTTTTGCCAGGACGAGCCTCCTCAGCAGCAGGCTGCTCCTGATCGTGCTTTGCCATCCTGTATGTGAGTTCATCGTTCTGGAACTCTGCAACTGCTACGAGAACAGGTTTAGGCTGTCTCTCATAATATTTCGAAATCTCAATCTGCTCACGATTCTCGAAAACCTCGTCCATAGAATCGCGGTCATTCTTGAAATCCTCAAGTTTCTTGTTCAATTCCTTCTTCTCGGCGAGCGCAATCTGATTCGCTCTCTTGTACAGAATCACTACGGTCTCATAAATGTTTCCGGTAGGGGCTGCAAGATATTTCACATCCCTGGTAATAGTGTTCTGAGGTACGTTCTTCTTATCCATTTTATTCAATATTATAATCCTGGGCATCTGCCCGCATGGCCATTCCAAGGCCTCTGATTATATATACTTTACCGGTCGCGGCAAAGTTTCATTATTTTTCAATCTGTTTTTTCGAAACCTTCTCAGCCGACTTTCTCTCCTTCTCGAAAGCCTTCTCCTTCTCCGTCACCTGCTCATCCGTCCCCACATACTTGCCCAATGCACGCTGTGCCCTGGCATACAATGTCTTGAGTTCCTTCGTATAAGGCGACTCCTGAATCTCTCCGATAAAGTTAAGGTAATCATCAATGAAGGTCATATAGCGCTCCTTCTGCTTCGAAGCGACACTCAACTGCGCATACTTATATGAAGACTTGGCAATATAATAGAGGATATCCTCGCGATAAATATTGTCGGCATTGTCCTTCAACGTGTTCCTGAACGCGACCCTGGCTGCCTTGTAATCCTCCATATTGTAATAGAGTTTCGCAGCCTCATAGGCCTTGCGGTCCAGTCGCTGGTTCAGGTCCTTCAGCATTGCATCGCACTCCTCCTTGTGGGAATCATTGCCGTAATCCTTTCTGTACTCGGAGATTGCATTGATAGCCAATTTCGTAGGAGTCTGGTCGAGCTCGTATCTCAATGTCGACTTGTACAGACAGTCGAGTCTGAGGAAACGGGCCTCTTCAGCGAACGGGCTGCGCGGGAAATTCGACACGAAACGCGAGAAATTCGCCTCTGCCGTGATATAATCCTTGAACTTATAATTGCTCAATCCCCAATAGTATTGAACGGTATCATCCTTCTCCGTACCATCCGTGAGCACCGACATTGACTCGAACAGCGACGCCGCCTTCTGGTATTTTCCCTTGTCGAAATACTGGAACGCCGCCTTATATTTGGCATCCACATCGTTGCTGGACAGCAGCGTGTCATACTGCGATTTGCAGGAGACCGCCGCCAGCAGAGCGACTGCGCCCCAGACTACTTTTCTGAATGAATTCATTTCTTTCAATTATTTATGCGCGTTAAGGAACTTCTCCACGTCAAGTGCCGCCCGACAGCCAGAGCCGGCAGCCGTAACTGCCTGTCTATAAAGCGGATCCTGAACATCACCGGCAGCAAAAACGCCCTCTACGTTCGTCTCGGAAGTCTTGCCTTTCGTGATGATGTAACCGTTTTCATCGATGGAAACCCACTCCTTGAAAAGGTCCGAATTCGGGTGATGCCCGATGCCGAGGAAAAATCCGTCGATTGCAATATCAAAAACCTTACCATCTTTTCTCATAAGACGCGCTCCGGTAACTCCCGACTCGTCCCCGAGAATTTCCTGCGTATTGCAATTCCACAATACCTCTATATTAGGGGTGTTCAAAACACGCTCCTGCATGGCCTTAGACGCACGGAAAACATCACGGCGCACAATCATATAGACCTTGCTGCAGAGCCCGGCAAGATATGTCGCCTCCTCGCATGCCGTATCGCCGCCGCCGACCACGGCAACAACCTTCTTCCTATAGAAGAATCCGTCGCAAGTCGCGCACGCCGACACTCCGAGCCCCTTGAATTTCTGCTCCGACGGCAAGCCCAGATACTTCGCTGTCGCGCCGGTAGCTATTATCAATGTCTCCGCGACCAGTTCCCTGCCATTGTCGTCGACCAGCTTGAAAGGCCTGGAGGAAAGATCTGCTGACGCAATGCGGCCGGAACGGATTTCCGCTCCGAACCTTGCTGCCTGTGCTTTCATCGAAGCCATCAGCATATTGGCATCCACGCCGTTTTCGAAACCAGGATAGTTTTCCACCATCGTAGTGGTGGTCAGCTGTCCGCCCGACTCCATTCCTTCATAAAGGACAGTCTGGATTCCGGCTCTTCCCGTATAGGTCGCTGCCGTGTAACCGGCTGGACCTGAACCTATTATAAGACACTTTATATTTTCCATCGCTTATTGTTTCTTTTTGGTTGCGGTTTTCGTAGGCTTAGCAGTCTTGGAAGACTTGGCCGACTTTCCGGATTTGGATTTGGAGAGCTTTATCGCCTGCTGCACCTTGGCTTTGCGGGCAGCCTTGTCTCCCTCTCCGGCAGCCGGTTTCGGAGCCCTGACCTTGACAGGTTTCTCATTGACAGGCATTTCGCCGACCGGACCGGCATTGGACTCTACCGGCCCAGCTTCTTCAGAAAACGGCTTAGCCTCCCAAGCATTGTCCCCGGACGGACGTCTGGAGAATCCTGGGCGGGAGCCTCTTCCTGTTCGCGGAGAGTCACCGCCTTCGCGCCTTGTCCTCGGGCGCTCGCTGTCACCGAATCTTCTTGCCGGACGTTCGTTTTCATTGTCCTGAAACCTCCTGCTGCGCCTGGGAGAATCCTCTTCGGATGCGTCCCGGTAGCTTTTGCGCGGACCGGCCGAACGCTTGTCGCCGAACTCGGAGTTGCGATTGTCCCCGGACTCGGAATTACGCTTGTCGCCGAAGCGGCCGCCGCGCCTGTCGCCGTCCTTCTTGCGGGTGGTCTTGTCGAAAACCTTCGCTGCCGGGCGACGCTCCTCGTATTGTCCAGGAATATCCTCGTAGTGACTCAGCCTGTCTTCATTGCCAGTCTCAACCAGTTCATAATCAAGGAGTTTCTGCTCCAGATTGGTAGATTTCACGCGGATTTTCACAGGGTCGCCGAGGTTATATATGACGCCTGTACGCTTGCCCACGATGCGGTAATGTTCCTGGTCGAACTCGAAGAAATCGGACTGGATATCGCGGAGCGCGACCATTCCTTCAATCTTCGTCGGCTCGATTTCCACGTACATTCCCCATTCGGTAAGACCTGAGATATGGCCATCATACTCGCCGCCGACCTTGTCCTGCATAAATTCCACGAGCTTGTATTTCGTGCTGGACCTTTCTGCCTCAGCAGCAATCACTTCTCTTTCAGAAGCATGTTTACACTGGTCTTCGTAATATGCCTTGCTCTGCGAATCCGCACCATCGAGATACATCTGCAGAAGCCTGTGCACCATGGTATCCGGATAACGGCGGATAGGCGATGTAAAATGCGTGTAGAACTTGAATCCCAGACCATAATGGCCGATATTGTCAGTGCTGTAACATGCCTTCGCCATTGAGCGCAGCGCCAGAATCTCGATAGCGCTGAATTCCGGTTTGTCCTTCGCTTCCGCGAGGAGTCCGTTCAATGCCTTGGCGAGTTTCCTCCCGTCTTCGGCTTCTTCCATCTTGTATCCGAAATTGCCGGCGAACTTGCGGAGTCCGTCGACTTTTTCCAGATTAGGCACGTCGTGAATACGATATACGAATGTCTTGGCGGTCTTCTTCGCCACGCCGTTCATCTTTCCGCCGGTAGCGATAAACTCTGCTACTGAGCGGTTTGCGAGAAGCATGAACTCCTCGATAAGCCAGTTGGCTTCCTTGGAAATCTTCTGATATACGCGTACCGGACGACCTTTTTCATCGACTTCCACCTTCATTTCCGGTCTGTCGAAACTGATGGCGCCCGCGGCGAATCTACGTTTACGGAGAACTGATGCCAGCTTGTGCAATGTCAATACGGCTTCCTTGAGTTCACGCGGAATGACGCATCCCTCGTAAACGCCCTCGCCCATCATTGCCTCGTTATTATCTTTCGCACGACGTTCAGCCGCTTCCGGCGAAGCTTCGAGAATCGGGTCCTTCACCGCCGAATGGATGCCGTCGGTACCGCCCCTGAGCTCCATGTCGAGAGCCTTGTCGCCATTGTCAATTATCTGCTGTGCAGTCTCATACGCGAATCTATAGTCGGATTTTATCACTGTCCTGCCGAACCATGTACTCTGGATTCCGGCGAGAGGAGAGAGTTCGAAAACAGCAGAGAATGTGAGTTTTTCCTCGTTCGGACGAAGCGAGCAGAGCTTGTTGGAAAGCTTTTCCGGGAGCATCGGCACCGTGCGGTCTACCAGATAGACGGATGTGCCGCGGGACTGTGCTTCCTTGTCGACTACGGAACCAGATGTAACATAATAAGATACGTCCGCGATATGCACGCCGACTTCATAGTTTCCGTTGCTGAGTTTCTTAAACGAAAGCGCGTCATCGAAGTCCTTGGCGTCTTCAGGGTCAATCGTGAATGTCAATGTATCCCTGAAGTCCTTACGTCCTTTAAGGTCCTCAGCTGTAATCTTTTCCGATATGTTGTCAGCGGCGTTTTCCACTTCAGGCTCGAACCTGTAAGGCAGGCCGTATTCCGCCAGGATGGAGTGCATCTCGGTGTCGTTTTCGCCGGGCTCGCCAAGCACATCGACCAGATGTCCCTTCGGATTAGGTTCTCCCCTGTCCCAACTGTCGACCAGCGCCGCCACTTTCAGACCGCTGCGCACTTTCAATTCCTGCCCGACGCCGTCGACCGTTTCAATGACTCCGGCCACGGAAAATTCCCCGTCACCGAGTTTCTTCAAGTATCCGGTTTCCGGCACGGCGCTCTTCCTGCGATGGACCGGCGTTCCGTTTTCGTCAGTTATGTCAATGCTGATGTCGTATGGCATGACTCTGCTCTGCATGAGCACCCATGCCTGGTTCCCGACCACGTGGAGTATGCCGACAAACGGCTTGCGGGATCTTTCAACTATCTCTGTAACAATGCCTTCCTGTCTTCTGGTTTCTGTCTTTTCTTTCGTTATCGAGACTTTGACAATGTCACCGTTCAGGGCTTCCTTGGTCTTGCCCTGTCTTACGTAGACATCATCTTCCATGTCCTCGACCTTGACGAAGACGAATCCGTCCCGCGTCATCTGGACAGTGCCAGTGTACACAGGATATTCCTTCTTCTTGTCATCATCTTCCTTGCGGCCTTTTTTAAAGAAGCTGCCGCCATTTCGCCCGGCCCCACGTCCGGTGCTTTTCCTTCTTGAATCTTCGTGCCCGCGATTACCGCCTTTACGTCCTCGTCTGTCAAATGCCATGATGTATATATTAACTTAAATCTCACAAATTTAAGAATAAAACGCCAATATTCCTTGCTTTCATCTGTTTATCAGGGGTGATTTTTCAGTGGCTGCCCCTCGACTTGCCGGCGCACCCCTGCGGTAACGTGGCGGGACGCGGCCACGCCCAATTTTGTAACTCATTGATAATCAAGTACCATTTAGAGGCGAGCGTGGAAACGCAGACATTTTTTGGACACGTTTCCACACCTCGTTTTATAAATCATTGATAATCAATACTGTTTCAAAGCAAGGCGTGGCCGCGTCCCGCCAGGGCAATTTAGGGACACTGATCCAGCGGTCTTGAGTAACCCTGAAATATTTTCTCCGGAAACTTGATAATTAGACACTTAAACACTATCTTGCTGAAAATTATCACGAAAATGAAATATTGCCCTAACTGCGGAAAACCTGTGGAAGACGGAACCAAGTTCTGTCCTGAATGCGGCGCCTCGCTCCAGCCGGAACCGAGGAAACCTTCGAACATCAACAATGAAGACAGATGGCTAGTCACATTGCTGCTGAGTATTCTTGTCGGCGGCCTCGGCGTGCATCGTTTCTATACCGGAAATGTCGTCACTGGAGTTTTGATGCTCCTGACATGCGGCGGCTGCGGAGTCTGGACCATCATTGACATAGTCATGATTGCCGGGAACACGTATCGCGACGGCGACGGCAATACTTTGAAATAACAAACAAAACAAACCCAAGACAATGAGTTTTTGCCCAAATTGTGGAACACAGCTGGACGACAGCGCTGTGTTCTGTCCGAATTGCGGACAAAGATGTAAACTCGATGAATCTGCAGCATCACCGTCACCGGGGGCGCAGCAAACCACATCGACAACGCAACAGACGACATCATCGGCACAGCAGACGACATCACGAGGACAATGTCCTGACAGCTACCTGCTTTTCGCCATTCTCACGACCCTCTTCTGCTGCTTGCCATTCGGTATCGTCGCCATCGTGAAAGCCGCATCGGTATCATCGAAATATCAAAGCGGTGACTATGAGGGTGCTGTGCAGGCAAGCAACGATGCGAAAAAATGGTGCAAGATTGCCGTCATCTGCTGTCTTATCCCTCTCGCATTAACTCTTGTAGGATACGCCATCATGGCAATTGTCGGTGCGACGTTCTTGTTCTAAAACAATCATCCTGGCAGCAGCTGCAATACTGCTGTCAGGACTGTTTCTATATATCTACGCCACAACCAATCCGGAATCCAGCCGCCTGTTTCCCAAATGCATTTTCCTGCAGCTGACAGGCTTACGTTGTCCAGGTTGCGGCTCGCAGCGCGTCGTCCACTCCCTTCTGAACGGTGACGTCGCTGCCGCGTTCAGGTACAATGCTTTCCTGGTGCTGATGATTCCGTATGTCTCGGTGCTGGCATTCGCGACCTTCTTCAAGAACCGCGTGCCTGGGCTTTACAATGTCCTCTGCCATCCAGCCGTCATCGTGGCAATACTCGTGCTTACGATTCTCTGGTGGATTTTCCGCAATGTCTTCGGATGGTAAAATCCTGATTCAGCGCATTTTACAATTTACCGTTCGTGGCGGATCCACACAAAAAAACAGACCTCGAAAAGAAGTCTGCTTTTTGGAGGGTGAACGGTGGGGCTCGAACCCACGACAACCAGAACCACAATCTGGCGCTCTACCAACTGAACTACGCTCACCATGTTTAGGATTGCAAAGGTAATGATATTTTTTTAATCTGCAAGGGGTTGGTGTTGTTTTTTGCAAATAACCCCAAAAATCGGAAGCGGGAGGTGCAAAACTTGAACTGATTTAGAGAACTTCTTATTATATTTGCCCGATAGTTATAACTTGGCGAGCATTGGAAAATGAAACAGCGGAGACGCGTAAATCATTCCCGATGATTGCCTTAAAACAAAAACAAACAAATGGCAAGAGAAATAAAGTTTTCTCTGGTATACAGGGACATGTGGCAGTCTTCCGGCAAGTACGTGCCGAGAGTGGACCAGCTGGAAGAAGTTGCACCGGCAATCATTGACATGGGATGCTTCGACAGAGTCGAGACCAATGGCGGCGCATTCGAACAGGTAAACCTCCTTTTCGGCGAGAACCCTAACGTGGCCGTACGCAGATGGACTGCACCATTCCACAAGGCCGGCATTCAGACACACATGCTGGAACGCGGACTTAACGCATTGAGAATGAACCCGGTACCGGCAGACGTACGAGAGCTGATGTACAAGGTCAAGAAAGCACAGGGCACTGATATCGCCAGATCATTCTGCGGCCTGAACGACCACAGAAACCTGAAATTGTCGGTAGAATATGCGAAGAAAGCCGGGATGATTTCACAGGTGGCACTTTCCATCACCCACTCCCCTGTCCACACAGTAGAATATTACATGGGCATCGTGGACAAAGTCGTGGAATACGGCTGCGATGAAATCTGCCTGAAAGACATGGCCGGCGTCGGAAGACCGACATTCCTGGCAGAACTCACAAGCTGCATCAAGAAAAAATATCCGCACATCCTGGTACAATACCACGGCCACACAGGCCCGGGATTTTCACCTGCATCAATGCTGGAAGTAGCACGCGCAGGCGCTGATTATCTGGATGTTGCAGTAGAGCCTCTTTCATGGGGCAAGATTCATCCGGACGTGATAACCATCCGCGAAATGATGCGCGCCGACGGATTCATTGTCAAGGACCTGAACATGGACGCATACATGGAAGTGCGCCGCCTCACACAGAAATTCATTGACGATTTCCTCGGATATTGGATCAATCCTTCGAACCACCTGATGTCGTCGCTGCTCGTCGGCTGCGGCCTCCCGGGCGGAATGATGGGTTCAATGATGGCCGACCTGAAGGGATTCCAAGCTGCCATCAATGCTTCAGAACGCGCTCACGGACGTCCGGAAATCAGTCTGGACACGTTGATGGTCAAGCTGTTCGAAGAAGTACAATATGTCTGGCCGAGACTGGGCTATCCTCCGCTGGTAACACCGTTCAGCCAGTATGTGAAGAACACCTCCCTCATGAACCTGCTGAACGTCCTCAACGGCAAGCCGAGGTGGACCACCATTGACAAGGACACTTGGGGCATGATTCTGGGCCGCATGGGACAGCTTCCGGGAACGCTTGCGCCGGAAATCATTGACCTGGCGAAGGAAAAGAACATGGAATTCTACACCGGCAACCCGCAGGACATGTACCCGGACGAGCTGCCGAAGTTCCGCCAGATGATGAAGGACGAAGGCTGGGACGAGGGGCAGGACCAGGAGGAGCTTTTCGAGTTCGCAATGCACGAGAGGCAGTACCGCGACTACAAGAGCGGCGTCGCCAAGGAGAGGTTCAATGCTGAGCTTAAAGACTTGAAGACCAAGGCTGGAGCACCGATAAACGTCGTGCGCCCGGTAGTGGAAATGCCTAAGTTCAATGTCGAGGAATACGCTCAGAAATATCCTCATGCAGTTCCGGTCCAGGCTCCGGCAAAGGGTCAGCTGATGTGGCAGTTGGATGTCGACGATGATTCGACGGCGCCTATTGCAGGTACCAAGGTCAATGCCGGCGAGGCAATGGGCCATATCCAGACATACTACGGAATGGAAGACATTGTTCCGGCTATCGACGGCCGCGTGGTCGCAGTAACCGGCAAACAGGGCGACAAGGTGGTCAAGGGCGAGATTATCGCTTTCGTCGAAGGCGCGAAGTAACGTAAAAAAATAATCACTTCCGTTTATATGCGCGGCTCGGCCTGCAGATGATTTGAATGTCAATATCTTCCACGTGATATCCACGGAACCTCCGGCTTGAAAGACGGGATGTGACAAGTTCGATGGTCTCGTCGTCGATCACATCCGTGAAAGTATTGTTCACATGGTCGTATAGGTGGATATGCTTGAAGGTATTGACATCGAAATACATCTTGCTGTTCGAGCTCATCCTGTAACTGTAGATTCCCAGCAATGCTATCTGCGTCAGGATGTTATATACTGAAGCCACGGTTACCTTGACGATACCGTCTTCCCTGATCTTGTCAGTGACCATGTCAGCGGAAGCATGGCCGAGAGCGAGCATGGCCTCATGGACAGCAATCCTCTGCTGCGTAGCTTTCAAATTATGTTTTTTCAGCAGGCGCTTGAATTCCTCGACATTCGGGGCTTCATATGTCTGTTTAACCATATATTGGACTCATTTTCCATTAATCGCGTAAAGTTAGCTATTTTATAACAATTATAAAATAGCTTCATATCGGGAAAATCCTGCAAGTCAGCCACTCGCGTTCCGGCAGAAAATAGTTATATTTGCAGGATGTTTGGAACTAAATAATTATAGATATATGGACAGAAAAGTTCTTCTTATGATTCTGGATGGTTGGGGTGAAGGCAGACATGACCACTCCAATGCCATCTACACGGCCGGTGCGCCTTTCATTGACTCTCTCAGAGCGAAATATCCTATGAGCCATTTGCAGACATGCGGCGAGGCTGTCGGTCTCCCTGACGGACAGATGGGAAACTCCGAGGTCGGCCACATGAACCTTGGCGCAGGACGCGTTGTATATCAGGATCTTATGAAAATCAACAAGACCTGCCGCGAGCACAAGCTGCTTACCAGAGCGGAGATAAAAGGCGTATATGACTATGTAAAGCAGACCGGAAAGAAGCTCCACCTCATGGGACTTTGCTCAACCGGCGGCGTACACAGTTCTCTCGACCACTACTACGAATTCCTGAATGTCGCTAAAGAATATGGTCTGGACAATGTTTTCGTGCATTGCTTCATGGACGGACGTGACACCGACCCGCACAGCGGAAAGGGCTTCGTGGCTGATCTCGAGAAACATATGGCAGAGAGCACCGGAAAGGTCGCTTCCGTCTGCGGCCGTTTCTATGCAATGGACAGGGACAAGAGATGGAACCGTGTAAAAGAGGCTTACGACCTGCTCGTGAACGGACAGGGTGCAGCTTTCACCTCTGCGACTGACGGTATCCAGGCTTCATACGATGCCGACGTGACCGATGAGTTCATCAAGCCGATCGTCATTACCGATGCTGCAGGCGCACCTCTCGCCAAAATCGAGGAGGGCGATGCCATCATTTTCATGAATTTCCGCAATGACCGCGCACGTGAAATCACTGCAGTGCTCACCCAGCAGGACATGCCTGAGGAGGGAATGCACATCATTCCTAATCTCTATTACTGCTGCATGACTCCGTACGATGCTGCATTCAAGGGCCTCCATATCCTCTTCGACAAGGAAATTGTCAAGGATACCCTCGGAGAAATCGTATCGAAGGCAGGACTTCACCAGCTCCGCATCGCCGAGACCGAGAAATACGCTCACGTGACATTCTTCTTCAACGGCGGCCGCGAAACTCCGTTCGAGAACGAGGACAGAATCCTGGTTCCTTCTCCAAAGGTGCCTACATACGACCTCCAGCCGGAGATGAGCGCTCCTATCGTAACCGAGAAGCTCCTTGAAGCTATCGACACCGACAAGGAGGACCTCATCATCCTGAACTACGCGAACGGCGACATGATCGGCCACACCGGAGTTTACGACGCCATCTGCACCGCTGTCAGATGCATTGACGGCTGCGTCGAGAAGGTCGTTACCGAGGCCATCAAGCACAACTACGTAATTCTCATCACCGCCGACCATGGCAATGCTGATCACGCAGTCAACGATGACGGCACTCCGAACACAGCCCACTCGCTCAACCCTGTTCAGTTCATCGTTGTCAATGCCGGTGACGAGGTCAAGAGCGTAAAGGACGGCGCCCTCTGCAATGTAGCTCCTACCATCCTGAAGCTGATGGGTCTTCCTCAGCCTGCAGACATGGATGCAGAGCCGCTTTTCTAGCGAATAATTGACACTTCATAATAAACCCGGTCAGAGTTCCAGTTGTGGAGATCTGACCGGGTTTGATTGTTTAGTTTCTGCGATTATTCCGCAGGGGCTTCAGTCCTCTTGAGCTTCAGGACAGTGGTTCCCTCTGCAGAGAGGATAGAAACATTGTCATTGTCCGTCACCTGAACTTTTGCAGCAGCGCCAATTCCTTCAAGCACAGCAGTTTCCACCTCCGGAGTAGGGCCCATCATCTTGGTCACGCCGACTTCTCCGAATTTGATTGCATCGCCTTTGACGCTGTATTCGCCGAAGAAATTATTGATGCTGGTGTTTCCATGAACACCTTTCTCGTCGAAAGAAATTGTAGCCTGCTCGAAGCCTTCCTCCACCGCGAGACCGCCGGCCTCCACGATTTCCCAGTCGCCGATCAATGCCTTGGCCACATCAGATTTCTTTCCCGCTCCACAGCTGCAAATCACAGCCAAAGCCACGAACATAAGAATTACTTTTTTCATAATCTATTGATTTTAAATAATTTATAATTAACCATAAATGCCATTATAAACATCAAAGTGCTTAATTGGCAAAATTACATGTATTATACAGAAAACACAAATCGCAGTAAGCTGTATTTTACGTAAAAAATATATGGAGAATTTGTTTATTATAAAGACCAGTTGGCTGGTATTCTGACAGAAAACGATGCCGGATATGAATTCCGCTATTTCCCGAGGTAGTAGATAGCGTCACGGAGATCTTTGGAGATAATGCGTGGATGAGCGGTGGATATAACCACCTAAAAAGGTGGTAAATTTCGAAAAGGTGGTAAATAATTGCTATCTTTGTGGAAACGTTAGTACTATGAGCAAATTGAGCGAGGCATACGAGAAATGGTTGGCTTTACAGCCTTTCTCTCCGACGGATTCGGCAAGACTTGACCGCAAGTTCATGCTGGACTTCAACTATAACAGCAACCATATCGAGGGTAATACCTTGACTTACGGCCAGACCGAGGTGCTTCTTCTCATGGGGGAGGTTATAGGCTCTGCCAAGATGAAGGACCTTGAAGACATGAAGGCCCACAATCTCTGTCTGAATCTCATGATTGAGGAGGCCAAGACTGCTGATCACCTTTCTGAGTCTTTCATCAAGCGACTCCATCAGGTGATGCTTCGTGAAGATTATACTGTCTATCGTGAGCTTTCTGGTGGTCGCCAGACAAGTTATGTCGTACACGCCGGCACATATAAGACCAGACCTAACTCTGTTATTACGCCTACGGGTGAACGCTTTGATTATGCCTCTCCTGAAGAGACTCCGTCTTTGATGTATGATCTGATTCAGTGGTACAACGAAGAAGAGCAGGCATGCAATCTTTCGCCGGTAGAGCTTGCAGCCTTGTTCCATTACAGATATATCAGAATCCATCCATTCGAGGATGGCAACGGCCGAATCGCGAGGCTTATTGTGAACTTCATTCTGCTCAGACATAACTATCCTATGGTTGTTGTGCTCAGTCGCAAGAAGACTACATATCTCAATGCTCTTGGCCTCGCTGATGTGAATGTTGGAGTAGTGCCCGCAGATGGCTCACATGCATCTATCGAGCAGATTAAACCATTTGTGAAGTACATGACGGATCTTATGGTATCTGAGATCAATCAGAACATTGCTTTCCTTCATGCTGATGCGAAGACTACTTGGTGGTATGATGGTGAGACTGTCACCTTCAGGAGCCCGAGAACAGTTTTGCTCCTGCAGCATCTGCAGAAAAATCCCAAAGCGACCATTGCAGAACTCGCGTCTGTGCTTGACATCAATACCTCAGCTGTCCAGAAACAGCTCTCAAACCTGCTGGCAAAGGGGCATATTACCAAAGATCCAGACACAAACAGCTACCGTGTAATAGCAGTATCTACCACCAAATAAGGTGGTAAATTTCCCAAAGGTGGTGAAAATATAATCCCCGCGCCTTTCGACGCGGTGATTATATTTTCACCAGCTTATCAGCGAGTAGGAGAGTCCTACGCCGACGTACGGCGCTGGCTTGAATGCCGACTGAGAAGCGGGATTCATAATAATCTGATTTTCAGCAAATATAGTGATTTTTCCAATATTTTATCATAAGATGATAATCATTTTATGACAAAATAGTGCTGACGTATTGCAGCAATAACAACAAATGAATCACATCGAAAGATTTTTCTGTGCAAAACACTGATTTTTGCCCTTGGACTTTTTTTATCATATATTTGCATATGTATGCGCGAGTTAGACGACAGGTTTTTAGTTAAACAACTGAAAGATGGAAACAAGGCTGCCTTTCAAATTCTATTTGAGAGGTATTTTTCTTTATTCCTCACTTTCTCCAACAATTTGATGAAAGACCCGGCTGATGCAGAAGACGTAGTTCAGAATGTCTTTATCAAGATTTGGGTCGGACGAGACAAAATCGACGAGAACAAAAATTTCAAGAACTACCTCCTCGTGTCTGTAAGAAATGAGATATATCAGCACTTCCGATTCGCAGCAAAAAACCAGCACGACAATCTCTCGACCGATATCATCGACAATGAAATAAACATTGAAACAAACTTATCTGTCAGGGAGTTGGAACAGCGCATCCGAGAACTCGTGCAAAAGATGCCACAAAGAAGGCGCGAGATTTTCAATATGAGCCGGAACGACAAGCTCTCCAACCTGGAAATAGCACGTCGCTTGGGATTATCTGTCCGGACGGTGGAAAAGCACATTGAACTTGCATTGTCCGACATCAGAAAAGGACTGACAATTTCAGTCGCAATGCTGATAATGCTGCTTTAGCCATTTTTTTCAATATCGATTACGTATTGAAGCCGATTTCTGCATACTATTGTAGAAAATAAGAAATTGGCTTTATGAAACTTGATGATCTACTAAAAAAATATGCTGACGGAAAATGTACGGCAGAAGAAGAGAATGCGGTCAGGAAATGGCTGACTACACACGTGGCAGATCCCGCCTATGACAAGGTGTTCGAGGACCTGCTGAACGACACTGTCGGCGTCGAGAACAAATCAAGCCAAGAGCGAGTAAATCGCCACCTCAACGAAGTGATTTACAACGACTTGAGAACCCGGAAAACTAAAAAATCCAAGAAACTGTTTTACAGCATAGCCAATGTTGCCGCATGTGCAATTTTCGTCTTCGGCATGCTGCTTTTCAACAATAAAAACGAAGAAGACATTATCTGGAATGAAGTCCACACCGAAAGAGGAGAAACAAAGACACTTTCCTTGGCTGACGGAACCAGCCTATGGATAAACTCAGGAACCAAGGTCATTTATCCATCTTCTTTCGACGGCAAGACCAGGAACATTTTTGTCGATGGAGAAATCTACGCAGATGTGACGCGTGACAAGAAAAAGCCTTTCATAGTATCTGCTTCCGGAATCAATGTCAAGGTACACGGCACACAATTCAGCGTGAAAGCTTTTGCCGAAATGAAAAATGTAGAAGTGGCCCTCATAAGCGGAAGTGTGACAGTATCTGACGCAAACGATGAAAGCAGATTCTCTCGCACTCTGGTTCCGGGAGAACTGATCCGGTACAACAAGCCACTTGGCACAATAGAAGAATACGCCATCAACACCAAGACGTTCGGCGCCTGGCAGGACAACCACAATATCAGGTTCATAAATCAGAGTCTTATAGAAATCGCCAATGACCTTGAGCGGCGGTTCAATGTAAATATACTAATCGAAGACCCAGAACTTGAACAGACACTCTATTATGCATCATTCATCAATAATGAAGGTCTTGACAAGATCCTGAATGCACTCAACAGCAACCACACATTGAAAATCTCCAAAAGAAACGACACAATTATAATTTCATCCAACAAATAACACAAATTATCGCATGTACTACAGAAACCACCCTTTCATCTTGAAGGAAAAGTACAGGCTTGTAGCGCTAATAGCCTTCCTATTTATAACAGTCGGCCTGAAAGCGCAAAACATAAACCTGAAGGCAGAGAACACCGCCATTCGAGATGTGATTGAGACACTGCAGACTAATTACGGCTATTCATTCTCAATCAGGACCAGCGAAGTCAATGTCAATAAGTTGATCAGCATCAATGTTACCAATGCTGACATCAAGTCCGTCCCGGACAAGATTTTCGCATCCGAGCAAGTATCCTGTCAAATTGACGGGAAACTCATTTCAATAACAGAGGGAAATCCGACTCAGCCACGCAAGACTGCAGTCGTCAATGGACAAGTCATCGACGACATCGGGCCAGTTATCGGAGCATCCGTAATCGTCAAAGGCACAAAAAAGGGTGTAATTACCGATGCTGACGGAAAATTCACACTTGATTGCGGTGTTCCCGCCCCTGTTGTCATTGAAGTCGCCTTCCTTGGAATGACCACACAAGTGATTACTGTCAAAGATCCCGCCACGCCTCTGTCCGTAACATTGCACCCTGATGCCGATGTACTTGATGACGTCGTAGTCGTCGCCTATGGTTCACAGAGACGAGAACTCGTAACCAACGCGATTGCATCATTCAAACCCGATGACAACTCGGCGAGAACAGCACTTTCTCCGACCGAATTACTTCAGGGACGCATAGCCGGCGTGAACATTTCCACATCATCCGGCAATCTCGGTTCTTCTGAGAGAATGAGCATCCGAGGCTCCAGTTCGCTAAGCGCCAGCAACCAGCCGCTTTATGTGATTGACGGCATTCCGCTTAACAATGAGAGCGGCTCGCTCTATTCGTTCGGTGAAGACCTCAGCTCGCTTTCCGTATTGAATCTCAGCGACATAGAATCGATTGAAGTCCTGAAAGACGCAGCTTCAGCGGCCATCTACGGTTCGAGAGGCACCAATGGTGTAATCCTTATCACCACAAGACAAGGCCGGGACGGAAAATCCGAAATCAAAGTGAATTATAACTTCGGAATGTCTCAATTCAACAACCGCAACAGAATAGGCTATGCAAATTCCTCTTCCTGGATCGAGGTATATAATGAAGGCATTGACAATTACAACCTGCAGAACGGATTCAAGGCCGGTGATGCAGGTTATATCCAGCATATCCGCAATCCTTATAACGGGCTTCCAGATACGGATTGGCTCGATTTGATTACAAGACTCGGCATGTTGCATTCTGCCGATGTCGCATTCACAGGCGGAAACAAGAAGACAAAGGTGTATATCGGTGGAAACTTCGCATATCAGGAAGGCGTAGTCAAGACCAATGACATCACCAAGGTAAACCTTAAGGTCAATGTTTCCCACCAGGTTGCCAAATGGCTGAATGTCGGTGCCAATGTAAGCGGCAACTACATGCACAACAACCGTGTCCCTGGTGCAAACATCGGTTCCACAATTATTGCGCGTGCCGTGGAACAAAGGCCATTTGACCGCCCATTCAAAGCAGATGGAAGTTATTTCCTCGGAGGTACTGACGAACTCTCCCGCCACAACCCGGTACAGATTCTCAATGAACAGACATCATATGTGAACAATGCCCGTTATCTTGGAGCATTTTGGGGAGAATTGAGCATTGTTGACGGACTTAAATTCAAGGCCTCGTTCAATACAGATGCAGGATATACTCTCGACTATCTGTATTACAATGCCAATCACCCCTATAAGGAAGACAACGGACGTATCATTGAAAAGAACCGTTTTCTCATGAGCAACCTCGTGGAAACGTACCTCAACTACGACAAGACATGGGGAGACTGGACATTCGGGGCGATGGCAGGACACTCTTATCAGAAAACCACAGCTCGCCAGAACAGTGTTGATGCTCAGAATTTTCCTTCTCCATCATTTGATACAATCGGCGTAGCAGGAGTCATCTCCGGTGTTACCGGCGGACTATCAGAATATGCCATGGAGTCGTACTATGGGCGAATAAACCTTTCTTGGAAAGACAGATACGTATTTAACGCTACAGTCCGCGCTGATGGCTCAAGCCGCTTTGCGCCCAAATGCCGTTGGGGCTTGTTCCCTTCAGTTTCATTAGGATGGAATATCTCCAAAGAGAACTTCTGGAAGAGTTCCTCAACGGACCTGAAACTCCGTCTCAGCTACGGTAAGACAGGAAACCAGGACGGCATCAGCAACTATGGCTGGATGCCTCTCATCAGCGGCGGAAACAACTACGGAGGAACAAGCGGTATCGCAGTAAGCAACAAGGGCAATGAAAACCTCACTTGGGAGACTGCAGACCAATATGACTTCGGTTTCGACTTGTCATTTCTGAAAGGAGCTGTAAGCATGATGTTCGACACATATCTCAAGAACACCGGCAATCTTCTGTACAGAATGCCGATGCATTCCACATCAGGTCAGACATCAATGCTTGCAAACATCGGATGTATGAGAAACTATGGTGTTGAGTTCACACTCAATACGCATGCTGACTTCGGTCCGGTACATTGGAGTTCTTCTTTCAACATTGCTCACAACAAAAATAAACTTACGAAACTTCTGGGCGATGACGTCGTAGCCATCGGTTCTAACCATGCGCTTAAAGTCGGAGAGGAAGTGGGAGCATTCTATCTGCTCCGTTTCGATGGCATTTACCAGTATGACGGTGAGGTCCCGACCCCTCTATACGAGCAGGGTGTCCGGGCAGGAGACATAAAATACTACGACAAGGACAATAACGGTCTCATCAATGACAGTGACCGCATTATGGTAGGTTCTCCTAATCCGGATTTTGCCGGAGGATGGAACAACACCTTCGAATGGAATGGACTGAGCCTCAATGTATTTTTCACCTACAGTTATGGTGCCGACATTTATGCCCAGTGGATGACCGGACCTACGCGTATGGGAAACTACCAGGGACTTCTGCAGGAATGGTGTGACAACAGATGGACCGGCCCAGGCAGCACTGATGCTTATCCAAGAGCAGTTTACTCTTATCACGGAAACAACAGCAAGTCTTCCACCTACTATCTTCAGGATGGTTCATTCATAAAGCTCAAATCATTGATGCTTTCATACAAACTGCCTCAAAAGTGGACAGACGCAATGAAGATGAAGAGCGCACGAGTATTCGTCCAGGGAGAAAATCTCGCACTCCTCAGCAAGTATCGCGGATGGGACCCGGAGATTTCCACGAGTCTCGATCCTTCACTCATCGGCATTGACAACTATGGCGTGCCTACACCACGAATTTACAAACTTGGAGTAAGCCTCACATTCTAATTTCGCAGGATCATGAAAAAGTATTTAAGCATATTAGCACTCAGCATGTTGACTGTAACATCATGCGACTTGGAAATGAATCCGCATTCGGCAGTGTCCCCCGGTTCTGTAGGAATTAAAGATATCGAATCCCTCAGAAGCGGCATGTACCATAACGTACAGGAACTTCCTGAGACGGAATCATATATAATGTTTGACCTCTTCGGCGGAGAACTTACCACCAAACAGAGCACAAATTCGCTTGACCTTATCAATTCCCTTGCAACGGCCAACAATGGCCTCATGAAGAAGGCTTGGCAGGGTTACTACAAAGCCCTCATGCAGGTAAACAATGTCTATGATATTGCCCAGGGGCTTCCGGAAGGGAATCAGAAGAAACAGGTTCTAGGAGAATGCCACTATTTCCGCGGATATCTTCACCTATGCCTTGTAACCCGTTATGGAGACGTTCCTCTGATGAAGTTCAATACTGATGAAAAGGTATCGCGCACACCGGCTGCGGAAGTATGGCAATTCATCGGTGACGAACTTGATGAGGCCATCCGTCTTCTTGGTTCTCCGACAAGCGCATATTACCTCTCGGCAGATGCAGCCAAAGCGCTGAGGGCACGGGTTGCGTTATACACCGGGGAGAAGACATTGGCAAAAGAGCTTGCAGAATCATTGATTGCAGACGCCCGCTACGGGCTTGATTCTTACGAGAAGATTTTCCGAGGCGCAACAAACAAGGAAGTCATCTTCGCGTTCTCCTGTCTCACCATCGAATCGAAAATCGCCATAAGCACCCTCTTCTACTCATACAACCATCCAAATTCCGGTTCATATGTGTATGCCCCGTCAAAAGAGGTGATGACAATGTTTGCTGACACAGACAATCGTAAGGATATTTCCATCACCACTATGGACAATCTCAACTTTATAAACAAATATCCAAGCGGTCAGAAAGGAACAGATCCGGTTATCATTTCACGTCTTGGTGAAATGTATCTCATCAGTGCAGAAGCGCAAGGACTTTCAAATGGTCTGCCTCGTCTCAACGAGCTACGCGCATTCAGAGGACTTCCGGCCATTTATCCGAGCACCGAGGCCGCATTCATTGACGCTGTTCTTGACGAGAGAAGACACGAGTTGCTCTGCGAGGGGCACAGATGGTATGACCTCGTCAGACTTGGAAAGGCTGTCGAAAAACTCGGAATTCTTGATTATATGACACTTATGCCGATTCCAGAGTCTGAGAGACAGACCAACAGAAATCTGACCCAGAACAAGGGCTATTAAAATTGACTTATATGAAGCAGTTTTTTATAAACACCATATCAGCAATCGCATTATTGGCAACAATATACGGTTGTGGCAAAGATTCTTTTGACAAACCGGACTACTATAGCCGCAAAGCCGAGACAGTATTCGGCCAACAGATTGTAGATGGTTCTGCCGATTACATCGCGCACGTAAAGACTTCGACCGAGAGAAACTTGATGGACGGAGTACAGCTTCTGGAGCTCGGGATTCTCGACAGGGCAAGTCACGCAGTGCAGGCTTATATCTACAAGGTAGAACTTGGAGCCGCACTAGTAAAAATATCTACACCTGACAATGCCGCCAAAGTCGAGAAAACACAGAAACTCACCAGGCAGGCGACAGCTATCGAAAATACCGGAAAGTATCTGGTTATGGGCGGAATCTGCGGAGGCGCCTTCAATTCCGAGACAGGTATGCCTGACGGAATACTCTATCACAACTCCAAAGTAATCGGAGCCTCATTCGGGAAAAACGAAAACGCTTTCTTCGCGATCAAGAAGGATGGTGCAGCTGTATGCTTGCCTTCTGACGACTTCGAATCACATAAAACCAAAAGCGTCGAAGCTATAAGCGGTTCCGCGATGATTCTTCAGGAGGGATATGTACTTACAGAAACAGATGCGAAAACGATAGCCAAGGCCGCTGTCGGAGTGGACGCGGAAGGCAGCACCGTATATCTTATCGTTGTCGATGGAGGAGATTATTTTTATTCTAACGGCATCAGCAACAGCGATATGGCAAATCTCATGAAAGGGTGCGGAGCTTCCAATGCCATGATTCTGAACAAAGGGAACAACGTTTCCGCATTTGTCAGAGACGAAGATTCGATTGAATTGTTCAAAGTCATTGACAAGCCGAGCAACATGGGCCTGGAAGCAGCTATCGGCAATGGTCTGGTGATTCTTCAACTCTAAACTATTTGGAACATGAAAAAGATATACCCGATATTACTTGTATTCATAGGATTAGCCGTATCCGGCTGCCTCAATCAAAACGACAAGACCGGTTTCACTCCTGACAAGCCTTCCATTTCATTCAGGCAACAGAGTGTCAATGTAAATAAAGATGCCAATGAAATCACTATCGCTCTGGAATCCAATCTTCCTTGGAGAGTCAAGAGCGATGCCGGATGGGCAAAAGTGAAAACCGACAACGGAATGGAAAGCGGCGACATTGTCGTAAGTATCGCACGCAATCGCCTTCGTGAAGAGCGCATCGCAACACTCACGGCATGGATTACCAATGACAGCAAGACCACTCTGTCTATCATTCAAGCAGCCGCAGAGGCTTCAGAATCAATTACATACCACGTAAAAGCAAATGGTGACGGGCTGGCTTCCGGCGCATCATGGGAAGAGGCGACAACCCTTCCTACAGCCATTGACGCTGCCGGAGACGGGGATGTTATCCTATTGGCTGCCGGAACATACGCACCTGTCGCACTGATTGCGGGCGGAGAATCTGCTGAAGAGCGGACTTTCGAAATTCACAGCAACTTCACCATTGAAGGCGGCTACCCTGCAGATGCCAAGACAGGAGATGTCGCAGACCCTGCCAATGAAACCGTTCTCACCGGCAATCTCGGCACAACTCAAGCATATCATGTCGTAGTCATATCTGCTGTTAAAAGCAGCACTCACAAAGCCGTACTCAAGAATCTCACCATACGTGACGGAAAGGGGCACAGCAAGAACAAGGAAATATACAGATATTCAGGCGACTCGGAGTACGATGCCGGAGAAGGCGCAGGATTATGTATAGGTGTGTCCAACGCAGAACTTGTAAATTGCAGAATCATCGACAATACCAGCTGTATGGCCGGAGGTTGCATTGTTTCATACGAAGGCAGCGCGACATTCACCAATTGTTCGATCAGTGACAACAGCGCGACCGGTAACGGTGCAGGACTTTGGAATGAAGGCGAAGTAACAATGTATGACTGCTGCATTTCCAACAACCGTGCGGACTTTGCCTGTGCCGGATATTATGGAGTAGGCGGCATTTCACGCATCTACAACTCATCCTTTATCGGAAATGACAACTACAAGGGCGGAAAACTCGGCGGCGGCGCCTATTTGCGTGAAGGGCACGGCCGCGGTTCTGATGCTATATTCGTAAACTGCACTTTCGCCGAGAACAAGTCAAGCTCAGGCGGCGCAATCGCACTCTACGGAACATCCGCCGTAGGAGCATGCGGTAAATTCATCAGTTGCACAATCAAAGGAAACTCAGCCGACAAGGGCGGCGGAATATGGATGAACAATGCGACTCCGACAGCAGAATTCTACAACACCATCATTTCAGACAATGGTACTGACATAGGATATGGCGGAACCGTCGCAGCGCAAGAAAGCCAGGTAAGCAAGAGTTTCTCGATTATCGGCTCTACCCTGCTCAATGCAAAGGGCAACACCGTAAGCGGCTGGACGTTCGACCCGTCAAGCATGCTCGGCGCCCTCGACTTCCATAACGGAGGAGTGACAAAATCATTCTCACTTATCCCTGGAGAAGCCAACCCTGCGATAAATCAGGGAATGGGCATAAGCGAGTTGAACGCGCTTGCGACGAAACTAGGACTGAACTCCGAACTCGTAGCAAAAGACCAGAACGGTCAGACACGAAATGAGAAATCTATCGGCTCATATACAGCAAATAACTAATAATCAATATGTTATGAAAAGGAAACTCAATATATTATTCCTTTCTTTCCTTACCCTGACAGGATTGGCATCATGCCAGAAGGAGAACAACACGGAGGACAATAAAAACTCTGACGGGGGATTGGCAATACTTGCCTCAACTGACGGTAAACTTGTTCCGGAGTGGACCGAAGGCGATGTTATCAAAGTGACCTGCAACGGCACTTCTTATAATTTCAAAGCCGAGACTGCCGGCAATTCCGCCAAATTCACGGATGACGGAACATTGACCGCCCAAATTATTGGAGACAATGCCATAAGCGCATATTACAACTGCACTTCCGCACGCGGCGCTTTCCGCATTTCAGGAGAACAGACATACAAGGACGGAAAGAGTTCCGCTGCTATCCCGATGTACGCTTACACATTGAACGCACCTCAGAACAATACTCTGGCCCTGACATTCAAGCCTGTAGCTTCAATCCTGAGAGTAACACTACCAGCACATCCGATAAGCATCGGATCCGTCAGTGTAAAGCTTGCAGAAGGCGCTGCACTTTCCGAAGGAGCAATTGCCGGCACATACATTGTGAACGCGGCAGAAGGCACGATTGCAGTAAATGCTGATGCGGAAAGCGTTGACATGACCTTCGACAAGCCACTTGACATCAAAGCCGGTGGCGTGGTAGATATTCCTGTAGGCATGTTCGCCGCAATCGGCGGTCTTGAAATCGTCCTCAACTATGAATCCACAAAACAGATGAAATATGTAGTTGATGCAGAAGGTGTATTCAAGTCTTACAACGATGCCAATGGCTTCAAGGTCGGCGCCATCGTACCGATATCCTTCGAATTGGATGTAAACTCCTTCCCTCGTGACTACTTTGTAACATCAGATGCGACGAAAGAAGGCAAAGGACTTGATTGGAACACCCCTGCGACACTGGATTATGCGCTTGCCAATGCGCTTGCAGGTTCCACAATTCACTTGGCAGCAGGCACTTACCGCCCAAGCGCTGCACTTCCTTACAGTTCAGAAGCTGAGATTACGGCTTCTGATGCGCTAAACGGATTTGAGGTTAAAACCAATGTCACTTTAATCGGGGGATATCCTGCAAAACCAGGAGAAGGAGCTGCTGCAGACGCCTCTGCCAATGCCACAGTCCTTGACGGCAACAGCACCAGTCTACACGTAATGGTCGTAAGTGCCGCTAAAGTAGCAGGAGAGAAAGTCGTCATTGACGGAGTTACCATCAGAAATGGTAAAAACACCAATGAAGCCAAAGGCCTACTCCTCAAATACGGCACTGATGAGAAGTCATACACTCTTGTTGCAAACTATGCAGCCGGTCTGGGCATCGTAAATACAGATGTAGAACTCAATAATGTAACCATCGCGTCCAATTCAGGTGACAATGGCGCCGGCATATTCGCTCTCGGCTCGAAGATAAAGATGACCGGGTGCAATATCAAGGAAAACATTTCAGCAGGTAACGGCGCGGGTGCATGGTTCTCTGGAGACACCGAACTTGAAATGGATGGCTGTGTCATTGAGAAAAACGATGCCGGCACTTCTGTTGTCGGCGGTCTTTATCTCCATGCTCCTAAAGACAAGACGCTCTCCGCAACTATTAAAAATACTGAAATCATAGGAAACAAGGCAAAGAACCAAGGTGGCTTCTATATAAGAGATGACAGTGGCGCTCATCTGCTTTCAGCGACATTCACTTCTTGCAAGATCAAGGACAATACTGCTGAAATGGCAGCAGCGGGCCATCATCTTGACGCAAATGTCAAATACTCTCGTTGTGAAATTACAGGAAACACGGGAAGAAGCAACGGTATTTTCAACATCTATGACAACTGCAATATCGTTCTCGACCACTGTTCATTCAGGTCCAATGCAACCACAGGTGGAGGTGGCGCAATCTATGTTTTCACCAACTCGGTGGACACAACGCCATCTCTTACCATAACAAATTCTTCATTTATAGATAACTTTGCCAATGCAAAGGGCACCGTATGGATTAGAGGAGACAAAGGAAATGTCACATTCAATTGCGTGAACAACACCTTCTGTGGAAACAAGACAGGAAACGTAGGTTCTGCCATCAACCTTTATAAGAATGTAACTGCAAATATCATAAGCAACACTATCACCGGCAATATCGCAATATATGCCAATGACGCATTGAGAGCCGGCGCGATTTGTCTGGAAGCGGCCCCATTGACAGTCCGCTCCTACAACAACATAGTTGCCGGAAACATCAGAAGCTTCGACAACAAAGAAGAGGATGTAAAGGTCAAAGCAGGCACAATTACCCATAAACACACATTCGTAGGCGCCCAGTACTATGGCGCTGACGGAAACTCTGCTGAGGTTACTCCTACATTCAACTATAAGACAATGCTCTCAGCATATACCGGCAGCGTAATTAAACTCATCGGAACTGCCGAGACAAACCCGGCCATCAACAATGGTATGCCAGCTGCAGCCCTCAAGGGACTTGCCAATGATTTTGTAACAGCAGATATACTTGGAAAAGACCAGAATGGTACAGTTCGTGCAGGCTCGGTTGCCGGTGCATGCATTACACAATAATCATTATTCAATGAAAAAGATATTTATCATGTTTATCATTGCCCTTGCGGGAGGTCTTACCTCCTGCGAGGGTGATACCACAAACACCATCCGATACAATTTCTACTTTGCAGAGAATCCGGTAATGGTAGGAGCGTCATCAGGAACAGCACAAGCGACAATTATTTCAGACATTGACTACACTCCTGTTTCTGTTGATTCCTGGATTACTGATGTCGTAAAAACGTCAGCCGGTTCAGTAAGTTTCAAGGTTGATGCGAATACTCTGCAGACATCACGCGATGGCATGATCGCCTTCCATATTGCAGGCACCAAGGACATCATGAATCTTACTGTACGTCAAGCCGCATCCACCAGTGGACTTTCCGCTGATATTGAAGACCTGACATTTACCACTGCCGGCGAAGAGAAGACCATTAAGGTCAATGCAACTTCCAACTGGACTATCGGCTCACACCCGGACTGGGTAACTGCTGAAAAGAAAAATGCATCAGTCCTATCACTCACGGCCGAACCGAATTTCGAAGGCAAGACACGTTCGGGAGACCTTGTAATCAAAACCACTTCCGAGGAGCTGACAATAAGACTCAACCAGGAAAGCAAAAATGAGCTTTTCAAGAATGCGACCACCAAATTGGGACGCAGATTCACATTTAATTGCGGCAACCTCATCACAAGAGTCGTAACCGACAAGAACTACACGGTGACTGATGGAGTTGAGGCGCTCGAAATGAAGTATATGTCCAACCACACCGGAAAGGAATTGCCTTACAGCATCTATGTCTATGAAGTGGATTTGAACAAGAACGTAACCATACTTGCGACCTGTAAAGATGACGATGCTTCAAACATCAAGAAAACGGACTCCGAACTCACCGGATGCCAGAATATGATAAAACAGCTTGCCGCGATGAAAAGCAATCGCAAAGAGCGTACAGTCTATGGCGGAATCAACGGGGACTTCTGCTACGGGACAGGCAGCTCGGTCAAGAGAAACGCCCTGCTGCACGGTGTCATGCACAAAGACGGAATTTGTCTGAAAAGCACTTTTGACGGCGGAGCCGTTTGTACAGTATTCGCAATGATGAATGACGGGAAGGCCCGAATTCTCCAGCAAAGCAACTACAATTCCTATAAGAACTCAATCGTTGAAGCTATCGGAGGAAGGCAGACAATCCTGGACGCAGGAGTCATCACTTCCGTGAAAAACAATCTCAATGAGCCACGTACAGCCATCGGTGTCTCTGCCGACCGCAGCAAGGTAATCATGCTCGTTGTTGATGGTCGCCAGCCGAGTCACAGCAATGGCGCCGACTATCCTGAGATGGGAATCATGTTCAAGGCAATGGGAGCATACAATGCCATAAACCTTGACGGAGGCGGCTCATCCACTTTTGTATTGCAAAGCACATCAGCCTCTGATGGTTTTGCTGCCAAAAACAGCCCGTCAGACAAAAGTCCAAGAGCAATCCCTAACGGTCTTGCAATAGTTTCGAAGTAAAAAAAATCGTAAATTTGCACAATTATGGATAATGACAGATGGTTACGGAGTCCATTCATATCGTGCCGCTTGACGGAGAAAAGCCTTCACAGTTTGCTGAGAGGGTCGGCAGAATGTATGCGGATGCGACGGTCCAAAAGGATAAAAAGCATAAAGGTCAGTTCTTTACGCCGCTTGCCATATCCCAATTCATGGGGAGACTGGCAACTCCTTCAGAAAAGGACAGTGTTTCCGTTCTTGATCCCGGATGCGGGCTTGCGATTCTTTCCTGCGCTTTGATTGAACATCTGGTTGAAGATTCCAAACTGGAAACAATTGCTCTGACGCTCTATGAGACTGACAAGAATGTTGTTCCGCTTACAGGCATTGTTCTTTCTTATCTTCAAGAGTGGTGCAAGAAACAAGGCATCAGGATGAACTACCAGTTGAATGAATCTGATTTTGTCCTGGACAAGTGCGAATACTTAGACAGCGATGACTCTATCTTTGGCGCAATGAATGTAGGTGAGCGGTTTGATTATATCATTTCGAATCCACCTTATTTCAAACTCGCCAAAGACGATGTTCATACCCGATCGTGTGCCAGCATCGTGGATGGGCAGACGAACATCTACGCCCTATTCATGGCCATCTGCACAAAGCTACTGGAAAATGACGGACAGATGATATTCATTACACCCAGAAGTTTTGCATCAGGCCGGTATTTCCAGTCTTTCCGGGATTTCCTTTTCAGACACGTTCACATTGACTTAATCCACCTATTCAACACAAGGAAAGATACATTCTCTAAGGATGAGGTGCTGCAGGAACTGGTGATTATGAGGATGCATCCGGCCAGTGAAGTAAAGAACATTATAGTCTCTTTTAGCCAAGGAATACGGGATTTGGATCAGCCTCATCAGAAGGAGTATCCTGCAGCAGACATTATGGATGTAGCTTCCGTTGAGAAAGTTGTTTATCTGCCCGTTGACAGCCGAGACGAGGCGATTCTGAGCATGTTTCGTTCCTGGGACGGCAATATGGAGAAATACGGCATCAAGATTTCCACCGGCCCGGTAGTTGCTTTCCGCGCACATGATTTCATTGTGAGCGAACCAGGCAAAGATACCGTACCACTCTACTGGCTCCATAATGTAGTGAAGATGCTCTGTGACCATCCCGTACAGAAGAAGGATAAAGGACAATACATCAAAGTAGCGTCTGAGACCAAAGCTGCTCTGCTTCCTAATAAGAACTATGTGCTGCTCAGGCGTTTCAGTTCCAAAGATGACAGCAGCCGACTGGTCGCAGCTCCTTACTTCGGCAATATGTCTCAGTATGAAGCAGTTGGAATTGAGAACAAATTGAACTATATTTACAGACCTAAAGGTCACCTCCGCAGAGATGAAGTGATGGGGCTTACTGCTCTTCTGGACAGTGAGATGTTTGATGCGTATTTCCGGACATTCAACGGAAACATCAATGTGAGTGCAACGGAACTGCGGATGATGCCTCTTCCTCCGATTGAGACAATCAGGGAGATAGGAAGGAAGATTATTTTGAGAAACAACTATTCCATCGACTTTATCAACGATTTGGTCCTGGACTATTTTAAGATTCAATAGCTATGAGCAAAATTGCTGAGGCCCAAGAGATTCTGAAGGCATTGGGGCTTCCTTCGGCACAGCAGAATGATATGTCGGCGCTTACATTGCTGGCACTTTGCAGCATAAAGGAGGACACACCTTGGGCAGATGCCACACGCACCAGCCAGCGTATTACCAAGGAAATAATGGCTTTCGTAAACGAGAACTATAAGGCCGACGCGCCATATGCTCCAAATACGCGAGAGACATTCCGTCGGCAGGTCCTTCACCAGTTCATTCAGGCCGGAGTAGCCAACTACAATCCTGATGATCCATCTCTTCCTGTCAATAGCCCGAAAGCGCATTATGCCATCACGGAGGAAGCGCTTGAGGTTGCCAAATCATACGGGACAAAAAATTGGGATAGCCGCACTCAACAGTTTGCTGTAGAGTATGAAATATTGCGCGACAGATATGCCGCTGAACGGGACATGCACCGTATTCCTCTTGTTATTGAGGGGAATGAGTACTATCTGTCTCCTGGTGCTCACAATGAGGTTCAGGCGGCAGTCGTTGAAGATTTCGCTCCCAGGTTTGCCCCCGGTGGAAAGTTGCTCTATATCGGCGACACTGAAGACAAAGATTTGTACGTCAACGCGGCCGGGCTGGAGGCTCTCAACCTGCCGATTACCGAGCACTCAAAACTTCCTGATATTGTCATCAGCGATGAAAAACGAGGTTGGTTGTTCTTGGTTGAGGTAGTGACCTCTCACGGTCCGGTGTCAGCGAAGCGAGTGATTGAGCTAGAAGAGTTTACCAAGAATTGTCCGTTCGGCATTGTGTATGTGACGGCGTTCCCTAATGCAAGGGAATTCAAGAAACACGTGGATGAGATTGCTTGGGAGACTGAGGTTTGGCTGTCGGATACGCCGGACCATATGATTCACTTTAATGGCGACCGTTTTATCGGACCAAGAAAGTAGCGGGAGCTATCGGTTTTTCTCTGGAGCGCTGAAAACTTCCATGAAGGACTTGATAAAAAAATCAGAGTCGGTGATGTGCCGGCTCTGATTTTTTTAGGGGATCGACGTGGTCGATTTATTTGAGTTCCACACTGCCTGGCCAGGTGCCGGTGGTGGTGCGGGTGGTGCCGAGCTGGTCTTTATTGAAGCCGCCGAGGCTTTCTACCCACTCTACGAACTTAGGAGCGAAGGCGCCGTTCAGGCGGGTGTTGCCGTTATTGCTGTCAAGTGCCTTAATTCGGTCAACAATTGCAGACTCCGTTGTCTTCGTGAATGATGCGGACGGGCCATTCCACTTCCAATAACCTTTCGAATAGTCGAAATCGGAGCCATTGCAGAATGACAATTCGCCGTCAACTACGACATTGTTCTTTACCAGCCAAGCGCCATCAGTATTGGTGGCTTTAGGACCGATAATGTCATTGTACAATTTAACAGATGAGTTCGCTTCTTTAACGAACACGAGACCATTGGTATGTTTATTTGCGAGAACACAGTTGTCATACAAACTAAACGATCCGTTTTTATTGTTTGCGCGGCATAGTGACTTGGCATTTTCTCCTACTGCTGTCGTATTTACTACGACCGTGAATCCGTCATTGTTCAGACAAACGGAAGTGCCTCCTGCCTGCTGGCTGACATTGTTGTGAATCGAGCAGTTGTTCATACAGACCACGGAAGTATTACCGCCGTGAATGACTGTGCCCCACTCGTTTGTCCTCATGGTATTGTCGAAAATCTGACAGTTATTCATAAACAGAACTGCCTTTCCGTCGGTCTGGATAAGACCGCGGGATGCGCCCTTGTTGTTCTTAAACACGCAATCTGTTACACGAACAAGGCCGTCACCGCTCTGGAGCAACATAGCACTACCAGAAGCTCCCATATTGCTATCAAAAGTACAGCCTATGACATCCAAATACGCATTTTGAACAGAAATCGCACCTCCGCAAGACCTCAATCTAGTCGTTTGATATGAATAGTTGCGACTGGCTTCACAAGCGTTGAATGCACAATTCTTCAATGTCTGAACCGCAGACGCGCCATTGATATGAATAGCACCGCCGGTACCAACCTGATTATAACAACGCGTGAATGTACAATCCTCAATGGTCTGAGTACCATTGCTGTTATTGATCGAGCCGCCAGTGTTGTACGTGTAATCTTCAGTAAAAGTACAACCTTTCACAGTAAGTTGAGCTTTGGCTTTGTCGGAATACAATGAGCCGCCGTTTCGTCCGTAGTTTTTAGAAAACGAACAATTCTCCACCGTTACATTGGCTTCGCCTACATGGATTGCTCCACCACTTAAATACTGCGTACCATTAGTTCCGTCTGTCACCTTATTGCCAATAAAAGAGCAATCAACGACCTTTCCGGTCACGCCGGTTCCGTTGAAGACCAGCGCTCCACCATTATCCTTTGCAGAGAAACCATTCTGGAAAGTGAGTCCGTCAAACAGGACATTTCCCTTTTTGGTGAGCCAAATCTGGGATTTTCCGCCACCGTCGAAGACAGTTGCATTGGCCTTGACGTCCCTTGCTTTAAGGCTGGCGCCTTTCGCACCTGCAGGATAGCCGCCATAAACACTGAAATCAGCACCTTCAGCTTCAGAAACAAGAGCTTCCTCTACTGAATATGTTCCAGCTGACATATAGACATTCATCACAGCACCCTTGGCAAGAAGAGCTTTAAGTTCTGTGAGTCCTGCGGCATTGTCCCAGTTGCTTCCGTCCTTTCGGCCTTTCGCCTCGGCAGAAACATAGAATCTGTCATCGAAGCCGACCACCTTGCCGAGAGGAAGGACATGACCCTTTTCGACGACAAGAGACTTTGCAGTGACCTTCTTGGCAAGTTCCTCACCTTCCGCATCTGTCAGCACTACTGAAAAGCCTTCGAGTGTGGATGGTGCAACTGCTGCGTAATATGTGCCCGCACCGGAAACATTGAGCGTAACGACGTCAGCATCGGCGCTTTTCAATGTTATCTTGGAAACCGCAGCATCTACTGCTTCGATACGCAGCAGACCGCATTGGTTCTCAAACGTGAGAGAATTGCTGCCGGTCCATTCTGCAACGGAAAGGCTCGCGTGAGCGAAGGTTCCGTCCTGAACCTTAGGAGCAGAGACATTGATCTTGCCGTCCACGTAAGCGGCTGACGCGTCGAACGGATAGACAGCAAAAAGGCTGCGGGTTCCTTCAAACTGTTCCAATGTGAAGGCGGCTGGAACTTTCACAGTAATGGAAGCGGAGCCGTCTGCCTTGATGTTTTCGGCAGTAAGAGCCTCGGATTCAGAGCTTCCGGTCTCGCCGTTCACTTCATAGAACACAGAAACCTTGTCACCGACAGACCAGAGCACGGTACCGTCTTCCTTGATTTCAGTTTTCGTAGATGCTTTTTCGACGTCCGAAATTGTACTTTTCTTCGCAGAAACGTCAAATGTCACCTCAACGAGCTCTGCCGGGTCAATTTTCTGACCCGGAGTCTCGTTTTCCTTATCACAAGCAGCGAATACTACCGCCGCCATCGACAAAAGTGTAAAAAATCTATTCATCAGGTTTCTTAGTTTTACCAATTGAATTCATCATCAATTGTATACACATCGTGTATTACGTTTGCCTTAACATTCTCATTAGACATCGCAAAAGATGCATCTACCATAAAGGTGCTGATTTCAATCATTGGAGTTGTATATGTTTTACCCCCCCCCAGCATATTTTCCAAGTGTTTCATAATTATGTGTCTTGTTAGGAATTATCTCAATCCTTTGCCGTCAAGATACTTGATGACGAGCTCGGCGACATCGGTCTGGACGAAATCCGAGCCGGAGGCAATGAACTTGTCCAGCGGAGTGTAGTCCCCGTTGCGCAGGGCATTATCCCACCGGTCAAGGAGATTGGAATATGAAAGATATCCTTTCACATGCATCTTCGTGCCGAACTCAGGAATGCTGTTGTTCAGATATACGGCGTTTCCGTACTGGAACAGTTTCGCGCCTATCATACCGGAGTATGAAGACGTAGCCTCCACGCTATTGACGTACGGATGAACCGCCACCAGAGGATTAAGCTTCTGATATTCAGCAATGTCTCCGCTGGCGAACAGCATGACCTGGTCCTCCACGCCGGCTTCATGAATGACGTCAAGCACCTTTGCCGGAACATTGTTTTTCCCCGCAAGGTCAAGATTGACATAAATCTTGTCCTTGGTGGCCTTGAGAGCCTCCAAGAGGGTCGGGACCTTCGCGACATTGTTCTGCTCGTCCTTATAGACCTTGCCGTTACGCACCATGTCGAAGGACTTGATCTGCTCCAGCGTCAGAGAAGAAACGTCACCGACACCGGTAGTCGTCTCATTGACAGTCTCATTGTGCATAAGAACGAGCTGGCCGTCCTTGGTAGTGCGGACATCAAGTTCCACCATATCCGCTCCGGCCTCGATAGCGTGAAGGATGTTCGGAATGGAGTTGTCCGGAATCCCCTGCTTGAAGGATTCCGTTGTATTGCCGCGGTGCGCAACGACATAGATGCGGCTCACCGTGAGGTCTTCCTCCCACTTCTCCTGAACAGCATCGCAGAGTTCAAGCAAAGATGTTGTCTTGGGATTGATCTGTCCCTTATCCTGATCTTTTACTACGTACTCGGTGCTGTTGCAAGAGACAAGTGCGAGTGATGCTACGAGAAATGATGCAAAAAATTTTCTCATTTCGATAGAATTAGATTTGACGGTTCGTATGACGTCTGTCGTGACCGAACATCGGCCATTCAGATGCAGCAGGTCCTTTGCAGAACTTGTTTTCGCTCTTGTCATAAGGACGGAACGCGATCACACCAGAGAATGTTCTGGTATCGGAATCAGTAAATGAGATATAAACGATACCATCGTCACCGATGACTACAGATGACCAGATCTTCGCCATACGGAGGCCTTCAAATGTCTTGGCATCTTTCGACATTACTGCGTCTGCGATATCTGCTTTCAGCAACAAGTTGCAGTTCTTGTCAACGACATAATACTGACCGGACTCTGTTCCGAAGTGAATGTTTCCGGCAGCGTCAACAGCCGGTGAACCAGCCACTTTCTCCTGGACTTTGTAACGTCCGATGACTTTGCATTTGCCGTCAGCACCAGCGGTCTTAGGATCAATGACTACGATTCCTCCATCATCCTGACCGGTAGTGAATGCGAGAGCAGCTACGATGTAACCTTCAGAAGTAATGGCAACACCACCCTGATCCTGCACAGCGCCGTTATCCTCAACATAGTGGTTCACAACAATATTACCGGTCGCAGCCTCCACAGCATAAACTCTTGTTCCTACCTGGTCTGTAAGGACACCTGCAACGCATGTCTTTCCGTTAAGCGTAAGAGCTGCGATTCCTCCCATCGGAGCTTGTTTGACAAAAGTCTGCTCTTTGTTATTGTTCCATTTGCCCCAAGCCGGATTAACTTTATTGTCGCCGCCATTGTCGAGGGTATTCTGGGCTATGGTCCAAAGACCCCAGTTTCCACCATACCAGCTCACATAGCCGTCTTTCGTAAGAAGCAATCCTGTACGGCAGCCTCCTGCAGGTTGTGCAAAGCCATTGCGCTTGCCGGTAGCTTTATCTGCAGAAACGGCGATTCCATTTTGTCCAGTGCAGCCGAAATAGATATTCTTGTCGCCAATACCACCTATACTTGCCTGATATGCAGGCTCCGGTGTAGTTCCATCAGCCCTATACCACTGGCTGAATGACCATTTCACTGAACCGTCAGCATTGTAGGCGATAAAATGGCCATCCTTATCGGCTGAACCGCAACCGATGAAAACGGTGCCGTCGGTGTCGATTGAAGGAGTGCCGTAAGTCACGTCTTTATTGACAGCTGTGAACATTTCCTTGTCGAACACTTTCTTGCCGTTCTTGTCGAACTTGTAGAGCTTGTTCGATCTTGTAGAACACCATACACTTCCGTCATTGGCGATAGCCGGAGAGGTGATGGCATTATAACCTTCCATATATCCGACCCAAAGGACTTCGAGGCCGCCAGTTTTGGCAACAGGAGCCGGATCCACTACGACAAGCTTCTTTTTGCTTGCCTTGTTGCCGAGGTCATCTGTCAATGACAGTGTCACGGTATATGTTCCGTTGGTCTTGAATGTGTATTTCACATCCTCGTCATGCTTTTCGAGCTTTTCGCCGTCGACTGTCCAGTCGTAAGTATATGGCTTCTTTCCACCAGTGCTGGTGCTGGTGAAATGAATTTCGTCTCCTGCATAACAAGGGTTTGCAGAAATCTCGAAACTTGCAGTAAGACTGCTTACTTCAACCTTCTGCTTCTCGCAGGCAAGAACTGATACCAGCGCGCCTGCTACCAGACATAATGTTTTAATCTTATTCATAATGTTTTAATGATATGGGTTTTACAATTATTGTTCTGCTCCTGAATAACCGGGGTTCTGGGTATATGCTCCGCCGGCTTTATCTCTTTCATCCTGAGGGATAGGCCAATACATGAGGAAGTCACGTCCGTTCCACTCGGAATACTGCTTGTCAATCCACTTCGAGAAATCGGCAGAATGATGCCTCAGGCCGATTCTCTTTATATCGAACCAGCGATGTCCCTCAGCATAGAACTCCCTGCGGTTTTCATTGAGAATAAGCGTTTCAAGCTCATCTTTTCCGAGTGAAGCAGGCAAGTTCACCGATGCATACCTCTTTTCGAGAAGTGAAAGAAGGGTCTCACGCGCTCCCGGATAATCTCCGCTCGCCCACTGCGCCTCAGCTTTTATGAGATAGACATCTGCCAATCTCATACACATCAGCGGAGACTGTGAAGGCTCCGGATTCTTTATGAACTGACCGCCCTGTCCGTTAGGGAATTTGATGATCGGCTTAGGATCCTCGGTAGAGAATGTCGCCGCCTTGCGGATGTCTCCTGTTCTTGTGGCATCGTCACCGTACAGATTGGCCCAGCATTCGTCAGTCGGAGAGTAGTTGTATGAGCCGTCAGTATCATTGACACTCTCAAACAAACGGTTGTAATTGGTAGAGCGGATGTTGATCGGGGCGAATATGATTTCCTTGTTTGAGGTACCGTTGATGAACATTGACGCGAAATCCGTACTGTTCGAGTTCAATGAGAAGCGGCCGGACTTGATCACATCGTCAGCAAGGGCAATGGCTTCAGCGTCCTGCGCCATCCAGAGCATTATCTTCGCACGGAAAGCCTTGCAGAATTCCTTGGACGGATAAGCGAAGCTCTTGAATTCGCCCAAAAGGTCCTCAGCGGCCTTCAAATCCTCGACTATCATCGCCCAGACTTCTTCCTCGCTGGAACGTGGAACAATTTCCGTGCTGCCGGAAACCTTTATGATAGGAACACCGCCATAACGCTGCACAAGTCCCGTGTAGATCATCGCCCTGAACAGATAGCCTGTTCCGAGTGCGGTCCTGACGTCACTGCTGCCCTGGTTGGATGCTCCAAGTGCTGATTTTATCAAAAGGTTGGCATAGTTGAGTTTCTGATAACAATACTGCCACCTGGTCAATGGAATCTTTGCAGAAGCCGACTGCGTCTCGCCATGGACATCCGAATAGGAAAATCCGGGACCGCCTTTGAAGTTTTCTGCCAGATAATCCCCTTCAAACCACAAATTGGTCAAAAATGCTTCGTACTGATGGAGAGTACCGTTTGTCAACAGCGCGAGGTCATTGTCTGTAAGCTTGTTGGCAGGAATCTGTCCTTTCGGACTCGGATTGTCCAGCCACGAGCATGATGCCGCAAGAACCGACACGCACAAAATCATTGAAATTAATATCTTGTTTTTCATATCTGTCAGTAATTTTGATTGATACATCTTTTAGAACTGGATCTGAATACCGAAGAGGTAAGACCTGAGTGAAGGCTGATAGCCGAAATCGACACCGTAACCGGCTGACGCAGGGCCGCTCGACATGGAAACTTCAGGGTCATATCCGTCATACTTGGTGAGTGTCAATGCATTGTCCACCGAGAAGAAGACTTTTGCAGAATTCGACTTGATGGCTTTCAGCACCTTGTCCGGAAGATGATAGGAAAGAGTTATCGTCTTGAACTTGAAATAAGACGCATCCTCAAGATAACGGGTTGATGTCAGGATATTGTAATCCACGTCCCAGCCGGTATGGACACCTGAAAGAACCGGACGCGGCATATCATTGATTCCCGAGCCTTCGCGCCAATAATGATTGGCGGCGTGCTTGCTCACATTGAAATAGTTGGTCACTGACTTTCCGGAATCGTCAGTCACTGTTCCGGAGCTGAGTCCGAGATGCTCGGTACCTTCCTGGCCGCAGCCCTTCCAAGCGGCGAACACCTTGCCTCCGATGCTGTACTGGCAGAAGACTGAAAGTTCGAGGCCTTTCCAGCCGAAGTTAAGGTTCGCGCCTCCGAAGAAATCAGGAGTCGCCTTTCCGACACGCATCCTGTCATCGTTATAGTCAATGTCTCCGTCACCGTTGACATCAGTATAGATGCAGTCTCCGGCTCTTACGCCTTTTGCATAGAGTTTTGCAGGAACATCCTCGTCATGCTGGTAGATACCCTCAAAATTGAGCATATACCAAGAAGATACAGGCTGACCGGTGATGAGCGCGTGCTTGGTACCGCCGAAAAGATTAGCCTGCTGTATAGGGATGATATCCTTGCCGTCAAGAAGTTTCGTAAGCTTGTTCTTGTTGTAGGATATGTTGGCGTCCATATAGAGATGGAAGTCTCCGATTTTGAGAGGTGTACCGCCCACGGTGAGCTCGAAGCCGTCATTGGATATGCTTCCGATGTTGGATGTAAGTGTCGTGTAACCTGAAGTTACGATTACCGGCTTCTGATAGAGCAGGTCGTCGGTAGTAGCATGGAAATAATCGAAATCGACATGCATCCTGCCCTTGAACAACTCCGTATTGACTCCGAAATTGTACTTTGTCGAAACCTCCCACTTCAAGCCCTGGGCAGGAGTAGAGAATGCGAGACCTGAAACGCCGTTATATGAGGAGCCCGCGCTGACGAGGTCCATTGCGGCCCAGTTGCTGATGCCGTCCATGGAACCTGTCTGGCCTGCAGATACGCGAAAACGCAGTTCATCTACCACATCGTTCTTCGGGAAGAACTTTTCATTGGAAATGATCCAGGCGAGTGACGCAGCCGGGAAGAATCCGAATCTGGATTCCTGCGGGAAACGTGACGAGCCGTCAGTTCTGAACGAAGCGTTGAGGACATATCTGTCCTTCCAGTTGAATGCCGCTCTTGCGAACCAGGATTCGAGGGCATATGCATTGTAACCGATGCTTCCGCTGTAAATCTGGGTTCCGCTCGTTATGAGGTTGAAACTGGACGATGGGAATGCATTGTTCGCATAATTGTCTGAAGCTGCGCCGAAATTGGATGCGCTGTAATTCTCGTATGAGAAACCGGCCATGAGGTTATAGGTGAGGCCTTTCCATTTGTTCTCGTATGATGCCACTGCATCGAACACATATCTCAGACTGGTGTTCTTCTGCTCTGAAAGTGCATGCCAGCCGTCTTTGTAACCACGCTCGGTATTGAGTTCCGTGAGCTTCTTGGTGGTATGGTCATAGATGGAGTATGCACTGAGGGACGGCGTGAACTTGAAACCCTTGAACGGAGTAAAATCCATGGAGAACGTTCCTTGGAGCTGGAACCTGTTCGTCCAGTAATCTTCCTCGTTGATGGCCATCACAGGGTTATGACGGACAAGACCGTCCTTGCTCATTGTCCTGTAATCTCCGCCGTCGGCATTGACCCTGGTCTGGAAGCCCTTGGAGTCGGTGGTTCTCGTGCAATATGGTGTGTACCAAGGCTGTTCCTCGCGGGCAGCTCTCAAGACCTTGAGCGAGCCGTCCTGCTCCTCGATCATGTCGTAGCGGGAGAATGCTCCGGAAAGATTGAGGTTCACCTTGAGCCAGTCCGTAAGTTTCTGGTTCACCTTGGAACGGAGGGTGTATTTTCCGAAGTTCGTCTTGTTGAGATATCCCTGCTGTCCCTCGGCGCCGAATGAGAGAAATGCCTGTGTCCAGTCGTTGCCGGCCTGAACGCTTGCTGATGCAGTGTAACGCTGCGCAATTTTTCTGGAGATGGAGCCTACCCAGTCGAAATCAGTGATGTTCTCCGGTATCGAGAATGTCTTCAGTTCCTTTTTCTGGAGGTTATAGTTGTCGAAAGCCTCCTGCATGACCTTGATGTATTCCGCGGTTGAAGCCATCTCGATATCCTTGGCAATGTTGGAAAGTCCGTATGTGCCGTTCACGCTGATTATCGGCTTGCCTGACTTGCCGCTCTTGGTAGTGATCACAATGACTCCAGAGTTCGCCCTTGAACCATAAATGGCTGTCGCAGAGGCATCTTTCAGCACCTCCATGCTTTCAATATCAGAGGCGTTGATATTAGGATAGGACTCTGCGGGAATGCCGTCCACCACATAAAGCGGACTTGAACTTCCTGCGATGGAGTTGACTCCACGGATAATCACATTAGGGCTTGAACCCGGAATTCCGGACGCATTGCTGATACTCACGCCCGGAGCTCTTCCCTGGAGCGCCTTGATAGGGTCCATCTCGGCGCCACGGTCCACCTGGTCCATCTTCACGGACGAGATGGATGAGCTGACCAGCCTCTTGGACTGACTGCCGTAACCTACTACGACAGTCTCCTCGATGGCAAGCGCGTCTTCTTCAAGCACGACCCTGACCGGAGTGGCATCCTGCGGAGTCGCTATCTTCTTCTCGACATATCCGAGACAAGAAAATGTCAACTGATGGACATCGGCGTCTACAGTCATCGTAAAACTTCCGTCAATGTCAGTCAGACAGCCTTGATTCGCTTTTCCGCTAATTACCGCGACGCCTACAATCCCGAGTCCGGACGCATCCACGACTTTTCCGGTCACTGTATGTTTCCCGACTTTCGGGCTGACCTTTACGGGTGAGATAAGAGCTATCTGGCGGCCTTTGATCGTATAAGTAATTCCCGTTCCTTCCAAGATAGTCTTTACCGTCTGTTCAATGTCCGCACCCTTCACATTTGCAGAAATTCGTGCATTTGTATCCACGTTCTGGGCATCATAGAAGAACGAGTAATTACTGTTCTTTTCCACTGCCGCAAGTGCCTCGCGAAGCGTGACACCTTTCAGATTCAGCGTAATCTTCTCCTGAGCCAGTGCCGTTCCGCACATAAGCAGGAAAAAGGATATTGCTGCGCATATCAACTTTTTTACTTGCATAAGATTTATGTGATTAATTTAATAGACTATAGCAGATTTAGGGCTCTCGAAACGATAATTCACGCCTGTAGTCGCGCTGATGATGGAAAGCACGGACTCTAGAGACTCATCGGTTATCGTGAAGTTTATGCAGCCCTTTCCGACCAGATTGTCGGCCAGAACCACATTTACGCCATACCACATGGACAAGTCATGGCACACCTTGTCAAGAGTCGCATCCTGGAACGACAGGCGCTCCATGCACCACAACATTGATCCGCGCACATCACCCTTTACGATTCTCACCTCGCCGCTTTTCTTGTCGAAAACCGCTACTTCACCCGCCTTCATTATGCTTTCGTTCCCCTCTTCGATTCCTGTCAATGACACAGATCCTTCCACCAGGCTGACAATCACCTCATCCAGCCGTGAGTCCACATCGAACTTGGTTCCCAACACCTTGATTTCCAGCCCTCCTGTCTGAATGACGAACGGTTTTTTCTTATCTTTGGCCACATCGAAGAACACACGTCCTTCCGCCAAGACATTCCTGTCCTTCTCGCCGAAATGCTTTCCGTATGTGACAGATGCCCCGGCATTGAGAGTGACGTCACTTCCGTCCGGAAGGCAGACACGGCTCTTTCCGGAAACGCTCGCGAACGTGACAGGCTTGTCGCCATACGATTCATATATGTTGTAACTGAATATCGAAACGACCGCAACGGCTGCGGCAGCTGCAATTCCGGCAGCAATGCGGACAAACCGGGAGGAGAACAAACTCGTCCCATGTTCCGCAGCCAGGCGCCTGTTAAGCTCCGACCAGGCGTTATTTATGTCAAAATCAGGAGTTCCCGCGTCCACAATCTCGTTCCATACTTTCAAGAACTTGCGATACTCGGCATCATTTCCAGGCACGGCCAACCACTCCGCAAACAGCTTTTCCTGTTCCGGAGAGTTACTTTCCCTCAAATGTCCGGCTAATACTTTTACGATTTCCGTCGGTATGCGTGTCTTCATAATTACGTGACTTTACTATAAAGACACATCCGGACACACCGCTACCCTCGAAAAAAATTGATTTTTTACATGAAAATAAGAAAAAGGTAAAGTTTTTTCACAGAGATACGCATATATTTCAGGGCCCGGGACATATATCCTTCCACGGTCTTCACGTCCAATCCCGTTCTGGAAGCAATCTGCGCGTATGTCAGTCCTTCCTTACGGCTCATATTGAAAATATCCCGGCACTTTTTCGGAACCGAAGAAGCAGCCTCCCAAGCTATTTCTATCAATGTGTCCGTATCGAATTCGTAAATTTCCTCATAGGACACCGATGATGCCGTCTCCAGTTCCTCATGATGTTTGCGGGAGCGTATCTTGTTCAAGCTGCGGTTATGCACCGCTCTTTTAGCGTAAGTTTCGAAAGATTTTTCAATGTTTATGGATGTCCTGTTGCGCCACAGATGCATGAAAAAGTCCAGCACGACCTCTTCTGCATCCATCCTGTCTCCAGTGTAAAAATAGGCATAACGGCAAAGAGGTTCATACCAAAGATCAAACAACGCCTTAAAGCTCTCGTTGTTTCCTTCAGCACTAGACTTCCACAATATGCCCGTAGCCTTTTCTTCCATCAGTTACGAATTATCTATTTGTTCTACGCAAATACTGTGGCGAAAGTATATAAATAATCGGTCAACTCCAAGATTTTTTTTAGAGACGCCCCGATTCCGTCGCAATCATCTCCGCGAATGCGGGCCAGGAATTGCGGGCTATGAAATGGCGGATGGCGGTCTGGTTCAGCTGTTTGGGGGAATTGAGGATGGACACCAGTTCGGGGATGGAGTGGTATATGCGGCAGACATTTTCGGAGGCCAGGTCTGCGAAGGCGCCGAAAGACGGGCCCACCGGTTCGCCGCCCATGGCAATCGTGTCCATAAGGACGCCGGAACCGGAAACGGAACCGGGAAGATATGGGAAAACCACGTATTTGCTGAACGGAATGAGACTGCGGAGCTCTTCGAAAGATGCGGAACGGTTCTCGAAAAGGAAGTGAGTGGCGGACGGACGGGAAATGCTCTGCTCTATCGAAGCGGACAGAGAAGCATCTCCACAACGCCCCACTATGTGGACATCCAGGCCGGCATCACGGATTTCGGGACAGGAAACGAACTCCAGGACGCCCTTATATGGAAGGACATTGCCCCAGATGAGGATGCGGCCGGAAGACATGTCAGGCACGGGAACATCGGTCGCGGGCATCGGATGGCAGACGTATTTCACCTTGGCGGGGTCGCCGCCGAAATTGGAAATCAATGACTTGGCGTACGCGGCCGTGTCGGTGGAATGGGACAGCACCAGGACCGCCTGACGGAGCATGCGCATTGTCAGGGAACGGGACATCCGATTCTCGCCCTTGTGCGGACGCGGATTGTGGAAAATGAATATGACCTCGCGACGGCGCAGTTTCATGATGAGAAGCGAAAGCATTGCCGCAAGATACTGGATGAACGCAAGTTTGTGGAACGCTATGGTCTCCACGAAACTCAGCAGGAAAACATCGGCAGAGAAAGAATAGCGAAGCAATGTCAAGCCCTGCGAAAGCCGCGGTTTATTCTCAGAATCAAGCACTTCGAAATACGATGCGAGTTCCTTTTTCAAGTGGATGAAATAAGGATTGGGGTAACCGCCCTTGCGGTTGGCCGACGGAGCCACGTAAATTTTCCTGCGCATAATCCGGTCCGTCAGATCAGAAACATCAGATATCCAAGCCCCATGAGAACGGACAATGCGAATGTCGACATGACAAGCATCGGAAGCATCGGGTCCAATGCCTTGTCTTCACGGGTCCAGATAAAATATAGATGTACCGCGAAGAGCGGAAGCGTCAGGAAGAAGAGCCAATGCCAAGGGTCCGGGAACCGCAGCAGATTGAATATCACAAGACATATCCAGCCGCCTGCGATGAGGGCGGTATGATAAATACGGGCACCCTTCACGCCTATGCGCATAGGAGTGGTCACACGGATTCCGGCATCGGATTTCACGTCGCGTATATTATTGACATTCAATACTCCTACACTAAAACAGCCGATGGCGACAGCAGGAAGGAGAAGAATCATTGACGGTATCGTATGAGCCACTACGAAATAAGCGCCCAGCACTGAAACGAGACCGAAGAATATGAATACCGAGAGGTCGCCAAGTCCCCTATAGCCGTAAGGATTGCTGCCGAGGGTGTATTTTATCGCACCTCCGATGGCTGCCGCGCCGAGAATAATGAGGCAGATCGGCTCCAGCTGGAACAATGTTCCGAAAGATGCCTGGAGCATCAGGAGTCCCGACAATGCACATGCCACGGTCATCACCACAATGAAACGCTTCATTTCGGTCACCGTGAGACCGCCTTCCACCAACGAATATTTCGGGCCCTTGCGCTTGGCATTGTCCACACCGCTCAACGAGTCGCCGAGTTCATTGGAAATGTTGGAAAGAATCTGGAGACAGACCGTGGTGAGCATCACCAGCAGCGCCACCTTGAAACTGATACGATAGTCAGCAGCTGCCAACATGATGCCCAGTGCCACTCCCGCAAGAGAGAGGGGCAGAGACCTCAGCCTCATGGACTTTATGTAGTACGACAATTTCTTCATCATTTCATTTTCTTAGGGAAAAACACCTTTATCGCTACAGATATGCCATGCACGACAGCATAGACAAATCCCTGACTTCGACAATCATATATGAACTGCTGATGCGGAGGACGTCCGTCAGGAGCATAAAGATAAGCGATTCTGTCGTGAAGGGAGCATGACCGGTCACGCCATTTCTGGACATGCTCTGAACGGTCGCACGTGCACAGTACACCCGGTGCCACCACGCGGACGACATTGGCCTTGAAGGCCCTTACGCCATAGTCAATGTCTCCGTAGGAATGCTGGTAATGTATGTCAAGATTTCCCAGAATCCGGTAGACGTGCGACGGGACCAGCACCAGCTTGCCGTCGAATGTGTAACACGGAACCGGAATCGCAGGGTCCGGCTCGACAATCTTACCCGACTTGTTGCGTCCTCCATAACTCAGTTCTCCGGAGGAATCTTCCGCCGTACCGACCACTATCGCCTTGTGTCTCAGGAACATTGACGTTTCCATAAGACATGCGAGAGCTCCTTCTTTCATGCGTGCGCGGACATTGGTCCAAAGGTAGAAATCGGGCGCGTCCTTCGCGGCTTCTTCCCACGCGGCGTGCATCCCGAGATTCCAGTACAACGTCCCGCTTCCGCGGACAATGCGGGTCTGCGGAAAGTTTTCTTCAACGGCTTCGGCTGTCCCGTCCGTGCACCCGTCATTCACCAGATATACCGTGAAGGAATACATGCCGTCGCCCTTCATGGAATCCATCTGCTGATAACAATTGCGCAGGCAATCCAGAGTCTGTTCCAGACTGTTGTGGACTGTCAGAAGTACCGCTACTTTCTGCATTATGAATCGAGTTTAAGAACAGCCATAAACGCACTCTGAGGCACCTGTACGGTACCGATCTGGCGCATACGCTTCTTTCCTTCCTTCTGTTTTTCGAGCAGTTTACGCTTTCTGGTCACGTCACCGCCATAGCATTTCGCCGTCACGTCCTTACGCACCTGGCGCACGGTTTCACGGGCAATGATTTTCGCACCGATCGCCGCCTGGATCGCAATGTCGAACTGCTGACGCGGAATGAGGTCCTTCAGTTTCAGGCATATCTTCCTTCCGAAATCGTAAGCCCTGTCTTCATGGATGAGCGTAGAAAGCGCGTCGGCAGGGTCACCGTTCAGCAAGATATCCAGCTTGACCAGTTTTGCAGGTCTGTAACCCTTTATGTGATAATCGAATGAGGCATATCCCTTCGAAATCGTCTTGAGCTTGTCATAGAAGTCGAACACGATTTCGGAAAGAGGCATCTCATACGTAAGCTCCACCCTGTCGGCAGTGACATAATGCTCGCCAATGAGGGTTCCGCGCTTGTCGATGCAGAGTTTCATTATCGGACCGTAGAACTCCGTATTGGTAATGATCTGCGCCCTGATATATGGCTCCTCGATATGGTCGATGAGCGTCGGGGCAGGAAGTCCTGACGGGTTGTGCACGTCAATGCACTCTCCCTTGGACGTGTAAACCTTGTACGACACGTTAGGGACAGTCGTGATGACGTCCATGTTGAACTCCCTGAAAAGCCTTTCCTGTACGATTTCCAGATGGAGGAGTCCGAGGAAGCCGCATCGGAAGCCGAATCCCAGCGCCATGGATGACTCCGGTTCGTAGACGAAGGAAGCATCGTTCAACTGGAACTTTTCCAATGTCGCACGAAGTTCCTCGTATTTGTCCGCCTGCACCGGATACATTCCGGCGAAAAGCATCGGTTTCACCTCCTCGAATCCCGCAATCGCCTCTTTACAAGGTCTTTCCACATGTGTGATGGTATCGCCGACCTTGACCTCCGCCGCAGTCTTGATACCGGAAATGATATATCCAACATTGCCGCAGCTGACCTCCTGTGTCGGCGACAGCCGCATTTTCAGCACACCGATTTCGTCTGCGACATATTCCTGTCCGGTATTGAAGAACTTGACCTTGTCACCGGTATGGATAACTCCGTTCTTGATCTTGAAATATGCGATAATGCCTCTGAACGAGTTGAACACAGAATCGAAAATCAATGCCTGGAGCGGTGCTTCCGGGTCTCCTTCCGGTGCCGGAATCTTCTCCACGATGGCATCCAGAAGCGGCGCCACGCCTTCTCCCGTCCTCGCGGAAACCTGGAACACTTCCTCCGGGTCACATCCGAGAAGGTCGCAGACCTCGTCGGTCACCACGTCCGGACGCGCGGCATCCATGTCGATCTTGTTCAGGACCGGTATAATCTCCAGACCATGGTCAATGGCCTGATACAAGTTCGAAATCGTCTGTGCCTGAACGCCTTGCGTAGCATCCACCACGAGCAGCGCACCTTCACAGGATGCGATGGAACGGGACACCTCATAAGAGAAGTCCACGTGGCCCGGGGTATCGATGAGGTTCAGCACATAAGGTTCTCCCTTATAGTTGTACTCCATCTGAATAGCATGACTCTTGATGGTGATGCCCTTTTCCCTCTCCAGGTCCATATCGTCCAGGACCTGATTTTCCATCTCCCTCGCGCCCAATGTCTGTGTAAGTTCAATGAGCCTGTCGGCCAATGTGCTCTTGCCGTGGTCAATATGGGCAATGATGCAGAAATTTCTAATATGTTTCATTTGCCCTCCTATTTCTGAATTTCAGTGTTCTCAGAAGAATCTGCCGGAGCATAACCGGCTACCTCTTCATCTGGAATACTAGACCTCATCATCGCCACAAGTGATAGTTTAAGATCGTGGGACACAGTCTTTTCGCCACCTTTCTCCAATTCGTCTATGAGGTAGTAGAGGAACTGGCAGGCACGCTCGAAGTCATCTGCCGCATACTCGTAGAACTGCATGTAGAAGTTCGCCGTCGCGAGCAATTCCTTGCCGAGACGCGCGCCGAGGTCGGCTGCCTTGTCAGGTGCTCCGGCTGCGAAATAATCCGACACCATATTGACCACCATATAGTCATTGGTATAGAAGCCGAGAGGAATCGACTCCAGCGGCCAAACGTGATCCGGCATTGACTCCTGACATTTGTCCAGGACTTTAAGCGCCCTTTCCTTGTCGCCTGTCTTCAGGAGAGCATTGGCCGTAGCTACGAAGAGCTCTCGCTGCGGAAGCACGCCGAGGAAGGTGTAATAGTTCTGATAGTCAACATCATAGTTATCCTGACGGATAGCATCCCATGTAAAGACGTTCATTATCTTGTCATAGAGTTCGTCCACGTCCACGAGTCCCGGATCCGCTGAAGAAATCCTGTTGCGTATCGGCACGAACTTGCTGGAATATCCCTCATACATGAGATAATCTTTCAGTCCTATATTGAGGTCACCGCCCTGGCTCAGAACATTCAACGGTCTGTCCCACTGATAGTTGGAGAGCAAATCAAGAATGAAGAGCTCCGACTTGGTGATATAGTTCTTGCCCTTGGGAATTTCCAGCACTATCTGGTCCGGAATCATATCCGCGAACTTAGGACTTACGATGCCCGATTTCAGTGCATTTTCCTTGTTCACCGGAATGCTTATCTTCCTGGACATGATATAGTCCACTTTCTTGCCGTTTTCCAGCACCAGTTTAGCGTCAGGATGCTTGAACACCATCATCACATCGGAGATAGGAATGACCTGGTTCCTTGAATCAGATATATATATGAAGTCATTGGTACCGTAAAGGTACTGCTCCACGCCCACTGTCAGCGGAAGCGGCTTCGATTCGTTGCAAGCCCACTTCATCTGACCGATGTGCCAGTCTGTACCGAGGAGCGAGGTATTCACGATGCGCACATCCGGACGGACATTTTCGACCTCCTGGGCATACCAGAGAGGGAAAGTATCATTGTCACCATGAGTGATGAGAATGCCCTGCTCGCCTACGGAATTCAGATAGTTTCTCGCCATCTCGACGGAGGTGCGACGGTTGCTTCTGTCGTGGTCGTCCCAGTTCTGCTGCGCCATGAGGGCAGGCACGAAAAGGCAAGCCAATGTCAATGCACCTGCGGTGGCAGCCGGATATTTGTTTTTCAATGCTCCGCCTATCCAGTGGAACAATGCCATAGCACCGAATCCGATCCAGATGCAGAACGCATAGAACGAGCCCGCATAAGCATAGTCACGCTCGCGCACCTGATATGGCGGCTGGTTAAGGTACATGACAATGGCGATTCCCGTCATGAAGAACAGCAGGAATGTCAGCCAGCAGCCTCTCTTGTCCCTCTCGAACTGGAAGAACAGGCCGAAGATGCCCAGCAGCAACGGCAGAAGATAGTAATGGTTCTTGCCCTTGTTGTTTTTCAGCACTTCCGGAGCATCGCTCTGGTCACCGAGACGCAGCTGGTCAATGGCCGGGATGCCGCATTCCCAGTTTCCGTAGAACAATTCTCCCGGGCTCGGGCTGTGTATGTCATTCTGCCTTCCGGCGAAGTTCCACATGAAGTATCTCCAGTACATCCAGTTCAGCTGGAAGTCGAAGAAGAAATTCAGGTTCGCCCAGAAAGACGGCTTCTTGTAGTCGGCTCCCGGAATCGTACGGCCTTTGCCGCCCGTGTAGGATTCATAGAACTTGATATATTTAGGGTCGCCGTTCCACATTCTCGGAAACAGCATCTTGCCGGATGATTCGTAGACAGGGTCCGACGGCGCATCCACATGCTTGTACTTGCCGCCCACCGGAGCCCAGTATTTCTTGCTTTCGAGGTGGTAAGGTGCACCGTAATACTGTCCGTAGACGAGCGGTGTGGTTCCATATTGCTCACGTGAGAGATAGCGGACGAGAGTAAAGGCATTGTCCGGCTGATACTCATTGGTCGGAGGCATCACATTGGAACGGATAATCACGATCGCGAATACGGAGAATCCGATAACGATGGTGGTAAAGCAGAGCAAAATGGTGTTGATCATCACTTTACCTCTCTTGTAGGTCCAGAACGCGCCCCAGAAACAGAGTGCAAGAAGTGCGACCATGAAGAATGACGCTCCGGAGTTATAAGGAAGTCCGAAGACATTGACAAACAGCAGGTCAGCGTATGCGGCCCATTTCGGGAGATACGGTATGATGACGAACAGGAGCAATGCGAGTATCACGACTGACACCATGAAAATCTTCACATATTCCCAGAACGAGTAGTGACCGTTCTCGCGGCGTCTGTAGTAGAACAGGAACACCAGCAGCGGAATCGTCAGCAGGTTAAGCAGATGCACACCGATGGAGAGTCCCATGAGGAATGAAATCAGCACGATCCACCTGTTCGCATACGGGGTGTCCGCCTGGTCGTACCATTTGGTCATAGCCCAGACTACCAGCGCTGTGAAAAGCGACGACATCGCATAAACCTCGCCCTCGACAGCCGAGAACCAGAATGTGTCGGAGAAGCAGTATGCCAATGCTCCGATCGCACCGCTGCCGCATATCAATATCGCCTGGCTGAGGCTCCAGCCGCCGTTCTCTTCAGGTTTCCCCGCGAGACGTTTCGCGAAAAAGACTATCGTCAGGTAAAGCAGGAAGATGGTCAATGCCGAGCACAATGCGCTCATGACATTCACCGCAATAGCCGCATGAGCAGCGTCGGCAAACATTGTAAAGAAACGCGCAATGAGCTGGAACATAGGGTTTCCGGGAGGATGGCCCACTTCCAGTTTGTATGATGATGCAATAAATTCACCGCAATCCCAGAAGGATGCTGTCGGCTCGATAGTGGAAAGGTACGTGAATGCTGCTATCACGAAGACGACCGCAGAGGTTATACCGTCCCAGAGTCTGAACTTTTTATTATCCATAAATAAATTTAAAATTTCTTCTTTGCGGAGACAATGTATTTCTCCGAACTAGCAAAGATAAAACAGATTAGCTATCTTTGCAAAAAAGAAATTGCACATTATGGCAGATAACGATTGGAAACAGCGTCTCGGAGTAGTTTATTCGACCAATCCGGACTTCAGATACGAGCAGGACAATGCTGCGGAAGCGCAGACATTGCCCCCGGAAAAACAGAAATTGACAGTTTCCATCGACAGGCGTTGCAGGGCAGGCAAGCAGGTGACGCTGGTGACAGGTTTCGTCGGAAGCGAGGCCGACCTGAAGGAACTCGGAAAGACATTGAAAGTGAAATGCGGGGTCGGAGGCACGGCGAAAGACGGGGAAATCACTATCCAGGGCGACTTGCGCGACAAGGTGACCGCTCTTCTCAACTCCATGGGCTACAGGGCCAAACGCGGAAACTAACCGGAGCAAGACATGCCGATTTCATCACAGATAACGTCAGTGGACACGTTGCAGGTCAAGTCTGCGACGGAGGCTTTCGTGCAGGGATATCTGCCGACTCACGACGGAACACTCCTGGGCACGGTAGCGAGCCCCGACTTATGGGGGACATCGCCGCTGAACTGGGGTCTGATGGCATTGTGCATAATATTCATCCTCATATTTTTCAGACGTTTCATCTCGATATTTCCGCACATTTCCAGAGGCATGATAAGATGGAAGGAAGTCCTCACGATGGAGAACAACATGCGACTGAGCAGGGAACGCGATTCCGTCGCGGCCGTCGCGGTGCCGGTAATATGCGTCTGCGTGTCGAGACTCGACCTTTTCCATGCGTCCTACATTGACCCGGCCGAACCCGGGACGAAAACATTGATAGTGTCCGGAATGATCCTGGGATTCCTGCTGGTGCGCGGAATGATTTCGCTGATGCTGCCGGCGCGCAAACTCAGGAGCGAGACCGCGAGGGCTGCCGGCAGGACCGCATACAATTTCATCATCGTGCTTTCAGTCGTTTTGCTCGCCCTAACCGTCGTACATTCATTGTCCCGCGGCTGCGCAGTCTTCTCCGTAAAGGCTGCATTGATCTCGTCGGGCGTCCTCTGGGGGCTGTTTTTGCTGAGAAAGTATCAGATAATGGCGTCAGACGCTGGTCATTTCGCCGCATTTTTGTATCTTTGCGCCGTTGAAATTTTGCCAGCTGCGATGTTGGTAGTTTCAATGTTTCCGGAGGCTGTCCGGGAGCTTGTGGGGATGATTCCCACTGCGATAACGAGAAGTTGACAAACGAATTATGGCAATTAAGAAGATTTTGATCTCACAGGAGACACCGATGAACGTGGCTCCATACGAGGCACTCAAAGAAAAATATGGTGTACAGATAGATTTCATGCCGTTCTTTCTGATCGAGCCTCTTTCTTCCAGAGAATTCAGAGCCCAGAGAATCAACGTACTGGATTATACAGCAATAGTTTTTTCAGCCAGACACATGATCGACGCATTCTTCCGGCTTTGCGAGGAATTGCGCGTGAAAGTGCCTGAGACGATGAAGTATTTCTGCACCTCAGAGGCTGTGGCAATGTATCTCCAGAAGCACATCGTGTTCAGAAAGAGAAAGATTTTCTACGGTAACGGTACCCCGGCATCCGTGCTGGAGCAGATCGGCACCAAGCACAAGGGCGAGAAATTCCTGATAACCACTTCTGATTCAAGCAGCAATGAGGCTCTGAAGGGTCTTTTCGATGCCCAGAAGATTGATTACAGCACGGCTGTTTTCGTGAAGTCAGTTTCACAGGACCTCAAAGGCGTGGATTTGTCTTCATACGACATGATCGTGGTTTACAACCCGTCGGATATCAAGTCATTGCGCGAGAACTATCCTGATTTCAAGCCGGAGAACACGAAGTTCGTGACTTTCGGAAAGCAAATCGTGAAGGCAATGGAGGAGGCCGGACTCCCGATCGAGATTCAGGCTCCTACTCCTGAGGCTCCGTCAGTGGCACGTGCCCTGGACTTGTATCTGGAGAATCACAAGAACGACTAATGGTTAATGAAGTCCGTAACACATTGAAAAAGAATGAGAGGCTATCCTCCAAGGCTGGTCTCTCTGCTCTTTTCGCGAACGGTCGTTACGGCAATGCCAAAGGTATCAGGTATTGTTTCAATGCCGGTAATTCCCTGCCTTACAACAGAATAGTGGTTTCCGTGCCGAAGCGTTGCTTCAAGCGCGCGGTAAAACGCAACCTTCTCAAGCGTCGCATCCGCGAGGCCTATCGTCAGAACAAACAGCTCCTGCCGGTGCCAATGCCCGATGGCGGTACTGACATCTTGTTCATTTACAGCACGAAAGAGGTGCTGGATTTTTCTGCTGTGCAGGAAGCCGTGACATCTTCTCTTACGGCGATTGCCGCACGTGTTGCCGCCAGGTCCGCTGCTGCAGAAAGTAATGTCGTCGAAATTTCGGAGTAATGTGCAAGTCTACAGATAAGGGACACCGCAGCAAGTTCGCGGAAATCGTGAGGAGGGTCGCGATATTCCCTTTCATTGTCCTTATCACATTTTATCGCAAGTGCATATCGCCTTATACGCCGCCGGCATGCCGCTTCACGCCGACTTGTTCCGAGTATGCGCTCCAGGCGTTCCGCAAATGGGGCCCGTTCAAGGGGCTTTATCTTACCGTCCGCCGTCTGCTGCGCTGTCATCCATGGGGCGGGTCCGGATATGATCCTGTGCCGTAGCCGTAGGAAATTATCGATATTGACGGGTCATGGGTCATTCGACTTCTGTCGTGCGTAAAAACGGCTGATTTACTCACGACAGCACAGTTTTCTGGCATGATGTGCGTGGAAAACGTTTTATTACGCACGTCAGCAGAGTATTTCTAAACTTCACACTGGGGTACAAAAAGAGCCGCACGGCAAATCCGTACGGCTCTTATAGTATTTACAGAGTAAATTAGTCTGTGAGTGAGAATCTCTGGAAAGCGAGAACCTTAGCCTCTTTATCCGCTGTGTGGATATATTCGAGAACTGAAAGTTTGTTATCCCAAATGAACTCCTGATCCTCGAGAGTCTGCTCTTTGAAGAACTTCTTGAGCTTACCCTTCGCGATGTTCTCAAGCATTGCCTCAGGCTTGCCTGCCATCTTCGGATCCTCGGCGATCTGCTGCTTGTACATAGCAAGTTCCTTCTCGACAGTCTCCTTAGGGCAATCAGCCTCTGAAACAGATACAGGGTGCATTGAAGTAACCTGCATTGCCACGTTGCGGCCGATTTCGGTAGGAACCTCTTTGTTGAAGGCAACGATAGCGCCCAACTTGGAGTTGTTGTGAACGTACTCGGCGACATACGGAGCCTCGAGAGCAGCGTAGAAAGCGAGAACGTGCTTCTCACCGGTCTTACCAGTCTGAGCAGAAATCTCCTCTTCTACAGTATAGCCATCGTTCAACTTCACAGCCTTAAGAGCCTCGATGTCAGCAGGGAAAGCTGCGATGGCAGCATCTGCGATAGAGTTTGCGAGATTCTTGAAGTCTGGAGTAGCTGATACGAAGTCTGTCTCGCAACCAAGGCACATGATGATAGCCTTGTTACCGTTGATACGGACGAGGACAGCGCCCTCGGTAGTCTCACGGTCAGCTCTCTTGGCTGCCACGAGCTTGCCTTTCTCACGGATGATCTCAACTGCCTTGTCAAAATCGCCTTCAGCCTCTGCAAGGGCTTTCTTGCAATCCATCATACCGGCACTGGTCATCTTACGTAATTTCATTACGTCAGCTGCTGTAATCTGCATAGTAAAATGAGTTTAAATTATTCTGCTTTAACTTCTTCTGCTGCAGCTGGTGCTTCAGCAGCCTCTACTGGAGCGGCCTCAACAGCCTCCTCAGCGTCTTTTGCGCCTTTACGAGGACGGAGCTTCTTGGTAGCTGGTTTCTCAGCTGCCTCGTTAGCTGCCTCTTTCTCCTTTTCGAGCTTCCTTTCGTCCAATCCCTCCTGGATGGCAACGCAAAGAGCATTGGTGATGTACTCAATTGACTTTGCGGCATCATCATTAGCCGGAATCACATAATCAATAGGGGTAGGATCGCAACATGTATCAACCATAGCGATTACCGGAATATTCAGACGGTTAGCCTCTTTAACGGCATTTGCCTCCTTCTGTATGTCCACTACGAAAAGTGCTGACGGGAGACGGCTCATATCCTTGATGGAACCGAGGTTCTTCTCAAGTTTAGCCCTCTGGCGGTCAATCTGAAGACGCTCTCTCTTGGCGAGCTTTTCATAAGTACCATCTTCCTTCATCTTGTCGATGGTATTCATCTTTTTGATTGCCTTACGGATGGTAGGGAAGTTAGTAAGCATTCCACCTGGCCATCTTTCTGATACATAAGGCATGTTGACTGAAGCGGCTTTCTCTGCGATGATTTCTTTAGCCTGCTTCTTGGTTGCAACGAAGAGAATCTTGCGGCCTGAGCGTGCAAGTTCTTTCATTACTTCTGCAGCCTCGTCAATCTTGACGATACTCTTGTGCAGGTCGATAATGTGAATCCCGTTCCTTTCAATGAAGATATAAGGAGCCATTTTAGGATTCCATTTCCTGGCAAGATGCCCGAAATGTGCACCTGCTTCGAGTAATTCTTGGAAATTTGTTCTTGGCATTTTTTCTAGTGATGTTTCTTTGTTACACTTTCCCTTCAAGCTGTAGCCATAGCTTGTCGGGCTCTTTTCATCAATCCTGAAGCAGCGGCCGTCCCCGACCGGTCTCCGGGATTTTCCGCAGTCACGGCAATCTTCAAGCAGCTTGCGCAGAATTCGCATCCTGCACCAGGTCCGAAGATTTGTAAACCTGACTGTGCATGTAAATCAATGTGTCCGTAAGATTAACGCTTACTGAACTGGAAGCGGCGACGTGCACCAGGCTGACCAGGTTTCTTCCTCTCGACTTCTCTTGCGTCACGGGTAAGGAAACCAGCGGTCTTGAGAGCAGAACGATAAGCCTCTTTATCTACTTCGCAAAGTGCGCGGGCGATACCGAGTCTCAATGCTTCTGCCTGACCTTTGATTCCACCTCCCACGAGGTTGGCCTTGATGTCAAACTGACCTGTCGTACCGGTTACTTCGAATGGCTGATTAACAATGTACTGGAGAGACTCGTCAGGGAAATATACCTGGAGTTCCTTTCCATTGATAGTCACATTACCTGTACCAGCAGCGACATAAACACGAGCCACAGCTGATTTACGTCTTCCAAGGGCGTTTACTGTTTTTTCCATTTGCTCTGTTTAAATTTCGTTCAACTTAATTTCTTTTGGTTGCTGCGCCTGGTGCGGATGCTCAGGACCTGCATAGATGAACAGGTTGTTGATGAGCTTGTCACCAAGACGAGTCTTAGGAAGCATGCCTTTGACAGACTTCCTGACCAGTTCGGTAGGTCTTGTGCGAAGAATCTCCTTGGCTGTGGTAGTACGCTGTCCACCCGGATATCCGGTGTAACGTGTGTATACCTTGTTGGTCATCTTCTTGCCTTTGAGAGCCACCTTCTCAGCATTGATGACGATGACATTGTCACCGCAATCAACGTTAGGTGTGAAGCCGGCTTTGGTCTTGCCACGGAGGACAAGAGCAACGCGGGCCGCAAGACGGCCAAGTGCCAGATCGGTAGCATCAATGACGACCCACTCTTTGTTTACAGTTGCCTTGTTAAGGAAAACTGATTTGTAGCTTTGTGTGTCCACTGTCTTGATCTTTAATTGGTTAATAATAAAATTTGCGATCCCTACACATTATAGGGGTCGCAAAGGTAGCAATAATTTTCCAAACCACAAAATATCGATGAAGTTTGTATTTCAATGGTCGTCTTTCGGATCTTCTTTCGGGTCCTCCTTCGGGTCTTCCTTAGGAAGGACGATCGTGCGGAAGCGTTTCTGCCGGCGTTCCCAGCGTTCGCGGGCAAACTGCTGCATGTCCGTCGCCTGGTCATTCTCATCAATGATTTCCAGACCAAGTATAGTCTCAATGATGTCTTCGAGGGTGATGATTCCCTGGAAACAGCCATATTCATCTATTATGAGGGCCATCTGCTCATGCTTCTTGAGCAGCTCCTCCCAGATGAATCCGCATGAATCCTCTTCCTTGAAGAATGAAATAGGACGTTTGAGTTCCACCAGTCTCTTGTCGAACTCGTCATCAGCAAGTCCTTCCAAGGCGTCGCTCAACAATATATATCCGGTAATGTATTCCGGCGAATCGGCATAGACCGGGATTCTGGAGAAATGCAGATACGTGTCATTCTTGTAGAAATTCTTCAGTGTCATGTTCTCCTGGGCAGTCATTGCGACAATCCTCGGAGTCATCACATCGCACGCCTTCACATTGTCCAGCTTCATTATGTTCTGGATGACCTTGTTCTCGTCGGAGTCGATCACGCCTTCCTCCAGTCCGATGTTCGCCATGGCGGTCACCTCGTCCCTGCTCACGGTCGCCTCGTCGTCATCTCTGCTCAGCAGACGTGTAATCAATTGAACGATAATGACAAGCGGCCACATCAGCACGGTCAGGAATGAAATCACCGACGTCACGAATCCCATCAGGCTCTTCCAATATGACGTTCCGATGGTTTTCGGCACAATCTCCGAGAACACCAGCACGAGCAATGTGGTAGCCGCCGAAATGATTCCGAACCATGCGCTTCCGAACAATATCGTAGCCTGACGGCCAATAGCCGCCGCACCCAATGTATTGGCAATCGTATTCAATGAAAGAATTGCAGCCAGAGGCCTGTCCGGATCCGATTTGAACTTGTAGAATTTATCGGCCGGCTTGTATCCCTGTTCTTTTTTCATCGTCACGAAAGATATCGGCGTAGACATCAACACCGATTCCAGAAGCGAGCAAAGGAACGAAACGCCCAGCGTCCCCAGCATGTAAATTATAAGCAGAACCATAGGTTTTCCATAATATTCCGCAAACTTACACAAAATCCCGGAATAATTTCGTCCGCCGCCCTATAAATCTTAACGTTTAAGAATTTTATTGAGCTTCGGCGCTAGTTTGTCCAGTATGCGGGAGAAACCCACGTCAGTCGGATGAGTCCCGTCCGCCGTGCCCAGACTGTCGTTTCCAAGAAAGCCTTTCGAGTCAATGAACCATATGTTCTTGTCCTTCTTCATGCGAGCACGGACCATCTCCTCCCCGGCAGCCTGTTTGGCAGCCTCGTATTCATCAGCCGCCTGGTTGAAATTCCGTTTCTCGCGCCGGATTGTCTGAATGAATATCAATGGCGTATCCGGATGGGATTCACGGATGATGTCCACGAACTTGTCGAACCGCTCACGGATTTCCTTGGCCGACGGATTGGAAAACTGGTCGAAGACAAACGCATCCGCATCAGTGTCAGCAAGTGCGTGCGCGAAACTTTCCTGCAGTTTTCCCTGCCCGCTGAAGCCCATATTGATGCAATACAGGCCATTGTCGCGCCCATAACGTGCCACATAGGTCATTCCAGCCCGGCTCGCCGCCGAACCGTGAGTGATGCTCGACCCCAGGAAGACGATCTTGCGCTTGAAAGGATTCGGCAATGCCGAAATCGTGCTATTCAGGTCAATGCCTATTTCCAGGGAATCCACCACGTCGAAAAGAGGCAGATAGAGCAGACACTCCTTCACGCCGTCCGGCATCGTGGAAAGCATCTTCCGCTCATGATGGATGCAGTCTCCCTTCATGTCAGGCGCCGCCGTGGCAGCAAACACCCAGCGTCCGTCCTTCTTTATATACAGGTCAAGACCTTTCTGCGCATTGGCACCGGTATTGGTGCCTACCACTTTCAGAGCAGAGGTCTTCCATCTGGCGGAAAGAGTCTTGCTGTCAGTGGAAAACGCGACATATACGCCCGTCGACTGGCGAGCCTTGGCAGCCAGCGACCCCGTCAGTCCATATTTATCCGGATCCATCCTCGAAAACGGATGTCCTTCATAAGGAAGGAAGATGCCGTAGACTCCAAGACTTTCAGCATTGACAAACGCCTCTTTGTCGGAATTGTTGCCGACGGAAGACGCTCCCGAGCGGATATTGTACATGTCATACCCTATCTCGCGCAGTTTCGCGACAGTCTCGTAATACGGAGTATCGCAGATGTCGGTGAACCCGACCTGAAAATTCTCTCCGTCGAAACGGCCCGTGCATGCCTGATCGGAGAACTGATGCCAGTGCGTGCCGATCAGATTCGGATGTTCCAGGGCAGAGCGGACATACCTGTAGTACATTTCAGCCCTCTCCGTCTGATTCCGGGTATAGCATAGTCCAGGATGGAACATTCCGCGGTCCATGGCCCCGAAATGGAACTCCCCTATCATGACAGGCTTGTCAATTCCCTCCGGAAGTGCAAAAGTCTTCAGATCAGACCAATAGATGTTATAACTGAGGACATCGCAATATTTCGCCGCGATCCGGAGCACTTCGCTGTTGGAGCCGGAGAAACGGCAGCCGAGATAAAGCACATCCGGAGCTACCGCCTTGAACTCTCTTCGGACCACACTGAAATACGCCTCGATGAGCTGCGTGTTGAAGGCCTCCAGGTCAGCATTCGCCCCTGCAGGAACCTTCTTCCTGTTCGCCAGAAATCCGTCCCATGAAGCGAAAGAAGTCCCCCAGGCAGAATTGAGCGCGTCAATGTCGGCATATTTGGACTTCAGCCATTCAGCCATGGCAATCTTCGCTTTCTGGTCTTCGGGAGCCACTGCCGTACATTTCGCAAGATGACGGCTGTCTCCCCATTTGATCTCATTGTCAACGAAAAAGCCGAGGCACCACGGGTCATCCAGCTGGTTCTTCCGCGCCAGAAGCTGCGAGCGCACAGACTCCGCGAATTTATCATTGAACGGATCCATGAACTGCCACCAGAGCCCTCCGGTGCCGTCAATGACCGGAGCAGAAATCTCGATGCGGTCAGTATATGGAGTCCTGTCCATCAGGCATATATCCTTATCGGAAGAATTGGCGATAGTATTCAGTCCCCAGCTGCGGAGACGCTTATGTGCGACATCTGCAAACTCGGACTTATAATCCTTGCCGTACTTCCTATATGCATTCGATGATGAAAAATCATAGGTTTCCTTTATGTTCCTCGCCGTGTAATACGGCTTCAGAAGCACGTCATGAGTGTAATAGAACGTCCCGAATTCACTGTCTTCGGCAGGAAGTTCCTCGAAGAAGTGCTTGCGCCCGTCAAGCGGAGTGACTCCGGTAGATGTGGTGACACGGACCACACCATGCGACCAGAAAAGATATCCTTCGGGATCCACCATCCACCACTTGCCGTTCACCTTGTCCACGCGGAAATGCCCGGTAGCTTCAAGTCTCGGCCCGTTTTTCCATCCGCCGTAGCGGCTCCAGTCCGAAGCCCCTTTATGCCCGGCCAGATCTGCGGCCTCTTTCTCGCGTGCTGCACGCAATTCTTCATCCGAATGAATCTTGCCCGGCCAGTCCTTGTACTTGAACTGTCCGTAACGGTCTACAAATGGAAAGAATGCGGCGCTGTCCAGTTTCATCCATGGAGCCAACTGCGCCTTCATCCCGTCAACAAACCGGATATCGGAGAGAGTGAAACGGCTTCCGGCAGAAGCCTTGAATGCACATATCTTAAGCGCTTTCACCGAAGACAGATTCACAGCATAAGAATAATGCTCATCTATCGAATACGGAGTATTGCGCATTCCTACAAGAGCCTGATACACTTCAGGATGAGGCAAATCCGCAGGAAGTTTCACCGAAATGTCGCGCGTCTCGCCGGGATACAGCATGAAATGATGATTCATCGCACCCTGGACCTGCTTGCGCACCGGAAGAGTGCCCGGGACATCCTGGAGCTGGATATACATCTGAAGACAAGAGACCTTGTTTTCATTGCACACCGTGAACTTCAACTCGGAATAAGCGGAAAGGTCCATTTCCCCTCCGAAGCGGATCCCTGATGCACTTGAACCGGCAACTGTCACCGTAAAGCCATTCCCGGAGCAGGATAACGACACGTTTCCTACTGGAGTAACCGTACTTTCGCCAGGCATGACCTTGTCAGGGACACCCGCCGCGGCAGTCCCGAATGACAGCATTGACACTGCCAACACCGCCAGCAATTTGAAATATTTCATTTTTTCCATCTTATCTCATACATGCCGTATCCTACTTCACGCACTTTGTCGATGGTCTCGTAATACGGAGTATCGCAGACATCCAGCAGGCCCACCTGGTAGTTTTCACCGTCGAAACGCCCTGTAGTGGCCTGGTCGGCATACTGATGCCACTGGACACCGATGACACACGGATTCTGCAATGCTGTCCTGACATAATGCTCATAAGCCTCGCCTCTGGCCTCCTGCGATTCCACGTCGATTAGGCTTCCATGGAACATGCCACGGTCTCTGGCACCGAAATGAAACTCGCCTATCATCACAGGCTTGTCGACACCTTCCGGAAGATGGAATGTCTCCAGCTCATAACGATATCTGTTGAAGCTGACTATGTCCGAATACATTGCCCCGATAGGAATGACATCCGAATTGGAAACCGAATAGCGACAGCCGAGATAAAGGAGCCCGGGAGCCACCTTGTCGAAGACCTTGCGTATCGTTCCGAAATACTTGTGCATTATCTGCCGGTTGAACTCCCGCATATCCGGAGCAGACTTTTTCGCATCCACCGCTTTTCTGTTCTTCATGAAGGAATCCCACGAAGCGAAGGATGTCCCCCAGACAGAATTCAAGGCCTCTACCTTATGATACTTTTTCTTCAGCCACCGCATCATAGCCACTTTGGCTGCCTGGGTTTCAGGCGCACGCGATGTACACTGCGCGAGATAATACTCATCACCCCATTTCAGCTCGTTGTCCACAAAGAAACCGATGCACCACGGATCACTGATCTCATGACTTCTTTCGAGAAGCTGCTGCTTTACAGACTCGCCGAATTCAGGCGTATAAGGGTCCGCGAATTTCCACGATGAGCCGCTAGTGCCCTGGATGACAGGAGCATGGACATGAATCCTGTCCACATAAGCCGTCCTGTCCATCAGACATATATCCTTATCTGAAGAATTGGAGATAGTGTTCATTCCCCAGCTCTTGAGCCTCACATGAGCCAGTTCGGCATATTTCGAACGATAGTCCGTGCCATATTTACGATAGAGGTTAGCCGACGAGAAATCATAAGTGGAGTCCACACCCCATATATCATAGTAGGATTTAAGCAGCTCGTCCTGTGTGTAATAGAACTGGTAGAACTCGCTTCCGGGCTCCGGCAGATTCTCGAAATAGAATGTTCTGTCGGGCAGGTTGTGAGAATGAAGCGGAGTCACGGCAGATGACGGATTCACCCTGACCACACCATGAGACCAGAAAAGATACCCGTCAGGATCAATGAGCCACCACTTTCCGTCTACCTTTTCCACACGGAAGCGTCCGGTGGCTTTCATCTTGGGCCCGTTCTTCCACCCGCCATAACGGCTCCAGTCCGAAGGGCCCGGATTAGCGGCCAGGTCAGCAGCCTCTTTCTCCGCTGCCAACGCCAAATCATTGTCCTCATGAATCTTACCCGGCCAGTCCTTATATTTGAACTGCCCGTAGCAGTCTATGAACGGAAAGAACTCCGACTCAGGCAGCAACGCCCATGACGCAGGCTGCTCCTGTGGCCCGGGAATGAATTCCAGATCAGACACGGTCCATTTCATTCCAGGGTAGATTTTCCTGGCATCGAGGCTGATTTTCCGTATGTCCTTCAGATCCACACGGTAAGAATAAGCATCATAAGCCGCTGAATAAGGAGTGCAAGCCATACGCCAGAACTTGTCATCTACTTCCGGATGAGCCAAAGGTGCCGGAAGGACCACGTCTATCGTGCGTGTCTGTCCGGGAGCGACATCATGCTTCACGATCAGCGTCCCATGCTTCGGAGCCTTGCCTTTCTTGACGACTTTCTCATTGTTCAGGGAAAACATAAGCATCAGATAGCTCACATTGTCATGGTTGGTGACAGTGAATCTCACACGGCTATATCCGGACAAGTCCCACTTTCCATGAAATTCCATGGTCTGGCTGCCGGATTTGGATACCAAGGTCGTATCACGGCCGGAAATAAGACGCAAAGGCTCCATGGCCATGCAGTCATAGTTACGGAGCCCCGGTCCGCAAATGCAGATCAGGGCTACGATACAGTAAAGGATTGAAGTTTTTCGTTTCATAAAGTTTATTTGTAATCTTCAAAGTTTTCGGATTGCCATTCGTTCACGCCGTCGCGTATGCGGTTACGGAACTGGAGGTAATCGTTCACATAAGTCGTGGTGCCGTCCCCGTTGCTGAAGCTGTAGTTCAATGTCATCTTCCTGTCCTGCAGGAGTTTGGCATCATTGAAAGCACTAGGCTTGCCGTCAATCGGCTTATACTCGCGGGAGCCGTCAGGCGATGAAACCGTGATGTCATTGCCATTGAACGTGAGCAGCATCTCGCCCGCCTTGGTCCCGACCTTGTTCGTCTTCACGGTCTTGTCGTCAACGGTGGTCAGGACATAGGTCTTTCCATCGGCCTGAGGAAGCACGAGTTCATATTCCTCCGAACTTACGACTTCTCCCGTAGCATCATTTTTCACCACGGTCGTGCCGCCATGATACCAGTTTCCGAAGAACTTGTTTTCACATTTCACGACAATGATTTCGAAACTCTTCTCCATGACGAGCGAGTCCGCATCCGCCTTGTTCAATTTGAAGCCAAGTGCATAGTAAGGTTTGAAGGCATTGGCGTCAGCCAAAATAGCATCAGAGGCCTTTACGGTCGCGGCAGCCGTGTGGCGGCCCTTGCGGATGACCATGTCGCCCAGACCATCTACAGTGTAGTAATTCTCAGGAAGCGGGGTCAATGCCGTCAGTCCGGCAATTTCTTCGGTGACATACTTCTGGCTCAGGTCGCCGAACGGTGCAGCCCCGTTCAGACCGTCCATTGCAGTGAAGCTTTTCACACCGAACTGCGTGGTATATTTGGAAAGGTCCTCCGTCAGAAGGTCATTGTCAATGACAGCTTCGACAGCGCGGTCCTTGCTGTTCTTCACGATTCCGGCCAATGCCGCCGTAAAGTCGAACTTCATGCCCTCGCCCACGACGAAGGTTCTCAAATCATACTGATATGCCACATAGACTGCGTTGTAGTCGTAGTCCATAGTATAATCATCATAGCATCCGGTCAGTGCAAGAGGCATCAGACCGAGGAGCATCATCAGTTTCTTCATATACTTTTTCATTTTTCTCCAATTTAATATTTCTATTGCCAACTACAATGATTATTTCCAAGATTCCCAGCCTTCGTTCTGAACAAGGTTAGGGCATCTTCTGACATCCAGGTAAGGAAGCGGGTTCCACAATGAAGGGAAGTTCAATGTTTCCACGACGACCTTTTCATATTTCAGGTCAGGGGCCGTTCCGGTAATCTTGATGCCATGAATTTCTCCGTTGACCTCGTTGAGGCTTTTCGCCCACCTTCTCAGATTATAGTAGCGTTCGCCTTCGAAACATGTCTCCACGCGCCACTCATTCTTCACGAGAGCCTCGAACTTGTCACCGCCGGCAGCAGCACATTCATCAAGATACGGGTCAGCCACGGCACCCAGACCATTCACGCCGTCATTGGTCTGACGGGCGCGGAGCCATGCCAATGCCTGCTTGGCAGAGTACCCGAACTTGGAAGCGTCATCCGGCGAAGTGACCTTGCCGGCAGATTCCGCGAAGATGAGACACATCTGGGTCCAGCTGATAAGATGCACGCAACGATATCCGGCCTGAACAGGCTCATCATTGGGGTTCCATCCGTTGAACAAGAATTTCTTGATGTAATATCCTGAAGGAGAGACACCTACGCCGCCAGGAGAATCCTTTCCGCCTTCCGCCGTCTCGAATGTGTACATCTTCTCGGAATTGGTATTCCTGAGGACAGATGAACCATTGTAATAGATATTGGCATAAAAACGAGGGTCCCTGTTTTCATAAGGCTTGGCAGGGTCATATCCGCTTCTGCTGTCGGTGATAGGATAGCCGTTCGCCATAGGGAACGCGTCGACAAGTTCCTGGGTAGGACCTATCTGCGCTCCTCCGCCGAAGCCTTGCGGATAAAATGCCTTTTCCGTGCTGGCACTCTTGGTGAAATTCGACGGCCATACTACCTCTGCGGTATTGGCATCCGTCCAGAGGAACTTCTTGAGCGGATCAAATCCGTTTTCACCGAACACGGCGGTGCTTTCTTTCTCAAGTTTATGTTTCATCACCTTTGCAGCATATTTCGCGGCATTCTCATAACGGGACAAGTCGTTCTGCGGGTTGAAGGCAGGACTTGCCCAGAAAAGGTATACCATGGCGCGGAGCCCGTCGACAGCCACCTGGTCGAGAGTCTTGTAGCGTGCAGAACCGGTAACGGTCGACACGGCTTCTCCAGGGTAATCCTTATTGCTGTATGGGAGATGATGATATGCAGAGTCGCAATCCTTCAGGATCTGCTCCACACATTCATCCACAGTCGAACGGTAAACGGCGGAATTGTCCCGATTCTCGGCTTCGAACGCATCCAGCATAAGGGGAACGCCAAGCATTTTGCCGTCGTTGCCTTTTCCTGCGAATGCGCGGAGGAGGTCGAAATAGTACCAGGCCCTCAAGCCAAATGCGCTGCCCTGGAGACAATGACGGAACACCTTGTCATCCTCGAAGTTGAGCAGATATCTGGTTTCAAATCCCTTGTTGTCCTTCAGGAACATGTTCACATAATTGATAGCGGAATAATCGTTATTCCATTTGGCCGCGAACGGGTTGCCGCTCATCTTCGTGGCACCTCTGGTAAAGGTTCTCCAAGTAGCTGTCTCCGAACGATACAGAGCATCATCCGTAGCAGCTCCGAGACCTGCAAGATACGTAGAGTAATATATGGTCGGTATATAAGCTCCACTGTAAGCCTTGTCCACGAAACCTCTCAGGAGCTCATGATAAGAATCGAAATTCTCATCATTGTAACTTCCGTTCGGCTCGGGATCCAGAAATGAGCAACTGGCCGAAAGCATTGCGGCAGCAGCGACAGATAGTATTGAATATATATATTTCATACCGGTAGTTTATCCTTTAGAAGTTCAACTTGATTCCGCCCGAGAATGATCTCATGAGAGGGTATGAAGACACACCTGCATCGATGCTCTCAGGATCGACATCCTTAATTCCCGAAACAGTAGCGAGGTTCTGTCCCTTGACAGAGAAGCGGATGCTGCGCAACGCGCCTTTCTTCAACGGCAATGTGTAGGCGATTTCCACGTCCTGCACCTTGAACCAGCCGCCGTTCCTCAACCAGAAGTCTGATGCGACGAAGTTGTTCTTGGACTGGACATAGTCAAGACGAGGATAAGCGCCGCCCAAATTGTCACGGACAAATGCGGAATAGTTCCCGTCGCCCCATCCGTTCCAGAAATACTCGTTGGTCATGGCTGTCTTATAGAAAGCGTTTCCTGTTCCTACAGCATTGATTTCCAGATTCTTCCATGCGAAGCCGAGTCTCACCGCATATCTGAGACGAGGTGAAGTGTGACCGAGGTTCACCCTATCATTCTCATCCACGAGGCCGTCATTGTTCACATCCTCATAAATGAGGTCTCCCACCTGTGCATCCACAGAATAGGCAGGAAGCGAAGTCAGCTGGGACGGGTCAGTGTACTTTCCGACACAGCGGAATCCCCAGTAAGAATCCGTAGGAGTTCCAGTTTTCTTCTGATAATCATACAGATAGTCATCATTCACAATCTTCTCATACTTGATTTCCCATGTGGAAGTGCTCACACCTGCCATCACACGGAAATCTCCGAAAGACTGGTTGTAATCCAGCGAGAAGTCGATGCCCCTGGCACTGTTCGATGTATAATTGTCATACAGTTCCACGTCTTTGATACCGAAGACTCCCGGCACCGCCGACGAGATGTTCGCTATCGTCCCTTCAGTTCTGCGCCAATAAGCATTGGCCCTGAAAGAGAGGACGCCGAGGAAGTCCCAATCGATTCCGGCATCAGCCTGGAATATCTTAGGCCATCCGAGATTCTTGTTAGGCATACGGTTCATCGTAGTAGTCTGCGCTACCCATCTCTGGTCACCGAACCACACGTTCTGGTCGGTCAGGGCACCATACCACATTCCATTCGCGAAAGAGTAGTCGCCCTGATAGAGATACGGCTGGCCGAACAATCCGGACTGTCCGATGAGGCCTGCCTGCCCATGAATCTTGAGGTTGTCAAGCCAATTTGCGTTTTTCAGGAAATTCTCATTGGAAGCGACCCATGCAAGTCCGGCAGACGGAAGAAAGACATAACGGTGCGCCTTGTTGTATCGGAACGATCCGGCATACTGGCCAACCAATTCCACTATATATTTGTCCGCATAAGAATACGACGCATCGAATACGGAATATAATTGGCGCTGGTTATATGACGTGCTCTTGTTGGAAGTGTTGTTGAGGGCGAAAGTCGCACCCGCGCTCACATTATGCTTTCCGAACAACCTGTCATAAGAAAGTCTCTCATAAAATCCCAGGCCCTGGACCGTATATTGGCTCAACATGCCCTTTCCTGACGCCTTGCTGCCTTTATGAGTGGAAATGAGATCCTTTCCTGTAGTTCTTTCCCAGTAGAAGGCAAGATAATCATTGCTCTTTCCGACAGTCGTCTGGACGAAATTGGAAGTCGAGAGCCAAGTCCTTGACTTCAAGCCCTTCAACAGCCATGACAAATCCACGTTCACCGAAGCGTTCAAGAGTCCGGTCCTCAGTCTTTCCGTACGGAATCCACCCTCCTTGAGCAGAGCGTAGTAGTTGTCCGGGAATGTTCGGGACACGCCATAGATAGTAGTTCCGAGGAGGCCCTCGTCACCCTCGGCAGAACCGCTTTCCACAGTTCCCATCGTCAGAGGGAAAGACACGGCAGGAACGATGCGGTAGGAATTCCAGTCCACTCGCGTATACCTGTTGAAAGAAAGCAATGTGGAGAAATCCACGCCCACCTCGATGTAACGTCCGATTTTGGCTGCAAGTCCCGTACTGATGGTGAACTTGCTGAAATCAGACTGCGAGCCGCCTTTGACAAGGTCGCCGGAATAAAGTCCGTTCAATGCGAAACTGTACTTCACGCTGTTTCCGCCGCCATAGAAGCTGACGCCCGCCCTGGAGATAGGATAGGAATTCTTGTACATCAATGACTTATAATCCACATTCGGATATTGCATGTCATACGGGTCATTCTTTCCGAATCCGCTGATGGCTTCAGGAGCAAACAGGACATCATAGCCTGAAACCGCACGTGCGTCATTGTTCATTCGGGCGTAGTCCACGCCGTTAACCCATTCGGACACACGACCGGCAAAGCTGACTCCGCTTTCCATGTCCACGGTAATACGCATCGGGGTATTGTACCCTCCCTGCTTGGTGCGGATAAGAAGCGCGCCGTCAGAAGCAAGCGGTCCGTACTTGGCTCTGTCAGCCACGTCAGAAAGTACCGTTATGGACTCTATCTGGTTAGGATCCAGCAACAGTTGGCTGAACGGTATATACATGTCATTGACAATGCACATCAGATTGGAGCATCCGCGCATTTTCATTGCCAGTTTATTGGTATTCATCGTATACATCGCGTAACCCGATGCCTCGAAACCGCCTGCAAGTTCCGTGACATCCAATCCCGTGATAAGACCGGTGAGACGGTTCCTGAGGTCGCCCATCATCTTTCCGTCCAGCGAACTGCCTTTTATGGAAAGATAACTGCCCGTAGTCTGGTAATAGGTCCGCTGCTCGTTCCACGGCAATGTAATCGTGGAATCTTTCTGCCCGAAACCTGCCGCGGTCATGCAATATAATGCAGCCGCAAGCACAGGGAGTATATATTTGTTCTTATATGTTTTCATTCTCGTCGGTTTTTAGTTCCATGTCCAGTTCACGAAGTTCTTCATCTTGTATGCCTCCGTATCAGGGAATGGGAGATAGTACATATAGTCTTTCCATACTCCTTGCCTGTTGTCCGGAAGTGGACGGACCTCGTATTTTCGTCCGACAGGATATTCAGCGCTCTTGTCAATGCTCTCGATGTACATTCCGTACAATGTCTGGTTCAAGAGCTGAGGCGCCGTCTTCCATCTTCTGATATCAAAGTAGTAGTGATGGCCTTCGAATGCCAGTTCCACACATCTTTCATTGCGGAGACGCTCGCGGAACACATCCTTGTCTGCTGTGTATTTGTCCGCGAAAGAGCATTGGCCCACGCGATTGCGGATGATGTTCGCAGCCTCGACAGCCGTGAGCCCGATGCTACCGGCCTTTCCGTCAGGACCGTAAGCCTCATTCACTGCTTCCGCATAATTCAGATAGAGTTCCGCCAGCCTGACGAGAGGATCTATATGGTAATGCGAAGTCTGCTTGTTTCCGAGCTGTCCGTTCCAGTATTTCTTACTGTAATAACCGGTGTTCGAATATCCGTGGGAATCATTGTCCTTGGTTCCCCATGCGATTCCGAATGTCACCTTCGCTTTGCCTTTGAACGTATTGACCGGATAAGTCTTCTTCTTCGTGTCATAGTAGATGTGGATGACTTTCTCCGATGCATTGGAATTCTTCTGACCGTCATGGACAATCACCAAGTCGAAACGCGGGTCCCTGTTGGCATACGGGTTCTGCGGGTTGTAATGTCCTGCCGCAATTGCAGCCTGGCGTTCAGCCTCAGTGTTGAGAGGGTCACCCTTGTCCGTTTCATAACGGTTCACGAAATTCTGTGTAGGACATGTTCCAGATGGCCTGGTTCCGGTCGTAGTAAGATTCGACTGCGGATAAGCGAAGATTCCCTGGAAATTCCTATGGTTGTCCTTCGCTTGATATTCCCATCCCCAGATAGTTTCATTGGTCGTTCTCTGGCCATAGAAGTTTTTCATATAATCAGCCTTAGGAAGCAGCGTGAATCCGGCATCCAGGGCAGCCTGGAGAGCTTCAGCGGCAGCATCCGCAGCGGCAATCCAATCTTCCTGTCCGTTCTGATTGTTCAATTCACTGGCAGCATAAAGCAATGCACGAGCCCTGATGGCGATGGCTGCAGTTCCGTTTATTCTGACAAGGTACTCGTTCGCCAAATCTTCAGGTGTGTTCCTGCGTGCGAAACCGGCTTCCTTCAGAAGTTCATATCCCTTGTACAAATCTTCGGCTGCCCTGACATATGTATCGTGTGCAGAAGCTCTAGGAAGATCCCATTCCTCATCCGCCTCAAGAGGATGATCCAGATACGGCATTCCGCCGAACAGACGGCACAGGGTGAAATGTGCGAATCCACGGATTGCATACGCCTGCCCGAGGAGGTCCTTCAACTGCGACTCAGTGGCATTCTTGCATTTGTCGATATTCCTGATAGTGATGTTGCACCTCCTTATAGCGGTGAACATCGCCCTTGCTATCGGCTTGTTGTCCGCTTTGGAAGTATCGAATGTCACCCTGCTGAGGAAGTCTTGTGTCATTGCTCCCTGCTTGATATACTGCTGGGTGAAGCCCAACAAGCCCGCATCCGACATGTCAGTGGTATTGTACCAGGAGAAAGAGTACTGCTGGAACAAGTCATAATAGAACGGAAATGCTATAAGCACACGTTCCATATTCTTGCCTCCATTGGATTCATACATCCAATGGAAGTAGCTGCTGAAATTCGAATATGTCTCGAAAACTTCCTCGTCGGAAAGACCAAGTTCCGGGTCCACGTCCAGGAAATTGCAGCTGTTCATACCGCAACATGCGATGATGCAGAGGAGGCAGTATTGAATCTTGTGTTTTATCGTCTTCATAATCATCAGAATGCGAGGTTTACATTTAGTTTCAGGACTCTCATCGTCGGATAGTAACATGTCGCAGTAGTCATACGCTGCGGATCCACGTCGATGAGATTTGTGAACGTATACAGATTGTTACATGTCAAGCCCACTGCAAGGTGCTTCACACCCAGCACCCTCTTGATGCCCGGGCCAGAGAACTTGTAGGAAAGCATGACTTCCTTCACGCTGAAAAAATCAGACCGTTTCCATGTAAAATCCGGAATGGCAAGATTGTATCCAGGGTTGGCAGAGGTGCCTCCTCCCCATGAATACATTTCATCGGACAATGACAATGCAGGCACATCCGCATCCCTGTTGGTAGGAGTCCAATAATTCAGATGGGAAGTATGGACGATGGCATCACCGCCATAGAACGGGATGATGGACGCACGCCTGTAATTAATGTATTTTCCGATGGTTCCGGTGCACAAAACCTTAAATGACAGTCCTTTGTAGGAGCATCCGAAATTGAAGGAATATATTCCCGGTGCATAGGTCGACCCCTTGAGCACATGAAGGTCCTGCTGGGAAATGGATCCGTCAGGAACATAATCCAGGAACTTATATCCGCCCGGAGCCACATTGGTCCATTCTGACGCATAAATAGGATAGCCGTGGATTTCATCAATGCTTCCGAAGAACTTGTCGTCCACAAGAGTATTTCCCGTTCTTGCAGACTCCAGCGGAGTATTCACATATTTCTGATATTCAGGAGCATAAGGAGCATCACCATATTGAGTTATGCGGTTTTCGCTGAGGCCGAACATTCCTCCTACATTATATGTGAAGCCGGAAGACGTCTTGTCAGTCCAATTGAATTCCACCTCGAAACCATGCTTCTTGAGAGCACCGGCATTGACAGACTTGTAATTGACACCCACGAAAGGAGTCACCACCGGAGCCATGAGCATGTCGCTTCGCTTTTCATCATACAGGTCGACATTCAATGTCAGCTTGTTGTCGAGCCAGCCCATCTCGATACCGAAATCTTGTTTGCGTGCGGTCTCCCACCTCGCAGTCTCATTAGGTGCGGCGTCTTCTATGACATAGCCCTTGTTATTCTTGGTCCAGCTGGAATAATACAGCCAGTTGGCTTTGGAAGCATCACTACCTACCACACCATTTGAATAGCGGAGCTTCATGGTACTCCACCAAGGCATGGCGTTTTTCCAGAACTTCTCCTTGGAGACGATGTATCCGACTGCACCTGAAGGGAATACTCCATATCTGTACTTCTTGGAGAACTGCTCACTGCCGGTAATACCCAAATTGGCCTCGAAAAGGTATTTGCCCTTGAAATCGTAAGTCACACGGCCTACAAACGACTGATTGCGCTTAGGGAAGCTTGCATCCGAGTTCAGCTGACGCTGGTTATACAAGGCCAATGCAGTGACATTGTGCTTTCTGGCAAATTTGCGCTTGTAATCCACTGCGGCTTCCAGATAGGTAATGAACGTGACTGCCCTGGCATTGTTGTCCTGCGTCACGGCATAAGGCTTGTTCTCCCAGACGTAGCTTGAAGCCGCCTGAGTAGCGCCCGGCACCCAGTATTCGCTGGAACCGGTATCATAAGCATCCCAGTTGATGTTCCATGTCGGGAATGCCTTGCTCACGTTTTTGGAATATCGGTCATACTTCGATGTCATGCCGAATTTACCTCTGACAGATAGTCCCTCAGTGATGAAGTCCAGTTTCTGGATAAGGTCGATATCCGTCATCAACCTGTTGGTCATCGTCTCGCGATAATCAGGATTGGACAGATAGCTGTAAGGATTATTGTATTTCGCACCCTGGTTTCCACCTATACGGTCTTCCCGGACACCGGGATAAAGCGCGTCAGGATATTTTTCGAGCGCCCATGCAGGATAATATGCCGGATATGTGATGGTAGGAGCAAAATACATCGTGGTGAAAAAGTCAGATGTATTGGTCTGGTTCAGTTCCTTGAACATATTGCACACACCGCCTACCTTGAACGCGAAAATCGTGGTCTTCGTGATATCCCAATCAAGGTTCGCGCGATATGTTATCTTGTTGCTGCCGCAATTCGTCCCTTCATGGACTTCTTTCAGGATAGATCCCTCGTGGACATATCCCACGCTCAGATAATAGCGGACCTTGTCCGAACCGCCGGACACACTGAAATCGGCATTGGTACTGGTCGCGTACTTCTTCTGGATAAGCGAATACCAGTCGACATCCGGATACCTGAGAGGATCCGACTGGTCGGCATATTTCTGCAGGACGGCATCCGAGAACTGAGAGCCGAAAGACTGGGCATTCCTGTAGGCAATGTTCATCATGTTGGCGACAGTGACAGCATCCACATGCTCCGGAGTAAACATCGGAGTATTGATACCCTGCTGGACGTTGACAGAGAACTTCGGCTTTCCAAGGACACCGGTCTTCGTCGTCACCAGAATTACTCCGTTGGCACCTTTGGCACCGTAAACCGCTGTCGCAGAAGCATCTTTAAGAATGGAAATGCTGGCAACATCTGTCGGAGACAACGTATTCATATCACGTTCAATGCCGTCGACCATGACCAGAGGCGCGTTTCCATTCCAGCTGGAAAGGCCACGGACAAGCAATGTCGCGTCATTTTCTCCCGGGCCGCCACTCTTGGAAAAGACAAGGAGTCCCGGAACTTTTCCGGCCAGCGCATTGGTAATGCTGGTAGTTCCAGTCTTGTCCAGTTCCTCGGATTTAACCTGCGTAATGGCTCCCACGACGCTTTCCTTTCTCTGGACACCGTAACCGACAACGACTGTACCTTCCAATGCCACAGACTCTTCGACAAGAGTTACAAGCCAGTCTGTCGTCTGGGCTACCGGACGTTCTTCCGGCTTATAGCCGATGCAGGAGAATTGCACGACTGCATCGGCCGGCACAGCCAATGAGAATTCTCCATTCTGGTCCGTCATTGTACCTCCTTCCGAAGGCTTTCCTTTCACAAGTACGGCAACACCCGGTACGGGTTGGGAATTTTCATCAATAACTACTCCCCTGACTGTCACTTTCTTGGGGGTAACAGGACTCTGACCCGGTACTGATGCGGCAGCATTGCTCTCCACCGACATGGATAGAGCGGACACTCCCACCAATACGGCCAACGTAGTCTGAAACCATGGCTTCAAACTACGAAATCTAGATTGTCCAGATTTATTCATTGGTCATTATGTTTAAGTTTATTAATTTCCATGCGTTTGCTCAGCGGGCGTCACTGCATATTCACCTGGCTCCGTTCCATGATGAATATAGGGCTGTCCCACATCGGCAGGCCGGAAAGTCTGATGTTGCCGCCGCTGATTCCGCCCCTCAATATCACGGTTTTCAGTTCATGCACCTTTCCGGTAATCGGCTCCACATATACGGGGTCCTTGAGTTTCAGGCCCTTGATCGTCATACTGACATTGTCTTTCTCCAAATTGTCCGTCGGCATCTGGTCGCTGTACCAGAGCATTGCGCCGACGGCATTGCCTGCGTCATCCTTTATGCCGACGATGGAGATTTCGCGGGTGGCGTTGTGCTCGACCTGAAGATCGAAAGCATGGACTTTGGTCGTCAGCAGGTTGGCCATGTGCTGCACCGCGTAGAAAGACGGGCGCTTGTAGACCACTTTCTTGAGGAGATTCATCCTTATAAGTCCGAATGACTGAAGCATGAATTCATACTGGAGGTCCACCATCGTGAAAATATTCGACATGATATCCAGACGGAAGTCATTGGCCATTCTGCGGATATCCCATTTCGCCTGCTTGTATTCGCTCCATTCGAAATAGTTCATCGCGTGCCCGAATTCAAGAATGGAAGGACAGCCGGTCTCGCCCTGGAACAGTTTCAGCTTAGGGGAATAAGATTTCATGAGGCTGTCCAGAATCATGATGTCGGAAGTAGCATTGTCCGGGTTCGGATAATACGGATGGAACGACACCAGGTCGATGAGGTCCACCTTGCCGCGCTCCTTCAGGATGTCCATGACTTTCTTCGGCCAAGCAGGAGAACATCCCGCAAGACCGAATCCCAGGATAACGGCGTTCTTGTCCACTTTACGTATCTCTTCAGCGGTAGCTATCAGCATTTCCGCATATATCTCCGGATTGTTCTTCGCGCGCAGGTTCGGTTCATTCCAGATTTCCCACATCGCGACACGGTTTCCGTAATGCTTCACAGTTTCGCGCACATACTTGCGCCATGCCTTCATGACCTCATCGGTAGTAAAGATTCCGGCTCCGAGATTACGGTCTGCGCCATACAGCGGATTTCCGTAACAGAGGCACATCCAAGGTCTTACGCCCTGTTCATTAAGCCCGTCCACGATTTCATCAAGCCACTTGAAGTCATACTTGCCTTTTTCCGGCTCGCATTTGGCCCATCCGCTCTGGATGCGGGCATATCCCACGCCCAATTCTCCCACATATTTCTTATAATTGTTGAAGTCTGCGTAATCCCTATCCAAAGTTTCGCATCCGACAGACCATCTGGAATCTCCGGAACCGTCAGCAGGCTTCACCGCCAGTTTTCCGGTTTCCGGAAGCTTGGTAGAGTAAATATTGAAGTTTCGCCATGTGACAGAATAAGGTTTTTTCTGAGCGAACATAGTGGTCATAGCGGCCAAAATTGCCAGACATCCAATGAAGAAGCGTTTCATATTTTACGTATTTGTTAATTTTATATTACGTGTGGTGTGGTGTGGTACTCACAACTGCAAAAATAGTAATAAAAATCAAACCGACAATAGCAATTTTGAAAAAGTTATTCGACCTTTTCGCGACGGGAAAGTACGAAAATCGGCAGGTAGAAATACATGGCTATCATGGAGAACAACAGCCCTGAAATGGTGCCGACAGCGAAATCGAACCAGAACACTTCCTCCGGACCGTCCGAGAGGAACGGCAGGAGACCGAGTATGGTGGAAAGAATGGTCAAAAGAATCGGATTCACCTTGTGATTGAAGGCTTTCACATAGCAACGAAGCCTGTTCGGCCCCGCGGTCTTCTGATAAGTACGCACCAGATAGATTCCGGCATTGACGACTATGCCGCAAAGCATCACGAATGCCGCAAAGCCTCCCTGGTCGAAAGTAAGTTCGGACAGTCCGAACGCCAGGAACAATCCGATAAACGACACCGGAATCATGAGAATGACGGCAAAAGGAAGTTTCAGCGACTCAAAGGACATCGCGAGCATGACATAGATTACCGCAATTATCAGCAATATCAGCCAAGCATAACGGTCCTTGTGCCGTTCGAACCAACCTCCGCCAGAGAATTCCGCCTTAAAACCGACAGGCAGGACTTCTTCATTCATATAGTCGGTCATATTGCGCTTCAGCGACATCGACAGCTCACGGCTTCCGATAAAATCGTAGCAGACATTGATTTCATACGACTGATTCTTCTTCCTGATATCCAGGCCAGTACGTTTCTTTACAATGCTTCCGGCGACGGAAAGCTTGGCCTTTACCGAATCTACTTCGACAGGCTCATTCAACACATGCCAGAGGTCATAGCTATCAGAATCCGACGAGCGCAACAAGACCTGAACCGGTCCGTCATCGCCAGGAACCGAACATATCCTGCTGTCGAACAACAACGTCGAGAGTTTCCTGTAATAATTATACGGATTCACTCCAGCCGACAGCATTTTCTCGAAGTCATAATCCAGGACAAACTCGGTAGAAGGCTCTCCATTACGGCCAGCACCCCAGATTTCCAATCCTTGGACGCGCTTGTAGCTGGCCATCGTATCCATCAGTATTTCAGCATAACGGCACAGTTCCTTGAAGTTATATCCTTGCAGGGCTATCCTGTCCGACCTGCGCGTGGAAATTATATTGTTGTTGAAAGAGTTTTCATCAATGCCGTATACTTGCCAGTTCGCTCCACCGAAATTTATCGCCATCGACGTCACTTGTGACTTCAGGGCTGAAGCGAATGACGTATTTTCATATTCCGGTTTGAATGTGACGACAATCATAGCGTCATCATAAGAATTTATGGATGTGGTGAACATCTCGATTTCATCAAATGACGACAAATAGTTCTCCATCGAGCGCGTCACCTCATTCAACTGCTGCACAGAGCATCCTTCCGGCATTCCCGGACTGATATACAGTTTTTTACGCTCAGGTTCACGATAGAAATTTGAGCGATCCAGCGCCCTGTAGAAGAGTCCGAAGGAAGACCCCGCATAGCGGTCAATATTATTTCTGGCATTGACATATGGCTGCCACGACACGACAGGGCGCACTATTTTCTCATAAAAAGCGCCTCTGGTTTTCTTCGACGGAGCAGGTATCAGGAACAACGGAATACCGAAAGCCATGATCAGCGCCACCACGAAAGCCGCACGATGTCTGACACTCCAACGCAGCACACGTTCATACGTGTGGTTCCACCGGACCACCCGACGCCTTCTCCGCATTGACAATGAATACGAAGTTCTCCTGACAGGCAGATAATCCATGAGCGCCGGAACGAAGAAATATGCCACAGCCAATGATACGCACAAGTTGATGGATATCACCCAGATGAAATCGGTAAGGTTACCGCGTTCAGACTCAGGAAGAAGCAGAATCATTATGAGCGACGCGACCGTAGTAAGCACTGCAGCCAGAAGTTCCGGAAATGCACCCCTGTCCCTGTAATACTCATAATGCCCGGTCATCACGATGGTGGTGTCAATGACAATTCCCAATGATACCGTAATGCCTGCCAGCGTATAGATATGGACCGGAATCCCGGCAAAACTGTAAACTGCCAATGAGATGAGCACATTCACTCCCAAGGTCAGCATCACGATGAACAGGCTCCTCCATGACCTGTTCACGAGGAACACGAACAGCAACAGTATAAGGATACACAGCCCCGTGCGGACATATATCTTGTTCAATTCGGATGTCACATATCCGGTCGCGTCATATCCTTCACTGACGGTAAACTCCGAAGGGAAGCCATCCTGCATCGACGACATCATCTCCTTTACGCCTCGTACCGCTGTCAGCATACTGGAACCGCCGGAAGTATAAACAGTCACTCCGATAGTATTCAGTCCATTGATTCTGAAATAGGTATCGGGCAATGATTCCTCATATCGCCATGTTGCGATATCCCGCAGATACACCACCCGGCCGGCTACTTTCCGGACGGGAATCGCGCCGAAATCATCCCCGGAAGAAGAAGCCAGCCGAACCCCCATGACATTTCCGCCCGGAAGTTCGGTCATCCCCAGAAGCCTTTCAGAGTAATGATTCCGGAAAGCAGAAGATATGTCGGCGGCTTTCATACCGAGTGAAACAAGTTTCCCGGCATCGAAAGTAATGACCCATTGATACGGAGAAACTCCGCTGATACGGATATCCTCGACACCTTTCACGGAAGACAGCGGCGTCTGGATATGATTCTTGATGAATTTTTCGATTTCCACCGAAGGCAACGGACTCTTCACCTGATATGATATGGCGGGCGTCTTTTTCTCTCCTCCGGCATTAAGCGATATGGAAGGATATGTAAGTCCCTCAGGAAGAGACGGATATAGATTTCTTACAGCGGAAGCGACTTCGAATCTGGCGGCCGCAATGTCCGTATTCTTTCCGAAGGTAACCGATACGCTCCCGACACCCTTGGAAGAAACAGATGTCACTTTCCTGCACCCGTCCAAACCGGCAAGAACACCTTCAATCTTGGATGTGACTTCTGACTCGAGCGACTCCGATGAAGCACCGGCAAGGCGATATGAGACCCTGATCGTATGTCCGGGCTCCGACGGCTTATACTGCACATTAAGCCGAGGAATCGACACAATACCGACAGCCGCCAGAGCCACAGCAATCAGCAGCACCGAAAAAGACGATATGCCACCCCTGCCGCCGCTCATCTCTTCCTGTAAATGGAATAATACAATGCCGGCAGAACGAACAAACTGACCATGGTTCCCACAATCATTCCGGCGATAATCACCAAAGACATAGGATATTGCAAATCATCCCCCATATTGCCTCTTCCCAAGAACGGGACCACTGCAAGAATAGTAGTCAATGATGTCATGACAATGGCCTTCATTCGCCGGCTGCACGCCTCGACCACAGCACGTTTCAATTCCATGCCGTTCCGACGCAACTGATTGATGGTATCCACTTTGAGTATCGAATCATTGATGACGATTCCGCTCACTACCACGAGTCCGATAAGCGACATCAGATTAATGGAAACACCGGCTATCCAGAGCAGCACAAGTGAGGCGAATACGTCCACCACGATTTCAGACATTATCAACAGCGGCTGCACCAATGATTCGAACTGGGCGGCAAGAATAAGATACAGAAGAAGCACGGCGATAAAGAATACGGCAATCATCTCTCCGACAAGTTTTCCGGTAGCGAACCATGCCCCGCCATAACTTGCTTCGAAGTCATCCTTCTCTGCCAGCAGCTTATCGACACTCGCCATCGTTTCCTTCACCTTACGCGAGTCCACCTCCAAAGCCACCGGATAATAGTTCCCTTCAGCTCCCGAGACAATGTTCTTCAAATCTTGGATATATGTCTGGCGCATAAGCCCGTAAACCGGTACCATTTTGGAACCTTTACGGATTTCCGTACGCCGGAGAATTGCCTGCAAATCCTCATTTCCATTTCCCGTCACGACAGGCAAAGACCTGCCTCCCTGAACGATAGAAAACAGTTTATTCTGGTTCATCGCATTTTTCAGGACACCGGCAAGTTCCGCATACGAAACATCGTAGAGAGCCATTTTATCAGGATCCGCTATAAAAAGCATGTCCGTTTTGAGCGGAATTTCAGGAATCATCACTTCAGGAAAATGACGGCGCATCTCGGCGACAGCATCGCCAAGCTTATCAGCACTGATCTCCGAAGAAGAAACCGGACGGAGCCTGGCAACCAGTTCCGGCCCGGTCTGTCCGAAAACCATATCGAAGATATTGCCGGAAGCTTCGAAATGATAGTCAGCCGCCGGATAACGACTTGACATATAAGATGACAATGTTTCTTTTGCTCTTGTCAATGCTTCTTCGTCAGTCGTCTTCACATACACCACGGCTTCCGACGTGCCTATCTGCCCGCTATGCCCCAGGACGAACTGCTGCTGCCCCACCATGGAAGTCACCTGACAGGCATCCTCTTTCAGCAAGGACTCAAGTTCCGTCACCCTCAACGTATTCTGTTCCAGAGAGACCTGTTCATTCCAATCCAATTTGAAAAGCGTTTCCGTATAAGTTACCGGAGGCAATTGGCTTTTAGGCATATATTTGAAACACACCGCAATACCGGCCACCGACACTACCAGAATGCCCCAAGCCACAACCCTGTGCCTCATAAACCAGTTCACGCATTTGTCCTCCAGTTTTTCCATCCAGGAATGCACGGATACCCTTTCCAGAATCCTGGCCGGACGGAATTCCGGCATCTTCCTGTACCACAGCGCATAATATACCGGAATCACAGTGACGGTAACGACATAAGATGTCAACAATACGATGGTGACCGACATTGCCTGGTCATAGAACAGCGCCCCGGCAATGCCACTGACGAACACAAGCGGAATAAAGACAGCACAAGTAGTCAACACCGAACTCAGCATCGGACCGGCGACCTCTGCAGTCCCTTTCACGACAGCCGTCTTCAACTCCTCGCCCCGCTGCCACCTTCCGGTGATATTGTCCACAAGAATTATCGTATTATCCGCCATCATTCCCACTCCGAGCAGCAATCCCGCAAGAGATATTATGTTCAATGTCAAACCTGCCGCGTAAAACACAGCCATTGAAAAAATCAATGCCACAGGCATCGTGAGCGAAACGAGAGCCGGAGACCGGAAATCCCGCATGAAAAGGAATATCACTATACACGCGAGGATTACACCCGTTATTATATTCTGGAGAAGGTTGTTTATGGAATATTCGAGCAGTTCCGTCTGGTCACGAGTAATCTCGAACTTCACGGAAGGATAATCCTTCCCGAAATTTTTCATCAACTTGTTGACCGAGGCCTTCAAATCCGCCATCCTGGCTTCACTCTGTTTGATGACAGCCATACACACCGCATCCTCTCCATCAGAGCGGACAAGCCCCTGACGCGGCGCAGCCTGACGCTTGACATCAGCAATGTCTTTCAACTGAAGGATCCTATCCCCGCTTCGGAACCAGATGTTCCGGATGTCTTCTTCCGAAGATACATCCGAGACGAATTTCACATTGTACCGATACGCCCCGTCACGTATGGACAAGGTTCCGAGGCGGATATTGGCTGATTCCACAATATTCTCGAAATCAGCCTGCCCGAGCCCGAGCCGGCGTAGTTTCATCTGGTCCGGAACAATCAAAATTTCATCATTGACACAACCGCTGACATCCACCATTGCGACTGATTCCAGCTGCTCCAGCCTTTTACAGATGACATCCTGCACGAAGCGGCTCAACTCGCCGAAATTTTTGTCACTTCCGCTTATGGTAGCATTGATATAGAACGCCGGAATATCGGTAGCGCTGGCTTTCAGCACCTTGGGCCTGTCAATGGCAGGGAGCGACGACATGGAACGGTCGATTTTCTCATTGACCTCAATAAACAGATATCCGATGTCCTGCCCATGTTCAAATGTCAGCTTGATGGTCCCGGAACCGTCGCGCGCATCACTTGTCATATCCGTCAACGCATTGATCTGCATCAGCTGCATGCGCAAAGGCTTGATAACACTTTGGTCCAGTTCGCGGGAAGACATGTCCGGAGCCGAGACCTGCACGGTAATATACGGGATATCCACTTCCGGGATAAGAGAGACCGGAAGCAGCCTTATACTGACTATTCCCAAAACGATGACCACTAGCATGGCCATAGAGACCATTACCGGTCTGTCCAGCAATTTCCGGAGCATAATTCTATTTCAATGTAACAGCCGAGCCATCAGCAAGGTTAAGATTAGACGATATGATAACTTGCTCACCTTCAGAAAGTTTCGCATTCCTGTCCGCATTGGCTTCAATGACAAATGAATCACTGTTCGAATCCAGGATATTGACATAAACCCAATGCGCCTTCCCGTCAGGAGTGTATGTAAACAGCACATCCAGGTTATCCCTTATGACCACTGCACTACGTGGCACCACCAACTTTCCTGTCTCCGTTTTCTCCACGATTACTTTCACGTTCATACCATCAGCCAGAAAACTGTTTCCCGGGATTCTGGCAGAAACTGTCACCTGTCCGTTCTTGTCCACGACAGGGTTGATGTCCGTAACCTTGCCGGTATAAGAACGGCTTTCGTCAGCGAATGGTATCACTTTGACCGTCAAGCCTTTCTGCACGAACGAATATTCCGATTCCATCACGGTGAAAACCACATCCATCCTGCTGTCATCCAACAATGTGCAGACAGCATCCGAAGAGACATTATCATATTTTTTCAATTTCAAATCAGCGACCCTTCCTGAAAAAGGAGCTTTCAGCACAGTGCCTTCCAGATCGTACTTCGCCCGTTCAAGAGCATTGACCGACGAATTGTAACCGGACTTCATCTTGGCCATTGCAAGTACATCCTTCGGGACAGAAATGGTATCTTTGGCTTGATATCCCTGCCCTGCAAGAACATCATATAACTGAAATTCCGCTTTTTCCAATGCGATTTCCGCTGACTGGAGGGCGAGATGCAAATCAGGCCTGTCGACTCTCGCAATGACTGCCCCGGATTCGACTTTTCCGCCATTTTCGACATTGATTTCCGAAAGCGGCCCGGTTGTCCTGAATTTCAATGACGCCCGACCTGCTGCCGACAGCTTGCCGTTGGACAACACTTGCTTGGGAAAATCCGTCCGTTTCAATGTGATGACCTCCACCTTGTTGACTTCCGGAGCATATTCCAGTTTTCCGTCACGGGCCGCGGGCCTTCCGTTTTCATTGCAACCGCTCACGGCCGCTGCAACTATAAGTACTGCTAAATATCTGACTTTCATATCAATCCACAAGTTCTTCCACATTGACATCGACATCCTTTCCTGCCCGGAAGTCGTAAAGGGCATATTTCTGAAGCCTGAAATAATATGTCCAGAAATTACTTACATCATTGATATATTTCTGGAGCGCCGAATCATTCTCGGACTGGGCCGTATTCAAGTCAGTAACAGAAGCATTGCCGTTTCTGAACTTTTCCATCATGAGCCGATAACGCTCCGCCGCGATTTTCATTGCCCTTCGGGAAACGGAACATTGTCGGGCTTGGTTGTTGAACTGGCCGACGGCGGTGAATATTGTCCGCCGGTAATCGTTTTCCGATTGCTGCACCTGCGCCCGCACGACAGCTTCGGCGGCCCTGGCTTTCTGCACCTTGCCCTTGCCGAGTCCCCAGTCGAAAATCGGGACGCTGAAACTGAGCCCTACCACTTCCTGGTCCAGAGGGTTCTTGTACGAACCGACGATATCCGGAGCAGTATTCGAAAGACCGAAACGCGCATTCAACGACATGGAAATGCCGCGGCTCGCCTTCGCCTTGGCGACATTGCTCTGCGCGTTCAGGAGATTAATCTCATTGGCAATATCGAATTTGGAATTGCCCAAAGACTTTTCCATCACCATGTCATAGTCCATCATGATATCCGGCAGGTCCTCATCCAGCACAGGCTCCACCTCGACAGATTCATCGAAGCCTAAAAGCGAGTTCAATGTCATCTGAGCATCGCGAACCCGCACGGAGGTCTCGTTGATGGATATGCTGTCATTCAGCATCCTCAACTCCAACTGAAGATATTCATCCATGGTCACGCTGCCGAGTGTCAGTCTTTCTTTGGCCACATCACGCATCTTGACCGTATTTTCGTAATTTGACAGTGCTATCTGGTGATTGGTCCCGGCTTTGATAAGATTATTGTAAGCTTCTACAGCAGAAATGGTTATCTGTTCCATCGCCTCAATATAGATGCGTTTCCCCCGCTCATATTCCTTCGGTTCAATGAGTTTGTCCCATTTGAACTGGTTATATGCAAAAAGCGGCTGTCGATACGAGATGGATACCGGCTGGGAATACCATGTAAGGTTATTCTTCAGCCCGAATTGGTCAATGCGGGAAAGATCAGTATAGGCAGTCACCGTTCCGCCGGTAAATGTCACGTTCTGGATGATTTTCAATCCGAGATTGTTCTGCAAGTTATTGCTGCTGGCATACTTCAACTGTCCATTGTCATAGTTCTGGAGCAGAACGAGCGAACGGTTATAGTTCATCAATGTCCCATAGAGTGTCAGCGACGGCAACCGGCTGGCCCTGAATGACCGCCAAGCCCAATATGTGGAAATGAATGCCTGCCTGGCTTCCAGCGCTTCCACCGACTGGCTTCGTGCTGTCGCAATCGCATCTTCCATGGTCATACGCATCTGCGCATGCGTCCCAGGCATCGCCGCCAGACACAGGGCCAATGCTGAAATGGTTAATTTGATTTTCTTTCCGAATAGCATAGTGTTATTTTCGTTTTATGCAGCACTCGCTGAAAGCCACGCGATTACAGCGCAATAAAGTTAATAATTTTCGCGTGAAGGGAAGGGGCAAGGCGAAAACTTATTCAGAAAGTTTCCAAAGAGTCACGTTTCCGTTCTCATCGAATCCTTGTCCATAAAAGGTCTCTTCATCTGAAGACACTGACAAAGATCCAAGAAACTGGTCAAAATGGTATGACTTTATAAATTTACCATCCCAATCGAACTTGAATATCCACGACTGCATATCTTTGTATTTTCTGCTGGTCGTATAGTAACCACCTATGTACAGCAGGTAGAAGCCATCGGACACCATAGCATAAGATTGATAAGCATATGGCACAACCTTACTGAAAATCACGTCATTCCCAGATACACTATAATCAATCTTCAAGTCATCTGGGCCGGTGATCTTCTTCAAAGGCTTCAATTCATAATCATACATTTCGACCTCCGGATAGTAACGGGACGCGTAAATTACTTTATTGTGCGACTTGTCCGGAAAAATAAAGCCCTGTTCAATGTTATATGAACGTAGCTTCCTCTCGCCGCTGCGTAACAAAACCGCCTGGGAACCAATATCATTCACAAGAAATCTAGGCTCTCCATTTGATATCCCCAACTTATCATTTTCCAAATAATAAGGATTAAGCATAATCAGTCTTGAGTTGTCAAAGAACGTAACAAACGGGCTTCCTGCATTTTTACAAAACGAGACAGGCGTTCCATACGAATAGGCTTTATCAAGTATTGCCGAATCCAAATCGAACGATACAATTTGATGTTTAACGAAATCATGCAAAATTAACTTATTCTTATTCACATGAGCCATAACATTCAACATCTCTTTGGGGCCATTGCCCTTTCGTACGAATCTACCTAGTAAAGACTTCGTGTATAAATTATACAACTCGAGAAACCAGCCATCACGCTTTGGTTTATTGACAACCACCAAAACAGAATCTTTATACACGAATAATTGTTTAGCAGAGATAATTTCATCAGCATCAATCACTTTCGTTGCCTCTAACGCTGTTGTTCTTTCTTTAACATCAGCAGGCAAGATCTCCAATGAATCAAAACCGACAGGTTTCTGCTCCGAACACTGAACGAAGAGAGCGCATAAAAGTAACCCAAATACCAAAACACGTTTCATATGCCAATATGATTAAAAACACAACTTTCTATTTTAACGCTTGAAAAACATCACCAGCAAAACCGGATTCGATTCGGAATCTCCAGCTGTGACAAATCCTGCTTCAAACGCACGTTTAGGCGAAACCACACTAATCACCATGTCATCCTTTACATCTACGGTGCCGTTAAGAGAACTATACATCAATGATTCCCGAACAATTTTACCTTTATCGACAAGAAGTCCCACCGGTTTGATAATAGATTTACCAGTATCTTTATCGTATACTTGATAAAAATTCATTTTGTCTCCATCGTGAACAGCAAACCCCACATATCTGCTCGTTTCGATGAAACTGCCGGTATAATACACGTATCCGCTCTCGAATCTTTTTAGAAAACGAGGATAATCACCACTTGACTGACGCTCATAATCCAATGGCAGATTTTTATTCCCGAAATCAAAAGCATATTTCATCCGAAATCCTGACGTATCCACTTCACAAACTCCAGGACGTAAGGCTCTCGCATAATAAATTTTATCTCCGAATGCAACCAATTCATTGCCGGCGCTAAAATTCATAGAATACTCATTCTTATAGTACTTCCTCAAAATGTTGCCTTCAATGTCAATCTGAAATAATTCATAATCCCGCAATTCATTCTGATTACTATTGTCTCCAGCCTTCGCCATAATCAAACGTCCGTTCTCAGTACACGCGATATTAGTAAAGACCGCATTCAAACGTTTCTGGCCTCGGTATACACCATCAAGTCCATACCGGACAAACTTTTTCCCAAATTCATCCAGGACCAAAACCAATGTATCTGCAATAACAAAATCTGTCGGTTCGATGTATTCTCCATGGCCACGTCCGACACGTCCAATATTAAACAAGAAACTCCCTTCCGAATTAAAGACATAAATTCCTTTGTTCATCTTCCTGTCGAGAACGTAGAAACGCCCTCGGTCATACATCATTTTATCGATATGACCAATAATGGAGTGTTCCGTTTCTTCCAACACAACTGCTCTGACATTATTGACGATATCAGCAGGAGCTTCAACACCTGACTTGTCAGTAGCCTCAATAATCGTAGTAAAGCCCTCTATATCTGAATAAGGCAATGATGGATTATCAGATTTATCAAACAAGACTGCGACACAAAGACAGACCGCCAACAATAGCGCCCCTATAGACATCGAATATATCGTCCGGTTTCTCATAACACTTTAACGAAGGCTCATCCGCATTATAAATCCGTGGTTCGGGATTCGTCATTATAATTGGTTATTGGCGTTTTAAGCCTTCCACCTTCGACACAAATATAATTATTTTTTTAATATGCACCACACCAGACCTAAATAATGCAAAAACATTGAAAAGTTTTATCAAACTCTCATCAAAAATACCTACATTTACAACGTAGCGAATATGCTATACGTCAACCACATACTTAAAGCCACCGCATTATGAAAAAAACATTATTAACCACTCTCGTTCTACTCTGTTCATGTACGGCAAAGGATGGAACCATAATAATACCAAGCTACGAAGGAGACATCTCAGATGCTCCAGGCAAAGTGATTTGTGAACTGCATAGCCTTAATGATTTGGGAGACCTTGACTCTTTTTCGATTGTAGACGATACTTGCTTCGCTGTAGTATCAGGGCGTTCTGCCGTCACTCTGTTCAATACGGCCACAGGCGAAGAAATCCGACAAATCGGGCGCTCAGGAAGAGCCAAAAACGAGTATCTGTCTCCGACATTAGTCCGCGCCTGCAACGGGAAAATTTTCGTTTGGAGCAGCAGCACACTTCAATTTCAAGAATATTCCAAGACCGGCGAACATCTGAATACGTATAAATACGAGTCTGCCATCAGGGATTTCTTTCCGATAAAAGACAAACTGATAATTTATACAGCAGGTAAACGCCAAGAGCATCTGATAGATATTTATGATCTTGGGACAAAGGAAATGACCAAGTCTCTTACAGCAGCCTCGAAAGAGCATCAAATGCTCGCTCATTCAACATCGGTTTCACCAATGTTCATCGAAGATGGTATCCTTTTATACATGCCCTACGACAAACAAACACTTTACAAGTATTATTTGGAAGAAAGCAGCGGACCGGAATTACTTGCCGACATCAATTGTGAATCTTTCACAGTAAGAGAAATTGACAATAACACAAAAAGGAGAGATTATTTAAGAAACAATCCGATGAATGTGTTGTTGATGAAAAAAGGAAACGCCCTCTACTTTTTAACCAAAGAAGGGACTATAAGTAAGTCCGGCAATAATAGATATTACTCGTTGTATAAAACCGACCTGTCAAAAGGGACATGCCTTGCCCACTATAAGATAGGCAGCCTTAGCCAGCCATATCTGTTCAATGTCTACAAGTCAACCCTTTACTATATTCAGCATGAGATATCGGACAACAATGACAGATATTATCTGAAAGAGTTGAACATATAAATCCGATATTCGCCATCATCCGCCAATACACAACCATACAAGTTTTTGTCATCTGGATTCCATGACAGGCTTCGGATTGGAAAACGCGAATGATAGCATTTCACATAATTGCCATCCCAATCAAAAACACATATATACTTGCCACTTGGGACTTCGCCTTTATGTTCGATATAATATTGTATCATATTTCCGTCATACAGAGCATAAATGTAATTATCTGAAGACGTCACCGAAATGAAATTTATCTTCGAGTCGGGGCGCATGGAGGCAATACGCTGTCCATTGTCATCAAAAGAGGATTCATCAAGCATCTTCGCATACACGACAGAATCCTTGCGGTAATCGATGATTTCATACGCTCCAGTGTAATAGCAGAATTGAGCCATGCGTCCAAGACTTTTGTTGACTTGCAGATGTCCCTGCATCAGGCTTCTTCCGACATCATTGTTCATTCCGAACGAGGAATAATCACCAAACTCGCGAAGGATTTCACCTGACGACGTCTTGATGCAGTAACGCGCATTCCCTTTGGAAAGAACGCCTATAAGCGTATCACCCACAGCGCAAACTGTACTGTATTCTTGAATGGGTACAGTTCTTACCTGAAAGCATGTGTCATTCTTGACCAGATACTCAGTCATCCTCTTTTTAAAGATATCGGAAACAGAAAAACGATCCGCGCCCGACATCGTCAACTGATTGACATTAAGGATTTCATTATCAGCACGACCTTTTCGTATGCATGAAATGACATTGGATGATATCATGTCATAAATACGCACAGGGAAATCGCCCGACGATTCAGACCAGACAATAAGATTTCCTCCAGAGCATAACATCTCCGGATTATTGATGGTATTTTCGGGTACTTCCACCCAAGAGCCGTCAGTTGAATAATTGATTTTTGAGACTTCTGCTCTATTTATCCATTGTCCAGACTGTTGACAACCAGCCAGCAAAAAGATTATAGCCAAACAATGTAACGGATGTTTCATAATTAAAAGTTATATGGTTTCAATTTCAGTCAAATATAAGCTTGCTTTTTAGAAGCATTCCTTCATTCAGCCTCCCCCTCCATAAACAATTCACCTTTCAAGTATCTGACACTCTCTACAGCGAAAACATAGCCTTTGCTCTCGGGCGTTGCTACTTTGAGATACTTTTCATACCAAGCCAGAGCCTGCTTATAATCTTTTTTCTGCTCATAACAGTATGCGATAGTGGAAATAGCAGAAATGAAGTTTGGATTGTACCGATACGCTTCTTTATAATGCCCGATGGCTTGGTCCCAAGATTTCATTGTCCTATAATACCCCAGACCATAATATTGGTGAATACGCGACATCGTCAGCGCATCTGGCTGCAGCATCGCAACAGCCTTGTCCAGCCACGGTTTGACCTCCTTTTCGAAAGACTTATAAGCATCCGACTTGACGGCCGCAATGGAATACGCCAAATTCACGTCGCTGGAATCAATCTGCCAGGCAGCCAAAAGTTCCTCCTCTGCACGATAAAGCACATTAGTATGCCAACAGCATTGACCAAGATAAAAATGAATCGGATAAGAATCATTGCCAATGTCTTCCTGGCGCTGAAATACGTTTATCGCTGAATCATAATCTCCCTTACGATAATAAGAGACACCTTGTAGCGGAGCTATCTGATTGTTATCCGGGTCATCGGCAAGGAACTCCTCCGTAAGATAGATTGCCCCGTCATAATCTGCCTTGCCGATAAGAACGTTTACCGCTTTTGCGACCACCGTCTCATTATGAGGTTTGATAGCGAGCGAACGCCTATAATACCAAATTGCAGAATCCGATTGTTCCAACTGACGGAAAGAATCCCCGACAAAACTCAACACTGCGGGGATTGTATCGAGTAGAAGAGCTTCATGTCCCGCTTGAATGCTTTTAGACCACTCCTTGAGCCGTGAATACGTCTGCATCTGACGGATTTTATATAGGATATTGCCAGGAGCATTGGATGACAATAGAGAATATGTCGCAGCGGCACTTTCATAATCCCCTCTCTGGAAATGGCAATCCGCCAATTCAAAAAGCGCGTCCTCATCAAAAGCAGTTTGACCGACAAGCGCAGACAGTTTCTCGACCGCCTCGTCTGTCTTGAAAATACTCTTGAGATAACGAGCTTCAGACAACACTTTCTCGCGATTATCCAAAGAATCAGGCACATTAGCATTGGCACTGAAAACGCTCAACGCGGCCAAAATCAATGTAAGTACACTACGCATAAACATATACTATGACAATTCCATTACCTAAGGCTTACTCGCATCACCAGTTTTCGGTCGGCAATTCCATCACTTATAATCAAAAATGAATTCTCGTCAGAATAGAAGTATGCCCCAAGAGAGGATATCGGTATAGAGGTCTCGTTTCCATTCAGTTTTATGGCGTCAAACTGAATGGACTCTTTATCAACCAGATCATACCGGCCCATCCTGTATGTTTCCCCCGCCCTAAAGGAGAACAGGATACTACGATCCGACTCGACATACACAGGCGTCCCGGCTGAATAATTTCCCGCAAGGAAAGCCTTATTCATGTCCATAACACTAGAGTATCGGTTATTCAATACTTTATCAGGGACAGCGTTTATAAAATCAAGAATATATCTGACATCCATAGTCCTGTTATCCAAATCAATCGAAGATATCGTATTGCTCATCGGTTCATGAAACAATACCTCCTTGGAGGTCTGATAAAAATTCTGCTGATTCATGAAATGGCGCCATGTCAGTTCGGATTCTGAGACCCTACCGAAAGCCGACTTTTCTTCAAGAGATTCCTTATCCAGAACTTTGATTTTTTCTCCCGATGTTTGACAGGCACTTGATAAAATCAAAGCATTCTCAAAGACACACATTGCTGCGGGATACCAACCCGTACGTTTTTCCGCAACACATTCTCCATCCAAAGAATATTTCAGAAGTTTACCATTCCTGTCAATGATGAAGATACAATTGTCCGAGCAATCAAAATCCAAAATATCAACATATTCTCCAGGTCCGCGTCCACGCTTGAAGATAATCCCTAGAAAAGAGCCCCCGGTACTATAAACGTATAGTTTTTTACCATCAGACACATAAACGGATGAGTCGCATTTCATTATTTTCTTCACCACCGGAGGCGCCTCCACTTTCAATTCAAACACATCGTATATGTGAAACAGGCTATCAATAGGAACACTCTCCACATAGTTATCAGAAATATGACACATTGGCACATAATCCTTGTTTTGAGAGCAAGAACCAAGTAATAATGCCCAAACAAAGGACAAAACAGAAAAACGACAAATAATATTCATATCACTCTAACATCCAGGCACGCTTGAAGTACTACAATCTCTAACATTACCTGGACCACAACAATAAGTTGAACCATCTGGAGTACTCCATAAAGCCCCATCTTCCTTACTACTTTCAGAATTCATCAACGCTTCGACATTAGATTTTAATAGACCACTACCCTCATCAAAAAGGTCCGCAACTTTAAAGGCCACAAATCCGGCGAGCACTAATCCGACTAGAGCAGTGCCTATCGCCAAAATACTACGTTTTCTCATCTTATCAATTGTTTTATTAATAGAAAATCTCTTCATGAAGCCATTATCAAAACAATAATGCAACATCAAATCGCATTATTCGCCTCAATCACAAATATAATAAAATATCACTATTTCACACACCATACCATACCTAATTTCGTAAAAATACTGTATCTTTACGAAAAAGCCGGCACATGAAACACTCCCTCTTGCTTTGTCTCACATTTGCGGCTATCATTGTCAATAGCTGCAAGACGGAGAATCAGAATAATCTGGAAACAATCTTCTGTAATACGGAACATGCTGATTCAACAATAGGACAGTATATTGAAAATGTATCCGTATTAGTTCTGGAAACTGACGACAATGTCATACGAAACGCAGACAAAATATCGTTTCTCAACGAAAAAATCTACATTGGCGATTTCGTGGAACTCTTCTCCGGCCATCTTTCGAGGAAACAGGTCAGAGGGTATATAGAAAAACTTGTAGAGGGACAAATGCTCAAGCAAGATGGTGATGGCAAGATGCGTTCATATTCTCTCAGCGAGCAGTATGAAAGCAGGATGGCTATACTTAGCCAAGCTGTCGAAATTGGCTTGAATGCGATGAACGAACGTTCAAAGGGCCAGAAATAGGGCCAGAAAATATTGGTAATCGTCGTGATATGTCTGTTTAATGTACTGAAACACAATGTGTTTTAAAGGGCCAAAGAAATTAGTTAGAATAGGTGGCTTCAACTGATATGGGAGCACAAAGACAATCTATAATTGAGGTGGCCTTTTTTTTCGTGCGCCAGAAGTCGAGCTGCATGATGAACACATGGTATATGTGAAACAAGTTGTCAATATTCCACACACCCACACCACACCTACTTTCGTAAAAATAATACTGTATCCTCATGAGAAATCAATATCTTTGCAGAAGGATCTAAAACCAAAATAGATATGCTTGAGATTGGTAATGTCATTCCTGAATTTGCAGCGCAGGATCAGAATGGAAACATTGTTTCATCTGCCGACCTTATCGGCAAAAAGACTGTGGTTTATTTCTATCCGAAGGCCAATACACCTGGTTGTACTGCGGAGGCGTGCAGCCTGAGAGATAATTATGAGAGATTTTTGGCACTCGGATATAATGTCATCGGAATAAGCAAGGACAGTGTGAAGGCACAGAAGAATTTCAGCGACAAATACGCATTGCCGTTCCCGTTGCTTTCCGATCCGGACGCATCCGTCATCAAGGCTTTCGGCGCATGGGGCGAGAAGAAGCTTTACGGGAAGACCTACGAGGGCATATTGCGTAAGACATTTATTTTCAATGAGAAAGGAGAGCTTGTAGAAATCATTGAAAAAGTCAATACCAAAAATCACGCTGAGCAGATTTTGAAATAGGGACAATGCCACAGGCCTGCCGGTGAGTGATGGCGTTTTGGTGCGACTGGCCCCGAAGGACCTTCTCGTGCATAAAAACGCCAGATTTACGCACGGCAGGATGAATTTTCACCACGACGTGCGTGGAAAACGTTTTAATGCTCACGGGAAGTCTCATGACATGGAAAAGACCATCAGTAAAGACCCTGTGGCAGAGAAGCCCGGGCAGGGGTGGGAACTCTGGAGGCATGGTCGCCCATGACCTTGTGAATGGGTGGCAGGCGACAGCCTGA
>OIWS01000062.1_pt1 | contig 144196 bp, 121 predicted proteins | sample 1587611 | NCBI WGS metagenome assembly OIWS01 (sample SAMEA3888919, study PRJEB22519) | human gut metagenome | biome: human gut; feature: human-associated habitat; material: faeces | place: Denmark | collected 2010 | reverse complement strand
TCATTTCGCTGGCAGTCTTCTACAAGCACTTCGATTCTCCTATCGAGTGGACCTATACGGTGGCTGGCGGAACAGACCTCATCTATTCTTACAAGAATGCGAAGAGTGCCAACAACTATGGTGTGGAGCTGGACATCAGAAAGAATCTCGGATTCATCGGATTGAAGGATTTCAGCTGGTCGTTTAATGGTGCCTTGATTAAGAGCAAGGTGCAGTTTGAGAAGGGATCGAAGGAAGAAAACAGACCAATGCAGGGTCAGTCGCCATACCTCATCAACACCGGTATCTTCTATAAGAACGAGCCATTGAAGATGGATATCGCCCTGCTATACAATCGCATAGGCAAGCGAATCATCGGTGTGGGCAGAAGCGAGGGAAGCACGGGCGATGACTCCAATGCCCGAGTGCCTCACAGCTACGAGATGCCCCGCAACACCATCGACTTCTCGTTGGCTAAGAAATTCGGAGACCATCTGGAACTGAAGCTCAACGTAAGAGATCTTCTTGCCGAAAAGATATACTACAAGCAGTTTGCTGATGTAACATATAGCGACGGAAGCAAGAAGCAGGTGGAAGAGATTGCAAGATGCTACAAGCCGGGCAGAAACATCGGCTTGCAGGCGATATATAAATTTTAAAGAAAGAAAATATTAGATGTTTGTTTAATAAATACAGCAACACCTTCTTCTTTGCAGAGCAGAGCAACAAGTATTTTGATTCATGGACCTCATTGGTTGGTGCAGATGGCTATACTCCTATAGCAGGAAGCCCATTGCTCGGTGCCGCAAGTTTCGCCGGCTGGACAGGTTTCGACACAGTAACCTACATCGGTGCCTTTGATGGCAGCAACAACTGGATGAGCGGTTGGACCAACTTTGATCCTCAGAATGCGAAGTACTAGAAATCGCTAAGTACTAGAATAAGTATTAGTACCGGAATAAGTACTAAAAATCGCTAATTTCTATTTTGACTATAAGGTTTTCTTTTATTGGGGCATGGCGCAGTGATTTGCGCCATGTTTTTTTTGTGGCGCATAAGATTATATACATGAAGGTTAGTCCTAAAGGTTACAACAACATTAGTGTTATATATAAAGTGAACACCAATAAATAACAAAGGAGTGATGAAGTTGGATTTTCAACAACATCTCTCCATTTTTTACTTTTTTTATCGCAAAAAAAGAATGATATTGCGAAGGAATAGCTATCTTTGCAATTTTCATGTAAAATCGCATAAGTATGCCAACAAACAAGAATGCTCAACTAAGATATAAGATAATGGACAGATGGTTCAGTAACTTTAAAATGTAAGACAATGAAACAAAATATTATAGACCGTATCAATCATTTGGCTAACGAAAAGGAGCCTTTCCTTTTTGTCATCAACTATGCAGGTTCGGAAGCATACATACAGAAGCTGTCTGAAATAGCTATCGATGAATGCCTTTATGACTTTGAGGGTATAACCAATGTAAAACGGCAGTCACTCTCTTCGGCTACCAAACATCCGACGTGGAAAGTGTTTGAGCCAAATTTTGAAGATTACACGAAAAGTTTTGAAACCGTCAAAAGCAACATCCTGCGTGGAAACAGTTATCTTGCCAACCTTACTTGTAAGGTGGCTGTGGACTGCAACCTTACGTTGGAGGACATCTTCCTACGTGCTAAAGGCAAGTATAAGATTCTACTAATAGACAATAATAGCAATAGACGGTTCGTGTGCTTCTCGCCAGAAACATTCGTGAAGATAAAGAACGGAATGATATATTCTTATCCGATGAAGGGCACGATTGACGCGTCCTTACTCGAAGCAGAGCAAGTGTTGATGGGAGATAAAAAAGAAGCAGCCGAACATGCTACCATTGTGGATCTGATTCGAAATGACCTTAGCCGTGTGGCAGAGCATGTAAGGGTGGATAAATACCGTTATATTGATGTGCTCCATACCAATAAGGGGAATATTCTCCAGACCAGTTCCGAAATAAGCGGCAAGTTGCCAACCGGTTATCAAAAGCACATCGGAAACATATTGGATGCAATGTTGCCCGCAGGTTCCATAACAGGTGCGCCAAAGGACAAGACTATGGAAATAATCCATGAGGCGGAAGGCTATGACCGTGGATTCTATACAGGAGTCATGGGTATATATAATAATGGTGAACTCAACTCGGCTGTAATGATACGCTTTCTTGAAAATGACGGTATAGGAACGTATTTCAAGGCAGGAGGAGGCATTACTTCGAAGAGTGATTGCAGAAAAGAATACGAGGAAGTGTTACAAAAAGTGTATCTTCCTTTTGAATAGAACTGATTTTAATATGGCACAGCAATTCGTAGAGACAATAAAGATTGTGAATGGAAAGACACAAGCTCTTGCATACCATCAGGAAAGAATGGAAAGAACGATCTGTAAGTTCTTTCCTTCATTATGCAATGCGTCCATGCCTTCATTGGAAAAACTGATAAATCCAACGGAAAGCATGGATTTTTACAAGGCGAGAGTGGTGTATGGCGAACAAGGCGTTGAAGCAGTAGAATATGCTCCGTATTTTATTCGAAACATAAACTCCCTTCAAGTGGTCGCAGACGACACGATAACGTATGGCTACAAAAGTACCGACCGCAGTCGCCTCAATGCCTTGGTCGCACAGAAAGGAAACCGTGACGACATCATCATCGTCAAACATGGACTTTTAACGGATACCTCATTCACGAACCTTGCCATATTTGATGGCAAACATTGGGTGACTCCCAGACATCCCTTATTGCCAGGCACAAAAAGAGCCGCACTATTGGACAAGGGAATGATACAAGAAGCAGATATTACATTGGAAGATTTGCGAAATGCCAACAAGGTAAGTCTTTTTAATGCAATGATTGAGTTTGGGGAAAGAGAAATAGCAATGGAGAATGTCCACTTTTGAACATTCTCTATTTCTTTTGATATACAAGATATTTTATGGTTGTAGCGAACATGGCTACTAAAATATTTGGCGTTATCAAATAAATACCATATCTTTGCAACCGCAAGAGTTGTTTGAACCATTATGCAAAGTAAAGCAGGCAGAAGTAGTCAGACTTTCGCTAAATCGTTACCATAAACAAAACAGTCGAAACAACTATGCTGATTATTAGACAGATACAACTTTTTTGATTATCCTATGCAAAGATAGTGCAAATCGAGAGCAGAATATCAAACGTGTTTGAATATTATGCCGAGATGCAGCCTATCTTATGCAAAGATAGTATAAATAAAAGATACTGCAAATAGTTACTTGCCTTTTTATGTGAATATGAATAAATATGTGCTAAGTGAATGTGTATTGGTTTCTAATTCTTTAGATTGTTTCCTACGGCTGTGGGGGTCCAGTTCTTAAAGAACCGAAGCACCTTCTTTTCGCTGTAACTGTTATCTTCTTCAAGGAAACTTGAGTCTTGAATGTGCAAGACACTACCGTTGTTGTCGAGCACTACAAACACGGGAAAACCGAAGCGAGCAGGATTGCCCAAGCGGTGCATCATTTTGGCCGCTTTTTTAGAGGCATCGTCGCCAGCACTTTTTCGAGGGTTGTAGTTTACATGTATCAGTTCAAAGTTTTCGCTTACGGTTTTGTTTACAGCTGAGTTGGTTTCAACAAAATGGGCAAAACGTAGGCACCAAGGACACCAGTTTCCGCCTATCTGGCATACAACATATTTGTTGTTAGCTTTTGCTTTAGCAAGAGCCTTGTCGATTTGTTCCATCGGGTCGATACTTTCGTTATATACTTTCTTCAGTGCTTCCTGAGCATTGGCCATGGTTAGATATAAAACCATGAAAATCGTTATGAAAATAGCCTTCTTCATCTTTATCTTATTATATCTCTTCAACAATGGTGTTAATGTTGTTTCTTTTCTTTTCGGTGCGTGGGCAGTCGGCAGCAATATGCCCAATAGGTATGATGGCAACAGCTTCAAAACTGTCGGATGGAAATAGTTCGCTCATCTTTTTTGTGTCGTAATTGCACACCCAGCAAGTTCCTAATCCGCGTTCTGTGGCCGCGAGGCAAAGGTGCTCAGTGGCAATAGCAACGTCTATATCGCCATGTGGTTTATCGTCGTAGCGGCGTGTCCAGCACTCAGTGTTATTCTTCATACAAATGATGTAGAGTGGGGCAGTGCGAAACCACTCACGGTCATATACCTGCCATAGCTTGCTTTTGGCTATCTCGCTACGCACAATGATAAATTTCCACGGCTGCTTGTTGACGGCCGACGGCGCAAGGCGCACACATTCAAGAATATAGTCAAGGTCGGCTTGGCTTACAGGTTCGGGGGTGTATTTACGTGCTGAGAAACGTTGCTGTGATAATTCGAGAATATTCATATTTTTTCTTTCAGTGTTTATAACGTTAAATGTTTTTGTTGTTTCGTTTGTCCTTTTATGTTTTGTTACCAGTTATTAGTAGCGCATCAAGCTGGTTTACAGCATCGGGCATATCGTGTGAAAAAGTGTCGTGTTGTAGCAGATAATGAGAGTTGCCCTTCGATAGTAAGGCATAGAGCGCACTGTTCATGCTATCTACATATTGAGCAATGGCATACTCAATGTCATCTTTTTGCCAGTCGAGTGTAGAGTGCTCATATATTCGCCATTTTTGATGAAAGAAACAGTAGGCCTGTTCAATGCTGTCTTTTGTTATTGTTGCTGTACTCATTGTGTTGCTACTTTACTGTGTTTGGGGTGCAAAGATAGAGAAAACTTAGTTTCTGCCCAAACATTTCTCTCATTTACAAGTGCTTGGGCGAAAATATATATAAAATATCCTCTAAAAATCGATTTAATTTGTTACTTTTGCAATAAATAAATTCAATCCATGGGAATATTTGGACTTTTCAACAGAAACAAGAAGGAAATACTGAATGATGGTCTTGAGAAGACCAAACACAGTGTCTTTGATAAACTGGCGCGTGCCGTAGCAGGCAAGTCGACGGTAGATGACGATGTGCTTGACAATCTTGAGGAAGTGCTGATCACCTCTGATGTTGGCGTAGACACTACGCTGAAAATTATTAAACGCATTGAGGAGCGTGTGGCCAGAGACAAGTATGTGTCGACATCAGAACTGAACCGCATCTTGCGAGAAGAAATTGCTGCTCTGCTGTCAGAAAATAATACCCAAGACAATGACGACTGGAATCTTCCGGCCGACCATACCCCCTATGTTATCTTGGTAGTGGGTGTAAACGGTGTGGGTAAAACCACCACGATAGGAAAGCTGGCCTATCAATTTAAAAAAGCTGGTAAGAAGGTGTATCTGGGCGCTGCCGACACCTTCCGTGCTGCTGCCATAGAGCAGATTTGCATTTGGGGCGAGCGTGTAGGTGTGCCTGTTATTAAACAACAGATGGGCTCTGACCCCGCTTCGGTGGCCTTTGATACAATCTCGTCTGCCAAAGCCAATGGTGCCGATGTGGTTATTATTGATACCGCAGGACGTTTGCACAACAAGGTGGGCCTGATGAACGAGCTGAAGAAAATAAAGGAAGTAATGAAAAAAGTGGTGCCTACCGCTCCCGACGAGGTAATGCTGGTGTTGGATGGCAGCACGGGCCAAAATGCTTTTGAGCAAGCAAAACAGTTCTCGGCCGTTACTTCTATCACCTCGTTGGCTATCACTAAACTTGATGGTACGGCCAAAGGTGGTGTGGTGATAGGCATTAGCGACCAGCTGAAGGTTCCCGTGAAATATATCGGACTGGGCGAGTCGATGGAGGCTCTGCAGCTGTTTAATAAGAAACAATTTGTCGATTCTCTCTTTGATAACAAATAAACTAATGAAAACAGGACACGTTGACGTTATAACGATGGGTTGCTCGAAGAACCTCGTCGATAGTGAGAGCCTCATGCGCCAGTTTGAGGCTGCTGGCTACCACTGCTCGCACGACCCGAAGCATCCTACTGGAGAGATTGCTGTTATCAATACTTGTGGCTTTATAGAAGATGCAAAACAAGAGAGCATTGACACCATTCTTGAATTTGCCCAAGCTAAGGAAGAAGGCCGTTTGAAGAAACTGTTTGTGATGGGATGCCTGTCACAGCGCTATCGTAAAGAACTGGAGGAAGAAATTCCACAGGTAGATAAGTATTACGGCAAGTTCGACTATAAAGATTTGATAAAAGATCTGGGTAAGAATGTAGAACAGGCTTGCAACGGACAGCGCGTGCTTACCACGCCGCGTCACTATGCTTATTTGAAGATTAGTGAAGGCTGCGATCGCCGTTGTGCCTACTGCGCCATACCTATCATTACAGGCAAACATGTAAGCCGACCTGAAGCTGAAATTCTTGATGAGGTGCGCGAACTGGTAAAGCAGGGCGTGAAAGAATTTCAGATAATCGCTCAAGAGCTTACTTACTATGGTGTTGACATTGATGGCAAGCGCCACATTGCCGAACTGATTGATCATATTGCCGAAATTGATGGCGTGAAGTGGATACGCTTGCATTATGCATATCCTAATCAGTTCCCCCTTGAACTGCTCGATGTGATGGCTGCTCGCCCCAATGTGTGCAAGTATCTTGACATTGCATTGCAGCATATCTCTGACCATATGCTTACACGCATGCACCGCCATGTAACGAAGCAAGAAACCATGGACCTCGTAGCCGAAATTCGCCGACGTGTGCCTGGCATACACTTGCGCACCACGTTGCTGGTGGGCTTTCCTGGCGAAACCGATGCCGACTTTGACGAACTGATGGAGTTTGTGCGTTGGGCACGTTTCGAACGTATGGGTGCCTTTGCCTATTCGGAAGAAGAAGGCACGTATAGCGCCGAACATTATGAAGACGATGTGCCTGCCGAGGTGAAACAACGTCGTCTTGACCGACTGATGGCCTTGCAACAACAGGTGAGCGCTGAGGTTGAGGCCGCAAAGGTGGGTACCGATATGCGTGTTATCATTGACCGTAAGGAGGGCGACTATTACATCGGACGTTCTGAATTCTGCTCGCCCGAGGTTGACCCCGAGGTGCTGGTGTCGGCTGACAAACGTCTGCGTGTAGGCTGTTTCTACAACGTGCATATTAATGATAGCGACGACTTTGACCTTTATGCTACACCGATAGAAAAATAAGAGTTGTCACACAGTCATAACTTTTCTATTCCTTTCTCTATGAATAACAAAGATTTCATCACTGAATTGGCTCAGCGTACTGGTTATACGCAAGACAATACTCAAAAGCTTGTGAGGTGCGTGATCGAAACAATGGCGTCTTACTTTGATGAGGGCGACAATGTTTCTGTTCCCGACTTTGGAACCTTTGAACTGAAAAACCGGATGGAACGCATCGTCGTAAATCCGGCTTCAGGGCAACGTATGATGGTGCCGCCAAAACTGGTGCTGAACTTTAAACCAGATGTCTCAATGAAAGAGATGCTGAAGAAAGGAGGCGCTGATGACGAACGTTAAACGCGTAGATCTTACACGCGATGTTATAGCTAAGTATGGCCTTGATAAGGAGGCCGCTGAACGCTTTGTACAACAGATGTTTGCCGTGCTGCGTGAAGGGATAGAACGAGAAAAAAACGTGAAGGTAAAATCGCTGGGAACGTTTAAGATAACGAGCGTAAATGCCCGAGAAAGTGTAGACGTAAACACTGGCGAACGCATCGTTATTGAGGGACGCAACAAGATTACCTTTACGCCTGATGTGGTATTGCGTGATAGAGTGAACAGCCCGTTTGCTCAATTTGAAACAGTGGTGCTGAACGAGGGTGTCGATTTTTCACAAACAGAGTCGGAGAATGATACTGCTGACGTTACTGAGGAAATGGAAAACTCTTCAGACGTAGATGAAGGTGTTGTAACGAATGAAACAGAAAAAACAATGCCTGTTCAGAGTGAAACTGATGCTGCTCTTGAAAAGCCTGCTTCTACTTCTGAGGCATCAGTTCCTGTTCCAGAAAACACGCCTTCTGCTCCTGAAAAACCTGTAGCGAAAACTGAAGAAGCAACCTCATCTTCACACGATGCCGTTGCCAATGATATGGCTTCGCTTAATATATCGTCATTGCATATCGCTAATGTGCATATTGATGCAATGCATTCGGCGAAAAAGACAGAAGAAGCTAATACGGATACTTCATCGCAACCCCAATGTGCAACGACTCAAGAAGAAACTGATTCGCAAAAAACTCAAGTTGCTGCTGAATGTATTGAAAGGTTGAAAAATGAAAACTTTGCCTTGAAGAACGAAAACAGAAAGTTAAAGAATTCATGTCGAAGGTCGGCCATCATTTATAAACGTGCCATGTGGATAATGGGAGTGATTTCGGCTGTAGCGATTGTTCTTGTGGCTGCTGGCATATGGGGCATTTATTATCATTTGTCAATAGAACAGCAAAACAAAATGCAACTGGCAACTTTGCAAAAAGATTATGATTTGCTGTCAAATCGTTTCAGAACGTTGGTAAATGAGAAGGATGCCCAAACCGAGAATGTGTCGTTCATGACAGCCTCGGCTCCTGTTGGTTCCTCAACACCTTCGGCAGCAAAACCTTCAAATGAAGAGGCTAAGAAACCTGCAGTGACGGTGAAAGCATCTGAGACAAAAGCTCCTGCACCTTCGGCTTATGATGCTGACTCTCGTGTGCGCACTGGCGCCTATCAGATTATTGGTATTGATAAAACGGTGACACTACGCCAAGGTCAATCACTGAAATCGATTAGCCGTGCTTATTTGGGCGAAGGTATGGAGTGCTATGTCGAGGCTGTAAATAAAGGTCATCTATCAGTAGGCGATAAGGTAAATATACCGAAACTGAAACTGAAGAAGAAACATTAACAATTGAGGCGCGCAAGAGTATTTCTTGGCGCGCCTTCTTAATTTCAATATAATTATGATTATAGATTTTTCTGAGATTAATCCCGTTGATATCGACGGCTTCAAAGGTGGAAAGGGCATATTAACGGCCCGCAACTATGTTGACGAACAATGCAAAATAATGAAACACTCGCTGGCTCCGGGCGCTTCAACGGGCTTGCATTGCCATGAGGGCAATTGCGAAATCGTATTTGTGCTAAGCGGTGAGGCTACGATACATTATGATGGAAAAGTAGAAAAAGCAGTGGCAGGACAAGTGCACTATTGCCCCGAAGGTCATAGCCACTATATGGAGAATCTTACTGATAAAGAATTAGTGTATTTTGCCGTCGTTCCTGAATTGAGATAATCTTAAAAATAAACACCCTTTTGTTTTGCGTTATTTACATTTTATGTTATCTTTGCATAACCTATATGTAGGTAATGACATAACCTGACATTCATATTTACTAAAAACAACATATTTATTATGGAAAATAATACAGAGCTTATTGCGCAGTGTGAGGCCAAAGCTAAACAGTGGCTCTCACCCTCTTTTGACGAAGAAACACGTTCTGAAATTCAGAAAATGTTGGACAACACGGATAAAACCGACCTTATTGAAAGTTTCTATAAAGACCTCGAGTTTGGTACAGGCGGCTTGCGTGGCATTATGGGTGCTGGCAGCAACCGTATGAATATATATACTGTGGGTATGGCCACACAGGGCTTTGCCAACTATCTGAAGCTTAACTTCGCATCACGCGAGACTATCTCGGTAGTGGTTTGCCACGATTGTCGCAACAATAGTCGACTTTATGCTGAAACCGTAGCCGACATTTTCTCGGCCAATGGCATTAAGGTTTATCTCTTTGATGATATGCGTCCAACACCTGAATGTTCGTTCGCTATTCGTCATCTCGGATGTCAGGCAGGTGTAAACATCACCGCTTCACACAACCCTCGCGAGTATAACGGTTACAAGGCTTATTGGGAAGATGGTGCTCAGGTGCTCTCACCCCATGATACTGGAATCATTGACGAGGTAAATAAAGTGTCGATTGAAGACGTTAAGTTTGCTGGCAACAAGGAACTTATCCAAATTATTGGTGAAGACGTTGATAAGGTTTATCTTGAGCAGGTGCGTACCGTCTCTATTGATCCCGAGGTTATCAAGCGTCAGCACGACTTGAAGATTGTTTACACTCCGTTGCACGGAACAGGTATGACATTGATCCCTCGCTCACTGAAACTCTGGGGCTTCGACAATGTGCATTGTGTTGAAGAGCAGATGGTAAGAAGTGGCGACTTCCCCTCAGTGAAGAGCCCGAACCCTGAAAATGGTGAGGCTCTGACATTGGCTCTGCGCGATGCTAAAGCTATTGATGCCGACATCGTGATGGCTAGTGATCCTGATGCTGACCGTGTAGGTATGGCTTGCAAGAACGATAAGGGCGAATGGGTGCTGATTAATGGTAACCAAACTTGCCTTATCTTCTTGTATTATATCATCACAAACCGCATTAAGATGGGTAAGATGCAGCCCACCGACTTCATCGTGAAGACAATCGTTACCACTGAGGTTATTCGTAAGATTGCTGAAAAGCAGCACATCGAGATGCGCGACTGTTTTACTGGCTTCAAATGGATTGCTCGTGAGATTGCTATCTCTGAAGGAAAACAACAATATATTGGTGGTGGTGAAGAGAGTTACGGCTTTATGGCTGAAGACTTTGTTCGTGATAAAGATGCTGTTTCGGCTTGCTCTTTGTTGGCTGAAATCTGTGCTTATGCTAAGGATCAGGGTAAAACTCTCTACGACTTGTTGATGGATATCTACATCGAGTATGGCTTCTCGAAAGAATATACAGTAAACGTTGTTCGTCCTGGTAAAACTGGTGCTGATGAAATTAAGGCTATGATGACTCGTTTCCGCGAGAACCCGCCCGTAGAGCTTGGTGGCAGCAAAGTGGTAGTTTGGAAAGACTATCAAACACTGGAACAGAAGAACGCTGATGGATCTGTTGTTAAACTTGATATGCCTGCTACCAGCAACGTGTTGCAGTGGTTCTGCGATGACGATACTAAGGTTAGCGTACGTCCTTCAGGAACTGAACCCAAGATTAAATTCTATCTTGAGGTGAAAGGCACCATGAAGTGTGCTGGTTGCTATGAGCGTTGCGACGCTGAAGGTACAGAAAAGATTAAGGCTATCAAGAAGAGCCTTGGCCTGGATGATTAATCACATAATTGTTTTAAATCTTATTTGTGATTATTCAGTCTGTTCTGATTTGAATAATATCATATTCAATTAATATGGCAAGTGTGTTGGAAATTTGTTCCAGCACACTTGTTCCTTTTTCTGTAACAAAGATATGACTATAAAGAAATATGTAAGGACAATACTGGCTGTTACAGCATTGTGTTGTTTGCCTTTTAGTGCTATCTCGGCCACGTCGGTTAAAGATGTGTGGGTAAGTATGTCTGACTCTATCGCACCTTATCTCAATCAAAAATTGCGTCTTGAATGTGCTGACCTTTATGAGATGGGGGCGAAGGCTGAGGTGCAGAATTTGTTGAAAGGAACAAGTAAAATAGATACGTTGTCGGCTAACTATCTGCAGGCACAGCTGAGCGACGCATGCCAGTTGCAACTGTGTATATTGCCTCGTACAGAGGGCGATAGCCTCATTTGCATGATTAAAACGTTTGCTGGTCCTGAAAAAGAAAGTAGTGTGCAGATGTATTCAATGCAATGGCAACTGTTGCAAACAATGTCTTTTTCTTTTGATACGTTTGTACAGAAACCTGACACGATGTCGGTTCAACGTTATAAAGAACTTCTTGCTTCTGTAGATCATTATTTCTTTGAGGCAAAACTTGATCCGCAAACCCAATGCTTGTTTGTTAATATTAATACAGCCTGGAATTTTACGGATGAAGATAAGGCACTAAGAACTTTATTCTTGCAAAGAAAATATAAATGGGATGGGAAATTCTTTAAATAATGTTACTATGCATGTGCAAAATGCAAAATAATTGGCATACATGAAATAAATTCGTAACTTTGTACCGTGTTTTTCATGGTATTAGATTATTAAGGTTAAGAAAATTGGTTGTCGTGAGACAGTCAATTTTTTTTGCTCTTATATGATTATGTTTTTTCTCTTTAACGTATCCTCTTTAACGTATCCTCTTTAATGTATTCTCTTTGTGTACATCTCCTACCTGTATGTTTATCTTTTTTTGTATTTACCTCTTTCGATAGATATTTCTTTCAACAGATATTTCTTTCAACAGATATTTCTTTCTATATATAGTTTTATCTATATATCCTCTCTCACAATATATCTTTCTATCTGTACATGCTTTTTAAAAGGCATTATTCGGCAGAGAAGTCGGCTACGGTTTTGCGATACATGCTAAATACTCTTACGCGTGACACGTAGCCAATAAGGATGTTGTTGATGTCAACAATAGGAAGATAGTTGGTGTTTGTTGTTTCAAACTTTTTCATAACATCTTCCATCTTATCGTTATTTGTTAAGCGTGCGGCCACAGGTGTCATTATCTGGCTTACATGAAATTTTGAATAAAGCTCAATGCGGAACATAATGTGTCGGATTTTTGTAATATCCACTTCGCCTAACAATGCGCCAGCACTATCTAGTACGGGTATGAAGCTTGAATGACTCTTGCTAATGACGTTTACGAGTTTGCCTAACTGCATATCAGGGCTTACTGCTATGTAGTCGTTGTCAATAACGCTATCGAGGCTCATAAGCGTTAAAACCGATTTGTCTGTATGGTGCGTGATTAGCTTGCCCTGGCGTGCCAAACGCATGGCATAAATGCTGTGAGGTTCAAAGAGGCTGATGGTCATTACTGAACAGGTGCTGACAATCATCAAGGGGATAAACAGGTCGTAACCGTTTGTTATCTCGGCAATAAGAAATATACCTGTAAGGGGCGCATGCATAACGCCAGCCATAACGCCAGCCATGCCTAATAATGTAAAGTTTTTCTCAGGGATATAGATGCCTACCTGATAGATGTTCCACAAACGAGCGAAAAGGAAACCGCTGAAGGCACCTACGAAAAGAGATGGGGCAAAAGTACCACCACAGCCACCTCCACCATTTGTAGCCGACGTAGCCACCACCTTTGTCAATACTACCAAAGCAACGTACAGAATGAGCAGATTGCCGTGTCCGTAGAAGAGTGAATTGTTGAGCAATGCGTTCCAGTCGGCTTCAGTGTCGCTGTTTAGTAAGATGTTTATGGCGTGATATCCTTCGCCGTAAAGAACAGGGAAGAGGAAGATGAGCGAACTAAGCATAAGGCCTCCTAATAAGAGTTTGCCGTATCTTGAGTTCTTCATTTTTGCAAAAACATTTTCGCATACAGTCATGGTGCGAATGAAATAAAGACTTACTAATCCGCAAACAATGCCCAGCACGATACTTGCAGGCACTCGTTCTACAATCCATGCGCCATCAAGATGGAACGAGAAGAGCGAGTCGGACCCCATAAATATATAGGTGAAGCAGGTGGCTGTTACGCTGGCCACTAAGATGGGTAACAATGATGCCATGCTGAGGTCTACCATCAGCACCTCAAGCGTAAACACCAGTCCTGCTATAGGTGCTTTAAAGATGCCTGCAATAGCAGCTGCAGCTCCGCATCCTACCAGCAACATCAATGTTTTGTTATCCATCTTGAACAATTGTCCAAGGTTTGAACCGATGGCAGAACCAGTTAACACAATAGGGGCCTCGGCACCTACCGAACCACCAAATCCGATGGTTATGGCTGAAGCGATAACAGATGTCCAGCAGTTGTGTCGTTTCAGTCGTGAGCGTTTTGATGAGATGGCATACAAGATGCGAGTGATACCATGTGATATATTGTCTTTAACAACATATCGCACGAACAGTGAGGTTAAAAAGATGCCGATAACAGGGAAACCAAGATACCACCAGTTATATGAACTGTTGCTGAAATGTGATGTCAGTAACACCTGTATCTCGCTAATGATAAAATGCAGAACAAAGGCAGCAACTGAAGCAAAGAAACCGATGGCGAAAGCAAGGATAATTGTCATTTGTCGGTCGGTGATATGTTTTTCTCGCCATATCAACAACCTTTTTAGCAACTGTTGCTGCCATTCTTTTCCTTCAGCGCTGTTTGGAGTTTCAATGATTGTTGTTGCCTGTCCCATTTTATGATGTATCTGTTATTTGTGTATAAAGGCTTCTTTCGTATGTAAATGATAAAACACTTTATCGTGTTTTGATAATAGTTTTATCGACTTTTGATGATCATGGTTATTTTCGAATAATGGCAACAGTGCCATTCTTCTCTAATTTGATAATGCTACTTGGCGTGTGAGGCTTGTGCTCTTGTCGGCGCGACCAGCATACATAGTCGACTGCGTTCAGCAGTTCTTCGTTAATATCGCAATAGTTTTGAGCTGCGGGCTCGCCACTAATGTTTGCGCTGGTGCTTACCAACGGCTTTTGAAAACGGTAGCACAGTTCTTTCGAGAATGGTTCTTGTGTGATGCGCATGGCAATGGTACCATCTTCAGCAATCAAGTTAGGTGCGAGGTTTACAGCATCGTCAAGTATAATGGTAGTGGGTTTTGTTGCCAATTCAAAAATATCCCATGCTACATCGGGCACATTACGAACATAGCGTTGCAGACGAGCATCTGAATCGACTAAGCAGATAAGTGCTTTCGAGTCGTCGCGATGTTTTATTTCATACACTTTCTTTACGGCTTCGGGGTTTGTAGCGTCGCATCCTATTCCCCAAACTGTATCGGTGGGGTAGAGTATAACGCCTCCATTTCTAAGTGTTTCAATAGCTCTTTTGATATCTTCCTGTTGTGTCATCTTTATAAAATATTAATCTCTAATAATCATCTATATCGTGTTATATCTCAATACATATAAGACGTGTAGCACAAAATTAGAAAAATATTTTTAACTATACAAGTTTTTGTTTTTCTAAGTGTGCTATCATCGTCAATATATGTGGCTATACTACGCTATATTCGTCAATCTGTTTGTTGCCGTTCAAGAAATCTTTAGCACTCATGCGTTTCTTTCCTGCCATCTGTAGCTCAGTAATTTCGAGCCAGTTGTCGGTGGCGGCAATATATAAATGTCCGTGTTGGCTGTAGATAGAGCCTGCTGTGCCAGGTGTAGGCAGAGCTTGTGTGTTGTCGTTTGACAATTTCTTGGCTTTAAATATCTTAATAGTAACGGGCTTGCCTTCTACTGTTGCAATGTCGCACCATGCTCCTGGAACGGGGCAAAGACCTCTTACAAAATCGTAAACCTGTTTGGCGCTTTGGTTCCAGTTGATGCAGCATGTTTCTTTAAACAGTTTGGGCGCCGCATGTAGTGTGCCTTCTTCTTGTTGAGGAATAGCTTCAACCTCTTCGCCCTTTTCTAATACAAGGTTCAGAGTGTCGATACAGATGTCGGCACCAAGGTGCATCAGTCCGTCGTAAACATATTCAACGTCAGCATCATCGGGAATGTCGAATTCGCGTTGCATGATGATGCGTCCTGTGTCAATATCGTGGTCAAGGAAGAATGTGGTTACACCCGTCTTTGTTTCACCATTGATGACCGCCCAGTTGATGGGTGCTGCTCCGCGATATTGTGGTAGCAATGCTGCGTGCACATTAAAAGTTCCGAAACGAGGCATACTCCATACTATTTCTGGCAACATTCTGAACGCCACCACTACCTGTATATCAGCGTTCAGTGCTTTTAGTTGCTCTACAAACATGGGGTCTTTCATCTTTTCAGGTTGCAGTACAGGAATGTTGTGCTCCAGCGCATACTGCTTCACAGGTGATGGGCGCAGAATTGAGCCATGACGTCCCACAGGCTTGTCGGGTTGTGTTACCACAGCCACAACGTTATATTCGTTTTCCACCATTCTTTGCAATGATTCTACTGCAAATTCAGGCGTTCCCATAAATACTATTCTTAAATCTTTCTTATCCATTTCTTTCTCTGTCATGTTACAGTTGTTACAGATATTTATTAAATCTGCCACCAATGTTTTTTCTTGCCTTTTGATGATGCCATCACCTCGCCATTTTGTTCTCTTAGCACTTCGGCATAGGTTTTTCGCTCTTTTATCATTTGATAAATTTGTCCCCAGTCGGGCAGACCGCCAATATTTCTGTCATCGATGAAGAGGTCGGCCTTAATTTTACGCGAAAAGTGGTCGTTATATTCTACCTTTTCTTCAGGGAAGTCTTTATTCACAGCGTAAAACTCAACGCCTCTTTCACGACACCAGTCTACGGCATCTTGCAAGAGTTTGCCTTCGCGCACACTCCATAAGATAAGCTTGTGATGGTCTTTGATAAGCATCTTAAGCGTTTCAGTGGCAAAAGGTCTTTCTTCTCCAATTTCAGGATATTTATGTTCGACAACAGTACCGTCGAAGTCGATAGCTATAATCATATTCTTGTTTTTGTTATTATTATTGGTTTATATTTGCAGTAACGCGTTCTTCTTTTTTATATAAAAGTGTGTCACATTTTTTATGTATATGATACATATATGTTGTTAGAAGAGATACGTGTGATAAGAGATTGTTGTTTTATTTAAAAAGGTGTAATTTCCCGTTTCTGTGCGAGATATTACACCTTTTATATTTATGCAACAGTGTAAACCATTTTGTTATTGCTTACACCATACTTCTTTTATACACTATTATTGCTTAATCGAAGTGTCATTCTCGTTACCGTAGCGACTGTTACCATAGTTGCCATAGCCATAGCGGTGGTTGCTATAGCGTCCGTAGCGTGCATAGCGTCCGTATCGACCATAACCATAGTAGTAGCCATACTTCTTCTTTGACATATCAATACCGTTAATGGCAATGGTCATGTGTGGCAGTTTGTTGTCGCGTGCCAAGTCGTTGATATAGTTGAACGAATCCTTCGGTGTGTAGTCGGCGCGACACATGATGATGGTAGCATCGGCTACACGACCAATCTGCAGTGTGTCGGTAACCAAACCTACAGGAGCACTATCGATAAGCACGTAGTCATATTTCTCTTTCAGCGTATCGATAACCATCTCCAGTGTGGGACGAGCAATCAGCTCGGTGGGGTTGGGCGGGATAGGACCAGCCATCAATATGTCGAGGTTGTCGTTTACGTTTGAATTAAGAATTTGTTTTTCTACATCTTCAGCCGTAGGATTAGCCATTGACAGTAGGTTAGTGATGCCGTGGTGATGGTCTTTAATTTCGAACAGTTCGGCCAAACGCGGTTTGCGAATGTCGAGACCTACCAATACTACCTTCTTGTCGAGCAACGCGAAGCTCACAGCAAGGTTGGCTGCAGTAAATGTCTTGCCTTCGCCTGAGAGGCTTGATGTGAAGAGAATAACCTTTTGGCCCTTGCTCATGATAAACTGCAAGTTGGTACGCAACGAGCGGAATACCTCTTCCATCTGATTGTTTTTGTTCTCGTGCACCACAATGTCGCACTTGGTCTTTGTGCCTTCGCCAGCTACTGCAATGTCGGCAAGGATAGGCAACTTGGTGAGCTTCTCAACATCGTCGTGACCTTCGATGCGGAATTTCAAGAAGTTGATGATATAGAGAATACCCCCAGGTATCAAGAATCCCAGCACCAAAGCCAGCAACATGATGATAGAACCACGAGGGCTTACCTTACCCGAATACTGTGGGTCGTCAATCAGCTTGCCTTTGTCAGCAGTGGCAGCCAGTGAGATAGAGTTCTCCTCACGTTTCTGCAGTAGCATCAAGTACAGACCCGACTTCACGTCTTGTTGACGTCCAATCTGTGTCAAGATGCGCTCTTGCTCAGGTGTGGCGCTTGTTTGACCAACGTATTTGCTGTATTGCTCGGCCACTGACTGGCGTTGTGTTGCCATATTCTTCTGTGCCTGTGCAATGGCACGACGAATACTGGCCGACAGGTCGTCGAGTTGTGCAGTGAGCGGTGTTACCGTGGGGCTCGACTCGCTGGCGCTGCGTAACAAACGGTTACGTGTAAGCACGATGTCGTTATATTTGTTGATGAGCTGTGTAGCCGACTGATCAGTCAAGCCTACGTTTGAGGGCAATGTCTGATACTGGTTGGCGGGGTCGTTCATGTATTGAGAAATGCTCTGCAACAGGGCTACCTGGGTATTAGCCTCGGCCAGTTTCTGGCTGAAGATGTCTTGGTTTTGAACAGCCTGTGCTGCGTTCATCTTCAGCTCAACCATGTTGTTGCGTTTCTTGTAAGCCTCAAGCGAGCCTTCAGTGCTACCCAACTCGGCGTTGATTTTCTCCAAACGTCCGTTGATAAACTCTTCGGTGCGAACGGCAATTTCGTTCTTATCTTCGTTAGCCTGACGGTTGTAGCATACGGTGAGCTGACGCAGATAGTCGACCGCACGTTGCGGAATTTCATCAGTCAGCACCATCTGTGCGATGGTGGTGGTTTTTGAAGTAGGACTTACTGACAGCGCCTTTACATACTTCATAGCCATATATTTAGGTGCCACAATTGTTACCTTGATAGTGGCGCCATCGGCCATGGGAGCAACTTGCGAGTTGGCGTTCAAGGTGAGGGTGCCTACGCGTGTGCTGATACGAGCGGGCAGTCCGTTGAGTGTCTTTTCAATTTCGTATACTGTTTTCTCGGTCTCTTCAAAAGCCGAAGCCGTATATTGGCCTTTCACCTTATACTCGTTGCCATCGCGTGTGATGACCAACTTGATGGGGTAAATCAGCTTCTCAAGGTGTCCTGGGTCGAGGTCAACAAAGATGGGCTCTGTTTTATACATCAGCTGGTCTTTGATTTTACCTTTCGCCTTGTAGGTGGTATACAGTTTCAAGTCGCGCACTGCTTGCTGAGCGATAGACAGTGAGGTGAGAATTTCCATCTCATTGTCAATACCCGCCGAGTTGGTCATAATGCCCAAGTTGCTGGCTGTGAGCAGTGCGCTCTTGCCTGTAGCGCGGTTGTTTGATTCGTCATCTTTGATAAGCATCTTAGCCTGCGCTTGGAATGTAGGCGTTTTGTAGCGCAGGTAGATAGCACCGCAGCCAAGACATAGTATTACCGACAGCACAAACCACTTCCAGTTCAGAACGAGCATGGTGTAGATGGTTTGGAAGTCGAAAGCCGATTTCTCGGGCTGCTCAGCCTGTACGGGGCTGGTTTGCAAATTTTTGTTTTCTTCCATGTTATGTTATTTCTATTATTTTTTCTTATTGTTTTTTGTCTTCTGCCAAACGAAGCAGATATTGTCCATAGCCATTCTTGGCCATAGGTGTGGCTGCTTTTATCAGTTGCTCACGACTAATCCACCCTTGCTTGTAAGCAATTTCTTCCAAACAAGCCACTTTTAGTCCTTGTCGTTTTTCAATTACCTCAATAAAGGTGCTTGCCTCTGACAGACTGTCGTGTGTGCCCGTGTCGAGCCATGCAAAGCCACGTTGTAAGGTCTTAACGGTGAGCTGCTTTCTTTCAAGAAACTCTTGATTTACCGTGGTGATTTCTAACTCGCCACGTGCGCTGGGCTTGATGTTTTTTGCTACTTCAACTACATCGTTAGGGTAGAAGTAGAGACCTACCACAGCATAGTTGCTCTTGGGGTGTTCAGGCTTTTCTTCAATGCTTAGGCAATTGCCTTCAGTATCAAATTCGGCCACTCCATAGCGCTCAGGGTCGTTAACATAATAACCAAACACGGTAGCCTTCTGTTCTTCTTCGGCCTTTTTCACGCTGTCTTTTAGCATTGCCGTTAGCCCCGCACCGTAGAAAATGTTGTCGCCCAATACAAGACAAGCACAGTCGTCGCCAATAAATTCTTCGCCTATGATGAAGGCTTGTGCTAGTCCATCGGGCGATGGCTGCTCGGCATATTGTATGTTCATACCCAGACCAGTGCCATCTCCCAAAAGGCGTTTGAAGCCTGGTAGGTCGTAGGGCGTAGAGATGACAAGCACGTCTTTGATGCCTGCCAACATCAGTACTGACAATGGATAGTAAATCATGGGTTTGTCGAAAATGGGTATCAGCTGTTTGCTGATGCCTTTCGTTATGGGATAGAGACGTGTGCCTGAACCTCCGGCTAAAACTATACCTTTCATTCCTTTTCGATAAATGTAAAACTTTAGTTTTTATCTTCTCTCTGTAAAACTCGTTGCACTGAAAATTTTGCGGTTGTTTTGCAGTGGCGTGTTTTTGCGTTCAATATGTGCGCAAAATTACAAAAAATAGTTTAGATATAAAAAGTTTTAATATGATATATTTTGAAGTTTGGCTCTAAATTTATACAAAAAGTATGAAGTTGCTGCAGTTTCTGCGTTTTGTGATGTTGTGATATATTCGTGTTATAACGTATGATTAAGGTTATGTGAATTTGGAAATATTAACAAATTGTGCTAATATGCTGTTGCTATGTTAAAATTCTAATGCTTCTAGAAGCCTCTCCTTGCGAAAATTAATTGGCGTTGAGCTGAAATGAGGCTGAAAATCGAGTTAGGAGTCATATGTGTTTAATTCGTTGATGGTTAATGTTTTATGAATTTTTTGAGCTGACAAACAATGGATTTTTGATACCCTTCTGCGCTTTAAAATTTGTAATATGCGGCATTTCACAAGGTGAAAGCATGGGTTTTAGGGCGTGATATGCTGCATTTCACAACCTGAACCCCATGCTTTTGCAAACGATTTTAGAGCGAAAAATGACGAAAAATGATGATATTTAAAGGATGAATACAAAAAGATACAATAATTAACTGCTAGTTTGTGCGTGTTACTCGATGGTATTGTGTTAACAAATGAAACAAAATTTAACTATATACAGCGTGCTTTTTGTTTTATCTTAAGGCGAATGTTTTTAGTTATTTGCAAATTAGATTGCTAAAGCTGTGTACAGAATGTGCTATCATGCACTATAAAAGCATTAACGTATAACTTATTTTCTTTTGATTTTTTAGGTCATTTGGATTTTAATTATTAATTTTGCACAATTAGAGTATGCATGTGTTGTGCATTGCTTAATAACTTAAATTAAAATGGGATTTTTAACAAAGATTTTTTCTAAGAAAAACGAAAATAGCCGAGTGGGTGGCATGGAAGACTATATGACCTTGGTTCGTGTGTATTTCCAGGCTTCGATGGCAGCCAATTTGGGTATTACCAATTTGGCCATGTTGCCCGACTTGCGTACTTTCAAGGCTACGTTGCATGTGCCTACCGTTAATAACAAACTGGGATTAGGTGAGAAGGTACATTGTCGTAAAATGATGAAACAATTGTATGGAACTGATGATATCTTCTTTAAGGAGATTGATCAAAGCTTGCGCAAAAACTGCCATAAGATGCAAGATGTGCAAACTTATATGATACAGTTTCAGGGTTTTACCCAAGACTTGATGATGCTGATGGGCAACTTGATGAAGTTTAAGTTGCGTCTGCCCTCTATCTTCCGCAAGGCATTGTATGCAATGACAGAGAAGACGGTGAACGAGATTTTCAATAAGAACGACTATAAAGATGTGGCCGTTATGAAGGCCGTTGTGGCAATTCGTCAGTATAATAAGCGTTTGGGCTTCTCTCAACAATGGGTTACACAGTTTGTTTATCAGGTGGTGATGCTTGCCAAAAAAGAGCCAAAACCTGCTGATGATGAGCAAAAGAAATAATAAAGGCTGATATACCAGATCGATGATGTAATAAAAGCATAACAACAGTAATGGGTACAGTACACGATAAAATAATCAACACCTTTGCAACGCGCGTGCGCCAAATGTTACTTCAGTATAATGCCCTGAAGAAGGAAAACGTGTCTTTGCGTAAAGAGGTGATGAAACGTGATGCTGAGATTGCCGACTTGAAAGCCGAATTGGAGCTATGGCAAGCCGAGTATGACAACCTTAAACTAACAAAGATGCTTGAAATTACGGATGGAGATATGGAAACAGCTCAAAAGCGTGTAGCAAAACTTATTCGCGACGTGAACAAATGTATCACGATGTTGAGTGAGAAATAATTAATGTAGAAGGAGAGAGTATTATGGCTGACACCAATAACGATAAACTGCTTATCAGATTGCATGTTTATGATACTGAGATGGCCGTCAATGTGTTGCGCTCTGACGAAGCTCTGTATCGCAATGCCGCTATCCTTATTACCGATACTATCAATTCATATGCTGCCTATTATAAAGATAAAAAGTCGGATAAAGAATTGTTGTATATGGCAATGATTGATATCGCCTTGCGTCACGAACGTGAGATGCAGCGTAACGATACTCAGCCTTACGATAAAATTATGTCTGACTTGACGCGTGAGATTGAGGACGCGCTCGACGACAAGATAGATGAAAATAAATAAATAATACATAATTATATATTAGCGAATGGAAATCATAATTACCGCAATAGTCGCACTGGTCGTAGGTGGCGTAGGTGGCTATTCTATTTTCCGATATATCCTTAAAGGGAAATATAATGAGATGATTGATGCCGCAAAAAAAGAAGCGGAAGTGGTGAAAGAAAAGAAACTTCTTGAAGTAAAGGAGAAATTCTTGAACAAGAAGTCGGAGCTGGAGAAGGAGGTGCAAAGCCGTAACCAGAAAATCCAGCAGAGCGAAAACCGTTTGAAACAGCGCGAAATTTCGTTGAACCAGCGCCAAGAGGAACTGGGACGTCGCAAACAAGAGGTTGACCAGAGCCAGCAGCGCATTGAAAACGAGAAGAAGATGCTAGCATTGAAGCAAGAAGAACTTGATAAGATGCAGAGCAAAGAGCGTGAAAAACTGGAAGAACTGTCGGGCTTGAGTGCTGAAGAGGCCAAGAACCGTTTGGTGAATAGCTTGAAAGACGAGGCCCGTATGGATGCTGCCAGCTATGTAAACGAGATCATGGATGAGGCTAAGCTTAATGCCAATGCTCAAGCTAAGAAAATCGTGATACAAACCATTCAGCGCGTTGCTACTGAAACCGCTATCGAAAACTCGGTAAGTGTGTTCCATATTGAGAACGACGAGGTGAAAGGTCGCATCATTGGTCGTGAGGGACGTAACATTCGTGCCCTTGAGGCCGCTACAGGTGTTGAGATTGTTGTTGACGATACGCCTGAGGCTATCGTTATTTCAGCTTTCGACCCCGTTCGTCGTGAGGTATGTCGTTTGGCTCTTCATCAGCTCGTAGCCGACGGCCGTATCCACCCTGCACGTATTGAAGAGGTGGTAGCCAAGGTTAAGAAGCAACTTGAAAACGAAATTATCGAAACAGGTAAGCGCACTGCTATCGACCTTGGCATTCATGGCTTGCATCCTGAACTGATACGTATTGTAGGAAAGATGAAGTATCGTTCTTCATACGGTCAGAACCTGTTGCAGCATGCTCGCGAAACCGCAAACCTGTGTGCTGTGATGGCTGCCGAGTTGGGCTTGAACCCGAAGAAAGCTAAGCGTGCAGGCTTGCTGCACGATATAGGTAAGGTGCCTGATGAGGAAAGCGAATTGCCTCACGCATTGTATGGTGCCAAGATAGCCGAGAAATATAAGGAGAAACCCGATATCGTAAATGCTATTGGCGCTCACCACGATGAGGTTGAGATGAACACACTGCTGGCTCCTATCGTTCAGGTGTGCGATGCTATTTCAGGTGCACGTCCGGGTGCACGTCGTGAGATTGTTGAGGCTTATATCAAGCGCTTGAACGACCTCGAGGCTATTGCTATGAGCTATCCTGGTGTAACCAAGACATACGCTATTCAGGCTGGTCGCGAGTTGCGCGTTATTGTTGGTGCCGACAAGATGGACGATAAGGAAACAGAAGCACTGTCGGGCGAAATTGCTAACAAAATTCAAACTGAGATGACCTATCCTGGTCAGGTGAAGATTACCGTTATTCGTGAAACACGTTCGGTAGCCTACGCTAAGTAAGATTTGTAATATAAATAAGGTATAAAAAGAAGGCAAACGTCTTCGCAATATAAAAGAAGTATTGTGAAGAGGTTTGCCTTCTTTGTGTTTTATATAATAGGGTGTGCTTTGTCTAATAAGCGGCAAGCCCTTGTTATATACTGTGTGTTCAAGCCATTTTGTTGTTATTCGTTTATCTCGCCGCATATCGAGCGGCTCATATAGCTACGTATCACGTGGCAATCGTTAAAACGTGCCTGTAGGTACATAAGCTTGGTAACGGCACTTTCTACCGTACTGTCATAGCCACTCACCACGCCGGCGCTCTTCAGCTGGTAACCTGTGTCGTAGCGTCCCATTTCAACGCGTCCTGCTATACATTGGCTTATGTTTACAATTGTAACACCACGGTAGGTGGCATCTTTCAATAAACGTAGCAACCAAGGTTGTTGCGGGGCGTTGCCACTACCATAACTTCGCATAACAATGCCTCGCAGTTCGGGAGCTTCTAGTACGTGGCGCACAATGCTTTCCTGAATACCAGGGAATAAAGAAAAAATTACAACATTGGGGTCGAGCGCTGTATGTGGAACCATCGGCCGCGTGAAGTCGGGTTTTAAAATATCGTGATAGTTGTAATGAAAACTCACGCCAGCTTCGCATAGGTGAGGATAATTAGACGACTCAAAGGCATCGAAGCCTTCAGCGTTCTGTTTCGTGCTTCGGTTTCCGCGCAAGAGTCGGCCGTTAAAGTAGATACAAACCTCTGGCACATTGGCACGCCCCATTTCATTGTAGGCCGAAGCCAATTCGATGCTGGTAATGAGGTTTTCTTTTCCATCGGTACGAGGTAAACCAATAGGCAACTGGCTACCAGTGAGAATGACGGGCTTAGTCAGATTTTCAAGCATGAACGATAGGGCAGAGGCTGTGTAGGCCATCGTGTCGGTACCATGCAGGATGACAAAGCCATCGTAGTCGTCGTAACGCTTGCTTATAATACGCACCAGTTGAGCCCAAAAACGAGGCGTCATATCGCTCGAGTCGATAGGTTGGTTAAACTGATAAGTATCTATCTGTGTGTTAAGGTATGAAAACTCGTGAACATTCTTAACCAAATGGTCAAAGTCTAAGGGTTCCAAGGTGCCAGTCTTGGGGTTACGGCCCATACCAATAGTGCCGCCTGTATAAATAAGCAGCACACGTTTAGTAGACGGGTTGTATTTACTATAGAAGTTCATTTTGCAAAATTATAAATTTTTCTTGAAAGCAACGCTTTATAATCGGTGAAAAATATATATAAGATAATAATGATGATATAATTAAAAATGAAATGCAGTGATGATGGAAAAATAATAAGTAAAAGTTTGCGGGTTTGAAAAAATAGTAATATCTTTGCACGAAGGATTGTGGCACTATGCTTGACTCTCTGTTATATGCACGCGTTAGCTACACGTATGTATATAAATTGAAATACTGAACAAAACAACATGTTGTATATTGATATGAAAAAGAACGTTTTATCCATCATCGCTTTGGTGCTGGTCTTGCTGTTGGGGAGTTGTGGCTCGTCAAAAAAAGTGGCTTATTTTCAAAACATCGATACACTGAGCCTCGCTACTTCGCGCGGATTGTATGATGCTAAGATTATGCCAAAAGACATTCTTACCATTACCGTAAATACCACCGATCCGCAAGTATCACTCCCATTCAACCTTGTTGTTCAAACACCGCTTACCGCAAGCGGACAGGTTGCATCTGGTTCTGGGTCGTTGCAGCAGTATCTCGTTGATAATGATGGAAACATACAGTTTCCTGTCGTAGGACGCATCCATGTGGGTGGTTTAACAAAGACACAATGTGAAGATTATATTCGCAACAAGATAATGCCATACCTCTCGGCTACAGAAAACCCTGTTGTAATCGTGAAAATGGCCAGCTACCGCGTTACCGTGTTAGGTGAAGTGGCTTCGCCTGGCGTCGTCCCTGTCAACTCTGATAAGATGAGCATCCTTGAGGCTTTGGCCCAGAGGGGAGATCTTACTATTTATGGTAAACGTGATAATGTGCTTCTTATTCGTGAAGATGCCGCTGGTGAGAAACATCAGCATCGTATCAATCTGAACGATGCTAACCTCATCAATTCTCCTTACTATTATCTACAACAAAACGATTTGGTGTATGTAGAACCTAACGGTACGAAGGCGAAGAACTCGGCTATCGGCCAATCTACTACATTGTGGTTCTCGTTTGTCAGCATCCTCACTTCAGTGGCGGCTCTTGTCGTTAATATTGTTAGAAACTAAATATAAGGCGTTGGGCTTTAGGCTTGACGCTTTTATTTTACCTCACACCCCCGTTTTGCCAGTGACGATGCTTGCTGTGCCTTTAAACACACACAACAAATAAAAATATTTTACACAGCACAGCAACTGGTAGGTTAAAGATTGTTTGAAGTGTAACTATTATTAGCATTTAAGTAAAGTGGAACCGTTGAAACATGAATGTGGTGTGGCAATGATACGACTGCTAAAACCACTGAGCTATTACCAGGAAAAGTATGGCACCTGGATGTTCGGACTCAACAAACTCTATCTTATGATGGAGAAGCAACATAACCGTGGACAAGAGGGGGCTGGCATGGCTTGTGTAAAGCTCGACTATAAACCCGGACACGAGTATATGTTCCGAGAAAAGGCCGAAGGTAAAGAAGCAATCACTGAAATCTTCGAACGTGTTCAACGCAATTATCTTCACTTATCTGCCGAACAATTGGCCGATGCACATCTTGCAAAAGAAGAATTGCCTTTCGCTGGTGAACTGTATATGGGGCATCTTCGTTATTCGACCACAGGCAAGTCGGGATTAGCCTATGTGCACCCCTTCTTGCGCCGAAACAATTGGCAGGCTAAGAACTTGTGCTTGTGTGGCAATTTTAATATGACCAATATTGGTCAGATCTTTGAAAAACTGACAGAGCAAGGACAGTGTCCACGCATTTATAGCGATAGCTATATTATGCTGGAGCTGATGGGCCATCGCCTTGATCGTGAGGTAGAACGCAACTTTGTTGAGGCACAACAAAAAGGGTTAACCTCGACAGATGTTACCGAGTATATTAACGACCATGTGCTCATGTCGAATGTGCTGAAAACCTCAATGCAAGACTTTGATGGAGGATATGTGGTTTGCGGTATTACAGGCAGTGGCGAGATGTTTTCAATGCGCGACCCGTGGGGCATACGTCCCGCCTTTTATTATAAGAACGACGAAATAGTGGCGGTGGCTAGCGAACGCCCCGTGCTTCAAACAACGTTCGGACTGCAGTGTGAAGATATAGAAGAACTGCAACCAGGACATGCCGTGTTGGTGAAACGCAATGGCGACTTCAGTATTGAAAAAATTCTTGAGGCCCGAGGCAATGCTGCGTGTTCGTTTGAACGTATCTACTTCAGTCGTGGCAACGACCGCGATATCTATCGTGAAAGAAAACTGTTGGGTGAGCAGCTGGTGCAGCCTGTGCTGAAAGCTGTTGATAATGATGTTGAACACACCGTGTTCTCATTTATCCCTAATACGGCCGAGGTGGCCTTCTATGGCTTGCTTAATGGCTTTGCAAAATATAATCATAAGCGTAAAATACAACAAATAATGGCATTGGGACATGCTCCTACTGAGGCCGAACTGCATGCCATTCTTGACAATAATATACGTTCAGAGAAGGTGACGTGGAAAGATATCAAGCTGCGCACCTTTATCACTGAAGGCAATACGCGTAACGATTTGGCATCGCATGTGTATGATATCACTTATGAAAGTGTAAGAGCGCATGTTGATAATGTGGTGGTAATTGATGACAGCATTGTGCGTGGCACTACCTTAAAGGAAAGCATCTTACGCATCCTTAACCGTATGCAACCAAAGAAAATTGTGGTGGTGAGCAGTGCTCCGCAGATACGTTACCCCGACTATTATGGCATTGATATGCCACGTCTTGAAGAGTTTTGTGCATTCCGCGCTACCATGCAACTGTTGGCCGAACGCAAAATGTACGATGTAATTGAAAATACATACAAGGCCTGCAAACAGGAACTAGAACGCAATGAGGTCGATATGCGCAACTGTGTACGCGATGTATATAAACCGTTCACAGTAGAAGAAATAAATCGAAAAATAGTTGAGATGCTTCGACCAGAAGAGGTCGAAACACCCATCGAGATAGTGTTCCAGTCAATCGACGGACTGCATACAGCCATACCAAACCATAAGGGCGACTGGTATTTCACAGGCAAATATCCTACGCCAGGTGGTACCCGGTTGTGCAATCAGGCTTTTGTCAACTATGTTGAAAAGGCATACAACCATTAAGAAAAATAAATATAATTTATTGAATAGTTATAGTGAAACATATAATGAGAAACGTAACATTAGTATTAGAAGACGGAACTAAGTTCCACGGACAGTCTTTCGGCTATGATGCACCAGTGGCCGGTGAGGTGGTTTTTAATACTGCCATGATGGGTTATCCCGAGTCGCTTACCGACCCCTCGTATGCAGGGCAGCTCATGACATTGACCTACCCCTTGGTAGGTAATTATGGTGTGCCTGCATTCTCAATCGAGGAGAACGGATTGCCTACCTTCATGGAGAGTGACAAAATCTATGCTTCAGCTATCATAGTGTCTGACTATAGTGAGAAATTTAACCATTGGAATGCTGTTGAGAGTTTGGCCGATTGGCTTAAGCGTGAACATGTGCCTGGTATTACTGGTATCGACACACGACAGCTTACCAAGGTATTGCGTGAACATGGCGTCATGATGGGTAAAATTATCTTTGATGATGAACCCGATAATATTCCTGTAGCAAATTACGAAGGCGTAAACTTTGTTGATCAGGTGAGCTGCAAGGAAATTATTCGTTATAACGAAGGCGCTGGAAAAAAAGTGGTACTCGTTGACTGTGGTGTAAAGGCCAACATCATTCGCTGCTTGATAAAGCGTGGGGTAGAGGTTATACGTGTGCCCTGGAATTATGATTATACCAACCTCGAGTTTGACGGATTGTTCTTGGGTAATGGACCTGGCGACCCCGATATGTGCGAGGAGGCTGTAAACATTATTCGTAAACAGATGAGCCTGTCTGACAAGCCTATTTGTGGTATATGCATGGGTAACCAACTGCTGGCAAAGGCTGGTGGCGCACAAATCTACAAACTGAAATACGGACACCGCTCGCACAATCAACCTGTGCGCATGGTGGGCACCAACCGCTGCTTTGTAACAAGCCAGAACCACGGATATGCCGTAGATGCTAAAACTTTGGGTGCCGACTGGGAAGAGATGTTCGTAAACATGAACGATGGCTCAAATGAGGGTATACGTCACAAGACAAAGCCTTGGTTCTCAAGTCAGTTCCACCCCGAGGCTTGCTCAGGACCTGTCGATACTGAATTTATGTTTGACAAATTTGTAGAGACACTGAAATAACAGTTTGTCGATAAACATATTCATTCAAACTATTGAGACATATTCGTTGAAACTTTTTATATAAAGAATTAGTAATGAAAGACGATAATATAAAGAAAGTACTGCTGCTCGGTTCGGGCGCTCTCAAAATTGGTGAGGCAGGCGAGTTTGACTACTCTGGTTCGCAAGCATTGAAGGCTTTGCGCGAAGAAGGTGTGAAAACGGTGCTCATAAATCCGAATATCGCTACCGTACAGACCTCAGAAGGTGTGGCCGACCAAATATATTTCTTGCCTGTACAGCCTTATTTCGTTGAGCGTGTCATCGAAAAGGAAAGACCAGACGGTATATTGCTCGCCTTTGGCGGACAGACAGCGCTTAACTGTGGCGTAGAACTCTATCAAACAGGCGTTCTTGAGAAATATAACGTGAAGGTGCTTGGCACACCTGTTCAGGCTATCATGGACACTGAAGACCGTGAGCTGTTCGTTGAAAAACTGAACGAGATTGACGTAAAAACCATTAAGAGCGAAGCTTGCGAAACGATAGAACAGGCTCGTAAGGCGGCCGCCGAATTGGGATATCCCGTTATCCTTCGTGCTGCCTATGCTCTGGGAGGCTTGGGTAGTGGCTTCTGCGACAATGAAGAAGAACTGAACAAACTGGCTGAAAAGGCATTCTCATTCTCACCACAGGTGCTCGTTGAAAAGAGCTTGAAGGGATGGAAAGAGATTGAATATGAGGTGGTGCGCGACCGTTACGACAACTGTATCACAGTTTGTAACATGGAAAATTTCGACCCGCTGGGTATCCATACGGGCGAAAGTATTGTTATCGCTCCCTCGCAAACATTGACCAATAGCGAGTATCATAAGCTGCGTGCACTGTCAATCAAGATCATTCGCCACATCGGTATCGTGGGCGAGTGTAACGTGCAGTATGCTTTTGACCCCATGAGCGAAGACTATCGCGTGATTGAGGTGAACGCTCGTTTGAGCCGTTCGTCAGCTTTGGCATCGAAAGCTACTGGCTATCCTTTGGCTTTTGTTGCTGCTAAGTTGGGTATGGGTTATGGCTTGTTTGAACTGAAAAACTCGGTAACAAAGACCACCAGCGCATTCTTCGAACCTGCTCTCGATTATGTGGTTTGTAAAATACCTCGTTGGGACCTCTCTAAATTCCGCGGTGTTGACAAGGAACTCGGCTCATCAATGAAATCGGTGGGCGAGGTAATGGCTATTGGTCGAAACTTTGAAGAGGCTATCCAGAAGGGCTTGCGCATGATAGGTCAGGGCATGCATGGCTTTGTTGAAAACAAGGAGCTTGAGATTGACGATATTGATGCTGCTTTGCGCGAGCCTACTGATAAGCGTGTCTTTGTGATATCAAAGGCTATGCATAAGGGCTACACCGTTGACGATATTCATGAGCTGACCAAGATTGATAAGTGGTTCCTCGAAAAACTGAAGCATATTATCGAGATTGATGAGGCAATGAAACGTTGCAACATCAATACGCTCGACCGCGATTTGCTGCGTAAAGCAAAGGTATATGGTTTCACCGACTTCCAGGTGGCACGTGCCGTTGGCCTTGAGGACGAACTGAAATCAATGCAGAAAGCATCGCTCGTAGTGCGCAATCTGCGTAAGAACTACGGCATCCTTCCTGTGGTGAAGCAAATTGATACATTGGCTGCCGAGTATCCTGCACAGACTAACTATCTGTATGTAACCTATGCTGGCGTAAAGAGCGATATCACTTTTGAAAACGACCATCGTTCAATCGTTGTATTAGGTTCGGGCGCTTATCGTATTGGATCGTCGGTTGAGTTCGACTGGTGTGGCGTTCAGGCTTTAAACACCATCCGTAAAGAGGGCTATCGCTCGGTAATGATCAATTATAACCCTGAGACCGTTTCTACCGACTATGATATGTGCGACCGTCTTTATTTTGACGAGTTGACATTTGAGCGTGTGATGGATATCATCGATCTTGAGCAGCCGCACGGCGTGGTTGTTTCTACTGGTGGACAAATTCCTAACAATCTGGCCATCCGTCTTGACGAGCAGCATGTGCCCATCCTTGGTACAAAGGCTAAAGACATTGATAATGCTGAAGACCGTGCCAAGTTCTCGCAAATGCTTACCAATAATGGCATCAACCAGCCTGAATGGAGCGCTCTGACAAGCATGGAGGATATCGACCGCTTTATCGAGCGTGTTGGCTTCCCCGTATTGGTTCGTCCTAGCTATGTGCTCTCGGGTGCTGCCATGAACGTATGTTCAAACGAAGATGAGCTGAAACGCTTCTTACAGTTGGCTGCCAATGTAAGCGAAGACCATCCTGTGGTAGTGAGCAAGTTTATTGAGCATGCAAAAGAAATCGAATTAGATGGTGTAGCTTCTAAGGGGGAAGTTATTGCTTATGCTATCTCTGAGCACATCGAGTTTGCTGGCGTTCACTCAGGCGACGCTACTATTCAGTTCCCACCGCAGAAACTGTATGTTGAGACCGTGCGTCGTGTAAAACGTGTGGGTAGACAGATTGCTAAAGAGCTGCATATCAACGGACCGTTCAATATCCAGTTTATGGCCCGTGATAACGATATCTTGGTGATAGAATGTAACTTGCGTGCTTCGCGCTCGTTCCCATTCGTGAGCAAGGTACTAAAGATTAACCTTATCGAATTGGCAACAAAGGTAATGTTGGGTGTGCCTGTTGAGAAACCCAATAAGAACCTCTTCGATCTGGATTATGTGGGCATTAAGGCTTCACAGTTCTCATTCAACCGCCTGCAAAAGGCCGACCCAGTTCTCGGTGTCGATATGTCGTCAACGGGTGAGGTAGGTTGCTTGGGCGACGATACTAACGATGCATTGCTGAAGAGTATGTTGTCGGTAGGGCATCGCATACCAAAGAAAACCATCTTGCTGTCAACGGGTGGAGCTAAGCAGAAGGCTGAAATGCTGGATGCAGCACGCCAGTTGGTAATTAATGGTTATGAGCTGTATGCTACGGGTGGTACCTCTAAGTATCTCACCGATAATGGTATCGCAAATACTCATGTATATTGGCCTTCAGAAGAGGGTATGGAGCCTCAAGCACTTACCATGTTGCATGACAAGAAGATTGATATGGTAGTGAATATTCCGAAAGACCTTAGCCCGCGCGAGTTGACCAATGGTTACAAGATACGTCGTGCTGCTATCGACTTGAATGTGCCATTGATTACAAACAGCCGTTTAGCCAGTGCTTTCATTAATGCTTTCTGTACGAAGAAGCTTGATGAAATTGAAATTAAGAGCTGGGAAGAATATAAGTAAATTATTAGTTTAGAGTGTATTACTAGCTATTCAATAGTAGGTAATATTGCTATTTAATAGTAGGTAATACATTCACTATAACATTAAAAAAAGCCAAGGTATGATTGTTATTCATAACCTTGGCTCTTTTATTATTTACAAGCTACCTTTGGTTGAAGGAAGCTCGTAATGATAAATATCTCGGTGCACCGCCATCTTGATGCTTTTAGCAAATGCTTTAAAAATGCCTTCTATCTTGTGGTGTTCGTTAACGCCTTCAGCTTGAATAGACAGGTTCATCTGTGCTGCATCGCTCAAACTCTTGAAGAAATGGTAAAACATTTCGGTGGGCATATCGCCTATCTTTTCGCGATGAAAGTCGGCTTCCCATAATAGCCAAGGGCGCCCACCAAAGTCTAACGATACTTGGCATTTACAATCGTCCATTGGAAGACAATAGCCATATCGTTCAATACCTCGTTTGTTTGCAAGAGCTTGCAATAGGCATTGACCTATTACGATGGCCGTATCTTCTATGGTATGATGTTCGTCTACGTTTAGGTCGCCTTGGGTATGAATAGTAAGGTCGGTCATGCCATGTTTAGCTATCTGTTCAAGCATGTGGTCGAAGAACCCCAAGCCTGTGTTAATATCGCATTTGCCTGAACCATCAAGGTTTATTTTTACATATACATCGGTTTCTTTTGTGGTACGTCTTATTTCGGCAGTGCGTTCGCCAGCGAAAAGAAGCTCGGCAATTTTCTCCCACGTCATGCCTTCTTTTCCTAAAATGAACGATTGACAACCTAAGTTTCGGGCTAATTGCGCATCGGTATCTCTATCGCCTATGACATAACTTCCCGCCAAATCGTATGCAGGATTGTTGATATATTCGGTAAGCATACCAATGCCAGGTTTACGGGTTTCGCTATGGTCTTCGGCAAAATGGCGGTCTATGTGTTGCTTGTCGAAAATAATGCCTTCGCCTTTTAATGTCTGTATGATAAAGTTGTGGACAGGCCAAAACGTTTCTTCTGGAAATGAGGCTGTGCCCAAGCCATCTTGATTGCTCACCATCACCAACTTAAAGTCGAGATGCTGTGCAATGTACCCAAGGTGTTTAAAAACACCTTCAACAAATTGTAACTTGCTAAAGCTATCTATTTGTTCATCGGCAGGTTCTTTTATTAATGTGCCATCGCGATCGATAAATAATATTTTCTGTCTCTTGTTCATCTTCTTTTTGTTCCTTTTGTGTTTGTTGTTGTATGTTAATTGTTGAGAGTGCTTTTATTTACTACTATTGTTTCGTTCTTTTTCACGTGTGGCAAGGCTGCCATAGAGATAATAGAACAATAGAAATACCCATATGCCGATATAACTGGCTATAAATGTAGTAATGAGTGTTGATAGTGCCCAAATGGCTGGCATTGTTGAGGGTAGCGCTGATGGATCGCCTATCAAAACACTATTATAGTTGGCTATATTTGCCATACTCAAAACGATAGTGGGCACCGACATTATTCCTAAAAGAATAGCAACGATAAGAAAACAGATGAGGCTGGCTGCAAACAAAGCACCTATATATCGAAAACCAGTGCGGTAGTCTGATTTCCATATTTTTTTCAATTTCGCATCCTTGTCAATTAAATAATGTATAATGGGATAAATGAAAGGTAGGGTGCCCAGTATGACTAAGATGCCTAAGATAAGGCCAATGCCTGATGTTAAATAAGCGGCATAGGTTGCTGTTGCTTTAATCGAATTAAAGCCAAAGGAACACAGCACTAAAATAATCATAACTACAAGATATGTCACAATAATATAGGCCCATGCCCATAGGTTTATGTTGCAGCATTTTTTAAAAACATTTTTTTGCTTGTCTCCATTTAGCAGGCAGATATAACTTGACTGCATCCAACTGCCAAGTAGAATGCTCACAATAAACATAGCCAACATTTGTAGGGCAAAAGATGTAAGCGAGGGCGTATCTTGGCAGAAATAGGCTTGCATCATTACGATAATAGCACTGGCCATTGATAGAGCCAGTGATGGTAGCCATGATTTCTTGAAAATTGTTGCAAAATTGTTGCATAGTAAATTGAAAGAAGTTTTTGTGCAGGTGGATAAGCTGCGCTTCTTGTATAATTCTTTTTCCATATTAGTTGTATTTTTGAGGGGTGTGTTAGTTGTTTTATAGGAGAGAAACTAAGCTTAGTGATAAGCAGAAACCTTGTTACAGGGCTACTTGTCGTTGAGTATAGACTTCTTATCTGTTACGACGGAATTCAGAGCAAACAATGGCTGTGGCAATGGCAACATTTAAACTGTCGGCCTTGTCGGGGCTTGTGGCAAAAGTAGGGATAAGGAGCTTATTGCTGATGCATTGACGAACTTCTTGGCTGATACCATTTCCTTCATTTCCCATTACGATAAGGCCATGTTGACTGAGTGTTGTTTCGTAAATATTATCGCCGTCAAGCAATGTTGCATAAACAGGATATGTGGTGGGAAGCGACTTGATGAAAGCTGCTAGTGGGGTGTAGGCTATCTTTACACGGGCAATGCTACCCATTGTAGCCTGCACTACCTTGGGGTTGAAGGCATCGGCGGTGTCAGGACTGCAAATAATGGTGTTAATGCCAAACCAATCGGCGATACGAATAATGGTGCCTAAATTACCCGGGTCTTGAACACCATCAAGGGCCAATACTAATTGTGATGATATGTCGGTTGCCGAGATATGTGGGTGTTGTTGTTCAAACACTGCAATCACTTGCTGGGGAGCTTGTTGCAGGCTCGCTTTCTGCAATTCGTCCTCTGTTACAACAATATTCTCGCTACTGTGTGCCATCGCTTGGCTGTTGTCGTTAAACCATTGCTGTGTGGCAATAAGGCATTTCGCGTCTTGGCGAGCCAAAATGTCGCCCACTGTTTTTGGACCTTCGGCCACAAATACATTGTCGGCATTACGCTTTTTCTTTGTGTTTAGCGCGTGTATATATTTTATCTTATTTTTGCTTAACATTTTTAATAATATATTACAACTTTAATGCGTATTTCAATTCCTATTATGAGCTACGTCATGAATAATCGGTTTTATATCCTGTGCTAATAACAATATGAAGATGCATTAATCTCTTAACATTCTTGTTATCGTTATGCAAACTTACATAAAAATTGCGTTTCTTGCAAGAAAGCCCCATGGTTTTTCTTTGTTTTCTGTAATTCTTACTTGTACTTATTGTAGCGCTACATCTTGTCTCTTTTTACAATAATAGGAGGCGTTGTTTTTGCATGATTATACTTACCATTATACTTACTATATAGAATATGTATTGTATTTTATGCTTACTGTTTTATAAAAAAATCAATTGAGATTGAGTGCGAAAGCAATTATATATCAGCAAGACGAATATCGCAATGCTTACAATTAGGTGTGTAGAGATAGGGGGCGAGGAGGAGCAAAATAACGCAAAAGTGTAAAAATGTTTAGAAAAAGTTGTCGAAATATTTGGCGGTATCAAAAGAATATGCTACCTTTGCACCCGCAATCAAGAAATGATGCTTCGCTTCGGTAACCATATCGGACGTTCCTTTGGAAGTTTGGGTGAGTGGCTGAAACCAGTAGTTTGCTAAACTGCCGTACGGGTAACCGTACCGGGGGTTCGAATCCCCCAGCTTCCGCTCCTTGATTGCATGATGGTGGATTCATCTAATGGTTAGGATACAAGATTCTCAATCTTGGCATAGGGGTTCGATTCCCCTATCCACTACATCTGTTTTTACTGAAACGTTTTCCTCTATAATAATTTTATGTTATCTCGATACTTTTATATATTAAGTAATTCTATACGAGTTTATAGTAACGACGTTAAGTTGCTTACTACAAGAGGAAAAAGATTCAAAACAATACTTCTTTTTTGTTTAACAGCGATAGTGTTGGCTGGCTGTTCGTCGTCAAAATATATTGATGACAACAATACGCTATTGACGAAGAATACGATTGAGTCGGTAGGCAAGGATATTGACATTACTGCTTTTGATGGCTACATAAGACAGAAGCCGAACACAAAATGGTTTTCGTTGTTTAAAGTTCCCATGTCAACCTATTGTCTGGCGGGTCGCGATTCGTCTAAGTGGATAAACCGTCTGTTACATAAGATGGGTGAGGCTCCTGTGGTGTACGATTCGGTATTGGCTTACCAAACTTGTGGCGATATGACAGCGGCATTGCACAATATGGGTTATTTAAATGGCAATGCAACGTTTTCTGCAGTAACAAAAGGTAAAAAGACAAAGGTTAATTATGTGCTGACACCTTCATGTAGTTTTAATGTTCGCCGTTTCGATGTGATGGTTGATGATACAGCCTTGTTACCAGTTCTTAAAGAAAAGGCTTTTGATAAATGTTTAATAAAGTCGGGTAGCCGTTTTTCGATAGATGCTTTAAATAATGAGCGTCGTCGTATAACAGATATCTTAAATAATGAAGGTTATTATAAATTTAATAAAGACTTTATCTCGTTTGAAGCTGATTCGACGGTGGGAAATCATCAGATAGATGTGTTGATGCATATCTATCGTTATCGACCGAATAACAATAGCCCAGAGGTTGATCATAAACGATATACGATAGGTAACGTTAATTTTACTAGTAGCGATGGAAAGGATATCCCATTGCGCCGTAGTGTGTTGCGAGATAACACGGCGTTGCATGAAGGGGGTGTGTATAATGCAAAAGCTTTACAGCAGACGTACAATAATTTTGCACGTTTGTCGGCAGTGCGTTATACTAATATTCGTTTTGACGAACGTCCTGATTCTTCCTCGCTTGACTGCAATTTGCAAGTAAGCATGAATAAACCTAATTCAATTTCTTTTCAACCTGAAGGAACCAATACTGCTGGCGACCTTGGCGCAGCAGGAACTCTTTCATATTCAAACCGTAACCTCTTTCGTGGAAGCGAAGTGTTTAGTGTGCAGTTACGTGCTGCATTTGAGGCAATAACGGGTCTTGAGGGTTATCAAAACCAAAACTATGAAGAATATAGTATTGAGTCGAAACTGCTTTTTCCCCGTTTTCTTGCGCCTTTCCTCTCACAATCGTTTCGTCGTAATAGCACGGCAAAGTCAGAGTTGGCACTGAGTTACAACCTACAAAACCGTCCTGAGTTTCATCGCAGAGTATTTACTGCTGCATGGCGTTATCGTTGGGGAGAGACGCATCATCATTCGTCTTATCGCTTAGATTTAATTGACCTGAACTACGTTTATATGCCGTGGATATCAAAGCGTTTTAAAGAAGATTATCTTGATGATGCTTCGAACCGTAATGCCATTCTTCGTTACAATTATGAAGATTTGTTTATCATGAAAATTGGTGCGGGGTTAACCTATAATAATGGCATCAATGTATTTCGTGCTAACGTAGAAACGGCTGGTAATATACTAAATGGTTTTGCAAAGGCCCTGGGAACACATACCAATACCGAGGGACAATATACTTTGTTTAACATAGCCTATGCCCAATATGTGAAGGCCGACATCGACTTTACGCATATTGTAAATTTTGATGTACGCAATTCGTTAGCCATGCATGTGGGTTTGGGTGTGGCCTATCCGTATGGAAACAGTAAGATATTGCCTTTTGAAAAGCGTTACTTCTCGGGTGGTGCCAGTTCGGTGCGTGGATGGAATGTTCGCGAATTGGGCCCTGGAAAATTTAAAGGCACCGATGGTCGTATCGACTTTATCAATCAAACTGGTGATATGAAGCTTGATTTGAATGTAGAGTGGCGCACTTTCATGTTCTGGAAATTGAATGGTGCCCTTTTTGTTGATGCTGGAAATAACTGGACTATACGCTCGTATGCTGATCAGCCTGGTGGACAATTCAAGATTAATGAGTTTTATAAGCAGATAGCTGTGGCATATGGTATGGGCCTTCGTTTGAATTTCGATTACTTTATTCTGCGTTTTGATTTTGGTATGAAAGCTGTTAACCCTGCTTATGAAACCCGACGCGAGCATTATCCGTTGCTTTATCCTAACTTTAGTCGAGATTTATCTTTCCATTTTGCAGTAGGAATGCCATTCTAGCTTATGCCATTTTAGCTTGTGATAGAATGATGTCACTTTTATGCCATTTTAGCTTGTGATAGAATGATGTCACTTGTCTAATACTCAATGTTTTGAGACACAGAAATATTCGTTCAAAAATAGTTAAGCATTTGGCTTATCACCTGACTTCGTCATTGCGTCACCCAAGAAATACAAATCATCCATTTTTACTCGGCAATAATGCATAAAAACGAGCTATTTCTCGTATAGGAGGTCGAGCTTGCTATTTTACCCGCCTTTTTGCGTGTCACCCAAAGCAACGAGAGCGACCTTTGATTATCAAGCACTTACAAACATGTCTTAAAAAAGTGACGAAGTCAGGAAAAATAGTTAAGCATTTGGCTTATCATATCCCAAGGCATGCCAAATATTATAGCGCGCTTCGTTATTTGTCTTTTGCATTTCTGAAAACAGAGAGGCAGCAGCTGTACGTTTAGATGTGTTTTCGTAAGGGCACAGCTTGCGTTGTTTTTGGTATTGAGCATGAACGGCATGCTGAATGATGTCGCGCTCTTCAATCAGGCATAATGGCCTAATAATGGTGATAGGCATCTTGTCAAGCCTCATCATAGGAGGCATTGATGATAGGTGTCCTTGAAACATAAGGTTCATTAATGCTGTGTGTATAATGTCGTCGTTATGATGCCCTAACGCCAATTTGTTACAGCCTAACTGCTGCGCTAAATTAAAAATAGCCTTTCTGCGATACCATGAACAGAGAAAACATGGAGTTTTACGTTTGTCAGTAGAAGCGTCAAATGCTGTTTCAATAATATGTAACTTAACGCCGTGGCTCTCAGCAAATTGTTGAAGATAACCACAGTCGGTTTCATAGCTTATGTTGCTCATCTTAACAAACACGGCTTCAACGGTAAAGCGTGGAACAAAAATTTTGCTTCTTTGAGCAAGCATTTCAAGAAGAAACAGCGAGTCTTTACCGCCCGACAGCGCTACTAACACCTTATCGCCATCATCAATAAGATGATAATCGGTCAGTGCTTTATTAAATTTAGTTTGCAATCGTTTATCAAGCTTTTTCTGCTCTTTCAAACCTTCTTTTTTTTTAAGCATTTAATGTAAGTGATGGGTTATTTCATGAAGACGAGCCATACAGCAGCTATAATAAGGATAAATGCTAAGAGATGATTCCATTGTAGTGCTTGGTGCTGAAACAAAATGTTGGCAAGGATAACAAATACGGTGAGGCTAATACATTCTTGTATAACCTTCAACTGTATAAGTGAGAAAGGACCACCGTTATCGATAAAGCCAATACGGTTTGCAGGTACCTGGCAGCAGTATTCAAAGAAAGCTATTCCCCATGAAAAGGCAATGATGCCTATGAGTGGCCACGACTTTGTTACCCCACTTTGTTGCAAAGAGAGATGTCCATACCAAGCCAGTGTCATAAAAATATTACTGAGGATAAGAAGTAAGATGGTATATAATCCGTTCATATAAGTATTTATAAGAGCGGCCCACTTACCTGATGGGGTAGATGGGCCGTTTCATTATTGTTATTTGATGATAGGCTTACTTTTGGTCGTTTTGAGCTTTTAGTTGTTCGTCCATGTGTAAGGCCGCACGTCTGCCATCGCCCATAGCGAGGATAACGGTGGCGCCACCACGAACAATGTCGCCTCCAGCGAATATTTCAGGACGCGAGCTTTGCATATCTTCGTTTACCACGATAGTATCTTTGCGTCCTAACTCTAATCCTGGTATTGAGCGAGGAACCAGTGGGTTAGGTGATACACCAATGGCCACCACAACAAAGTCGATGTCGAGCTTCTTGATTCCGTTAGGAATGGGCTCTGGGCGTCGACGTCCTGATGCGTCAGGTTCGCCCAGTTGCATCTCTTGCAGCACCACTTGTTTTACGGCCCCACTTTCGTCGGCAATATACTTGATAGGGTTGTGCAATGTCAAGAAGGTAATGCCTTCTTCTTTAGCGTGTTTTACCTCTTCCAATCGTGCTGGCATCTCTGCTTCTGAGCGGCGATATACCAGTGTGACGTTGCTGCCCAGACGTTTCGCTGTTCGGCACGAGTCCATGGCCGTGTTTCCACCACCTACAACCAATACGTTCTTGCCAATATTGATGGGTGTATCGGCATGTTCATTGGCAGCATCCATCAAGTTGATGCGGGTAAGATACTCGTTTGACGACATGATGTTGAGTGCATTTTCACCTGGTATACCCATAAAGTTAGGCAGACCCGCGCCCGAACCTACAAAGAAGCCTTTAAAGCCATTGGCTTTCAGTTCGTCGATAGAAATGGTTTTACCTACAATACAGTCGGTATGGAAGTGAACACCTATCTTTTGTAAGTTTTCAATCTCTACGTCTACAATCTTATTGGGCAATCTGAATTCAGGAATACCATATTTCAGCACGCCACCAATTTCGTGTAAGGCTTCAAAAACATGAACCTCGTAGCCTTTTTTAGCCATGTCGCCCGCAAAGCTTAAACCTGAAGGACCTGAACCCACTACGGCTATTTTTATGCCATTAGCAGGTGCCGTTTCTGGTGTTGAAGCCTGACCGCTTTCGCGCTCATAATCAGCAGCAAAGCGCTCTAAGTAGCCAATAGCTACGGCGGGCTCGTTCATCTTCAGGTGTATACACTTGCTTTCGCATTGCTTTTCTTGTGGGCATACGCGGCCACAGACGGCGGGTAGGGCAGATGTGCTTTTCAATACCTTTGCAGCAGCCAAGAACTGTCCGCGCTCAATATTCTTTATAAATGATGGTATATTGATGTTTACAGGGCAACCTTCAACGCATGAGGGCTTTGTACAGTCGAGACAGCGGTGCGCTTCGGTGATAGCCATCTCTTTAGTTAAACCTTTGCTCACCTCTTCAGAGCGAGTTGTAGCTCGGTATGCAGCGTCTAATTCGGGCATAATGGCACGTTGAATGTGTGTGCGCTCTTTGGCCGACATGGCTTTACGTAGCTCTTGACGCCATTCGGCATTTCTGTCAGTAAGCACTTCCAACGGTTCGTTGGTTGGCTCAACATCCATTGCAATGTTATAGGTAGTTGCCGTGTTGGGCGCTTTGTCAAGCGATGCTAAGTGGGCCTCAAAATGATCCATTTCTTCCTTCTCGGCAGCCTTAAATGAGCCCATGCGTTTGAACATCTCGTCCCAGTCGACCAGGTTTCCGTCAAACTCAGGTCCATCAATGCAAACAAATTTTGTTTTTCCGCCTATGGTTAGTCGGCAAGCACCACACATACCAGTACCATCTACCATGATTGTGTTGAGTGATACTTCGTTTGGAATGTTATATTTCTGTGCCATGAGGCTACAGAATTTCATCATGATGGGAGGACCAATGGCAAACACTTTGTCTACATGTTCTTGCTTTACAAACTGTTCGATGCCTATTGTTACCACGCCTTTGGTACCATACGATCCGTCGTCGGTCATCACAATTGTCTCATCGCTGCTTTCTCTTATCTCGTCTTCAAGGATAACGAGGTCTTTGCTGCGGCCTGCAATTACAGATAATACCCTGTTGCCAGCAGCCTTCAGTGCTCTGACGATGGGCAGAAGTGGGGCCACGCCCACGCCACCACCAGCGCAAACCACTGTGCCAAAGTTTTCAATGTGGGTAGGATTGCCCAGTGGGCCTACCACGTCCATAATGGCATCGCCCTCCTCAAGGTTGCACAGCTTGCACGACGACAGGCCAACCTTTTGCACCACAATGGTGATGGTGCCCTTTTGGGGGTCGGCATCGGCTATGGTAAGGGGAACGCGTTCGCCGTTCTTGTCGATACGTACAATGACAAAGTTGCCCGCTTTGCGGCTTTTGGCTATGAGTGGAGCTTCAATTTCAAAAAGGAAGACCTTCTCAGAAAACTGTTTTTTTGATGTTATTGTATACATGTGTCTTTGGTCTTTGGTTTGTGGTAGTAATTAGGGTGCTACTTTATGAAAAAGCAAAAAGTGGGTGCCATGGTAAGAATGACACCCACTGGTTATATTTGCTATTAGAAGTTTTTGTCGTCTAACATCTCGAAACCACAATAGGGCACAAGAGCCTTGGGCACGCGAATGCCTTCGGGGGTCTGGTTGTTTTCGAGAATGGCAGCCACGATACGAGGCAAAGCAAGGGCTGAGCCGTTCAGTGTGTGGCAGAGTTCAATCTTTTTTGTTTCGCTATTGCGATAGCGGCAGTGCAGACGGTTGGCCTGATAGCTTTCAAAGTTAGATACTGATGAAACCTCTAACCAGCGCTTCTGTGCAGCACTCCATACTTCAAAGTCGTAGCAGATGGCAGATGTGAAGCTCATGTCGCCACCACAGAGACGAAGAATGTGGTAGGGCAATTCCAACTTCTTGCAGAGGCCTTCAACGTGGTCGAGCATCTCTTGAAGCGACTGGTATGAGTGTGCAGGTGTATCAATGCGTACAATTTCAACCTTGTCGAACTGGTGCAGACGGTTCAAACCGCGTACGTCTTTACCATAAGAACCTGCCTCGCGACGGAAGCAAGCTGAATAGGCGCAACGCTTAATGGGGAGCTCTTTCTCGTCTAGAATTTCGTCGCGGAAGATGTTGGTTACAGGCACCTCGGCTGTAGGAATGAGATAGAGGTTGTCGAGGTTGCAATGATACATTTGGCCCTCTTTGTCAGGTAACTGACCTGTACCATAACCTGAAGCCTCGTTTACAACATACGGGGGTTGTACCTCGAGGTATCCACTCTTGCGAGCCTCTTCCAGGAAGAAAGCCTCAAGCGCACGTTGGAAACGTGCCATCTTGCCAATGTAGAGGGGAAAACCTGCTCCTGTGATTTTTACACCTAAATCGAAATCGATGAGGTTGTATTTCTTGCACAGGTCCCAATGGCACATAGCGTCCTCAGGCAGTTCAGGTATGTGTCCGCCTTCTTTTACCACTACGTTGTCGTTGGCATCTTTTCCTTCCGGAACATCTTCGTTAGGAATGTTAGGAATGGTATAGAGCAGTGCGAGCAAGTCGTTTTCGGCAGTAGCTTTCTCATTCTCCAGCTGTTTGCTGGCTTCTTTCATCTGAGCCACTTCTGCCTTGGCTTGGTTTGCTTCCTCAGCTTTTCCTTGTTTCATCAGCTGGCCAATCATGGCTGCCTTTTTCTTTGCTTCTGAAAGATTGGCATCTAACTTCTGCTGTGTCTCACGACGGCGTTTGTCAATGTCCAATACTTTTTGAATGGCTTCTTCTGCATTAGGGAAATGCTTTTTGTTCAAGCCTTTGATTACACGATCAGTCTCTTCACTGATAAGTTTTATCGTAAGCATATCGAAAAACGTTTTTTGTTATATGTATTTTCAGATGCAAATTTACAAAAAAAAATATACATTCGTCTCTTTGATGTGAATAATTTGGCTTTTCTTGAATAAAAAGATTATGATTGTTGTAAGCTTTGGTTTTTACCTCTATTGAAAGGTAAGAGGGTATTAGTATATTTATGCATAAATATGCATTTTTGTAGAGCTATGTTATGTTAATATAAAAGGCATCAAATTACAATTTGAAAGCCTCGTTTTCACCTTGCAAAAGCATGGGTTTTAGGGCCTGAGTTGCCGCATATCACGGCCTGAAATGGGCCGAATCTCCTGGCGGCGGTATCAATAATGAAAAGTGAAAGTATGGAGGGTGAAAATATAGAAAACTGTAATATTATTAACAAATCTTTTGTAAATGGTTGTTAAAAGATCGTTTGCATATTTATACACTCGTATTGTATATTTATACACAGTATTGTATGTTTATGCAAAATGGGGGTGCATAAAAAGGCAATAGTCCCAATCTTCAGAAGAGAAGATTGGGACTATTGTTGTTTGTTTGGAATAAGTCTTATTATATTTTTTAAGCTTCAGCTTCAGGTATTACTGACACGATGCTCTTGTCCTTGCGACCCTTGTGGAAATTTACCACACCGTCAACAAGTGCATAAAGAGTGTCGTCTTTACCAATGCCTACATTCTGACCGGGGTTGTGCTTTGTACCGCGCTGGCGAACGATAATGTTGCCGGCGATAACCTTCTGGCCACCCCAAATCTTAACGCCTAATCTTTGCGAAGCTGATTCACGTCCGTTCTTTGAACTACCTACACCTTTTTTGTGTGCCATTTCTTGTTCCTCCTAAATTTAAGCGATTACTTCTTTAATTTTGACTTCAGTGAATTGAGCACGATGACCGTTCTTTTTACGGTAATCTTTTCTGCGCTTCATCTTGAAAACAATAACCTTGTCACCCTTTACCAAAGGATTGACAACTTCACAGATTACTTTGGCACCTTCTACGGTAGGTGCGCCCACCTGTACTGAACCTTCATTGTCAACAAGCAGTACCTTGTTGAATTCAACAGACTGGCCTTCAGCGGCATCTTTGATGTGATGCACGAAGAGCTTCTTGCCCTGCTCGGCCTTGAACTGCTGACCGTTAATTTCTACAATTGCGTACATTTATTTAATATTAAACGGTTGGTCCGCGAGGCGATTTGCTACGTGCAAATGCTTTCTCCAGCCTCAACGGAATAAATCGGATGCAAAATTACAAAATTATATTGTATGCCAAATGCTTGTGCTTATGTATTTAGAAATATTTAACGAATATTATTATACGCTCCCGTTAAGGAAAGTATCACTGCCGGTTTGCCTGTCTTTGGTACATGCGCCGGACTTATTCTTCTTTCGCGAAATGTGGAAGGCTCTTCTTTCGAGACACTTGTCACTATGGACATCACGGCTTGTCGCAATGCTTACGGCCGCCAGCTTGGCAGCTTCCATACCGCGGGTTCATTTGTCGGAATAGACAATGAAATACCAATGACATTCATCCGCGCACCGTATATCAAGAGTGTGAAGAGTGGGGTAGATGTGCTTTCTGTTGTCAATGATAGAATTGTTGCGGCTCGCCAAAACAATCAGTTGGTCACCGCCTTCCATCCCGAACTTGATGGCGATACAAGTGTGCACGAATACTTTCTCAATATGATAAAGTCAATAACTGTCAACAGCATTTGACAACCGCTGGTTACAAAAGAAAACCGGACAACAGCTGAAATATCTATTTCTCCGTTGTCCGGATTTTCTTATTTGTTATAATCCTAATCAGATATTATTTGTTACTTGAAACATACTTCTTGCCTTCCTTTATGAATATACCTTTATGGTTACTATCTGTTCTTTGTCCGGCGATATTATATATTTTCGTATTTTTGGATTTACATACAGAAATGTTGATTTTGTCCATTCCAGTGGCCGCATCGTAAAATGCGATGAAGTCGGCATCTGTGTCGTCTACTTTCAGATAAGCTTCATTTGCAGGTATTGTTTCATCAATATTCTTTTTGGCGAATCCTAATTTCAAATCGTTGTTTGACAATGTATATAATGTGCCGTCGGATGTAATGGCTCCCGAAGCTGTGGCTTTCAAATCATTATTGCTTGGTGTCTCGCCGTTCTCACATCTTTTAAGAGTATAAGTTGTATTGGGAGTTCCTTTGAGCAGAACACCGTTATTGGCCGCTACCGGATGGTCAATCTTTGTGATTAATGCATTCCCGTTTTCGTATTTCACTGTATACGCTTCGAGATCTTCTATTTCCGAAAAATTTATATCATTTGTTGACGAGTATGTGGCATATCCGTTGTTGAGAGTATGCACCGTTTCGCGCGGTTCAAAGAGTTGCCATTTTGCAAACTGGAACTCTCCGTCGCCATTGTTTCTGGTAATGTTCAGTCGGAAATATTGATAACTGTTTTTTTTGTTCACGGGATATTCGCGACTGTTCATGCGGACTGTAAACTTTTGGTCAATTTGTTCGTCAAGAACATCCCAGTTTTCTCCATCATTGGAGGCAAGTAGTTGCCAGTCTTTCGGATTGCGACCTACATAACTGAAAGCGTTGGTTATGGCATAGCTGCCGACAACCACCGGTGTAGGACTTTGATATTCTATCCATCCGCCTTTATGTCCTGTAACACAATATTTGGAAGAATGATCATCCGTGATAACATTTTCTACAATCTCCACATAACCGTTTGAATTGAATCCGGCAAACTCACCTTTAATTGTTCCGCCATTGCCGGTGATTGATGTCTGTAATTTATCGTTCATACCGAAGAGTTGTATCTCTGATAAAATGAGATTGCCATCACCACCATTATTCTCATTGAACACGATGCGCAGATAATGTCCTTTGGGCAACTCGTTTACGGCAGCCGGTTTCTCTTCTGTGAAATCAATCTGATAAAGGCTTGTTTCTACCGGATAATTGAAAATCTGATTTTGTCGTGCATCAATGTCCACCCAATCTGTGCCATTAACTGAGGTCTGCACAATCCATGATTTTGGAGTGTCCTTCGTATCATTGCATTTTGTTGTTATTGAATAACCTGTCATGATAAAGTCTTCCGGCAAGTTCATCTGTAATGTCATGCCATTCTCAAATGTTCCGAGGTCGGCAGTAGTCTCCGTGTCGTTGTCGAATAGGGCAGAGAGGTTACTGTTGCCGGCTATCTCTGCTCTGGTTAGCAAGTCGGTACGGTCAAACGATTCGATATGAGTGACATAACTTTGTGGCATTTCCGGTATGATGGCATCAGTTTTGATAGCTTTGCATATATTGTCAGCCATTAAAGTAGTGCCGCGGACGTCAGGATGTACAAAGTCGTAAGTCTGATAAACCTTTCCTTCGGTCAATGTGTGAAGATCCACAATTGTTGCGTTGGTTTCCTCTGCTACAATATGTATCATCGGAATCACCTCTTCTCTTACCGTTTTGTCAACAATCGGCATTGTGCTGTTCCACGAAGTGAGCGGCGTACAGATGACAACCTTCACATCTGGATTTATTTCTTTGAAAGAATCGATAAACTCCTTGTAGTCACTGATAAAGTTTTCTTTATTTTTCCAGTTGGAGGGATTGGAGTCGTTGGTTCCGAATTTCACTACAATGATATCCGGAGCGAAAGCCAACGCTTTTTTGTAAGCATCCTGTTCCCAATAAGGTCTGCTGCTTTTTTTGAGAATACTTGACCCTCCATCACCAAAGTTTCTGACGGTATATTCGTCACCGAGACGGCTTCCGAGAATAGACGGATATTTGTCTTCATTCTTCAGAAGAGCGTTGGCCGTGATACTGTTGCCGATACAAGCCACACGTTTTTTTATGATAGGTTCGGACGTGGCTTCGCCATAAATCAACCATTTGCAGAACTGCATGTGACCATCTCCGCAATTCTCTGTTATGCGTAGTCTGAGACGTGTATATGATTTCTCAGTGTTAACGTTGTAGCGAAGGGTGTTATGACTTACAACGAAGTCTTGACTGTTTTCCATATCGAGTTGTTCCCATTTTTGGGTTGCGTAATTGTATCCTTCAAAAATCCATGACTTGGGGTTGCGTTCAAAATTGGCCACACCTGCAACCAAGGCATATCCAGAAGGACGTACAAACGTTGTGGATTCAAATTCAATCCAACCCGTTGAGTGCATGTTGGCACAGTACTTTTTCATTATTGAAGGGTCGATAACGTTTTCTGCTCCTTCGTTTGCAAAACCGGCAAATTCGCCGATGATGGTTCCTCCGTTTGCTGTAATGGGAGTGGTGAGTTGTTCCGGAAATCCATATAACTGCCACTCGCTCAACTCAAGCTCGTTACCTCCATTGTTTTCATTTATGAGTAGTCGATAATATTTGTATGCCTTGATGCTGTTGCGATCGGATGGCATATTGATCTTTACGAGTTTGGTCTCACCGTTATTAGCAAGATTCACATTGTCTTGAGAGTTGATGTCTGTCCATGCAGATTTGTCATTTGAACCCTGTAACTTCCATGCACGGGGAGCATTAGCTATTGTTGCTCCGCTTGATACCGAGTATCCGGTCAGTTTCATCGGTTCATTCATTTCTGCCATGATCCACATGCCTTGTTCGAACGAGCCTAAGATGGCATGTGTTTCCAAATTGTTGTCAACAATGGCTGCGACATCGTTATCTGTCGATGTGGATATTACTGCATTGTCTGTCCAGTCCTGGCTTGCTGCAAAAACGTAATAGTCGTTTTGTTGATAGACTGCTTCTGATGCCTGTGCTTGCGCATGTATACCTCCTGTGATTGAGAGTAGAAGCATTAGGGATTTTAAAATTCTTGTTTGTTTCATTGTTACTATATTTTATTGTTTTGTAAATATTATATAATTACCACCGATATACTTTCCGCTACCAGAGATGCCTCCATCAACAAGTTTCATCTTGATTCGTAGTTTCCCGGCCTTTTCAATTTTGTATGTACCCAAATCTGTTGTTACCATCCTTTCGCTTCCCGATGTTGATTGATTTACGGGTTGACCCAACGCCACCTCCGTGCCGTCTTCTTTTACATAATAGAATTGGGCACTACCTCGGTTTGTCTGTGATAATTTGTAATTAAGCGATATGTTATAGTTTCCGGCAAAAGGAATCGACATATTGTAAACTACATAGTCACCAACCTCGGTCATGATCATTACCGAACTGTAACCATGTTCACTGTCCGGATTGCCGTTGTCAAAACGGTTGACCTTGATGTTTTCATTGGATTTTTCCAACTTATCATGATAGTCCTCAAACTCCAGTCTTATAGGCTTGTTTGAATCGCCAGGGTAGGGCACATCATTATTTATGATCTTGTCGATTGACAGCTGGGCATTGCCGCTTGAGTCAAAAGTCAGGAGACATGACATTGTGGTGTTGTTTCCATATACTATTATCGTACCCGTTGTGTTAGGTTCGCCTTTCGCGGTGACAGTCATATTGCCATTGTTTTTTGTTGACGTAAATGATAGTACGTTCTCATCGGCAAAAACAATCTGCATACCGGAGTTGTCAACCTCTTTTATCAAGAAAGCTTTGGCCGGTGATGTGTTTTCATATAAATTGATTTCCAATCCTTCTTTGTTGAGCTGTTCGCCGGTGAATCGTCCTTTGTAAGCATAAGTGAAGATGCCGGTATCATCTAATGTCACATCTTCCACAATGTAAGTCTTGTCAGGATCGAGCCATCTGAGTGGATAATTTTTAGGCTCCTCGGTCATACTCCTTCCTCCGTTAGTTGCGAAGAGTAAGGCCTCGGTGCTGTTTTCGTTTCGGTACATCCATATATAAGGTCCTGTTGAGGCTTTCCATTCAGAAGCGTTGGCCTTGTCCCAATTTTCACCCAAATAAACAGGACGTATAATTTCATCTGTGATACATATCAATCTTGGGTTCTTCCGCCAACGGTTGAGTTTTCCTATGAGTGCAATGTCGTTTTCTTTCCACTCAGTTGGAAATTTATATGCTTTCACGTTTCTTCCACACAATGTAGCATAAAGCTCGTCCGTTTTTCCCACGGGGTCACCTCCTGAACCTAAATACATAGCGTTTAATGGTAGATGTCCGAAGTATATGCCGAGAGCATCAACCGGCTTGTTGTTGCCAGTGATAGTCATCCATCCGTTGTTTGGCAAATGTATTAATTCCGTCATTCTGTCGGCGGGATTAGGATAAAGGTCAAGTTCGCTCGTCACTTTAAATTCGAAGTCTGGATGTTGATCCACAATCTCATTCATCATGTTTCTTGACAGAACAGCTTTTCTATAAACATTATCACTGGGATGCGAGTATTCGTTTATGTCAAGATTCTGCCAATATTGTGTGAGATCCACGGCTTGATGTGTAAGGGTATAATCTTGAATCATTTTCTCAATCTTCTCTTTCTTTTGTCGAATGATTATGGGATCGGCCAAATCGTTGCCTTTGTTATGACCTCCGCCACTGTTGCTATACCACAATCCAAGTCGGAATCCTGCATCGGTCACCTCTTTTGCAAATGTGGCCATGTTTGGAATTCCCGGAGTGTTTGATTCAATGGGGTCGCGAGATGTACCATTGTCTGTTATCCATTTGCCATCTGTGGTAGAGTTGTTCCAACCGTCATCTATTAATATCATGTCATAACCAGCTTTTTGTGCCAATGGGAATACCGTATTCTTGAAATAGTCTTCTGTGCGATATCCGTTGCGAAACCATTCCCAATCGTTTATCATCATGGTTGTTGTAGTGTTGTGATAATGAAAACGTTTGCGCAGATGTTCCTCCACAGCCATTTTGCCGTTCACGATATCTCCCTGAAATACACTGATATTAACTGCAATGTATTCAAACTCTTCTTTTGGAAACAATACGAGTTGGAACGATTCCGGACAAGTATATACTTTCACTTGGTCAGGTGATTCGGATGCCCATGCCGAAACCGAAGCGTATGGTCTTAATTGATAATAATATGAAGGCGTTTCCTGTTTTCCGAATGTTTCCGGACCATACTGCGTTTTCCAGTTTGTTTCAGGCGCAATATACCATCCATAATTTTCGTCGTAAAGATTGATAAGACATTTTGGCACATCATTCGCATTGTTTGTCATTGATGCTTCATTGATATTTCCAGTTGTGCTTTCCCATTTACTATTGGTTACATAGTGAATGTTGTGAGGCCTGTTCTCCATATCAAGACTTATCACATCGGCTTTCTCAATCACGAGTTTGTGCGTGTCGCTCATGTTTTTGATGAAAGTCTGATATCTCAATCCAGCATGTCCGTTGTATATCTCGAATCTCAATTCCACTTGCATCCTGTCTTTTTCAATCTTGATTTGCAGGATTTTCCCCAATTTCTTATCCGGCAGAGCGGATGACATGATGATGTCATCAATCTTTGACCCCTCAATCTTCCAGTCTTTGTCGTCAGCCGTGTAATAGAATGACTTGGAGGAATATGATGGCAAACAAGACAGATATTGTCCTTTATATCTGAACAAGGAACAGTCATTGCCGTTAAGTTTTATGTTTGTCTCTTTGCTGTACAATTCTTGCAGAGTGATGCCCTTGCCTTTTTCGTATGATACGATAACACGCATGATATCGTTTTCCAAAGTCCATGTTTTCGTATCTTCATGTTCGTTGACAATTATCGTTGATTTGTTGTCACAGTATGTATTTAAAGGAATGCACAACATTAACAACAGTAATAGTGTCTGATATGTTTTTGTGATTTTTTTCATTATTGATGGGATTTTATTTTGTTACGATTAATTTGATGCTTTTGGAGTTGCCGATACGAACGAAGTATAATCCAGGTTGGGTGGGTGCGTTTATCTGCTTTGTATCATTGAGAACAAAAGAGCTCAACAAATGCCCGTTTACATCATATAAGTTTACTTTTTCATTTTCTTGTAAATATGATATGCAGATTTTTTCTCCTGCATGAACCGGATTAGGGCTGATTGAAACTTTATCTGCATTAAGTGTTGATATCTTGTTCGGCGTGTTGTCTATTATCACTTTGTCGTCAATATCCAATTGCTTTTCGTTGATATTGTCTGAAACGTATGAATTTTTTATCATCATCTCTCCGCGTGCATATATTCCCGATCCGTTTGTTGCTGTATTTCCTTTTATAATGCAATTTTCAATAGTTCCGCCTGTGGCATTTACACCTCCGCCGTTGCTCATGGTTTTGTTGGTTTGGTAAGTTTTGCAAACACGCACCTTATTATATTGCCATTTATTGATGCTTAATATCTCATTGCTGTTTAGATTGATGAACATTGCATTGTCTCCGTCTGTCGTAGATGTCCAAAAGGTATTGCCGCTAAGATATTTTTTTCCATGATTTCCTATTGCCTTTTCTATTAATCGGAAAGTTACTCTGGTTTTTGTGTTGCCTGATGTTTCAATTCCTGATATGGTTTGCCATTCTTTCATAGACGGTATGTGCCAATTGCTGGTTCCTCCGGCTTTGTATTCATTGGCTATTTGAACGGCTCTGTCCAATTGATGATTGCAGTTTATGTCTTTTGACGAAATGACACTGATAGTATTATTGTTTTGATCCACATCGAATACAATACCGATGTCGGCCGTAATATAATCGCCAACCGAAGGCATTCCGGCCTTATTGTTTTCGATTATACAATTTTTTATGATGCCGTTCTTGCGAAGTCTCACACCTGCGCCTTCGTTTGCGTTTCCATTACGAATGATAAATCCTTCCAAAGAGGTGGGAGTGTTGAAATTGCTTTCTTGTGTGATGACACGATATAGTGAGCATCCATCAAGTATCGTTGCATTTTCTTTAATTAAGGGAATGCCGGATACATTCAAATTGTCTTTCTCATTGCCTGTATCCACGCTACCTATGACACAGACTCCTTCTTTCAAAAAGAAGCCACCCTCAAACTTGCCCGGTCCTACAAATATAGTATCGCCAGAGCTGGCTTCCTCTATGGCTCGGCTTAGGTCGTCCATTGCATTTAGCCATGAGTCTCCATTCTTGTTTCCGCTGCCATCCTGAATTACATAAAGTCGTTGCGATAGACATGCACAACTATACGTCAGGATGAGAAATAAAAGTAAATGTTTCATGATTTTGTTTTTTTAGTTTATTTGTTTTGTTTCTACTCAATAGATTTCAAGGCAAAATTATATATTAATGAATTTTCTTACTATCAAATTTTGTGACAAATGTGTATGTTTTTGTGTAATGTCGTGTTTTTCCTTCTTATATCGTGATTTATAAAAGTATTCTCGATGTATTATGTTGATTTAATGATTTAAAGGTATTAAAAAATAAAAGCGAGAACACATAGCCTCGAATGTGTTCTCGCTTTTGCGCCTAAATTATATGAGAAATTGTAAATTAGAATCTCAAACCAAATGAACAGTAGAAGTTTCCCATATTGTCAAGTCCTTTGTTTCGCGAATTGATGTAACGGTAGCCCATCTCCACAACCGGGGTGAAACAGTGGGTTTTCTTTCCGCGGAGATACCATGCCAATGAAGCATCGTATGTGGTACGCTTCCAGTCCACGCCACCAACGCTTGTCAATGCTTTCACGCGTAGGTCTAAGGCATGTATGGTTTCTACCTTATTAAGAAATTTCACACCAAGACCACCGCCGAGGCTCTCGCCCGAAAGATAAGTCTTCACATCATCGCTCTTGTACAGCGACTTGTTGCCCTCGTATGCCACGAAGGCGTAAAGGCTCGGCACGATGTCCACGCCCATCTTGAGCGAAACATCCAGCGCGTAGTAAACCTATTTATTCGTTAAATATTTCTTTTATAGTGCGATATGACGTATTTTTGTCGCTTTTCAATCTATCTTTCTCTCTATGCTAAACTGCAGATGAGTTTCTCGGCATCAGGGTCTTTGTCTACCTTGATGTTAACGCCTTCTGCTGGGTCGTTGGCAAGAATGGCTTCGCATATTTCATCTTCGATAAATGTTTGTATGGCACGCTTTAGTGGGCGAGCGCCAAACTGTACATCATAACCTTTTGAAGCTACAAATTGTCGTGCTTCATCGCTTACACTCATGGTGTATCCCATCGTTTCGATGCGTTTTTGCAGCTTTTCAAGTTCCATGCCAACGATGGTGTCGATAGCAGTCTTGTCGAGTTGGTCGAACATGATGATATCGTCTAGACGGTTGAGAAATTCGGGCGCAAACTGCTGACTTAAACTCTTTTGTATAATAGAGCGAGCGTATGCTTTATCGCTTTCGTTTATATCGGCGCCAGAAAAACCTGCTGCTGTAAAGCCAATGCCACGTCCGAAATCTTTGAGCTGTTTGGTTCCTGTGTTTGAGGTCATGATAACAATGGTGTTGCGGAAGTCAACTAGGCGTCCGTTTCCATCTGTTAGTCGGCCTTCATCAAATACCTGCAACAGCAAATTGTAAACGCTGCTATGTGCTTTCTCAATCTCGTCGAGCAGAACGATAGAGTAGGGATGACGGCGCACTTTTTCAGTAAGTTGTCCTCCTTCATCATATCCTACATATCCCGGAGGAGCACCAATGAGGCGCGAGGTGTTAAACTTTTCCGAATATTCGCTCATGTCAACGCGTATAAGGGCGTCTTCTGTTCCAAAAAGTGTTTCTGCAATCTTTTTGGTGAGATAGGTTTTACCTACACCCGTTGGTCCGAGAAACATGAACACGCCAATGGGGCGGTTAGGATCTTTCAGGCCAATACGGTTGCGTTGTATGGCTTTTACCACCTTCGCAATGGCATTGTCTTGTCCTACAACTACATCTTTCAATTGTGGAAGCATGTTTTTCAGACGTGTGCTTTCTTTTTCTGCTACTCGTTTAACGGGTATGCCGCTCATCACTGACACTACATCGGCCACGTCTTCTTCGTTCACCTTCTCTCGGGTGCTCTTGTCGGCGTGTAGCCATTCTTCGTTCATTTTCTTCAGCTCTTCCTCCATATGTGTCTGTTGATCGCGATAGGCGGCGGCTTGCTCATAGTTTTGATTGCCTACGGCTTCGTTCTTCAGAGCCTTAACGTTTTCAATCTCTTTTTCTTTTTCGCGAATATTTTCAGGCACATCGGCATGGCGCAGATGCACTTTAGCACCCACTTCATCCATAGCATCGATGGCTTTGTCGGGGAAGAAACGTTCGGTAATGTAGCGTCCTGTCAGTTTGACACATGCCTTTAAAGCATCGTCGGTATATGTCACATGGTGATAGTCTTCGTATCTATCCTTTATGTTGTGCAAAATTTCTAATGTTTCTTTTTCGCTTGTCGCGTTGACCGTCACTTTTTGGAAACGACGTTCAAGGGCGCCATCTTTTTCTATGCTGTTACGATATTCGTCGAGTGTAGTGGCACCTATACATTGAAATTTGCCGCGCGACAATGCTGGCTTCATAATATTGGCTGCATCCATTGAACCAGGGGCACTGCCTGCTCCGATAATGGTGTGTATCTCGTCAATGAATACAATGATGTCGGGGTTGGCTTCAATTTCTTTCAGCAGAGCCTGTATGCGTTCTTCAAACTGTCCGCGATATTTGGTGCCCGCCACAACGTTTGTCATATTCAAACTTACAATGCGCTTGTTGAACAGCATGGGCGATACGTGTTTCTTGGCTATCAGTTGTGCCAAGCCCTCAACGATGGCGCTCTTTCCTACACCAGGTTCGCCAATAAGAATGGGGTTGTTCTTCTTTCTGCGGCACAATATTTCAATCACACGTTCTATCTCTTTTTCGCGTCCTACAACTGGGTCAAGTACGTCATCGCCAGCCAAACGAGTAAGGTCGGTCGAAAACTTGTCTAATACGGGTGTGCCTGTCGCCCCTTGTTTAGGCGTAGGTTCGCTGGTGTCTGACGAACTATAGTTGTTGCCTTGCGACGGAGTGGCGTTATATTCTTCGTCAGGAATGTCGAGGCCGTTTTGAGGCATATTTGTCTTGTGCTGAAAATTGTTCAGCACATCTTCATAGCTTATATTGTGATGCATTAGTATTTTTTTAGCTCCATTATTCATATTGTCGTGCAGTATGGCCAAAATCAGATGTGTGGGCTCTACCTCTTGTGTGTGTTGGAGGCGAGCTTCTAATACTGCCAAGCGCAAAATATTGTTGGCGTTTTCGTCAAGGGCCAATATGTCGTTGTCTTGTGCGGAAACGTTTTCTTGCGTTTGCGAAAAATGCTCTTGTATCTGTTTTACCAATTCGGCACGAATATCTTCTGCAAGAATGTTCTTCTCGATGAATAGGGGCGATAACGCATTGTTATCGTCGCCGAGGAGACCCAAAAGAATTAGTTCTGGGGTGATAGCACCACAAGCCAGCTTTTGGGCTTCTTGTCTGCTGCAGTCCAATATTTCTGATACTTTGGGTGAAAATTTGTTTGTCATTCTTTTATCCTTGTAACCTATCTATTATGGTGATATAATGTTCAATTAGCAAAAGTTGTGCCATCATTCAATAAGTTATGACACTCTTTTATCATATCGTTTATTTTTAGAGTTTTTTTATTACTGAATATAGGATATACCTCGTTGCACTCTTGCGCACTAATAAGAAAGAATAGTGCCTGTTGCCATTGTTCGCATGCCATGTGGCAAGTTGCCATTTTGAAATAAGCTTCTGCTTTTTCGTTGGGATGACACACGGTGGTAAATGTTTCGTAGGCCGACAGAGCATCAGCATATTGTTTTAATTGTAGAAAGCTTTCTGCCCTACAAAAGTAGTAAACGGCTCGTTCTTGTGGCGCAAAGTATTCAATCTCTTCGGCTGATTGTGCAAAGCAGTTGGCAGCCATTTCGAAGTCGCCTTCGTAATAGCAACATACCCCCATATAAGCAATTGTGCGTTTGCTCAGTGTGTATTTTTTGCTTAATGGCGCAAACAAGAGTAGTGCCTCATGAAATTTTCCGCCTTGAAAATATTGAATGGCTCGTTCTAGTTTCTCCTTGTCGGCAGATTTTGTAGTTGAGGTGGCCAACACAGGTTTTACAGGAACGCACCATAATAATATTGCACAAAGAAGTAGGCATATATAATGACGACTCATCGTGTGTAAAAGTCGATTAGGCGTTGTATGGCTCGTTGGCAGATGGGGCAGAAAATGGGATTGCTGTTGGTGCGCATACGGCAGTCTTGCATACCGCGGTATACTCCTTTCATGCTATATCCTGCGCCTTCATATATGCCTATACGGGTTTCATTCTTCTTGGTGCAAGGTGTGGGCGTGGGGGTGCCTTTTGTTATCATATCTTCCCATTTATTACGAAAATCGTGCAATGTTGTGATGTTGGGTTCCCAAGGTTCTACATCGTGTGGATACATGGGTATGGGTTCTTGCTCATAGGCATATTCGTCGGCCAAACCCGCAAAACTATGTCCAAATTCATGCACTACTACGGGGCAAAATTGTGGGTGGTGTGTCATTGACAGGTTGTATGAATTTAAAATGCCTCCGCCACCATAATTGTCGGTGTTTACCAGTACAATGATGTGCTCGTAGGGGGTGCCTGCTAACCAGTCGTGCATGTCGTTTAAATTCAGCGTCGTGAGATATCGATCGCTGTAGAATGTGTCGAAATGGCTACTTAGTGCCGTGTGGCGCCATATGCCACGTGAGGGCTCGCTCGTGCCACTTTCTGCCGATGGCGCTTTCACCGCTATAACGTTAAACCTATCTTTCATGCTTTTAAATGGCTCGTGGGCAAAGAGGGCTTCGGTTGCTGTTTGTGCGTCTTTGATAAAGGTGGGCATTTCTGCTTCGGTATAACCTTCGGCTAAATAGGCTATATGTATACAACGCGTAGTGTCGGCAGCCTGATGTAATGTGGTATAAGGCGTTATGTTGCTGAAACCAATGTGCTTAATAAGAATATCATTGGGAACCACCATGTGGGTGAAGGAACACATTATCTCGCGTCGGTTGTTTCTTAAATCAACGGTAATGTCAACCGTGTCTTTGGGCATAGGCACAAGAAATACGTTTTGGAAGGCACGCTCAGTGGTTTGCGCCTCATCGTAGGTAAGCCATTCTTGAAAGAGTGTTGAAAACGAGTTGCGATAAATAACCTTTTGAGTGGCATGGTCTTTTACCGTGATTTGTCCGTTCCCTTCAACCGGTAGTTCGCTCATACGTTGACGCTTGCCGTACCATCGGGGCATAAGGTTCAGTTTGTCGATGGCAATATGTTGGGCTTTGGCATTGCCAGAGAAAGAATAGTCAATGCGCAAGGTGCTATCGCGAAATACGTCGTTGAAGGATTGTGCTTCAGCGTGTTGTAAAGTGGCAACGGTTATTGCCAATATAAATATAACAAGTGTTTTGATGTTGTGCATGTGTTTTTTTTGTGTTTTTAATGCTTGTGTAATATATTCTCTTTCAGAAAGAGCTATAACCTATTTCGTTTAATAATAGTTGAATATAGTCGCGCTCCCAGTCGGAGGTATGATATCTTTGGCCTTGGCATAACAGTAGGTCGGCATCAAGCAATACTTCACCTCTTTCGCGTCGTGTCTTGCTGTCGCCACAGGCGTGTTCAATCGTTTTTAGTGTTGCCTCAACAACGTTTGCTTGCATAGCGCAATGTGTTAATGCAATGCAGTTGACAAAATCGTTTTCGTACTGGTTTCCAATAGCCTTTGTAATCATTTTTCGTGAGAAAACAATGTCTGGAAACAGAACTTGTAATTGTTGTTGGGCCTGTTCTATATGCTTGGTGGCCTGTGTATTTGATCCTAATGCGATGATTATTTCCGTCTGATTGATGGCTTTCATCCTGTGAATGATTGAATAATATTATTGCAAACTTACACAAAACTTTTTAAATACACAACAATTCGGGTGTGTATATCAGTTAAAGAGTTGAAAACATATGAAATGAATAAATTACTATTTCTTGTGTGTTATATGTCTTATAATGTGTTCTGTCTTTTTTATAAGATGAATGAATATTTTGGTGAGGCTTGACAGCCAATATCTTCTTTAAAGGAACATAATCCATAATTAGGGGTTCCGTTTTCGGTAGCAGGGCCGATATCTAAAAGAGTGTAGCCTCTTTTGCTGTAGTAATCATATAATAGGGCTGCTAATACATTCATGGTGCGCAGATGAGCATATGCTTTCAAGTCGCCCCAATAAATCACTTGGGCCATTTTGTCGCTTACATCGTATATTTGTGCAGCGGCAACATCAATGCCATCAATTGTTAAGACAAAGAAAGAAGCGTTTACTATCTTAATGGTTCTGATTACATCTTCAATACTCATGCGCAGCGGGTATTGATGCTCGGCTCTGTTTTCGCTAATAATATTGTATGCACGTTCTACATCGTTGGTATTATTGCTGTTCAACTTTGAGAATATGAATGGGTGTTTTAAGGCCTGTCGAAGTTTGTTGCGTGCACTTGAAGAAATGATTGTTTCGTATGCAATATTAGGGTTGAGGGGAAGGTAATAACTGAGATCAACCGTCTCGGCTTGCCCCGCACGGCTCAATACGTTTACCCATTTGGCAAGTTGAGAAGCGTTGTATACTAATGGAGGTAAGGTGATATGTGCTTGTAATCCGCGTTCTGTGGCGTAGGTTTTCAATAATGAAGACGCCGTTTCCATTGCTTCAAGGCGTTGAATGCTATTTGTATTGAAACCGCCGAATGGGGCGGAAAATGGTGATAATAAAATGTTTCCACGTTGTCCAGCTATTATTCCGAAACGCACCTTCGTGTCGGCCATTACAAGATAATGCAATTGTTCTACCTTGTGACGGTTTAGTTCATTGAAAGCAACACTGTTATATATGTGTGGCCCCTTTGAAAACAACTGTGCGTATGTGTCGGCTTCTGTATTTTGAAGTGTGAGCTGGCTGGATGTCTGTATCATTTTTTCTCCGTAATGTGGGGCGTTGTTATATTTTAATAGGGGCGTATTAAATATACCATGGCAACTAACATATTGAATATGTTGTTATATGTGCTTTAAACGCTTGTTCTAATACGTTATTTAAAGGTGTTGATGGTATGTATAATGCGTGTTTGCTCTTCATCCGTAAGTACCTGGCTTATAGGTATTGACAAGATGCACTGATGTATATGCTCTGTGATAGGCAATGACAGTGGCAACCATTCTTTATAACATTGCTGTTTATGAGGTGGTATAGGGTAGTGAACATCTGTTTGTATACCATGAGCAACTAACCATTCGCGTAAAGTATCACGACGTGTGCATAGAATGGGAAACAGATGGAACACATTCTGATCAAGATATGAGTTGGGCAATAACTGTATATTAGGGTTGTCTATTTCTTTGTAATAGCGTTGGGCATGAGCCTGCCGAATGGCGTTTTCTTGCTCAAGGTAGGGCAAGCGTACCCGTAATACAGCGGCCTGTACTTCGTCAATGCGGCTATTAATGCCGATATAATTAAAGACATATTTCTGCTCAGAACCATAGTTGGCTAATGCTCGCACGAGGCGTGCTAATTCAGAGTCATTGGTCGTTATGGCTCCTGCATCTCCTATCGCTCCTAAATTCTTAGTAGGATAAAAACTGTGTGCAGCATCTCCAATACTTCCAGTATGTTTCTTATCATATTTGGTGTCGGAACCGCGATAAATACAGCCGTGAGCTTGTGCATTGTCTTCAACCAAGCGTAGGTTATGTTCTTTACAAATACGGCCAATCGTTTCTGTATAAGCACAGCGTCCGTATAGATGCACAATCATAATGGCACGTGTGCGTGGTGTGATAGCTGCTTCTATCTTTTTGTCGTCAATCTGAAGCGTGGTAATATCAGGCTCTACTAAAATAGGAGTGAGATTGCATCGAGTTATTGCTAAGATAGATGCTATGTATGTGTTGGCAGGTACGATTACCTCGTCGCCATCATGCATAAGTCCCATCTCTTTGTAGGCGCGGAAGATGAGAGTAAGAGCGTCTAAGCCATTGCCACAACCAACACAATATTGCGTGCCAATATATTCGGCATAGGCTTTCTCAAACATTTCTGTTTCATGTCCTCTTAAATACCATCCGCTGTCTATAACGCGTTGTACGGCTTGCGCTATCTCTGTTGCATGAAGAGATGTTATTTTGTGCAAGTCGAGAAAACTGATGTTTTTTTCTTCTTTCATCCTACCTGTTATTGTGTCTGCACCACAGCTTTATATATCTTCAACGTCTATATGTTATTACATATTCTATGTGCTTTCTATGTGTTATTATATTATCGCTATGTTATGTTTTATTTTATAGAGTTTGGATATAATGAATAAAGTCAGGGTATTCGCGTATGTAATCGTCTTCATCATATTCGTCAGAAGCCAATACTAAACAAACTGCTCCTGATGAAAAGTCGTCTAACGTGCGCCACATATTTGTTTCTACAAGCAATCCTTCCCAAGGATGGTTAAGTAGGAACGTACTCTTATTCTTGCCATCGTCTATCGTCACTGTGAATGAACCACTCAGCGCCACAATAAACTCGCGACACTGCTTGTGAGCATGTCCGCCGCGACTTTCACCTCCAGGCACATCATATACCCAATATGCTCTTTTAATGGCAAATGGTAATTGCTTGTGTGCTTCGGCAACGGTAAGGTTTCCGCGAGGGTCAACAATACGTGGTAACGCCACGATTCTACATTTCTTTTCTTCCATGTGATTTAGATGCGTTGTAGAAACTGATGTCATTGAATAAGTACTAACTATGGTTGATGTTATTACCTATAGTGCTATCGACTATAGAATAGCACCATAGGTAAACATATAAAATAGCACTATTTGATGATGGTGGCAGCCAAGCGTTTTGCTTTCTCGCGCAATGGCGTTGTTGGAGCATCGGCATCACCATAGCATAACACTACACCCATGCGACGACCAGGATGTTGTACATGCTTGCCGAAGATGCGCACACGAGTATAGTCTTCGCGTAAGGCATCTATCAGATTGTATGTTGGGTCGTGATCGGCTTCTTCTTTCGCTGAAATAACGGCGCTAGCACCAGCGTGCTCAAGATGTATACCAGCAATGGGTAATCCCATTACAGCACGGAAATGCAACTCAAATTCTGACAGGTTGGTTGTATGTCCTAATGTTACCATACCAGTATCGTGGGGGCGCGGTGATAACTCAGAGAAGATAACCTCGCCCGATTTTGTAAGGAAAAACTCTACGCCCCAAATGCCAGCGCCAGTCAATGCGCGTGTTACTTTTTCTGCCATGTCTTCAGCTTTGCGCAGTTCGTCTTCAGGAATGGCAAAGGGTTGCCAACTTTCTTGATAGTCGCCATTCTTTTGTACATGTCCAATGGGCGGGCAGAATAGGGTGGGGCCATCTTTCTGGGTTACGGTAAGCAAGGTGAACTCGCTATCGAAATGTATAAATTCTTCAATGATAATTTCTTTTACATCGCCACGGCTACCTTCCATCGCCTCATTAAAAGCCTGCTCTAACTGGCCTTCTTCTTTTACGATACTTTGTCCGTGACCCGATGACGACATAAGGGGCTTGATGACACAAGGGAAGCCAATCTCCTTTGCATGAGATTTTAGCTCGTCTAATGTCGTTGCATAAAAATACTTGGCGGTGCGTAGATTTAATTCTTTTGCTGCCAAATCGCGTATGGCTTTTCTGTTCATAGTGTAATTGACGGCTCGTGCGCTGGGCACAACCTGTATGCCTTCTTCTTCAAATTTAAAAAGGCGTTCGGTGCGTATAGCCTCAATTTCAGGTACGATGATATCGGGATGATGACGCTCTACCACGGCATCCAGCGCGTCGCCATCAAGCATGTTAAACACTTCGCTTTCGTCAGCAACCTGCATGGCAGGAGCACATTCGTAGCGGTCGCACGCAATGACGTATTGCCCAGCGCGTTTGGCTGCAATGACAAATTCTTTGCCCAGTTCACCTGAACCTAATAACAGAATCTTTTTCATCTTGTTTCTGGTTTATGTATCAGTTAGAAATAATGATGTTTCTTTTCTTTGTTATGATGTAATAGTATAAAAATCAGTATGTGTCTAATTGATTAACGCGGAAGTCCTAAATTTATTACTTCGCAATCAGACATCTTTGCACCATCAATGGTAAGACGTACCAGTGTGCGTTGTTTATGCCAGCCTTGCATGCCTGCAGCTCCTGGGTTTATGTGTAGCAGGCGTAGGGTTGGGTCATATTGCACTTTGAGAATATGTGAGTGCCCACTGATGAACAGTTGGGGTGGAGATGCGTATAAGGTTGAGCGTATGCTTCGATCATAGTTGCCAGGGTAACCGCCAATGTGCTTGATTAGCACATCAACATCTTCGCATTTAAACCGTAAGATATCTCGATACATAAGACGTAGGTCGCCACCATCACAGTTGCCACACACAGCCCTGAACGTGCGAAACTCTGCCAAGCGTTCTGCCAGTTCGGTAGAGCCAATGTCGCCAGCGTGCCATATCTCGTCACACGACTCAAAGTAGTGTAGATACTTATCGTCCCAATAACTGTGTGTGTCACTTATGATGCCTATACGTTTCATTCCATTTGTTTTTTAAACTTTTTCATATATACCATCATAATCCATGCGGCAATTAGGGCTGCGATCAAATCGCTTCCAGGCATTGCTAACCATACTCCGTCAATCTTGAATAGGGGAGGCAGAATGACCAATAGGGGTAGAAGAACCAATAGTTGGCGTGATAATGAGAGGAAAATACTGATCTTTGCTTTCCCAATACTTTGGAAGAAGGTAGATATCACCATTTGGTATCCCACAACAGGAAACATTATCATGATATAGCGTATGCCTTTAGCCGACATGCTAATGAGCGTAGCATCTGTAGTAAAAAGACGAGCACAGAGTTGGGGGATAGTCATGGCAATGACAAATCCTGTTGACATTACTATTGTGGCTGCTATGATGGAATATTTTAACACACGAAGCATACGATCATATTGTCGCGAGCCAAAATTATAACCAGCAATAGGTTGCATGCCTTGGTTTACGCCCATGTTAATCATTACGAAGATGAAGGCTACTTTGTTAGCAATGCCATAAGCACCGACAGCCATGTCGCCTCCATACATTAACATACGGTTATTGATGAAAATAACAACTATACATGCACAAACATTCATACAGAATGGCGATAAACCCACAGCAATAATGTTTCGAATGATATAGCCTACCGGACGGAATGTTCCGCGTTTAAAATGCAATAGTTCGCGTTCATTTGAAAATATCTTAAGCTGCCACGCTAAAGCAATGCATTGTGCTAAAATGGTGGCATAGGCAGCACCCTGTATGCCCATGTTGAAAGTCCAGATAAACAACGGGTCGAGCACCGTGTTTAGTATCACTGTAAAGATGGTGGCATACATGGCATGGTGTGGCTTACCAGCAGCCCTAAGCACAGCATTCAAACCGAAATACATATGGGTAATGACATTGCCTAAAAGTATTACAAACATATAGTCGCGTGCATAAGGTAATGTCTGTTCACTGGCGCCAAAGAATTTCAGTATAGGATCTAGCAACAACAAGATAATAAGCCCTACTGACAAGCCTGTTATCAGGTTTAACGTCATGGTGTTACCTAATATGTGCTGTGCTGTTTTATAATCTTTTTGTCCTAATTTTACACTAATGAACGTCGAGGCACCTACGCCAACTGCGGCACCGAAAGCGGCCGATAAATTCATAAGAGGGAAAGTAATGGCTAAGCCAGATATAGCCATAGGACCTACTCCCTGTCCAATGAAAATGCTATCTACCATGTTATATAGCGATGAGGCTGTCATGGCAATGATGGCAGGAATGGCATATTGCATAAGCAGTTCGCCAATAGGTCGTGTGCCCAGTCGCAGGGCCGCTTGTTTGTTATCACTCATACGTGTGTTCTCTTTGCGTAAAATCAGTTGCAAAGTTACAAAAAATAGCCGACAATGAATTATTTTTCTTCGTGTTTGCCTATAAAAAGGTATTTATTCTTTTGTCAAGGTATTAAGACGAGCGATGTATTTACCTAAGATGTCGAACTCGATGTTTACCACATCGCCTTCTTTAATATAGCCAAAGTTTGTGTTATCATGGGTGTAAGGAATGATAGCTACGCTGAAAGTATCGGCAGTAGGATTGCATACGGTGAGCGAAACACCATTTACGGTAACTGAACCTTTATCAACGGTGAAATAGCCGCGGCTGGCCATCTCTTTATCAAACTTATATTTGAAGGTATAATAAGTTGAACCTTGTGCGTCGGCTACTGCTGTACATACTGCTGTTTCGTCTACATGTCCTTGAACGATATGGCCATCAAGACGTCCGTTCATAATCATTGAGCGCTCAACATTAACCTTGTCGCCTACTTTCAGTAAACCCAGATTAGAACGATCAAGCGTTTCTTTCATTGCTGTTACGGTGTAGGTGTCGTTGGCTTTACGTACAACGGTTAAGCATACACCATTATGTGCAACGCTTTGATCTATTGTTAATTGTGATGTGAATGAACAACTCAAGGTGAGGTCGATATTCTCTTGATCTTTTTTGATAGCAACAACAGTAGCCATCTCTTCTATAATTCCAGAAAACATAAAGTATAGATTAAATATGAAATGTATAATATAATAAGGAAAAGGAAAAAGGGGATTGTGCGATGATGTGATGAAACTCCGACTAATGTAAGATTTGAGCGCCCCCCGTCTTTGTAATCCACCGGCTTTGCAGCTTAGCTCTAAAAGAGTTTATATGGCCCGCCATTGACAAAAGTAGCTGTCTCGGTTTCGATTTTTAAATTGATGAGTATCCCGATCGAATCGGCACAATCCCCAAAACATTTCTCCTTTCAGTTTTGTTAGTGCAAAGTTACTGCTTTATTGCCAAATTTCCAAATGTTGGCTCCTACTTTTTCGTTACCTTTTAGTAAGTTTTACATTCGCTTTATGCGTTTTCAATATCTTCAGCTGTGCGCTCTAATATGGCAGCTGCTAACCCATCAGCGGTTTGAATGATTGACACTAAAGGATATAGCGCACGTGCTGTGTCATAGCATCGTTCATCTTCATAACTGTTCATGTTAATGCCCCATGCGCCCATGTGCCAGCGTATTGCTAACATCTCATCATCAGATAAGTCGAGACCACTACACAGTAGCAGAATAACCGACTTTTCTCCATGTCCCATAGGAAAATCTTTGTAGCTCACTTTATAACCTTCGCAGTCTTCCCATTGTCCTAATGCGTTCTTACGCTTTTTTACAGAACGTTTGTAAATATCGCTCTTACAAACATCGTGTAAAAGGCTGGCAATGATAATGCTGTCGCGTTTTACCTCTGTAGCGAGTGAGGGCTCAAGAGGTTTCATTCCCTCCCAAATGGCTAAGGCTGCTTTGCATGTGTTGATAGAGTGCAATACCAAACCGCCTTCTACGTTCAGATGATGCCCTGCCGATGCAGGAGCGGTGAAAAAGCCCAATTCTTCAATGTCAGTGATAACATCTTCTATGCCATCACGTTTGGTTGAACGCAGCAATTCAAGAAATTCTTCTTTGTTTGCTTTAATATCTACTTTCATTGTATGTCAAATAATATTGTTTAAATATTTGTTTCTATTCGTTTCTCGCTTCTTCTTCGTAGTATTTGTCAAACTCATTGTGTAGCCGTTTTACATCATTAGCAATGGCTCTTATTTCTCTTAAGTTTTCTTCGTTGGGTGAGTGTTGAATCCATAGTTTAATGTATCCATGCTCAGAATATTTATTATCAATATGGCTAGCAAAGCGCTTCCAGTGTTCTTCTTTCGACATTTCTGGATAGTGGCTTAGGCCGTATTGCACAGTGCGACGAAATACAGTAGAAGGGGTGAGGTCGCGATCGGCTTCGGCTACAATCTTTCCGTAGATGCTTCGTGGCGCATGCGAGGCTGATGCTCGATGGTCTTCTACAGCTTCGCGCATGATTTTTATTTGGTCAGGACTAAACCATCGTCGCAGGCGCACATCGGTGGCAATAATTTTTCCGCTCGTTAGGTGGTGTATGGCGCGTGGCCCTTCCAGTCCTAAGTCGTGATAGGCTGCAATGACGTAGCACATATCCAAATTGGCACCAATGCGTCGAGCCAATGTTATTGAGCGTGTAATAACACTGTTTGCATGTGAAAGGTTGTGAGCCTTGTCGAAGGCAGCATACTTGGGCAGAATGTTCTGCTCAATAAATTCCATGATGTCGAGAGCGACGTTATTGTTGGGCATAATGAAGATTATTCGCTAAAAGTATAAAGTGATTTGCAAATTTAGTGATTTATGGCTAATTTTGCAAGTAGAAAGGTTATTTTTATACACTGATAACGATATGAATGAAAAAGATGTTGCTGTCAATTCGTTGAAGGCATGGGTATTGGCTGCCCGCCCTAAAACATTAACTAGTGCTGCGGTGCCTGTACTGTTAGGTATAGCACTGGCTCGTGGTTGTATGTATGAGATAAAGGTTTTGCCCGCTGTTTTATGTATGCTGTTTGCCTTTTTAATGCAGATTGACGCCAATTTAGTGAACGATTATTTTGATTTTATGCGGGGTAATGACGATGAAACACGTCTTGGCCCAAAGCGAGCCTGTGCGCAAGGCTGGGTAACCTGTAGCGCCATGCGTACAGGCATTGGCATCACTACCTTGTTAGCTTGTGCCTGTGGTTTGCCGCTTTGTTGGTACGGAGGTTGGTCTATGCTTCTTGTAGGCTTTTGCTGTGTAGTGTTCTGTTTCCTTTACACCACCACCTTTTCATATATAGGTATGGGTGATGTGTTGGTGCTCGTGTTTTTTGGTCTTGTTCCCGTTTGTTTTACCTATTATCTGGTGAGCCCATTTCCTTTCGATACCTTTTTGCCTGAGGTGTTGGTGGTAGCTGTTGCATGTGGCCTTGTGGTTGATGCCCTTTTAATTGTAAACAATTATCGCGACATAGATAATGATACACGTGCAGGCAAAGTAACATTAGTGGTACGACTGGGAAAGAAAGCGTCGCTACAATTGTATCTCTTTTTAGGAATAATAGCCGTATTACTAATCTTTTTAGTTGAACTAGCGGCTTACTATGTATGTGGCGTTTCACATTATATGGCCGCAGTTTTATCAGCGTTTTATCTTATTCCTCATCTGTTTACCTGGCGTAAGATGAAACGCATTGGCGCTGGGCGAAAACTTAATGAAGTGTTAGGAGATACGGCTCGCAATATCCTTATTTTTGGCTTGCTTACCTCTTTGGGCCTGTTGCTATAATTTTTTGTTATGACAATTCGTAGATAAAGACTTATTAATAATGAAATAGTAAAAAATCGGCCATGTGTTGTTCTTACACATGGCCGATTTTATGTTAGTTATAGAAGTTCCAACTTACGCCGAAACGGAATATACGTTGGTTTAAAGGGTAGTGGGGGGTGAAGAAATAATCGCGCGAACCGCTACCTGCATTTACGTGGCTCATCATTACAAAGAAGCGTGTTTGTTTCAAATGAAAATTGGCGTAAACGTTAACAACAGGATATTCGCCTACCTTTGTGCGGTTGTCGCCAGTTTGCACTGCGTATTGTCCTAAAGCAGGACTATAGTCGGGCGCGTAATATTTTGTGAAGAAGCGGCCATCAGCACCAAAATCACATTTAAGCACACGGGCAATCTTGAAACGTAAATACAGATTAGTGTAGATGTTCAAATCAGGAACAGGCAACACATCATTATCAGTTGATTTCTGATAGGTGATCATGTTTTCCCAATTCAGTGGTCCCAACTTAAAATTCTGTCCTAATGCCAATGTGATGAGGCTTAACGAGCCGCCTTTCTGTCTCACGTCTATGGTGTTGCCAGTACGCTTGTCATCGGCTATGTTATATCCCATTGCCATGTAGGTGTAGTTTTGTATTTCGTCTACCGCTACGCGCAAGGTGGTTTTTGTCTTGCTATAATGGAACTGTCCTTCTATACGTGAGTGTAGTATTTTGTCCAAATTATCATTGTCCCACCAAAAATGCCGAGCATGGTAATGTCTGTAATAAAAGGTGGGGTTCGTGCGCTTAAAGAAACCACGTGCCATTAGCGTTACCGTGTCGCCCCATAACGGGAAATTAACGTCGGCCGTTGCGTCAATCTTTAGTTGGCCAGCATCTTCACCTACTAACCATGTTTCAGCAGTAACATCATAATGTAATGTTTTACCAGCGGTTTTGCTCAGCTGTCCACCTATGCTTACGTTATGTTCTGTGTATGATGTTTCGGTGCCATCAAGAGCTGGTAATGAGAAATGGCGTAACTCAGACGTCGCAAACGCTTTTAATCCTGCTTTTGCCCATTTGTTAAATCCTTCAAGAAGCGAGATGGCAAAGGTGTTTGACAGATGTACATATTTAGTCTTATCGTAAATAGAGTCGCCTCCCCATGGGCCTACTTTGTAATCGTTAGCATAGAAATCGGTAGGCGACTGATATGCTTGGTAGATACGTTTATAGTTGTCAAACTTCAGCGTATGTATAAAGCTTGTAACAGGCACATATTCAGTTTTCATCCATGCTGTGTCGGCTTGCTCTTTTTTTTGCGTAGCCAGAAGGCTGTCGCTCATTTGCTTGTCGGTTACCGCAATTCGATCGCCCGAAACTTTGTTGATGTTCTGAGGCTCATCGCCCACTACTTTAGCATTGTCAGGACGTCCGCTATAGGTTTGTTCATTTAAACCCTTATTGGTTATTCCAGGCAATTTGGCGTTTTTAATACGCTCATAGTTATCTGTTTCGTTTTCTTGTTCCTCTCGTTTTTTGCGAGCATCGTTTTCTCGTTTCGACTCAATGGCAAATTTACGTGCTTTAATCTCCTCTTCCGTCATCTTTACCTTGCGGTTGAAGCCTACATTGTATCGTTGCGTAAAAAAGATGTGCTGGTTGTCGTTGCGGTTCCAATTTTGTTCCAGTACGGTTGGAATTTCGTTCGATAAGAAATCGTCGTCAAAACTCTCGGGATGTGTTATATAATAGTCGTTAGTGATACCACCGTTTTCTGTCACCTTCTGATGATTGGTCGACATGAGCACGTGTGCTTGGTATCGATCACCTAGATATGACCCATACATGGTGTAATTGAAGTGTGATGTGCTTTGGTTTTGATAGAAACCGCGCCCGTAAATATAGTCGAAATTAAATCCTACGCCCAATCGCTTTCCTGAATTGACGCCGAATTTTGCAGTGAGATGATCCTCACCATTGGTTCTGTTACCACAGGTGTTATAATTCAGATTGGTGAATGGCGAAAGGGTGTTGGTGAAATGGAACGTGTCGACAGGTTTTACGAAGAAGTCGTAGGGGTGGGTAAAGATAAACTGTCCATCTTCATTGCGATCGATAAATATACGGCTGATGCGTGGCGAACCTACATTTCCTAAGGTGTTATATTCGCCATACTTTCCTGTTGTGAAGATGCTGTTCATGTACATATGCGACAACGTGTCAGGTTCAGCTTTTCGTATATCGCCAAACTTGCTGTCAACAGTCCATACTTTCAGTCCTTTCGGAATTTCTTTGTCGGTACCTAACGAGTCGACATTTTGACGAGATGAACGCTGTCTAAAGTTGCCATTATCGTCCATCTCGTTATAGTTATCATAATTACCTATTTGCGCCCATCCTATGAATGGGAGCATGGCAAAAAACATAATAAGGGTTACGTGTCTTTTCATCAACGCATAAAACGTAGGCAGCACTCTACTACTTTAAAGAGCATTGCACAGATAATTATTATTGTACCAATCAATTGACCTGCAAAAGTATATGTTAGCATACCGACAATGGCGCCTAACATAAAAATGATGTTAAGCCAATTGCGTAAGCGCAAGAAGCGTTTCTGAGGTTGTGTCTCGCCTCTATGGCGACGAGGGATACTCGTGCTTTCGTTCTCTTGTTCTGTTTGAGGCGTTATGTTGACATTTTGTTTTGTGATGTCGTTGTCTTGAGTTGTCATTTTCTTTTTCTTTATTTATTGTCTTTCTCTATGTTTTGCTTGATGAAAGCAAATATTTCTTTTACGCGATCAATCGTGGCACGACGAAATTTTGCCGACATGGGCAACAACTTCGTTCCCTTTTTATTTACGGCGTTTTTATCGGTTATCCATTCTTCAGCACTCACGCGCATGGCCGTGGGGCGATCTTCTTCATACAGATACGAGATGTGTTCTAATGTAAGATGAAGATGACCTTCGGTACACTTTGCTATGATTGTATAGTTGAATTTAGATCTGTCAAGACAGATGAGGTTTTGCTTGAACGTAAGCCACTCAGTGTATTGACCAGCAATACCTTTATCTTCTTTATTAACCAATACAATGCCGCCTTTAATCCAACATTCGTCTTTCGTCAGCGAGTCGAGTGCAGTATAGGTGCAATCATACATTTGTTGTGCCGTGTATCCAGGCTTCTCAATGTCGAGTTTGAATACAACATCGCCTTTCTCGTCTTGCGGAACAACACCAGGAAGCAGATATTCATAATCTTTCATGTCAGGAGTAAGGGTGCCCTTTTTCTTGGTTTCACCAGCTTTTTCCTTTTTCTCATTCTTTTCTTTTTTAGCTATATTCTCTGCCTGTTGTTTTGTATTAGTGGGCAACTCCCAACCGGTTTGTGCACCAGCTGTAACGGGGAGTATAGCGAAGATGATTGCAATAATCGATTTTGTCATAATTAAGTGTGTATAATGCTACTTTGTTCTGCAAAATTAATAAAATATGTGCGAATACCTATTGTTTCGTCTTTATTTAACTTTTTCACACATTCGCCACAATCTGCGACCTTGTATGTTTATGTTATTTTTGTTCTAACAATTGCTGTAAGCGTATAATCTCGTCTCGATACTGGGCTGCTTGCAAGAAATCAAGGTTTTTGGCCGCTTCTTTCATCATTTGCGTGGTGGCTTCAATGCTCTTTTCTAATTGCTGCTTGCTCATTCTAACCACAATTGGGTCGGCCACCATGCGTGTGCTATCGTCTTCAATATATGGCTTGTAAACCTTTGGCTTTAATTTAGTTGTGCTTGTTGTTTGAATGTCTTGTTTAATATTGTTTATCTCGTTTGTTGTCGTTGCTAACGACTCTTTTATGCTCTTCTTAATCTGCTTAGGAACAATATGGTGCTCTTCGTTATATTTAAGCTGTATCATACGTCGACGCGCTGTTTCATCAATCGTCTTTTGCATACTATCGGTTATATTGTCGGCATACATAATAACCTTTCCGTTCACGTTTCGAGCAGCACGTCCCGCAGTCTGCGTTAATGCACGATGGCTGCGTAAGAAGCCTTCTTTATCGGCATCAAGAATGGCTACCAGTGATACTTCAGGAAGGTCAAGACCCTCTCGTAGCAAGTTTACGCCCACTAATACATCAAAGTTTCCTGCGCGTAGGTCATTTAATATTTTTACGCGATCAAGCGTTGCTACATCGCTATGTATGTAGCTTGCTTTGACACCGTGATTTAATAAATATTCAGTCAGTTCTTCTGCCATACGTTTAGTAAGTGTTGTTACCAATACGCGTTCGTCTCGGTTACAGCGTGTAAGAATTTCGTCCATCAGGTCGTCAATTTGGTTCTCGCTTGGTCTGACATCGATTTCAGGGTCAAGTAGTCCTGTTGGTCGAATAACTTGTTCTACCACAACGCCTTCGGCTTGTTGTAGTTCGAAGTCGGCAGGTGTGGCCGAAACATATATAATTTGGTTTACCATGTCCATAAATTCCTCAAATTTCAGAGGACGGTTGTCAAAGGCTGCCGGTAGGCGGAAACCATATTCTACCAGGTTTTGCTTTCTTGCTCTGTCGCCTCCATACATGGCACTGATTTGTGGCACACTAACATGGCTTTCATCAATAATCATGAGATAATCTTTAGGGAAGAAGTCAAGCAAACAGTAGGGGCGCTGACCTGGTTCTCGTCCGTCAAAGTAGCGTGAATAGTTTTCTATACCGCTGCAATGTCCTAATTCTTTTATCATCTCCATGTCATATTCAACCCTTTCTTTAATGCGCTGAGCTTTAATGTGGTCGCCCAGTTCGTTAAAGTAATCAATTTGCTTTGTTAGGTCGTCTTGAATGAGTCGAATAGCCGTTTCAGTTTGCTCCTTTGAGGTAACAAAAAGGTTGGCTGGATATATTTGATAGTCGTCAAACTGAGCTAATCTATGAAAGGTCTCACTGTCTAACTCTTCAATGCTGTCTATTTCGTCATCCCACCACGAAATGCGCAGAATATTGTCGCTGTATGCCATCGCCACGTCTACAGTATCGCCTTTTACACGGAAGAAACCACGCTTCAATTCAATATCATTGCGCACATACAGTGCATCAACCAGTTGTCGAAGAAACGTATTGCGGTCGATGTTTTGTCCTCGTTTTATACTGATAATGCTGTTGGCCATGGCAGTAGGTCCCCCCATGCCGTAGATACATGATACCGACGATACCACCACCACATCGTTGCGTCCTGATAGCAAAGCACTAACGGCAGCCAGTCGTAGCTTGTCAATATCTTCGTTAATGGCAAGGTCCTTTTCTATATAGGTATCGGTGGTAGGCAGATAGGCCTCGGGTTGATAATAATCGTAGTATGATACGTAATATTCGACTGCGTTGTTGGGGAAGAAACTTCTCATCTCTTCATAAAGCTGTGCCGCCAACGTTTTGTTGTGGCTGAGGATGAGAGTGGGGCGGTTGATGTTTTTAATGACATTGGCCATTGTAAAAGTCTTACCCGAACCCGTTACACCCAACAATACCTGTGCAGGATCACCATTCTTGATGCCTGAGGTCAACTGCGCAATGGCTTCAGGTTGGTCGCCAGTGGGCGAAAAAGCAGATACTAAGTCAAATTTCATAACATTTATTATCTTTGCAAGCTACAAAAATAGTAAAAAAGCTTTGATTATACAATATATTCGCTATTTTTTGTGAAAAATGAAAAGCAATGCTTTGCAAATAAAAGAATTATAGTTAATTTTGCATCTCAAAATCATGAATATGAAAAAATATTTCCCTATCATAATGCTATCAGCCATGTTGCTGACAGGTTGCGCAAACGAGTTTAATCAGGTATATAAGACCTCTGATTATAGCTATAAATATGAATATGCTAAAGAGTGCTTTGCCAAAGGAAAGAACTCGCGCGCCACAACTTTGCTGCAAGACTTGGTGACATTGCAGAAGGGAACCGACAACGCTCAAGAAAGTTTGTATATGTTGGCTATGGCACAGTATAACGGACACGATTATGAAAGTGCTGCTACCACCTTTAAAAAATATTATACCAGCTATCCGAAAGGCGTTTATGCCGAGATGGCCGAGTTTTATGTAGGCCAAAGCCTTTATATGTCAACTCCCGAGCCTCGCTTGGATCAGACGCGTACTGTAGCTGCCGTGGCTGCTTTTCAAGAGTATCTTGACATTTTTCCCGATGCTCAATATAAGCAAACTGCTCAGAAACGTCTTTTCGAACTTCAAGACAAATTAGTGCAGAAAGAGCTTTATTCGGCTCAGCTTTACTATGATTTGGGTCAATATTTTGGCAATTGTACCAGTGGCGGCAATAACTATGAGGCATGTATCATCACTGCTCAAAATGCATTGAAAGACTATCCCTACACTTCTCTTCGCGAAAAGTTTGCCATTTTGGTGATGAAAAGCAAGTATGAGTTGGCACAGCAAAGTATTGAAGAAAAACGTTTAGAACGTTTTCAAGATGCTGAAGACGAGTGCTACGGTTTCTTGAACGAGTATCCCGACTCGAAAGAAAAGACCACTGCTGAGAAGTTTATCAACCGTTGTAAGCAAGTGACAAAAGATTAAGCAATAAATAAATTGTTTCGAAACAAAGATTAATATTTAAATATTTCTATGGATTACAAAAAATCAAAGGCACCAGTAAACACTGTCACACGTAATATTATGGATCTGTGTGACGAAACTGGAAACATCTACGAGAGTGTTGCAATTATATCAAAGCGCGCTAACCAGATTTCAGTAGAAATAAAGCAAGACCTTAATAAGAAGCTCGCCGAGTTTGCTTCATACAACGATTCGTTGGAAGAAGTGTTTGAGAACCGTGAGCAGATTGAAATCTCTCGTTACTACGAGAAATTGCCAAAGCCCACACTTATCGCCACACAAGAGTTTGTTGATGGTAATATCTACTATCGCGACCCTTCTAAAGAGGCAAAAGAAAATAATTTTGATCAGCTATGATACAGCGCAAGCAAACAGTATTCCTGATTATTGCCTTGCTCTTTACAGTGGCATGTTTGTGTATGCCCATAGGAGTGCTCTCTTATGATAAGATGGGTGGCGATGCCGTTATTTACAATCTGTGGGTAGCTGCTGAAACAGGAAAAATGTTCACTGTTTGGCCTCTTTTCGCTATTTTGCTGCTTTCATGTCCATTAAATGTGTTCACCGTGTTTTCATATCACAACCGTAAGTTGCAAAGCAAGTTGTGTGTGGTTAATGCGGTGCTCATGTTGGTATGGGCTGTGGTAATGGCTGTCTATTCGCAATCTCTTGCCACCGACGCCACTTTCCGCGTATCAATAGCTGCTGCTTTCCCCATTGTGGCATTGATATTGTATATGATGGCTAAGCATGGAGTGGATGCTGATGAGCGCCTTGTACGTGCTGCCGACCGTATACGTTAAGGTCGTTACGCTCTGATTTTTTTAAAAGAAAATATGAAGAAGGTTGCCCCAATATCTATTAGGGCAACCTTTTTTGTGCCTTCTGTTTTCATTAAGCAAAAATGCATAAATATACATAAATGGAACAACGTTGTAAAAGGCGGCAAATTACAATCTGAAAGCCTTGTTTTCACGTTGTGAAACCCATGGTTTCAGGGGCTGAACTCAATGCTTTTACAGCCTGAAACCCATGCTTTCTCATATCAGGGGTATCACCTTTGAAAACTGTAAGCAAAAGACGGTGCTTTGCTTTTAATTTGTTAGATATTTTAAAAAATATTATGTTAACAAGGTTTAATGCAGTGTCTGCATAAATATTCACCGTTATGCATATTTATGCAAAACATTGTATAAATATACAGTTCGTAATGTGTTTGTATGCGAAACATTTGCGTATCTCAGAAAAAAATGCGAATATTGCATTAATAACCGAATTTGATAATTACTCAAGATAAAACAAATGAAAATAGTGTTTATAGGAGCTGGCAATTTGGCAACTCATGTTTCGCAAGCCCTTCATAAGGCTGGGCACGAGGTGGTGCAAGTGTATAGTCGCACCTATGAGTCGGCTTCATGTTTAGCAACGCTGCTTGGCGCTCAGCCTGTTACCGATTTGTCGCTGCTTCGACGCGATGCACATCTTTACATTATGTCGGTAAAAGACGATGCGTTACCTATACTGGCCAATCAGCTACCTCAGTTGGCCCCCGAAGCCGTAGTGGTGCATACTGCTGGCAGTGTGCCTATGGGTGTGCTTGAAGGCACAGCTTCGCATTATGGAGTGTTGTATCCCATGCAAAGCTTTTCGAAAGCACGTAAGCTCAGTATGAAACATGTACCGTTTTATGTAGAGGCCAGCGACCAACAAACCATTGATATGCTTTTAACGGTGGCTCACAGTATGTCTGATACCGTACGTGTGCTATCAAGCGCTAACCGTCGTTATCTTCATCTTGCGGCCGTTTTTGCAAGCAATTTTACCAATTATTGTTATACCGTGGCGGGCACTGTGATGGCACAATGTCAGTTGCCATTCACCGATTTACTTCCTCTAATCGATGAAACTGCTGCTAAGGTACACGATCTGTCGCCGCGTGATGCCCAAACAGGTCCTGCGGTGCGTTATGATCAAAGTGTAATGTGTCGACATCTTGAATTGCTCAATCAATTGCCTGAGGCCAAAGCTCTGTATGAGTTGGCTTCGGCAGGAATTCATCATGAACATTTAAAAAAATAAATATGATAAACTACGATTTAAAAAAAATAAAAGCTCTTGTCTTTGATGTTGATGGCGTGCTCTCGTCTTCTACCATAGTTTTATCATCTACGGGCGAGCCTCTTCGCACTATTAATATAAAAGATGGCTATGCCATACAGCTGGCCGTGAAGCGCGGTTTGCATGTGGCCATTATCACAGGTGGCAACACTGAGGCTGTGCGCAAACGCTATGAAGGTTTGGGCGTAACTGATCTGTATATGGGCAGTAACATTAAATTGATGGCGTATGACGACTTTAAACAGAAATACGGCTTGAATGATAATGAGGTGCTGTATATGGGCGATGATATACCTGACCTTGAGGTGTTGTCGAGGGTAGGGTGCTCATGTTGTCCTGCCGATGCCTGTCCTGATGTTAAGCAGGCGTGCCTGTATGTAAGCAACTGTAACGGAGGTTACGGTTGTGGCCGCGATGTGGTGGAGCAGGTGCTACGTGCTCAGGATAAATGGTTGGGTGATAAAACAGCCTTCGGATGGTAATATCTGAGAACTTATTTATATTGTTTATTTAACGGATAACGAGCAAAATGAAATCTTATCAAATTATATTGGCCAGCCAGTCGCCTCGTCGACGCGAATTGTTGGCTGGCCTTGGGCTTGACTTTACTGCAACGGTTGTTTCGGGAGTTGATGAAACATATCCCGATAACCTGCCGGCTGCTGTTGTACCCGAATATATTGCACAAAAGAAAGCTACGGGCTATGCGGTAAAAGATAACGAACTGCTAATAACGGCCGATACGCTGGTTCGAGCCGACACCGAAATATTGGGTAAGCCTAAAAATGCTGACGAGGCACGCCGAATGTTGCAACTGTTAAGCGGACGAAGCCATCAGGTAACAACAGGCGTTTGTATGAAGACGGTTAGCAAAGAGGTGCATTTCTCGGTAACCACCGAGGTTACTTTCAAAAGGTTAACAAACGACGAAATTGATTATTATGTCATGCGTTACAAGCCCTTTGATAAGGCTGGCGCTTATGGTATACAAGAGTGGATAGGATATATTGGCGTGACATCGCTTCACGGTAGCTATTACAATGTAATGGGATTGCCTGTACAACGCATCTATCAAGAGTTAATAAACACCTTTGGTGTGAAATTTGAAGTCGGCCAGGCTTAACCGCTGTTATAGCAGAATGAAAACCGTGCGCAAAGTTAGCTTTTTAGATACTTTTTAATATTATTTAGACCGTATTTTTCACTACTCTCTTATTAATATTGTAACTTTGCGTAAAATTTAAATTTGAACATATATTATGGCAGAATCTATTGATATCCGCGAGCTGAATGTGCGGATTGAGCAACAGAGCGCGTTTGTTACAAATCTTGTGACAGGTATGAACCGCGTGATTGTAGGACAGAAACATCTTATTGATTCACTTCTTATTTCTTTGCTCAGCGATGGACACATCTTGCTTGAAGGTGTGCCTGGCTTGGCAAAGACACTTGCTATAAAAACATTGGCACAACTGATTGACGCCGATTACAGCCGTATACAGTTTACCCCCGACTTGCTGCCTGCCGACGTGATAGGTACGCTTATTTATTCGCAGAAGGATAATAACTTTCAAGTAAAGAAGGGTCCTGTGTTTGCTAACTTTGTGCTGGCTGATGAGATTAACCGTGCGCCCGCTAAGGTGCAGAGCGCATTGCTCGAGGCTATGCAGGAGCATCAGGTTACCATCGGCGATAATACCTATCTGTTGCCCACACCCTTCTTGGTGATGGCAACACAGAACCCAATCGAGCAAGAAGGTACCTATCAGTTGCCTGAAGCACAGGTCGACCGTTTCATGCTGAAGGTTATTATCGATTATCCTACACTTGAAGAAGAAAAACTGATTATTCGTGAAAACATCAGCGGTAGCATGCCAAAGGTTACACCAGTTACCACAGCGAAAGAAATTCTTGATGCTCGCCAGGTGGTAAATCAGGTCTATATTGACGAGAAAATTGAACAGTATATTGCCGACATCGTTTTCGCCTCACGTTATCCCGAGCGTTATGGTATGCCCGAACTGAAAGATATGATTACCTTTGGCGGTTCACCACGTGCCAGTATCAATTTGGCAAAGGCTGCTCGCGCCTATGCCTTTATCAAGCACAGAGGTTATGTAGTGCCAGAAGATGTACGTGCGGTGGCTCACGATGTAATGCGTCACCGTATTGGCTTGTCGTATGAGGCCGAGGCAAGCAATGTGACGAGCGAAGAGATTGTGTCGAAGATTATCAATAAGGTAGAAGTGCCCTAAAGGGTTACAAGACAATGGTTGAAACATCTGAACTGTTAAAAAAGGTCAGGAAGATTGAAATCAAAACGCGCGGACTGAGCCAAAACATCTTTGCTGGTCAATATCATTCAGCCTTTAAAGGCCGTGGTATGGCTTTCGCTGAGGTGCGCGAGTATCAGTTTGGCGATGATGTGCGCGATATCGACTGGAATGTCACGGCTCGATTTCAGCATCCTTATGTGAAGGTGTTTGAAGAGGAACGCGAACTGACGGTAATGTTGCTCATTGATGTGTCTGGGTCGCTCAATTTCGGCACGGCACGCCAACTTAAATCTGATATGGCCACTGAAATAGCTGCTACATTGGCTTTCAGCGCTATACAGAATAATGATAAGATTGGTGTCATCTTCTTCTCTGACCGCATTGAAAAATATATTCCCCCGCAGAAGGGACGCAAGCATATCTTATATATCATACGCGAGATGCTCGACTTTCATCCACAAAGTAAGAAAACCGATGTGGGTATGGCTCTCGAGTATCTCACGCGTGTGATGAAACGACGTTGCACGGCTTTCGTCTTGAGCGATTTTTATACACGGGCCGACTTCTCTACGGTGTTGCAGATTGCTAATCGCAAGCACGACGTAGCGGCTATACAGGTGTATGATAAACGTGCTAAAGAGTTGCCCGATGTGGGACTTATTAAGGTGCGTGATGCTGAAACAGGACACGATATTTATATCGATACCTCGTCGAAAAAACTCAGACAAGCACACACTCGCTACTGGATGGAACGTGAAGAAACCCTTCGACAGACGTTTGCTAAAAGTAATGTCGACTGGGTGTCGGTGGCTACTGACGAAGATTATGTCAAGCAAATGATGTTGCTTTTCGCATCGCGTAGCTGATAATTATTTATCGCATTATGAATTTGAAACGTATATTCACTTTATATGTATGTTTGTTGACACTGTCAACAACACTTTGGGCGCAGGTTAGCGTTGAGGCTAAACTCGACTCAATGGTTATTTTCGTGGGTCAACAAACGGGTCTTGAGGTGAACGTAACGGCCCCGAAGGGGGCAAAGGTAGAGTTTCCGAAATTTGAACCTTCACAGTATATCACTCCTGGTGTTGAAGTGCTGGAACAAACTGAAACGTCAACCAACGCTTCAGACGGTAATGAAGTGCTTTCAAAGAAATATCTTCTAACCAGTTTCGATGAGAAAGCCTATGCTATACCGTCACTTACCATAAAGGTAAATGGTAAACCGTATAGCACTAATCAACTTGCGCTGAAGGTCTTAACAATAGATGTCGATACCATTCATCCTGAAAAATTCTTTCCGCCAAAAGATGTTCAAGATAACCCGTTCTTGTGGGACGAGTGGGAGCCTGTGTTCTGGCTGTCATTTATATTGGTGCTTTTAGGGTGTGCTATGTTCTATCTCATTGTTCGACTGAAACAGAATAAACCTGTTATCACTCGTATACGCATTGTGAAAAAAGTGCTGCCACATCAAAAAGCCATGAAGGCTATTGATCAGCTGAAAGCCGACAAAATGGTGTCGTCAGAAGATCAGAAAACGTATTATACGTTGCTTACCGACACCTTGCGTCAGTATATTCAGGAACGTTTTGGCTTCAATGCAATGGAGATGACCACTTCCGAGATATTGTATCATTTACAGCAAAATGGCGATCAAAAGATGATGGACGAGTTGCGTGAGTTGTTCCAAACAGCCGATCTGGTAAAGTTTGCTAAATACTCAACATTGCTGAATGAGAATGATATGAACCTTGTGAACGCTATCAACTTTATCGACCAGACAAAGAACGAAAGTCAGCCTACTGAAGAGAAGATAGTGCCCACACTAAGTGATGACGATGTGCGTAGCCGTAATAACCGCATTGTTATTAAAAGTATTATTGCGGCAGTGGCAATCGCTGCTGTTGGCATCGCAGTATATGTGTTTTACCATATTTATTTGCTGATGATTTAACATGGAATTTGCAGACAAAGAATATTTTTTGCTCCTTCTCCTGTTAGTACCTTATTTATTATGGTATTTCTTATACAGGAAAAACAGTGAGCCCACCTTGCGCATGAGTGATACTCGTGCTTACGACTATGCCCCCAAAAGTTGGAAAGTGCGCATCATACATCTGCCTATGGTGTTGCGTTGTTTAGCATTCATACTTTTGGTGTGCATTATGGCTCGTCCGCAAACACGCAATTCATGGGATAAGCGATCGGTAGAGGGTATCGATATTATGCTGGCAATGGACGTGTCGACATCGATGCTGGCTGAAGATTTGCACCCTAACCGCTTAGAGGCTGCTAAGGCCGTGGCTGCCGAGTTTATTTCTGACCGACAGAACGACAACATTGGTCTCACCATATTTGCAGGCGAAGCGTTTACACAGTGCCCTATGACTGTTGATCATGCGTCGCTGTTAAATCTCTTACAAAATGTACGTACTGATATCGCCGCACGCGGGTTGATACAAGATGGTACTGCTATCGGTATGGGATTGGCTAACGCTGTGTCACGATTAAAAAACTCGAAGGCTAAGAGCAAGGTTGTTATTCTTCTTACCGATGGTAGTAATAATATGGGCGACCTATCGCCACTTACCAGTGCGCAGATAGCAAAGAGCTTTGGTATCAGGGTTTATACAATCGGTGTTGGTACCAATAAAGTGGCTCCTTATCCTATGCCAGTAGCTGGTGGAGTGCAATATGTGAAAATTCCTGTTGAGATTGATACTCGCACGTTAAGTGATATCGCTGCCACCACCGATGGTAAGTTTTATCGTGCAACTAATGATAAGGAGCTGAAGCAAATATATAAGGAAATTGACCAGCTGGAGAAGACCAAACTTGATGTGAAGAAATTCTCTAAACGTTATGAGGCCTACCAACCCTTTGCGTTGGCATTGCTTATTATGCTGATGCTTGAATGGATAATACGCACTTGGGTGTTGCGACGTATGCCATAAACGTGCATGATAAGAGAACAACCGTTTGTTTCGTAGCAACGAATGGTGGCAGTTATTAAGAAAGGTACAATAAAAAATAAAGTACAATAAAGAAACGCACATGTTCAGATTTGAAGATCCACAATATCTCATCCTGCTGATACTTATACCCGTGATGTTTGTGTTACGCTGGGTGTCAGACCGATATCGTAAGCATCGGTTGCGCCGTTTTGGCGACCTCAACTTGTTAAAAGGTTTGATGCCAGATGTATCGGCTAAAAGATCGTATGCTAAGTTTGTTTTGTTTACGGCAGCAGTAGCTATTGTTGTCGTAATGTTAGCTCGCCCACAGATGGGATCGAAAGTGAGCAATGAAAACCGCAATGGTATAGAAACTATTATCTGTTTGGATATTAGTAATTCAATGCTGGCACAAGATGTGGTGCCCTCGCGTTTAGAGAAGTCGAAGATGCTGGTAGAGAACATGGTTGACAACTTCACGAACGATAAAATAGGCTTGATAGTGTTTGCTGGCGACGCCTTTGTTCAGCTCCCTATCACTAGCGACTACGTGTCGGCAAAGATGTTCTTACAAAACATCTCGCCTTCGCTTATTGATACGCAGGGCACAGATATTGCTCGTGCTCTTAATCTTGCTACGAACAGCTTTACACAACAAGCTAATGTTGGGCGAGCTATTGTTGTTATAACTGATGGCGAAAACCATGAAGGTGGAGTGGTAGAGGCTGCTAAGGCTGCTAAGAAAAAAGGAGCAAACGTGTTTATCTTAGGTGTGGGTAGCACAAAGGGTGCCCCAATCCCTCTGAGCAATGGCGAATATCTGACCGATAACACAGGTAACACGGTGATGTCGGCACTTAACGAATCGATGTGTCAAGAGATTGCGCAAGCTGGCAGTGGCACCTATATTCATGTAGATAACACAAACGATGCTCAGGAAAAACTGAATAACGAATTGGCAAAACTACAAAAAGGTCAAACTCAAAGTGTGGTGTATAGCGAATATAATGAACAGTTTCAAGCACTGGCATGGTTAGTGTTGCTCATATTTGTAGCTGAGATTTGTGTGCTCGAGGCTAAAAATAAGCGACTGAAAAATATCCGTATTTTTACAAAAAAGAAATGATGAGAAGACTCTTGTTTTTATATATGGCTTGTTTGTGCTGCTTGGTAGCTAATGCACAGGCCGATAGACAGTTGATACGCTCGGGTAATCGGTCGTACAGACATCAGAATTTTGCAAAAGCTGAAGCCGAGTATAGAAAAGCTTTAGACGCCAAATCTGATAACACACAGGCTCTGTACAATTTGGGATGCGCGCTTATGATGCAGCAGAAAGACTCGATGGCTGTTGATTTATTTGAAAAGGCTGGCCGTTTAGAAAAGAGCAAAATGCGAAAGGCTATGGTGTATCATAACATTGGTGTGATATGTCAAAACCGTAAGTTGTTTGGTGAAGCTGTTAAAGCTTATGCTGAAAGCCTACGTAACAATCCTAACGATAACGAAACCCGTTATAACTATGTGTTGTGTAAACGCTTGTTGAAGAACCAAAAGAAAAATAGCGGTGGACAGAATAAGCCAAATCAAGACAAAGATGATAATGGCAAAAACAAACAAAACCAAAAAGACCAGAAGAAAAAGCAACAGCAGCAACAACAAAAGGAGCAGATGAGCCAAAGCAATGCTGAACAATTGCTTAATGCTGTAATGCAAGAAGAAAAGAACACGCAGCAACGATTGAAAAAGCAATCTCAGCAAAATCAGTCGAGACGTTTGCAGAAAAACTGGTAATTATCTTTTAACGATTATAAAATGCGCAGATTAGGTTTAATACTTTATATATTGTTGATGGTCCTTTCGGTTAAGGCGCAAAGTATTTCGGTATGGGCACCTTCGGCAGTATCTACGGGTGAAAACTTTCGTATAGCATATACTGTAAATACGCAGAATGTCGAAGAGTTTAGAGCTGGAAACATACCTGCTGGTATAGAGGTAATAGCAGGACCTTATACTTCTTCACAATCGAGTTTTCAGATGGTGAATGGTCACACCAGCAGTTCCTCATCTATAACCTATACCTATACTTTGTATGCTGAAAAGGCTGGCAACTATACCATTCCTGGAGCACGTGCCAAGATAGGAGGCCACACCGTTACATCGAAACCTGTTCGCATTAAGGTGACGGGAGCTAGACGTCAGAATGGTAATGCACCACAGATGCATGATGATACTGATAACGGATTGCGCACAGCAGGATCTCATATCAGTGGTAACGATTTGTTTGTACGTGTTAGTGCAAACAAACGTCGTGTTCACGAACAAGAACCCATCTTGCTTACATATAAGGTATATACATTGGTCGAATTAACACAGCTTGATGGAAAAATGCCTGACTTAACAGGCTTCCATACACAAGAGGTGAAGCTCCCTGCTCAGAAGAGTTTTCATGTTGAGAAGGTTAATGGACGCAATTATCGTTGCGTAACCTGGAGCCAATATGTAATGTATCCGCAAATGACGGGCGCTTTGAAAATTCCAAGCATCACGTTTAAAGGTATTGTGGTACAGCAGAATCGTTCTGTAGACCCATTAGAGGCTTTCTTTAATGGAGGATCTGGCTATGTGGAGGTGAAACGTGATATCGTTGCGCCAGGCTTGAATGTGCAAGTTGATCCGTTACCAACAAAGCCAACCGACTTTTCAGGTGGAGTGGGACATTTTAGCATCTCTGCACAAGCTGATAAAACAACGCTTAAAGCGGGTAACCCTGTTACTATACGTGTTGTGGTGAGCGGTACTGGCAACTTGAAACTTATCAAGCAGCCCACCTTGTCTTTGCCGAAAGATTTTGATAAGTATGATCCTAAGGTGACGGATAAAACCCGACTGACGTCTAATGGTATAGAAGGAAGCATGGTGTATGATTTTCTTGTGGTGCCTCGCAATCAAGGAAAATATACGTTGCCTGCAATCTCGTTTGTTTATTATGATACTGATGCAAATGCTTATCGTACAATAAAAACTCAGCCGATAGCGCTCACGGTAGAGAAAGGCGATGGTAAAACGACAACGGTTGACGACTATTCACAGTCGTTGCCAGATGATATATTGCCTATCAAAACTGGAAAAGTGAAGATAGTACCTGCTGGTAATCATTTCTTTGCTTCGGCTGCTTATTGGACAAGTTTGGCGATTGCTATCTTGGCATTTATCATCTTGCTTATTGTTTTCCGTAAACGAGCCATTGATAATGCCGATGTAGTACGTATGAAAGGCAAAAAAGCAAACAAAGTGGCTATTCGTCGTTTGCGTACAGCTAGCAAACTGATGTTTGAACGTAAACATGACGCCTTCTATGACGAGGTGTTGAAAGCGTTATGGGGCTATGTGGGTGATAAACTTAATATGCCTGTTGAACAGTTGTCGCGAGATAATATCTCAGATAATTTGTCGCAGAAATCAATCAACCAAATTACCATTGATAAGTTTATATCGGCACTTGACGAGTGCGAATTTGCACGGTATGCCCCTGGTGATGAAACTGGAAATATGAGTAAAACATATGAAATGGCATTTGATGCTATCATGGAAATTGAAAATGCGATAAAACAAAATAAAAAGAATAAGAAAAGGGCTACATTAAATGTCGGACTCTTCGTGATATTCTTGTTTATGGCATTGTTGCAGAGTGTTGCCGTTGGTGCAGTGACAAAACAAAATGCCGATACTGAATATAATAAAGGCAATTATCAACAAGCGATAGCCGATTATAAAATGTTATTAAAAGAAGGCGATAATGCTGATGTCTATTTTAATTTAGGTAATGCTTATTATCGCACTGATAGTATAGCTCAAGCAGTAATCGCTTTAGAGCGAGCAGCATTGCTCAATCCGGGCGATAAGGCTACTCGTTTTAACCTTAGCTTTGTAAGAAGCAAGACTATTGATAAAATTGCAGAGAAAGACAATATGTTCTTTATTGCTTTTTATCATTGGGTGGTAAACCGTATGGGAATGGATGGTTGGGCCGTGCTTTCTGTCGTTGCAGTGATAGCTATGCTTTTATTGTTGCTTGTGTATCTTTTTGTATCGCAACTCGCAATGCGCAAGGCAGGCTTTTATGGAGCCATCGTGATGTTTGTCATTTTCCTAAGCAGTATGTGGTTCGCTTGGCAACAATACGACAGTCTTACACGTAAAGACCGAGCCATTGTCATTTCTTCTGTGGTAAATGTGAAGAAAACTCCTTCTGAAAAAGGTTCTGATGCATTTATCATACATGAAGGAACACGCATCAAAATAACCGACGCTTCGATGAAAGAATGGTGCGGTGTGATGCTTGATGATGGTCGCGAAGGTTGGATGAAGAAAAGTCAGATGGAAATTATCTGATGAACTGAGCTTGGGCACTATAATGATGATATATTATTATAAGCAAGCTGGATATATTATAATAAAATAGCAAGAAAGAAAAAGTTGATGTTAGAAATTGATCGTCAGTTGTTGTTACTTTTAAATGGTAGCGACTCAGTCTTCTTTGATAAGCTAATTATGGCGCTTACATCGGGCTTTACATGGATACCGTTGTATCTCGCTTTGCTGTATGTCGTTGTGAAGAACAATGAAACTACGGCTCAGATTTTGCTTATCATTGGCTGCGCTGTGCTATGCATAGTTTTAGCTGATGGTGTTGCTGATTTCATAGCAAAGCCGTACTTTCAACGATGGCGTCCTTCTAACGACCCCGTAATAAAGTATGCAGTTAAGGTGGTTGATAATGTACGTGGAGGCGATTATGGCTTCTTTTCTGCCCATGCTGCAAACACCTTCTCTTTGGCAGTGTTCTTTTCTTTATTGATAAAAGACAGGCTGCTTACTTTGACCTTGGTCTTTTGGTCATTGCTTAATTGCTATACCCGTATGTATTTGGGGCTTCATTATCCGCTTGATATTTTAGCAGGATTGCTATGGGGAATGGTTGCTGGCGTACTGAGTTATTTAGTATGGTGGAAAGTGTATTACAAAATATCGCCCAATATCCACTATATATCTTCTCAATATACCTCGTCAGGCTATAGCCTTACTGATGTTAGAAGCATCATTATGGTGTTTGTCTTTATATTGGTGTATGCTACTTTTAGTGCATTGGTATAACTAAGTCTGTTATTTAAAAAGACAATCACTGATAAGAGCCAATAATTGCTGAAAAAGATATTTATTAAACAAAATAACATATAACGCCCAAAAACGCTTTTTATAAAAACGATTGACATGGAAACAAAAAATATACACATCACAGATTACAATTATGAACTTCCTGACGAGCGTATTGCAAAATTTCCGCTTAAGGAACGTGATCATAGCAAGCTTTTAATATACAAACATGGTGAGGTTAGTGAAGATGTTTTCTATCATCTTCCGGCATTTCTTCCTCAAGGCGCTTTGATGGTTTTTAATAATACAAAGGTAATTCAGGCGCGTATGCATTTTCGCAAAGAAACAGGTGCCTTGATAGAGGTGTTCTTATTAGAACCGTTTGCTCCAGCTGATTATGAGCAGATGTTCCAAACAACGGGACATTGTTCATGGCTTTGTATTGTTGGAAATATGAAAAAATGGAAGAGTGGTGTGCTCTCACGTACCTTTGACGTCAAGGGAACATCGCTGACATTATCTGTTGAACGGAAAGGCGAGAAGGGTACCAGTCAGATGATCGATTTTGCATGGGATGCTGACAATATCTCGTTTGCCGAGATTTTAGATGCTGTGGGCGAATTACCGATACCTCCGTATCTCAATCGCAAAACCGAGGAAAGTGATAAAACTACTTATCAAACGGTGTATTCGAAGATAAAAGGTTCGGTAGCAGCTCCAACCGCTGGCTTGCACTTCACACCGAAGGTATTGGCCGATTTAGATGCTTCTGGCATTGATCGCGAAGAGGTAACCTTACATGTGGGTGCAGGAACGTTTAAACCCGTTAAGAGTAACACGATAGGCGAACATGAGATGCATACCGAGTATATTTGTGTGCATCGTCAAACACTTGAAAAGCTATTGAAGCATGGTGCATCGGCTATTGCTGTAGGCACAACCAGTGTGCGCACATTAGAAAGCCTGTATTATATAGGATTAAAATTGCATACCAACCCTTCATTAGACGAGTCAGAGCTGCATGTGATGCAATGGGAACCCTATAATGTAAAAAAGGATGCTGAGATTTCTGCTGCAGAGGCATTGCAGTGTGTCTTAGATTTTCTTGATCGTAATGGCTTAACGACATTACACTCGAACACACAGATTATCATTGCACCTGGCTATGAGTATAAAATTGTGAAGATGCTTGTCACCAATTTCCATCAACCGCAAAGCACATTATTGCTGTTGGTTAGTGCTTTTCTACATGGCGACTGGAAAAAAGTGTATGATTATGCTCTTGCTCACGACTTCCGTTTCTTGAGCTATGGTGATAGTTCGTTGCTCATTCCATAATATTCATTGTATATTTCATAATAAATATAGTTCATGCCATTGATAATAGTAAGATAGACAAAGAAAATGAAAATAGGAGATAAGGTTAGCTTTTTAAGCGAAATAGGAGGCGGTCGTGTGGCTGGTTTCCAAGGAAAAGATGTCGTATTGGTAGAAGATGAAGATGGCTTTCAGATACCGATGCCTGTCAATGAAGTGGTGGTAACGTCTGAAGGTAATGATTATTCTATTAGTAAGGTAGTAGGTGCTTCAAAGGAGCGTCCTAATGCCGATCTAACTTCTAATGGTATGTCGGTTAAAGCCCGATTGAATATGTCGGATGATGCCGCAGAAGAAGATGAAGAAGAGATAGAACCCGCTGATAAGGAAATAACGTTTCGTCCTAAGGTAGAAGAACGTAAAGGTGGTAATTTGCTGACTTGTTATCTCGCCTTTGTTCCTGTAGATATAAAGGAGATTACCCAAACTCGTTTTGAAGCTTACTTTGTGAATGACAGCAATTATTATGTGCGTTACGCATGTTATGCTGCTGAGGGTTCAACTTGGAATTTACTTTATGAAGGAGAGGCTGAACCTAATACAAAAGAATTCTTGAACGAGTTTGGACGTGAGAGCTTGAACGAGATGGGTAAGTTGTGTGTGCAAATGTTTGCTTTCAAACGTGATAAGGGCTTTGTATTGAAGCCTATGGTTGAGGTTCAGTTGCGTATTGACGGTGTGAAATTTTACAAACTACATACGTTTGAAGAAAACGATTTCTTTGAACAGCCAGCTTTGCTGTACACAATTGTAAAAGATGATAAGGCTGCTAAATCGTTGATCGTCGATCCCAAACAGTTGAAGCAAGAAATGTATAAAAAAGCCACCGATATAGCTAAAGCATTAGAAGAAAGTTCGGTGTCGGCTTATGTGCGTCGTTATGATAATGGTAAGCAGCAGTCGTTGCATCAGCAGAAAAAAGATAGTGATATAGAAGTTGTTGATCTTCATGCAGAAGCGTTGCTTGAAACCACAGCTGGTATGAAAGCTGCCGACATCTTGAATTATCAGTTAGATGTTGTGCGTAAGACTCTTGATAAATATAAAAATAAGAAAGGTAAACGCATTATCTTTATTCATGGAAAAGGCGAAGGTGTGCTACGCCACGCTGTAATACATGAACTTAACTACAAGTATAAGACTTATCCTTATCAAGATGCATCGTTTCAAGAGTATGGCTATGGAGCTACCCAAGTAACGATAAAATAACCAAAACAATAAGATATGAACTACGGATTTGTGAATGTGGCAGCTGCCATTCCATCGGTACGAGTTGCCGACGTAAAGTATAATATGAGCGAAGTATCAACGCTCTTATTTAAGGCTGAGGCCGAAGGTGTTGAGGTTGTGGTGTTTCCCGAATTGTCTCTCACAGGCTATTCTTGTCAAGATCTCTTTGCCCAGCAGACCCTCCTTGTGGCTGCTGAAGAGGCTATGGTACAGTTGCTTAACGACACCCAGCAGCTCGACGTCATTGGCATCGTAGGTGCTCCTGTGCCATATCGCAATCTGTTGCTCAATTGTGGTGTCGTTTTCCAGCATGGTCGTATCCTTGGTATCGTGCCTAAAACTTTCCTTCCCAATTATAACGAGTTTTACGAGAAACGATGGTTCGCTTCTTCTGACGATATTAATACAAGCGTGATACATTATGCTGGTAATGTGAATACTATCACCCCTGATCCTCAGCTGTTTGTTACAGATAGTGGCGTGAAATTTGGTGTGGAACTATGTGAGGATTTGTGGGCTCCCACGCCTTGTAGTAATACACTGGCATTAGCAGGTGCTGATATTGTGTTTAATCTTTCGGCCAGTGATGAGCTGATAGGTAAGCATCATTATCTTTTGTCGCTTCTTTCACAGCAGAGCGCTCGTATGCTGTGTGGATATGTATATAGCGGATGCGGATTTGGTGAAAGTACTCAAGATGTGGTGTATGGTGGCAATGCTCTCATTTTCGAGAATGGCACTTGTCTGGCTCGATCAAAACGTTTCTCTTTAGATGCTCAGTTGGTTGTAAGTAGTATAGATGTAGAGCGTCTTCGTGCAGAACGTCGTAAAAACACTTCGTTTGTAATGGCGCAGCGTGGTGTTGAACCTCGTTGTTTTGAAACTGATAGCGTCTGCTCGCATACGTTTAAGTTGAATCGTACTGTCGATGCTCACCCCTTTATACCGAAAGCAGCTGATATGGCTGAAAGCTGTGAAGAGATATTTAATATTCAGGTTGCTGGATTGGCCAAACGTTTGGTGCACACCCATTGTCAAAATGTGGTAGTAGGCATTAGTGGCGGATTAGACTCTACACTTGCCTTGTTGGTGTGTGTGAAAACCTTTGATAAGTTGGGCTATGACCGCAAAGGCATTGTAGGTGTTACGATGCCTGGCTTTGGCACTACTGATCGCACATATAATAATGCCTTAACATTGATGCAGTCGTTGGGAATTACAATTCGTGAGATAAGCATCCGCGCCAGCGTAACTCAACATTTTAAAGATATCAGTCATGATATCAATGTTCATGATGTAACGTATGAGAATGGACAAGCGCGCGAGCGTACACAGATATTAATGGATATCAGCAATCAGGTGGGGGGGCTTGTCATTGGTACAGGCGACCTCAGCGAGTTGGCTTTAGGATGGGCTACTTACAATGGCGACCACATGTCAATGTATGGCGTCAATGGTAGTATTCCGAAAACCCTTATTAAATATTTGGTTCGTTTCGTGGCCGATAGTGGAATCGATCAGCAGTCGCATGATACGTTGTACGATATTCTTGATACTCCCATCAGTCCTGAGCTTATCCCCGCTGATGAAAATGGTAACATCAAGCAGAAAACAGAGGATCTTGTTGGCCCCTATGAGTTACACGACTTCTTTCTCTATTATTTCTTGCGCTTTGGCTTTGGACCTCAAAAAATCTTTATGTTGGCGCAACGTGCTTATGCTGATACTTATGATGATGTTACCATCAAGAAATGGCTACGCACATTTGTGTGGCGTTTCTTTACGCAGCAGTTTAAACGTTCGTGCTTGCCTGACGGACCGAAGGTGGGTAGTGTAACCCTCAGCCCTCGTGGCGATTGGCGCATGCCTTCAGATGCAGTTGCCAATGTGTGGCTTGACGAATGTGAGAAGCTATAGATGTACCTTTTAAAAACAGAATGATTGTGAGCGAAAAAGAAAGAGTAGGCATTGAGCAAGATTTATTCTCGCAAGAATTTCTTACAACAAACACGAATGAAAAAGAAACTGTGATTGCTAATGACGGTAGATTGCCTTTTCTTGACGAGTTTTCTTTTGAAGAGCCTTCTCTTAAAGAAACGTCAATAGAAGGACCTTCTTTAGTGACTCCTTCTGTTGAAGACATTTCTTTAGAAGCCTCTTCTTCAGGAACCATTCGTAAGAAGCCGTTTCGAGGGCGACCGATGAAGCGTAAGGTATCGAAAGATGAGAAAGAAACCCTGCCTGAGGCAAAGAAATATCTTACTAAGATAAATCCTGATACTCTTGAAAAGATAACGATGGGTGTTATTGATGCCTTAATGCTAAAAAAAGGGTATAAAGACCGAAACTGTTCTGCGCGGCAGTTGGCTAAGCAGTTAGGCACTAATACACGTTACATATCTATCGCTATCCGTCGTCGTTTTCATGTTAATTATAGTTCGTTAGTGAACAAGTTGCGGGTGGAGGAAGCCATGTCAATGTTGTCAGACAAACGTTATGTTGATTATCGTATGGAAGACATATCTGACACGGTAGGATTTGCCAACCGACAAACGTTTAATGCCTCATTCCTTAAATATTGTGGAATGACGCCTAGCGAGTATAGTGAAAAGGTAGGAAAATAAAAGGGGGAAAATAAATATTATCGGAAGTTAGCTCTTTAGTGTGAAGTGCTAACTTCCGATTTTTTTATCTTGACAGTATGGTAAGAAAGTCGGCTACAATGTAGCTACTTCCTCCTACAAAGATAAAATCATCATCGCTACTGTCGGCTATGGCCTGTGAGTAGGCTTTTTCTACATTGTCATAAGTGTTACCTTTTAGGCCGTGTTCTAGAGCCTTTTCATATACTGTTTGTACAGGAAATGCGCGCTTACATGATGCCTGTGTAAAATAATAAACAGCATCTGAAGGTAATATGTGCATCACTTCGTCAATATCTTTGTCATTTACCATGCCAAAAATAATACGGCGTGTGTGGCAAGGCACATTAACAATTTGATGTGACAGATATTTCCACCCTGCCACATTATGTCCTGTATCGCATACTACCATAGGACTATGGTTCACCGTTTGCCATCGGCCTTGTAGCCCTGTTAGTGCACATACGTCACCTAAGGCTTCTATAATAAGGTCTTGTTCTTTAATAAGGGTGGTATTGTTTATCAGTTGGCGTATGGCACACAATACGGTGTTCATATTCTTTATTTGGTATTCGCCTGATAGTTCGCCAACAAATGTACCAAAATGTTTAGTTTCATAACGTATGCCACCAGTAGCGAGAGGAGTAGCTGCCAGTACCTCCTTTTCAGCGTCGTCTTCGGCAAAGACAATAGGAGCTTTTTCATCCTCAGCTTTCTTTTCAAATACGGGGCGTGTTAGATTATTGCTTTCGCCTATGACAACGGGTATTGCTGTTTTAATAATGCCCGCTTTTTCGCCAGCAATTTCGGGTAAGGTTTTACCTAAAAACTGCATGTGATCGAAGCTGATATTAGTGATAACAGAGAGTAGGGGAGATATGATGTTCGTGCAGTCGAGTCTACCTCCTAATCCTACTTCTATCACAGCTACATCTACCTTCATATCATCAAAATATTTGAAAGCCATGGCTGTGGTTAGTTCGAAAAATGAAGGATGTAAGGGCTCGAAGAATTGGCGTTCTTGCTCTACGAAGTTGACAACATACTGTTCGCTTATACATTGTCCGTTCACTCGTATGCGCTCTCTGAAGTCAACTAAGTGTGGAGAAGTGTATAGACCTACTTTGTATCCTTGTTTTTGCAGAATAGCAGCAATGCTGTGTGAGCACGATCCTTTACCGTTGGTTCCTGCGATATGTATTGTCTTAAAATTGTGATGTGGACAACCAAAATGTTTGTCCAGTTCGTGGGTGTTATAGAGCCCTGGCTTATATGCTTTGGCGCCGATATGTTCAAACACGGGCGTAGCGTTAAACAGATATTCTGTTGTTTCTTTGTAATTCATCATTTTCGAGAATAAATGAAACAATTTGGGAAAAACAACAAACTATATAATTAAACAATAAAGATAACAAAAGGACAACAAAAACAACACGTGTATCTTACATAATGTATCAAACTGTTGTTCTTGTTGCCCCTTTATTGTTTTATGTTATAGAGTTTTCATTGATACCCTCAATCGTTGTCTCTACTTCCTATTTACGAAAAATAGCTTTTAAACTTTTCAAAAATTGAGGCTTTTGTCTCCTTGTCGCCTTTAAAGTTCTCGTTACCACGAAGACCCTCTATGGCTTTCAGTTCTTCTTTTGTCAGTGTCTTCGGTATATAAACACTGATGTTCACCACTAAGTCGCCTGTGCCTCGACCGTAGCCTTGCACTGCTGGCAAACCTTTACCTCTTAGTCGTAATGTTTTACCAGGTTGTGTGCCAGGTTCAATCTTAATCTTTACCTTGCTGCCATCGATTGTCGGTATTTCTACTGATCCGCCCAGTATTGCAGTGGGGATATCAAGTAACAGGTTGTAGATAACGTCATTTCCATCGCGTACAAATGTATCGTTCTTTTCTTCGGCAATATATACCTGTATGTCGCCATTTATGCCATTGTGTGGACCAGTGTTTCCTTTTCCAGGCACGTTTACAATCATGCCTTCAGCTACGCCTGCAGGGATTTTTACTTCAACCACCTCATCGCCTTTTACAACGCCAGTGCCACCGCATTGTTTACATTTGTTTTTTATAATCTTACCTTCGCCATGACATTCAGGACATTCTGTTTGTGTTTGCATAATGCCCAACATGGTGCGAACAGTTTTCATTACTACGCCGCTACCGTTACAGTGGGGACAAGTGGTGGGCTGACTACCAGCCTCGGCACCAGAACCATGGCAAGCATCACAGCAAATATCTTTTTTAACCTTAAATTTCTTTGTAATGCCTGTGGCAATTTCTTGTAGCGACAACGTAACTTTAATACGCAAATCAGCACCACGGTATTGAGGTGCTTGATGCTGTCCACCACCAAAGCCACCACCAAAGCCGCTAAAGCCACCGTGTCCTCCAAAAATGTCGCCAAACATTGAGAAGATATCATCGGTAGAAAAACCTCCACCGCCAAAGCCGCCAAAGCCACCGCCAGGAGCATTAAATCCAAATTGATCGTATTGCTGGCGTTTTTGTGGGTCGTGCAATACGTCATATGCTTCGGCTGCCTCTTTAAATTTTTCTTCAGCTTCTTTGTTACCTGGATTCCTGTCGGGATGATATTTAATAGCAATCTTTCGGTATGCTTTTTTTATCTCGTCATCTGTAGCGCTTTTGTTAACGCCCAGTACTTCATAATAGTCTCTTTTCGCCATTTTTATTATCTCTATCGTGATGTCTTCTTTTCAATGTTTATGTGTGCCCTTTACTGGCCTACAGCTACTTTGGCATGTCTTATAACCTTGTCGTTCAGCTTATAGCCCGTCTGCACACAGTCAATCACCTTGCCCTTTTTATCGTCGCCCATTCCTGGCACCATGGCAATTGCTTCATGATAGTCTACATCAAAATCTTTATCTTGTGTTTCAATTTTTTCTACACCAAGCGCTTTTAGTGCCTTAACAAATTTATTGAAAATCAATTGTTGACCTTCTTTTACTGCTTTGCAGTCATCTGTCTTGTCGGCCAGGGCACGTTCAAAGTCGTCTAGTATAGGCAAGATGGCCTTAACAGTGCTTTCGGCACCGTTTAATATCAGTTCGCTTTTTTCTTTCAGCGTACGTTTACGGTAGTTTTCAAATTCGGCAGCTTTGCGCAAATATTGGTCTTTCAGTTCTGCAATTTTTTCGTTAGCTTCTTGCAGTTGCTGCTCTATTGTTTTTTCTTCACCCTTTTCTTCTTGCGCTTCTGCAGTTTTTTCTTCGCCTTCATTCATGTTAGAGGCGTTTTCTGCTTGTGTGTCCTGTGCAATATCTTTTTCTTCTTTTATGTCTTTATCTTTTTTCATGTTTTATATATTTAATAATATAATGTTTAGTGTTGTATCAGCAAAAAGCTTGCCAAACATATGGTTCAGCCTTTTAATGTGCTATTATACAAACGCTGGTACATCTTCATGTCGAAAATGTGCCAGCGTGTCTCTTTTGTTATATTTATATCTTATTGATTTTGGCTTGATTTAACTATACATCTTTTCCTTCAGCTCTTTAATCTGTGCATCGTAGATGTAGTCGTCATAATCCATCAACTTATCGATAGTTCCCTTCGGCGTAAGCTCGATGATGCGGTTTGAAACGGTCTGAATAAACTCGTGATCATGACTTGAAAACAATATATTGCCTTTAAAGTTAACCAAGTTGTTATTGAAAGCTTGAATACTTTCAAGGTCAAGATGGTTGGTAGGCGTATCCAAAATCAGGCAGTTGGCATTTTTAAGCTGCATACGAGCTATCATACAACGCATCTTCTCGCCACCAGAAAGCACATTCACCTTCTTCATAACATCTTCACCAGAGAACAACATTCGTCCTAAAAAGCCTTTCATGACGACCTCGTTGCCAGGACCATACTGTCCTAACCATTCAACAAGATCTTTTTCGCTTTCAAAGAATTCGGTGTTATCCAGTGGCAGATAGGCGGTGGTAATAGTAACGCCCCATTTATAGGTTCCTGCTTGCGCCTCGCGGTTGCCATTGATGATTTCGAACAGGGCTGTCATTGCTTTAGGATTATGGCTGAGGAATACAACCTTTTCTCCTTTTTCAATGTTGAAGTTTACGTTATCAAACAGCACAGTGCCATCAGTATCAACAGCTTTCAAACCCTCTACTTCCAATATCTGGTTGCCTGGTTCGCGTTCCATGGTGAAGATGATGCCAGGATATTTACGGCTTGAAGGACGAATTTCTTCCACATTCAGTTTTTCAAGCATCTTCTTGCGGCTGGTTGTTTGCTTACTCTTTGCTACGTTAGCCGAGAAGCGACGGATGAATTCTTCCAGTTCTTTACGTTTTTCTTCAGCCTTCTGTCGTTGGTTTTGTGCTTGACGCAAAGCCAACTGTGAACTTTCATACCAGAACGAATAGTTGCCTGAGAATACGGTTACCTTGCCAAAGTCGATATCTACAGTTTGTGTACTTACCGAGTCGAGGAAGTGACGGTCGTGGCTCACTACTAAAACGGTTTGCTCTACATTGCTTAAATATTCTTCCAACCATTGTACGGTGTCGAGGTCAAGGTCGTTGGTGGGCTCGTCCAATAACAGGTTGTCAGGATTGCCAAACAATGCTTTGGCAAGCATTACACGCACCTTTTCATTGTTAGACAGTTCGGCCATCTGCTTGTAGTGTATATCTTCCTTTATACCAAGGTTTGACAGCATTTGTGCGGCATTACTCTCAGCTTCCCAGCCGTCCATTTCAGCAAACTTCAGTTCTAGTTCTGCTGCACGGTTGCCATCAGCTTCTGTCATTTCGGGTTTTGCATACAGAGCTTCGCGCTCTTTCATGTTCTTCCACAGGGGCTCATGTCCCATCAGTACGGTGTCGAGCACACTGTAAGCGTCATATTTAAAGTGATCTTGTTCCAATACGGACAGGCGTTCACCAGGGCCTAGTTCTACGGTACCTTTGTTTGGCTCCAATTCGCCACTAATCGCTTTCAGTAGCGTTGATTTTCCTGCACCATTGGCGCCAATAATACCATAGATGTTTCCTGGTGTAAATTTGATGTTCACATCCTTGTATAATACTCTTTTGCCAAACTGTATGGCAAGATTGCTCACTGTGATCATTTCTGTTCTGTAAGTTGTTTTTGTTTTTTGAAATACATTTGTGGCTGTTCTTCTTAGTGAAGAAACCTGTTTGCTTTACGCCCTGTGTTATGACATAATAGGACGTATGGTGCTAAAGCCTTGCAAAGGTACAAAAAATATTTAAAATATGTGGCATTATGTGCGCATAATTCAGTTATCCTTGTGAAAATCAATGATTAATAAACGCGCTCTTTATTGTTCTTTACAGTTAGTTGTGTTGAGAATAATTTATAGCATCATAATCATGCTAACAGTTGATATATAATGTGTTTCTATTCTGTTTTATGTTGTTGCCATTCTGTCATGTGTAAAAGCCAATTTGGCACATGCCGTTCAAGGGCATGTTGTTTGTGTGTTTGGATAGCGGTTGTGGTTCCTTCTGCATAGATAGAAGTGATAATCAGCCGTATAAATATTTTATATAAGAATAATAGAAAGGAGAAACATATGACATTCGACAAATTTACAATTAAAGCGCAAGAGGTGGTTCAACAAGCTGTGAACATTGCACAGCAGAACCAGCAACAAACCATTGAGCCTTTGCATTTGCTGAAAGGAATCTTTGAAAAAGGCAAAGACGTTTGCACTTTTGTTTTTCAAAAACTAGGCGTCAATGCTATGCAAGTGCAGACTGTGGTTGATAACGAGTTGCAACGTCTGCCGCGTGTACAAGGTGGTCAGCCTTATCTTAGCAATGATGCTAATCAGGTTTTAGAGCGTGCTGTGGCTCTTTCGCAGCAGATGGGAGACGAGTTTGTTAGCATAGAACCCATTTTATTGGCATTACTTACCTCAAATACCACAGCAGGACGTATATTAAAAGATGCTGGTATGACTGAGGCCGATACTAAAAAGGCTATTCAAGAATTGCGTCAGGGGCAAAATGTACAGTCGCAATCGGGAGATGAAAATTATCAGAGTCTTTCAAAATACGCCAAAAACCTTGTTGAAGATGCTCGCCAAGGAAAACTTGATCCTGTGATTGGTCGTGATGAAGAGATACGTCGCGTGTTGCAAATACTGTCTCGACGTACTAAAAACAATCCTATCCTTATCGGTGAGCCAGGAACAGGTAAAACTGCTATCGTAGAGGGACTTGCACAGCGTATCGTTCGAGGTGACGTTCCTGAGAATTTGAAAGACAAGCAACTTTATTCGCTTGACATGGGCGCCCTTGTTGCAGGTGCTAAATATAAGGGCGAGTTTGAAGAGCGTTTAAAGAGTGTGATAAAAGAGGTTACCAACAGCAATGGCAACATCATTCTCTTTATTGATGAGATACACACCCTAGTGGGTGCTGGCGGTGGTGAAGGTGCTATGGATGCTGCCAATATTCTGAAACCAGCCTTGGCGCGTGGCGAACTTCGCTCTATAGGAGCCACAACACTGAACGAATATCAAAAATATTTTGAGAAAGATAAGGCTCTTGAGCGTCGTTTTCAAACTGTTATGGTTGATGAGCCCGATGAACTTAGCGCCATCAGTATTCTTCGTGGCTTGAAAGAGCGTTACGAAAATCACCATAAGGTGCGTATTCAAGACGATGCTTGTATTGCTGCTGTAAAACTTTCAGAACGATATATTTCTGATCGCTTCTTGCCAGATAAGGCCATTGACCTCATGGATGAGGCTGCTGCTAAACTGCGTATGGAGCGCGACTCGGTGCCCGAAGAGCTCGATGAACTGACACGTCGTTTGAAACAGCTTGAGATTGAGCGCGAAGCCATTAAGCGAGAGAATGATAAAGATAAGATAGCGCAGTTGGACAAAGACATTGCCGAACTGAAAGATCAAGAAAAATCGTTCCGTGCAAAGTGGGAGAGCGAGCGCGCCTTGGTGAACAAAATTCAGCAAGATAAACAGCAAATGGAACAGCTGAAGTTTGAGGCTGAGCGAGCTGAGCGCGAAGGCAACTATGAACGAGTAGCAGAGATACGATATGGTCGATTACAGGCTCTTGATGACGATATTAAAGCCATTCAATCGCAGTTGCATCATACGCAAGACGGAAGTGCCATGATACGCGAAGAGGTCACTGCCGATGATATTGCTGAGGTGGTGAGCCGTTGGACAGGCATACCTGTTACTCGTATGATGCAGAGCGAACGTGAAAAGTTGTTGCATCTTGAGGCCGAACTGCATAAACGTGTTATCGGACAAGACGAAGCTATAAATGCCGTAAGTGATGCTGTGCGTCGCAGTCGAGCAGGCTTGCAAGACCCTAAACGTCCTATCGCCTCGTTTATTTTCCTTGGCACGACGGGTGTAGGTAAAACAGAACTAGCAAAGGCTTTGGCTGATTATCTGTTTAACGATGAAACGATGATGACGCGTATTGATATGAGCGAGTATCAAGAGAAATTCAGTGTTAGCCGACTGATAGGTGCCCCTCCCGGATACGTAGGCTATGATGAGGGAGGCCAGCTTACCGAGGCCGTGCGTCGTAAACCTTATCAAGTGGTGTTGTTTGACGAGATAGAGAAAGCGCATCCTGATGTCTTTAATATATTGTTACAGGTGCTTGATGATGGCCGCTTGACCGATAATAAAGGTCGCACCGTCAACTTTAAAAACACCATTATTATTATGACGTCAAATCTCGGAAGTCAGTATATTCAAGCGCAACTTGAAAACTTGAATGCTCAGAACCGCGACCACGTAATTGCTGATACCAAGGCTAAGGTAATGGATATGTTGAAGAAAACCATACGTCCCGAGTTCCTCAACCGTATCGATGAAACCATCATGTTCTTACCTCTTACTCGTGAAGAGATTGCACAAGTAGTAACCTTGCAGATGAACGTTGTAAGAAAGATGCTTGAGTCGCAAGGCTTCAATATCAGTATTACACCCGCTGCTATCAATTATTTGGCCGACGAAGGTTATGACCCCGAGTTTGGAGCACGTCCTGTAAAACGTGCTATACAGCGCTGTGTCTTGAACGACCTCTCTCGCAAGATTTTGGCCGACGAGGTAAGTCGTGAGAAACCTATCGTTATTGATGCCGAAGAACAACATATGGTGTTCAGAAACTAATAGGTTTGTTTATACAGGCTTGATGGAAAACGGAACGTATTAAAAATAAAATGTCCCCAAAGAAGGACGTTTGTTAACTAAATAATAATAAAAAGAGTGAGTTAACTAACGTCCTTTCTTTGGGGATATTTTTGTAAGTGTATGTTTTTTCTTTACTTACTTGGTTTCAATTTCTTCCTTCATATCGATAAACTGCTTCTTGTCGTCGTAGAATTCGTATTGTAAGAACGACAACTTTTGTGAAGCAAGTACATGCACACCGAAACCATATCGCATTTTCCACTTCATGCAGAGCGAGAAAAAACCTTGGTTGATATAGGCTGCCACGTAGGGGTGAACGTAGAGATAAAAAGTCTTAATGCCTATCTTGTTAACAAGGTTGCTAATTTTGCGCTCCAACTGATCGGTAAACAGGATGCTTGACTTTATTTTCCCTGTGCCAAAGCATGAGGGGCATGTTTCTTCTACGTTAACATCCATTGCAGGGCGTACACGCTGGCGTGTAATCTGCATAAGGCCGAATTTGCTTAGTGGTAAGATGTTATGGCGAGCACGGTCTTTTTGCATATTCTTGCACATGCGCTCGTATAACAATTGGCGGTCTTCGGCCAAATTCATGTCGATAAAATCAACTACGATGATACCGCCCATATCGCGTAGGCGTAATTGGCGAGCTAATTCATCGGCAGCACCAAGGTTTACGTCAAGGGCATTTGCCTCTTGTCCGCTGTCAGAGTGCGAACGATTACCGCTGTTTACATCAACCACATGCAAAGCCTCAGTATGCTCAATAATGAGATAAGCGCCGTGCTTATAATTGACGGTCTTTCCAAAGCTTGATTTTATTTGCTTTGTGACATTAAAATTGTCGAAGATGGGTACTTTACCTGTGTACAATTTTACGATATCGGCCTTTTCAGGGGCTATTAGTTGCACATAGTGCTTTACCTCATTGTGAATTTCGGCATCGTTAATGTATATGTTTTCGTAGGTGGGGTTAAAGAGGTCGCGTATGAGAGCTACGGCGCGTCCTGTTTCTTCAAATATTAGTTGGGGGCGTTGTTGGGTTTTCTGCACTTTGGTAAGCGCATCTTCCCAACGTTGGGCTAATATTTTCATCTCAACATCGAGTTCTGCCACTCGTTTACCTTCGGCTACAGTGCGTACAATGACGCCACAGTTTTTGGGCTTGATGCTGTTGATGAGTTGTTTCAGGCGTGCGCGTTCCTCGCCGCTTTTAATTTTGCTTGATACCGATACTTTTTCACTAAATGGTATAAGCACGAGATATCGACCTGCAAAGCTAAGCTCGCCAGTAAGGCGAGGGCCCTTGGTTGAGATGGGTTCTTTAACGATTTGTACCAAAACCTCTTGGCCCACCTTGAGGGTGTTTTGTACGCTGCCATCCTTTTTGAGGTCGGGTAGGCGCGTGGCTTTAGCAAAGGGGTAGAGTTTACGACGGTCGCTCTGTACTTGTTTGAGATATTTTTCGAAGGAATGAAACTGACTGCCTAAGTCAAGATAATGGAGAAACGCATCACGCTCATAGCCTACGTCTACGAAACAAGCATTGAGGCCCGGCATGAGCTTCTTTACTTTTGCTACGTAGATATTGCCTACCGAGTATGACACCGTTCTCGGCTCGTTCTGGTATTCTACCAACCGCTTGTCTTCAAGCAAGGCGATAGAAATCTCTTTTTCTTGAACGTCAATGACGACTTCGCTTGTCATTTCTCTTCTTTCTGTATATTTGTGTAATACTGTGAGTTTTCGCTAAGATAAAACGAGGGCGTGCCAAAGGACCCTCAGTGGATACATTGACGCGCCCCGTAGAATAAGAACGGCGTTATTTGCTCTTATGTCTGTTCTTTCTTAATCTTTTTTTACGCTTGTGCGTAGCCATCTTGTGTCCCTTTTTTTTCTTTCCGTTTGGCATAGCTGTAATGTGTTAAATTGTTTATTGAATGTTTATATATAGTTTCGTGAAAAGTCGGTGTTTCAGCGAAATTACTTTTCTTTCATCTGTTCAACGAAGCATTTTGCAGGCTTAAAGCTGGGCAGGTCGTGTGCTTCGATAATCATGGTTGTTTTCTGAAGAATGTTACGTGCGGTTTTGGCTGCACGATGCTTGATGATGAAGCTTCCAAAACCTCTGAGATAGACGTTCTCCTTGTTTTCGAGCAAGCTGTCCTTAATGGTTTCCATGAAGCTCTCTACTACCACGGCTACGTCTTTCTTTTGCAAGCCCGTGTTTACGGCTATCTTGTTGATGATATCTGCCTTAGTCATTTTTAATATAAATTTTACTTTTAACTTGTTGTTTTTAAACCTTTTTCTTTTCTGAACTGCAAAGGTACAAGTTTTTCTGTGGAAAACGAAATTTTTTTACTCTTTTTTCGTGCATCCTCATTCTTAATACTTGATTTTTAGAGGGAAAGCAAACTTACAAATCATAAAAGACGTTTCTATAAGGTGAAAATAAAGGCTGCCAATATGGTTTCTAATCATCACCATATAAGCAGCCTTTAAAGTATAATGTTATGCTCTTTCCTGCTATTTGTGGTAGGCAAGAGGGCTATTTTGTCTTGTTTCCTATGATAGTTTCAACAAAATAGCGGTGCACACGAACGTCATCGTCAAGTTCTGGGTGGAAAGCCGTAACCAATTGGTTGCCCTGTTGTGCGGCTACAATGTGCCCATCGACAGTAGCCAATACTTCTACGCCAGGCCCTACGCTTTCGATGTAGGGCGCACGGATAAACGTCATTGGGATGTCGTCGCCCACACCTTTCATTGGAGCAATGGTATGAAAACTGCCCAACTGTCGACCGTAGGCATTACGGCACACACGGGTATCCATGGTTGAGATGCGAGCCATAGGCTCGTTAGCAACGTCGCGTGACAGGAGGATAAGACCTGCGCAAGTGCCGAACACTGGGCCACCTTGTGCAATAAATTGCTGAACAGGCTCAAGTAGTCCGAGTTCTTTCAGTAGCTTAAGCTGTGTTGTGCTTTCACCGCCAGGAATAACAAGGGCATCTTTGGGCTGTGCCCAGTCGGCCAATTGTCGTATTTCAAAGCATGTGGCACCTAGCCTTTCGAGCATGCGTTCATGCTCGATAAAGGCTCCTTGCAGTGCTAATACAGCAATTCTCTTCACGGCTTATTTTCCTCTCTCTGCCATGAGCAGTGCTATCTCTTGTTCGTTGATGCCTACCATAGCTTCGCCCAGGTCTTCAGACAGTTCTGCCAGCATCTTGGCATCCTTATAATTGGTAACAGCTTTAACAATGGCAGCAGCGCGTTTGGCAGGGTTTCCGCTCTTGAAGATACCTGATCCTACGAATACGCCCTCGGCACCCAACTGCATCATCAGTGCAGCATCGGCAGGAGTTGCTACACCGCCAGCAGCAAAGTTTACTACGGGCAGTTTGCCGTTTTCATGAACATACTGTACCAGCTCATACGGAACCTGCAACTGTTTAGCAGCTTCATACAGCTCGTCAGTAGCCATTGAGGTGAGACGACGTATTTCGCTCTGCATCATGCGCATATGGCGTACGGCCTGTACTACATCTCCAGTGCCAGGCTCGCCCTTTGTACGTATCATGGTTGCACCTTCGGCAATACGACGCAATGCTTCGCCCAAGTTTTTAGCACCGCAAACGAAGGGTACGTCAAACTCGTTCTTGTCAATGTGGTAAACGTCGTCAGCGGGCGACAGCACTTCGCTCTCATCAATATAGTCGATTTCAATGGCCTGCAGAATTTGTGCCTCAGCAAAATGTCCGATACGGCATTTCGCCATAACGGGGATAGACACAGCTTCTTGGATGCCCTTAATCATCTTAGGGTCACTCATACGTGATACACCGCCAGCGGCACGAATGTCGGCGGGGATGCGCTCAAGTGCCATAACAGCACATGCGCCAGCAGCCTCGGCTATGCGTGCCTGTTCGGGTGTGGTAACGTCCATGATAACGCCGCCCTTGAGCATCTGTGCCAGGTTGCGGTTCAGTGTTTGTCTTTCCTTGTTCATTGTTTTATTTACTTTTCTTTGATGTTTTGTTATACTGAATGTGTTGTGTTGTTCTCGTTCTTTTATACGATAAATTGTTTCCTCTGCTCCTTTCACGGTACAAAGGAAAGAAAAATTTTTCTATTTTAAAAACAAAAGAACACCTTTTCGTGAAAAAAGTGTCTTTTGTCTTGTTTTTGTCTTAATAAACCTCAATGATGATGAGGTTATTAATGTCTTTTTTCCTTATATTATTTTAAAACGCACACGGAAACTGTGGGTTGGCTCATCCCAATTAGTTCCCAATAGCACAAAACGTCCTATTTGTGCTGTTGAACGCACATGCTTGCCAATGCAGGGGCATACATCGTAGTCGCCTATGCGTACCAAACGCACTTGATGGGTGGCATCGTCAGGAAGACGGCTTGCGTCAATGCCTTCGGGCAAGTGGTCGCGGCTTACCATTTCATATGTTACGGGTAGGTCTTGACTAATGAGCTCGTTCATACGTGTTTCAATTTCCTTTTCCTCTTTTCGTGAGGGTTTGTGGTCAAGCACGAAGGTCATCTTACTTTTTTTGCGCTCTATGTGCGCATTGGTTGAACGAGGGCATCCGAATATTCTACCCATGGTTTGGTTAAGCAGATGCTCGGCCGTGTGTGCGGGTGGAAATTCTTCTTTCATGTGTTCGTTCACCACTTGTTCGTTTTTCTCCATCTTGTCTGTCTCCACATTTATTTTGTATACCCGTCCGCCCATTGCGGGCTGATTTAGGGTAAGGGTGTTGTCAGCAGAAGTAAAAGTGGTAGCAATGTTCTCGCCTGTGAGCAAGTCGAGTGCACGATAAGAGGCTGCTGGTATGTTCAGATAACGCATGGCATGTGCTGGAATGTTTAATAGCGCCATGTGTTCACGTTCAGAGAAGTTGGCCACCACCAGCAATAATTCGTTTCCTGCTTTTCTGAGGTAAGCATACACATCATGAAGATGCTGATTTACATACATTAAGTCGAAGAACTCGCCTTCGGCTACAGCCTTTTCTTTTGCGGCTATTTGCATAATAGCTTGGTAGGCAGTGTGCAGATGCTTCTCTTCAGCAGTGAGTTTCCGACGGTCAACATAGGCGTGATATAATGAGGGTACACACCAATAATCGAAAATAGTGGTGCGTCCGTCTTTACCGCTGAAACCTTCGCTATCCATTCCTTCTTCGCCATATTCTTGTCCTGCATACAGCATCACAGGATTGGTGCGCATGAGGGCTGTGGCAATAGTGGCAGGTATGCCTTTTTCGGCTTTGCCTGCGAAGAAATGGCTGGCTATGCGTTGCTCGTCATGGTTCTCAAGAAAATATAGCATATGAGTGTGTATGTCGTCAGTTTGTTGCCAAGCGTGTGTGATTGCTTGTGTTGACGTTTGTCCACACATAACGGCTCTTACCGTGTCGTACATGCCCACCTTGTCGTACAGATAATCGAAACCAGCTTGTAGGTAGGTGCGGTAGAGCGAGGGGTTATAAATCTCACCAATAATACATATTTCAGGATACTCGTTTTTCAGCTTGCTAATGGCATACTGCCAGAAAGCGGGAGGCACCATTTCGGCCATGTCGCAACGAAAACCATCAACGCCTTTTGCTGCCCAAAAGAGAAGAATGGCTGTCATTTTCTCCCACGTGTTTGGCACGGGTGAGAAGTGTTCAGAACGTCCGCCAGCATCGCAATAGTCGATGCCATAGTTCAGCTTTATTGTTTCATACCAGTCGGTTATTGAGGGCGATGCGTCAAAATGGTCGTTACCAGTGGCTTTAGCCGGACATTCGGTATAAGGCCCCGTCTCAGCATTATTGATATTGAATTTGGGCGTGAAAGGTTGTCCTGGACAATAATAAAAATTATTGTTTGGGCTGAAATGCTTGCTGGTGTCGTCATCGGCCCCAAGATCTTTTACGCCCTCAGGCTTTGTTACCGACTGATATTGTCGTGCAACATGATTAGGCACAAAGTCGATAATTACTTTCATGCCTACGCGATGGGTGCGTTTTATAAGGGCCTCAAATTCGGCCATACGTGAAGGCACGTCTTCTGCTAAATCTGGGTCAATATCATAATAGTCGGTGATGGCGTAGGGCGAGCCTGCTTTTCCTTTCACCACAGCAGGGTTTTGGCGTGGAATGTTGTAGCTTGAATAATTGGTGCAAGTGGCGTGTCGTATGACACCCGTATACCATACATGTGTTACACCCATAGCCTTTATGCGTTGCAGAATGGCGCGGTCGATGAAGTTCATCTTACCGCTGCCGTTCTGTTGTAGGGTGCCACCAGGAATATTTGCTGTGGTTTTATTGCCAAACAACCGGGTGAAAATCTGATAGAGGATAATCTTGTCGGTCATTATCATTGTTGTTGTCTGTGGCAATTATGCAATGCCGTGTGCCGATACGTTTTTGTTGATACGGCCAATCATGCCTTGCAGAGCCTTGCCAGGACCACACTCGGTAAAGTCGTTGGCACCTGCGCTAATCATATTGTTTACGCTCTCTGTCCAACGTACGCTGCTGGTGAGCTGGGAAATGAGGTTGGCTTTGATTTCGGCGGGGTCGGTATAGGCCTTTCCATCAACGTTTTGATATACGGGGCAACGTGGAGCCTTAAACTCGGTTGCTTCAATTGCTTTTTCAAGTTCGTCTTTAGCAGGGCGCATGAGGGGCGAGTGGAAAGCGCCACCTACCTTCAAGGGGAGGGCACGTTTAGCACCAGCAGCTTTCAGCTTTTCGCAAGCAGCATTAATGCCCTCAATAGTGCCGCTGATAACAAGCTGGCCAGGGCAGTTGTAGTTGGCTGCAACTACTGTTTCACCACTTTCTGATACCTCATTGCAGATGCCTTCAATGGTCTCGTCGGGCAGGCCGATAACGGCAGCCATTGTTCCAGGAGTGGCTTCACAGGCTTTCTGCATAGCCATAGCACGAGCGCTTACCAAACGTAAGCCGTCTTCAAAGCTCAGAGCGCCAGCGGCTACAAGGGCTGAAAATTCGCCCAATGAGTGGCCTGCTACCATGGCGGGGCAGAAGTCGTCGCCCAGACAAAGAGCGCTGGCTACGCTGTGAAGAAAAACTGCGGGCTGTGTAACCTTGGTTTCTTTCAGCTCTTCATCAGTGCCATTAAACATGATATTGGTGATGCTGAAACCAAGAATTTCGTCAGCTTTGTCAAACAGTTCTTTTGCTATGGGGTTGTTGTCATACAGGTCTTTTCCCATACCTGTAAATTGTGCTCCCTGTCCGGGAAATACAAATGCTTTCATTCGTTTTGTCCTTTCTGTATTTTGTTATTTGTTTTCTTTATGCTATATCGCAGTTGCTTAAAACGGTGCAACTTTGCATTAAGCGCTGCAAAGATACGAAATAATAATCGTAAATAGATATTTTTTCCACCCTTTTTAACCTATCTATGGCTTCTGCCTTCCTTTCTGCTTATAACACATGGTGTTATGGCAATGCGTCTTTTTTTTAGTTGTTATCATTAGTGTCCCGTTAAAATCGGGACACTAATCAAGTTGGGCATTAAAATAACTTGTAAATAGTAAAAAAATAACAGATGTATAATTGTTTTACGATAGATTTTCTGTAATTTTGCAGAGAGAAAATTATTATTAGGATTACAGGATGAAACAAACAAAGATTGTAGCTTCGATTAGCGACAGACGTTGTGACAAGGATTTTATCAGGAAACTTTTCTTTTCGGGTGTAAACGTTGTGCGAATGAACACGGCACATGCTACGCCTGACGGCATAAAAACAATTATCAAAAATGTGCGTGAAGTGTCGCCTCACCTTGCTTTGATGATTGATACGAAAGGCCCTGAGGTGCGAACCACAGGTGTTGATGAGCCTATTGCATACCACACAGGTGATATAGTGAAAATATTTGGACGTCCAGAGATGGATTCAACCCACGATATCGTAAATGTTTCATACACCGATATTGCCAAAGATGTTAAGGTAAATGACCACATGCTCTTTGATGATGGCGAACTGGATATGAAAATTGTTGATGTGCAAGGCCCAATGCTGGTGGCCGAAGTGCAGAACGATGGCGTGTTGGGCGCACATAAAAGTGTGAATGTACCAGGTGAACACATCGCTTTGCCTGCCATTACTCTGAAAGATTATAATAACATCTTGTTGGCTATAGAACAAGATATCGACTTTATTGCACACTCGTTTGTGCGCTCGGCTAATGATGTAAAGGCCATACAGGATGTTCTTGATGAGCATAACAGCGATATTAAGATTATTTCGAAAATTGAAAACCAAGAGGGTGTTGACAATATTGACGAAATTATCGATGCGTCATACGGCATTATGATTGCTCGTGGCGATTTGGGTATCGAGGTGCCATTGGAGAAAATACCTGGCATACAGCGCCAAATTATTCGAAAATGTGTAATGAAGCATAAGCCTGTTATTGTGGCTACGCAGATGTTGCACAATATGATAAAGAACCCTCGTCCCACACGTGCCGAGGTTACTGACATTGCTAATGCCATCTATTCGAACACCGATGCATTGATGCTGAGTGGTGAAACAGCCTCAGGAAAATATCCTGTTGAAGCAGTGCAAACAATGGCGGCTATTGCTGAACAGGCAGAGAAAGACCGCGCTTTGTTGGGTAATCCTGAGGTGCCAATGAACGACTGTTGCTCGCAGAAAGAATTCTTGGCACATGCGGCCATTGATGCTACACGAAAACTGGGCGTGGCGGGTATTATTACCGATAGCGAGACGGGTGAAACAGCATGCAATTTGGCTTCGTTCCGTGGCCCCAACCCCGTGTTAGCTATTTGTTACCGTGAGAAAACCCAGCGTTGGCTGAATTTAAGTTATGGCGTGATTCCTGTTTATCAGAAAGAGCATACCTCGTCTGAACACATGTTTACTGCGGCTTTGCGTATGCTTCGTCAAAAACATTACATCGAGCTTGATGATAAGATAGCCTATCTGAGTGGAAGCTTTGGCGAGAGTGGTGGTACCACATTCCTTGAAATCAACAGTGTAAGACAGGTGTTTGATAAATCGTACGAATTCCACTTGCCGCAACACGTTGAGCGTAAATAATTTTTTCTAAACAACACAAACATTATAAAAATCTGAGAAGGGATAGATGTTATATGCGCAATCAAAAGGTATATGAGGCTGACGATAAGATGATTTCCCTTATCAAAGACAATTATAACGTTCTGCAAAGTTTGGGGTGCTTCGGCATCAACTTGGGCTTTGGAGACAAGACGGTGAGAACGGTGTGTGAGGAACAGAATGTTGACACGCTCACCTTTCTTACGGTGGTGAATTTTACCATCAATGGTGAAAGAAGTTTCATTGATTTGGCCAACTTGTCGGTGCCTACGCTGCTAAGATATTTGAAAGCCAGCCACGAATATTATAATGGTTTTCAGTTGCCATTCATACGTAAAGAACTGTGCGAGGCTATTGATATAGAGAGCTCTTTGGGCAAACTTATCATGAAGCTGTATGATGCTTATGCTAAGGCCATAACCTCGCATATGAAGTTTGAAGAGAAAATGGTGTTCCCCTATATAGAAAAGTTGCTTGAAGGCGAACTGAGCGATAATTATGATATTGACACCTATAGCAAACATCATGGTCAGGAGGGTGAAAGACTGCGAGAACTGAAAAGCATTATCATTAAGTATCTGCCTTCTGATAAGTTGCATAACAATAAATTGTCGGCCACGCTTTATGATATATATAATAATGAAGACTGGCTACGCTTACATGCCGAAGTGGAGGAAAAGATTCTTTTGCCTGCCATCAAACGTCTGGAGGATAAAAACAAAAAAGGCGGAGTGGGGCAGAAGATATCTGATATGTTAGCGAAGTCGTCTGATACGTCTGAACTACTGGGCGAGCGTGAAAAAGAGGTTATTGTGGCTTTGGTACAAGGTATGTCAAATAAAGAGATTGCTGAACACCTCTGCATTGCTACCAATACGGTTATTACACATAGGCGCAACATAGCTCGAAAACTACAAATACACAGCGCAGCCGGTCTCACCATCTATGCCATCGTAAATAATTTAGTAGACATTTCATCTGTAAAACTATAAATGTGATTGCGCATCCTCATCCTAAAATAAAACTGGCTATTGTTGACACCAATGTGCTAGCGGTTATTGGTCTGAAGAATATTCTTCAGTCAGTAATGCCTATTGCTGAGGTCGATACCTTTGCTTCGGTGGCTGAACTAGAGGCAAATCATGCCGACTCTTATTTCCATTTTTTTGTTGATGTAGCCATCCTTCTGCAAAATATAGCCTTCTTTACAACGCTTAAGCATAAAGTGATTGTGCTTACCACGTCAATAGGGCAGGCATCACAGTTGGCAGGCTTTCATGTTATTTGTGTAAACCAACCCGAACCTCAGTTCGTAAAAGACTTGCTTCGATTGGAACAATATGCTCATGCTCACGGACGCAATTTGCCACCAGTGCAGAAAACCGCTGGCAATAACTTACTTAGTGCGCGTGAGATAGAGGTGCTGACTCTTTTAGTGTATGGAAAAACAAACAAGGAGATTGCGGCTGATCTTAGTATTAGCATCACTACCGTTATCTCGCATCGCAAAAATATTATGATAAAACTAGAGGCTCGTTCGCTTTCTGCGCTTACCATTTATGCCGTGATGAACGGATTGGTTGATGTAAACCGTATCTAGTTTTTAAAAATATAAAAATAGGGGAGTGTCATTTTTCATTTTGACACTCCCCTTTTTATTAGTTAATCATCAATATCGATTAATCTTCATCGTCTCCTTCTGCCTCGTGTGCGGCAATCAGTGCCTGCTGTACCTCATTCGGAACAAGCTCGTAGCTGGCAAACTTGGTAGTGAATGATGCGCGACCACCTGTTAAGCTACTCAGTGAGATAGAGTAGTTGTTCAGCTCTTTCAAAGGTATCTTGGCCTGCAACTTTTGGTATCCAGCTTCGCTATCCATACCCATAATAAGGGCACGACGGCCTTGTAGGTCGCTCATTACATCGCCCATATAGTCGGCGGGAACGTAGACTTCAAGGTCATAGATGGGCTCCAAAATCTTCGGGCCAGCAGCTTTAAAGGCCTCGGCAAAGGCATTGCGTGCTGCTAACATGAATGACAATTCGTTAGAGTCGACTGGGTGCATTTTGCCATCATATACGATAACGCGTACATCACGGGCATAGCTACCTGTTAATGGGCCGCGTTCCATGCGTTCCATGATGCCCTTCAAGATGGCGGGCATAAAACGTGTGTCAATGGCACCACCTACAACCGAGTTGATGAATACCAGTTTTCCACCCCATTCTAAGTTAATTTCTTCGCGACCCTTAATATTCATCTTTACCTCTTGGCCATTAAGCTTATAGGTGGTGGGGTCGGGCATGCCTTCTGCATAAGGTTCAACAATAAGATGTACCTCGCCAAACTGACCTGCACCGCCCGATTGTTTCTTGTGGCGATAATCGGCCTGTGCCGACTTGGTGATTGTTTCGCGATAGGGAATCTTCGGTTCGTCAAATTTTACAGCAATCTTCTCGTTGTTTTCCAAACGCCATTTTAATGTACGAAGGTGGAATTCGCCTTGGCCATGTACGATGGTTTGCTTTAATTCTTTGCTCTGTTCAACTACCCATGTGGGGTCTTCCTGGCGCATCTTGAGCATGGCTGCCATCAGCTTTTCGGTATCGGCAGCATTTACAGCCTTAATGGCACGAGAGTATTTAGAGTTGGGATATTTAATGAAGTCGAACTTCCATTCACAATCTTTTCCGTTTAGGGTGTTTCCCGTTTTCACATCTTTCAACTTCACGGTACAACCAATGTCGCCAGCGTTCAGTTGGTCAACGGGTATGCGGTTTGCACCAGCACATACATATATTTGTCCGATGCGTTCACGCGAGCCACGGTCAGCATTTACTAAATCATCGCCAGCCTTAATCTTGCCACTCATTACTTTAAAGTAACTTACCTCACCTATGTGAGGCTCCATGCCTGTCTTGAAGAAATAAACTGATTCAGGACCTTCGCTGTCGTGTGTAATTTCTTCGCCACGTGTGTTATGTAATTTAGGCATTTCGCTAACGAAGGGAACAACATTTCCTAAGAATTCCATCAAGCGACGTACGCCCATATCTTTTGCTGCGCATACACAGAAGACGGGGAAAATGCTACGTGTAATAAGGCCTTTACGAATGCCTTCACGCATCTCGTCTTCAGTAAGGGTTTCTTCTTCAAAGAATTTTTCCATCAAGGTGTCGTCGTTCTCTGCAGCAGCCTCAACCAATGTTTTGTGCAAGGCCATCGCTTTCTCCATTTCTTCTTCAGGAATATCTTCGATAATGGGCATACCTCCTTCTGCTGGCCACGAATATTTCTTCATCAACAGTACGTCGATGATGGCATTGAAACCAGGGCCTGTTTGGGTGGGGTATTGTATCTGCACGCACTTAGAACCATATATCTCGTGCATGGCGTTAATGACATTGTCAAAATCGCATTTATCAGAGTCGAGCTGGTTGATAAGGAATATAACGGGCTTCTTTAATTTCTCTGTATAGCGGAAATTGTTTTGTGTGCCCACTTCCGGACCATATTGTCCGTTGATAAGGATAACGGCTTGATCAGTAACGTTAAGTGCGGTAATAGCACCTCCCACGAAATCGTCAGAACCCGGGCAGTCAATAATGTTGAGCTTCTTATTGTTCCATTCTACATGGAAAACAGTTGAGAATACAGAGTAGCCATACTCTTGTTCAACAGGGAAATAGTCGCTGACGGTGTTTTTGCCTTCAACGGTGCCACGGCGTTTGATAATGCCGCTACCAAAGAGTAAAGACTCGGCAAGCGTGGTCTTGCCGCTACCCGCACTGCCAAGCAGAGCGATGTTTTTGATTTCATTTGTTTGATAAACTCTCATATCTATCAAAGGTTTAATGTTAGTAATAGAGGCGAGCTTCAAAATAACAAGAAACGGAACACGCCTCATCCGTCTCTTATGCTCCGCAGCCCAAACGTCAAACTGTTGCCTCATCCCTTAGGTTAGATAGGAAAGGACAGAATTTCGCCTTATACAGGCTCCGAAACAAGGTCGTTTGACCTTTATCGCCGCCTAAGTTAGACATTTTTGCACAAAAAACCAAAAGAAATACACTAAAACATCATTTCTTTTAAAACATATTAGTAATTTTGTGATGAAAAAGTAGTACAATGCCCTTTTTTACCTTTGTAACATCATGTCAGGACTATATATTCACATACCCTTTTGTGCCAGCAGGTGCATATACTGTGCTTTTTATAGCACGGTAAAGCATGGGCAACGTTCGGCTTATATCGACAGTTTGATACACGAAATGCAACTGCGAACTGATTTCTTGCCTCAAGGCAATGATGCAACCATTAATACTATTTATATAGGTGGTGGAACGCCTTCGCAAATAAGTAGGACAGATATTGATCGCCTTTTTAATAATATATATAAGGTGTATGGTTGTAAAAGTAGTGAAACAACTGTTGAAGTAAATCCTGATGATGTTGATGCCAACTTGGTGCGTTGCCTTGTAAACAATGGTGTAAATCGTGTAAGTATGGGAGCACAGACCTTTGATGACGAGCGTTTACGTTGGTTGCATCGCCGACACTCGTCAAAACAAGTGTATGAGGCTGTTGATTGTTTGCGCCAAGGGGGTATTGCACGCATCAGTGTTGATTTGATGTATGGATTTCCTAATCAAACAGCTGAACAGTGGCAATATGATATTGATGAGGTGATAAAACTTGGCGTAGAGCATGTGTCGGCATACAGCCTGATGTATGAAGAAGGCACGCCGCTATATCGTTTGTTAGAAAAACATGAGATAAAGGAAAATGATGAAGAACTTAGCCTTTTGATGTATAATATGCTGGTAGAACAATTAAGGTCTGCTGGATATGAACATTATGAGGTTAGCAATTTTGCTCTTCCTGGTTGTCGTGCACAGCATAACAGCAGTTACTGGAACGATACTCCTTACATCGGATTAGGGGCGGCAGCACACTCGTATAATCACAGTGTGCGACAGTGGAACGTATCTGATATTGATGCTTACATGGAAGCAATAAATGAGGGTAGGGTGCCCTTTGAACATGAACGCATTGATGCTGACACTCACTATGACGACTTGGTGACCACCGCATTGCGCACAAGCGATGGTTTAGATCTTACCATGCTTTCTGCCCAGCATAAAGATTATTTATTAAAGATGGCTCAACCGCATTTACTGGCGAAACGTATGGAACGAAAAGGAAATCGTATTTGTATTTGTGAAAACAGCTTCATGATAAGTGATATGATTATGAGCGACTTGATGATGGTTTATTAAATGGTTGCTGTAATTATAATAATAATTAAGAATAATTGAAAGAACGAAATAATGACGAAAGACAACCTTGAAAACGACCGCTTTGAGCAGTATTGGCTGCATAACGGGAAACGATTGTTGAAGGCCGATAGCGAATATACAAGGGCTACAGGTGGCTATAAAATGAGTTCAGGTGCCGATTGGCTTTTGTTTGCAATTCCTGTTGCCGTGGGCGTGGTACTGAAAGATTATCTGCCTGTGACCAATGAGATGCTCAATTTATTAATTTGTATTGTCATTACGATACTTTGTTTCATTGTTTGTGTTTGGCTGAAAACACTCATGATAGGCCGCCCTAATATTTCTGCTATTGAGGCTAAGGTGAAACAAAAAGCACGTGAACAATGGGAAAGAGAACAACGTAATATGAATAAAAGGAAAAGATAATAATAGAAAATAGAAAAATAAGATATGGAGATCAAGAAATCTGAATTTGTAATATCTGCTCCTACAGTGAGCAAATGCCCTTCTGATACAAAACCCGAGTACGCCTTTATCGGACGTTCAAATGTAGGAAAGTCGAGCCTTATCAATATGCTCTGTAATCATAAAAACTTAGCTAAGACAAGTGCAACGCCTGGTAAAACCTTGCTTATCAATCATTTTATCATTAACAACGAGTGGTATTTGGTTGACCTTCCAGGATATGGCTTTGCAAAGCGTTCAAAATCGGTTCAGCAGAAAATTACGAATATGATAACATCGTATATTCTTCAGCGTGAACAACTTATCAATACCTTTGTGCTTGTTGATATTCGACATGAACAGCAGAAGATTGACCGTGAGTTTATTGATTGGCTCGGGCAGAGCAATGTGCCATTTGCTATTATCTTTACTAAAGCTGACAAACTAGGTCCTGTGCGTGCCCGACAAAATGCTGAGGCCTGGATGCGTAAACTATCTGATACGTGGGAAGAGTTGCCTCCTTATTTTGTTACCAGTTCAGAAACAAAGGCTGGTCGTGATGAGGTGCTCGGTTATATTGAACAGATTAATGCTGAGTTGAAAGGCGAGTAACGTAATGTTTTTTATCAAAAAGTAAAGATGGCAAACCAAAATCCATTTATTGATATACAAAATGTAACCAAGTCGTTTGGAGCACAGGTCTTGTTCGACGATATTTCTTTTTCTATCGCCGAGGGGCAACGTGTGGGTCTTATTGCAAAAAATGGTACAGGAAAGAGCACATTGCTTTCTATTATTTCGGGTAGCGAAGGATGTGATAGAGGAAATATCATTTTTAGAAAAGGTTTACGTATTGGCTTCTTGCTTCAGACACCACATTTTGATTCTGATGATACTGTCCTTGATGCATGTTTTAATCATCAGGGTGAAAGTGATAAGATACTGAAAGCAAAGCAGATACTTACACAATTAAGAATAAATGATTTAACACAAAAAATGGGCACGTTGAGTGGTGGACAGCAGAAACGTGTGGCCTTAGCTAATGTGCTCATTACAGAACCCGACTTATTTATCCTGGATGAGCCTACCAACCATCTCGACTTGGAAATGATTGAATGGTTAGAAGGCTTCCTATCACGCGGAAATAAAACCCTACTTATGGTTACGCACGATCGTTTCTTTCTTGATCGGGTGTGCGACACAATTCTTGAGCTCGATAATAAAACCATTTATACCTATCGTGGAAATTATGCCTATTATCTTGAGAAACGTCAGGAACGTATGGATGCAGCCGCTGCAGAAATACAGCGAGCCAATAATTTGTATCGACGTGAGTTAGAATGGATGCGTCGTATGCCACAAGCTCGGGGACATAAAGCTCGTTACCGTGAAGAGGCTTTTTATGAATTAGAGCGTAAAGCAAAGCAACGTATTGAAGAACGTCAAGTGCGCCTGAAAGCAAGAAATGTGTACATTGGTTCTAAAATTTTTGAGTGCCAATACGTATCGAAAGCTTTTGATGAAAAGGTTATTCTCAAAGATTTTTACTATAATTTTGCTCGCTTTGAGAAGATGGGTATCATTGGCGATAATGGTGCTGGTAAGTCGACATTCATTAAAATGTTGTTGGGTTTGGTACAGCCCGATAGCGGTAAATTTGATATTGGAGAAACTGTTCGTTTTGGTTATTTCTCGCAAGATGGAATGTCGTTTGATGACCAACAGAAGGTGATAGACGTAATTACTGACATTGCCGAATACATTGATATGGGCGATGGTAAGCATCTTACTGCCTCGCAGTTGTTGCAACAGTTTTTGTTTACTCCTGAGCAACAATATAATTATGTGTATAAGTTGAGCGGAGGCGAGCGTCGCAAGTTATATCTGTGTACGGTGTTGATGCGCAATCCTAATTTTCTTGTTCTTGACGAGCCCACTAACGATTTAGACATACAAACTCTTCAAGTGCTTGAAGAATATCTTCAAGATTTTGCGGGATGTGTAATTATAGTTAGTCATGACCGCTATTTTATGGATAAGGTGGTTGATCATCTTCTTGTATTTAAAGGTGATGGCGAAGTAAACGATTTTCCTGGCAACTATACACAATACAGACAATGGTGTTCGCTGCAGCCTAAGGAAATGGCGATAAAGAAGCCATGTGCTGACGACAATAAGGATAAAGACAAAAAATCGTCACGTAACGACCAGCGCCGAAAAATGACATATAAGGAAAAAATGGAGTTTGAACAACTGTCAAAAGATATTGAACAGTTGGAGGCCGAACAGAAACAAATAGAAGATGCCTTATGTAGCGGTACGCTTACAGTGGAACAAATTACAGAACTAAGCCGTCGCTTACCAGAGGTAAAGGATGCTCTTGATGAGAAAGGTATGCGTTGGTTAGAACTATCTGAATTTTCTGCTTAAAATAATTTAATACACACAATCTATATGATGACAAGTAATATGAATAAGATGTATGAAATGAAGCATAGCAAAGCCACTGTAGTAATGCGGTGTTTACTTACGTTTTTTATGCTGTTCTTTATCATGCTTCCCTCGAGTGCTGTGTTAAAGGAAAAGAACCTTGATAATACATTAAGTATTTTGCGTTCGGAGCTTACCAATTACTACAACGACTTGCAGCGTCAGATGAGCTTTATGAAAGATCAGCAGGAGTCAGTGCGTAATAATTTAATGGATATTTTCCGTCGCAGTAATCAGAACTCGTTGATGCTGTATTCGCAAAAACCGCAGTATATCTTTGATTTAACATATGCTTGTCATGAAGCTACTGAACAGTATGCCGAGTTCCAGGAAAATGTATTACCTTTTACTTCGCTCTTAGCACGCACTAATTCTGAGATAGCGCGATACGACAGCTTGGTAACTAATCTCAGTCAGATGCCATCGCGCACCCTCAGTGAGCGTGCACAAATCGACCGTAACGTTTGTTTGACGTTGGCTGTTAACATACGTCATACCTTGTATGACAATAGTCAGCAGCTTAATGATTATATTAGATATTATAATATGACTGATCAACGTCTTCGCAACCTGAACGACTATGCTAACAAACGCTATAATGATATACAGGCAAGCATTTTTAGCAATGGTGGTGATGGCTATTTTACCATTTTGGCACATTTTGGTAGGCAGTTTAAAGACACTAAACTGTCAATAGAAGACAAGTATAAACCGTCGGAGAAAATGCGTTCGCAATGGGATAGTCGTATTATCGCTTTCATGTTTGCACTTATTTTCTTCTATGGCATCGTGTCGTTTGTGTTGTGTTTGGTTGCTATTCGTCATTTTTTGCCTCAACGTTTCCGCACCCCTTCGTTCATGTCGAAACGTACGTGCATTGTTTTATCAGCATCGGTCATCATGCTGGCTGTGCTGTTAGGATTGGCTCGTTTAATCTTTAAAGACCAAAATTTCTTGCTGATGGCCAGCAACCTTTTAGTAGAGTATGCTTGGTTATTGGGCGTAATTCTTACCTCGTTGCTTATCCGTCTTGACGGTTCGCAGATAAAGAGTGCTTTCCGCATTTACTCACCGTTGATGGTAGTGGGCTTCATTGTTATTAGCTTTCGTATAGTGCTGGTTCCTAACGATGTCGTAAATCTTGTTTTCCCACCTGTGCTTTTGCTTTGCTCACTTTGGCAGTGGAATGTAATAATGCGGCATAATAATAATATTCCTAAATCAGATGTCTTCTTTACTTACTGTTCGTTAGCGGTATTTGTTGTATCAACAGTTTGTTCTTGGGTGGGTTATACTTTGCTCAGTGTACAGGTGCTTATATGGTGGATTATGCAGTTGACGTGCATTCTTACCATTACGTGCCTTGCTGGCTTGCTTAATCAGTGGGCTAAACGACATGATTATGAAGACAAGAAGGTAACCGACGTATGGATTTTCCGCCTTGTTTATTATGTAGTGCTTCGTGTGATGGGAGTAATGTCGGTGCTCATTTCGCTTTACTGGGCTGCTGATGTTTTCAATCTAATCGATGTTATGTGGAAACTTTTTAGCCACAACTTTATTGATAGTAAAAATCTTCGTGTAAGTATTATTTCTATCGTGATAGTGGCTAATCTTTATTTCACATTCTCTTATCTGTATCACACTATTAACGACTTGCTTGAAATACATTTCGAAAAGAAAGATTTAAGCACGGCTGCCAGCCATAATATTATGTCACGTAAACTTGTACAAGTGGTGGTGTGGGGCGTATGGCTATTAGTGGCATTGGCTATTTTCCATGTTAGCAACACGTGGTTGGTGGTTATCTCAGGTGGCTTGTCAACTGGTATTGGTTTTGCTTCGAAAGATATTCTCGAGAATATTTATTATGGCATCTCTTTGATGGCAGGTCGTGTAAAGATAGGCGACTGGATAGAGTGTGACGGAACCAGAGGCAAGGTGAGCTCTATTTCATATACCAGTACTATGATTGATACGGTTGATGGTTCGGTTATTGCTTTCCAAAATAGTCAGCTCTTTACAAAGAATTATAAGAACATGACAAAGAATCATGGTTATGAACTTGACACACTTGAAGTGGGCGTAGCCTATGGAAGTGATCTTACTTTTGTGAAACAGATTTTGCGTGACGCTGTAATGCAACTCGATTGTATTTATAAAAAACGTGGAGTGAAAATTGTTGTAAAGAGTTTGGGAGATAATAGCGTGAACCTTACAGTCAGTGTATGGGTGTCGGTTTTGACACATTATTCGGATGATGGTGAGGTGTTGGAGTGTATATATAACACGTTGAATAAGCATAATATCGAGATACCGTTCCCTCAGCACGATTTACACTTACGCGATGTTCCCGCACGTTTTGATGTAGATAATAAGTTACAATAAAAACGCTGTTGACATTATATTTGCTTGTTATATTTGACTGAAAGCGCACGTTTTATTATGCGTATCTATTATTAGTTGATTATCAGTATTATATGCTCTAAACGGTAGAAAAGTGACTGTATGGATTCTGTTTAGGTACGAAAAGGTAATAATTTAACGTATTTAACTTTCGCTTACACCGATATTACCCCAAAGTGTATGATGTTGGGCGATTAGTAGAATGAGCAATTCTTCTTGGAGAGACAGGCATAATGGAGCTTACTTCGTTCTATACCCTTGAATGATGGCAACAGGCATTTCGCAACAGTGTCAAAGACGTTATCCAAGATTCTAATACGATTGGTTACAAGCCAAAGTAATGTGATATGCGCTTGCGCATCTTGTCTGCTTTCAGATTATGGTAAACCATGTTCACATTGCCCGTTGCCTGCAACTCATAGACTGTGGCATCAACCTCTACATACAAAAGGAACAACTTACATTATTGGACGAAGAAGGACATCCGTTTCTCTTTGCTCCGATAATGATAGCCACGCTTTCGACCTGTGCGCAATTGGAACGTGATAATATCTCATTCCGATTACAGTCAGGACGGAAGCGGTATATAAAGAAGGGTGGAAAACTCGGGCGCAAGGTAGGCTCTGTAAAAACGACAGAACAGACGAAAGACGAATATAGGGAAGTAATAAGTTTGCTCCACAAGGGGTATTCCATTCGGGATGTAGCAAAGCTATTTGATAAGGGCATTAGTACGGTGCAACGAGTGAAAAGTAGGCTCAACTTACAGTGAGTAATTTTCATCAAGTTGTTAAATTAACGTAAAAACCACTACCTTTATGCGAGATTGAGATGTATTATATTTACCTTTGCAGTTAAATTCGCATCTTAATATGGCAAATAAAGAATTAAACAGGCTAAAAGTTGTTCTTGCTGAAAAGAAGAAAACGAACAAATGGCTTGGTGAACAATTGGGAAAGGACAAGACTACCATATCAAAATGGTGTACCAATACTTGTCAGCCAGATTTGGGTAATCTTATGAAGATAGCCAAACTGCTTGAAGTAGAAGTTGCAGACCTTCTCAGAGAAGATAATGTAGACTGATAAAATGGCGACAGATAATAAAGACAACAGACCCTCAATAGGGAGTGGCGATTATGCCGAAATACTGCGACACGCTGTCGCAGTGATTGAACATGCACGGACAGAAATAGCCCAACATGTCAATGGTTATGTATCTACCGCCTATTGGGAAATTGGTCAAATGCTTCATGAGCGCAAGATTGAAAGTGGGTATGGTGACAGTGTTATCAGGCGGCTGTCAGCAGACCTAAAAGAGCGCTATCCAAAGATGGGTGTTTCACCACGACAACTTTGGAACATGAAGAAATTTTATGAGCGTTACGCTGGGCATGATGAAAAAGTGCTACGGAGCGTAGCACTTTTACCGTGGTCGCACAATCTGCTACTGTTGAGCAAGGGATTTAATGATGAAACCACGCTATATTATGCGCAGGAAACCGTAACCAAAGGTTGGAACCGCGACTTGTTGCTCAATGCCATCAAACTCAATATGTATGAGACACAGGCATTGGCAAAAATAGACAACAATTTTGACCGCACTCTTCCTGCCGAACAAGCGCAGTATGCCAATGAAGTATTTAGCAGCAGCTATAATCTCGGATTCTTGGGAGTAACGAGTCCTATTTTGGAGCTTGAACTTGAAGACCGCCTTGTAAAAGCTATCACCCGTTTCCTTATGGAACTCGGTAATGGCTTCACATTCATTGGCAACCAGCATGTGTTGGAATACAATGGTAAAGAAAGTAAAGTGGATATGTTGTTTTTCCATCGTGGACTACGCTGCCTTGTTGCTGTTGACTTGAAGATAGGTGCTTTCAAACCAGAGTATGCAGGTAAGATGAACTATTATCTGTCTCTGCTTGACCGCCTTGAACGTGGCACAGACGAGAACCGTTCCATCGGCATCATTCTCTGTGCTGAAAAAGACCGTGTAGAGGTGGAACTTGCGCTTGAAGATATGGGCAAGCCTATCGGAGTGGCAGATTATCAGTTGATAGTACCGAAAGAGAAATTACAGAAAGTCCTTGCTGATGAGATAAAGGCATTTAGTGAGGAAAAAGGAAAAAAAGAGGTGTTATAATAAAATGGGTATCCAAAGAAAAATACGTATTCTATCGTTGTTCGCAAATATTGGTGTTGCTGAGGCAAGATTAAATGAGATAGATAGGGGAGAAGTTGTTATTGCCAACGAATTGGTTAAATACAAAAAAAGGGGGTGTGTTATGGACTTATGACACACCCCCTTTTTTTGTATAGCCGTGATTCTTTCAATCAATGAGATAGACTTCTGTTATTTGCTCAGCCATTCTTCAATAGCCTTGGCAATTACTTCAAAGCTGGTGGTAGGCTCAAAACGAGCTACAACCTGACCTTTTTTGTTAATCAGGAATTTAGTAAAATTCCATTTGATGTCATTACTCTCTTTGTAGTTAGGATCAGCTTCGCTGAGCATTTTGTCGAGCACAGGATAGAGAGGATGAGATTCATCCCAACCAGCAAATCCTTTGCTTTCCTTCAAGAATTTGTAAAGAGGAGCAGCGTCATCGCCATTTACCTTTATCTTTTTGAAACGAGAAAATTCTGTACCGTATGTAAGTTTACAGAATTGGTGGATGCTTTCGTCTGTTCCAGGAGCTTGTTGACCAAACTGGTTGCAAGGGAAGTCTAAGACTTCAAAACCCTGAGAGTGATAGGTCTCATATAATTTCTCCAGTTCTTCATACTGTGGAGTAAAACCACATTTTGTGGCTGTGTTGACGATGAGTAATACTTCATTAGCATACTCTTTGAGGGAAACATCCTTTCCCTTTCTGTCCTTGACAGAGAATTCGTAAACAGTTCTCATTTTTGTTTGTATCTATATATTTTATTCTTATTTCTTCTTTTAGAGTGCAAAGATACTATTTTTCTTTTAGAAGAGTAAATTATGACTGATAATTTTTCTAAAAAAGTAATAACTTAGAAAATAAAAAGACCCAGGATTTTCACAAACCCTGGGTTTTTTGAACTTCTGTATGGATAACTACTTGTATCTTAAGAAGTTCACAAAAAATCTATCATTTAACTTTTCTAAGAACTGATGCAAAAGTATAATAAATTTCTTTTTTTATGGTGCATTTTTTGTTTTTTAGGGTATATCAAACTGTTTTTATTTGTTTTTCTCCCTATATTCACTTGGAATTATACCCATTTCTTTCTTAAACACCTTAGAAAAATATTTCGGATCACTGAAGCCTACAGCGAATGCAATGCTGGTCAGCGTTTCATCAGTATCCCGTAACATCTCGATGGCTTTCATAATTTTGATGTGACGGACGAAGTCAATAGGAGTCAATCCTACCGCATTTTTGATTTTTCCATAGAGTACACTGCGACTCATGCCCATGGCCTGTGCAATATCGTCTATCTTCATGTCTGGATCAGAAATGTTTTCCAAGACAAACTTCAGCACTTTCTTGATGGTATGATCCTGTATGCTAATGGTAGATTCGCCGATCGTAATATGTTGAGGCTCCTCTGCTTTGTTTTGAACAGTCGTGTTATGACTCGTTTGCGTTTCGTCTCCAAAATGAATATTTCTGAGCAATTCTTGTTGCAGACTCTTACGATAGTTGATCGCCGCTTCAATTCTGCCTTTCAGGTAAGTGGCAGAGAATGGTTTGGTCAGATAACCATCGATTCCTTCTTCAAATCCCTTGAGGTGGTCTTCCAGACTGGCCTTGGCAGAGAGTATGATGATTGGAATATGGGAGATATTGCTGTCTTGTTTGATGTAATGTACCATGGTGATTCCATCCATGATAGGCATTGTAACATCAGTTAAGATGAAGTCTGGTACAAATTTGCGTGCCATTTCAAGACCTCTCTTTCCATTTTCTGCAAGTAATACATTATAGTCCTTTCTCAGAATTGTATCCAGGAAGGTGCGTAGGTCCGCATTGTCTTCTACCACGAGTATGGTGATATCTTTTTCTCCCTTTTCAAATTCTTCTGCAGAGTCTAAAGCTACATCTTCTATGTAGTTCTTGGCATTTGAGTCTTCTATCTCTCCATTTTCGTGGATTTCATGAGAATCTTTGTCAAGACCTCCATCTTCATAGAAATTGCTATTGTTGTCAAACTTCAGCATTTGGTTGACCATCTGGTACATCTCTCTGGCATTCCTCTGGACCAATGTCAAGAGGTTTCTGCCTTCTTCTGAGAGTCCTTCTTCATTTTCCAGCACTTCTGTTATTGGACCGCCTATCAGAGAGAGAGGGGTTCTCAATTTGTGTGAAGCATTGCTGAAGAAATGGTTCTTCAGTACACTCATCTCATGGCTGAGTTTTTGTATTTGTCGGTTGTTATACATATAGAATACTAAGCCAAGACCTAAGATGAACAATAGGAAAAGAATGACTTTTCCCAATATGCTCTCCATGAAAGTGGGTTCGATTTCTATCGGGAGTTCTGCGATATATTTACCCCAGACTCCATGTGTATTGGTGGCTTTTACCTTGAGGATGTATTTACCATGAGGAATGCGGTTGAAACCAATCATATTTTGACTTCCTAATGGAATCCATACGCCTTCTGGTGTATGACCTTCCAGACGATATGCATAGTATGTCTGATACTTTCTGGTATAGTCAAGTGCTGCAAAGGTTATGGTCAGATTTCTCTTGTCAGAAGGAATGACTATATTTGACCTATGCAGGATAGGAATGGTATGATCCTCTCCGTTGAAGTGCAGAGAGGTAAACAGTATTTTCGGTTGATAGGTAGTCTTTTTGAGTACATTTGGATTGAAGGTAATACTTCCCATCGGTGTTCCTAATGTGATTTGATCTGTAGAAGGATCGTGGAATGGGCGGCATTCTGTAAACGTCATGTGGAAATCAAAATCGTTTGGTCCAAAAACATCTATTTTTCCTGTGCTTGGATTGAATTTATCGACACTGGATTCCCTGATAATCCAGATATTTCCTGCATTATCTTCTATCATACTCTGTACGATACCTTCGTCCTGGTTGATATTCTTGACGAATTCGACTCTTATATTATTTTCTAATAATGATTTACTGGTTGTAATTTGCAGACAACCACCTAATGTAGAGATATAAGTATCTCCGTTAGAACGAACCAATGTATAGTTGACATCGCTTGCCATGAGGGAAGCTGTATCACCCATAATATGATTAGAATGATAGAATTTAATCTTGGAATAATCCTTGAATTCGTCGGAGAATGCAACAAGTCCGTCGGTTGTTGCTACTAATATGGTACCTTTGTTGGTACATGTAATTCGGCGTAATCTTTGGCAGAGCCCATTCTTGAACCAGTTGAGTTTATTTCTGTTTGAAATGAAGCGATAGGTGCCGTTTACTCTTTCTGCAATAGCCAATCCTCCACAAGTCGCAATCCAGATTCTGTTTTGTCTATCGCTTACAATATCATAGATTCTATCATTAGGCAGAGAGTATGGGTCTGCCGGATTATGGGTGAAATGCTGCAATTCTCCGTCTTTCAAAAAATAGAGTCCGTCTCCCTTTGTTCCTATCCACATGTATCCCTGACAGTCTTCGTAGAGTGCATAGATGCCACAGGTGGAGAACTGAACTGGTGTTTGTGATAATTGACCATTTGGGGTGATGTAGCCAAGCTTCTGATGCTGGTCATTGCTAATCTTTAAATATCCAGAGGTAAATCCATCCCAATAGTTACGATTATGGTCAAGTGTGACGGCGCGTACTTCGCTATCTGTATTTTCAACTTGGCTCAGCGTATATTCATGATATTTGAAGTTGATTTGTGTAAGGTCATGAATACCCGTTGCCCAAAGAATTTTTTGGTCTGAAATTACGTATTTAGTGATTCTTGGAATACTTGCATTGCCTTGAGAGTTGCTTTGCAAAACATAAGGTACCAATTCTTTTTTCGCTCTGTCATAGTAGCTGAAAGTACCTCCGTTAGGTATCATCCATAGCGTATTGTGTTCATCTTCCATGATGAAATATTTTTCGCTGACAGTACGCAAAACTGGATTTTCCTGATCTGCAAACAACCATTTCTTCTCCAATGTATTTGGATTGATGATGGTTACACCCATACCGTCAGTAAATGCCCATAGCTGGTCTTGGCTATCTACGTATATCTTCTTGACTTCTGCTACAGGCTGGTTAGGGTTCTGAACACTTACAACTTCAGATTTGAATGTACGTGGATTATAGACTACTACACCGATATTTGTGGCTATCAGGAGTTGATAGCCTGTATTTTTTAATTCATTGATTTTTGTGACTCCTTCCGGCATCGGAATCATGGAGATATGGTTTCTGGTTTCATCAAAGACGGCAACTCTGCCATCTGCTGTAGCCAGGTAAATGGTGTTGCCTACCTGTCGGAACCATTTAAATGGAATTGGAGTGGTGAATTTGGTACCATAGATGTGAGTACCCTTGTCTGTAAAAATCCATTCACGCCCCTTTTTGTCGGCGGTAATATACCAGATATTTCCACTTGGCAGGCTTTTAGTTCCTCCCATGATGAGTTTTGGATTGTCGTCTGTAAATTCTTTTTTTGAAATTCTGATTGCGTATTTGTGGTCAGTTGTAGTTATCCAACTTGCTTTTGGACTTAGGGTGTAAACTTTATCGGCATAGAGATGGATGTTGAACTTCTCGTTGATTTTATCCTCTATGTTTACAAAGTCGCACAAATGGGTATCATATATGTAGAGGCGACGGTCGTATGTAACACACCAAAGGTCATAGTTGGTGCAAGGGAAGATATTGCGAATACGATTTGTACTGAGGAGATCTTGGTTATCAGGTAAGTCTCGGAAAGTGTGGAAAGTATAGCCGTCATAATATGACAGGCCATTATAGGTAGCAAACCACATCATGTTGTCTGCTCCCTGACATAAGTCTGATATGTTGTTGGCAGCAAGTCCATCCAGAATAGAGAACTTTCTGATGTCACAATAGGGTGTTCCGCAATATCCAGATATTGATAACAGCCCTAATATAATAATGTGTATGATTCTTCTGGTCATATTCTTAAGTTAATATTTTCTTGGACAAAGGTAAACAAAAAACTTGTAATTTCCAAATTGTTTAGGGATATTCCATTACATCATAGGGATTTCTCCCTGTTTTTTTCCTAAAAACCCTTTGTTGGCATGATTATTTGGTGTATCTTTGCAGCAAATAAACAAAGAAATGTAATTTAAAGACTTATATAGATATGAAAAATTTAAAGACTCTCTTGACAATGGCTATCGTGGCTTTGATGAGCCTCAGTTTCACATCTTGCGATGAGGACGCTGACATTGGCGATACTTTATATGGCACTTGGAAAGGCTATATGGATATTGGATTGACGTATGGTGATCATTATTATGCTTCTACCACTTCTGAGATAACGTTTATACCAAGCAACTCTTATTCCGACCACGGAACGGGGTGTTGGATAGACCGATACAGCGATGCTCCTTGGGATTATGTTGCTAATCACATAGATTGGGCAGTGAGTAATGGTGTCATCAAAATTCACTTCAAAGAGGAAAACTCGTATGCTACGATTTATAACTATTCTTTGGATGATGATTATTTCTATGGAACGGTTAAATGTGGAAATAGCAGCGCGGATTTCAGATTGGTGAAGACGGCTTCTCCTAACGGATCGAATTATGACTGGTATGATAGTGATGATTGGTATGATTCCTGGGGATATGGCTGGGCAAAGCCTCATCAGGGAACTTTCGATGATACCCGTGCTTCTTCCTCAGATTCTGATTCGCTGAAATATCTGAGAAGAGTGGTAAATTATAAGAATAAGTAAAGAGACTTGCTGTTTCCTCAGGGAACAGATTAACAAGAAAGGGACGAGATATGAAATATATAAAATCTTTGTTGATGTTGGCTGCGATAACAGTAGCATCCATGACATTTGTCAGTTGTGACGATGATCCTTGGTATGATCCATACGGCTGGAGCTATAACTATGGCGACTGGAACTGGAATAATGATTATTGGAATCAGGGTGGTAATGGAAACAACCAAGGTGGTGATGAACGTACGGCGATGGCCCAGACTCTCTGTGGAGAATGGGACGGTGAGATGGATTATTCTTATATCAAAGAGGATGGTGAATCGCGCAGCACAGATGTTTATTATACGACCATGAAGTTCTTCCAATATAATCAGAATTCAAAATCTTATAGTGGAGAGGGTGTGGAGACTGATTATCTCTTGGATTCTCAAGGAAATGTCATTGAAGATAAGAGCCAGACCTTGGATTTCTCCTGGTACATAGAGGATAAGGGAGATATTTATATCAAGTATAAGAAAAGTGGGGCTACCTTTGTGTTAGACTATGGTTCTTCTCAGGCTGGTTTCCATTTGGGATATGAAGACAAGAAGGGATATGATACTTTCTTCGGTTATATGATAGGCACGGGAAGCGTTAAGGGCGATGTTATCTATTTTGATTTTGAGCGCTTGAACGATACCAATAATGCCAAGGCTCAGACTCGTGGAGCAGGCGTAACTGAGCATAAATCATTTGGTAAGGCTGCTTATCAGAGTCCGATTAAGGGAACATCTTCTCGTTTTAATAGCAGAAGATAGCCCTTGTGTTGGAGGAAAAGTTAAGAGGATGCATCAAACGAATCGTTTTGATGCATCCTCTTATTCTGTATAGTGAATTGTTGTAAAGTATCAGAGAACTTAGTTTGTTATTTTCCAAACAGTTTGCAAATAGGATGGTGTGATATTCACGTTCTCGATCTGTCTTTCCTCATCATCAGGAAGATTGCAGAAGAAGTCGATACCAGTAAGTTCCTCAAGTTTGGCAATATTGACAATATGTGCGCTCAGTTTCTCTGTGGAAGGATAATCTTTGTGTTCAAACCAGAATCCGATGGCTTTATGACCGGATTTATTTTTGATCATGACTGCTGCAAAGAAGTATTTTGGAACTATAAAGCTATGTTTAGTATAGCCCAAAATCTGCTCAGACTTGTCTATGGTTCCACCTTTGCAGACATACATAGTATCATTGGCATACGCAGCTTGCTTGCTCATATTGTATGTCAGAAAGCTTCTGATTTTTTCTTCCATTTTTTCCCAAATGCCGGTATTGAATTCTCCTCTCTGAGGCTGCATATTGGTCATATAGAAAGTCTGTCCATTTACATCCATGCTGCAGATTCTGTCTTCAGAAGCAACGATATGTCCTCTCTGGAAGTAGGTGATTCCTTCGCTTGGCATGCTGGAAGAGCTAAATTCATGTACACCTGGTTGTACGTTAGCAGGTAATTGGGGGTCTAATTGGAAAGGATTTCCGTTCCATGTCTTACCATCCCAATATGGATGATTATTTTTCCAATTATCCCTCTTCCAGCCTTTCAGGTTGTTACTCTTATAGACAGCATAGCAACTCCATCGCTGTGATTTCTTACTGGTATCAAATTCTGTGCAGAAGTTAACACCATATTGATCAGTTTCGTGAACGATGATTGTACTTGTTCCACCTTTCACCTTTGGAAATTCCAAACGTGTGATTTCGTTAGGCACTCCTGGGGTTACAACATTGGCGTTGGTATTCGTATTGTCAACTCCACCAACAGGACCGTCATTATCGCTTCCGCAGCTACCTACTGTGAGTGCAGCGAGAAGCATCAAAAGGTAAATTTTGATTCGTTTCATAAAAGTCGTATTAGAATATAATTTGTGATACAAAAATAGTCTTTCTCGTAGAAATGTATAAAACCGAAAAAAGTGCGTACCAGCGTATATGCAACTACGCTCGAACGCACTTTTGTATCTTGCGATAATATATCCTTTAAATGAAAAGGTATATTACTTCTTCAACTTACCGTAACGGTTCATGAAGCGGTCAACGCGACCTGCAGTATCAACAAGCTTGCTCTTACCTGTATAGAATGGGTGAGAAGTGCTAGAGATTTCAATCTTTACTACTGGATAAGTCTCGCCTTCGAACTCAACAGTGTCGTTAGTCTTGCATGTTGACTGAGAGAGGAACATGTCGCCATTAGACATATCTTTGAATACTACAGGACGATAGTTCTCTGGATGAATACCTTTTTTCATTTTTCTTTTTTATTTTTATTGGGTTATTAAAAATAGACGTTATGGGGATGTTCTTCGCATCATCTCATGTCCTTTCGGTGCATGCCCATTATAGCCTTTACACTTAACAGGGTGCAAAGTTACGACTTTTTCTTCTTTCTGCCAAATATTTCCTGATGTTTTTCTTTCTTTTACTCTTTTTTTTATTATCACAGATATATTGCCCAAATTGTGGCCCTCGGTTTGGGCACTCGTTGCCCGCCTCGTGATCCCTCGTTGCTCGTCTCTTGTTCACCGGCTCCCCATCACGTGGTCCTCGAGGGACCGCTTGAAGGTCATGGCAGGAACTTTTGGAGGAATTTGACAGAGCACAAGAAAACATAGCTGAAAACAAAATCCCCATTGCCTGATGAGAGGCAATGGGGAAATATGAAAACGCCAAATATAGTTTATTTAATGATAACAGTCTCGCCGAGAGTCAAAGTGAGATTGTCAATGAGAACATCACCACCTGGCTTCTTAGCATTCATGATAACGATGCAGTATTTTCCATCTGATGGAATGACCAATTCTTGCTCGACAAGTGTCCATTTTGTGTTTGGGATATTGTTGATGTAGCCTGAATATACGTAGTTTCCTGCTTTACCTTCTGCTGTTATATCAACAAAACCAGACTGTACAGATGCGCCTGTTGCTGTAGCTGCCTTTACATAATACTTAATCTTATAAGTGCCTGCTTTAAGCTCCATTTCCTTGTAGCCAAGGCGCTTGTTGGCCGCGTTGTAGAACCACCTACCTTTACAGAATACTTTCCGTTATGGGCGTCTGTGCTCTGAGTGAGAGTAGCATTACATGCTGTAGAGGCTGTCTTCCAGTTGTTAGGCTTGCCGTCTACCCAAGTCTCGAAATCACCGTTAGGTGTTGTTGTGTCGCCAGTAGAAGGTGTGTCTGGAGTCTCGCTGCCACCCTCGATGCTGGTCTTGCCATTTACTGAGATGAGTTTGCCGCCCTGATTTGTCTCAGGAGTGTTACCCATGTAGTTGATAAGTTTGGCACAAACTACAACCTCGTCACCAATCTTGAGTTGACCATCGCCTTCTTTCCATTTCTCGCCACCAAAGTAGTAAGTGCGGAATATCAGGAATTTTTGACTGTTTTCATCATCAGCAATATAGAATGTGGCGTTACCGAATTGTGCTGCGAACTGATCCTTAATTTCTTGAATCTTACCCTTGATGTAGTATTCCTTATCTGAAACCTCACCTGATCCTAAAGAAGTAGCCAAGTTGTTAGCAGCTACGCTGTTGAAAGGATCAGCCTCTGTACCAGTACCCTTGGCTTCGCCTGCAGGTGTATCTGGAGTAGTGGTTCCACCTTGACCATTAAGAGATACTATATAGTTGCCAACGAGGAATTCTTTTGTACCTTGGTAGTTATCAACCTTTCCGCAGATGACAACTTCATCGCCTGGTTTCAAAGCATCTTCTCCAGAGAACTTTGTACGGTTAGGACCTGCATAGCCATTAAATACATAGAACTGATTTGTAGCTGTACCATCTTCTGAAATATAATATTTCAAGCTACCATATTGAGGATCGAAGCTTCCCGGTTTTACAGATACAACCTTACCCTTAACATAGATTTCTGTTTCTGCACTTCCGCCTTCGTCAATATACTTTTCTACTGCAGCAATATTGAATGGGTCTGCAGCTGTACCAGAACCTGTAGGCTGAACTTCTTCTGGAGTCTCTGGCTTAGTAGGCATGTCGTAAGGAGCAGGAACGTCCTCGCAACTGCTGAAAGTAAAGGCTGCCATAGCCAACACAAACAATGAATATATAATCTTTTTCATATTGTTATTCTATTTAAAAATTTCTAATGGATGAATTACTTGATAGAGATGAGGTAGTTTCCGCTGTCAATTTCTGGAGTGCCATTGTACATCGTCAATGTTCCATAGATGACAACCTTCTTTCCTACGGCAAGGGTGCCTTTTGTCTCTTCTGTCCATTTCTGGTTGTCGAGATTGAAGCCGCGGAATACCTTGATCATCTTGCCGGCAACAGCCTTTCCATCTTCAGAGATAGAATATGTTGCATTACCGTACGAGCCTGTATCAACGCTACCTACCTCGCAGATGATTCCGGTAGTATAAACTTTATCTGTTGTATATTTACCTGCATTGATGAGTTTGAGAGCGTTGGTTACGGTGTAAGGTTCTTCCTTGGTTCCACCAGGAACATTCAGCGCAGTCTCAACATCATTGCTTGTACGGATCAGAATCTGCCAAACATTGTTGAAACGGGTGAAAATACCTGTAATGTTGACAGGGTCCTTTGGCAAAGCGACATTGGCAAACTTGGCATAAGCAGAAGTGCGAACCAAGAGGTTGGAAGCACTGATAGGTGTTTTGGTTTCTGCATCAGTCAAGTTGCGGTTCACGCAGTTGGTCTTGTCCTTTTCTGTCTCTGGGGCATAAACGGCCTTACCGTCAGCCTGAGAGAACTGTACATTCTCAATGCGCATCAACTTGCCAGAGCAAGACTTCAGATAGTCAGCATCCTTGATCTTGGTCTTGTCGAACACCTCTACCAAACTTTCAGCCTTGGCTGCGTCTGGAGAACCCAAAATCTTGAAATGCTTGTTCCACTCGTAGCGGTCAACCTTACCGATAGACTGTGCACCCGTAGTGCTGTTGGTATAGACACCGCCCAACTCAGCCTGAGAACCGTAACCACCAATGTAGAGGCCCTTCAGATTGATGAGGATTTGCTGACCAACAGGAAGTTCGCCATAGAGCGCACCCTTGTTGATGCAAACCAAGATACCACCCGTCTCGTCCTGCAGACAAACCTCGTTGTAAAGGTTTCCACCGAGATCATTACCAGTAATGTAACCTTTGATCTGGATGTCCTTGTCTATCTGTTCATATCTCTTATTAGCAATGAGGCTGTTGTAGTCTTCCTTCAGCTGTGCAATTGTGATGACATTCTTCTCCTTGATATTATTGTCACCGACAGGAGCCGCAGGCACCTTGATCGTATTATCAGGATCAGCATAACCATCGCCCATGCAAGATGCAAAAAGCATACTGGCAAAAGCCATTGCTATGAATAATATTTTTTTCATATCTTTCCTTTTTATTAGAATCTATAAGAAACCTGGAACATACCATTTGTTCCGAATACGTAATACTTCTTAGGGTTCTTGGAGAACTTGTAAACGCGCTCCTTGCTGCTATCACCATTACCTGAGAAATCGCTTCGGCTCTGCTCATAACCGCCAGATACGATCTTCTGGTTGTTCAGAATGTTGGTAATCATCAAGTTGAAGTTCAAGCTGCCGTGCTTCAAGCGTACGCTCTTGCCGATGCTGCCGTCAACCATCCAGCCACCATGACCCTTAGCCTGGTCTGTATAACCTGGCATCAGATTGCCGAAGTTGTCGAATGCGTTGAGACGAGACAACTCAGACAGGGTGCGGTAGATAGGTGCGTATGACAGGTAGATGCGGTCGTAGTAGTTGGCGTTGAGGTCGATGAACCAGCCACCTGCATGATAGCTCAAGCCAAGGCTTCCTACGTTGAGAGGAGTTCCGCTCTCGCGCATACCTTTAATATATGTCATTTCAGTATTCAAGTCGCCTGTGACAGACTCAGAACGTGTAGTCTCAATATCCTTGAGGATTCTGTTGTCGCTCAAAGTACCGATAGCCTTGAAGTTGAGGAAAGATGTGAGTTTGAAGTCGAAACCCAATTCTACACCATAGTATTCCTTCTGCAAGCCAGGAAGACTGAAATATACGAACGAGTTGTCCATATCACTATAGAAGTTCTGCCACTCCGTAACGTGGTCAAGACGGCTATAGTATGCATTCAGGTTGGCGTGCATCCATGAGTTCTGGTATTGGTAAGCGAACTCGCTGCTGAAGATATGCTCATCGTGCAAATCTCTCACGAAGTCATTCTGGATCTCAGGAGATACGAATGCTGTGTTAGCCTTAGGTGGCTGCCACTCGTAGCCAACACCTAATTTGAACGCATGACCGCGACCGGCATCGAAGCTGATGCTACCCTTGGCACCACCTTCGCCCATTCTGGCGATTCCGCTGTTGCCATAAGAGTTTTCTGCAGCCATACCATTGCGCATATAACCATGACGGCGCATATTGGTCTGACCCAACTTAGCGCTGAACATAGTCTGGAATCTGCCCAACTCTGCAGTGTAAGATGTCCAGAGCAAGCCCTTCATTACCTCAATCTTGTAATCGTAACCGAACTTGTCGCCTTCGTTGACTGGGGCATTAGGACGGTTTAAGTCATACTGAACTCTTGGATCAGTAGCTGGATACTTTCCGAGAGCGTAATTATTGATGTTGTGGAAGAGAGATCCGCCAAGCATATCCTCCAAAGTCTGGTAGTGGCGGTTGCTGTTGCTGGCAAAGATGAAGCCACTCACCAGTTTGGAGTTCTTGGTTACCTTTGCAGTAAGCGTAGATGACAAGGTGAGGTTTAAGTTGTCATTATGCTTAGCCTGGATGTAGTACATTGTTTCGTTGCCAGCCTTTGCTGCATTTTCGTTAGCATAGTAGAGGCGGTCCCAGTCAATCTGGCGGTTAGCCTTGCTTGCAGTCCAGAAATCGTATGAGTTCTTCCAGCTCTGCCATGTATTAGGGTTGTTGTTGACAGAAGAAGGATTCCAGATGTCATAGTAGCTGCTTGGCATGTTCTTCCAGTAATCTGGCTGTGGGTTCTCTGCATTGTTGTAGTTGAGCTTGGTGCTCTTGTACATAGAGTACTTGGCAAATGCAGAAGTTGTGAGTTTCAATTTATCATTGATGTCCCAGTCCCATGTTGCGATAGCAGAAGGGGAGAAGTCGTTGACAACGCGTGAATTGCGCTTGTGGCCGTTCTGATAACCCCAGTAAGGGTTGTAATAACGGTCGTTGGCGAGCCAGTAAGCCTCGTCGGTAGAAGCACCCTGGGTAGAGCGCTCGGTAGGGTTGCCCCAGGTAGAGATACTCAGGGAGTGACCATTGTTCCACTTCTTCTGAACACCGATGTAGTAAGATAAAGCATTGTAGAATGTACCCTCCACATAACCACGGTTGGCCCATCGGTAGGTGAGGCCGGCACTGAATGCCCAGCCACGGTCGTTGAAACCGCTGCTGTAAGTGTAGAGACCACGAAGTGTGTAATTTCTGTTGGCAGCAGCAACTGAGGCATACTGACCCACTTGCATGCTTCCGGCACGGAAGTCGTAGTTGTTGCTACCAGCCATGCCTGTCATAGAATAGTTGTTTCCTTCGAAAGGCAAAGCAAAATCTACATTTCTGGAGAAACGGTTCAAGCCACCGATGTTAGAGAAACGGAACTGACCGCTTTCCATGTCGTTGACAGGTGCTCCATTGATGTAAACCTCGTTATACTTTTGATTGAAGCTACGATAACGGTAACGCATAGGAGAGAAGAGGAATCCTGCCTCCGATGCATAAACGTTAGAGGTAGAGTTGAGAATGGTTACATTCTGAGACATGTCATCATCCTCACCCAACTGTGCTTCGGTGAATGTGAATGCGTTCTCGTCCAGGTTGGATGCAGCCTTTTGCTCAACATTCTGTGCAAAAGCCAGCGGACCATAACAGAGCGCAAGCATTGCTAATTTTACCTTTTGTTGCATAGTTTATAGTTTAATTACTAATAATGTCTGCAAAGTAACAAAATATTTTTTAAAATTAAAAGTTTTTTCGTTTAAATTTTGATTAAGTATGCGGTTTTTTCAAATAAAATGCCGATATTTGCATTCTAATAGCGAGTTTTCGCACATTTACTAACTTAAGATTTTTGATAATCTAAATAAAAAATAAATTTATGAAGAAAAATGTATTGATGTTTGCGGCCTTCCTGATAGTCAGTCTGGCTGCTTTTGCTCAAGGGCAGAAACGATTCAATCTCTATGCAGTAGGTTTTTATAATCAGGAGAATCTCTTCGATACTTGCCATGATGAGGGCAAGAATGATTATGAATATCTTCCTGCCAAGGGATGGAACGGAATGAAATATACCAATAAGTTGCGCAACATGGCCAAGGCGCTTGCCGACATGGGTACGGATAAGTTGCCTAAGGTGGGGTGTGCTTTCATCGGATTGTCAGAGGTGGAAAATCATAAAGTGCTGGACGACTTGATAGAGCAGGCTCCTCTGAAGGCCCGTAATATGAAATATTGTCATATAGAGGGTCCAGACCGTCGTGGCATTGATTGTGCTTTCCTCTACAATCCTTCTCTTTTCTCTGTGAAGAATGTAAAGTTAGTGCCTTATGTTCAGGAGAAGGCGAAGGATAGTGCTTATTATACTCGTGGTTTCCTCACTGTTCGTGGTGAAATGGCTGGTGAGGATGTGGCTGTCATCGTTTGTCACTGGCCAAGCCGTTTCTCGGGTCCGTTCTATCGTGAGTCGGGTGCTCGCCAAACCAAGGCGGTCAAGGACAGTCTGCTCCGCATCAACAAGGATATGAAGGTGTTTGTAATGGGCGATATGAATGATGATCCTACCAATAAGAGTATGCATGAGGTGTTGAGCGCCAAACCGGAGATCAGTCAGGTTGGACCAAACGATATGTACAATCCATGGTATAATATTCTGACCAAGCAGGGTAAGGGCACCTTATTCTATAATGGCAACTGGAATCTCTTCGATCAGATTGTGATTACGCCAAACCTGCTCAACAAGGATGCTAAGAATAAGGATTTCTCTACATTGAAGTATTTTGCTCATCAGGTTTTCCGCCGCGATTATCTTATCCAGCAGGAAGGTCAATACAAGGGTGCTCCGCTGCGCACTCAGGCTGGTGGCAGATGGCTCAATGGTTTCAGCGACCACTTGCCTGTAGTCATGTATCTGGTCAAGGAAGTGAAGTGATTTTTTAAAGGTAAAAAGGTAAAAAAATAAAGAAATAAAGGAAATGATAGAGAGTCATCCTTTCGAACCTTGGTTGCCCAAGAATGCGCATCTCCTGATGCTCGGTACTTTCCCGCCTTCACCCAAGCGCTGGTGCATTCCCTGGTATTATCCTAATTTTCAGAATGATATGTGGCGCATCTTTGGAATTATCTTTTTCGGAGATAAACTTCATTTCGTGGATGTAGAGCATAAGCAATACAGGCTGGAGGCTATCAAGGAATTTCTTGGAGAAAAGGGAGTTGCTCTCTTTGATACGGCGCAGAAAGTAATTCGTACCAAGAATACGGCTTCTGACAAGGATTTGAAAATCGTGGAACAGTCTGATCTGGATGGAATGCTGCGAGCTTTGCCGGAATGTAAAGCGGTGCTGACGGCAGGACAGTTGGCTACCAAGGTGTTTTCTGAACATTATGGTATTACTGAGACTCCTGCCATGGGAGGATACGTGGAGTTTTCTTTCGAGAATCGCACGTTGAGGCTCTATAGAATGCCAAGCAGCAGCCGGGCTTATCCTTTGGCAGTTGAGAAAAAAGCAGATTTCTACAAGAGAATGTTTGATGATATTCTTTGATTTCTGATGAGATCTCTGGGTTTATTCTATATATATAATAATGTACGCGTACAATAAATTAATATTAACGAATCTATGGAAAAAGATAAAATAACGATTATCGGTATTGCAGGAGGAACCGGTTCGGGCAAGACAACTGTGGTCAAGAAAATCGTGGATGCTTTGCCTCCTCATTATGTGGCTGTGGTTCCTCTGGATTCCTATTATAATGATACGACGGGAATGACGGATGAGGAGCGACATGCTATCAACTTCGATCATCCTGATGCTTTTGACTGGAAATTACTCCATAAGCAGTTGGCTGATTTGCGCAATGGAATTGCTATCGAACAGCCTACTTACAGTTATCTGAAATGTAATCGTGAGAAGGAAACGATCCATGTGGAACCGAAGCCGGTTATCATCATCGAGGGAATCATGACCTTGCTCAACAAGAAGCTGCGTGACCTGATGGACCTGAAGGTTTTCGTGGATGCTGACCCTGACGAGCGACTCATCCGCAATATCCAGCGCGATACAATAGACAGAGGTCGTACGGTTTCGATGGTTGTGGACAGATATCTGAAGGTGCTGAAACCTATGCACGAGCAGTTTATCGAACCCACCAAGCGTTATGCAGACATCATCATTCCGCAGGGTGGTGAAAACGAGAAGGGTATCGGAATCCTTTGCAGTTATGTGACAGGATTGGTGGAGAAACTCGACAAATAATCGTTCTCAGGCAAATTGTCTTAGCAATAAAAATCCTCGTTACGAATCGTTGTGTTCGTAGCGAGGATTTTCTATTTTATCGCAATCGTTTTCTGTTTGCGAGGATTTCTTAGTTGCGATGAATGACGGTGCCGTTTGCCTGATGGGTTGCCAGCACAAGTACTTCAGCTATCTGGACGTGTTCTGGAGCACTGGCTGCATAGAAAGCCACATCTGCCACATCATCACCATTGAGCGGTACGATTCCGTCGTAAACTCTGTCGGCACGGGCGTTGTCGCCATGGAAGCGGATGTTGGAGAAATTGGTTTCCACCAATCCTGGTTTTACATTGGTGACGCGCACTTTGGTGTGAGCCACGTCGATACGGAGTCCGTCTGTAATTGCCTTGACGGCAGCCTTGGTGGCACAATAAACATTGCCTCCTGCGTAAGCAGCATCACCGGCAACACTTCCGATATTGATAATGTGTCCATGATTTCTGCTGACCATTCCTGGCACGATGAGGCGGGTCATGGTGAGAAGTCCCTTGATATTGGTGTCTATCATCTGATCCCAATCCTCAAAGTCTCCCTCGTATTCTGGTTCCAGTCCACGAGCCAGACCAGCATTATTGATGAGTACGTCGATATTCTTCATGTGTGAAGGAATATAATCAACGGCTTTCTGGGCAGCTTCACGGTTGCGAACGTCAAAAGCCAATGCAAGGACCATAATGCCGTAAGCATTTTCGAGTTCTTTCTTGATGATTTCCAACTTGCCTGTGTTTCTTCCTGTAAGAATCAGGTCGTATCCGCCTTGGGCAAATCGGCGTGCACATGCTTCACCGATACCGCTGGTAGCTCCTGTAATCAAAGCGATTTTGTTTGCCATAAGAGAGGGGTTTTTAAATATTAAATGTGAAATGTTAAGTGTGAATATAGAATCTTCTTCATATAGGATATTGGGTATTCTATAGTTTGGATTCTTCTATATATATAATAAGGTGGGGAATAGAAGCAGATTATAAGATCAGAACTCTTACCTCTGCGTTTCCCATCTTTTCTATCTCGTTCATAGGGCGCTTGAAATAAACGCTCTGAATAGCCTTGTTGATAATGCCGTGTCCTACGGCAAGAATAGTTTTGTCGGGATAGGTCACCTTGAGCCAGGTGAGGAAATTCTGTGCGCGTGATTTCATCTTTTCGATAGATTCGATGTTGTCTGGCCAGTCTTTCGGATTTTTGGGAAGACTTGGGATGAACTTACCTGTGAAATCGCCCCAGTCGCGCTCCCGTATCAGTGGGGTTGTAATCATGGCTTGTTGCATGGATTTCTCGTCCTGAAAATGAGGTAGGGCGATGATCTCACAAGTCTGGATGCTGCGGTAGAGATCGCTGGATATGAATACATCGATGTGGTCATTGGCCATCTTGCGAGCTACTTCCTCAGCTTGGGCAATGCCGGTGGCGTTTAACTTGCCTGGTGTTTGTCCTTGCATAATCTGGGCTGCATTATCTACAGTCTCACCATGTCTAACTAAATACAATTTTGTCATAATATCCTTAATTTGCCAACAAAATTACAAAAAAAGTTGGATTTATCAAAGATAGTTTGTATTTTTGTAGAAGTTTTTTTAATAGTTTGTCGAATATTAATCTAAAAAGAAATATGAAAGTAATACATAGTTCATTTTTCCGTGCAATCTGTGCGATTATCGTAGGTGCACTTCTCATCCAGTATCGTGAGCAGACGGTTACTTGGATTACCATCGCCATCGGTGTGTTGTTTTTCCTTTCGGGAGTCATTTCTATCGTTACCTATTTCAGTGCCAAGAGGAATTCGGGTAAAGTAGGTGTTGTTTATGATGCTAATGGAAAGCAGCTCACGGGGTTGACTCCTCATTTTCCTATTGTGGGAATAGGCAGTCTCTGTCTGGGTTTGATTTTGGCTCTGATGCCTAATACGTTCATCAACAGTCTGATGTTCATTCTTTCTGTCATTCTGATTATGGGCGCATTGACGCAGTTTATGAATCTTGCTACGGCTCGCAAGTTGGGACGTGTGGGAATTGTTTATTGGATTTTTCCTTCCATTATTCTCCTGATTGGTTTGCTTGCTGTCATCAAACCTTCAGCCATAGCCTCTGCTCCGCTCTTCATCATCGGCTGGACCATGCTTATCTATGGTGTTGTGGAATGTATCAATGCATTCAAGATTGCCAATAATAAGCGGAAGTGGACGAAGGCTGAAGAAGTGAGTTCATCAACTCCTTCTTCTTCGAATGATGTTTCCTATATAGAGGAAATCAAGGAGGAAGAAGAGAAGAAAGAGTGATAGTATCGGTATGACAAAAGTGATGCAATCATTATGAAAAAGAATGATAGTCTTGGTATGAGAATAATAAAAGAATCCCCAATAGTTTTACGGAATGGAAAACTATTGGGGATTTTCTATATACTTTTGTTAAGCAAGGCTTCTTGCTTACTATCTGATGGCTTTTATAATTGGAACTTATAGCCCAAGGTAAACTGAAAGACGGAGTGTCTGTCATCTGATCTCATCTTGATGCCTTCGTTCTCAATGTAACCGTCAGCGACCTTTGTGACACCGAGATTGTAGCGAGCATCAATGACGAGTCCATTATATTCGTACGACAAACCGATAGGGATGGAGAAGTCAACGGTGTTGATTTTGTAGTTGGTGTCAGCTTGCTTGAAAGCCTCGTCTATGTCAACGCTGATACCGCCAACGCTAACTTTCTTATTGATACAGAAACCTGGTTGGATGCCGGCTTTCAGTGCCAAACCTTTGACAACATAGACGTTGGCGAGGATCGGGATGTTGATGTAGTCGAGTTTGAGGGTTCCGTTGTATTCGTCAAAGTCGCTCTTAGCACCTTGCATAGAGTACATCAAAGCTCCAGTGATAGCGAACTTTTTGGTGGCTTGGTAACCGAGTTCAGCTCCACCTGTGAAACCGATTCTTGAAGTGGCGTTGTCCTCGTCGGTGAGGCAGGCGATATTCAAACCTACCTTAGGTTGTAATGTGACAGAACCAACGGCGCTTTGAGCAAATGTACCGAGTGAAAACACTGCCATAGCGGCTGAAAGAAATAGCTTTTTCATAAAACTGCTTTTTAGTGTGAATAATATTATAAAAAGAACCCATAGGTACTCTTGCAAGAACCTATGGGTTTATGCTTTTTGTTAGATTTTTAGAGCTTGAACTTGTAACCAAGTGTCAACTGGAATACAGAGTGGTTGCCATCACCTTCATCGAAAACCTTGGTGCAACCGATGTTATAACGTGCATCCAGGCAGAAACCCTGATATTCGTATGAGATACCTACAGGGATAGAGAAGTCGAAAGACTTAACACCATCAATTGTCTGGTAACCTGTGTCTCCCTTGTGACCTGCAATGCTACCCTCTAACTTTTGCTTGTGGGTCAAGTTGAATGCTGGCTGAACACCTGCCTTGAGAGCGAGACCTGGCGCAACGTAGATGTTTGCTAAAATAGGAATGTTGAGATAGTCAGTCTTGAGTGTAGCTTTTGCGTTGGCAATTTCTACATCTTCATAAGAAAGATTGCCAGACCATTTTGCACCTTGCATGGAATAAAGCAAACCTGCGCTGATACCTACTAATGGAGTTACGTGGTACTCTGCCTCAAGGCCACCAACGAAACCAGCTTTGTAATCTGCGTCGTTGTCGCCTGTGATAGAAGTACAGTTCAAACCAACTTTTGGCTGAAGAGTGAAATCACCTGCTGAATACTGTGCGAAAGCACCTACTGAAGACAGCACGAGAGCTGCCATTGCAATAATCTTTTTCATAATCTCTAATCTAAATTTAGTTAATACTATTTGTTAAATTTACTTTTTACTTTATATATTAGAATTCTACTATATTTGCTAATAGAGGCAGACGGGGGAGCATTTTGCTAATCCATCTTTTCTGTTGATATGGAAAGCATATTTGCAGGCCGTTTGTTCCTGTTAGCGAGGGCAAAGATATAGTAAAAAACAATAGGATGCAAACTTTTTGATGAGTTTTTTACGTTTTAGGGTAAAATATTTCCTTTTTCTTCCCTTTTGGAATACTATGATGTATATATTTGGAATATAAATACGAAAAATCTCCCACAACTTACAGAATGCAAAGTTGTGGGAGATTTAAATATTAGGAAGAATATCCTACAGTTTGAATTTATAACCGAAAGTCAGAGAGAAAACCTCGTGCTTGGCCTTGTCGCTATAGTCTCTGTTGTCGTTGCTGAAAACACAACTTTTATTCCTCTTCCTCCCAGTCTTCGTCTTCAAATCCGAACATGGCTGGGTCCACGAAAGCATCCAGCGCACGTCGTTCCTTCTTAGTAGGACGACCTGTACCTCTGGCTCTGTCCACGAAACCGCTGATGCGGCTCATTTCCAGCAGTTCATACTGCTTAGGGTCGGTTACATTCTTATAGACAGCAAAGAGCATTTTAGCACCAACTCGTTGCTCAATGCAGTCGAGCACTTCAAAAGAGTAGGTGATAGGCGCCTTTTTCACGCTGACCACATCTCCTCTCTTGATCATGTAGGATGGTTTTCTGTTTACGCCGCCCACGGTGACGCGCCCATTCTTGCAGGCATCAGCCGCAATGCTGCGTGTCTTGTAGATTCTGGCAGCCCAGAGCCATTTGTCTATTCTTGCTGTTTCTTTCATTTCTTATTTTTTTCCTAACTTGTTGTATTGATTCATTGTAATGTCAATACCTTGTAGGACGAAACTTTTGATGATGTCCACACCGAGGTCGATGGCAGGTTGCAGTTCCTTCATGTCTTCCTCTGTGTATTTTCCGAGCACCCAGTCCACCTGTCCTCCGCGTGGATATTCGTTTCCGATGCCCATGCGCAGTCGGGCGTAGTTCTGTCCGATAAGCTGCTGGATGTGTCCCAGTCCGTTGTGTCCGCCGTTGCTTCCGTTGGCTTTCAGTCTGAAAGCGCCGAGCGGCAGAGCCAGTTCATCGCTGATGACGAGTAGCCTCTTCTGATCTATCTTCTCCTGATTGAGCCAGTATCTTACGGCGTTGCCGCTGAGGTTCATGAAGGTGGTAGGTTTCAGAAGGAACACCTTACGTCCCTTGATGGAAGTTTCGGCCACGAATCCGTAACGCTTATCCTCAAAATGAATATTGGACGCTTTAGCAAAAGCGTCCAATACCATAA
>OIWS01000057.1_pt1 | contig 150102 bp, 121 predicted proteins | sample 1587611 | NCBI WGS metagenome assembly OIWS01 (sample SAMEA3888919, study PRJEB22519) | human gut metagenome | biome: human gut; feature: human-associated habitat; material: faeces | place: Denmark | collected 2010 | reverse complement strand
ATTATTAACATTAAAAGTTTGATTCGTCATGACTGAAAAATTGCAAAATGCCCTGAATGAGCAAATCACAGCAGAATTATGGTCTGCCAACCTGTATTTATCGATGTCTTTTTATCTGGAAAGAGAGGGCTTTTCCGGAATGGCTCGCTGGATGCAGAAACAATCTGCAGAAGAGATCGGGCATGCATATGCCATTGCTGAGTACATGATTAAGCGTGAGGCAACCCCGAAAGTGGACAAGGTCGATGTGGTTCCACAAGGTTGGGGTAACCCTGTTGAAGTATTCGAACATGCTTTGGAGCATGAAAAACATGTTTCCAAACTGATTGATGAATTGGTACAGGTAGCATCCGAAGAGAAAGACAATGCCACTCAGAACTTCTTGTGGCAATTTGTTCGTGAGCAGGTAGAAGAAGAAGCGAATGTACTCAATATTGTTAGTCGGCTAAGGAAAGCCGGAGACAGTGCTATCCTTTTTATGGATGCAAAACTGGGTGAACGGGAGTCATAAACCAGAATAATCAATAAAAATAAATAAGATGAAAATAGTAGATTTATTGGGAGGACAGGCTGAGTACTACCTGAACCATACATGTAAGACGATAGACAAACAACTTATCCATATTCCGGGACCGGATATGATAGATAAGGTATGGATGAATTCCGACAGGAATATACGCACCTTGGAGAGCCTACAAGCCCTGTACGGGCACGGGCGTCTGGCCAATACCGGGTATGTCTCCATCCTGCCGGTGGATCAGGGGATAGAACATTCTGCAGGAGCGTCTTTCGCCCCCAATCCGCTTTATTTCGATCCCGAAAACATCATAAAGCTGGCCATTGAAGGAGGATGCAACGCCGTGGCATCCACATTCGGAGTTCTGGGAGCTGTGGCACGTAAGTACGCCCATAAGATTCCTTTCATCGTGAAGTTGAACCATAACGAGCTGTTGACTTATCCGAACAGCTACGACCAGGTAATGTTCGGTACGGTAAAAGAGGCATGGAACATGGGTGCTGTAGCTGTCGGCGCTACCATTTATTTCGGTTCGGAACAAAGCCGCCGCCAGATAGTAGAAGTGTCACAGGCTTTTGAATATGCCCACGAACTGGGAATGGCTACTATTTTATGGTGCTATTTGAGAAACAGCAGCTTCAAAAAGGATGAAACCGACTATCATGCCGCTGCCGATTTAACAGGACAAGCCAACCATATCGGGGTTACCATCAAAGCCGATATCGTGAAGCAGAAGCTCCCATCCAATAACGGCGGTTTCAAGGCTATCGGATTCGGAAAGACAAACGAGCGTATGTATTCGGAACTGACCACTGACCATCCGATAGACCTTTGTCGTTATCAGGTGGCGAATGGCTATATGGGACGTGTCGGATTGATCAACTCGGGCGGGGAATCCCATGGGGAATCCGACCTGCATGATGCCGTCGTAACGGCAGTAGTAAACAAGCGTGCAGGTGGTATGGGGCTGATCAGCGGTCGTAAGGCTTTCCAGAAACCGATGAAAGACGGAGTTCAACTTCTGAACACCATTCAGGACGTATATCTGGATTCTTCAATAACCATTGCATAAAGGAGAAGTATCCATGAAAAGAATAGTGTTATTACGTCATGGCGAAAGCCTATGGAACAAAGAAAACCGTTTTACCGGATGGACGGACGTGGATTTAAGCGAGAAAGGAGTCGAAGAAGCCTGCAAGGCAGGCGATGCATTACGGGAGGCCGGATTTTCTTTTGAGGCAGCTTACACTTCTTACTTGAAACGTGCCGTAAAAACGTTGAACTGTGTCCTGGACCGGCTGGATGAAGACTGGATTCCGGTTGAAAAGACCTGGCGGCTGAACGAGAAGCATTACGGCATGCTTCAAGGACTGAATAAGAGTGAGACGACGGTCCAATATGGTGAAGAACAAGTACACATCTGGCGAAGAAGCTATGACGTGGCTCCCGCTCCGGTAGGCAAAGATGATCCCCGTAATCCGGGCATGGATATCCGCTATGCCGGTGTGCCAGATAGGGAACTTCCCCGTACGGAATCCCTGAAAGATGCTATTGGGCGTGTCATGCCTTACTGGGAATGCATCATCTTTCCCGCATTGATGTATAAGGACAGCCTGCTGGTAGTCGCCCATGGCAACAGCCTGCGCGGAATCATCAAGCATCTCAAAGGGATTTCCGATACGGATATTTCCAACCTGAACCTGCCTACGGCGGTTCCTTATGTCTTTGAATTTGACGACAGACTGGTTCTTGTCAAGGACTACTACCTTGGAAACCCGGAAGAGATACGGAAACGGACAAAGGCTGTAGCTGAACAAGGTATGATCAGACGATAAAAGTCAGTCAATCATCATCACGGAGGAAGAACTGAAATCGGCAGGGTTCACCGCCATGCTCGGTAAACCGTTCTCCATTGCCGAACTACTGAATGTAGTAAGCCAATATGCCAATAAAGAGCATAGACAACTGCTCGACTTCTCGGCTTTACTCACCTTTGGCGACAGGCGACATACATTGGAACGGTTGGTAACGGAAACGGAGAAAGAAATGGATGAAGTGCAGAACGCGGCGAAAGAGAAAAACATGGAGGCATTGGATGGCTGGGTACACCACCTCAGAAGTTCATGGATGCTGATGAAAGCGGAACAGCCGTTGCAGGAATTATATGCCGTAATTCACAGCGATAGTCCAACGGACGGAGAGATAACACATGCAGTTAATGCTGTATTGGCACAAGGTAAAATGATTGTGGACTTGGCAAGAAAGGAAGCGAAACGATGGGAAGAATAATTGTTGTGGAAGACAACCTCACTTTCTCCGGCTATGTATGCAGGCTGTTGAAAAGCAAAGGTTTCCAAGCCGTCAGTGCGTCCACTTGCAACGGGGCACACAAACTGTTCGCCAAGATGTGCGAGGACGATATTGTGCTCGCCGACCTGCGCCTGAACGACGGTGACGGCATCTTGCTGTTGGATGAACTTCGCAAACAAGGGAAACGCAATCCCTACATCATCATGACGGACTATGACGAAGTGCCAACCGCCGTCCGGTCGATGAAGTCGGGTGCGGAGGATTATATCCCGAAGAAGCTAATTGAAGACAATCTCTTTCCTCTCCTGAAAACCTTACAGAAAAGGACAGAACGGCACGAAACGCTCATTCACGAGCGGCAGAGTGCGGCTTTCCGTGAAATAGACCACAAGATAAAATTGGTCGCACCAACCAACATGAGCGTGTTGGTGCTGGGCGAGAACGGAACGGGAAAGGAGCACATTGCCGAGAAAATACATACAATGAGCAAACGGGCAGGCAAGCCTTTTGTCGCTGTAGACTGCGGCTTACTGTCGAAAGAGCTTGCTGCGTCCGCACTGTTCGGACATGAGAAAGGAGCGTTTACAGGTGCGGATGCCAAACAGAAAGGTTATTGGGAGGAAGCCGACGGCGGTACGCTGTTCCTTGACGAGATAGGCAACCTGCCAGCCGAAGTACAACAGATGATGCTTCGGGCATTGGAAACCAAACGGTATAGACCCATAGGCGGCAACAAGGAAAAGGCAGCAGACGTGCGCATCATAGCCGCCACCAACGAGGATATGCAGTCTGCAATCGCCGAAAAGCGTTTCCGTCAGGACTTGTTCCACAGGATAAAGGAATACACGTTGAACATACCGCCGTTGCGTGAGTGCTGTGAGGACATCATGCCGCTTGCGGAGTTCTTCCGTGAACTTGCCAACAAGGAGTTCGGCAAACAGGTGAAAGGCTTTGACGCGGAGGCAAGGAAGAGGATGCTCGCCCATCCGTGGAGCGGCAATGTGAGAGAACTGAAAGGAACTGTACGTTCGGCGGTGCTGTTCACCGACGGGGATGTGATAACGGCTGACAAACTGAATTTTGAAGAACCTCTGCTGTCGGGAGAAGCATCCTTGTCCTTGAAGAACGTGGAAATGGAAAAGAGGCAGATAATCCGTGCTCTGAAACAGGCGGACGGCAACCGCTCGCTGGCTGCTGAACTGCTCGGCATCGGGCGCACCACACTATACGGCAAGATGAAACAATATGGCATCAAGTACAAGGAATAAGACACGATTACCGCAGGTCAGAAACAGGTTGCCCGACTTCGGAGGAGCAACCAAGCGGCAAGGCTTTCGGGGAGTAACTCGAAAGGTTTTGAGTAACTCAAAACATACCTTGCTGCTGCCACTTTTCGGCAGTAACCGAAAAGCCTTCGGGTAACTCGAAGGACACCTTGCTGATTTCTCGTGAAATCAATAATCCGTCAGCAAACGGATTGGAATTTGTGCTGTTATTTCGGCTCTAAAAGCATCGTTTCCCGATGCCTAAGCTGCCCAAAAGAAGAAAGGGGATGAGGGCGGTGTGCAAGCCTGCACCTTATTGAGATTACAGGGAACAAAGCTGGATTTTCATCCTTCTAAGAAACAGACAATAGTGTCAATTCGATGTCAATATGTGCCAATCACAGCCAAAATTGACATTAGACTAATAAGGAAATGCTATTTTGAGCAAATACATCCTCGCTTGTTCACAAGCTCAGCAAACCAATGATTTACAAAATCGACGATGAACAGAACCGGACAACCAAGAAAGTAATCCAATGCAGATAGGAAGCAACATAGTTTCAATGATATGCTGGTTTGCTGTCGTGCTGTTGTGCAGGTTTACAACAGCGAAACTTCAAATAAAGGTATCAGCAATGGATTGTGGCTTTAGAGAGGTGGAGTTTGGATGATATAAATCGGTGGTACAATACATCCGTCTATCAACGTAGTAATAAAGCAACAAAAGAATGGTGCAATAAACAAAAGCATATAGGCATACGCACGCTGGCCTGCAAGCCTGCCCGCGCTCCAACCTGCCTGCCGTTCAGCTTGCCTGCCGACCGGTCTGCCGGCGTGCCTGCCTGCCGGCACACAGACAGGCGAACCTGCCGACAGGCTATTCGCAAACGGGCAGGCTCAAATATGATGTGGAAACGGTATGGAATTAAAAGCAAGACAGTACTACCGATTTTCATCAGCAAGATGTGCAACAAATATACAATAATGATAAGATGTTTGATTTTCTCTATTTTTCAGAGGAATAGCTTTGGTTATAAGGAAGAAAAACATTATTTTTGCAAATGAGAAAAGCGTTCTTTTGATTGATGCAGAACATTGCAGAATAGAGAAGCCCGCTGGTTTCCAAATCGTTACCTGTTAAGCTGACAATCTTTGTAAGTTCTTTGTTTTCAATGAGTAAGAAGGAATGATATGTCTTGCGAGGTGGAAGCTGATGTCCTTATTCACGCCGCATTCCCGTATCATCTTCTTCAACGGTTTGCAGATTGACCAATAGTTCAGATTGGGGAATACCAAGTCGTTTTCTTGGAACGGTCGGTAACGCTCGATTATCTGCAAGGGGATGTCCAGCAGCTTTACTTGGAAAGGTACGCCCGTCTTGTGACGCTTGGAGATAATCCATTTCTCGCCGTTCACCTCCACGATTCGGTCGTTGGTCAGTTCCTTGATGTCCACGAAAGAAAGGGCGGTGAAGCTCGCAAACACGAACAGGTCACGGATGTATGCCAGCTTCGGGTCTGCGAACTCGTGCGTCATTACCGCCTTCAACTCATCCTCCGTCAAAAACTCACGCTCCTTGACATTCGGGCTGATGTGGAACTGCGCAAACGGGTTTCTCGGTATCAGACCGTTGAAGTGCGCACGCATCACCACACCTTTCAGCCACATGCACTTTTCCCATATCGTGCCGTTGCGCAATCCCGCTTCCGTGGAGAGATAGACCGCAAACTCCTTGATGAAGTCGGGCGTAAGCTCCAGCATCGACATGTCGCTGCGCTTGTAGAACGACTTGATGAACGCCGCCACATAGTTCCTTGCCACTACCCTTGACTGGTAAGTCGCCAGTTTCCTGTCCTTGCCGACACGCTTCTTGAACACCTCGTTCTCACGGTCGAAGGCTTTGAGCAGCGTTTCATACTCGCCGCCTATGCCCTGATAGGCGTTGCGTACCATCTCTGCCGTCACAAACGCCTCACGGTCGGATATGCGCTGGTAGTGCTTGATGATTTGCGCCTTGATGTTGTCAAGCGCAAGGTTCGTTTCCCTTGCCTCCAAACTCTTGCCTTTGGCACGGTTGCCCTTTGCATCCCAAAGTTCTTTTGAGATGCTCCGCTTGCAACTGAACTGCGCCACCGTTCCGTTGATTGTAACCCGTCCCATGATGGGGACAGTTCCATTCTTCTCCTTGCTGCCGTTCGCATAGAACAGCACGCGAAATGTGCTCCTTGTCATACTCGTTCTTTTTTGGTTGCAAAACTATAAATCAACGAGTTAAACCTTGACAAGCAAACCTAAGCAGAGCGGCGCAAACGGAACGGTGACTGTTAAATCTGCATTTCTGACGGGTAACGATTAGGAAACCGTTCTCTTTCTCCAATCCGCTTTGAAACACTATTCAGCCCTCTATCCAACTTCCGCGATTTTCTCCTAACTACTTAATTCACAGATTACATTGCGTTAATCTGCCGAATTTTGGAGGTTTTTCCATAGATTTTTCGTAACTTTGTTTATATTATGGTTTGAACATATCAAACCATAGATACTCAATCAATTAACCAGAGAAAAACCTAATAAAGCTACTATGAATAGCAGAGAGCGCGTTATGAAGGCTTTCCGTCGCATGGAGGGTCTGCCCGATCGAGTACCTGTTCAGTTCGACCTGTGCCGTCAACACTTGGAGTATTTCGGTAAAAAACTCAACATTCCGGTACATGTGACCGATAACCTGTACGAAGATGTGACGTACCGTATCAGCGGCAATGAAATTCGCACCGCCATGGGTAGTGATGCCGTCATTGTAGGGGCATCGGTGTCGGATGATTTCAAAATCGAGAAGCGCGAAGACGGCACTTGGCTCAACGAATACAAAATGCGCATGCAGCAAGGATCGCTCTACGTCGAGGTGGTCGAATACCCGTTGGCCAATGCACAAACCGCAGAAGACATCAAAAACTACCAGTTCCCAGATCCGGATGCTCCAGGACGCTATCGCGATGCCGAGGCTCTGATCAAAAAATACAAAGATGACTACTTCATCATCGGGGATATTGAGGTAACCCTCTTTTCTCTGGCACACCAGCTGGCCGGTTTCGAAAAGATCCTGATGAGTATGTTCATGGAGGATGAATATCTCGAACCGCTCTTTGCTGCTTGCGGTGAATTCCAGACTCAGATTGCATTGCGCCTGATCGATCGTGGTGTTGATGCCATTTGGGTGGGTGATGACTTCGGATCACAAACCAACACGCTGTTTGCTCCCGAAATGTTCCGCAAACTGCTGATGCCTTATTACAAGAAGATGATCGACACCCTGAAAGCCAAGAAACCGGATCTGGTTATGATTCTGCACAGTGACGGTGCCGTTGGTTCCTTGATGCCTATGATCAAAGAGTGCGGATTCGATGTCTTCAATCCTGTTCAGCCGGGTGTTCCCAAACACTCTCCCCAGGAGGTTAAAGACAATTTCGGTGATCAGTTCGCGTTCTGGGGTGCTATCGACCAGCAGTACCTGATGCCTAATGGCACCGATGAAGAGCTGGAGAAAGATATCAAAGAGCGTATCGAAATTCTGGGCAAAGGCGGTGGATATATGGTGGCTCCGGCACACATTATTCAGGCTGATGTGAAACCTGAACGTGTAGAGAAATTCATTGAACTCTGCAAAAAATACAGTTATATTTACTAACATAACTGACTCACAACACTGAAGAAAATCTTTACGGCACGCGACACTTTTTTCACCCATCGTGTCAGCGCCAATAACAAAAGAAGAGGCGGCAGAATTATCTGCCGCCTCTTCTTTTGTTTATCTTCAACCAGACTCAAGCTGCTATTCAGAACACAAACAGTAGCGCAAATCCTTTCTTCACGTGTGTTATGCTTTCAGCGTAGCGATCAACGCAGGCATCATTGTCCAGACTGTATTTTCAGTCTGTGCCGTGTAAAAATTGCCATCAATGACTGACTTTTCGTTCGTGGCCACACCCAAACGGATAGCAGGTTGAGCCAACGGATGCAGGGCCAATTTGTGTCCGGCTGTCACGCCCGCAACATCGAACATCATAGCCGCCGCACAGTGTCCGATCATGATTTTGCCCTTCTCGCCAAAAGCCTTAATCACCTCCATCATGGTTACATTATAAGGTTCAGTGGCATGCTCCTGAAAAACAGGTATTGCATCACCGCAGGCAAACACCAACGCATCAAACTCATCCTCTTTGCCTTTTAGGTTGGCCACCACATCATCGGTCACCACCGTCAGCCCGGAATTAGTTTTAATTTCACGGGTAGGAGCCACCGCGAATACTTTGTACTCGATACCGTTTTCAAAGAATGCCTCCAGATACTGGAACAGGCCGAATCCATTTACCGGATTAACAGCCAAGACTGCAACACGTTTTGCCATAATTCTTTTTATGTTAATGTTAGTTACTTATTGTAAGTTTATTACTTTTGCAATGCGAAGATACAGTATAGCACACAACTTAACAATAAGGCACATCAATATCAGATAGTTACATGACGGTAACCAATATTGAAATTCAACATTCTACCACAACAAAAAAGATGCAAAATTTTCATCATACGGGGACCTGTCCGGTACGGGACATTTTAGCACGCATAGGGGAGAAGTGGCCCATGTTGGTCTTGATCACACTCCACAGCAATGGCACCATGCGTTTTAATGACATTCAACGATCATTAGCGGATATTTCACAACGCATGCTGACCGTAACTTTGCGACGATTAGAAAATGATGGCTTGATCTCCCGAAAAGTGTACGCTGAAGTTCCTCCCCGTGTTGAATACGCTTTGACGGCGATGGGAGAGAGTTTGATTCCTCACATATCGGGGTTGGTTGAATGGGCCTTGACACATATGGATGCTATCATCGCTTCGCGACAATCAGCCCAAAACAAATAGTGCGACAATGGGGAGTTAAGTTACATAGCTATTTTTTTTGCAACCACCCAAACAATAAATATTTCAAGCTAAGTAGTGCATAAACAACAGAATGGCCCTGCTTCTTGTTACAGCAGACGTTTGGAGATAACCTCAGTAAAATGGTCTTTGTATGAATCAGTAATGGGAATATACACTTTACCAAAAACGATTCGATTTCGCTCAATGGTAGTCACTCGATCCAGGTTGACAATAAAGGATCGGTGCACTCGAATAAAACGCGATGCCGGAAGAGCATCTTCCATGGCCTTCATACTCATCAGTGTCATGACAGCGCCGTCATCGGTATGTATCCGCACGTAATCCTTGACCCCTTCAAGATAGAGAATTGAATCAAGGCGAATCTGGACAATTTTGTAATCCGTCTTGACAAATATGCTGCGACTCTCCACGGGTTCACTGGCAGGCGCCGGAATCGGTTCCGCCACATGATCATTGGCAAACCAGTGTTGTGCTTTTTGGGCAGCCTTCAAGAAATCGGCATAACTAACCGGCTTGAGCAAATAGTCAATCGCATCAACCCGAAATCCCTCCAGGGCGTACTGTTCAAAAGCCGTGATAAAAATTACGCGGACCCTTTCCGGCAACAAACGAGACAACTCCATACCACTGAGCTGAGGCATCTGAATATCCAGAAACAGCAGATCGATCTGCTCGTCGGATTGCAACGCCTCCATAACACTCAAAGCGTTGGTATAACATCCCACCAACTCTAAAAAGGGGGTTTGACGCACATAACCCGCTATCAGATCACAGGCCAGCGGTTCATCATCGACTACAAAACAACGCAAAGCAGACATTACCAACTTCTATTTACCTGAACAAGATACTCATTTTTATCCGGACTGACAATTAGTGTTCGATCAACGAGGGTCTCAATGTCAAGATCAACTGAGCCACAAAACGGTCGCCGATTCGATCCAGACGTAAAATGTGACGATCTTGATAAAGCAAGTTCAACCGACGACGCAAATTTTCGATTCCGATACCGGAGCCGCTACGATCCTGACCATTTTTCGGGAAATAGCTATTCTCGACTGTACAGATTAACGTATCGGCACCTGTCAGTTTAATTGAAATATGGATAAAAGAATGACCTTCGGGGCTAACGCCATGTTTAAAAGCATTCTCGATCAAAGTAATAAACAGTAGCGGTGCCACCTCAAAACCTTTGTCATCCTCCGGCAGATCGACCTGAAGCTGCACATCTTTCGAGAGTCTCAAACTCATTAATTCCACATAGCTGCGGATAAAGGTCAATTCTTTCGATAACGGCATCAACTCCCGATTATTTTCATACAAGACGTACCGCAAAAGTTGCCCCAATGAATGCAATGCATATTGAGCCTGTTGCGGATTGATAGCAACCAGGGCATAGATATTATTCAACGTATTGAACAGAAAGTGGGGATTAAGTTGACTTTTCAGATTTTGCAATTCCGCTTTGGTACGCTCTTTTTCGATCTCCTGTTTTTCACGTTCGACTCGATACCAACGGCTTGTCATTTTGATGGCCACACTCAGCCCAGTGATCAATAATAGAATACCGGCATCATGGAGTATAAAAACAATTGAAAACGATTTTCCACGAGGACGAGGCATCGGGGGTGGCGGTGTCCCCATCAGATAGATCCGATGAAACAAGTGCCAAAGGTGTGTCCCATACGCCAAAATCAGAATCAGCGCCACATTAGCCAAAATAAATGCGGTTAATCTTTGGCGGAACAGCAAGCGGTCAATCAGCACATAGTAGTTGAGATAAAAGACTATAACGAACGAAAGGGATGAAACACAATATTCGAAATAGCGTCGCCAGGCGATTGCTCCGCTTTCACCCTGCATAAATATCAAAGGAGAGGCAAATAGCAGTGCCCAAGCAATCAAATGGACTAAAAAAAGAATCGAATTATTACGGGTTAACGGTCGTGCAGACATACAATTGAATCGATAATTAAACAATATAAATGTAGGTGGATTTTTCCGGGCACGCAATCGAATCGTATAGAAAGGGCAAAACCGACGACCGATCCCTATTTTTTGACGATTAATTGGTCCGGCGACGGTTAAGCCACACAACCAGGGAGACCGAGACCAATATCAACAGCAGACCAGCCGCATACTGCACATTAAAAGGCTCCCGAAACCAAAAGATTCCGACCAAAACAGCAGTCAGGGGTTCCAGGGAACCCAAAATAGCAGTAATGGTCGAGCCCACATGTTTAACGGCTAAAATCAGGGTTAAATTGGAGATCACTGTTGGGACCAAAGCGATCAGCAACACATTGATTGCCTGATTCCCGGTATGAATCCGACCGATTCCAGAGGTACAGCCAGCGACAATACCGCACACAATCGTTGCCACCACCAGCACATAAAAGGTGAGCAGCAAAGAATCAATACGATCTACTCCAGACTTGTTCACTCCAACGATATAAGAGCCGTACGTCAATACTGTAATCAGCACGATAGCAATTCCTTTGATATTAACATATGCACTGTTACTCCAACTGAGCAGTGCGACTCCGATCAATGAAACGACAGCTGCGGCGATCAATCCCAATGAACACTTTTCCTTAAACAGCAGAACCATCAACAGCGCGACAAAAATCGGATAGAGGAAATGGATCGTCGTTGCAATTCCACTGGGAATATAGCTATATGAAATAATCAAGGCTAATGCGGTAGCGGCGTACAATCCTCCCAATACTATGATTTTCAATAAATCTTGAAAGGTAATTGCAAAACTCTTCTTTTGAAGCACGGCTATTCCGCCTATCAACAGGGCTCCGACCCCCATCCGATAGAACAGGACGGTTGCTGCCGACAAGCCACTATCGAGCAGGGCTATCGAAAAGAACGGCACCAATCCGAATGTCGCCGAAGAGATTAAAGCATAAAATATGCCTCGAAAATTTCCCATAGTCATTCAAAACGGTGCAAAGGTAACCGAAAACCATCGAGTTGGTCTCAAAATTAGGATTTGCCGTTCTACTAAACTAAGGTTTGTTGAGAATCTTGTATTGATAGGGTAAAGATTATCTCGTGCCCTTTTGCTCATAGAGACATAAAACCCACCTTTTATAGTTGCTCTTATTACCAGAATTGTCGCAAATTTTGAATATTTTTGCGCTGTGAAAAATACGAACAGCATCTATCATTTTATGGCACTCGCAGCCGTCGTGCTGTGGGGAACGACGTTCGTCTCGACCAAAACCCTATTGGGACATGGCCTGACACCGGCCGATATTATGTTTTACCGTTTTTTACAGGCCTATATCATTATGTGGTTCTTCTCCCCACATTTCCATTGGCCCAAAAACTTGAAAGACGAGTTGCTGTTCATCGGAGCCGGCATCTGTGGTGGATCGCTATACTTCCTCACCGAAAACAGTGCCCTCAAACTGACCTTGGCATCCAATGTGGCTTTGTTGGTCGGAACTGCACCGATTCTCACCGTTCTGCTTTCGCGATTCCTGCTCAAAACCGGACGATTACGGCACAATCTGATTATCGGTTCGTTGGTCGCCCTGTTCGGTGTCGCCTGCGTCGTTTACAACGGAAGCGTCATCTTGCAAATTCACCCGGTCGGAGATCTGCTCAGCCTGACTGCCGCCGTGACCTGGGCCCTTTATAACATCTTTCTCAAAAAACTGGATGGCAAATATGACACGCTCTATATCACACGCAAGATCTTTTTTTATGGCGTTCTGACTTTGTCTCCCGTTTTTCTGATTCGCCCTCTCACTACAGATATTGCACTGCTTACTCAACCTGCGGTACTGGGAAATCTGCTGTTTTTGGGATTGGTTGCCTCGCTGTTCTGTTACGTCATCTGGAACCGAGCCGTCAAACAACTCGGCACCATCGCAACCAGCAACTACATCTATATTGTTCCTCTGGTCACCATGCTCTCATCGGCGTTGATCCTTAAAGAGCAGATCACCCCGATGGCATTAACCGGAGCCGTGCTAATTCTCGGAGGCGTCTATGTAGCCGAGAATGGACTCTCAATCCCATTTTTCAAAAAGAGACATAAAGACCCTGCTCATGAATAAATTCATCATACGCAACGCCACTCCTCAAGACACAGCTATCCTGTTTGACTTCATCCACAAGATGGCCCAGTACGAGAAGCTGGAATCAGAAATGGACACTTCAGTTGAGGCACTGCATCAAGCTCTGTTTGTGGAACATCAAGCCGAAGTGGTTATTGGGGAAGAGAATGGGGTTCCGGTTGGATTTGCCCTCTTCTTTCATAATTTTTCCACCTTCAAAGGACAACGGGGACTATATCTCGAAGAGCTGTTTGTCGAAGAGCCTCACCGCGGGAAAGGGTACGGCAAAGCCCTGCTGCTGCACCTCGTACAAATTGCAGTCGAAAGAAAATGCCGTCGCATGGATTGGCTGGTTTTGGATTGGAACGCTCCTGCCATTGCATTTTACAAATCGCTTGGAGCTATTCCTTTGGAAGATTGGACCATTTATCGCCTGACCGAAACGCAATTACATCGATTACTTAAAGAATAACTAAACCTATTGCACCTATGATTATCAACGAAAGAGAGAGCCGCCAGGATTATATTGTTGAGGCTGCACGACAGATTATGGCTGCCGGACGAACTGCACCACAGAGCAAAGGGCTGGATCACTTGGAGATCATTGCTCTTACAGGAGAATCGATTTGCGAACTGGCCGCAGGCATGCGGTTAGCAGCTGACAAAACCGGCATGAAATTTTTCCTACGCGATGCAGATAATATCGAGCAGGCCGGCGCTGTGATTTTGGTGGGTTCCCACCCTCAGACCATAGGTTTGAATTGCGCTTATTGCGGTTATCCGACCTGTGCAGACAAAAAAGAGCACGAAGAGGTACCGTGTGCCTTAAACTCGGTTGATATTGGCATCGCAATCGGTGCCATGGCAGCTACCGCATCGGCCCTACATATCGACAATCGCATCATGTTTTCCGCCGGATACGCAGCTCAGGAAATGAACCTGCTGTCCGATTGCAAATCCATATTTGCCATACCATTGAGCATCAGCTCAAAAAATCCTTTTTTCGACCGGAAACCGAAACAGTAACAAACTACATACAATCATCTATGACTATTCCCTCACCAGCTCTCACCGAGGAGCTTACGCTGCGCTGGAATAAGCTCCAGCAACTCATGCATGAAAGTCATGCAGACGGACTGTTGATCAGCGATAATGTCAATCTGTTTTATGTATCGGGGCATATCTTCCGTGGGTATTGTTATCTGCCTGCAACGGGTCTCCCCATCTTCTTTGTGCGACGTCCGTTGGGTTGGGAGGGACCGCAAATCGTCTATATCCGAAAACCTGAAGATATCAGGGACTATTTTACCCAACATGGGATCCCGTTTCCCGAAAACTTACTGCTCGAATCGGATTCGATCAGTTATTCGGATTACAAACGTTACGAAGCAATTTTCACCCCTAAAGAGATCTCAAACGGGACTACCGTATTGCGCCGTTGCCGCAGCATCAAAACCCCGTATGAAATCGAACAGATGCGTCAATCGGGGAAACTTCATGCAAAGGCTTATACTGCCATACCGGCACTCTATCGTCCAGGCATGACTGATCTGGATTTTTCAATTGAGCTCGAACACGAATGCCGCAAGTTGGGATCGCTGGGTATATTCCGCATTTTCGGCCAAAGCATGGAGATCTTTATGGGATCGGTTCTGGCCGGCGATAATGCTGATGCTCCTTCTCCTTACGATTTTGCCATGGGAGGCGCAGGGCAGGATGTTTCGCTCCCAGTGGGAAGCAATGGCACAGTACTCACCGGAGGGATGAGTCTCATGGTCGACATGGGAGGAAACTTTACCGGATACATGACGGATATGACCCGCACCTTTGCGATCGGGCAGGTGCAAGAGTTGGCTCGGAAGGCGCACGAAACTTCCATTGCCATCCATCAAGCCATTGCCGCCACGGCTCGTCCAGGTGTAGCCGCCAAAGAGCTGTATGAGATGGCAGCTGAAATGGCCCAACAGGCCGGATTGGCTGACTACTTCATGGGGCATCGACAGAAGGCAGGATTCATCGGTCACGGAGTCGGCATCGAAATCAACGAATCACCCGTATTGGCACCTCGATCACGGGATATTCTGGCAGAAGGGATGGTCTTTGCACTCGAACCCAAATTTGTCATCCCAGGGACCGGTGCACTCGGTATCGAAAATACCTACGCCGTAACAGCCGACGGAGTGGAAAAACTGACTATCTGCCCTGAAGAGTTAATTGCTTTGCAATAGACATTAACAGCATTACTTCGTAACTCTCATTTTGTGCGATGAATCTTAAAGATTCATCGCACATTTTATTTCGCTATCAATAGAAGTAATATTTTACCATACCTGCATCAACAAAAAACACAATAACATTATATATATCATTATTTTAATAAACAGTAAAGGCATTGATTATTACCGTAAGCACACATACCAATACGACTTTCAAATATTGACATGGACCTTATTGGTTGTATATTAGTGTAACAAACTTGCATCGCCTTGCATAATCCGAGAGCCCATATCTGTCCTACAAGCCCTGTTTTACATCGAGAATTTGAAATATATTTCTTACATTTGTTAGAATGGTTGGCATCTATTGTTAAGCTGCCAGCCCCTACAACTACGAAACAACCTAATTGAAACAAAAAACATCCCGATCGTGAAGACACAACTCTCAAAAGTGCTCGTCCTGGGTTCAGGTGCACTCAAAATCGGCCAGGCCGGAGAATTCGACTACTCCGGATCTCAAGCGCTCAAAGCGATGAAAGAGGAGGGTATCTCTACCGTCCTGATCAATCCGAATGTAGCAACTATCCAGACTTCGGAAGGGATCGCAGATCGCGTCTACTTCTTACCTCTAAACGCCTATTTCATCGAAGAGGTCATCAAAAAAGAGCGTCCTGATGGCATTTTGCTGGCATTCGGCGGTCAAACCGGACTGAACTGCGGCACAGAACTGTACCGTAACGGCATACTCGAAAAATATGGGGTCCAGGTACTCGGCACCTCGGTCGAAGCGATCATGAACACCGAAGACCGGGATCTCTTCGTCAAAAAGCTGAACGAGATCAACATTAAAACCCCGCGTAGCATTGCTGTCAACACGATGGAAGATGCCGTCAAAGCTGCTGAAGAGATCGGCTTCCCCATCATTATCCGCTCAGCTTATGTATTGGGCGGCATGGGTAGCGGCTTCTGCAACAACATGGACCAATTACGCACCCTGGCCGAAAACGCCTTCTCGTATGCTCCGCAGATCTTGGTCGAAGAGTCTCTCAAAGGATGGAAAGAGATTGAATTTGAGGTGATCCGCGATAAAAACGACCATTGCTTCACCGTAGCCAGCATGGAGAATGTCGATCCGCTGGGCATCCATACCGGTGAAAGTATCGTGGTAGCACCTACCTGCTCGCTCGATCAGGAAGAGTTGACCTTCTTGCAGGAGATGTCCAAAAAGACGATCCGCCACCTGGGTATTGTCGGAGAATGTAATATTCAATACGCATTCAATTCTGAAACCGATGACTACCGCGTTATTGAAGTAAATGCACGTTTAAGCCGTTCTTCAGCTTTGGCATCAAAAGCAACCGGCTATCCGCTGGCTTTCGTAGCCGCCAAACTGGCCTTAGGTTATACCCTGGACGAAATCGGCGAGATGGGAACCCCCAATTCAGCCTATGTAGCCCCCGAACTCGACTACATGATCTGTAAGATTCCTCGTTGGGATCTGAGTAAATTTGCCGGGGTTTCGCGTCGTATCGGATCGAGCATGAAATCTGTCGGCGAGATTATGGCCATTGGCAAAAGTTTCGAAGAGATCATCCAGAAAGGTCTGCGTATGATCGGACAGGGGATGCACGGTTTCGTTTGCAACAATGACCTGAAATTCGACGATCTGGACGATGAATTGGCGAATCCGACCGATATGCGAATGTTCGCTATTGCTACAGCATTCGAAAAGGGTTACACCGTAGAACGTATTCACGAATTAACCAAGATCAGCACTTGGTTCCTGGCCAAACTGGAAAATATCTATCGTTATTCTCTGGTCATCAAGCAGTACAACCAGATCAATGAACTTCCCGTAGAGGTCTTGCGTGAAGCTAAACGATTAGGATTCTCAGACTTCCAAATTGCCCGTCTGGTAGAGAACCCGACCGGCAGCATGGAAAAAAAGGTGATCGAGGTCCGCAACTACCGCAAACGTTTGGGGGTATTACCTTCTGTAAAACGAATCAACACGGTAGCTTCGGAACATCCCGAACTGACCAACTACCTCTATTTGACCTACGACGGTTCGGAACATGATATTGCTTACTACCACAATCGCAAATCGGTCATTGTATTGGGTTCCGGTGCATACCGCATTGGCAGTTCTGTCGAATTTGACTGGTGCTCGGTCAACGCCGTACAAACAGCACGCAAATTGGGCTACACCTCTATCATGATCAACTACAACCCCGAAACGGTTTCAACCGATTATGACATGTGCGACCGGCTCTACTTTGACGAACTCTCCGAAGAGCGTGTGCTGGATGTCATCGATCTGGAGCAACCCAACGGGGTGATGATCTCTGTGGGTGGTCAGATTCCGAACAACCTGGCTATGAAGTTGCAGCGTCAGAATGTGCCCATTTTAGGCACTCCTGCCGTCTCGATCGACCGGGCCGAGAACCGCCACAAATTCTCCTCAATGCTCGACATTTTGGGTATTGACCAACCGGAATGGAAGGAACTCTCCTCCATGGAGGATGTAAATGAATTTGTCGATCGCGTCGGCTTCCCGGTATTGATCCGGCCCTCATACGTACTTTCAGGTGCCGCTATGCGTGTCTGCCATACTAAAGAGGAGATGGAACATTTCTTGGGCATCGCAGCCAAAGTCTCCAAAGAGTTCCCGGTGGTGGTTTCGAAATTCCTCGAAAACGCCAAAGAGATCGAATTCGATGCTGTAGCTCATGCCGGCGATATTATCGATTACGCCATCTCGGAACATGTCGAATTTGCCGGAGTTCACTCCGGTGATGCAACCCTCGTGTTCCCGGCCCAAAAGATCTACTTTGAAACCGGACGTCGTATTAAAAAGATCAGCGCAAAGATCGCCAAAGAGTTGAATATCAGCGGACCGTTTAACATCCAGTTCCTGGCCAAGAACAACGAGATCAAGGTGATCGAATGTAACCTTCGTGCATCCCGCAGCTTCCCGTTCGTATCGAAGATTCTCAAACGCAATTTTATTGAAACTGCGACGAAGATCATGCTCGATGCTCCATATAACAGGCCTGATAAGTTCGACGTGGATTACATTGGGGTCAAGGCAGCACAATTCTCCTTCGCACGCCTGTTGAATGCCGACCCGATTCTCGGCGTCGATATGGCATCGACCGGTGAGGTCGGCTGCTTAGGAGACGATTTCAATGAAGCACTGCTCAACGCCATGATTGCGGTAGGATATAAACTGCCTAAGAAAAATGTCATGATTTCATCGGGGACAGCAAAATCAAAAGTCGACATGCTCGAAGCCTGCGGAGAATTGGACAAGAAGGGATATACGATCTATGCCACTTCGGGGACAGCTCAGTTCTTGATGGAGAATGGGGTCAAGGCAATCGCGGTAAGCCGTCCGGACGAAAACAAAGAGGATAATGTACTGCATCTGATTGCCGATAAGAAATTCGATCTGGTGGTCAATATTCCGCGTGATCACACCACCCGTGAGCACACCAACGGCTACAAGATTCGACGTGCTGCAGTCGATCACAACATTCCACTGATCACCAATGCACGTCTGGCTGCCGCCTTTATTCATGCTTTCTGCACGATGAAATTAACCGATATTGCTATCAAAGCATGGGACGAATATAAATAACCTATCGATTCGCCTCGCGAATATTCTGCTGACGGCGTCTAACAACAATATGAACGCTCTGACTGGATTCAACACCAGTCAGAGCATTTTTAATCACCTCTTTTGATATAATTTAAAAATTAATACATCGTAGATTACAGTTATGGAATGTGGAAAATATGATTATCGGATTCAACCCGGAGAGGTCGATTTGACTCAACGGGCATCGATCATTACATTGGGGGATCATATTTTGCATGCAGCCGGTGAGGATGCCGATCGTTTGGGGTTCGGACTACGCTGGATGCAAAGCAATGATACGACATGGGTCCTTTCCCGTATGGCCGTTGAGATGGAACGCTACCCAGACGAATATGAAACCTATCAGATCGAAACCTGGATCAGTGATGTCAACCGATTGATGTCCACCCGTAATTTTATTCTTTACGACCTGAAAGGAAACGTAATCGGCAAAGCCTGCACCAATTGGTCGATGATCGATTTTAAAACACGCCAACCTCTCGATCTACGCAACATCGGACAATATCAAGCTGCCATCATGCCCAAAGATCCGCCAATCGAACGTCCCGCTAAAATTACCAAAGTAAACGGCACAATTTCTGAATCACATCTAATCCGGTACAGCGACATCGATTTTAATCAACACACCAATAGCATGAAGTATGTACAGTGGATGGTCGATATGTTGCCACTTCAGAAGTTTACCGGCCAACGTTTATGCCGACTCGATATCAATTTTCTGCATGAAACACGCTATGGACAACAAGTGCAAATCGAGATGGAAAACAATGATAATTTGGATAAATTCGAGATCAAACTGACCGAGACAGGTTTGGCAGCATGCAAAGCCTCTCTACGTTGGGCATAAACACGAAATAAACTTTTTACAAAGACCATGAACAGCGAAGACGCTATCAAACAAAAAGTACAACGTTGGATTGTCTGCGGGTCCGCCGCAATTATGCTCGGTAAATTCATTGCTTTCTGGATTACCAATTCGGTCGGAATTCTGACTGATGCCATGGAGAGTATTGTCAATGTTATTGCTGGTTGTATCAGTTTATACAGCCTCTATTGGGCCGCTAAACCCAAAGATGCCGAACACCCATTCGGGCATGGCAAGGTAGAACTGATCTCAGCCTCAATCGAAGGTTTGCTCATCATGGTGGCAGGGGGAATCATCATTTTTGAAGGGATTCGTCGTCTGTTCAACCCCTCTGAAATCGGACAACTGGACGTCGGTATTATTGTTGTAGCCTCAGCAGGTGTGCTCAACTATCTTATGGGAGCATACAGCATTCACATGGGGAAGCGTTACAACTCCATCGCACTGATCGCTGGAGGCAAGCATCTCCAATCAGACACCTATTCCACAATCGGTTTGGTTGCCGGCCTGTTGCTCCTGTATTACACCCGAATCGGCTGGATCGATAGCGCATTGGCGCTGATTTTCGGTTCAATCATCATCATCACCGGGATCTCCATTTTGCGTCGGACTGTTGCGGATCTTTTGGATGAAGCTGATAAAGAGTTCCTGAATAAAATGGCCCAAACGATCGCCCAAAACCAACGCCCGGATTGGATTGACATTCACAACCTTAAAATGATTAAGTATGGCAGCAGCTTCTATATCGATTGCGATCTGACGCTGCCTCGTTACTACACGATCGGTCAGGGACATGATGCGTGTGTAGCTTTGGAACATGCAATCGAACGGGATTTTTCCAATCGAGTCACGCTCTCGGTACATTCTGATTCATGCGAAGAGAAACACTGTGAGCACTGTAAAATGGAGGAGTGCACCTTCCGTAAACAAGCCTTTGTCGCACCTCTGAAAATTACACTTAATGAACTGACCGAAACGGACGAACAACGAGGAGATGACGATGACAAATAGATATAATACCTGAACTCATCGCATACATCACCTCAAATCAGATTAACAAATAGGGAGGACCGTGCATTTCAACTCATAGAAAGATTTCTCAGGTAATTGCTTGGAATTTTCGTTCTCCGACTCATATCGTTTCACTATAAATTCCACGATGCAAGTTGTATCGTGGAATTTTATATTCTCTCATACCGACTACTGAGAATTACTTTCGAATTATCAAATCGAAAACACATATTCAATTAGCCATTTTACCATCTTTACGCATCTTGTTGTATTTTTGCACGCCGTAAGTCGGTAGAGTTTCCATTCCGGACAGACTCATCTTTAACTATCTCATACCACGAAGAAACATGATTACAGTATCGAATCTCGAAGTGCAATACGGTAAACGAGTGCTTTTTAAAGGCGTTAATCTGAAATTTACTCCCGGTAACTGCTACGGTGTTATCGGAGCCAATGGGGCAGGGAAATCCACCTTTTTAAAAGTGCTCAGCGGTGAAGTCACCCCTACACGCGGATCGGTCAGTTTCGGCCCGAACGAGCGCTTGTCCGTCCTGAAACAGGACCACTTTGAATTCGATCAACATACGGTATTGGATACCGTTCTGATGGGACACCAACCGTTGTGGAACATCATGAACGAGAAGAATGCCCTCTACGCCAAAGCAGACTTCAGCGATGAAGATGGCATCCGCGCCGGTGAACTCGAAGAGAAATTTGCCGAAATGGACGGGTGGAATGCCGAAAGCGATGCAGCCAATCTGCTCAGTGGGTTGGGCATCAAAGAGCATTTGCACTATGAACTGATGGGCAACCTGAACGCCAAAGAGAAGGTGCGCGTGCTGTTGGCCCAGGCGCTGTTCGGCAAGCCCGACAACCTACTGCTCGACGAGCCAACCAATGACTTGGATGTCAACACGATCATGTGGCTCGAAAACTATCTGGCCAATTACGAAAATACGGTACTGGTCGTTTCGCATGACCGTCACTTCCTCGACGCGATCAGCACCCACATTATCGATATCGATTACAGCGACATCAATCTTTTTGCGGGTAATTACAGCTTCTGGTATGAATCGAGTCAGTTAGCGGCCCGCCAGCAGGCTAACCAGAACAAAAAAGCCGAAGAAAAACGCAAAGAGTTGATGGAATTTATCCAGCGTTTCAGTGCCAACGTCGCCAAGTCCAAACAGACCACCAGCCGTAAAAAGATGCTCGAGAAGTTGAATATTGAAGAGATCAAACCATCGATGCGTAAATATCCGGGAATCATTTTCCAACCGGAGCGCGAAACAGGAACCAAGATTTTGGCCGTAGATGGTCTGAGCAAAACGGTCAACGGTGAAAAGCTGTTTGACAAGGTTTCGTTTACCATCGAAAAGGGAGACAAAGTGGCCTTTCTCTCTCGTGAGCCCCGTGCTGTTACGGCTCTTTTCGAGATTTTGGCTGGCCACGATCAACCCGACAGCGGCATGATCGAGTGGGGAGTCACGATCAATCAAGCCTATCTGCCACTGAATAATGCCGATTTCTTTAATAATGAGCTGACTATCATCGACTGGTTGGCACAGTTTTCGAACGACACCAGTGAACTCTACCTGCGGGGATATTTGGGTAAGATGCTCTTCAGCGGCGAGGAGATTTACAAAAAGGTCAATATTCTCTCTGGTGGCGAGAAGATGCGTTGCATGATTGCTCGTATGATGATCAAACAGGCCAACACCTTGATGCTCGATTCCCCGACCAATCACCTGGACCTGGAGTCGATTCAAGCTTTCAACAATGCACTGATCTCCTTCAAGGGCATTGTTCTGATGACCTCTCATGACCACGAATTCATCAATACGGTAGCCAATCGTATTATCGAGATCACGCCCAACGGAATGATCGATAAATACATGGAGTACGACGACTACCTGTTCGACGAACGTGTACAAGAAAATCTGGAGAAATTATATAATAAATAGTTCTCATTCTGAGTTTTATTATAAAAGACCAACGATCTGAAGGACTGCATTTCTCTTGTGTAGAAACAGATGAATTCCTATCGCGCTATGAATTGCTGTGAATTCCCGTTGGGGAATGGAGTCATGTTTCGGATTAGCTTCTCTCCTGATTGGGAATAGGAATGTCACACATCCGGAGATCAGCTCCGAAGTGTAACTTAGGTCTGAACCAATTTGGTTTGCGGTTACGCTTCCTATGTTTGAATAGGAAGCGTAACACCCTTACGGTTGCATTGGATTGACCAATTGGGCCGAAAATGTTACGCCACGTACACTGACAGTCCTCCGGAGGCGCATCAGCCTTTTCATAAAACTGTTGAGATGAATCGCCTATCACACACCTTACCCCTGTTAAGTGCCGTTTTGCTGGCTCATTTGGTCAGCTGCGGGATTCTTCAAGCTCAGACGCAGACCGATTCACTAACCCTGTCAACAGATCGATGGGACACCCTCGAAGTGCATCAAGGCTTGGTTGTCAGTAAAACTGCATTACGACTCTTTGACTCGGAGCAACAGCTCTATCGCATGGATATTAATCCACGTTTGTTCTATCTTCAACCCATTCAACCCACCAAACGTCAAAAGGTTAAACGTATGGGCAAAAAGAACGGCGCCACAGCAGCGATCAACGGAGGTTATTTTATCACGAAGACCCACAAAGCCATTGCCAGTTACTTTTTAAAAATCGATAACACGATTGCCCGTTATACAAACGGGTGGGGTGAAGCAGCAATCGCTGTGGATAGCACAAAAGCCTTGACGTTTATCAATCAGTTATCACAAATTGCTACTCAAGACCCAACATGGCACAGGCCCTATCCGAACGTACTGAGTGCAGGCCCTATGCTAATTTGTGACGGCAGACAATTAATTCTCTCCCCACAAAAGCAGGACAAACGACACCCACGAACCGTTATTGGCATACAGTCGGACAGCACCATTACCTTGTTGGTCGTGGATGGTCGCCAACGGGGAGCGGAAGGAATGACCCGCGTGGAGTTAGCCTGGACATGCCGCGTATTGGGAATGAAAGAGGCCCTAAATTTAGACGGCGGAGGCTCATCGACCATGTGGTCCCAACGACAAAGAAACATCAATCACCCTTCAGATCGGATTCTCTTTGTCCGTATTCCCCGCAAAGTGGCCACTGCTATCTTAATCCTCCCCAAAGGAAGTCAATAAATTCGCCTCCACACACTACTGCACCGTTATAGAGGCGACTATACTTCTGCCAACGGCGTGCAATCCATTGGAAGCAGTTCTCTATGAATGAAGACGATGTGCAGAAATACTACGTAATTCTCATGTTCCAATAATCCCTCCTTGGGGTTCGGCAGAATGGGCATATCGTTGAATGCATCGCAATGTCTGGCGATTCAGCATAGCCCAGCCGCCACTTCAACGAGCTCTACCTGAATGGCTAAATTTTCGAGGTAGTTCCGCATACACCTTTTTTGTATCTTTGCTTAGTGTCAATATTACTCTTGTTACAATATGTTGAAATTTTTCATCGGACTATTGGCCGTAATCTCGCTCTTACAGGACTGGCTGATCTACCGTCGTCTGCAACATACCTTCTCGAAGCCGTGGATTCATCGCAGCTATCTGATTTCGTTCCTGACACTCGACATTGCCATTATCTGTGCCCTAATCTTTTACCGAACGGCAACCGACGCCGCTTCCCAAACTCATGTACAGATTATTCTGTGGACCATCGCCATCTTTATGATGACCATTGTGCCCAAATTGATCTACCTGATCCTCTCACTGCTCGATTATCCGATCTCCAAAATCCGTAAACGAAAAACCTATTGGTTTTCTCTCCTCGGCGTAGCTTTAGGAGTATATTGCCTCGGAGTGATGATTTACGGAGCCACCCGCGGCCGGAACCACATCGAGGTAAAAGAGGTGACCCTAACCTCTGATCGCCTCCCCGCAGCATTCGACGGTTACCGAATCGCCATGTTTTCCGATCTGCACATTGGTAACTACCGAGCAAAAAATACCCTGATCGAACGAATGGTCGCCACCATTAACCGTTTGCATCCCGACATGATTGTCAATGGGGGAGATTTGGTCAATACCAATGCACGTGAACTAACCGCCAAAGATCTACAACAACTCCGTGCACTGCAAAGTACGGATGGTGTCTATTCGGTATTTGGCAATCACGATTTGGGTTTCTATATGAAACGTCAACCCAACAACTTTACCCCAGCCGCCAGCGTCGCACTGCTGGCTCAACGCCAACAAGAGATGGGATGGCATTTATTGAACAATGCATCCATCACACTCCATCGGGGAGGAGATTCATTGGTTGTTTCCGGGGTAAACTATCCTCGGGATGGCTTCCACAATGGACATGAAACCGGATTGGGAGGGTGCGACTTGACAGCTACGTATCGTCACGTTTCCGACAGCACGTTTAACATCACCATTTCGCACACACCGCAAAATTGGGATGAAATTCGTGCCGCTGGGAAAGCCGATCTCACACTTTCCGGCCATGTGCATGCCATGCAGATGAAAATTCATCTCGGGGGAAAGACATGGTCTCCAGCACGTTGGATGTATCCTCGCTGGAGCGGTTTGTACACGGAGGATGGCAAATACCTCTATATCAATGATGGTATGGGGTACGTCATGTATCCGATGCGAATCGGAGCCTATCCGGAAATTACGCTGATCACCTTACGCTCGACTCGGAAATCGTGATGCACCGCTCATGAAGCACCATAAATGTGATTTCGGCATCAACACCGCCATCTTTTGACAAAAATGCCCGCAAATTTGCTTCTAAAGCGAGTATCCTGACACAAAAGGCACGTTCATTGAAAAAAAATTCCTATATTTAGCGGCAAATTTAATTCCCACCACATGAAACGACGTTTCAAAGTCGGCTTGTTGCTGCAAATTGTTATTGCAATCGTTCTCGGTATTTGCTGTTCATGGTTCTTCCCCGAAGGTATGGTAAGAATCTTTGTCACCTTCAACTCCATCTTCAGTAACTTCTTAAGCTTCTCTATCCCGTTAATTATTGTCGGGTTGGTAGCGCCGGGAATCGCCGATTTGGGATCCGGAGCGGGGAAATTATTGGGAATTACCGCCCTTGTCGCATACATTTCTACTCTGTTCGCCGGATTTTTCTCCTACTTTACCTGCCTTGCAACATTTCCATACCTTTTGCCAGGAGGTGGGGCGCATGTCGTTTCAGCGGCCGGGACAGCTGTCGAGGCAACCAATCCGTTAGCCTCAATCTCCAGCTCAACGATCGAGCCTTTCTTTACCATTGCCATGCCACCTTTTATGGATGTGGTCTCAGCTCTGGTGCTTTCATTCATTTTAGGACTGGGACTGGCCGCATTGCCGGGACGAGCCTTCAAAGATGTTCTCAACGAATTTGGTGATATCATCAACATGTTGATCGGCAAGGTGATCGTACCGCTGTTGCCACTCTATATCTTCGGCATCTTTCTGAAAATGGGGGCAGAAGGACAGGCTGCACAAGTCATGAAACTTTTCCTGAAGGTGATTATCATCATCTTTATCATGCACATTGCGCTGCTGCTGATCCAATATCTGATTGCTGGAGCCATTGCGAAACGGAATCCGCTCAAACTCTTAAAAACCATGCTGCCGGCCTATGCCACCGCATTGGGCACTCAATCTTCGGCAGCTACTATTCCGGTTTCGCTGCAACAAACCATCAAAATGGGAGTACACCCCGATTTGGCTGGCTTTGTCGTTCCGCTGTGTGCCACCATCCATCTCTCGGGTAGCATTCTGAAAATTGTCGCCTGTGCACTAGCCATTATGTGGATGACCCCTGACACCTATCCGATTACCTTCGAATTATACACCGGCTTTATCTTTATGCTTGGTATTGCTATGGTTGCGGCCCCGGGCGTTCCTGGTGGCGCGATTATGGCAGCACTCGGTTTACTGTCGTCTATTCTGGGCTTCAATGCCGATTTACAAGCCTTGATGATTGCGCTGTACATTGCTATGGATAGCTTCGGAACAGCCGGTAATGTAACCGGCGGCGGCGCCATCGCCATCATCATGGATAAGATCTATCGGAGCATGTTGAAAAAAGGGCAGGTAGGTAAAACCCCAAAAATTGCTTAATCATTCCACATTGTAAGCTCTAATATCATGAGACAACGAAGCGCAAAGATCATTTTGCTGTGTACCGGCATTCTGATGTTGGCGCTATCGGTATTGCCTCATCACCACCATTGCGACGGCACGATTCGGTTCAGTGTCGCTGCCCATTGTACCGAATGTCAGCACAACGACCCTGCCACCAAACACAGCCATCCTGAAAATGATGCTACTTGTGATTTGCGGCAACTGTTCGTGATGTCGGAGCATCCCCATGACAAGAGTCATCTCTACTGTCTGTGCCATTCGCATGATCAACACGCTTCCGACTTTTTCGTATTTGCACATCTATATTTCATCTATACACCGGACTCCTCCGCAACATTGGATCTTCTCGAATCGCCATGGGAATATGCTCGACAGGCGATTCTCCCGAACGAAGTCCAGGTGTATGAAACCTCTGCTCTCCGGGCACCTCCTGCATTCATAGCTTAATCCACAATCTTTGCCGATTGTGGGTCAAAACCTGTCGGACAATCACCGCCTGACAGGCAATCGTATATGTACTCACATAAAGCTATGAATATGTATAAAATCACAGTTACCTTGCTTGCCGCAGCGCTGGTAATCAGTTGCGGTGAGCACCAAAACAATACTCATGACCATGACTCCCACGAATCGGAAATAACACACGAGGGTCATGCACACGAACACGACGAACATGAAGGTGAACACGAAGAGGCCGGGGGACATCATGCTGGAGAGATCGTCTTCACCAAAGAGCAGGCAGCGGAGACTGATTTTGCGTTGTATGAGGTAAAACCGGTCACTTTCAACGAGATCATTCCAGCCAGTGGACAGATTCTCTCTGCGCAGGGCGATGAAGCGACCGTTGTTGCTCCGGTCAGTGGCATTGTCTCCTTCTCGTCGAAAAAATTGTCGGAGGGCACCGCTGTCAGTCGAAGTGAAACGCTGTTTTATATCTCCTCCAAAGAGATTGCCGAAGGAGATTATGCAGCACGTATCCAAGCCACCTATATTCAGGCCAAAGCAGCCTTCGATCGTGCCGCCAGTCTCATCAAAGAGAAGATCATCTCACAAGCCGAATATGAACAGGCCCGATTAGCGTACGAAAATGCCAAAGCGGCACAAGAGGCCGTGGCCGGCAAAACTACCAGTAAGGGGACAGGTGTCAGCGCCACCATTGGGGGCTATTTGACCAGTGTTGTCACCTCAGAGGGAGCCTATGTTGCCGTAGGTCAACCGCTGGCTACCATCTCCCAAAACCGTCGCCTCAAATTACGGGCTGAAGTCTCGCAACGTTATCACGGCCTGCTTTCAACCATCACCAGTGCCAAGTTCAAAACCTCATACGACAATAAAGTTTATTCACTCAAAGATCTGGGAGGACGTCTCGTATCGGTAGGCAAGGCCTCGGACGGCATGTCGGCCTATATTCCGATCACATTCGAATTCGATAATCGTGCTGGCATCGTATCCGGAGCTTTTGTCGAAGCGTTTCTGATCGCATCTCCTCAGGCCAACAGGCTGATTGTGCCGATTAGCTCGCTGATTGAAGAGCAGGGAATATACTCCGTATTTGTACAGATCGATGAGGATTGTTACCGTAAACAGGAGGTCAAACTCGGAGGCAATGACGGAGAATATATCGAGATTCTTTCCGGCCTAAAACCGGGTGATAAAGTGGTCAGCCGCGGAGCCTACCGCGTCAAAATGGCCTCCTTCTCCGGCGCAATTCCTCACGGTCATCAGCACTAAACCTTCACAGCCATGTTGAATAAAATTATCAACTTCTCATTACACAACAGATTGTTGGTAGTGATTATGGGGGTTCTGCTCCTCTGTGTGGGGGCCTATACCGCCCGGCAAATGGAGGTAGACGTTTTTCCCGATCTGAATGCACCGACGGTTGTCGTTATGACCGAAGCACCCGGTATGGCAGCCGAAGAGGTGGAACGCACCGTTTCGTTTCCTTTGGAAACAGCTGTCAATGGAGCAACCGATGTTCGTCGGGTTCGCTCCTCTTCCACAACGGGATTCTCCGTCCTTTGGGTAGAGTTTGACTGGGGAACCGATATCTATAAAGCCCGCCAAATCGTATCCGAAAAGCTCGCTGCCGTATCGGCCTCACTGCCCGACAACGTCGGAAACCCAACCCTCGGACCACAGTCGTCAATTCTGGGCGAACTGATGATCATCGGACTGACCGCTGACAGTACCTCACTCGAAGAGTTACGGACCATTGCGGATTGGAACATTCGTCCCCGATTGCTCTCGACAGGCGGAGTGGCCCAAGTAACCGTAATCGGAGGAGATATTCGCGAATACCAGATTCTGCTGGACCCGATCCGAATGAAAAACTACAACGTTTCATTGGATGAGGTACTGGCTGTGGTAGACAACTTAAGCCGCAACTCCAATGGCGGAGTATTGAACCAATACGGCAACGAATACATCATCCGAGGTATGCTCTCTACCACGTCGGCCGATGAAATAGGGAAAGCGGTGATCAAAACCGTGAACGGCAATCCCATCCTGCTCGAACATATAGCCGATGTCCGTACCGGAGCCAAAGCTCCGAAAATGGGTATTGCATCGGAGCGAGGCAAGCCGGCCGTTCTGATGACCGTAACCAAACAGCCCAACACCAATTCGCTGGAGCTGACTGCACAGTTGGATAAAGCTATCGCCGAAATTCAAACCCAACTGCCACCGGATATTCATCTTTCGACCGACAGTTTCCGGCAAGCCCGTTTTATCGAAGGATCGATCAACAACATCCAAGAATCGCTGATTGAGGGAGCCCTCTTTGTCGTCATTGTGCTCTTCTTCTTCCTGATGAACGTACGTACGACGATCATCTCCCTGATTGCCTTGCCGCTATCGCTGTTAGTTGCGATTTTGGCTTTAAAACTGATGGGACTGACGATCAACACCATGAGTCTAGGAGGTATGGCGATCGCCATTGGTTCGTTGGTGGATGATGCCATTATCGACGTCGAAAATGTATTCAAGCGTCTGCGTGAAAACCACCGACTCCCCAAAGCACAACAACAGCCAGCACTGCGGATTGTATACGAGGCTTCGACCGAGATACGTACCTCAATCGTCCACGCTACTATCATCACCATTGTAGCCTTTATTCCGCTCTTTTTCCTCAGTGGAATGGAGGGCCGCATGTTGCGTCCGCTGGGTATTTCGTTCATTGTCTCGCTATTTGCCTCAATGATCGTAGCCGTCACGTTAACTCCTGTGCTGTGTAGCTATCTGCTTACCGGCGATAAAGTACTGTGCAAAAGCGACAAAGAACCCTTCCTCTCTCGCTGGTTGAAGCACATCTACAAACCCGCTTTGGAGTGGGTACTGGGTCATAAAAGAGTCGTTCTGAGCAGTACGATAGGACTATTCGTCATTGCACTGGTCATCTTTTTGAGCCTCGGCCGCAACTTCTTGCCCCCGTTTAATGAAGGGGCCTTTACAATTAATGTTGCCACCATGCCGGGCATTTCGCTCGAAGAGTCGGATAAGGTGGGACGTAATGTCGAAGAGATTCTGTTAGGCATTCCGGAAATACAGACCGTCGTCCGAAAGACCGGGCGTGCCGAACTGGACGAACATGCACTCGGTGTCAATGTCTCCGAACTGGAAGCCCCCTACGTGCTCGGCAAAAAATCCAAAGATGAGTTAATCGCAGAGGTCCGGCAAAAATTGAGTGTCTTGAAAGGTGTCAACATCGAAATCGGACAGCCTATTTCACACCGCATCGATGCAATGCTTTCAGGAACTAAAGCCAACATCGCAATCAAACTGTTTGGTCCGGACCTGAACCAGCTCTTCAACCTCGGCAACCAGATCAAAACAGCTATTTCGGATGTAGAGGGTATTGCCGATTTGAATGTTGAGCAACAGGTGGAACGGCCACAGCTGCAAATCAAGCCTAAACGCGAGATGTTGGCGCGTTATGGCATTCCGTTGACCGAATTTTCGGAATTTATCGAAGTGGCCTTGGGCGGCAGGGTAGTCTCTCAGGTGTTTGACCAAGGGCGTTCGTTCGACGTCACTGTTAAGGTCAACGATCTCAACCGCAGCGAGATGGAACGCATCGGCAATCTGACCCTGGATGCCGCTAATGGACAAAAAGTTCCGTTAAATTACGTAGCCGAACTGATCTCATCCTCAGGACCAAACAATATCAATCGTGAGAATGCGCAACGAAAGATTGTGGTTTCAGCTAACGTAGCAGGACGAGATCTCCGGGGAGTCGTAAACGATATCCAACGCATTGTCAAAGATGAAGTACCCCTGCCAGAAGGATACCATGTCGAATATGGCGGTCAATTCGAAAACGAACAATCCGCATCCCGTATTCTGCTTTTCACCTCGATCATCTCGCTGCTGATCATCTTCCTGTTGCTGTTCCAGGAGTTCAAAAAGCTCTCAATGGCAGGCATTATTATGATCAACCTGCCGTTAGCGCTGATCGGAGGTGTATTCAGTCTGTGGATCACCGGGGGAGATATCAGCATTCCGGCCATTATCGGATTTATTTCGCTGTTGGGTATCGCCACCCGAAACGGCATTTTGTTGGTATCCCACTATAATAATCTTCGAGCCGAAGGGATGTCCCTGCACAACAGCATTATACAAGGATCTTTGGATCGTCTGAATCCGATTTTGATGACCGCGTTGACCTCCGCCTTGGCCCTGATTCCGCTGGCCTTAGGAGGCGATCTGGCTGGAAATGAGATTCAGAGCCCAATGGCCAAAGTGATCTTGGGAGGACTTCTCAGTTCGACCCTGCTCAATGGCTTTATCATTCCGGCCGTTTACTTGATTATTAACCGTAAACACGAACAAGCATGAAAAAGAGCATAATTACGATCATTACGGTCTGTGTTTGCGGCATTCTGCCCACACAAGCCCAACAGAGCATCGATGAAGTGCTGCAATATATCGAGCAATCTTCCAAAGAGTTACAGGCACAACGCAGATTGACCGAAGCTCAAAAACTCGAAGCCCGTACCGGTAGCTCGTTGCAAAATCCGACAGTCGAGTTGGAAAATCTGTGGCGCCATCCAGCAAAGTCCGGTAGCGATGCCGAGTTGACCGTAATGCAAGGGTTTGATTTTCCAAGTGCTTATGTAGCCCGCAACCAAATTGCCAAACTGAAAGGTTTTGCCTACGAAAGTCAAGGGGCCGAGGTTCGTCAACAGATCTTGTTGCAGGCCAAACAGCTCTGTTTGGAGATCATCTACCTGCGTCAGCAGCAAGCCTCTTTAAATGAACGGTTATCCAACACCAAACGTTTGGCTACCGTCTATGCAGAGAAACTGGAAGCTGGGACAGCCAATATTCTGGAGACGAACAAAATCAACGTAGAGCTGATTACCACTCAGACAGCTGTGGATTTGAATGCCACCTCTCTACGCACCTGCATGGAACAGCTCTCCAATCTCGCAGGAGGCAATCCAGTCAACTTCACCGCAACGGAGTACCCCGTGGAGCAGCCTCTGCCTGACTATGCGACCCTCGAAGCCCTCTATTTGGAACAAAATCCCGAACTGCAACGCTTGGCGCATGAGCACAGTGCGGATCAAAAAAGCATTGCACTGAATAAAGCGCTCGGATTGCCCAAATTTGAGGTAGGGTATCGCCACAACTATGGGTTGGAAGGGAGATTGAATGGTTTTGCGGTAGGCATGTCCATTCCGATGTTTGAAAACAAGAACAAGGTGAAGGCTGCGCGTGCCCAAAGCTACTTTTCGGATACCAAACTGCAAAGTGCAAAATTGAACAACATCACACAACTCAAGCAGCTCTATCAACAGGCCCTGACCTTACGCGCTTCGGCCACCTCACTGGAGACCATCCTCCGGAACCAAAACACGCTTGATCTGCTGAACAAAGCACTTGATGCCGGACAGATCTCGGTGATCGAATATTTTACCGAGGTCAATGCACTGTATCAAAACCGCGAAACTTTGCTCAAATTGCAAAAAGATTATCGCACCGTTACTGCACAAATCTTCCGATACGAGCTCTAAACAGATATCCGTAACATAATTTATTCTGAAAAAGAGAGACCGAATGTTCGGTCTCTCTTTTTCTTACCATATTTATTAACTGATTGTGCAAAACTTTCCGGACCAAATTCGACAAATAATCCCTATATTTATCGAGAATTTAGGAACGTAATGTCCCAACACATTTCTCAAATCAACCCACTATTACACATAAAATTTTATTATATTTTGTATATTTTACAACAAATAAAATAAAATTTTAACACAGTAAAAGTTTTCCAAAATAGTAGGGTTATATTTGTGCGACAACAAGAGAGTACAAGCAATACAAACCAATCGGAAATCATGAAAATCGTAGGCGAACCAAAAGCATTCCTCAGTAACGAGGCGCTCCAGCTGCTGAACCTGTACGAATCTTTAGGTGAACGTGCCGAAATCTTTTTACCCCGGCACATTTTCGACAATTTGACCAACTTCGTCAGCCTCTGCATGGAGGAGCCCGATGATCCCGCCCGTCAACAGGCCGAGATCAACCGTTACCTGCTCAAGTTCCGTGAGGACATTCCCGGCTATACCGATGTATCGTTGATGTTGATTCCTCACAACAATTCGAAAGCGTTCGAATTGAGCAGCAAGCGTGGGGAGTTCGTCAAAAAGATCAACGCTGTGCTCGACACAGACGGAACCACCACGGAGACCAAAAATATCCTGATCAATATCCGTGACAGCCACGACCTGTCGGTCGGAACGCCTCCGATCAACAGTTCACACATCGATTTCATGTCCCAAATCCAGCTGGGCGGACATGTACGGGATTTGCGCAAATATCGTGATGTCATCGGTGTAACGGGAGATATCAATGAGGCTCACTGGAACTATTTGATGGATACGCTGGAGCAGATGATCAGCCAAAGCACCCACTACACGACCAAAGCCGAGGTGAATGACTTCCTGCAGCGCAGCCGATGGGCCGTGAACTTCAAGGGTATGAACGGTCTGATCCGTACCGTTATCTCAGGCAATGCTGATAAGGCCGTATCGTTGCTTCGCGGAGATGTCTTCAGCAAAGATTGTGTCGTGGTGATGGAATCTCCTGCACCGGAGGTGCTCTACGAGCGCATGACGGCGGACACCACCTCCGTGTTTGTGGTCAAAGTCAAACATGCACGTATTAATCATTACGCCGGCGAGAAATGGTTCCCGCTGTTGACCCGTTTGGTGATTGTGGATGACTCGAAAGAGTCGCGCAGCTCCAATACCTCGTTGGTATTCTGCTTCCACAACGGCATTATCAATACGCTCAACAAGGTACACACCAAGAAGTTGGGGTCGCCTTCCAATACACAGCTCAACCTGCGCCTGATTCTGGAAAACGTCAACCCGTCCTATCTCAAGGAGTTCCGTGAAAAGATCGAGGCTCAGATTGCAGAGTATGCCAACGAGATCCGCACCCAGCTCGAGGAGCAGACCGGGGATCCGAACGATATTGAAAAGAGAATCACCTTGTTCAAACTCGATTCGTTCTCACGTCAAATCGTCCAGGACAAATTCTCTTTGGAGAAACTGCGTGACTTCATTTTCTTCCTGGAAAATTGCCACAAGCAGGATACCAAAAAGGTGCAGACTCAGGAGCTGATCGACGAGTTTGAAACCCGGATGAAAAACTACTTCTATGCCGGCAACAAACTGATCGACATCGTCACTATTTTGGAGGGTGGCGGACGTCATCAAATCAAGACATTCGGAGATTATCTGCGAAGCAAGACCTACAACAATCTTAACAGTAAGATTCGTTACGCCTGCCAGCTGATCCTGGACATCATTCCCAGCTGCTACGAACGGACCTTGCACAACCATTTCCACAAGAATTTCGGGATCAACCTCTTCTTGGAAAAATATCAGGAGTACCTGACCAAAACCGTTAAGGATGCCGACAACAAGGGACGCTTCGAGAAGTTCTTGATCGACTTGGGTATTCGTGACAAATACTTCGCCCTGAAGGATGAAGACAAAGATATTGTCAAAAACTTCCTGGCCGCATTGGGTAATCTGGATCAGACCTCGATCTCGGACGATGTACAGATGATCATTCGCGATCTGCTGTTCAATCCGAACGGTCGGCCCAAACCTTACGTGATCTACAACGAGATTCAGGCGTGGGAGTACAAAGACCTGCTGCCGGATGACTGCTTCGATATCAATCCGTTCGACATCGAGATCGAGAACGACAGTCAGGGCCGTTTGGCGTATGACCGACTGATCGACAAATTGCAACGGATCAAATCGACGCTTTCACTGTTTGACGACAGCGGCAGCCTGTGGGATCTGTTCTGCGAGAATACGACGATCATCATCAATGATCCGAACAATCCGACCGGATACACCGACTTCAACAGCGATGCTGCCAACAATTTCCTGCGCTTCCTGAACAGTTGCAAAATCACGCTGTTCCTCGACGAGGCTTATGCGGAGAGTGTGAAGATCGAAGATCGTGACCTGCCGAAATGGCGTACGCTGTCTCGCTACATCATGAACAATATCTATGCGCAGACACGTATCAAAGCGGTTTCCTCTCTCTCGACAACGAAAAATCTGGCTGCCACCGGTGAACGTCTGGGTGCGGTAGCAGTAACGCCTCAGGCTGCCGATTTTGCTAAATATGCCCGGGGATGCAACAGTGCAGAGCATGGTAACAACACCTCGCTATTGATGTTAAATAATACCCTGGAGGTTGCACAAGTTGCCAAAAGCATCAAGGATCAGATCGAGGCTGAATTACCGAAAAACGCTTCTCGCTCCAAGATCAAGAAGGCAATTATCAAATTTATTGTTAGTCAGATCGAGAAGACCAAGCAGAGCAACGAGATCAGCAAGACCAACCGTCAACTCCACAAAACAGCCGGATTTGAAGGTTCTCCGCTGTATCTTTTCCTGCTGGATGAGTTGATGGCACTGGATAAATTGGACGTATTGGGGCTGCCCGATGACTTCAAATACCACGACGAGCCCTTCTTTATCTATTACCAGAGCAAGCTCGTCAAGAATCTGAACCGTTTCCGCGTGAACAAAAACTTCCGCAAGGAGTCACTCACGCGTATGCGCATGGCCAAAGAGATTGGTCAGCGTTTACTGGACAATGCACCCGAAGGGACTCCGCTGAAAGTGATCCAGTCGGACGGTTCTTACCTGTTCAATTTCAAGATCACGGGTCCATACTCCTATCCAGATCTGTTGCTCTTCTGCCAAATGTTGGCAAAGAATAAAGGGGTCGCGATTGTACCGTATTCGACTGGTTTGGCTCGTTTCTCGCTGGGAGGTTACACCTCGGCATCGAAAGAAGGATTGAAGATTCTCGGAGCAGAATTGGAGGATGCATTCTCAATCTTCATTAAATACTGGACCGAATTTGCCACTAAACGTGCCGATCCAGCCAACAAAGAGCGAGATAGTCTGTCGATTCTCAACGAAATGTTCTACTATCCGAAAGATCAGGATTTTATCGACAGTATTATTGCCGATTACCCGCTTTCATCGAAGTACAAGAAAGACAAAGCACCGTCACTGCAGATCCGTGACGTTCGTTCACTGTATCACGCTTCACCCGAAAAGAGTGGGGTAACGATTACGACCATTGGACGTTCAGCCAATTCGGTGATTGAGCTGCACGGGGATATCGTAGGGACCTGCCAGGACGTTTTCGAATTTATTCGCAGTTCAGCGTTTACCAAAATTTACGAAAACTTACTGGCCCAGGTCTATAAACGTGTTCCTGCTTTGGCGGATCTTGACTTTAACACCGTCAGCTCGAAATACAGTAAGGCTATCATCTTAAAGTATATCACCAACAAACGCACCTTCCAGCCGAACCACCACGTGCTCGACAATCCGGAAGAGAGAAGCGTCATGATGGAGATTTTGATCGAGATGGAGAACCTGCTCTTCTCGGACAGCAAGATGAAAATTTTGGCCATCAACGCAACCGGCAGTCCGGAACTCGACAAGGCCAAAATGGAGGGGTTGAACTCAATCTTTAAGAAGTATATCCGCGAGATTTTGCTCCACTTCAACCTGCCCTTTGAAAAGGAGAGTCTTGAGCCGAGCCGTCGAGAGATCATCCAAACGGCAGGCACCTGCTTTGAGGAGATCACCGGTATCAAACTTTCACAGTTCAACCTCGACATCTGGATCGACGAGTTCATGCGCAACCTGCGTAACCGTCCAGAATTCTGCAGTTTGAACATCTCGAAAAAGAGCATCGGCTACATTGAAGATGTGCTGCGTGCCGGAGTGGACACTGCACCGGAAATTACCGACAAGATCCTTTATCTCTATCTGCTGGAGAACGACAAGTCGTTCTACAAAATGGTCTGCAACAAACTGGCCTATTTCGACAAGCGGATCAAAGAGTGCGATGATACCGAGATGAAGATGCTCACCGAAGAGTTTGTGTCGAGCATCCTTCCGATGGAGTTGCAGGAACTGAGCAACTACATCATGCGCAAAAAGGATATCAAGATCGCTGAAAACGAGATCTATGCCGTCAGTCGCAAAGTGGTTCGTTTCTACATCAGCCTGATCAAACGTACACGTGGCACCGACTATTACCGTCGCTATGCCCACACGATTGTACGCCTCGTTGAGACGGCTTTCAAGAAACAGAACTCAAGCGTCAACGAGATGGTTCAGCACGGTATCTCGATCTATAAGGGGTTCGATATGGAGAACAAAACTCTCGAAACCTTTGCCGGTGGACGGATCAACTGGATCAACGAATTGATGTCGAAGTGCGGTGTGATCTCTTCGGAACAACCGGTTCAGGAGCACACTCGTATTGTCACCGACGCCAAAAAACGAGAGTATCCATTCCATAAAATGGACCGCATAGAGAGTCGCAAACCGGACGGTCTTATTCCGTCGGATCACCCGACAGAGTATATCCGATACATGGACCTGCGTCCCGATTCGGCATTCTTTACGCACCGTTTGTCGCGTTTCGTTGCCAATATGGACTCAGACGACTATCGTTGTAAAGTGGTAAAACACGGTATTGTCAAGGAGTTGGTTATCTTCCAAAAGGGTTATCTGAAATACCTGACTGATAACTACCGTCTGAACTATACGGAAGATATCAGCCTGAAAGATATTCGGAATTTCGTGCCGGATGTAATTTCGCTGCTCGGAGCTCCCGAGAAATTGATCTCATTCCCGCAAATCGGCTACTTCGACATCAAAGGTCCGACCGGAAATATCAAAACGATCGTCACCCCGTTGAAGTCAGAGGCCGACTACTTCGGTGATGTTAAAAAGCCGCGTTTGACCGTCATCAACGAGAAGGTGAAAGAGATGGGTGGAACCCCACGCCACGGATCGTTGTTCATGGTCGAAGAGAACGATGGTAGCGTATTTGTAGTCGAGATCAATGGTGACAGTGGTGTAGGCAAGAGCGAGATGATCGCTGCCTTTGTCCTGAAATGGTTGCGCAACAACCTGGAGGGTATCCGCTCTGTTAAGATGGTTGCCGGAGATATGTTCCACGAGTTCCAGGATGCGGACGGTAATCTGTACGGTATCGGAACCGAAGTTGGAGACTTCTCCCGAACCACAGACTTTGACCCGGACTACATCAAATACTACAAATATCTCTTTGAGAGCAGTGCCGACAGTAATGTCGATGACCGTAATGCTCGCAGTACCGTAAGCGGCATGTGCGACATCACCATGCCATACAAGGTGGACATTATGTTGTCAGCCAGCAACTATGCCAAGAGTGAAGGGGGTATCACCCGCATCGACAATCCGGAAAACTTCCTGTTGTACATCGATGCACACGGTGAACGCAAAGAGAAGGCAACCAGTAGCGATGGCCCGAACTTCCAGCGTACCCTGAAACGTTATACGGCTGATAAGAATATTGTCGAGGTGATTTCTCGCCATGGTAACTATCTGGATGATATCCTCGACTGGGATTTCTGCCAGGCCGACAAACAGTACTATCTGGCATCGTCATTCAAGCTGCTCGACAAGATCGATATTACGGAGGTAGTAAAGATGATCTTCGTTGGTCGAACCTTCACCCGCGTTGAGGTGGAATACACAATCGAAGATGTAGCATTCGACATGATCCAGAATCGGTTCATCGCCACAGTGTCGTACCTGTTCGAAGGGGATCGCATCACTGACGAGAAACTGATCGATCGCAAGATGTTCAGTTCAATGTTCGATGCGCTGGCCAGCACACCGGGTGGACAGCCATTCATTGCTGAAGAGGGCCAACTCGAGTGTGTCCAAAATCTGATCACCTGTCTGCGCGGTGGCAAAGACGGCAAGGGTGGGGCACGCCACATTCAATGCGGCGTACTTTCGACCGAAATCGGTAAAAAAGGCCGTGAGATCACTGGACCGCAAAAGGCTGCCGCTGCGTTGAAGCAGTTGATTCAGGAGGTGCGTGTCAACAAGCCCGAAATCAATGAAGGCAAGATTAAGGTGAAACGTCTGTTGAACGAGAAGTACAACCACATCTTCCACGGTGAGATGAATAGCTCGGAGTTGTGGCGATACAATTTCTACCTCTACCAGCTCGACAACATGCGTAAAGCAGATCTTCGCCGGATGGACAACCGCTCGAAAAAGGTGGATATCTCCAATCTGGTAAACTTTACACCCTCGGATCCAAAGCGGGAGTTCAGCCCCTTGTTGATCAACCCCAATCTGAATATTGAGTTGACCAGCTTCGGTGAGACATTCGAAGAGTTGATGAGTCTGCCGAACTATCCCGACTTTGCAGAAGAGTTTACTGCAAAGGTTTCACTGCTCTACATTGCAGAGGGATACAGCGAAGAGACCAATATCAACAACATGATTGTGCAGTTGTTGATGCTCGAGGGCTACATCAATACCGATGATCTGGCCCGTGGCAGTGTGATTGAGAAGGTAAATCGGGAGACCATTGCGGCAGCCAAATATGCTGTTGTTCAGTATTTGACTGCACTCAAAGCACAACCTAAGGCAGCGCCTGCGGCAACCGATACCGCAAGTAAAGGTACCACAAGCAGTGCAAAAGGAGGCTCTAAACGCTAATCCGAAGCGCTGACCAATGATCCGATCATCGATCGGAGAATAACAAAGAAGCGGGACACTCATTAGAGTGCCCCGCTTCACTTTCAAACCTTAATAACCCACAGAACTAACAAGGCAAAAGAAAAGCCTGTTATTTGATTGTCCCATAGACAGCCGAGGCACTGCCTTTGGGATTATCCTTGATACCGTTCAAACCGGTAGAGGAGCCGTTATTAGGCAAGAAGAAGGTGCCTAAATCGCTGCAATCGCTGTTGTCGTAATTTCTCCAGCGCAGCGTGACCAAAATCGACTCTTTACCTTCTGGAACCAATTTGCTGATATCGAACGAAACCCGCCCGAAAGCCAATGAAGTAGTAGGATCGTTGTATGCATTATGCTTCAGCACAACCACCACATTATTTTCATTGGATCCCTCCTCATCGACATACAAATTAATAAAATGTGCCAACTGGGGATCGAACCGGAGCACTGCAAAATCAATATTCAGATATTTACCTCCGAACCATGCATTCTCCACATAGATAGGATCATTGCCCAACTCCTCAAGCTCTTCCGAGGTTAACTGCGACGAATAGACCGGCTCTTTGCTCAACACCTTTTCGATTGCATTCAGACGGACATTTAGATCCGTACCTGTCTGCTCCTGAATGGTAAAATTCACCCGGACACGCATGCCATCTTCCACCGGGAAAGTTGGCAACAGATTTTCGACGATATGGAGCGTATTGCCCGCATCAGTTTTGATTGTATAAGATTCGGCAGTACCGTTCACCTCGCCGTAGCTGACATAAAAATTTTCGCCATCGGTATCTGTATCACACGCCGAGAACAACAGAGTTCCGGCCGCTGCAACCACCATTGCGAACAATTTCGATACTCGTTTCATAAGTGCTAATGTTCTTTAAAAGATTAGTTTTTAAGACGTCTTTTCATAAAGACGTTAACTGCAACAGAAATGTTGCACGCACTTTTTAAAATTTGAATCGGAAACCGACTCGTACATTGAAACTCCACGGATTATCAGTCCAATAGGATTGCGGGTGGCTCGAATTGGGGAAGTAATAGTTAGCCCCTGGCTCCAGGTAAATCCCGAAGTTACGTACAAAATCATAACTAATACCGGCGCCGAAATTGATCGACCACAGAGCACCATTGGCGGGCAGATCTTCATTGATACTGGAAGCAAATTGTCCATGATCGAAGATGCGGGTTTGCCCGTGCGCTGAAAGTGCAAATTGAGCCATACCTCCACCTTGCAGATAGATATCAAGACCCTTGTTGCGATACAACGAGAAACTTACTCCCAGCGGAACACCTAAATAGTGAAGACTCTGTTTGTAGCGATACTGATAGGCTGCATCAAGATCCGCTGTCGATTGCAGATAAGAATACACCAGTCCCGATTCAATGCTCCAACGATCCGTCAACTGTTTCTTCACATTCAGACCGACCGATACCGGGAAGTGGTGCTTTAGATTCCGTCCCATGAAGGAAACGGCATTTTTCGTATAATTCGATTCGACCAAAGCCGCATTGAAGGCGGTATTACTGCTCAACAGCTGCATATTCGAACCTCCGGCTGCATAGGCATTGGTATAGGCTGACATCATCCACGGACGGCGTTTCTCCGCTTTAACCTCTCCCCAATCAAAACCATTGTCGAACAAATTCCCGTGAGCCGATTTACCAGCCTGACCGGCAGCAGCATAGACACTGGCAGGGGAGCGGTGAGCCGATCGAGAGGACGAGGACCAATCTTTCGAATCAGCGTCGGCGTCAGGAATCTTCATGGCACCCATTTTGGCCACTTCGGGTGACAAGGTAGCCATCGGTTCAGGCCATGGAGGATTGTTCTTCGAAGAGGATAAGGTAGCCAGATTGTTGTTTAACGGACTTTTCGCCGACTGGCCGGACATAGGGGTCACACTCCGTACCGAACGGAATAGTTTGTCCAATTGGGGATCATTCAGCGATTGCGGTTCCACCAACTTATCGGCCGAAATGGCACGCTCTTCCAAACCGGCCAAAGCACTATTCGAGGAGGACGGTTGCTCCAATGAAATCACGATATCCCGGCTATGCCGGCCGAAATGGTAGGCACCGGCACCGATCAACAGCGCAACCATCGCCGCAATACCATACTTGAAACCGCGACTCAATGACCGCTTGGGCTCCACTCCGGCTACATTTTCCGACAGCGTGAGCTTACGTTCCATCTCACTCCACGACGGAACCGCATAACCCGGCTGAGGGTCCTGCAACTTAGAGTGCAATATGTCATCGAATCGATCCCGTTTCATATCAAATTATCCCGGCCTCCCGGAGCAATTTCTGCAGATAGATCTTAGCCCGTGCATACTGTGATCGGGAGGTACCTTCGCTGATGCCCAACATTTGGGCAATCTCTTTGTGCGAATAACCCTCCACAGCATACAGGTTCAACACCACACGATATCCGTCCGGCAGCTGATCAATACAACGTCGCAATTCCTGAGCCTCGATCCGTTCAAGAGCTGACGTCTCTCGGCTGTCGAGTTGGAGAACGTTGTCCACGGGTACCGCAACATTAAGTACATTATTTTTGCGCAGGTACCCCAATGCCGTATTGACGAATATTCGTCGCATCCATCCTTCAAAAGAGCCTTCGGAGCGGAAATCTCCTATTTTACTATATACGGTAATAAATCCGTCGTGCATCAGATCACACGCCACATGATAATCTTTCACATAGCGCATGCATATGCTCAACATAATCGGAGCATATTTCTCATACAACTTTTGTTGAGCGACGCGGTCATGCTGGCGACAACGTTTAATCAACTGTTTCTCAGTCACTGTGCACGTAGAATAAATACCGATCTACCGTGAATTTATTAGATAGATGGAAAATGGTTGTTAATTGTTGCTTGTATAACGTGAAATCGTGTAAAATGTTTCAGCGATAGATACATTTTTCCATCCTTCATCTACATGCACAACTTCCCATGTACAAAGGTACACAAATTTGTGATTTAGGAAAATTTAGACCATATTTGTTTGCTTAAAATCAGCTTAAATCGGACATTTTTTCCAATTATGATTGTTTGGGCATCAACTGCCGTCTCTTTTGACGGGTACATCGACGATAACACACCGCAAAGATTGGTTCTCTCCAGCGCTGAAGATTGGGAGCAGGTGCGCGCACTGCGGGCCGCCTGTGATGCGGTACTTGTCGGGGCAGAGACCATCCGCAAAGACAATCCGGCCTTAGTGACACGCAGCGCCACACTGCGCGAGCAACGCCTGGCACAAGGTCGACCTGCAGACCCGATCAAAGTGACGGTCAGCGCCAGCGGCCATTTGGATCCCAATGCCCGATTTTTCACGGAAGGGAGCGGCGAAAAGATTGTGATTGCGAAAGCGGACGCCGATCCGCAACAATTAGCTGCACTGCGCCAGGTAGCCACCGTGATCACCTCTTCGCAGCCCATCACCCCCGAGTCGATCAAACAAACCCTGACTGCACAAGGCATAAGGAGCCTATTCCTCGAAGGTGGAACCAGCATGTTAACCCAGTTTCTGGAGGCTAACGCCGTCGATTTTTTACGCTTGGCTATTGCACCGTTTTTCGTTGGTGAGGCTACAGCTCCACGTTTTGTTCACAGCGGACACTTTCCGCACGACAAGGCCCATCGAATGCATCTAATCCGAACCGAAGCAGTAGGGGATATGGCAGTGAGTGTTTACGCCCTGCACGCTTCGGCTGAGGACTATCGCCGGATGCATGAAGCCATTGCGCTCACCAGGCAATGTCCCCGTTCGACCAGTGCTTATGCCGTCGGTGCGATCATTGTCACACAGGACGGGAAGGTATTTACCGGATACAGCCGAGAGACTTCGCCCATCAACCATGCCGAAGAGGAGGCGATTCTCAAAGCGGAGCATGCAGGTTGTTCCCTCGAAGGGGCGACCATCTATTCCAGTATGGAACCCTGCACGACACGCAGCTCCAAACCGACATCCTGCTCCGAATTAATTATTCGGCACCGAATGCGTCGAGTGGTCTTTGCCGCCTATGAACCTCCAACATTCGTCACCTGCCACGGTGAGGAGATGCTTCGCAATGCGGGGATTGACGTGACTATCTTGAGCGATCTAAGTCAGGAAGCGCTTACCGCCAACCGACACCTCCAATAATGTTCTAAACCTTCAGTGCAACAATACCTACACCTGCAAGGATCTATTTTTGGCACCCGTATATCTTTTTGAAATCGCTTTCGACAGAGTGATTCACTCTAACCACGCTCAAACAATCCCTGCTCTCTTCTCAAAACTTTTCAAATTAAGGGTAAGCAGAGACGCATATCACTTCCTGCAATACTCTGCCACCTCTCCACAGTACTAACATTTGGTACGAAACATTGATCTCACTAGGTCCTTCGAATAATCTAACGATACATATCAACCCGAACAAAACTGTTCCCTCAATCCAACTTTTCATTATTACACATTACTGAGCGAACGGTTTAACAGGATCGCTGCCACATCAAGCATCACCAAAGAGATTTATCCATTTTTCCCGGAACGGAACTACCGTCACCGTTTCATTCAACCATTTGGATGATCTTTTCGTTAATAAATGAACTATTCTACGTGTACCGTTTGCTTTTTCATAAAATGTTTTCATATTTGCGAATGAATATTCATTCATTAATGAAGTATGGTAAAAAAGATAGATACGTCGCTCATAGAACGCATCCGACAAGCTGCTGTTGAGATCATCAGCGAACACGGCATCACGGGTAGTTCCGTAGCAGCCATAGCCAAACGGGCACAAGTGTCGGCGGGCTATCTCTATCGGCATTATCCGAGCAAAGAGGATCTAGTAAATGATCTGCTTAACGAAGCTCTTCACACGATTGCCGCCAAAATCGACGAACTGATCCAACAAAATGATCGCATTGAAAATATCGTTCAGGGTATAATTGGCTTCATTCTTGAAAGTGCAGAAGCAAATCCACATCGAATCAAATTTATGATTATGTTGTTAAGCGACTTTTCGATTCCAAACAAGCCATCTGTCAGGGAACAGATTATCCGCATAGGGGAGACCCTGATCCAAAAAGGGAGAGAGAGCGGATCGATCCGTAAAGAGATAACCATTGAAGATTTTTACATTGCCCTGGTCGGAATTCCACTACAATATCTTGCTACAAAATTCCGCTTTAATTTTGGGCCACAACAACGTGATCTTGCCGCTGAAACCCGAAAAATTTCCGAATTATCCATGTGTGCAATCAAATAGAACCAAACGATGAAAAAAATAGTATTCGTCCTTTGTGCGCTTGGGCTGGCTTCTGGAGCCAGAGCACAAGAAAAGCAGGCTCTCACGTTCGATGAAGCATTGAACCTGACCTTAAACAACAACCCGAGTCTCCAGGCCTCCGAGTATGGAGTTGAAGCTGCAGAACGCGAACGCAAAGCTGCATATGGTCTTCGTTTGCCACAAATCGGGGTAGGCGGAGCCTATGTCTACATGTCCAAGGATATCGGCATTGACATGAATAACCTGAAGGCTCCTGTCAGTGGCATTTTGGGAAGTGCCGGAAGCATTCTTCCCCCTGCTATTTTACAGCAGGCCCAAACTCTGCTCGAACAGAATTGGGCTTTACCTTTACAAGACCGTAGTGTCGGGACCGTTGGCGGTACCATCACCGTTCCAGTTTACACCGGTGGTAAAATCAATGCTGCCAACAATGCCGCTAAAATCAAGATTCAAGAGGCAAAAGCCCAAGGCTACCAAACACGCAACGCTCTGGTCTCGGAGCTGACTGAACGTTACTATGGTCTTTCATTGGCTTTGCAAGTGGTTGAAGTACGACGTCAGGTTCTGGAAGGCATGCAACACCATCTGGCCGACGCCAAAGCTCTGGAAGCAAATGGCATTATTGCGAAGAGTGAACGGCTCTACGCAGAGATGCATGTTGCCGAAGCTGAAAAGGAGTATTTGGCAGCCCAGAAAATGGCCGAAACGCTTAGCAGTGCGCTCAGCAATACGTTGAACAACAGCACCAATGAATTTCAGCCTATCACCAATATGTTTATCCTGAGCCAGATTGAAGATGTGGACCACTTTAAACAACTGGCCTTACAGAATAACCCGTTATTGCGTCAAGTAGAGCTCAAAAAGGATTTGGCGGTCGAAGGGGTACGTCTGCAACGTGCCGACTTTGCCCCCCAGGTGGCTTTGATGGGTGCCGCATCCTTCTATAACTACCAAATGACCCCGCTGATGCCGCGTTGGGCCGTTGGAGCAGGAGTGTCGTTCAAACTGTTCAACGGCTTGAACCGGGAGTACAAATTCAGTGCTGCAAAATCTCAGGTCAAACAGGTCGAAGCCTTAAACGTTAAGGCACAAAACGACATTCTGACCCTGATTGACAAGTTGTACAACGAGATGACCACATACAGCGTACAGTTACCATCGATCAATACGGCGCACGACTTTGCTGTGGAATACCTCCGCATCAAAGAGACAGCATTTAAGGAGGGGGCGGCGCCATCATCCGATGTGGTCGATGCACGACTCAATTTGGCTAAAATCAAGACCGAACGGTTACAGGCCGCCTACTACTACGATCTGATGTTGGCCCGACTGCTCGAGGCTTGTGGTCAAAGTGAAACGCTTGGAGAATATGCCAAACGTTCCGCTGCCATGCCAATCCGCTATGAATAATTGAATAACCCTGAAAATAGTTTCGACAATAAAACAAAAAAACATATGAAAAAGAGTAATGTAATCGGACTGACTATCGGCATCATCATTGTGATTGTTGCCGTATCGTTGATCAGTTGGTTTGCCATCAAACCGGTACCCAACTATATCCAAGGGGAGGTCGAGGCCACCAGCATCAAGGTTTCATCGAAAGTACCGGGCCGCATCGAACAGATGGATGTCAAGGAGGGCCAGAAGGTCACCAAAGGCCAGCAACTGTTTGTGTTGAGCACGCCGGAAGTACAAGCCAAATTGCAACAGGCACAAGCTGCCCGGGATGCGGCTGGTGCACAAAGTGAGAAGGCACGTCGCGGAGCACGCAGTCAAGAAATTGAAGCTGCCTACAACCTGTGGAAAAAGGCAGAAGCAGGTCGAGACTTAGCTCAAAAAAGCTACGATCGCGTCAAGAACCTTTACGAACAAGGAGTTCTTCCCGCCCAAAAATTCGATGAAGCCACAGCCAATTTGGAGGCCATGACCACTACTGCCAAAGCGGCTAAATCCCAATACGACATGGCGGTCGAAGGGGCTCGTCGTGAAGATCGGGCTGCTGCTGCCGCATTGGTTGCGCAGGCATCCGGTGCCGTTTCAGAGGTTGAGTCCTATGCTCAGGATGCCATTCAATATGCACCAATTGATGGGGAAGTGTCCACCGTTATTGCAGAACCCGGCGAATTGATCGGATCCGGATATCCCGTGATCACCCTGCTCGACATGAACGACATGTGGGTAACGTTCAATATCAAAGAGGATCTGTTGCCCAAAATTAAGATCGGCTCTGAACTCAACGCCTATGTTCCGGGCCTGGCTAAAACGATCCGTTTGAAGGTCGATTACATGGCTGCACAAGCTGAATACGCCACATGGTCTGCCACCAAAACACGCGGCGACTTTGATATTCGCACCTTTGAAGTAAAAGCACGTCCCATGGATACAGTTGAAGGGCTGCGCCCGGGAATGACTGTCACGGTCAATTGGGACGAAATTAAATAGTCATCTATGAAAGCGATCCGGGATTTCTTTGCTGTATTTCGGCGCGAATTGGGAATGTTTTCCAACTATAAGACCTTTTTCAGGCTTTCCGTTGGATTACCTATTCTTTCGTTCGTTATTTTCATCCTGCTCTTCCGCACGGGTGTGCCACATGATATACCCGTCGCTATCTACGATCCGGGCAATACACCGCTGTCGAGACAGTTGGGACGAATGATCGACGCCACCCCTTCCGCAAGAGTCGCCTACCATATCTCAGATTTGGCGCAGGGTGAAAAGATGATGAAAGAGGGGAAAATCGACGCAATCGTTTCCATTCCTCGAGATCTGGAAAAGGATATTTACAGCAATACACAAGCCACCGTTACAGCCTATATCAATGGTTTGAATCTGGTCAAAAATGGCATGCTCAACCGTGACATTCAAACGGTCATTACCACCTTTTCGTCCGGCATTCAGATCCAGACTCTGATGAAACAGGGCATATCCGAGAAGGAGGCTTACGACCTGATGATGCCGATCTACTTCGAGAAACACATTCTGTTTAATCCGTACTCCAATTATGAATACTACCTGCTGCCCAGTTTTCTGCCGCTGATGTTGATGCTGTTTACCCTGCTGACCACCATCTTTACCATCGGTGTAGAGCTGAAAAATAGCACAACCACTGAATGGTTGGCTACCGGCGGAGGAAATATGTTGGTCGCATTAACCGGTAAACTCTTACCATACACGGTGATCTTTTTTGCCTTGTGTATGTTGATGAACACCTGTCTATTCAAGTTTCTGAGCGTACCGCTGCGGGGGAATGTCCTTCTGATGTTTGCCTCCGGACTGATTTACGTTATGGGATCACAAGCCCTCGGGGTATTTATGATTGCCGTTGTCAGTAACCTTCGTTTGGCCCTTTCCATCGGAGGCGGCTATTCAGTTCTCTCGTTTACCTTTTCAGGGCTGACCTTCCCGTTCATGGCTATGGATTGGCCGCTGCAAGCCTTCGGAAGACTCTTCCCAATGACCTACTATGTCGAAATCTTTATCGATCAGGCCATGCGCGGTGCACCAGCTATCAACTCGCTTGCCTACTTGGGCTATATGATGCTGTTCCTGTTGTTGCCGTTGATTCTGTTACCGCGATTGAAACGGATATGTACCGAAGAAAAATTTTGGGGGAGATTGTAATATGAAAATAACCCGTTTCAAACATAAATTTCACGAATTCACTTCAGTATTACGCAACGAATACCGTAACATTTTTCACGATGGAGGCGTATTACTGATTGCCGTTGGTGCCATCTTCATCTATTCGATAGCCTATTCGCTTGCCTATAAAAATGAAGTACTGCGAGATATTCCCGTAGCTGTTGTGGATAATAGCCACACCTCCACCAGCCGGCAATTAATCCGTGCCTTCGATGCTACTCCGAATATCGATGTCGCTTACAAACCCACCAGCCTCGATGAGGCAAAAAAACTCTTTTTCGAACGTAAAGTTTACGGAGTCATCGTTATCCCGAGCGATTATGAAAAAAAACTTATGCGTACCGAAAAGGTAAACATCGCCATTTATGCCGATGCCAGCTATTTCTTGATGTATCGTCAAGTTTTTTTTGACATCGCCGGAAGTCTCGGACAATCCAACTACAACGTAGAGTGGCTGCGGTTTGTATCCAAAGGAGCCACAACCAAACAGGCCGAAGCTTTGAGTAGTCCAGTCGTTGCCTCCATACATAACCTGTATAATCCCTATCTGGGATACGCCACCTTCCTGATGCCTGCCATTCTTATCGTCATTATTCAACAAACACTCTTGATTGGAATCGGCATGGTGGGAGGAACCTGGCGTGAAAAACGATTATACCGAACTTTGCTTCCTGCTGGACAATCCCGAATGTCTGTATTCCCCATCGTATTGGGCAAATCGGCAGCCTTTATCTCCATCTATTGCGTAACGATAGCCTACCTGCTCACGTTCCATTACAAGCTCTTCGGGTATCCGGTCAAAGGAGATACCGGAGATCTGATTCTGTTTCTCATCCCATACCTGCTCTCCTGCACCTTCCTGGGAATTGCGCTCTCAACGCTATTCAAACACCGTGAAAACTCGTTGATATTTCTGCTGTTTACCTCCATTCCCGTATTAATGCTAAGCGGTGCCTCGGTCCCGGCCGAATGTATCCCCACCTGGCTATACGACGGAGCCAAATTTATTCCAAGCAGTTGCGGAGTAGATGGCTTCCTGCGCATTCAAACCATGGGGGCGACATTGGCTGAAGTGAGCTCACAAGTTAGTACACTCTGGATCTTGACTGGGGTCTATTTCATCCTGGCTTGTCTGGGAATGTACCGTATCCTCCGTAAAACCGAACGAGAAGAGGCCTCTGCGCCTGCCGAACAGGCAAACTAAATACACATATGGCCATGCACAAAATCAAAACAGGAATTGCCTCCTTCGGGCTCTCCGGACAGGTGTTCCATGCTCCGTTTTTGAACATTCATGAAGGGTTTGAACTAAAGGTTATTGCTGAACGCAGCAAAGATCTGGCACGTGCCCAATATCCGCACGTCAAAACTGTCCGTACTTTTGACGAACTGCTTGCCGAAGAGATTGACCTGGTAGTGGTCAATACGCCGGTTCAAACCCATTTCGACTACTGCAAACAGGCTCTGCTGGCCGGAAAACATGTCGTGGTCGAAAAGCCTTTTGTCGCCACAGTTGCCGAAGCTGAGAAGCTCATTGCACTGGCCAATAAACAGGATAAACTGCTAACAGTTTTCCAAAACAGACGTTACGACGGGGATTTCCTCACGGTTCGTCAAATTCTCCAATCCGGCGTGTTGGGTCGTGTTGTTGAGTTTCAATCCTCATTCCAACGCTACCGCCCTGACATCACCTCAGCCAGGGCACAATGGCGCGAAGAGCCCCTCCCGGGCAACGGAATCACCTACGACTTGGGATCGCATCTCTGCGATCAGGCTCTGGTCCTATTCGGAAAACCCTCGGGAATTTGGGCTCACATTACCATTCAACGCCAAGGTAGCCGTGTGGACGATTACAGCCTGATTCAGATGTTGTATCCCGATCTGATTGTGACACTCCGAGCCGGTATGTTGATCCGCGAAGAGGGGCCTCGATTTGCCCTGCACGGGACACGCGGTTCATATGTCAAATTCGGACTCGATCCCCAAGAGGGGCTGTTGCGCACAGGTCATGCTGTTCCGAATCGTGGCCCCTGGGCTGCCGAATCTGACACTGAGTGGGGCATTCTTAATACCGATGATGGACGTCGAAAATACCCAACCATACCGGGCAATTACCTCGGCTATTACGACGCAATTTACGATACGCTGTGCAAAGGGGCACAACCACCCGTTTCGCACAACGATATGCTGACAGATCTACACATTTTGGAGGCAGCCTTCAAAAGCTCCCAAACGGGTCAGGTAATCAGCGTGGAATAGGGCAGAAGAGGGAACTCAAGCCACGACAAAAGCATTTGCAATCTTGGTGTCCTTCTGCACCGATTCTTCAGTACAATAATCGAATGTGCAGAAGCAGAGTACCGGCTGACTGAGACTGGTTAAAGTGACCCAGACATTATTGGAACGAGAAAACTACACGCACAGCGACCAATAGGGCTAAGGGTGCTTTATCACGGATTGTCTAAAAAACACCAGTACTCCAAAACTATAAAATACAAAAGACGCTGTTACGGTTAACGTAACAGCGTCTTGCTATATTAGCACGGGCGTTGATCACCCGATGCCTGGAAGAGTACCATCACCGGACTACTCTTCTACCAACTCGTACTTTTGATCAATTCCTTTTTCGGTCACCGAGATTCCCTCTTTCATCCAACGAGGCATAGGAGCGCCTTTCAGATAGTGATCGAAGAACTGATACATACGTTTATCCCAATCCATGCAGGCTGCACGCGAAGCAAGGTTGTGGGGTTCGCCATTGTAATTGAGCAACCACACCGGACGTCCCAAACGACGCAAAGCAATGTAGTATTCGATACTCTGCGTCCAGGGCACTGCACCGTCATTGTCGTCATGACGCAGCAACTGCGGCGTTTTCACCCGATCAGCAAAGAATACAGAAGAGTTCTCAATATAGAGATCGGGGCGTTTCCACGGCGTTGCACCGATACGGCTCTGACCCGTCTCATACTGCGATGCACGAGACATACCCGACTCGTAGCGGATTCCACCATAAGCCGAGAACATGTTGGTTACAGCGGCTCCCGGAGCACTACAAGCATACAGATCTGTCTGGGTTACCAGATAGGCTGTCTGATAACCACCCCAGCTCTGTCCCTGCAAACCGATATGATCCTTATCGGCAATACCGCGATCGATCAACGCCATGGTGCCACTGACTACAACATCGTAGCAGCTCTTTCCCGGATGGCCATCACGATATTTGATGTCAGGAATAAAGACTACGTAGCCATTGCTGGTGCAATAGACCGGATTGATGATCGAACGACTCGGGGCCGGTGTATTGTAACGGTAACGCAAGAAAGTTTGCGTTTCATAAAAATAGACAATCGTAGGATAGGGGTGAGAAGGATCATAATCCTCGGGGAAATGCAACAAACCTTCGCACTCATTCCCGTTGAAGTCAGTCCACTTGAACAGCTCGACCGATCCCCATTTGTAATCGGCTTGTTGCGGGTTGGCGTTGGTCAGTTTTTTCGCATCGCCAAACTGTTCATTGCTGGTCCAAAGGTCGCGGAATTCGTTGAAATTCTCCCGAGTGTAGATCAAACGGTTTCCTTCACGAGCAAACCCAACAATCGCATAGATATATGGGCCCTCTACCAGTTTTTGAATCGGCTGACCCGGCTGCAACAGATAGTAACCATTCTCTTTGTTCTCGCGGTTGAAAGAGAGGAACATCATCGGGCGACTCATATCCACAACCGATTTACCCTCCACACGACTCATATTGACAAAGCGGAACTGCGTCTTCTTCTCGCGACCAATCTTTGTCAGGTTCTGTGAAGGCTCTTTGCCCGAAGGATCCACCAACCAGAGATCAAACTGGTCGGGAATCAACATCTTCTCATCGGTGGTCCAACCCGACATACCATACAACGGGGGAGTGCCCGGATGATCATCATCGATATTATACAGCGGATAGGGAATATCGGCCGTCAAACGGGTATGTTTCAACGTTTTGGTATTGATTGCATACCAGGACGAATCGGCTAGATTGTAATAAGCTGCATATTTGGCCGACGGCGAAAGATAGGTCCCACCATAACCTCCTTTACGAATCTGGGTGCGTTTCCCGGTTTTCAGATCAATCAAATAGACATCCGATGGTGTATACATCTGAATGTCTTCACCGGTATAGAGGCTATATGGACGACTCGTCGTACCGAGGGCATAGGGTGCATCCCCATTTTCGGCAAACGAGATTGACGGCAGTTCAATATCCCCTAAAGCCAACGCCCGTTTCTCTTTCGGGAAATAGACCGCCATGTAATTGGCCTCAGCAATCCGTTTCTTATTGACAAGCTGCATGGGCATCAACACCGTATCGCGATAGCTCCATACATCCAACGAGAATTTCTCATCAGCAGGGAGCGTATCCTTCGGCTCCTCTTTAGGTTTCGGAGCAATACCGAATTGCAGACGATTACCATCCCGATTGAATGCCAAACTGCCGAAGCGACTAACGGCAAATCCTCCCGGCAGCCCCACAATCTGCTCATTGGCAATCTTCTGCGGTTTCAGATCAGCCGTCGAAAAATAATAGAGGTCGTACAAAGCATGCTTAACGGTATCACCGGTCACCATGAAGGCTCCCTGAGCGCCCCACTTATCCAGAGCCATCGACGAGGCAATCTGGCCCAACTTGCTGGACCAAAGTTCGGTTTGACGAACTCCAATTTTGGAATCAACGGTGTAAAGACAAACCGCTTTCAAGGAATCGGCTTCACGGGTGTACAACACTGCAGCTCCATTCTCGGCCACTTGAAAGCTTTTGACGCTATCGACTACTGTACTGTCACCACGTTGTAAATTCACAATCACCAAACGATCGTATTTTTTCGTTTTCTTGGCGGTATCCGTAACCTCCTTGCCTGGAGTTACCTCATAGGTGTATGCATACAGCGCACCTTTGGCCGCAGTCTTCAGATCTTTGGCTCCAATCAGTTTGACCACCTTCATGTCGGCCAAATTCATCACCGCAAAGGTATCTTTGGGCATCTTGTCCGCTTTGACCTTGGCAATTTTGGCCTTACGGACCGAATCGAAAGGAACCGCTATCTTAAATGAAGCCCAGCTCCCATTATTAAACAGAGCGGCTCCACGACCACGATCCACACGGGTTATCTTTCCCGTCGTCGTATTGTAAAATTCCAGCAGGGCATCACCTCGCTGTGGCGTGATGGAATAGCAAATCCAATCACCCTTGTCGGAAATTCGGGGAGAAGCAACCGATTTCCAACCGTCATATGCACTCTGATCCAGCGGCTTTTTCTGTGCGGACAACGTCGTTACAGAGCACGCCAAAGCCAACGTGCATAAAGTTTTCAAATTCATAGTGCTGTGTTTTTTGATAAGTTTAAAGCAAATGCGCTAAAGGGCCAACAAAATACGAAATTTTAGCTAAAAAAACGATTAATATGACACGCTATCAACCCGATTTGAGTGATTTTACACCGTTTTTATTAAATTTGATAACTAACCATCGCTATTAACTAAACCTCGAAAAGCATGAAAATAAAATTTCTCAATGAATTCAAGCAGTTTGCCATGCGTGGCAACGTCATCGATCTGGCTGTCGGTGTGATCATCGGTGCAGCCTTCGGCAAAATTACCAACTCCTTAGTCGGCGACATTATCATGCCACCCATCGGCGTATTGGTCGGTGGGGTCAATTTTACTGACCTGGTCATTACCCTCAAACAGGCCTCTGTCTCCGCAACAGGCGAGGTGATTCCGGCTGTCACAATCAACTATGGCAGTTTTATTCAAACCGTCATCGACTTTCTCATCATTGCCTTCACAATCTTTATTTTCATCAAATTGATCAACAAACTCAACCGGCAAAAGCCCAAAGAGACACCCGCTACACCGCCAACACCTCCGGCCGACGTGCAATTGTTAACCGAGATTCGTGATCTGCTCAAACAACAATCCTCTACAAAATAGCCTTTACTAATGATACTAAAACAGGCAGCAGGAAACCTGCTGCCTGTTTTAGTATCTTGAGATAGTTTACATCGGGCCACCGGGAGGTGGAGGTCCCATTGGCGGACGTCGATGATCCCGCAAAGAGTCGGGCTCTCCTTTAAACTGTCCCGAATTACCTCGATCTCCGAAACGACGCAAATTGTAAACAAAATTGATACTGAAATAACGGCCCAACACATTGGTCTGCACATTTTCAATATAGGTTGCCGTCACATTGCGCGAAAAGCTCTTGTTCTGATTCAACAAGTCATATGCAGCTACACTGATTTCACCCCGTTGATTTTTAAATACTTTCTTACCAATCGAAGCATTCAACAAGAAATAGTCCTCAACAAATGAATCGGTTATACCCGTATATTTAAGATATGAACCATTGGCCTCAAGCGTAATTCCGCCCCAAGTCACCCACTTGAAATGGCCATTGACGCGTTGATTCAGGTAATTGTTGTTGCTCTCTTTACGAATGGCATTCTGTGCTACATTATAACCAACATGGTAGTCAAGAGTGAAATCGATCTTCTCACTGATATTACTACCCAAGACCACACCTCCTGTATAAGAGATGGTGTTCGTCGTACTTTTAATTTCATTGAAAATGTTAGGAAGGGCCGAATAGTTAACGCCGAGGTCGAAGTTAACATTACTCATCAAGAACGAAACAGGTGTACCATAATTGACTGCTCCCCGTAAATTCCAATACCCGTTCATATTGACCGGACGAGAGAACTGTGCTCCACTGTTCAAGGTCGTAATCACATTCCCCGCAGGATCCTTAACGGCATATCCGTTTTTGTCTGCAATCAATGTGGCATTGGAGATATAGTTAGATCGGATAGAACCACTCAACATGGCCATGAACGTACGACCCTTCGTGACATTGGTATTGACGTAATTGATAAAAAATTGATGCGTATACACCGGCTTCAGATCGGGATTACCCTGCGACACAAACAGCGGATCCGAAACATCGAGGACATTCTGCAACTGAGTAATGGAGGGGTTGTTTGTCGACGATCGGAACATAGACCGTAACGTATTGGTCGAATTGAATTTCACATTCAAAATCGCCCGATAGACCATATTGTTAAAGTTCGCAGAGGTGTTGGTTTGTAATGGGAACTGCTGATCTCCTGCCAAGGTTGAATACTGATAGAAAAGCGAACCGATCAACATCACCTTTCCATTATTATAGCGATATCCCGGACCAACCTGTTGAGTCAAATACCCACTGTTATAGGTATTGGAAAGACTGTCAATCTGAATATCGTCCGGTTCCGAATAAGAACGTTTATCAAGATCCGAATAGCTGTAATTAATATTATAATTAACCAATAACTGGGATTTCGGTGAAATCGGCTCGGAATAATCCACCCGACCACTCAGGCGATATGAGCGTGAATTATTGTTAATGTACTGATCCAACAATGATTCAGACGCTGGATCGAAATAACGTGTTAAAGAATACTTATCCTGAGTACCATCATTTTTTGAAATTCCTCCACCGAAAGAGGCGGTCAATGTTCGTCCCTTCACGTCACCAAATTTATGACGATATATTAAATTTCCAGAAATATTGTATCCTTCTGTACGAGAAGAGGCCGTACTCCGAAACAGGTTGACCAAAGCGTTCTCCAGAACACTTGTACTCAACATGGTGGTCGATGTATCGCTGCTCGATGCATCGTAAGTCTGCAAACTGACGTTCGGACGAAACATCAAAGAATTGTTCTCATTGATCCGATAATCAAGTCTTGCATTGAAACGGTGGTTATAGTTACGACTATCCCGAATTCCCAAAGCATCATAATTCTGGGTCGAATCATCGTTCAAATAGTAATCCCGGTCGGTTTGGGTAACAGTATGCGTATTGGTTGAATTGAAAAAATAACTACCGTCAAATTTCACCTTTTTACCCCATTCATCCGAATAGTTTACACCCAAAGAATAGACCTTCGAAATACCACTCTGATTACCCACCATAAAGTTGGCCATATCACGTCCACTACGATGACGAGCACCACCACTATTGTCGACAGCGCCTACGACCCCCAATATATCATCAATGGCAAAATTTTGTTGATTGACGTTATTGGCCATCCCAATAATCGAAAAGCGACGTTTGTCATTGAAGATATTCAGGCTGGCACCAACATTATATTTATCATTAAATCCATACATGGCGGAAAACTTTCCGAACATGCCGTGATTCATACTTTTACGAGTCACCAAGTTGATTGCCTTGTACCCCTCGCCATCATCCACGCCGCTGAATTCCGCTTGGTCACTCAATTTATTAAAGACTTCAATTTTGTCAATCGCCTCTGCGGGTAGGTTTTTAATAGCAGTTGTCACATCGCTACCAAAAAACTCTTTACCATCAACCAAGATTTTCTGAACTGTTTCACCTTGTGCCGTCACCGTTCCATCCTGAACGCTAATGCCGGGCATCTTTTTCAACAGATCTTCCGTCATGGCATCCTGAGTTACCTTGTAGGCATCTGAATTATACACCACCGTATCGCCTTTTGCGGAGGTTCGCATGGCCCGCGCCGAAACCAGAACTTCATCCAGGTCCTGAGCTTTGGGAGACATCTTCAATACTCCTAAGGCTACCGCCGAACGATTAACTTTGACTCTGCCAGATAATGTATCGTACCCTAGAAAAGAGACGTTATATGCATATTCACGATAGGGTAGTCCAACAAATGAAAACCGTCCCTGAGCATCCGCTGTCATGTATTTACGAGCTGAAGAGTCCGTAAGCGGGAAAAGCTCGATCAAAGCCCCTGCCATCGCCTCTTTGGTATCGGCGTCTTGCAGCGATCCGGATATAACACCCCGTTGCTGGGCAAACAATATTGAAATCGAAAAAGGATAAATACAGAAGAACGTAACTAATAGAGGAACTATACGTGTGCGGAAATACGCCATTTGTTTTAAAATTATACTATAAAATATCAACTACAAATATACCCAGATTTTCACCTTTCTCCCAATTATTACGACAGAAAGCGGATATTTTACGATGAAAACCGAAAATATCCGCTTGAAATACAAATTGTCCACAGGGACTATAAAATCGCTATTTCTCCTCTTTATACCAAGAGGCGTACATTACATAATCACGAGCTGTACGTTCGATAATATCCTTTACCTGTTCAGGCGTCACCCCCTTAACCCGTTTGGCAGGAATACCAGCATAGATACTTCCCGGTTCGATTTTCGTTCCGCTCAACACCAACGCATTCGCAGCCACAATCGATCCCGTGCCCACAACGGCATGATCCAACACCGTAGCACCCATGCCAATCAGGCATCTATCCTCGATTTTCGCCCCATGAATATTGGCATTATGACCGATCGATACATCATTACCGATCTCCGTAACCGAACGTTGATACAGCGTATGAATCACCGCACCATCCTGAACGTTCACCCGATCACCGATCGTAATCTTGTTTACATCGCCACGGACCACAGCACTGAACCAAATACTACAATCGCGACCAATCGTCGCATCACCAATCACTGTAGCATTGTCTGCCAAAAAGGTATTTTCTCCAATTACCGGAGTATAACCTCGTACCGATTTAATAATTGCCATGTTATTCTTCCTCCTTGTTTGTTTTCTCCAATCTTTTGGCCTCGCCCCATAACTGCTCCATCTCATCCAACGAGAGATCGCGCAAAGCGACACCCTTTTTCTCGGCCTGATCCTCAATATAGGTAAACCGTGATATAAATTTCTTGTTGCACTTTTCAAGCGCTGTTTCCGCATTCACGCCATACAGACGAGCCGCATTGACCAACGCAAAAAACAGATCGCCGAACTCCTCCTCTTTGTTGGCTTCATCACCGCGTTGCATCGCCTGCTTAACCTCTGCAATCTCCTCTTGAACCTTCTGCCAAATATCCTCTTTGCTCTGCCAATCGAAACCTGCCGAAGCTGCCTTCTGACTGACACGATAGGCTTTCACCATCGATGGCAAGGTGCGGGGAACCCCCGACAGCACCCGCTTTTTCTCGTGCTCTTTCTCCTTCTCCTTCAATTTGAGGTCTTCCCAATTCTGTTTAACCTCATCAGGGGTATCGGCATGAACATCTCCAAACACATGCGGGTGGCGAAAAATCAATTTATCACATTCGGTATTAGCTACATCCGCAATATCGAACGCACCCTCCTCCGAAGCAATCTTCGAATAAAAAACCACGTGCAACAACAGATCCCCCAACTCTTTCTTCACATTTTTCATATCGTGATCGAGCAGGGCATCGACCAGCTCATACGTCTCCTCGATTGTACTGCTGCGCAAAGATTCAAACGTCTGTACCCGATCCCACGGACACTTTACCCGTAACTCATCCATCACATCGAGCAGCCGTCCGAAAGCCTCCAATCGTTTATCGTTACTATTCATCTTGTGCTTTATTTTAAACCGTGTAAAAGTACGATATTATACTCAAAAGAGTATATTTGTGGCGATAAAATATTAAATGTAGTTTTTAAAATATAAAATTGTTCAATTATGTGTGGAATCGTCGGCTATTTAGGCCATCAACAAGCATATCCAATCCTGATCCAGGGGCTGAAACGACTGGAATATCGCGGTTACGACAGTGCCGGAATCGCTTTGGTACATGATAATGGTGAACTGGAGGTATTCAAAGCCAAAGGGAAAGTAGCCAACTTGGAACATCTGGCTCAAGGCAAAGATTTGTCGGGTACGATCGGCATCGCTCACACCCGTTGGGCCACCCACGGTGAACCCAACGATATCAATGCTCATCCACACTACTCTCAATCCAAAACACTCGCTCTGATCCACAACGGTATCATTGAAAACTATGTGGTGCTGCGCGAAACGCTCAAGGGACACGGTTATACCTTCCAAAGTGATACCGATACAGAGGTCTTGGTTCAGTTGATCGAATTCATCAAACAGACCAACCACTGTGATCTGTGCACAGCAGTGCAACTGGCTCTGCACGAAGTGGTCGGAGCGTATGCAATCGCCATCGTCGAAAAGGACAATCCCGATCTGATTGTTGCAGCTCGCAAAAGTAGCCCGCTGGTTATCGGCATCAAAGGCGACGAGCGTTTTTTGGCGTCGGATGCAGCCCCCATCATCGAGCACACCAAAGAGGTGGTCTACCTCAACGACGAAGAGATTGCCGTTATCCGTCGCGGAGCGCCTCTGCAAATTGTGACGCTCGACAATGTCGAGAAACCGCTTCATATTAAAATGCTCGAGATGAATATCAGTCAGCTCGAGAAGGGCGGATTTCCACATTTCATGCTCAAAGAGATCTACGAACAGCCTCGTACAATCATCGATTGTATCCGTGGACGTGTCAATCCGGAAGGAACGGACGTCATTTTATCGGGGGTTCGGGACAATCAGGAAAAATTCCTCAATACCGATCGTATCATTATTGTAGCATGCGGTACCTCCTGGCATGCCGGATTAATTGGCAAACACTTGATTGAAGAGCTCTGCCGTATTCCGGTCGAAGTGGAGTATGCCTCTGAATTCCGTTACCGCAACCCCATCATTCGCCCGAACGACATTGTGATTGCGATCTCACAGTCAGGTGAGACGGCCGACACGTTGGCAGCAGTTGAACTGGCCAGTAACAGAGGTGCCTTTATTTACGGAATTTGCAACGTCATTGGCTCTTCGATTGCACGGGCAACCGATTCTGGATCCTATATCCATGTCGGCCCCGAAATCGGTGTGGCCTCAACCAAGGCCTTTACCGGGCAGGTGACCGTGTTAATCATGCTGGCTCTGGCCGTCGCAAAGCTGAAAAACAGCATTACTCCCGAGCTCTACACAACCATGCTCCACGACCTGCAGCAGATTCCCAAATTGATGAATAAAGTCTTAAAACTCAACGACCAGATTGCGGACATGTCCAAAATCTTCACCTATGCGCACAACTTCATCTATTTGGGACGAGGGTACAACTACCCGGTTGCCTTGGAAGGAGCACTAAAACTCAAAGAGATCTCCTACATTCATGCCGAGGGTTATCCTGCCGCAGAGATGAAACACGGTCCTATTGCACTTATTGACAGTGAAATGCCTGTTGTTGCGATTGCGACAGCCGACAGCGTTTACGAAAAGACGATCAGTAACATTCAGGAGATTAAAGCCCGCCGTGGCAAAGTTATTGCCGTAGTGACCGAAGGCGATGATCAAGTTTGCAAAATGGTGGATTACGTCATCGAGATTCCGAAAGTGGATGAACATTTGATCCCGCTGGTAGTCTCTCTGCCCTTGCAAATGTTGGCTTACCACATTGCCGTATACAAAAACCGGGATGTGGATCGTCCTCGTAACCTTGCTAAATCTGTTACTGTTGAATAGAACAAGAATCCTCTTTTATCTTCTTATGATTTTAGGCATACACTGCAGCAGTTCGGTTGCAGTATATGCGCATGTAGATGTCCCATCCTCCTCGAGAGTCGTTGTCGGAGCCGAACGCATGGAAGAGTACCTGCCGTTACTCCAGGGACAACGGATCGGCATCCTGACCAACCATACCGGACGGATAGGAGATGCCCACATCGTAGATACGCTTCTTGCACGTGGCATCAATATTTGTCGGATCTTTGCGCCGGAACATGGTTTCCGAGGCGAAGCTGATGCCGGGGAACGTGTTGCCAGCACTCGTGATCAGAAAACCGGTATCGAGGTGGTCTCTCTTTACGGAACCAACCGCAAGCCCAAACCGGAACAGATGCAGGGGATTGACATCATGTTATTCGACATTCAGGATGTTGGGTTGCGTTTTTACACATATCTCTCCTCCATGCACTACATGATGGAGGCATGTGCCGAACAGGGAATCAAATTCATCGTGTTGGACCGTCCAAACCCCAATGGATTTTATGTGGATGGACCAATTCTCGACTCACGATTCCGCTCGTTTGTCGGAATGCATCCGATTCCCATTGTTCACGGAATGACCTTGGGTGAGTTGGCCCGCATGATCAACGGAGAGGGGTGGCTTGCCAATCAAGAAAAGTGCGATCTACTGGTAATTCCATGCCTCAACTACACCCATCAGACTCGCTACGAACTGCCGATCAAACCGTCACCCAACCTTCCCAATATGCGAGCCATCTATCTTTATGGATCGCTCTGCTATTTCGAGGGAACACCCATCAGTGTCGGACGTGGCACCGATTTTCCTTTCCAAATCTACGGTCACCCAAAGCTAAAAGGCAATTATACTTTCACGCCTCACAGTACATCAGGTGCGAAAAATCCCCCTTTGAAAGGTGAAGTATGCCACGGACAAGATTTACGAACTCTTCCTTCTGACAGTTGTATCTGGCAGGAAGGCATTGATCTGAAATATTTGGTCGATTGTTATCGTCAACTGGGGGGAGGAGAACACTTTTTCCTGCCTATTTTTAATAAATTGACAGGTGTGGATTACATCCGCGAAATGATTATCTCTGGGGCCGACGCTGAACAGATCGAAGCTCTATGGAAAGATGATGTTCAACAATTCCGCATCCAAAGAAAACCTTATCTGTTATATGAAGAGTAGTTTTCTTAATAAGGTAATTTTGGGGTTTGGGGTACTTGTACTATGGATCAGCTCCATTAATGCACTCTTTGGTCAACCGTTGATTCCTCAACCCAATCAAGTGACCCGCCACGAAGGCTCCTTTGCCATCACCCCGCAAACGATTATCGTCACCCATGATTTTTCCGATCTGGCCAACTATCTGAATGATCATATTGAACAGTTGTGTGGGTTTCGACTCGCAGTGTCCACGCACGCCCCGGATGCAAACTACATTTCACTACGCAAGAATGTACACCTGGAACACGAAGCATACTCTTTGGCTGTAACACCTCGTTCTATTGTCATCCGAGGAGGGGATCGGGGCGGAGTCTTTTACGGTCTGCAAACGCTGTTTCAACTCATGCCGCCCGAGGTATATACCCCAAGATACTCTGTTGGTCATGATGCACGCCCCAAAATCACATCATTACGTCTAAATGCGGTAACCATTGTCGATGCTCCACAATTTGCCTATCGGGGTGCCATGCTGGACGTCTCGCGCACCTTTTTCAACAAAGAGCAGGTCAAAGAATACCTGGATTGGATGAGCCGGCATAAGCTCAACCGTTTCCATTGGCATCTGACTGACGACAACGGTTGGCGAATCGAGATAAAAAAATATCCCTTTTTAACCTCAAAGGGGGCATGGCGAGGTCCAGGAGAAGTTCTGGCTCCAGCTTACGGCTCCGGGCAAAAACGGTATGGCGGTTTTTACACCCAAGACGATATCCGTGAAATTGTCGAGTACGCTGCTTTCCGAAATATCGAGATCATCCCCGAGATCAATCTGCCGGGACATGCTCTGGCCCTGACCGCTTCATACCCCGAAACCTTCTGCAGCACCAGCACCGCTACCGATGAATCGGAAATGACCGATATTACGGTCACCGGCAATGTGGTATGTGTGGGCAGGGAGAAAAATTTCGAGATGATCCGAGATATTCTTCATGAAGTTGCTGCGCTTTTCCCATCGCATTATCTGCATCTGGGCGGTGACGAGGTCAGTACGCGTTATTGGCAAAAATGTCCTCGCTGTCAAGAGCTAATGAAAGCGCAAGGCATGAAATCCGCCAATGAGCTGTTTGAATACTTTGTCGATCGAGTAGAGAAGATTGCCCACGAAGAGGGGAAACGTTGTATCTTTTGGGACGAAGCCCTATCGTCAGACCTCTCCACACATACCTTGGTATCAGGATGGCACGATCTGGCTACATGCAAAAAAGCGATCACTCAAGAGCAGCCCGTCGTTGTGATGCCAGCATCCTATTGTTACATCGACATGAAACAGAATGCGTTCGAACGTGGACACACCTGGGCTTGGCTGGTCGATACGCGCCGGATCTACTCCCTTCATCCCGAACAACTCACCACCGACCCCTTAAAACAAAAATATGTCCGAGGCGTTGAAGCGGCTCTGTGGGCTGAATTGCTGGATAGACCCGACCGTTTCTTCGAATACCAAAGTTATCCACGGCTCTGTGCTTTGGCCGAAGTGGGGTGGAGTAAACCCTCCCAACGTAACTGGGATGATTTCTACGCCCGACTGATTCAGGGACATCTGCCTCGGCTGGCTGCCATGGGAATCGACTTTTGTCTGTTTCCACCTAAAGTCAACTATCGGCAAGGTGTAATCACCGCAACCACACTGCCTGGAGCAACAATCCATTATACGACCGACGACAGCGAGCCGACCGAACAATCTCCGTGCTATACAGCACCCATATTCGACACCTTGCAAGAGCGATACCGTTTCCGGGCTTTTTATCAGGGGCGTCGCAGTCCAATCGTTCCGGTCTCGACCGACACCTCAAAGCTGCTACCAGCCCGCAGCCGTGATACCATTACGATCCCTCTCAACCAATATGTCGATCGAAACGGCATTTGGTATTTGACGATTACACCAAGCGATCCGGAAACAGTGATCAATCGAATGAGTATAACCGGCCCTGACACCACCTATTCCATCATTCGCTATGGGCAAAAAGCCAATCCCTTTTCGCCTCTACGTTTGTACATAGATCCTCGCAACCGCAATGCCGATTTGGCCCTGATTGTAACCAACAACAGCACTGCAAAAAATCTTACGCTTTTCAGTTTGCGACCATCTCCCTATATCGAACCCGAGACTACGGTCTCCTCCTCGCTTACCCTCTCTTCGCGATTCCCGGCGCAACGCATTACCGACTACAACCCATCCACCTATAGCCGAAGCTCACAAGCCTGTCAGGACGGAGATTTTCTGCAATACGATTTTGCAACACCTGTACACTGTCGGGCCATCGTGGTTCAGACAGGGATTCCCAACATTACACGCTACATTGTCACGCAAGGCACGGTATCGTATTCAAGCGACGGAACGCACTTCACGCTTGCAGGCCCTTTAGATGATACCGGTTGCGCGACCATTCATCCATCTACACCGGTCAAAGCCGTACGCATCGATATTACCGGAGACAACGGCGAAGCGATCGTTGCGTTCCAGGATCTGCAAATCTTACCCCAATAAACGCTGCTCCATGAAAGTTCGACTCTTCATACTGGTTTGTTGTTTGATCCCCGCTTCGATGGCCAGTTTCGGCCAATTACCTCAAGGGGTCCAACAACAGATAGACTCCATGATTTATGCAGAGTTAAATCAGCAGGCTTTCCCTGGAGCTACGTTTGTCTGCGGCACCGCTGATACGATACTATATGCCCAGAATTATGGTTTTTTAGACTATTCGCAAACGGTTCCGGTCGACGATAACACCTTATACGATGTAGCCTCTTGTACGAAGGTATTAGCAACCACATTCGTCCTGATGCATTTGTACGATCAGGGGTTGGTGCAATTGGACCTACGGTTGGGGAGCCTTCTGCCTCAATTTAGCAACACACCGATCAAAAACCTTACTATCACTGAGCTGCTGACTCACACCTCCGGATTAAGACCTATGGTCATATATCCGGAATTGATCCATCCAGCAAACGGGACCAGACTATTCAGCAATCGTCGCAGCGAACAGTATCCCTATCTTGTAGATCGTAACTTATATATGATACGGGACATCGTTTTCGATTCCACATACCTGAGTACCGTACCTCAAGCTACCTATCGCAAAGTGACCGATTCGTTATGGATCAATCCTGCATTCGATACCGTTATACAACGCAAAATTATCCAGAGTTACCGTCCTGAAAGACGAGGCAGATACCTGTACAATGACTCCAATATGTATCTGTTGCGGCTCATTGCAGAACATCTCACCCACAAAAAGCTGGATACACTCGCCGCAGAGCTTTTTGGAACCCTTCACTGTGATCACACTGGATTTCGGCCTTTGGAATGGCATCCACGCAACCAAATTGCCCCAACCGAGGAGGATTACCTGATGCGTCGCCACCTGCTGCAAGGCTACGTACATGACGAATTAGCGGCCGTTTCGGATGGAATAGGGGGGAATGCCGGTCTCTATTCGACTGGACACGATATGGCCCGATTTTGCCAGTTATTGCTCAACCACGGCAGCTACAACAACCAACAGATTATCGATTCCACAACCATTGATCTTTTCACCTCCTCTCTGCTCGTCAATAAGGGGATCTATCGAGGCTTGGGATTCGATAAACGTGGACCCTCAAGCGGTTTTGGCGGAACGAACAGTTTCGGACATACCGGCTTTACCGGTACCATTTTTTGGATTGACCGGGATAAACAACTGTTTATGGTCTTTCTCTCCAACAGCATTCACCCAACCCGTACCAACAAGCGACTGTCGGATTCGCAATTACGGCTGAAGTTGTGGAAAGTCTTACAAACTATACAGCCCTAAGCATCGTCACCCAAATACAGCGCTCTCGATCAGCCGCAAATTGTTAAGGCCGACATCAAGCCAACCTGGCTATGGTTCGGCCATGATTCTTTTCTTGTAACCATTCAGGCTCTCATCTCCTCTACACTATACTTCTGGTTGGCCCAACACATTTGTTAATACGGGCCTCCTGATCCGTATATCCTATCCGTACATTTACACAGGGTAATATTGCCCTAATTAAACTACACAACTATGATTATCGGATACCTACGGGTCAGTACAGGGAAACAGCATCCAGCCAACCAACAGGACGAAATCAGACGCTTTGCCGAAAGTCGAAATTTAACGATTGACAATTGGGTAACGGAGGTTGTCAGTGGACGTAAAAAGGAGCGTGATCGCAAACTGGGGGCCTTATTGCGTCGTATGAAACCCGGCGATACCCTGATTGTTACAGAGATTTCACGTTTGAGTCGAACCTTGACCGATGTGATGGCCATCATGGGACGTTGCCTGAAAAAAGAGATTAACCTCTACACAACAAAAGAGGGGTATTCTTTCGACAACTCCATCAACAGTAAAGTATTGTGTTTTGCCTTTGGTCTTGTTGCAGAAATCGAACGCAATTTAATCTCAATGCGGACCAAAGAGGCTTTAGCGCTACGTAAATCCGAGGGTGTTATTTTAGGACGGCGCAAAGGCAGCTACACCAAGTTTAACATTCTGGTCGAAAACAGACAGGCTATTATTCAAATGTTGAACCAGGATATTTCTGTCGCACATATTTGTAAACATTTCCAACTTTCGCGCGATACATTTGATAAATTTCGTCGCGCACATCCCTCTGTACAGCAAGCTATAGACCATAAAGCAATACGCCAAAAAGGCACCAAGCGCAATAGTTAATAAAATAATTAAAGAAATAATTTATTGTTGTCATTCGTTAACAATTATGCAACATAAGGCTGAGATCTATTCACAGCCTTATGTTTAAACGTTGGTTTTTTCTTGTTACCGATAAAAGAATACATATAAACATGCATGGAAATAGATAATAGTGATACAAATTATTTATACTAACTTTGAAATGATTTTATTTGGTTGTGAAATATATATTCATTACATTGCATGTAATAAACCAACATTTAACCCAAACAAAAATTTACATAATATAGTATTATTCAATCATTTATACAACTAACAATAAAATTTAACGCAATATTATTATGTTGAGATTAGGCCACATATTGGTCATTATTATTTGCATAACATTTGGTTTTAAACTGCATGCAAACCCGCATACAGACACGGTTTTTGTGTATTTTCAGAGAGGATATTCAATAGTAGATCCCCTGTATGCTGAAAACCAGAAAAACTTAAAAAAGTTATTCACCGACATAAAAAAATTCACCTCCGAACCTTCCAAGTATAATTTTAAATTGCATCTGCAAGGAAACTCCTCCCCAGATGGTTTAACTGCAGCCAATAAACGCTTGACTGAAAAGCGAGTACAGTCAATCCTCAATTACCTGAACCACGAAATTACTATTCCTGATTCCCTGATTACGATTAGTGCCGAAGGAATCGACTGGAAAGGGCTTGCTCATTTGGTCGAAACAGACTCAACCTGTCCGGCACGGGACCAGGTTCTGAATATTGTAAATAATACTCCAGAATGGATTTTTGACAGCCAAAACAGAATCATCGATGGTCGTAAAAAACAGTTGATGGACCTGCAAAGGGGCATACCATACAACTATCTAATGCAGAATACATTTCCATTGCTTCGCAATACTTGTATCACGCTCTATTACGAGCATGAAAGGGTGCAAAACACCCCATCACCAGAGTTGCCCGCCACTATGACAGAAGAGATGGCAGACAATTCAAGAATTGAAATCGTTTCGGTTCCTCCGACCATCCCGCCAGCACCCCAGACTGGCAACAACACGCTATCCGAATCGATCGTACCGAATCCGGGTAGTGAACCTGTAGCCGCAACACCCAATGGCTGGCAAACCGCTGTGACCGAAAGAGAGGCCCGCAAAACTGACTCGTTGGAATACCTCCCCAATCAACGTATCGCCATTAAAACCAACCTGCTGTATGATGCTGTGCTGATGCCTGCATTGGAAATCGAGTACCGCATCAACGATCGCTGGTCGGCGGCTGTTGAAGGCAGTGTCGCCTGGTGGAAAAATGATGGTGCACACAAATACTACCAGATTGCCACCATCATTCCTGAAGGTCGTTATTGGTTTCACACTAAAGCCCCCTGGCACGGCCATTATGTAGGACTGTTTGTCGGAGGCAGCTGGTATGACCTGGAAAATGGGAAACGCGGTTACAAAGGGGAATTTGTGACTACAGGTATTAGCTACGGTTATATGTTTCCGATTGGTCGGGCGCTCTCACTAGAAGCAGGTATCGGAGTGGGCTTCCTGCACACCACTTACGAAGAGTACCTGCCGATTGACGGACACTACGTTTACCAACAGACCAGCCGGACCAATTGGTTTGGCCCTGTAAAACTCAAATTTGCCCTGGTGTGGAGACTGGGGAAAAAGCAAGGAGGTCCCGTACGATGAGCAAGCAGCGTTTACTACCCATATTGCTGCTGAGCAGCCTCGTTTTGTCGAGCAGTTGTCGCAAAGACCTCTGTTATGACCATGACCGTCATGGCCTTACAACACATGTAATCCTACAAACCGAATGGGAGCAGGAGTGGGAACGTGATTACGGTATGGGTTGGATAGACAATTGGCCTGACAAACATGGTATCGATTACGATCTATTGCGTCCCGACATTGCAACAGGTATCGTCTCACACGTTTACCACGAAGATGGATCACGGACGGAACGGCACCACAATGCTGAAGGAGGAGAACTTCCCATGTCAGCCGGACAGAAGTCAATCCTTATTCACAACAATGATACTCGTTACATCGTCTTTAGCGACATTCACACCTCGACCATTGCCACAGCATCCACGCGTACACGTACCCGAGCTACGTACACCGAGCTACATGCCGATGAAATAACGGTAAATGCTCCGGATATGCTCTACGGGACCTGGATCGAGAGTTACACCGCCGTGCCGACAGCCGAACCGACAACTCTTGCAGTCACCTTGAGACCGTTGGTCTATACCTATTTGATTCGCTACGAATTTGAACAAGGAATCGAACATGTAACCTTAGCACGTGGAGCTCTTAGTGGCATGGCTCTATCTGTCAATTTACACGACGGTCACACAAATACAGATGCCGCCACGATTCTATATGATTGCGATATAAAAGATTACGGAGTAGAAATCCAACTGACTTCATTTGGAGTACCAGAATTTCCGGGAGAGCATTACACCCGACAAACTTCTCTCAAACATACTTTGAATTTAGAGGTGATGCTTAAGAACGGAAAACTCAAAACTTTTGAATTTGATGTAACCGATCAATTGGCAACCCAACCTCGTGGTGGAGTCATTACCGTTGATGGCATCACTGTTACCGATGCAGAAGCAAACGGAAGCGAAGGATTTGACGTGACCGTAGAGGGATGGGGGCCTTACGAAGATATTGAATTACCATTGAATTAACTTTTTAGCAACAATTAATCACTCTTAAAACATACCAAAATCATGAAAAGAAATCTTTTTCTTCTTATTGCAGTTGCTGCGGCTCTGTCAGCGTGCAGTAAAACGGAGACGATTGGCACGCAAGACAAAGCCATTCAATTCACGTCAGCCTATATTGGGAATGCCGTTGAATCCAAAGCCGTCAATATGATTGAACAGGCCAATATCAGTGAATTTATCGTTTATGGTGGCTATAACGATATGACCCATGTTTTCAATGGGGTATCTGTAACCGGCAATGCCAACAAGTGGACCTATGATGTTACACGATATTGGGTTGCCGGTCAGGATTACAAATTTGCCGCATACGCTCCAAGTGCTGCCGGCAGTAATGGCTCTATCGCACCGGATTTTACAACCGGGTCCTTGAAATTTACCGGGTACACCTCGGATCCGACTAACCAGTACGATCTCATCTATGCAACCGCAACAGAATCAACTGAAAATCCTATCACTGTTGCACCTAATAAAATCCAATTTGTCTTTGGGCACCTGCTCTCTATGATCAAATTTACCTTCAACAGCGGATTTGGTAACGATATCAAGGTCACAGTTGATAATTTGAAAGTGTCCGGCATGATCGCCAAAGGTGATTACGCGGGGGGTACCCACAGTTGGACTCTGGGTTCTGCTACGGTGACTGAAGGTGCACCTTTCAGCGAGATGAGCAGCAACGAAGCAAAGAATTCAACCAGTGGTAACACCAGTGCTTCCAGTGTAGATTTTGCCGTTATTCCGCAGACTATTGTTGGATCGGATGGTACTGGAACGAAAGTTGACGTATCCTTTAATGTCCGTGTTCAGGATGCTCGCGGCGACTATATTATCGGTAGCGCTGACGCAGGAGTTACCCTGACGGCTAAACTGCCCGGTTACACTTGGACTGCAGGCAATCGCTACAACTACACCGTCACCATTAAGGGTGAAAATGTAAATCTATATCCGATTGTATTTGATACACCGAAAGTTAATCCGATTACGGATGCCGACTTCGATGGCAGCGACGAAGTGACCCTTCCAACCGCTTAATAGACATCACTCAAACGGGTGAAATCTAACGTTTCATCCAAAGTTGTTCAGCGAAGGTATTCGCTTTGTTGGCACACCGTCACAGAGAGCTCGCACAGTAGCTCTCTGTGATATTTCCAAAGTCTCAAATGTCAAGTAAATGAGAATGGGAAAAATTATTCAAACCCTGGGAATACATGTAGCTTTCGTACTGTTATTCATCGGCTGTACAAAGAGCGAACCGGAACCGATCGTCGGCTCAGCAATCAATTTTGCCCCACAAGCTACGCGTGCTGTGGTTACCTCTTTGGGCAATGGTGACTCGTTTGCCGTATGGGCTCGTGAAAGCAGCAACGGAACGTCCAACATGATCCTGACCCAAGAAGAGGTACACTGTGCAGACAATGTGTGGAGTTACAACCATCTCCGATATTGGAAAATGGGGGCAACATACGACTTTTACGCTCTGTATCCCCACAATCTAAGCGGCGTTAGCTTGACTAGTGCCGATAACAATCACACTCCACATCTGGTTGTTTCCGGTTTCGACGCTCGCAACGCTACGGATTTAATGGCTGCAGAACAGACCAATTTAACTTACAGTGGGAATCCATCGCCGGTCTTATTTACTTTCCGGCACCTGCTTTCAAAGGTTGAGATTGTTGGCCGCATCGATCCTGCACTCGCCAAAGCAGGGGTATCGGGACAAATTGTAGATGCCAAGTTGTACGGTATGGCTGCAACAGGTGACTGCACAATCGACATAGGGACATACGGACGCTGGGAACTATCTCCGATCTCAACAGCCTCAACTCCTTTCCAGGCTGCAACGAGCATACCGCTATCCATGGATGGCAGTTCCCTGTTTGGAGAGATGTTATCTATTCCGCAAGCGGTCAACGACAATTTTATACTGGAAGTTACGTACGAATATACCGATCCTTACCAAGCTACAACACGCAACACAAAAACAATTCGTTTGTCCACGGCAGGGGTATCGGCTTGGGAGCCCTCGATGAGCTACCGATACACCTTTACACTCGGCAACGATTATATTCTCTTTGAGAAGCCAGAGGTATCTCCATGGCGCACTGCTTCAGGAGGAATCATCACCATAGAATAATGCAACCGATGAAATTCAAATTCACATACCTGTTGATTGCCAGTCTCCTGCTTCCGGGGTGTCAGAAAGAGACACCTGTGGATCCTTTGGCCGCTTCCGGCAGCGCGATCCAATTCAACACCCCCACGATCAAAGTCGAACCAACGACTCGGTGGTCGGGACCGACTGATCTCTTTCCCAGTGACCATTCATTCGGTGTATTAGGTTACTGCCTTGCCAATTATGCCGGCACGTCAGAACTGGACCCATCTACCGGTTCAACCTCTTGGGAGGCAAAAGCCGTTCTTAGTTCGCCGCATATTTTCTACAAACGGGAGGTTAAATATAACGGTACAACGTGCTATTATACCGGACAACAAGAAATGTGGTACGAACCTCAAAACTATCTGTACACGTTTTTTGCCTATTATCCTTACGGAGACACCTACTACACGGTTGAACCAAGTACACAATCCGGTATTGGGACTCCTTCACTAACATTTAACATGCCTTTTGAAGGGGGAAGTACATCCACTCAACGTAATATTGCTGATATTCCCGACGCCATGGCAGCAGCATCCGTGGATGTTACCCGACAGGCAGGCAATGTACAACTACAGTTCGAACATCTGCTTGCCGGCGTGAATTTTCAGATAAACAATTACAACACCACACATGATCTGACCATACACGGCCTAAGCATATCCGGTAAGTTTTACCGTTCCATCAAAATAATTCTGGGTCAACATCAAGAGTACCCTTCAGACACGTTTGCCGGAGTCTTCAGCTTTGTGGATAGCAACAGCGATACAGACGACATCACCATTGCGGCTTTGAATTCGGCAGAAAAAGTAGGCAACAATACGTTGATGCTCATCTCCAACCTGGGTGCTGCTCCCAATTATTTCGGAACGTCGATTGACATTCATATCGACTATACGTTTATGGGAGCGCGCATTCCGGACAAAATCGTATCGCTTCCGGCCAAATATCTGCCTCAAGGCGGAACCATCTATACTGTAACCATGAACTTTATCGGGGACGCCTTTGTACTGGATTTTGTTGTGGACAACAATCAAATCTGGGAAGAGGGAGGCGAGAGTGAAATTCAATTCGATTAGAAAGCAATGGGACAAAACATCATATATCGATATCTACTTCTGGCATCGGCATTCATCCTGCTGACAGGATGTATCAAAGACCCGGAGATGGGATCCAAGGCCAATCCAAACGGTTCATTTACGCTGACGGCCGTGGCCCAAAGTATGTCGCCAGAGCAGGTGATTACGCGTGCTTCAGATCCTAAAAATGAGGCTGAACGAGAGATTCGGTCCCTGCATGTCTTTTTATTCGGCCCCGATGACAACTATCTTGCCACTAAAGAGGGATATGGCAGTTTTCAAGGCTACCAATATATCAGCACATCGACGTTAAATATTGATGGCAATGCTTTTGTTAACCCGGACTATGCGGCCCATGCGACGGTCTATGTCGTTGCTAATGTCGAGCCGGAGACATTCGGTTCCATCACGGTCGAAGGATACCCCGAAAAGATCCGTAATAAAGCCGATTTTGAAGCATTTTATTACCAGCCAATCCGCAGGGAGACATTGACCTCTTTGCCGAAACACGGCATGCCTATGTTCGGTTCGGCAACCGACGTTCCACTGACCCAAACCAATGGTTCGGTGGTCATCGAACTGAAGGCGTTGATGGCTCGCATCGATTTCACCTTCTCCATTGATGCCTCCAATGGAACGACCGGAGCCTTACCCTCACTGACTCTGACCCAATATCAGGTCCGGAACATGGCAACGGCCATCTCATTTATTACTCCAGACCAAGAAAGTAATCTCGATCGAGATCAAGATGGGCGGATCGACGATACTACCTCTTTTACCCAGTACATTGATCCCTCGTCAAGCACCCTATACAATCGTCAGGGTAAAACGACCCTTTCATTTTATGTTTACGAGAATCTGCGGCTCCCGGGTTATGCCGAATATCCGAATGCCTATCCTTATCCGGAAAATTTGGATGCAGAACATCAACAACGCTATAAACCCCTATTGGCCATCAATGCCAATAACGACACCATCCCGGCAACATACGCAGTTTTTAAAGGTATTTTTACCGATGCAGACGATATTGACTATCAAGCAACCTGCACCATTTTCTTAGGAAGTGATCCGGTCAGTGATTTCAATGTCAAAAGGAATCATCAATATAAAAACAATGTCACCATCACCGGTATCACCGCTGCAGGCAACACTCCGTCGGATGTGGTGACATTTGATGCGCGCATTGACGTAGAGCATACCAGCCCCTATTATATTTCGATTTTGCGACATAAGGATTTGGATGCCCATTTTAATGTAGTACCCATGGATGTCTATCTCTTCGACGAGACAGCTGCCAATGAAATCGATGTCCGCATTGACAATCCGGAAACCAACAATTGGTTCCGAATTGAACGGGTATCGGCCGATGTAATGCGCAGTGGATCGGCTGCATCCAACCAATTGAGCCATCCAGGAGAGGCATTTGCCCCGGGGACAGGCAAAAGACGCTATTTCACACAGAACCTTGTCACCGATCCCAATCAATTAGGCAACAGTACCGCCACAACCCTATATAACCGTGATCGGATCTATATCTATGTGGATGAAAATATCAGCGTTAATTCCCGTCAAGCTGATCTGATTTTGGAGTACAAAGAGAACGGCACCATTAAGGATACACATACCATCACCTTAATCCAACATGGCTTGATGCCTGTGCGCGTAGAAGATGGGGGTGAATATCAATACACTATTTACGTCGAAGCATACGAAGAGTATCAGAACTACTACGATCCCCTGTCCAGTTGGAATTCAGACCAGATTTATGACGGTTTACCCTGGGGACCTGCCAATATGGGTACAATCCATACGGCTTTAGTCGGAGGGTATTTATCACAATATAATGCTGTTGAAAATTATTTTGAAGGCAAAAAAGGAACAATAGCTATTCTGATGACAACAGGGATTTTTAAGAAACGATGGTTAGTATCTTATTACCCGAATGGTCCTGCACAAGCAATGCAATTGGATGCCATACCTCAAACTGCCGCTGAATATTGTTACCGCAAAAACAAGACGGATAACGATGGAATGATCTCCGAAGAAAACACCTGTTGGTATCTGCCAGCTATTCGCGAATTGGAAAACACTCTCACTACCTTTTATTCCACCTACAAAGATTTTCAAGACTATTTTTATTGGTCTTCTGCTGCTACCGAACAAAAGGGTGGGATAGGAACATCCGAAGCATCAGAATATGCACGGGCAACCAAGGCCCAGGCAAATAATACAGGAAGTGTAACCCACGTTCCAAGTGGCTCTGATCAATATTACAACCCGAATCTGGGTTCGGCGAGTACAGGGGGTAAAGCTCTACGAACCGAGCGACTCCGTATCCGGGCAGTGTATCGGCCCGCAAATGGAGGGCTCATCGATGGAGATACTTATTAATTTAATGACCTTTCAACATTTATCTCGATATCCTCAAATAAAAGAATAGAATATACCCATAAATCGCTATTCAATTTGCCTCTCATTTTACATTACAGTACCTAAAAAGGAATAGGGCAGACCACTTAGTAGTCTGCCCTAATTTTCATCCTCTGCAAGGCAGGGGTAGCAGGATGCTATATTTGAATCTGCAAACTATTGGTTCATGGTGACCAACAACTCTTCGTTGGAACGGGTGGATTCCATGTGCTTTTTGATCACCTCCATCGCCTCAGTAGGATTCATATCAGCCAGGTAACGACGCAACACCCAGATTTTCTGCATCACCTCCTTACTCAACAGCAGATCTTCACGACGGGTTCCTGAAGCTACGATATTTACCGCTGGATAGATCCGTTTATTGGCCAACTGACGGTCAAGTTGCAACTCCATGTTGCCGGTTCCCTTGAACTCCTCGAAGATCACCTCATCCATTTTCGATCCGGTATCGATCAACGCTGTGGCAATAATGGTCAACGACCCTCGCTCCTCAGTGTTACGAGCTGCTCCGAAGAAGCGTTTGGGTTTATGCAGCGCATTGGCATCCACACCTCCCGAAAGCACCTTGCCTGAGGCCGGCTGCACAGTATTGTAAGCACGCGCCAAACGGGTAATCGAGTCCAAAAGAATCACGACGTCATGTCCACATTCAACCATACGTTTCGCCTTTTCGTGAACCATCTCAGCCACCTTGACATGGCGGGCAGCCTGCTCGTCAAAGGTCGATGCGACCACCTCTGCCTTGACGTGGCGAGCCATTTCGGTCACCTCCTCCGGACGTTCATCGATCAACAGCACGATCAAATATACCTCCGGGTGGTTATCGGCAATCGCATTGGCAATGGCCTGCAACAGCATTGTTTTACCCGTTTTGGGTTGCGCCACAATCAGTCCGCGCTGACCTTTGCCAATCGGAGCAAACAGATCAATCACGCGAGTCGAAAGGTTATTATGCCCATTGCCCGTCAAATTGAATTTTTCGGTCGGGAAGAGGGGAGTCATGTATTCGAACTGGACCCGATCCCGCACCTCATCGGGACTCAATCCATTGATCCGATTCACCTTGACCAAAGGAAAATATTTTTCACCCTCCTTCGGAGGACGAATCAAACCCTGCACCGTATCACCCACCTTCAGTCCAAATAACTTGATCTGCGAGGGGGATACATAAATATCATCCGGAGAGTTCAGATAGTTGTAATCGGTCGAACGCAAGAAGCCATACCCATCAGGCATCACCTCCAAAACGCCTTCACCCTCGACATCACCCAAAAAATCGTCCTTGGCATCCCGACGAATATGAGGTTGGGGAAGCGGTTTCACGGCTGCATCGTCATGTTCGTGCTCATGCTCATGTTCAGCCATAGCCAGTTCGACCTGCCTGGGCATCTCAGCTGCCGGAGTTTCGGCAATCGGCAATTCAGGGATATCGCTATAATCAACATCTGCCTCCTGCAAAAGTTCCGCTTCAGGATCGGGTTCCGAAACGGTATTCCGAACCGCCTTATTAAACGTGATACGTTCGCGTTTGTGACGTTTCACTGTGTTCACAGCATCACCTCGCATTGCGGCGATACTCTGACGAATCCCTGTCGGCTCCGCGTTTGTTGGGGCTGCGGGCTGTGCAGCAGTTGCAACGGGTGTATTTTCCGCTGCATGTTCTCCGTTCTCCTTATTATCTTTTGCCCGACGACCGCGCTGCTTGCGATAAGGCTCCCCTTGAATGACACGCCCGATTTTGACCGCCGTTTTCTCTTCCGCTCCGGCAACCTGTTTCCGAGGACGTCCAACCGGACGACGTTGCGGCTGCTCAGCGACCACAGCAGGGTCCGAGGTCGATGGAGTAGGGGTAACGCTATCTTTCTGTTGGGTTTGTTGGGCGGATAACTCAATAATTTTGTCTGCCAACTCTTGTTTACGCATTTGAGCCTTAATACCGAACTGACGGCCAATTTCACGCAATTCGGCAAGCGTTTTGCCCTGAAGGGCATCTTTATCGTACATGATAATTAGGATTTTACTGGATAAAAGAGGTCATACGAAGCAGCTCGGACGAACTACAGAAGAACGTCATGACAGAACAAAGATACCGTTTTTTCGCGATTCTCCAAATCACGCCGACAGCAAAGCTTAGCAATTTTGATGCTGAGCCATAAATGCACGGGCAGCCTCCAAATCAGCCGGCGTATCAATAGCCAAACTTTCTGCATTGGTTTCAGCCACTTTGATGCGATAACCATTCTCCAACCAACGCAACTGCTCCAAGGATTCACACTGTTCGAGGACCCCGCGAGGCAGATCGGTAATCTCCCGCAACACCTCCGTCCGATAGGCATACATACCGATGTGTTTCAGGTATTTGAAACTGGTTTGCCACAGGGATGCTTCCACACCACGCTGATAGGGGATCACCGAACGGCTGAAATAGAGGGCATAGCCCTGTGCCGAAACAGCCACTTTCGGGGAATTGGGGTTAAAAATATCTTCATTAGCACCAAACGGTTTGACCAGCGTCGCAATATCGGTACGCGAATCTGCGAAGCACTGTTGAATCAGCTCCAACTGCTCCCGCGAAACAAACGGTTCGTCTCCTTGAATGTTGACTACGACGTCAAACTGCTCGCCAGTTTCACGGCACACATTTTCCCAGGCTTCACGACAACGATCCGTACCGCTGGGATGTTTCTCCGAGGTCATGACCACCTTACCCCCAAACGCTACTACGGCCTGTTCAATCCGTACATCATCCGTCGCCACATAGCAGGCATCAAACACTGCATGCGCCTTTTCATAAACGTGTTGGATCATCGGTTTACTCATCAAATCAGCCAAAGGCTTACCAGGAAAACGAGTCGAAGCATAACGAGCTGGGATCAGTGCCAAAAATTTCATATCACAACGATTCTTGGGGATTGTTATTGAGCAAAGGTAAGTTTTTTGTAGTTTTGTTGTATGGTTTGCACTGCAAAATATCCAATCCAGACGTTTATCGAACTGGGCCGTCAACTAACCGTTTCGCTTGATAACGGAGAACTAACTCCGGTCATCGAACAGGCTGCCAAAGAGAACGTATGGTTTACCCCCGAATCGATTGAATATGCCATCCGGGCCATCTGCAACGACATGCTACGACCCGCACAACTGGAGCAGTGGCTTGCACATTATCCCGGCCCTACGAACTCGATCCGCCGGAGAGTGGGAATCATCATGGCCGGCAATATTCCGCTGGTCGGTTTTTTCGATCTGATGTGTGTTCTGCTTTGTGGACATATCTGTCTGTACAAACCCTCCTCCAAAGACCGTGTCTTGATCGATCATATCGTTCAGATGCTGCTGCATATCAATCCGGAATTGAGCCTGCATAAAATGGAGGCAAGCGATTCATTGGATGCCATCATCGCAACCGGCAGCGACAATACGAACCGCTATTTCCGCAGCGAATACCATGATATTCCAGCTCTGATACGCGGAAGCCGCCACAGCATTGCGGTGCTCAACGGCGAGGAATCATTCGCTGAACTGCAAAAATTAGGTGATGATATTTTCACCTATTTCGGCTTGGGATGCCGTAATGTCAGCCAAATATTCGTCCCCGCAACGTTCGATGTTACCTCGCTAATAGAGTCCTTAAAAAAACACCGCATCGCCTTCCCGCCTTTTCTGCACAATTATCGTCAGGCCCGTGCGCTAAATACCATGTTGAACCGCAACTATATCGACGGCGGATTTTTTGTATTGCGTGAAGGGGATGAACCCAGCAACCGGATCAGTGAAATTACATTAACACGCTACAATACGCTGACCGACGTCGAATCGTGGATCAAACAACACGACAACCAGATTCAGTGTTGTGTCAGCATATGTATCCATCATCCCCGTGCCGTGGCATTCGGACTGGCCCAACACCCCACACCCGAAGACTATCCGGACGGAATTGATGTGATCAACTTTTTACAAGGAATTTAAAACTCACCAATATGCTGTTACAATTCAGAATGCTCAGTGACGAGGATGACAACTTTCTGCGTGACTATCTGCTCCCGCCCAGTATGACACTGGCCGATCTACATGCCTTTATCAGCGATGATCTCAACTATGAGAAAGAGAATATGGCTTCATTTTTCCTCTCCGACAAGGATTGGAACCGGCTGGCAGAATACACCTATATGGACATGGGTATAGAAGATGACAGTCCCAATACCCCAAAACCAATGAGCGAACTAACCCTGGCCGAGGCCATTTTGGGCAACTATAACCGGTTGATCTATCAGTTCGATGTCATGGGTGACAGAGCACTCTATTTGGAGCTGATCGACGCCCAACGTGACAAAGATGGGGCTCCGCAAGTGATGTTGGCCAACGGAGAGGCTCCCGACCAGTTTGACCCGGAGGCTTCACCCACCAACCGTTCGATCTTCGATGAAATTATGAGCGATTTCGACGGTTTCGAAGGCGACGAAAACTATACCGATGACGAATAGTTCCGCTCAAGACAAAACCCTGGTGGTAATCGTTGGAGCCACCGCAACAGGTAAGACCGACCTGAGTATTGCACTGGCTAAGGCATACCATTCGGAGATTCTTTCGGCAGATTCGCGGCAATTCTATCGAGAGATGCCGATCGGCACTGCTGCACCTACTCCTGACCAGTTGCAAGCTGTACCACACCATTTTATCGCTACACGTAGCGTCACGGAGGAATACTCTTGTGGTCGGTATGAAGTGGATGCATTGGCCCTGCTGGAACAGCTGTTTAAAACGCACGACACGTTATTTTTGGTTGGCGGTTCAGGACTCTATATTGATGCCATCTGCAACGGTATGGATGCCATGCCGGAGACAGATCCTGCGTTACGTGAACAATTGACAACCATCGCGCGTAATGAAGGATTAGAGCCGCTCTGCTCGCAATTACAGGAGTTGGATCCGGCCTATTATGCCGTTGTCGATCGCAGTAATCCTCAGCGAGTTATCCGTGCGTTGGAAGTCTGCCTGCAAACCGGCCGCCCATACAGTGCAATCCGCAGCGGAGCACCCAAACAGAGACCTTTCCGCATTTTTAAACTGGGAATTCGTTATCCTAGGGAGATATTATACGACCGTATCAACCGACGTGTTGAACTGATGGTCGAGGCGGGACTGGAACAAGAGGTACGCACTCTGTATCCCTTACGTCATCTCAATGCCTTGCAAACGGTAGGGTATCGTGAGTGGTTTGATTATTTCGAAGGCAAGTACGAACGGCAAACTGCCATCGAATTGATCCAGCGCAACAGTCGCCGTTATGCAAAACGCCAAGAGACATGGTTTCGGCGCGATCTTTCAATTCACTGGATCGAGGGAGGGGAAGAAGCTGTCACCAAAGCTCAGACACTGCTAAAACAGCTGTTATAAACTTATTCGGGCGATTGTTAATCAAGAAAAAATCGACTCAAAACCTTCTCTTTCCACTAGAATAGTTCAGGCCCATATTTTCAGATATTTTGTTTACTGAATAGGGGAAAGTCACCTGAACGTCAGTTTCATTCAAAATAACAGCCGACGTAAATAGAGTCTATTTACGTCGGCTGTTTTGTACTCGGAACGGGAATCGAACCCGTACGGACATCTCTGCCCAAGGGATTTTAAGTCCCTCGTGTCTACCTATTCCACCATCCGAGCAGCCTCTATCTGCTTTCGCAACTACGAATAACAATAGACGTGCAAATATAGTCTGAATCCACGATTATGCCAAATCTGAAACCAAACAAAATTTGATTTCACACCATCTCAACCGCATAGCAAACTCACACGCGCTGTTTTTCACTGTATAGAATGACTCTCTCGATCAACAACTATTACAACACGGCACATTCACTCAGGTTGTACTCTTGACATAACATTGCATACAACATCTACGCTGCCCCCACCCAACACTCTCCACATTAAAAATCCCCGTTCAGCCCACAAGGAACCCGAACGAGGATTTTTACTATTATTTTATGAAGGTGATCAATCTACATCATACATACCAAGCAGGCAACCATCGATTTTCAGCATCAACGTTCAATCCGTCGCCCAAGCTGAGACTGCTTCAAGATTATTTCTTTTCCGTTTTGACAATGCCTTCACGCATACGGGTATCCGCCTGAATATTCTGCAGTTTGTAGTAATCCATGATACCCAGATTACCCGAACGGAATGCCTCAGCAATAGCCATCGGAATCTCGGCTTCAGCCAAAATCACTTTAGCCCGAGCCTCTTGCGCTTTGGCCTTCATCTCTTGCTCCATAGCTACCGCCATAGCACGTTTCTCTTCAGCCTTAGCCTGTGCAATATTCTTATCGGCATTAGCCTGATCCATCTGCAACACAGCACCGATGTTCTTACCTACATCGATATCGGCAATATCAATCGAAAGAATCTCAAATGCCGTACCAGCATCCAAACCCTTTTCCAACACTACACGTGAAATAAAATCCGGATTTTCCAATACGCTCTTGTGCGAATCAGATGAACCGATCGAGGAGACAATACCTTCACCTACACGCGCCAGAACCGTATCTTCGCCGGCACCTCCAACCAGTTGTTTAATATTGGCCCGGACGGTAACACGAGCCTTGGCAATCAACTGGATACCATCTTTCGCAACAGCCGCTACCGGTGGGGTATTAATCACTTTAGGGTTGACCGACATTTGAACCGCCTCGGCCACGTTACGACCTGCCAAATCAATAGCCGCCGCCATTTTAAAATCCAAGGCGATATTGGCTTTTTGGGCCGAAATCAACGCAGTCACCACATTGGGGACATTACCGCCAGCCAAATAGTGTGCCTCCAAGTCATTCGCCTGAAGGTGCAGTCCTGCTTTGGTTCCGGCAATCATTTGGTTAACAATCACCGAGGGTGGAACCTTACGGAAACGCATCAGTACCAGTTGTATCAGACTGATTCGCACCCCGGAGACTAAAGCCGAAAACCATAATCCGACAGGTAGAAAATAAGAAATGAACCACAATAGAATCAGTGCGACAACCGCAATGACAATCAAAAATCCGAGTCCACTCATAAATTTTGGTTGTTAAATTAGTAGATGCTATTATTTGACAGTTGTTTCGATTTCGTTGTGTTTATGTGTTCGGGCGACAATCACCACCGTATTGTCAAAACCAATCACCTCGACAACTTGCTTAGGATCGATAAAATCATCGACCACTTTTGCTTCGGCCGTTACCTCACCAATCCGAACTCTGCCCATCGGGGCCAGACGAGTCAACGTGACTCCTGTTTGCCCCATACGAATATGATTTTGTTGGGGGGTAGGCGTGGAGGCCGAATCAATCGTCGTTTTCAACGAAAGCCGCTGCCAGGTATTGGATCGCAGCGAGACAAAAACCGCAATAACAGCCAATAATACAGTCACCGTTAACGTTACGGTTCCGACCAGCACTCCGTATTCGAAATAGGCATAAAAGATCGCTACACCGAATGCCAATAAGGCTCCTATGCCGGCCACGCTGATGCCTGGCAACAAAACCAATTCAGCCACCAGCAACAGTACTCCGATGATTACAAGAGCCAAGATTAACCACATATCAAATCGAATCGAGCAAAATGTTATGGCAATTTAACGATTTTTCGCTAAAAAACAACACTACAGCTCTTCGACTTTTGCGGCAATACCCTCAACTGCATTTAATTTCTCGACCAGAAGTTCTGCAGAGGTACGATCTGTAAATGTACCCACAGAGTAAAGATACCCACCTTCAGGAGCAGAGGTGCGGGAGGTCTCTTTATCAGGAGCAGCCGTTGCGAGGATCTCTTTCACGGCATCATTCATCTCTTCACCAGAATCCGTAAATTCGACCCGATACAAAACATCTGCCTGCTCTGCAGAGGTAGAGGAGGAGGCTTCTTCACCCAATGCCTCAAATATTCCATCGCGCCACACCACAACCATCGGTTTGCGGAAACCTATCTTGGAGAGCTGCTCCACGGCCGCCTGTGCCTCCGACAGCTCACGGAAGGCTCCGGCATAATAGACGTATCGACCCTCATCCGTTTTTTCATAACAGAGCGGTGACACGTTGCGGAAAATTGAAACCGGCTGTTTACGCAGGAAACTTCCAACCTGTACCTTGTAAACGGTTCCATATTTAAAGATCTCGTTTTCCGGTATAGGATGTGCGTAATTGTATTTTGATGGCGACGTGACCTCGATAGCTCCGTATTCAATGAAATTACGAGGCGCAGGATTGACCGGTGCAAAGGCATAATTCAATGCTCCGATCTGTTGAGCTACCTTGGTTAATGAATCATGTGCCTGGGTATAACCCAACATATCTGACAAGGAGAGCTCATAGTCAAGTACCAACTTTTTACACAACGGATAGCCATAAACGGCATCCGAAGCAACCTTCTCCCGCATAGATGCAATCTGTTGATTGATTTTACGGAATTGGCTATCGAAATTCGAAAGCTGTTCGCTCTTATTCAATCGATCCAACAGATAATTATAGGCATAAATCTTATTGTCATAAATAAAACTCCACACATGGGCTATCGAATCGGATAGTGCCGCATTGATACCAATCATGGTTTGCAATTTGGCCCAAACCTCTTCGGCTTGTGCCCGACTGGCCGTATCGTATTCATTAGCCATGGCCTCCATCTGCTGGTAATTGGCTATATACTGATCGAGGAGAGCCGGTAAAGCCTTTTCCCGTTCCTGAGAAGCACACAAAGATTTATAATCGGCCGAAGAAAGATGAGTCTTGAAATAGTCATTGTAAATCAAATTCGGCACCTGTTTTTTTACGGTATCAACAACCGGCGTTTCAGGAGTAACTACCGGTGTATCCATATGTGCCATCACATACTCCTGTTCGATTGAACTAATCGAAGCACTTACCTCGCCAATGCGATTCCGAATCTCAAACAGATCTCCCTCGAGTTTAAGGATTGCCTGCCCATACTGACTACGTTCTGCAGCCGTAGCCGACGCAAACAACTTACGCGTAGAGGCAATCACATTAACCACCGAATCTTCTTGTTTCTGCAACCGCTGTTCCTGTACCAGCAGATCCATATATTGGGCATTGTTCTCCAAACCGGCTACACGCGCCACAACCTGCCCGAATCCACTGAAGGGCATTACGATCAAGATAGCACTAAACAACAGTTGTTTATATTTTGACATAGTCTTGTTTATTTCCACCATTTAATCAAAAAAAGCTGTATGAAACCGAACAGTTCCAAACGTCCCAACAGCATCAAGATCGTACATATAAATTTGACGCCAGGAGGTAATAGATGATAATTATCCAAAGAGCCCACTTCCCCCAATCCCGGCCCCACATTACCCATACTGCCAATGGTGATACCAAAACTGGTGGTCAGATCGATTCCAAAGAATGAAATCAACAATACGCCCACAGCAACAATCATCAAATAGAACCAAATGAACAGGATAGCTTGATTGACCACAGCATTATCCTGAATCATACCATTCATTTTCACACGGATAATGGCATTTGGATGCTGCAACTGCAAAATTTGGGCCTTGATTGCCTTAAACGAAAGCAAAATACGATCACACTTAATACCACCGGCAGTTGACCCCGCACAGGCACACTGCATGGTAAAAAAGATAATCAATAAAACAGCGACCGGAGGCCATACAGTTGTATCGGCTGTTGCAGACCCTGTGGTAGAGGCAACAGATACCGCCTGGAAAAGACTATAACGGAATGAGGATAGGAAAGTGGGATAGACATCATTGATCCACAACGAAAAAGCCATAATCAAACTTCCGACCAACAATGAAAGCAAATAATACCGACTCACCTCTGAACGAAAGACGTTATTGCTTTTCCCTGTTAATGTTGCGAAAATCAGTCCAAAATGCAAACCAGCTACAGCCATAAAAAAGATCATAATGATCTCGATCCAGACATTATCGTAATAGGCGATACTGAGGTTTTTGGTACTGAATCCTCCGGTAGCAATGGTCGAAAAGGAGTTATTCACGGCATCGAACCAATCCATACCGGCAATTCGCAACAAAACGGTTTGTGCAAAGGTCAATCCCACATAAACCACCAACAGAATATGCAGGATCTTCTGTGTTTTGTATCGGTAGTTCTCTTTAGCCATGGAGGAGAGCTCCATGCTGGAGAGTTTCATACGATTTTGTGCGCCGGAAGCCGGCAAAACCACCAGGGCGAACATCACAACCCCGACACCACCCAACCAATGGGTAGTCGAGCGCCAAAACATCATCCCATCCGGCAACGCCTCTACATCGTTCAGAATAGTGGAACCGGTAGTGGTATATCCAGAAACGCTTTCGAACCAGGCATTGATCAGATTGAACTCGCCCCCCCAGAGAATGTAGGGCAACATGCCGGCCATACAAGCTACGATCCATGAGCCAACGACAATTCCGTACCCCTCTTTGGTGCTGATTTGCTCCCCTTTGGGCATAAAAATCAACGGGAAGGCTCCAAGCACAGAGGTCAACAAAAAACTCAGCAACAGCGGATAAAAGCCCGTATCAAAATGGTTGAACATCGAGATGCAGGCAGAGACCAGCATAAATCCTGCATTCAACAGGAGCATCAAACCCGTATATCTCAGTACGACATTCAGACGCATACCCTCTGCCTCCTGCGTTATTCGTTTTTCTTGTTTTTCAACAACCCGATCAACGTTTCGATGTACTCTTTGAGCTTATACACCTCATCGCGCCCCTCCATGGTTACCTTGAACGGGATTTTGGAATTGAGGTAATTACGCACACCTTCGGTAATCTTCAGCACCGGCGTCACGTAATACAGATCAATCAGATAGGCAAACATCACAATAATGATGATCGCAATAGCCAACGCAATAATTCCCGGCATCGTCGCACGATAAGCATTACTTTCGAGTTGTGTCGTTTTGGCATCCATGACACTCTGCGAAGAGATCATGAAGTTTTTGATCGAAGCCGTGAGATTATAATAGGAGGTTTTATACACATCAACAAACCATTGCAGATCATTGTTACGATCTTTTTTGGACGGATCTGCAAAAAAAGTGTTGATCACAGTAGTATATTGCACATTGGCAGCGTAAATCGAATCCAATCCGCGCAGATCTCGAATCGACACCTTGGCTTTACTGATCGCCGCATCGAAACGGGCACGACCTGCAAACAGTAACGAATCATATCGGGTATCACCCGCAACCAACATCTGCAACAAAGCCGTATTCTGATCCTGAACCGCATCGAGCATCTCTTTCGAAAGCTCCATGTTTTTCAGGCTAGCATCAAGCATGTCACGGGTTGAATTACTCAGTTTATTCAACTCAAAATAGGACATCAATCCCGAAAAGAAGAGCAGCAATCCGAGTGCGAAAAATCCAAGCCTAATTTTCTGTTTGATTCCCATATTTAAACCTTTGCCTAATTTCATACCAACAAATATACAATTTTTCGTCTGGATTCGTATCAGTCACTGAGAATAGTTGCCTCAACAAGAGACTCGTCGTCCAACTGCTCCAACCGAACAGAGGTGATCGTATTGATCCGTTCGCGATCAAACGGAGCTGCGACTTTGATGTAATTCTCCGTAAATCCGAACATTTTACCTCCATGACGTGTACTTTCCCACAACACTTTGGCCTCCTTTCCCAAATGTGCCGATGCAAACTCACGATACAGACGTGCCGAGAGCGCGTTGAGTCGATCCACACGCTGTGTCGCCACGCTGGACTGCACCTGATTCGGCATCAAGGCTGCAGGAGTATTGGGACGAATCGAGTAGGGGAAAACATGCAGAAAGGCGGGATGCACCTCCTGTGCCAAAAAACGATAAGTCTGCTCAAAGTCTTCGTCCGTTTCGCCGGGAAAGCCGACAATCACATCGACACCGAAAAAGACATCGGGAATTTGAGCCCGAACAGCCGCTATACGACTGACAAAACGAGCCGTATTGTATCGACGTCGCATCAACGCCAAAATGCGATCACATCCGCTCTGTAACGGCACATGGAAGTGGGGTTGGAACTTTGTCGAAGTAGCCGTAATCGCGATCACCTCATCGGTCAGCAAGTTGGGTTCAATCGATGAAATCCGATACCGATCGATCCCTTCGACACGATCCAAAGCCCGTAACAGATCGGCAAACGACTCCCCGGTCGTACGGCCAAAATCTCCTACATTGATGCCAGTCAGGACAATTTCACGTTGCCCTTTGGCTGCAATGGTTTCCGCTTCGCGGACCAGATCAGCAATTGGGATGTTCCGGCTGGTCCCACGTGCCAATGGAATCGTACAATAGCTGCAACGATAACTGCACCCATCCTGCACCTTCAAGAACGAACGGGTCCGGTCTCCACTCGAAAAGGCGGCAAAAAATCCGGTCAGCTCTTCAGCCGAACAGGTGTGAATCATCGCGCCGCTTTTCGCCGAGAGGGCTGCAACCCGATCGTAAATCGACCCTTTGTCGTTATTGCCGATTACCAGATCCACCCCCTGAATCGAAGCAACCTCTTGCGGCTTCAACTGAGCATAACAACCCGTCACCACAACAATCGCCTCGGGATTCTCCTTGATCAAATGGCGGACAAGGTTACGGCATTTTTTATCCGCATGTTCTGTGACCGAACAGCTGTTGATCACATAGATATCGGCTCTCTCCCCACGGGCAGCCCGAACAAAACCTCCCTGTTCGAACTGTCGAGCAATGGTAGAGGTCTCCGAAAAGTTAAGTTTGCATCCAAGCGTATAAAAACCGACCTTCTGGGGTGAAGCCATCTTTAAAAACGTTTTGAAATTGGATGACAAATGTACAAAAACTACACTATTATTTTAGAAAAAACCGTAGTTTTGTACCTCTTTATTCCGATAGCATTCATGAATTTCATCGCTGAAATTTTTCAATACAAATTTCTCGCTCATGCGGCACTGGCTTGTCTGCTGTGCGGGATAGCCTGCGGAATCATCGGCACCTATGTTGTCTGCCGACGTCTGGTCTTCCTCAGCGGGGGAATCACCCACGCTTCGTTCGGAGGCATCGGCATGGCCTACTATTTCGGCGCCAACCCGTTGTTAGGGGCACTGATCTTCTCCATCCTGTCCGCTTGGGGTATCGAAACCTTCACCTCTCGCAAACAGATCCGTGAGGACTCCGCAATCGGTCTGATCTGGTCGTTGGGTATGGCCATCGGCATTATATTCATCTACTTGACCCCGGGCTATGCCCCCAACCTGATGAGCTTTCTGTTCGGAAACATTCTGAGCGTTACCTCTACCGACATTGTCTGGATGGCCATCGTTGATGCCGTGATTCTGTTGATCTTCGCCACCATGTACCGGCCTATCCTCTATGTGGCCTTCGACCGGGAATATGCCCGAAGCCAAAACTTTCCGACCCGTATCATCAGCTACCTGATGGCTACATTGGTGGCCATCACCATTGTTATTTCGATCCGGGTCGTGGGAATTGTACTGCTGATCTCGCTGCTTACCATTCCTGCCGTCATCGGCAACCTGATCTCCAAATCGTTCAGCCGTATCCTGGTTTATGGATCCGTAATTGCCGCATTGAGCGCCTTCGCAGGGCTCTACATCAGTTATAAAACAAACATCCCTTCGGGGGCCTCCACAATATTTGTACTTACTCTTACGCTTATTGCCGTAAAAACGACTACCTTTGTTCGTAATAAGCGAAGCCTGAAAAGCCGATGAAAACCGTCCACAAACTCATTCTAAAATCCTATTTAGGGCCGATGGTCCTCACGTTCTTCATCGTGATGTTCGTGTTGATCATGCAGTTCATGTGGCGTTATATCGACGAACTGGTAGGCAAGGGGCTCGACATGAGTGTCATCGGCGAACTGATGTTCTGGGCGGCCATGACCCTGATTCCGATGGGCCTTCCGTTGGCCACTCTGCTGGCAGCCATCATGACACTGGGTAATCTGGGTGAAAACTACGAATTGTTGGCTCTGAAATCAGCCGGCATCTCATTGCCTCGTATCCTTCGTCCGCTGATTATCGTTGTAGCAGCCATCTCAATCAGCAGTTTCTTTGTGGCCAATAACTTGGTCCCCTACGCAACCAAAAAGATTTATGCGCTGCTGTATGATATTCGCCAACAAAAACAGTCAATCGAGTTCAAAGACGGCATCTTCTTCAACGGCATCGACAACATGAGTATCCGGGTCGGCGAACAGAACCCTAAAACCAAATTGCTGACCGATATTCTCATTTATGACACCCGCGATCCTGAAGGGAACATGACCACCACTGTGGCCGATTCGGGTTACATCACGCTCTCTGACGACAAAAAATATCTGCTCGTCACGCTCTACAACGGCGAAACGTACGAAGAGTCGCGCAACTACGACTGGTACAACAACAGCACGTTGCGTCACCATATTTTCGATGTGCAAAACGGTGTGATTCCGTTGGCCGGCTTTGACTTTGAACGGAGTGATATGTCTCTCTTCAACAGCAGCCAGACCAAAAACACACACGAGTTAATGATCGGTATCGACTCTCTGGAACGGGTCAGCAACGAGACGGCGGCCGCATCGTTTGAGCCGTTGATCCGTTCGCAGATGTTCACCCATACCACCTGGATGCTTCGGGACAGTGCATCCCCTCCGGTTAAACACAACATGCTCTCCGTTTTGGACACATTGCCCAAAATGAGCATCGACCAGAAAAAGGCGTTGTACGAACGGGCCATGTCAATGATACGAACCTCACAAGGATCATTCTCCTTCGATGAGACAGCCTCCAAAGAGGCATTGACACAACTCTACAAATACAAGGTCGAGTGGCATCGCAAACTCTCCTTACCGGTTTCCATCATGATCTTTTTCCTGATCGGCGCCCCGTTGGGTGCGATCATTCGCAAAGGAGGATTGGGTATGCCGATTGTGGTTTCTGTCTCCTTCTTCGTGGTCTATTACATCATCTCAATCACCGGAGAGAAAATGGCCAAAGAGGGTACATGGGGCTCTTTTGCCGGCATGTGGATTGCCACCTTTATCCTGCTGCCTATTTCGATCTACCTGACCTATAAGGCCACAAACGATTCGAATCTGTTCAATGCTGAATGGTATATTCAACATTTCAAGAAACTGAAAGCATTTGTTTTAAAAATAATTCCTACCAAAAAGATAAAATCATGACAAGAGAGAGTGTACTCAATAGTGTAGAAGAGGTACTCGAGGATATTCGCCAAGGTAAAATCGTCATTGTTGTCGATGACGAAGATCGCGAAAACGAAGGCGACTTCATCGTAGCTGCCGAAAAGATCACTCCGGAGATCGTCAATTTTATGCTGCACTATGGCCGCGGAGTGATGTGCGCACCACTGACCGAAGACCGTTGCAGAGAGTTGGAACTGGATATGCAGGTGATGGATAACACCTCACTGCTTGGAACGCCATTTACCGTATCAGTCGATCTGCTGGGAGAGGGTTGCACAACAGGTGTCAGCGCTCATGATCGTGCTGCTACCATCCGCGCCCTGGTCGATCCCAAGACCAAACCCTCAGATCTGGGACGCCCCGGCCATATTTTCCCGTTACGTGCCCGGAATCGTGGTGTATTGCGTCGTCCGGGACATACCGAAGCCGTTGTGGATCTGACCCGAATGGCCGGTCTGCAAACCGGTGGAGCCCTGATCGAAATCATGAATGAGGACGGCACAATGGCCCGTCTGCCGGATTTGGTCAAAATTGCCAAACGTTTCGATCTGAAAATCATTTCAATCGCCAAAATCATTGAATATCGTCTGCGCAGCGAATCACTCGTGGAGCGGGGCGAAACGGCCGATCTGCCTACTCAGTGGGGCCATTTCAAAGTGATTCCCTTCCGTCAAAAAAGCAACGGACTGGAGCATGTGGCATTGGTCAAAGGTGAGTGGAAAGAGGGCGAACCCATTCTGGTTCGCGTTCACTCGTCATGTGTTACCGGAGATATCTTCGGTTCATACCGTTGCGATTGCGGCAGCCAGCTGCATGAAGCGATGCGTATGATCGAAAAAGAGGGTAAAGGAGCAATCGTGTACCTGATCCAGGAGGGGCGCGGAATCGGGCTATTGAACAAGATCAAAGCCTACAAACTCCAAGAGGAGGGTTACGACACCGTTGAAGCTAATATCAAATTGGGCTTCAAAGCCGACGAACGAGACTACGGCGTAGGGGCCAGCATTCTGCGTGAAATCGGCGTCACCAATATGCGCCTGATGACCAACAATCCCCAAAAACGTGCAGGGTTAGAGGGTTACGGTCTGCATATTGTCGAGAATGTACCGATCGTCATTCAGCCCAACGAATACAACGAAAAGTATCTCGAAACCAAAGAAATGCTCATGGGACACAAACTCTGCCTGCATAAACACTAATTGGCACGAACCTAAAACCTGTAACAATGCAGATCGCTCATATCGCTGTATGGACCACGCGTCTCGAAAAGTTACGAAACTTTTATGTAACCTACTTCGGAGGGGAGAGCAGTGACAAATATGTCAACCCCGGGAAAGGAGTTGAATCCTATTTTGTCCGTTTCGGACACAGTGCTGCCCTCGAACTGATACGTCGTACCGACATTGTCGCTGCGGCCGATCATGAACATACAGGTTTCTGTCACATTGCCTTCAATGCCGGCAGTGTCACGGCCGTATATGAACTGACCGAACAGTTACGACGTGACGGTTATCCCATTATCAGTGAACCGCGCACTACTGGAGATGGATTTTTCGAAAGCGTTATCGGAGATCCGGACGGCAACCACATTGAAATTACGGCATAAATATCGGTTGTACCTCATTACACACAAGGATCCATGGAGAGTAAAAAATTGCGTATAGCCTATATGGGAACCCCCGACTTCGCAGTCATGCCCCTGCAACGACTGGTCGAAGCCGGATATAACATTGTCTGCGTCATCACAACGCCGGATAAACCGGCAGGTCGCGGGCTGAAGGTCCAGGAGTCGGCTGTCAAACGTTATGCAGTGTCGGTGGGGTTGCTGGTGCTCCAGCCGGAAAAGTTGAAAGCGCCCGAATTTGTCGATGCTTTCCGGGCACTCGACCTCGATCTGGCTATTGTCATCGCCTTCCGTATGCTTCCCGAAATTATTTGGGCCATGCCACGTTTGGGCACCTTCAACCTCCATGCCTCGCTTTTACCTCAATATCGTGGAGCCGCTCCGATCAATTGGGCCATCATCAATGGAGAGACCCAAACCGGAGTAACTACCTTCCTGCTGAACCACGAAATCGACAAAGGAGATATCCTGGGGCAAGCGACCGTAGCTATTCTGCCGGAAGATAACGTCGGTACCCTGCACGACAAATTGATGGTCACCGGTACAGAACTGGTTATCCAAACCGTTGAAAAGATTGCAGCCGGAGATACACGCCCCATTCCCCAACCTCAAGCCGATACAACCGATCTGAAAGGTGCTCCGAAAATATTCAAAGAGACCTGCAGAATCGACTGGACAAAAAGCTGCGCAGAGATTAACAATTTAGTGCGCGGTTTGAGCCCTTATCCGGCTGCATGGACTCAGTTACATCGCGACGACACCGAATTAACGGTGAAAATCTTTGCTGTAACACCAGAAGTTGCATCGCACAATCAACAACCCGGAACTATTGTCTCTGACAACAAGCATACGCTCAAAATCGCATGTGCCGACGGATGGATCTCTGTAAACGAACTGCAACTTGCAGGTAAACGCAGAATGCACACCGATGAACTGCTGCGTGGCTTCAAAGAGATCGACTCCTATTGCTGTCGTTGACATCCGACAACTTTATTCCAAACTCACTACGTTGTCTTCGCCCCAAACACAGCCAAGGCAACGCAACCGATGGGGTAGTAGTGCCTCGTCTAATCTATCTGTCTGATCCTCATTGACCATTATAGGCTCCGTGTGAATTATATGCAGCCATTTTTGATCCGTCCTAACCGGATTGGGCCAAACGGCCTGGCTGCATATCCCTGAGCAATTTCCTTAAAATGCCCCCAATGCCTTGAATCAAGCATAAAAACCTAACATACACTATACCTAAAACGATTTACCAATATGACACTAACTTTACCCTTTATTATCGAAAGCCTTGGCACATTGGCCTTTGCCATCAGTGGTATTCGGTTGGCTGCAGCCAAAGAGTTCGACTGGTTCGGAGCCTACGTCGTGGGACTCATCACAGCCATCGGAGGGGGAACAATCCGTGATCTGTTATTGGATCAGACCGCTTTTTGGATGTTGAACAGTGTTTACCTCATTGTCACCGGATTGGCCATGATCGTCGTCATTCTGCTGAGACGCTATTTGGTCAAATTAAACAATACGTTTTTTATCTTCGACACTATTGGACTGGCGCTGTTTGTGGTCGTGGGTATACAAAAGACCGTTGACGCTGGCTTCCCCTTTTGGGTGGCGATCGTGATGGGAACCATTACAGGAGCTGCCGGCGGTGTCTTGCGCGATATTTTAATCAATGAGGTACCGCTTATCTTCCACAAAGAGATATACGCTTTGGCCTGCGTTTTCGGTGGTATTGTATTCGGGATCTGCCTGCATTACGGCTGTCCCCAAAACCTCACGCAAATTTTAGCGGCCATTGCGGTGATTGCCTCGCGAGTTATTGCAGTCAAATACAAACTGAGCCTGCCACATCTCCATGAGGAGTCCGATCCCGTAGAATAATATCCTCCACACACCAAATCGCGTTGCAAAGCCTCTATATTTCAACAGTTCAGCTAAATGCGGCTGCACAACATAAATAAATCCGAGCGCCCTTGATCCATTAATCTGTAAAATACTGTAGCGACACGTTCACCCCGTGGATTACTCGAGCGGATAGGGAAGGGAGGCTTGACGATCTCAAATGAAAATCACACTTTCTTGCCCCAAACAGGGAGGGTCACAAAAAAAACAGAGAGGGCCGACGATATTCGTCGGCCCTCTTATTAACTATACCAGGAAAATCTTATTTGTGGATCAGTTCCATGCCGTGTCGAATGGCCTGCTCGTTCGCTGGCAACAATTTGTGTAAACGTTCAGGAAGTGATTTGGCCAATCCCTTCATCACGTTTTCAAACTGCAGCAAGGACCGTACCTTCAGGTAGCCACCCAACACCATTGTGTTGAACACGCGAATATTACCCAACCGCGCAGCCTCGGCTGTCGCATCAATCTCATAAATCTCAATATCCTTACGAACCGGCAACCGTGAGATACCATTCGGATCGTAAATCAATACACCACCCGGCTTGACCATGGGCTCGAATTTATCCAGACTCTGCTGATTGAGGATAATCGCCGTATCGTATTCATGAGAGATCGGGGAGCTAATCTGATGATCGCTCAAAATAACCGTTACATTGGCCGTACCGCCACGCATTTCAGGACCGTACGAAGGCATCCAACTCACCTCAAGACCCTGCATCACGCCTGAATAGGCCAGGATCTTACCCATTGAAAGCACACCCTGTCCTCCAAAACCTGCAATAATTATCTCTTCTTTAATCATAGCCTTCCCCGATTAAATATCTTTCAAATCACCGAGCGGATAAACCTCAAACATATGCTCGCTCATCCATTTGTTGGCGTCCACAGGTGACATCTTCCATCCCGAATTGCAAGTTGCTACGATCTCAACAAAAGAGAGCCCCTTGTTATCACGTGAATTCTCAAACGCCTTTTTGATTGCCTTTTTCGCTTTGCGAACTGCAGCAGGAGTATGCACAGCCTGCCGAGTCACATAACATACGCCATCGAGCAGCTTAACCATATCAGCCACTTTGAACGGATAACCGTTCAATTTTGGATCACGTCCAAGTGGAGTAGTGGCCGTCTTCATGCCCAACAGAGTGGTCGGAGCCATCTGACCGCCAGTCATGCCGTAAATTGCATTGTTCACATAGATAATTGCGATGCTCTCACCTCGGTTACAGGCATGAATCGTCTCGCCCGTACCGATTGCCGCCAAATCGCCATCACCCTGGTAGGTGAAGACCATTTTATCCGGACGCATCCGTTTAATTGCAGAGGCAACTGCCGCTGCTCGACCATGAGCCGCCTCGGCCCAGTCAATGTCGATATAATTGTATGCAAATACTGAACATCCAACAGGTGAAACACCGATCGAATCATGCTCCAGGTTCAGCTCCTCGATCGCCTCGGCGATCAATTTGTGAATGACCCCGTGACTACAACCCGGGCAGTAATGCATTGTCGCATCCAACATCAACGAGGAGCGACCATATACCAAATTTTCAGGTTTTATCTCAACTTCCTTTGCCATCACTCACCTACATTAAAGAGAAAACTTACTCTTAAGCGCTCCGAACACCTCGTCCGGGGAGTGGATCACACCACCCATACGTCCATAATGATAGACCGGTGCACGGCCTTCAACGGCCAGACGTACATCTTCAATCATCTGACCAGCACTCATCTCTACCGACAGGAACCCTTTGACCCGATGCGACAGCTCTGCAATCGGCTCATACGGGAACGGATACAACGTCACCGGACGCAACAGACCCGCCTTGATACCCTGTTCACGGGCCATCTCAACCACCTTCGAGCTGATACGTGCTGAAGAGCCATACGCTACCAAAACATAATCTGCATCTTCACATTGAAGGGTCTCATAGCGCACTTCATTCGCACAAATATCGGCATATTTGCGCTGCAACTTTTGGTTCACCTTCTCCTGTTCGAGCGGCTCCAACTCCAATGAGGTGGCAATATTACGTTTGCGATTGGCAGGCTTACCGGTAAGTGCCCATGGATATTTCTCAGCAATATACTCGTTGGTCCAACGCGGTTGCTGAGGGCCTAACGTCACCTTCTCCATCATCTGGCCGATGACACCATCTGCCAAGATCATGACCGGATTGAGATATTTAAAGGCCAAATCGAACCCTAACGATACAAAATCGTACATCTCCTGAACGGAGTAGGGGGCCAACACGATCAAATGGTAATCACCGTGTCCACCACCTTTGGTAACCTGGAAGTAATCGGCCTGCGAAGGTTGGATCGTTCCCAATCCCGGACCTCCACGGGTTACATCCACAACCAGGCAGGGCAGTTCTGCACCCGCCAGATAACTCAATCCCTCGCTCATAAGGCTGATACCGGGACTGGAGGATGAGGTCATCACCTTTTTACCGCAGGCGGCACCTCCATAGACCAGGTTAATTGCGGCAGTTTCACTTTCGGCCTGTATGACAACCATACCGGTCGTCTCCCAAGGTCTTAACTCGGAAAGGGTCTCCAAGATCTCCGATTGCGGGGTAATGGGATAACCAAAATAACCGTCACAGCCACAACGTATGGCCGCTTCGGCAATTACCTCATTTCCCTTCATCAATTTTATCTCTTCCATCTGACTGGATTTTACGGGTTAGTTCGAAGCAGATTATGCTTCGAATTTCTGACGATAAACAGTGATGCAACTGTCAGGACAAACGATCGCGCAACTTGCACATCCGATACAATCATCGGGATGAGCCATCTCGGAATAGTTGTACCCTTTGGCATTGACCTCAGCGGCCAGTGCCAACACCTGCACTGGACATGCTACAACGCAGAGGTTACACCCTTTGCAACGCTCTTTGTCAATAACAACTGTACCTTTAATTTTAGACATAATTTGTACTGTTTTAATTACAAATTTATCGCAAAGGCGTGAAAACGATTATAAATTTCAGGCGATTTTACGATGCCTAACACCCGAATTAACGCTATAAAATGCAGATTATGAAGCAAAAAACATAGTGCAATATCACTTTTATTGTACTTCGCTGTTTTCGCGTCTCAGTAAAAAAAGCCCGTACTGTATCTTTGTTGGTTGGCCAATCATACCAATCAAAGAACAGTCGGGCATAAAATCACGGTCAAACGACCCTTACGCGTTATTCAAGGCTATGAATCACCAGGCCTGAGCGCAACTTAGGTTCGAACCAAGTAGTTTTCGGCGGCATGATATTACCCGAATCGGCAATGTCAATCAGCTGCTTCATCGACACTGGATAGAGCGCAAATGCTACCTGCATCTCTCCGCTATCGACACGACGCTGCAACTCGCCCAATCCACGGATACCTCCGACAAAATCGATTCGTTTATCAGTACGAAGATCTTTGATGCCCAACAATTTATCCAATACCAGATTCGACAGAATAGTCACGTCCAACACGCCAATCGGATCATTATCGTCGTATGTTCCCGGCTTCGCTGTCAAGCTGTACCACGCCCCATCCAGGTACATGGCAAAATTGTGCAGTCGATCGGGATGATAGATCTCGGCGCCGCATTTTTTCACCTCAAAATTCTCGGTCAATGCATCAAGCAGTTGAGCCGGCGTCAAGCCATTGAGATCTTTGACCAATCGATTGTAATCGATAATCTTCAACTGGTTGTCGGGGAAAATAACTGCCAAGAAATAGCAGTACTCCTCCTCACCGGTATGGTTCGGATTCTGTTGCATCTTCTCCTGACCAACACGTGCAGCCGCAGCCGTACGATGATGACCATCAGCCACATACAACGCCGGGATCTCGGCAAAGATTTCAGTAATTCGCTTTTGAGTCGCCTCATCGTCAATCACCCAAAAACGGTGACCAAACCCATCGGCAGCCACAAAATCATAAACCGGATCGTTGTGCATAACAATGCTTTCAATAATCTGATCCATCTCCTGATTGGCCGGATAGGAGAAAAAGACCGGCTCCACATTGGCATTTTGGATCCGTACGTGAATCATGCGATCCTCCTCCTTATCGGGACGGGTCAATTCATGTTTTTTGATTTTACCCTGCAGGTAATCATCAAAATGACAGGCCGCTACCAATCCATATTGTGTCCGGCCATCCATGGTCTGGGCATAGACATAATACTTCTCAGTATCGTCCTGCACCAACCATCCCTTTTCTCGCCAGGTCCGAAAATTCTCGACTGCACGGGCATACACCTCATCGGAATGCTCGTCAGCTATCGGAGCAAAATCAATCTCGGGTTTGATAATATGAAGCAACGATTTTTCCGTTGCCTCCTGTTTTGCCTCCTGCGAATTGAGCACATCATAAGGACGTGAGGCCACCTCAGCCGCATACTCTGCAGGGGGACGAATGCCCCGAAAAGGTTTTATTCTAACCATCTTTCGTTTCTCTTACAGTAATCTATGTATAAATGAATAAAGACTATTTGTTCACCTGGAACCGCGTATCGTTCTCCTTGAAATAGGCAACCACCTGACGTGCCGCAGCCAAACCGGCATTGATATTAGCTTCGGCCGTTTCTGCTCCCATCTTTTTAGCAGTCGCAAATACCCGCTTGCCAAATTTTTCGCTCAGCTCAGCCTGATTTCCCGCTGCAATGTCAGTAATGTACTTCAAATCAGGACGCTCCTCAAGCACTTTAGCCAAACCTGCCTCATCGATCACCTCTTTACGAGCCGTGTTGACCAACGTTGCCCCTTTCGGCATCCGGCTGAGCAGTTCATAACCGATCGAACCTTTGGTCTGCTCCGTTGCCGGAATGTGCAACGACAGAAAATCAGACTGCTCATACAACGCCTCAACCGAATCGACCGCCAATACACCATCTTCAGCAAAGACTTCGGGATTGACATACGGGTCGTGCGCCGCAACCTCCATGCCCATGGCCTTACCCAAACGTCCGACCAGACGTCCGACATGTCCATAAGCCTGAATTCCGAGGCGTTTGCCTCGAATCTCCGAACCGGTGCCCGGAGTGAACTGGTTACGAGCCATAAAGATCATCATGCCGATCGCCAATTCAGCCACAGCATTCGAATTTTGGCCCGGCGTATTCATCACGACAATTCCACGCTGGGTACAGGTAGCCAAATCCACATTGTCGTAACCGGCCCCAGCACGTACAACAACTTTCAATTGCGGTGCTGCCGCAATCACTTCCGCCGTCACTTTATCACTCCGCACAATCAAGGCATCGACATCTGCAACAGCCTCCAACAACTGACTTTTATCAGTGTACTTCTCCAACAGAGCCAACTGATAGCCGGCTCCCTCCACGATTTCACGAATTCCGTCCACTGCAGCCTTGGCAAATGGTTTCTCGGTAGCAACTAATACTTTCATCGTAATGAGCGATTGAAAAAAAACGGCCTTCTTTTTCTGGGAAGGCCGATATGTCATGATAAGTCCCATAGACTATTTGACGTGTAACTTCTCGAACTCCTGCATGCAGTCCACCAGCGCCTGAACGCTCTCTTTGGGCAGCGCATTGTAAATTGAGGCACGGAAACCACCAACCAAACGGTGTCCTTTCACACCAACCATGCCTTTCGACTTGGAGAACTCAAGGAACTCTCCGGCCAAATCTGCATAAGGCTCTTCCATTACGAAACATACATTCATAATCGAACGGTCCTCTTTAACGGCCGTACCCTTAAACAACGGGTTGCGATCGATCTCGTTGTACAGCAGGGCAGCCTTCTCCTGATTGAGTTTCTGGATAGCCGGTACACCACCGATCGACTTCAACCAACGCAACGTTTCACGTACCACATAAATCGCAAATACCGGTGGGGTATTGAACATCGATTTGCTGGCAATGTGGTTACGGTAGTCGATCATTGAAGGGATCTTACGGCTAACCTTGCCCAGAATATCCTCGCGAACGATCACAAAGGTTACACCGGCAGGGCCCATATTCTTCTGAGCGCCGCCATAGATCAGGCCATATTTGGAAACATCCACCGGACGGCTCAAAATATCGGAACTCATATCAGCAACCAGAGGCACCGGAGAGTCGATATCGGTTTTATATTCGGTACCGTAAATCGTATTGTTGGTCGTGATATGCAGATAGTCCAAATCGGTCGGGATCTCAAAACCTTTAGGAATATAGGTAAAATTCTTATCCTCAGAAGATGCGATCACCTCGGTTTCACCAAACAGACGAGCCTCCTTGATAGCCTTGTTGGCCCAAACACCCGTATTGACATAGCCGGCCTTTTTCTCCATCAGGTTGAACGGCACTTCGTAGAACTGGGTGCTGGCACCACCGCCCAAAAAGAGAATTTTATATTCGGCAGGCACGTTCAGCAATTCACGCAGCAGCGCTTCAGCCTCATCGTTAACCGCTTCGAAATCGGCCGTACGGTGAGAAATCTCCAACAGGGAAAGTCCCATACCATTAAAATCCAATATCGCTTTGGCTGCATTTTCAATTGCTACACGGGGCAAGATCGAAGGCCCTGCGCTAAAGTTGTGCTTTTTCATAATGTTCTAATCTGTATTCTTGCTTATTGAATCGGGATCCACCAAAGATCCATTTCCAAAAATACCGATTTTTTTCGGATATAGAACAACAATTTATCCATTTTCTACAACAAGCTCCGCGCTTGGTCCATTTTTAACAAATTTTTATTGAAATGGGCTTTCAGGAGGGTTTACCCGCAGGTTTATTCTCTTCAATAAACCAAGGCTCACCGTTAATTTTAAATCATACATATTATGAGGGAAACAGGTCCAACACCCACCTCAACCACCTCTCAGCAACACTTTACAACAATCTTCAATCATCCAAGCATTACGTACGAATATCTGTGATCCATGAACAATACATTCAATGCCCTCAGCTTCAATGCCCCCAGCAGACAGCATGGCACCAATTTCAATGATGCACCGCTCTCTTCAATAAGTGTACCTCTCAACAAAATCATCTTCTTAAGCCATAGCTCAGCGCCCGCTTGGAGGCATCTGAGTCGATATTTGGTCGAATGTTTCACAATCTGCAGCCCAGTACATGTCTCGATTGAAAATTATTGATTACTTTTGGGGTTATCAAAATCCCGATGAATATGATTAAATCGATGACCGGTTACGGCAAAGCCGAGACCATGCTCGACAACAAAAAAATTACCGTCGAGATCCGTTCACTGAACAGCAAACAGGCCGATATAACTGTCAAATTGCCTGCATTATACCGCTCCAAAGAGTATGAGATACGCAATGCGGTCACCAAATGCCTGCAACGAGGAAAGATCGATGTGTTTATCACGGTGGAGATGACAGGCGATTCAGGCTGTGTAACCATCAACAAGGTGGCCTTCGACAATTACTATGACCAATTGATGGCCCTGGCGGACGGCAAGAGCATGGCTTGGGGAACCAAACCGGTCGATGCTGCGGTCCTGCAAACCATTTTACGCCTGCCTGATGTGGTACAGACCGACAATCAGACACTCACCGAAACCGAAGAGCATGCCTTGATGCATACGGTCAACGAAGCGTTGGAGCACATTGAGGCATTCCGCACACAGGAGGGAGCCAAATTGATCGCAGATCTGCTGAAACGTATCGACAAAATCGAAACCATCAAGAACAACGTTACCCCATACGAACAAGCTCGCACCGAAACCATCAAAAAGCGTATTCGGGAGAATATCGAGAACATTGGAATCCCGATGGATAACAACCGTCTCGAGCAGGAGATGATCTACTATCTGGAAAAACTGGATATCACCGAAGAGAAGGTACGCATTCAGAACCATTGCGACTACTTCCGCGAAGTGGCTCACGGAGAGGATGGGGCCGGACGCAAATTGGGATTCATTGCTCAGGAATTGGGCCGCGAGATCAATACCCTGGGCTCCAAATCCAACGAAGCTACCATGCAAAAGATGGTGGTTGAGATGAAAGATGAGCTCGAAAAGATCAAAGAACAGGTCCTCAATATTTTGTAACGCATCACCAAGCAAGCGACACCCAGAGATTCTACAAACTCTCACCCAAACGAGTCGACCTGGATAGTTTCGGCATGCAACTTTGAGCAGCTCGTTTGCTTGCAACTTCGGATTGCTCCTTTTCAGCGTTTTGTATCAATTTTAACAGACCATGGCACAGGATACCTCAAAGCATGTAAGCGGGAAGGTGGTTATCTTCTCCGCTCCATCGGGTTCGGGCAAATCGACCATTATTGGTCAATTGCTCAGTAGTTTTCCGCAACTGGAATTTTCCATATCGGCCACTTGCCGTGCACCGCGCGGTGCAGAAATCAACGGCCGGGAATATTACTTTTTCAGCCATGACGAATTTATGCGCAAAGTGGCCAATCAGGAGTTTGTCGAGTGGGAAGAGGTCTATGCCGGAACCTGCTACGGTACGCTTCGCAGTGAGTTGGAACGCATCTGGAGCAAGGGCCATGTCATCGTATTCGACGTCGATGTCAAAGGGGGCGTCAACCTGAAAAAAATCTTTGGGAAACAGGCCCTTTCACTGTTCATTATGCCCCCGTCGATTGAAGTCCTGCATCAGCGACTGGTCGATCGGGGAACCGACTCGCCCGAAATGATCGCCAAGCGGGTAGCCAAGGCGGCCGAAGAGTTGACCTACTCCAATCAGTTTGACTGTATCGTCGTCAATGATGATCTGGCTACTGCCGTTGCAGAAGCTAAAAAACAGGTAGCGGATTTCATCGGTTGAGTCCAACAATTCACCCGTATGCCAACTGAGCCCCATACCATTCTCTATTGCGGATCGTTTAACCCGATCCATAAAGGGCATATTGCACTGGCCGAAGAGGTTCTGAACCGTTATCCGCAATGCGATCTGTGGCTGGTTGTCTCTCCGCAAAATCCGCTGAAACAGCGTACCGATCTGGCTCCGGAAGAGCATCGCCTGCAAATGGCCCGCATTGCGGCGCAACATGCTACCTGTGCCTATCGGATTCAGGTTTGCGACATCGAATTTCATCTACCCAAGCCCTCGGCTACCATCCACACACTGCATGCACTCGCAACAGTCTATCCTGAACGCAAGTTTGCACTACTGATCGGCAGCGATAATGCGCAATGTTTCGACCGGTGGATTGCTCACAACGAGATCATAACCAACTATCCGGTATTGGTTTATCCACGTGCGGGATGGCCGATGCCCAATAACGATCTCACCCGAAAGATGAGCTATTTGGCCGATTTACCGCTGCTGCCGCAGGCAGCGACCGACATTCGGCAACAAATCGCACAGCTCAACCATCCTCAACCCCAAACATCTCAAACCGCCTCCACAATGCACCTCAACGAGGAGAAAGCTATCTCCAGTGAGCTTCCTGACGGGGTTTGGGATTACATCAAACAGCACAATTTATATGGCTATCGATAGGACAACACTACTCCAAAAGATCGAACAACTAACCGACCAAATCGGTTCGAATACCAACGATGCAGACCTCTACCTGCAACGTGGCAAATTGTATCACCAATGTGGTACATTTGACAAGGCGCTGAACGATTTTATGCAGGCGCTCCGTATCGACCCGGAAAACACCGAAGCTCAGCAATACAGCGTGTTAGTCAAAGAGATTTTCGCCTACCATTACGTCGATCAATTCAATCCTTAACCCGGATTTGAATTTGAATAAGGACCTCACATTTCTTGTAGCGGTATGCAAAAAGAGCGACGCATCAAAACTGAATCCACACGCGAGTATTTTACCATACTCATTCGATCCAACAAACAACCATAGCGATAAGATTTCTCGTAATAACCGTTCGTCATCACCACAAAAGCGTTACTTTTGCTCAAACATTTAGAGTTCCGTTTATCATGGCAAAGAACATAGCTTTATTGACCGGGGGCGACTCCTCGGAGTGGCAGATTGCACTGCAAGGGGCTGCCAATATCGAAAAGATCTTAGACCGTTCACTTTACAATCCCTATACGATCGTACTGCGTGACAAGCATTGGACCTATACCGCCCCCGACGGTACAAAAAGCGAATTGGATCGCAATGATTTTACCCTAACCGTTGCCGGAAAGAAAATCAAACTCGAATATGCCCTGATCATTATTCACGGTACTCCGGGCGAAGATGGCCGTTTGCAAGGTTACCTCGACATGATGGGCATTCCATACTCCTCCTGTGGTTTTGTTTCGTCGGTATTGACGTTCGACAAGTCGGCCTGTAAAAGGGCAGTGGCCGGTAGTGGAATTCATCTGGCCAAAGAGATCCTGTTGAACAAAAGTTCGGAGGTGAATCCCGATCAGATCGTTGCAACACTCGGTTTGCCGTTGTTTGTCAAGCCCAACGCCAGCGGCAGCAGCTTCGGCGTGACCAAAGTCAAGACACAAGCAGAGCTTTTACCGGCCATCCAAGAGGCTTTCAAAGAGAGCGATCAGGTTCTGATGGAGGAGTTTATCGAAGGACGTGAAATCAGTTGCGGCGTCATGATCGCAGGAGGTAAAGAGTACGTCTTCCCGATTACCGAATTGGTTTCTCAAAAAGAGTTCTTCGATTATGAAGCCAAATACCAAGGTCTATCCCACGAAATTACTCCGGCTGATCTGCCTGACGCCGTTCGCAAAGAGGTCAATCGTCTGACCTTGATCGCCTACAAACGGCTGAACTGCCGTGGGGTAGTGCGGATCGACTTCATTATCAAAGGCGATACCCCTTACATGATCGAAATCAATACCATTCCGGGAATGAGTTCGCACAGCATCATCCCACAGCAGGCGGCTGCCATGGGCATGAGTCTAACCGAACTGTTTAATCTGATTATTGCCGATACCTCAAAATAGCCTCAGCCTCAGACGGTCCAGTGGGGGTCAAAAGTGGTCACGCGGTTGCTCAACAGAGCCAGTTCTCACAATTCTATATCAAGTCTTATTGCTGCAGGATAAAAGGGAATGCATCTCTATTTCCTGTTTTCACAGAGTTTTGAGAACACCATATACCATTAGGTCCCGACAATTTTAGGCATTAACAAAGTAAATAAAAAAGCGGAGCGAGCTGAACAGCTCGCTCCGCTTTTGTTTTAGAGCCTTATCGATTAGGCTGATTGCATTTATTTACTGAGCAATAATTTCAATTACACGGCTGCGCTCCTGCAAATCCGAGAAGGCCTGAACACCCACCTTCATCAGGTATTCACCCGTATAGACTTTACCCTCATCCACAAAAGGACGTACCAGCGAACCGTCATCCATCTTGTTGATCTCGACAAGTTTATATTTACGCTGCGGATCGAGCCCATTCAACTGGATCGGATAGAGACGCTCCACATGTTTACGCGGATACATGTCATAAGCAAACAACACGCCATGACTCTTATCCGGGGTCAGATACATAACTGCAGCATGGTTCGAACCAAACGGCGAAACCAAACGATACTGATCACCCTCCTGGATCACCGGAGTGAGTCGTTTATAGATCTGAACCGCGTCACGACAGAACTGACGTTCCGGCTCAGAGAGGCGATCCATATTGATATCGAAACCGAGTTTATCCATCATCGCCACATCCGTACGGAATTTGATGCTTTGCTCACCCCATGAGGTGACGTGAGCTCCGATACTTTTAGCAGGGAAGAAGTAGGAGAAACCCCATTGAATAAAGATACGGCGAACCGGATCGGTATTGTCACTGGCCCAAAATTCGGTAAAATATTTCAGCGCGCCATAATCACAACGGGCACCACCACCCGAGCAGAGCATCATCGGAAGATGCGGATATTTAGCCTGCAGGCGATCCAACACATTGTACAAACCACGCACATATTCAATAAAGAGGTGAGACTGATTCTCTTTCAGATAGAAGGAGTATGGATTGGTCAACATACTGTTGCAGTCCCATTTGAAATAGGCCAATCCCGGATTTTCGCTCAACAGTTTGTCGATGATACCGAAGACATAATCCTGCACCTCCGGATTGCAAAGATCCAGAGCCAACTGGTTGCGATAAAAATAGGGTTCACGGTTGGGGTAGTGGATAACCCATTCTGGATGTTTCTCATAAAGTTCGCTTTTGGGGTTAACCATCTCCGGCTCTACCCAAATACCGAATTTCACACCAGCACTGTCTGCTGCACTAACCAAACCGGCAACACCGTGCGGCAATTTCTCTTTTGTAGCTTCCCAATCGCCCAAACCGCTCTTGTCGCCACTACGGGGATACTTGTTTCCGAACCAACCATCGTCAAGCAAGAACATATCCACGCCCAAGGTAGCCGCCTCTTTCATAAAGTGCGACAGCTTCTGCTCATCAAAATTAAAACCGGTCGCCTCCCAGTTGTTCAACAGCGTCAAACGAGATCCACGACCCTCTTTCAGCTGATAATCGCGAGCCCAATTGTGCAGACCGCGTGACGCTGCACCGGTACCGCAATCGCTATACACAAAGACGAATTCCGGGGTGCGGAATACCTCCTTGGGTTTCAACCGATATTCGGAGGCATAGGGGTTGATTCCGGAGACAATACGCAAATCGTTGCTATTATCCACATCGAAAGTAAAACGGAAGTTTCCCGTCCAGTTCAAGGTTCCGAGCAGCACTTCGCCCTCATTTTCACGAGCCGGGCCGTTCATCCCCACCATAAAAAACGGCGAAGTCAACATTGCAGCTCGCGCGCCCAAACGGGTATCCAGAATTTTACGTCCCGGCGTCAACCGCTCTTCGGTCATATTGACCTCATTACCCCACTTACCGGTAAATTCGGTCAGATAGTACTCCGGATAGGAGAAATAGAGCAGGGAAGAGGCAAAATCCTGCAACAACACCGTTTTTTTCTCCTGATGGGAGATTTCGGTCCAAGCCTTGACAACGTTTTCCTTGCGGTATGTCTCGTAGAAAAGTTTCACCTCAACCGGATAGACTTCATCCCGTAACGTAATGACCGTACGAGTCACATTATCAGAAAGTTGCTCCTGGGTGTGAGAGACATATTTGAACAGAGAGGAGGTATTGCCGTCAGCATGTACCATACGGAAAGCCGGTTCGGAAAAGTTCTTCAAATCGTACGGCTGATAGGCATCCCGTCCGGGTTGCAACGCTTCGATACCACTCGCATCGCTCCACGACGTGCCAAGATATGACTGACACAAACGGCCTGTCGTATCGACCTTGAGTACCAAATCGGTTTTACCCGTAGTCACCAGAATCGTTTTTTGCGGAACTGCAGCATGCAAAAACACAAAGCTACAACTCAACAAACCGATTCCTATAAACTTTACAAGTTTCATATTAAATCAGTAGTTTAGAGAATGAATGATTAGTCTTATGACTTTCAAAAATACGGAAAAAACCTCAGACCACCAAGCTCTCAGCTTTTGCAATTCAGCCTCCGAAGTGCTACCTTTGTCTGAGCATGGACAACCTGTATCAGACAGCCTGTAAAGCCACTTTGGCATTACGATAGGCTTTTATTTTTTAGTCGTCCAGCGACATTTACCCAATCCTATTCAGTGTCTCTTTTTACAAAATTCGAGAAGCTCTGAACTGGATACAAAATCAACGATTCATGATTCAAATTGACGATAAAATCATCAGTACCGAGATTCTCACGACCCGTTTCTGTTGCGATTTGGCGCGCTGCAAAGGGATCTGCTGTGTAGAGGGTAATGCCGGCGCACCGCTCGAAGCGGATGAGGTGGATATTTTGGAAGAGGAGTATGAAGCCTACCGCCCCTATATGAAACCTGCCGGAGTGGCTGCAATCGAAAAACAGGGGTTTATGGTGATCGACGAGGATGGGGATTATACCACCCCGTTGATTAACGATGCCGAATGTGCGTACTCGTTTGAAGAGAACGGAATCACCTATTGCGCCATCGAAAGAGCCTATAACGAGGGCAAATGCTCGTTTATCAAACCGATCTCCTGCCATCTGTATCCGGTTCGGTTAGTAACGTTCAGCAATGGTTCCATTGGTTTAAATTACCATCGTTGGAGTGTCTGCCACGACGCCTTGACGTTGGGCAAAGAGAAGGGAATTCCGTTATTCCGCATGCTGAAAGCCCCGTTGATTCGTCGTTTCGGAGCCGAATTTTTCGACGCATTGTGCGCAGCAGAAAAGTACCTGAACGAATCTGAATCAAAAATTTAACCCTCCCCGACACCATCTTTTTGCTCTTTTTTTCCTATTTTTGGGGAAGATAATCCTTATTTTCATGACTTTACGTTACATTTTATTGCTCACCATAACACTGAGTGCGGTTGTCACCACTCCGGCTCAGAGCCGCAAGCGAGGTTCGATTAGCAACGCATCACCCAAATTGGAAGAGCTGCCCAAACGGCCGTTGGATACCATTGCTACCAGCGATCCAGAAACCAAAATCATTCTTTACAGTAACAACACCTGGGCCTATTACCGTCCAGATCTCCAAAAGTTGGATTCCCTCGATATTTATACCCAACATTGGGACACAACCGGCGTCTTTGCTTATCGAGACATCGAATACAACGATCTGCCTGCTATCACCGAACTTCAGCTGGTCGATAATCTCGACCAGTTTCATGCTCCGGTAGTGGGCAAAGTTCTCTCCAAATATGGTCCTCGAAGATACAGAAGCCACAATGGTGTAGATATTCCGCTCAGCATTGGAGAACCGGTCTATGCAGTTTTCGACGGACGGGTACGCTATGCCAAATATAACACCGGAGGATATGGAAACCTGGTCATTGTCCGCCACCGCAACGGACTGGAGACTTGGAATGCCCACCTGTCCAAACTGAACGTACAGCCCAACGAATATGTCAAGGCAGGGCAGGTTATCGGCTTTAGTGGAAATACCGGACGCAGCAGAGGCCCACACCTGCACTTCGAGACCCGTTATCAGGATCAAACCTTTGATCCGGAATTTTTGATCGATTTCGAGTCCGGCCATCTGAAATACCAAACCTTTGCCCTCGAGAAATCATTCTTCAATATCCATTCGCGAGCTTCGGAGATTCTCGAGGAGGACGATGCCTACGATCTTCCCTTGTTAGCATCCAACGATAGCGACACCACCTCTGCGGACATTTTGGAACAAATTACCAAAGCTCAACAGGCACAAAAGAAGCCTGCAACTACCTCCAAACAACCCACGCTTAGCTCCAGCAAGGCCGTTTATCATACCATCAAATCGGGAGATATGTTGGGAAAATTGGCTATCCGTTACGGTGTGTCGATCAACCAGATCTGTCGCCTAAACGGCATCAACCGAAACACCATTTTACGATTGGGTAAAAAATTGAGAATCAAATAATATCGATTCATTTCAAGTTGGATTACACACATTCGTGCCGTAGGCGTAACTGCAATTAATCATCGGATACGCTGTCAGGAATTCATGGAATCAGGGGAAAGAGAGAGGAGACATAATCTGCTGGTATATGGATAAGCACTCTCGACGACTCAACTTTACGACACAGCAAATCTGACATCTTAGAAAAACAGGGAGTGCTCCAGCTTGGAGCACTCCCTGATATTTACGCGCACATGCTTGTTCACCCTGCGCGGTAACTTAATAAAAAATGGCACCAATACGATGAATGTAATCCTGCATGCTAAAGCTTCAGAGATTACACATTATATTGACGTGCTCCGAAGATAGCGCTACCAATACGCACCATATTGCTGCCGCACGCTATGGCCAAACGATAGTCGCCACTCATTCCCATCGAGAGAGTATCGAAACGATCATCGAAAAACTCCGGTTTCAAACGTTGCATCAAATCGTGAAGACCTGTAAATTCAGCTTTGACCACCTGTTCGTCATCGGTATTGGTAGCCACCCCCATTAATCCCCGATAACATACGCCTGACAACGTCCGATACTCACCGATTCGCAAATAATCGATCAACTCTTCTGCATTCCAACCGTGTTTGCTCTCCTCCTGGGCAATGTGCACCTCAAAAAGCAGGTCCACCACACGATTGTGCTTCAAGGCCTGTTCGTTGATCACCCCAAGCAGCTTGGCCGAATCCACCGAATGAATCATGGAGACATACGGAATGATCAATTTGACTTTGTTGGTCTGCAAATGGCCGATCATGTGCCACTCAATATCGGTCGGAAGCTGATGATATTTCGCATCCATCTCCTGGGGACGATTTTCTCCGAATAGCCGCTGACCGGCATCATACGCCTCACGTACCACCTCTGCCGGATAGGTCTTTGAAACCGCAACCAAACGAACATGAGCCGGTAAAGAACTCTGTATCTCTCTTAATTTATCAGCAATCGCCATATCTGTCAGACTAAACTGTGTATATTGTAGAAATTTCGCTACTTTTGTTTGATCTGTTCGCTCGGAACAAACGAACCAAAATTAATCAAAAACCCAGAATATGAAAAGAAAACTGACGGCTTTATTTCTTGCCGCCACAGTTATGGCCACTTACGACAGCCATGCCTGTACAAACATTCTCGTATCGAAAGGTGCGACCGTAGATGGTTCCACAATGATCACCTATACGGCCGATTCTCACCAACTTTACGGTTGCCTCTATTTTCATCCGGCAGCGACCTATCCGGCAGGCACCATGATGCCCGTCTATGAATGGGATACCGGCAAATACCTCGGCGAAATTCCGCAGGTTGCCTCAACCTATTCGACTGTCGGCAATATGAACGAGCACCAACTGATCATCACTGAAAGCACCTTCGGAGGCCGCAATCTGCGTGATACCACCGGTATTATCGACTACGGGACTCTGATCTACACCACACTGCAGCGTGCAAAAACAGCACGGGAAGCGATCAAAGTGATGAGTGATCTGGTCAATACTTATGGTTACTGCTCCAGCGGCGAATCCTTCTCAATCGCCGACCCCAATGAGGTTTGGCACATGGAGATGATCGGCAAAGGCGTCAAAATGGTCGATGGCAAAAACGTCAACAAAGGTGCTGTATGGGTAGCCATGCGCGTGCCGGAAGGCTATATCGGCATGCACGCCAACCAAGCCCGCATCACCACATTTCCATTGAACGATCCTGAAAATTGCCTCTATTCGCCCGATGTCATTTCGTTTGCCAAAGAGGCCGGCTTCTACAAAGGAGCTAATAAAAACTTTAGTTTCGCTGATGCCTATGCGCCGCTCAATTTCAGTGGACTGCGTGCTTGCGAAGCCCGCGTTTGGTGTGCCTTCAATCGGGTAACCGAGGGAGGCATGGAGGAGTATCTCGACTACGCGATGGGATATGATGCCTCGAAACGTCTGCCACTCTTTGTTAAACCCACCAAAAAACTGAGTGTCAAAGAGGTGGCTTGGTTGATGCGCGACCACTTCGAAGATACCCCGATGGATATGCGCAATGACATCGGAGCCGGTGGACACAATCTGCCATATCGTTGGCGTCCGATGAATTTTACGGTGAATGGACAAGAATATCTCAATGAACGTGCTGTAGCAACACAGCAAACCGGTTTCTGGATGTTGGGACAGGCCCGTAGCTGGCTACCCGATGCTATCGGAGGTATTCTGTGGTTCGGCGTGGATGATTCGGGTACCTCTTGCCTCACTCCGATCTACACCTCTTCAACCCGCGTTCCGGAGTGTTTCCGCGAAGGCAACGGCCACATGACCGAATACTCTCCGACCTCCGCTTTCTGGCTCTTCAATCGCGTCACCAACTTCGCCTATCTGCGCTACGATCTGATCAGCAAAGACATTATCAAAGTCATCAACGAGATCGACAACCGTAACGAAAAGGAGATTCCGGCAGTCGATACCGCTGCACTGCTGTTGTACAAGCAAGATCCACAACTGGCCATCGATTTCCTGACCAACTTCTCGGTGACCACGGCACAGAACATGTTCGATCGTTGGCAGCAGTTGGATCAATATCTGCTGGTTAAATACATGGACGGCAATGTCAAGAAAGAAAAAGATGGTAAATTCCAAGACAACGGCAATGGACGTAACATTCCTGCGTCACCGAATTTCCCAGGCTACAACGAAAAGTGGCAAAAAGCTGTTGCCGGAAGCACCGGAGATAAACTGAAAGTTGTCGAGACCAAAAACTTACCGAAATAGTTTATTGTCAGACAACCATTACTGATAACAAAACAATCCCGCACCTTGACAAACAGGTGCGGGATTTGTTTTTCTTTATGGTGACAGCCGTGCAACACCAATTCATGACTGCCATCAAAACATTGCACGTCTGATCCTATTTATCAATTACAGGTACAGGCACCACTACGTAACCATACTATTATCGGCGCTGTTGCCTTACGCCACTTCAATCATGTACAAGTCTTGGTAGCGCAATTTTCACAGATAGGGCCAAACTTCCACCATAAAAACCATAGGGAATAGCACTACCGTCGCACAGCGCCACATCCCTCACCAAACAAAATAGGGAGACTTCAACGGAAGTCTCCCTATTTTTATATCTCGAGCAGCGATTATTTGGTCCCGAACTCACATTGCTGAAGGGTGGTCGAATCGGGTGCCAGCAGTACATAACGGACATAACTCCCTTCAAACGACTCGATCATTACCGGATCGATCTTGCTCATTTCCGTTTCAAAAACCGCAGCAGCCTTACTGTCGGCAACCTGTCGGTCATCCTGAGTCTCCACGGTAAATTGATCCGGAATACCCAACGATTGCAAATAGAGCATAGGACCAACCAATGAACTTCCGGAACGATACTCGTCAATCCCAATGAAGTAGGGGTAAACCTCTACCTTTTCGTTCGTGCAGCCCGATCCCACCAATAGAACCAAAACCACACAAAGACACCAAAAGCGTTTCATCGCTTCTTCGATCTTGAATTATTCGATTTTGTGAGCACCCTGCGAAATAACTACATCGATCACACGAGGTTTGTGACCGAACTCTTTTTCGAATTTCTCAGTAATCTCGGCTACATAGGCATCATAGGCCTCAGTTTTGACAATGTTGATCGTGCAACCGCCAAAACCGCCGCCCATCATGCGGGCTCCCAGTACACCTGGATTTTTGTGGGCAATATCCACCAAGAAATCGAGCTCTTTGCAGCTCACTTCGTACCATTTGCTCAAACCTTCGTGCGAACCGTACACTTTCTGACCAAAAGTCACATAATCGCCCTGCTCCAAAGCGGCGCAACCATCCAACAGACGCTGATTTTCGTTGATGACAAAGCTGCAACGGCGATAAACCACTTCGTCCATCTCATCTTTGTACTTGTCAAGCATCTCCATGGTGACATCACGCAGAGACTCAACCCCTGGAACATGTTTAGCTACAACAGCTACACCGGCCTCGCACTGTGCACGGCGAACATTATATTCCGAAGAGGCCAATGTATGCTTTACCTGAGTGTCGAACAACACCACTTTGCAACCTGCAGCCTCTGGATTAAACGGTTCGAGTTTGTATTCGAGCGAACGGCAATCGAGACGTACAATTTTACCTTTTTCACCGAACAGTGAAGCAAACTGGTCCATAATACCGCAACGCACCCCAATGTAGTGGTGTTCAGTCATCTGTCCGATTTTCGCTAACTCCTCGCGGGTAAATCCCAGTTTGAAAGTGTCGTTCAGGGCGAACCCAACAGCACTCTCCAATGCAGCAGAGGAGGAGAGACCTGCCCCCAGAGGCACGTCACCGCCAAAGGTCATATCAAAGGCCGGGACTTTGGCTCCACGCTCTTCCATCTCTTTTACCACACCAAATACATAGCAAGCCCACTGCTGAGCCGGCTTTTCACCGGTAAAATCAAGGTCAACCGCTTCATCATAATCAACCGAATAGACATGACTCACCTTGCCACCATTCGGTTTGATGGCTACATAAATCGCTTTATCAATAGCCCCAGGCATCACAAAGCCCATATTGTAGTCGGTGTGCTCGCCGATCAGATTGACACGGCCCGGAGAGGCATAACATGCTGCACCATCACCGTATAATGTTTTGAATTTCTCCAGAATCTTAGTTTTCATGGTTCTTCGGTTTACTAATTAATTTATGGTTTATTTGGTTTAACTACTGTTAATCCTTGTAAATTTTCGCCGGATAGTCCACCCGGGTCAAAAACAGCCCCTGCGGAGGAGCCGATGTCCCGGCCAAAGCCCGGTCACGCCCGGCAATGATGGACTGGAACTCCTCGACAGAACGTTTGCCCCGTCCCACTTCGATCAGGGTTCCTACAATGGCTCGTACCATATTGCGCAAAAAACGATCCGCCGCAATCGTGAAGACATAACGTCCATCCACTTCGTTCCATTCAGCCTTTGTCACACAACAAAGATCGGTTTTATTCCCGGAATGGAGCTTGCTGAAACTGGTAAACAGTTGCTCACCTAACAATGTCCGGGCCGCACGGTTCATCTTCTCCAAATCGAGCGGCATAATCAGCTGGTAGGTCACATCACGCGTGAAAGGATCTTTTCGGGGCGAAACATAATATTTATACTCGCGTTCAGTCGCATCGAAACGGGCATGCGCCTCATCGTTGACCCGTCGCACTCGCTGCACGGCAATATCAGCCGGCAGAATTGCGTTCAAATGGTAACAAAAGCGCTGTGGATCCGCTAACGATTCACCAACATCGAAATGTGCGACATAAAAAGAGGCATGCACCCCGGTGTCGGTACGACCAGCCCCAACCACTCCCGTCGGAGTCCGCAACAACGTCGAAAGAGCCCGTTGCAACGTCTCCTGAACAGATGGGGCATTGGGCTGAATCTGCCAACCATTGTATGCCTTTCCCAAATAGGAAAGCTCCAAAAAATAACGCACTGAATCGAATTTTCATACAAAGATAAAATTTTGTCCCAAATTAACCGAGACCCCACCTTCTGTTCCCTGCTATTTTTTCGCTTTTCAAGAAAATTAAGCTATTTTTGCGGAAACAATTACCTCTATGAAGATCGCTCTGATAGGCTACGGCAAAATGGGCAAGGAGATCGAACAAATCCTGATCGCTCGTGGCCACACCATTCCCCTGATTATCGACCTGAACAATACCAACGACCTCGATGCTGCACACCTTAAAGAGATCGATGTCGCAATCGAATTTACCACGCCTTCAACCGCTTACGGCAATGTAGTTAAATGTCTTGAAGCGGGCGTCCCGGTGGTCTGCGGAACCACCGCATGGCTCGACAAACTGCCCCAGGTGGAACAGCTCTGCAAAGAGAAAAACGGAGCTTTCTTCTACGCCTCGAATTACAGCATCGGTGTGAATATCTTTTTCGAAATCAACCGTCGCCTGGCTCAACTGATGAACCGATTTGGCGAATATGATGTCACCATCGAAGAGACCCACCACACCCAAAAGAAAGATGCTCCGAGTGGCACGGCAGTCACTTTGGCCGAAGGCATTCTCGAAAATCTCGACCGCAAGCAGAAATGGGTATGCGGCACCACGACCGTTCCCGAAGAGTTGGAGGTGGTAGCCATTCGTCGCAGTGTCGTTCCCGGCACCCACACCGTTACCTACGAATCGGATGTTGACTCGCTCTCGATCACCCACATGGCCAAGAGTCGCCGTGGTTTTGCGCTGGGAGCCGTACTGGCGGCAGAGTTCTTACACGGTAAAACCGGCATCTTCTCGATGAAGGATCTGATGAAGGCCTAAATATGTCGGAAACGGACAAAGGCCCACACTCACAAAAAAACGTCAATCGTGAACAGGATCAAACAAATCTGGAGCAACAAATGGGTGAAATTCGGCACTGTGTCGATCATCTATCTGTTGATATTCGTTGTCTGGACTGGCAACCTATGGCTATTGTTGGGCCTACCGGTCATCTACGATCTCAACATCTCTAAATATCTCGATCGGTGGATCGGAAGTCGGCATCGAGCCCTCAAACAGCGCTCAAAAGCCTACAAAAAGAGCATGGAGTGGATCGAATCGATCCTCTTTGCAGTGATCGCCGTCACCCTGATTCGGACCTTTATTTTCGGCATGTATGTGATTCCCACCTCCTCGATGGAAAAGACCTTGCTGGTGGGAGACTACCTCTATGTAAGCAAAGTGGCTTATGGTCCCGCCATGCCCAATACGCCACTTTCATTCCCGCTCGTACACCACACCATGCCGCTTTCGCAGACCAAAAAATCATTTGTCGAGTGGATTAGTTGGCCTTACCACCGACTCAAAGGGCTGGGACATATCCAACACAACGATGCTGTCGTATTTAATTTCCCGGACGGGGATACCGTTCTGTTGGATAACCCGACTGCCGACTATTACGATTTTCTGCGCGAGTATCAACGGCAGTATGGAGATTCTCTGGGACGGGTACGGCTGTTGGCTGAACATGAGATCATCACGCGTCCGGTCGATAAACGCGAAAACTACATCAAACGGGCAGTCGGATTGCCCGGAGATACCCTTCAGGTCATCCATTCCGATCTGTTCGTTAACGGCAAAAAACAAGAGCCCATTCCGGGAAAACAATATGTCTATTTCATCCGCACAAACGGAACGACTATCAATCCGACGGTACTGGAGGAGATGGGGATTGCCATGGCGGATATCAGCTACGATGCGGCTGAACGCACCTACATCCTGCCTCTGACCGAAGAGAATCTGAACCGAGTGCGTAACATGCGGAATGTCGTTGAGATTGCCAAATACGAAGCCGAAGGCACTGATCCCAACGTCTTTCCACACGATCCTGATCATTACGCCTGGAATGCCGATAATTACGGTCCCATATGGATCCCGGCCAAAGGGGCAACTGTACAACTAACCCCTGAAAATTTTCCGCTTTATCGCCGTATCATTGAGATTTATGAGGGTAATAAACTGGAGGTGAAAAACGGGGTAATCTACATCAACGACCAGCCAGCTAAGGAATATACCTTCAAAATGGATTACTATTTCATGATGGGGGATAACCGACACAATTCGGCTGATTCCCGTTTTTGGGGATTTGTGCCGGAAGACCACATTGTGGGAAAAGCCTCAATGGTGCTCTTCTCTACAGACAAAGAAAAATCATTCCCGAAAAATATCCGCTGGAATCGGATGTTTACGAGAATTAAATAACAATTGACCCAATGGAGCAAACGACTTCCGATACCTACAATACGCTGGGCGATGAAGCCGAAGCTCTGTACAAAGACAAAGGGAGCAAATTTCTGTCTTACGCCTATCCGGTTCGCAGTGAGGCAGAGATCAAAGAACACCTGGATGCCCTGCATAAACGCTATTATGATGCAACTCATCACTGCTATGCGTGGCGTTTGGGGCCCAAAGGGGAGAGCTTCCGGGCCAATGATGACGGAGAGCCCTCCTCAACAGCCGGCCGACCAATTTTAGGCCAACTGTTGTCCAAAGAGGTAACCTATGCACTGATTGTTGTGGTACGTTATTTCGGAGGAACAAAGCTGGGTGTGCCGGGGCTTATCGAAGCCTACAAAACTTCGGCAGCCCTTGTACTGGAAAATGCGGTGATCGAACAACGAACGGTCGATATTGAAACAAAAATCCGTTTCAGCTATCTGGCCATGAACGATGTGATGCGTATTGTCAAAGAGATGCAACCACAGATCATCGACCAACAGTTCGACAACCTCTGTACAATGACACTTGCGATCCGGCAGAGCAGGTCGGAGCAACTTTTAGAGAGACTTTCCAAAGTGGAAGGGGTGGAAATAGATACGGACGATCAATAAAATAACTCAAGAAAGGTTATGGGAAAGAAAAACCTGGTATCGATCAACGATTTTTCACGCGACGAGATACTCAAGATCATGGATCTGGCCGCACGTTTTGAGGCCGATCCTCATCAGCAGGTATTGGCCGGCAAAGTCATCGCATCGCTCTTCTTCGAGCCATCGACCCGCACACGGTTGAGTTTCGAGAGCGCAATCAACCATTTGGGGGGCCGTGTAATCGGCTTCTCAGATACCGCCAACACCAGCGTGTCAAAAGGGGAGACCTTCCACGATACGATCATGGTGATCTCAAACTACTGCGACATGATTGTGATGCGCCACTACATCGAAGGGGCTGCCCGTTATGCCAGCGAAATTTCAAAAGTGCCGGTCGTCAATGCCGGTGACGGAGCCAACCAGCATCCGAGCCAAACACTGCTGGACCTCTATTCGATCAAAAAGACACAGGGCAAACTCGACCATATCAACATCATGATGGTCGGTGACCTGAAATACGGGCGTACCGTACACTCGCTATTGCAAGCCCTTTCACACTTCAATCCCACCTTTACCTTTGTGGCTCCCGAAGAGTTGAAAATGCCGGAAGAGTACAAACTGTTCCTGCGCGAAAAGGGGATTTCCTACACCGAGACCAGCCGTATTGAAGATGCGATCAAAGAGGCCGACATCGTCTATATGACCCGCGTACAACGGGAACGTTTCTCTGACCCCATGGAATACGAACGGGTCAAACATGTGTATGTGCTCAAAAACAGTATGCTCAAAGATACCAAAGAGAACATGCGCATTCTGCATCCGCTGCCTCGTGTCGGTGAGATCGCCGAAGATGTGGACGCCAACCCCAAAGCCTACTATTTCCAACAAACCGAAAACGGAGTTTACACCCGCATGGCAATCATCAGTTACCTGCTGGGCGTAGTCAAATAAAACAGTCGATATAGCCATGGTCATGGAAGGAACATTAGAAGTCCGGGCAATCGAGAACGGTACCGTCATCGATCATATTCCGGCCAACAGTCTGTTCAAAATCATCAAGATATTGGGTCTCGACACCGAGACGCACCGCATTACGTTCGGCATGAACCTCGAGAGCAAACGGATGGGGACCAAAGCGATCATCAAGATTACGGATCGCTTTTGCCAACAGGATGAGATCAACCGCATCGCTCTGGTAGCTCCGATGGCCGTAGTCAACATTATCAAAAACTACGAAGTGGTCGAAAAACGGGCCGTCGAGGTTCCCGAGACCATCGAAGGTTTCGTGAAATGCGCCAACCCTAAGTGCATCACCAACATGGAACCCGTTCGTACCTCATTCACGGTGCTGCAAGGTGACGAAATCTCGCTGCGGTGCAAATACTGCGAGAAGATCACCCACCAAAACAGTATCGAGATTGCCAAATAGACAGCCGTGTCCGAACAACGTTCCGACATACGCACCCCTTCTATCACAACCCAGACGAAGATTCCAACCGAGTCTTCGTCTCACCAGATGATCCATGTCAAGGGGGCAAGAGTTCATAACCTCAAAAACATTGAGGTAAAGATTCCGCATAACCAGTTGGTGGTAATTACCGGTCTGTCGGGATCGGGAAAATCGACTTTGGCCTTCGACACCATTTTTGCCGAAGGGCAGCGCCGGTATGTGGAGAGCCTTTCGGCCTATGCCCGCCAGTTCCTCGGAAAAATCAACAAACCTGATGTCGATTTCATTACCGGTATTGCACCGGCCATCGCCATCGAACAGAAGGTCAATACCCGGAATCCCCGCTCAACGGTCGGCACCTCAACAGAGATCTACGATTACCTCAAACTGCTTTTCGCACGTATCGGACACACCTTTTCTCCTATTTCGGGCCGAGAGGTGACCTCCAATACGGTCGATGACGTGATCAATTACATTGTTGGTCTCGAACCAGGAACCCGCGTTCTGGTCACGGCTCCGTTGCAACTCAGCGAAGGACAAGGGGTGATCGAAAAGTTATTGGCCCTCTCCAGCGAAGGATTTCAGCGCATCCATGTCGATGGCCAAATGCTCTATATTGAAGATGCTGTACAACAGGCTGAACAATACGATCCAGCAAAAATCCAGATTGTGATCGATCGTGTCAAAGCAAGCCACGACGAAGAGTTGATCAGCAAACTGGGCGATTCGGTCTCCACCGCTTTTAACACCGGCAACGGTACGTGCGATCTCGTAATCAGTCAAAACGGAGAGGAGAAAATCGAACAATTCTCCTCGCGTTTCGAATTGGATGGTATGCAGTTCGAACAGCCCTCGGAGCATATGTTCAGCTTTAATAATCCGATGGGGGCCTGCCCTCGATGCGAAGGCTATGGCAAAGTGACCGGCATCGACGAAGATCTGGTTGTACCCGACAAATCCAAAAGCATCTACGAGAACGCCATTGCCTGCTGGCGGGGAGAGACCATGAAGTGGTGGAGAGATCAGCTGATTGCCCACGCCTCAAAATTCAACTTCCCAATTCATCGTCCCTACTACGAACTCACTCCACAAGAAAAACACCTGTTGTGGAAAGGCAATGAGTATTTCCACGGTTTGGACGAATTCTTCAAGTTTTTGGAAAGCGAGCGGTACAAAATCCAATATCGGGTTATGCTGTCCCGTTACACGGGGAAAACCGTCTGCCCCGAATGCGAAGGAGGCCGCCTACGCAAAGAGGCTACCTACGTCCGAATCGGAGGCAAAAATATTACCGAACTGGTCACCATGCCGGTCGAAGAGTTGCAACATTTCTTTGCGGATTTGAAGCTCGACGAACATGACCGACAAACGGGTAGCCGTATTCTGACCGAGATCACCTCACGGCTCGAATATCTGAACGAAGTCGGGTTAGGATATTTGACACTCGACCGACTCTCTTCAACGCTCTCTGGAGGCGAAAGCCAACGCATCAACCTGGCAACCTCTTTGGGAAGTAGCTTGGTCGGCTCGCTCTACATTCTCGACGAACCCAGTATCGGACTACACCCCCGGGATACCCACAAACTGATCGGAGTCCTCAAAAAGCTGCGTGATTTGGGCAATACCGTTATTGTTGTCGAACACGAAGAGGAGATCATTCGGGCAGCAGACACCATCATCGATATTGGACCTTTGGCCGGTTATCAAGGCGGAGAGGTGGTATTTCAAGGTTCGGTGGCGGATCTGGTCCACTCAGAGACAAGCCTTACCGCCAAATATATCACCGGACGGGAAACAATCGATGAGCCGAAACAGTACCGTAAATGGAACAGCTATATTGAGGTACAGGGGGCTTGTGAGAACAATCTAAAGCATATCGATGTCAAATTCCCGCTCGGCGTGATTACCTGTGTAACTGGTGTCAGCGGTAGCGGAAAATCATCTTTGGTCAAGGGGATTCTCTATCCGGCCGTACGGCGTGCCTTGTATGAAACCGGTTTGAAGCCTGGCAGCTTTTCGGGTCTTGCCGGCGATGTGAATCGGCTCAAATCGATCGAGATCATCGATCAGAATCCGATAGGCAAATCATCGCGTTCCAACCCCGTCACCTACATCAAAGCCTACGACGATATCCGCAAACTGTTTGCCGACCAACCGTATGCCAAACACAACAACATGAATCCGTCGCACTTCTCGTTCAACATTGCGGGCGGACGTTGCGAAGAGTGTCAAGGTGAAGGGGTAATCAAGGTGAGCATGCAGTTCATGGCCGACGTTGAGTTGGTATGTGAAGCCTGTGGTGGCAAACGCTTTAAAGATGATGTGCTGGAGGTCAAGTACCACAACAAATCGATCTACGACGTGCTGGAAATGACCGTGGATGATGCCATTGACTTTTTCGGCCAATATCAGGAAAAGGACCCCATCAATCGAAAGATCATCGAAAAATTGAGCACCTTGCAAGAGGTTGGATTAGGTTATATCAAACTGGGACAATCCTCATCGACCCTGTCAGGAGGGGAGAGCCAGCGTGTCAAACTCGCCTCCTTCCTGATCAAGGAGAATGCCCAAGAGCCCATTATGTTCATCTTCGATGAACCGACCACAGGCCTGCATTTCCACGACATCCGCAAACTGCTCAAATCGTTCAACGCTTTGATGGCCAAAGGACATACCATCGTGATTGTCGAGCACAACATGGATGTGATCAAATCGGCAGACTGGGTAATCGACCTCGGACCGGAGGCTGGAGATAAGGGGGGATATGTGGTGTTTGAAGGCACCCCGGCTGAACTCAAAAAATGCAAAGAGAGCTACACCGGACGTTTTTTGGCCATGAATACGGCACGCAAAGCCGATCCGGTAACTCAAACAGCTGCGGACAAACCTTCCAAATCCCGTCCGACAAAGCAAACCGCTTCATCTGCAACATCAAAAGCCCAACGCAAGAGTCGTTCAGGCAAGTAATTTCTATTTTTGCGCAATCTCATGGAGTTGATCCAATATAATTTACCTAACGGTATTCGATGTATTTTGAAGCAGGTCCGTTCGGCCGTAGCTCATTGTGCTCTGACCGTCAATACAGGCAGCCGTGATGAGCTGCCGTCAGAGTACGGTTTGGCCCACCTGCTTGAGCACTCCTTTTTCAAAGGGACGACGCACCGCAAAGCGTACCACATCAACTGTCGGTTGGAAAACCTCGGCGGCGAGCTGAATGCCTACACCACCAAAGAGGAGACTGTTATTCACACCACTACGCTCAAGGGGGATGTAGCCAAAGCAGCCGAACTGATTGCCGATATCGTTTTCCACTCCGTTTTTCCGCAAAAGGAGATCGACAAAGAGAAGAGCATTATCATTGACGAGATCAACTCCTATAAAGACACCCCCTTTGAACGGATTTTTGACGATTTCGAAGATATGGTCTTTGCCGGTACATCGCTCGGGCACAATATCCTCGGGAGCAAAAGTTCACTGATGCGATTCAACCGGGAAGATCTGCTGCGATTCATCGGCCGTACCTACAACACCGATCAGATGGTCTTTTCAATTATCGGCAATATTTCACCCAAACGTTTTACCGATCTGTGTAACCGGTATTTTGCTGATGCGCCAACTCATCTGCGCAATTTTGAAAGGGATCGGACCGATCACTACCAACCAGACACCAAAACCCTGCACCGCAGCTCTCACCAAGGACACTGCATCATCGGCAATCGGGCCTACAATCTCCAGGAAGAGAAGCGAATCCCGCTATCGCTGCTGACCAACATGTTGGGTGGACCTTCAGCCAACTCCTTATTGAACTTGGTGGTTCGTGAACGTAATGGATTGACCTATACGATCGAAGCCGGATTTACCTCGCTGAGTGACACCGGCATCTCAACGATCTATTTTGGTTGCGACCGTGACAATATCGATTTGTGTATCGAATTGATCCACAAAGAGCTCGACAAACTCAAACGGGGTGAAATAACTCCACATCTGCTCGCTATGGCCAAGAAGCAATATATTGGTCAAATGACCATAGCCATGGAGAACAACGAAAGTTACATGCTCAGTGCAGCCCGCAATTACCTATACTACAATCAGATTGAAACGATAGACTCGATACGTCGCAAAATACAGAACGTCACGATAGACAATCTGGTTGAAGTGGCTCAGGAGATCTACGGGAACAATCTCTCGACACTAATTTACCGATAAAACTCAGCCCGATGAACGATCTGGAACACTATATTGACCAACACATCACCCCGGAAGATCCTCTGTTGACCGCTTTGGATCGTGAGACCCACATGCGGGTGATTCAACCCCGGATGATCTCGGGCCACCTGCAAGGGAAACTACTGGAGATATTGGTTCGAATGCTTGCTCCGAAACGCATTCTCGAGATCGGGACCTTTACCGGTTATTCGGCCATCTGTATGGCCAAAGGTCTCGACAAGGGTGGGGAGCTTCACACCATCGAGATTGACGATGAATTGGAAGATATTGCTGCCAAATATTTCCGACAGGCCGAGGAACAGATGGCCGGACGGATTGTGCAACATATCGGATCAGCTTTGGATATTGCCCCGACCTTGGGAACGTTCGATCTGATCTTTATCGACGGCGACAAACGGGAATATCCGCAATATTATCGTATGGTTATGGAAACGGCTGTTCACAGCGGCAGTTACATTTTAGCCGACAACATCTTATGGTACGGCAAAGTAACGGAACCCACGCCAGCACACGATCGCTTTACCGAGGGGATCAAAGAGTTTAACCGGATAGTTGTTGAAGATGATCGGGTGGAAAACGTTATCCTTCCTCTACGGGACGGACTGAATCTGATCCGCGTTAAATAGACAGTCCTTTCACAAAATTTCCTATCATTTAAGCCTTTATCATCCCAATTGCAGATTGCTATGATCAACACAGAACATTTGCTCAGAGATATTGACGCCATTCGTCAAAAAGCCCCATTGGTCCACAACATTACCAACTTTGTGGTCATGAACAATACGGCCAATGCGCTATTGGCAATCGGGGCCTCGCCCGTTATGGCACATGCCCCGGAAGAGGTGGCCGAAATGGCGGCTATGGCTTCGGCGGTCGTTCTCAACATGGGCACGCTCAGCGAAACCTGGGTCGAAGCAATGTTGTTGGCTGGACGATCAGCTCTCGAGCACAATGTGCCGATTGTTTTTGATCCGGTTGGAGTAGGGGCCACCTCCTATCGAAACCAAACTGCCCGACGAATTTTTAAACAGTTTACCCCATCCATTATTCGTGGCAACGCATCCGAAATTATGGCTTTGGCGGCTGAACTTTTAGATACAAAACAGCAACAGATCAAAACCAAAGGGGTGGACAGCACCACAGCATCCAATATTGCTATCGAAACGGCCCAGACATTGGCCCAACAGCTTGGTACTGTCATTGCCATCAGTGGCGTCGAAGATTACATCACAGACGGCAAAACCGTACATATTCTCAAAAATGGATCCCCAATGATGGCTCGAGTCACCGGAATGGGTTGCACCGCCAGCGCTATTACCGGCGCTGTTGCAGGGGTCAACTCCAATATGCTAGAGGCAGCCACACACGCCATGGCCGTGATGGGAATCGCCGGCGAGTTAGCCGCCCGCCAATCCAAAGGTCCGGGGAGCCTGCAAGTCATCTTTTTAGATCAACTGTACTTGCTCACTCCTGAGTTGATTGTCAACACCCTGAAACAACAGTAATCAATCATGAAATTTGATCCGAGTCTGTATTTGGTCACCGATCGAGCGCTATCCTTGGGACGCGATCTGGAGTGGATCGTCACGGAGGCTGTTCGAGGTGGCGTCACAATGGTACAATTACGGGAAAAAGATTGTTCGACCAGAGAGTTTGTGGCATTGGGACAACGCCTCAAAACAATATTAAGCAAATTTCAGGTGCCTCTCATTATCAATGATCGCATCGATGTAGCTTTAGCCATTCAGGCAGATGGTGTACACCTCGGTCAAACCGATATGCCATATGCCATAGCACGGCAGCTATTGGGCCCGGACAAAATTATCGGATTATCTGTCGAAAATTTCGAACAGATCAAAGAGACTAACCGATTGGATATCGATTACATTGGCATCTCCCCCATATTCAGCACCCCAACGAAAACCGATACAGCCTCTCCTTTCGGTTTAGAAGGTACGGCCAAAGCTGTACAATTATCGGTTCATCCAACTGTGGCCATTGGGGGGATTCACCTGGATAATGTGGAACGGGTCATGGCTACTGGAGTAAACGGAGTAGCAGTTGTGTCCTGCATCTGCTCCGCCGCCGATCCGACATTGGCTGCAAAACAGCTAAAAGCAAAAATAGACGCTAAAACATCGCAAAGTATTTCACTACCCGCCAAATAGTTCCTTTGTTTGTTTGCTTTGTCGGGAGAAACCAGCAGATATATCAACAAACATTAATAGCTTAGGGCGCTCACGTATCACCCACATAAAACATCACGGCTTGGTTACCGCTGTCCTTTAACCCCATAATGTAGCATCCTTAGGAATAGACTGTTTCCAAAGATTCACGACGAAATAAACAAAAGCTCATAAATATTCCATCTTGAGGAAATATGGCATTATTTGAAGATCAAGTATCTTAGGCCCTGCTTTAATCAAACAAAATAGGAGTCAAAAATTGACTCCTACCAATCATAACTATATCGACCGAAAGCGACCGCTTGCTTCAATCTCTAAATTTAGGCTTAAGTATCTCTGAGTAGATCACTCCGGTTCGCAAATCAAAACCGCCAGGGAAGAGGGATTCATCAATTCCTACCACGGTCTCCGATTGTTCATCATCAACTGCATCTGTATACGAAGATGGCGAATCACATACTGCCATCGAAGACATGGACTGCATCTGTCCAACCCGTTGCATAGCGGACTGAATGGCCGCGTCGTCGTATGAAAACACCTGCTCGCCGCTATCGTAAACAGAGCTATTACCCTCAGATTTAGGTTTAACTGTATCTGTCGAAGACGCGACAGATGACCTTGAAGGCTTCGTTGTAGCGGTTTGCACAACCGACTCGTGTGACGGTGAAGATGGAGCTGACCGCTGTGGTGTAGCGGAACTCCGGGCCGGAGTAGGAGAGACCGTAGAAGTTGACTTGGTCGGAACGGAGTTCATGGACGCCGGAGCAACAGGTTCTACCGTTCCTTCCGTGGGTATGGACGTGGATGTAGGCGACTGTCGCTGAGGATCGTTAGCCCTTCGTGCCCGTTCAATCTCTTCCAAGAGATCATCCCACGGCGAATTCTGTGGTAATTGATCCGATTCGGTCAGCTGTGCAGGCTTCTTTTTCAACAGTGAAAGCGCAATAGAGGCTCCAATGGCTATCAACAACGGCAATAATCCTTCCATAGTCACTTCTCCTTTTTACTCTTTCACATTCTCGACACGAGTAATTTTCTCAACCCCTTTGATCTTCCCGACCTTCTCCATGATCAGCTTCAAGTCATCCAGACCTTTAACATACAAGCTGATATCACCTTCGAAAATACCGTCATGACTTTGCAAATGGATCTCTCGGATATTGATATTCAACTCTCCGGTAATCACCTGCAACAACTCCAACATAATTCCCACACGATCAATACCTCGGACCTCAATAATTGACAAATAGGACATTGCCTTGTGGCTCGACCAGGTAACAGGAGTCAAATTATTGCCATGCTGGCTGGCCAGTTTGATCAGTTCGTTACAACTCTTCTTGTGAACGTCGATTTTGTGAGTCTCCGGATTTTTGTATCCAACCACCTCATCGCCAGGAATCGGATTACAGCAAGGTGCAATCACAAATTGCGGCTGTTCAGGAGTATCTACTTCGAGTGCACCATCAATCGCCGAAGTTGCATCAATTGTCTGCTGCTTCCCGTTTTGGGATTTTCGTTTCTCATCCGCACTCAAAAACTTAAACGGATTAGGAATCTGCAACGACCAGAATTTCAATATTTTGCTGGCTGAATTTTCCCGCAGGACTTTCCCCAAGCCATCGAGATTAATAATGCCGGCACCTACCTTGCTGTAAAATTCATCCTTGTTTTTACACTCATAAGCAGGTAACACCTTGCGAAAAACCCGCGCACGTGAACTAGTGGGAATGCCAAACTCCCGCATGCGAGACTCAAACTGCTCGCGTCCTGCATTGATATTGTTGAGCTTTTCCTTCTTCAGAAAGCTGATAATGCACTGTTTGGCCTTCGTCGTGGCCACATGATCCAGCCAATCCGCCTTGGGCCGTACATTCTGCGAGGTAATGATCTCAATCTGATCACCACTCTGGATAGGAGTAAAGATAGACTCTATCTTATGATTGATCTTGGCCCCAATTGCACTATTCCCGATATTGGTATGAATATCATACGCAAAATCAAGCGCTGTAGCCCCTTGGGGCAGGGTACGGGATTCGCCCTTCGGTGTAAAGACAACAATCTCGTTGGTGTAAAGACTCAACTTGAAATTGTCGAGGAACTCCACCGCATTTTCCGTCGGACTGTTCAAGGCCTCACGAACCTGTTTGATCCAGCGGTCAAACTCGCCCTCATCACGACCTTCCGCATCACTGCTCTTATATTTCCAGTGTGCCGCAAAACCGCGTTCAGCAATCTCCTCCATCCGTTGCGAACGGATCTGTACCTCAACCCAAACGCCATCGGGCCCCATCACAGTCGAATGCAAGGCCTCATAACCGTTCGCCTTCGGAATATTGACCCAATCCCGCAAACGATCCGGTTTAGGTTTATAAATATCGGTTACCAACGAATAGATGTGCCAACATTGCGCCTTTTCAGGAATCATCGGCGAAGGCTTGAACACAATCCGAATCGCAAACAGGTCATAAACCTCTTCGAACGGAATCTGCTTACGTTGCATCTTCGACCAGATCGAATAGACCGATTTGACCCGCCCCGAAATCTCAAAATCGATGCGATTCTCCTTCAATGCCTCGATCAATGGTGCATTGAACTTTTCAATGAATTTGGTTCGATCGGGCTCCGTCTCCTGAATTTTTTGCTCGATCTGCCGGTACTCTTCGGGGAAACGATATTTGAGCGTCAAATCCTCCAACTCACTCTTGATCGCATACAAACCCAAACGATGCGCCAGCGGGGCAAACAGATAGATGGTCTCGCTGGTGATCTTCATCTGTTTGTGAGGGGGCATGCTACCCAACGTTCGCATGTTGTGCAAACGGTCCGCGATCTTGATCAGAATCACCCGCACATCGTCCGAAAGCGTTAACAACACCTTCCGGAAGTTGGCCGCCTGTTCCGACGCTTCGGTCTTGAACACACCGGACATTTTGGTCAAACCATCGACCATTTGGGCGATCTTGGGCCCAAACATCGACTCGATATCTTCAACCGTATAGTCCGTATCCTCGACCACGTCGTGCAAAAGTGCCGCCATGACCGATTTAACCCCAAGACCAATCTCATCCACCACAATCATCGCTACAGCGATCGGGTGCATGATATAGGGCTCTCCGGAACGACGACGCACACCGGCATGAGCCTCTTTCGCCAAAAAGAAAGCACGTTTGATCCGATCTGCATCCTCCGGGGTCTTGCAGATCTTGGCACAATGCTCCATCAGGCGATCGAACGCCGCATCGATCATCTGTTCATCTTCCGGACTATATCCCATATCCGTTCGTTTTTATATCGTCAATCCGAATACTATCCGGCCGCTAAAGCCTCACGTACTTTCGCCTCGATCTCCTCACGCAAAGCGTCGTTACCTTTCAGCAACTCTTTGACCGCATCACGTCCCTGACCGAGTTTCTGATCCCCGTACGAGAACCACGAGCCACTCTTCTTGATAATACCCTTATCAACGCCTAAATCGATGATCTCGCCAATTTTCGAAATCCCTTCCCCATACATAATATCAAATTCTGCACGGCGGAACGGGGGAGCCAGCTTATTCTTCACGATCTTGACTTTGGCCCGGGCACCCAGCTGCTCCTCACCATCCTTGATCACCGAAGCCTTACGGATATCAATACGGATGCTGGCATAGAATTTCAGCGCATTACCACCGGTAGTGGTTTCGGGGTTGCCGTACACCACGCCGATCTTGTCACGCAACTGGTTAATGAAGATACAAACCGTACCCGTTTTGCTGATGCTGGCGGTCAACTTACGCAACGCCTGCGACATCAGACGCGCTTGCAAGCCCATCTTGGCTTCGCCCATTTCGCCTTCAATCTCAGCCTTCGGGGTCAAAGCAGCTACCGAGTCGATCACCACAATATCGATAGCACTCGAACGGATCAAATGATCGGCAATCTCCAATGCCTGCTCACCATTATCGGGTTGCGAAATCAACAACTCATCAATATCGACGCCCAATTTCTGCGCATAAGTGCTGTCAAATGCATGCTCCGCATCAATAAAGGCGGCAATACCTCCGGCCTTCTGCGCCTCAGCAATCGCATGAATAGCCAATGTGGTCTTACCGGAGGATTCCGGACCGAAAATTTCGATCACACGCCCTTTGGGATAGCCTCCAATACCGAGTGCCTGATCCAGCGTAATCGATCCTGTCGGAATCACGGGAACAGACTCTACGGCCTTGCTGCTCATCTTCATGATTGCGCCTTTGCCAAAATCCTTTTCGATTTTGTCCATCACGGCGCTGAGAACTTTGAGTTTCTCGGGATTTACCTGACTTTTATCTGCCATAAACTTCTGTTTCTGTGTAATATTACTTTTGATAAGCCTCTACAATCTGCGTAAAGTGCTCTTTCGTGTTTACCTTTTCAAAAATTTTCTCAATAACGCCCTGTTCATCGATCACAAAGGTCGTCCTCAAAATGCCCATCGACACCCGGCCCATAAACTTCTTCTCACCATAAACACCATAAGCCGTAGCAATACTTTTGTCCGTATCGGCCAACAGCGTAAAATTGAGCGAATGTTTGGCAATAAAGTTCAAATGTGACTTCGCACTGTCTGGACTGACCCCAATAATCTCGAACCCCATCCGTTGCAACTCATCTCGACCATCACGCAAGCTACACGCTTCAGCCGTACAACCCGGCGTGTTATCTTTGGGGTAGAAATAGAGAATTACCTTCTTGCCTCGGAAATCAGACAAGGAAACCGGATTGCCATCCTGATTCACTCCGGTAAATTGCGGAGCAACATCTCCCACTTTCAGTTGTGTCATAATACGCCTCTTTGCTTTACGTAGTTCTACAATTCGTAAAAGGGTATATACTTTGTAAAGATACTAAAATCCCTGAAAAGACAAAAAGTTTTCCCGGTCAAAACAGCCCGGAAAAACTTTCTATCATAAGGTTTTCAATTTAAGACAGATATTACTTGGCAAGAACCCGTTTTTCGATCTCTTCAATCTGATGGCGAAATACCTTGTCCGTCTCAATCAAGTTGGATATCGCCTTACAGGCATGCAATACAGTCGCATGATTTTTACCCCCAATCGACGCTCCAATGACCGTCAACGGAGCCTTGGTGTGCTGCTTGCTCAAATACATCGCAATCTGACGGGCTTGGGCCACCTCACGAGTACGACGTGGCGAATTGAATTTTTCTTCACTCAAATCCAAATACTCACAAACCACCTTGCGAATATGATCAATTGTGATCTCTTTCTGATTGAACTGCACATAGACCTTCAAAATCTCTTTGGCCAATGAAACCGTCACCTTTTTACCCAGGAACGACGCATTGGCAACCAACGATGAGAGTGCACCTTCAATCTCACGCACATTGGCATTGATATTATTGGCCAAGAAATCCACCACCTCATCCGAAATCTCTGCACCCAAACGATACGCCTTGTTACGAATAATTTTCACTTTCGTATCGAAATCTGGCAACATCAACTGAGCTGATAATCCCCATTTGAAACGAGTCAACAGTCGCTGCTCAATATCCTTCAACTCCACGGGAGGTTTATCCGAGGTCAAGACAAGCTGCTTACCTGAAAGATGCAAATGGTTGAAAATATTAAAGAAGGCATTCTGGGTCTTTACCTTGCCGGCCAACTCCTGAATATCATCGATGATCAACATATCAAGCATCTGATAGAAGTTGATAAAATCGTTAATCTCACCGGAACGCACCGCATTGGTAAACTGCGCCTGAAACTTATTCATCGACACATAGAGCACCTGCATCGATGGACGACGCTGCTTAGCCTCCATACCAATCGCTTGGGCAATGTGTGTTTTACCCAATCCCGGATCCCCATATATATATAAGGGGTTGAATGGGGTGGTACCCGGACTGACAGCAACCGAAACTCCAGCCGAACGACACAAACGATTACACTCACCCTCGACAAAAGTATCAAAAGTGTAATTAGGATTGAGCTGCGGGTCAATCACCAATTTGCGAATACCGGGAATCACAAACGGATTTTTTATATTTGCCGTATCGGTTCGTGCTGCAAAGGTATTGATAGCCGTCATATCGGCCTCTGTTGCCACAACAGGTGCCGGTTGTTCCGATTGGGGAACCGCATAACGTAAACGTGCCTTCAAACCGAATTGCTGATGAATGATCGGAGTCAACAACTTGATGAAGTGTTTTTCAATATAATATACGTAACTTTCGTTCGGAACACGCAACTTGAGTGTCGTGCCGTCGAAATCAAGAGGGACTATCGGCTTGAACCACTTCGAAAACTCCTCGTTGGAGGTCTGTTCTTTGATTTGGGACAAGCAAGTTTGCCACACCTCTTTGTAGGTCTGGTTATTAACGATCATTATCAGAGTGAATTATTTCGATTTGCTTCAACAAAATTGTAAATAACAATATGAAAAAAAAACCACTTACCATATTGTTTATTTAACTTAAATTTATATAGAAAAATAAGGGCTGTAAAGGCATCTGTTTTTAACCGTTTGATATAGAGTATTCAGAAAATAATTCGTACTTTTGCCTATAAGTTTTTTCGACTCAAAATTCAAGACAGTATAAACAAAACACATAAGACGATGGACACAAATTTGGACCAAATCGTGCTCGAAAAAGCCCAAAAATGGCTGACCGGCAACTACGACGAAAAGACCAAACAACAAGTCAAATACTTGATTGACAACGATAAAAAAGAGTTAACCGAGAGCTTCTATAAGGATCTCGAATTCGGAACAGGAGGCTTGCGCGGCATCATGGGTGTCGGCACCAACCGTATGAATATCTACACCGTAGGCATGGCCACACAAGGTTTGGCCAACTACCTGAAAAAAACCTTCCCAAACGAAAAAATCAAAGTGGCAATCGGACACGACAGCCGCAACAATAGCCGCCTTTTTTCGGAACATACAGCCTCTATTTTCGCTGCAAACGGCTTTAAAGTATACCTCTTTGACTCCTTGCGTCCAACTCCGGAATTAAGCTTCGCAATCCGTCAATTGGGCTGCCAGAGTGGAGTAGTCATCACCGCCTCTCACAACCCCAAAGAGTATAACGGGTACAAAGCCTACTGGTCCGATGGCGCACAGGTCACTCCGCCGCACGACAAAAACATCATCGCAGAGGTGCAAAAAATCACCTCGCCTGATGAAGTACTCACCACAACCAGCAAAGAGAATATCACTATTCTCGGCGAAGAGTTTGACAACTTGTACCTCGATACGATTCACAGCCTGTCGCTCTCCCCAGAGGCCATCGAAGCCAATAGCGATATGAAAATCGTCTATACACCCCTGCATGGCTCGGGCGTAATTCTGGTTCCGGCATCACTGCGTCGTTTTGGCTTCCGCAATATTATAACGGTAAAAGAACAAAACATCTCGGATGGTAATTTCCCAACCGTAGCCTCACCAAACCCAGAAGAGCGGGCTACCATGAAAATGGCTATCGATCTGGCCATTAAAGAAAAAGCCGAACTGGTATTGGCCACCGACCCCGATGCAGACCGTATTGGCGTTGCACTACCCGATGAAAACGGAGAATATGTTCTACTCAATGGCAATCAGACCTGTACGCTTTTGGCCTACTACCTGATGCGCCGTTGGAGCGAACTGCACAAATTAAACGGTAAACAGTTCGTCATCAAAACCATCGTCACAACGGGATTAATCAACCGTGTGGCTGAATCCTATGGCGTAAAATGCTTCGAATGCTTGACCGGTTTCAAGTATATCGCCGAAATCATCCGCAATCTCGAAGGAAAGATGCAATATATCGGTGGCGGTGAAGAGAGCTTTGGCTTCCTGGCCGGAGACTTTGTTCGCGACAAGGATGCCGTTAGCGCCTGCTCTTTGGCTGCTGAGGCCGCCGCTTGGGCGAAGAGCCAAGGCATCACCCTCTATGAGCTCCTCAAAGAGATTTACGTCAAATATGGCTTCTATAAAGAGGCTATGATCTACATCGTACGCCAAGGTAAAGAGGGTGCAGAGGAGATCAAAAAGATGATGGACGAGTTCCGTGCCAATCCACCCAAAACGCTTGGAGGATCCCCAATCGTTACAATTAAAGATTACCTGACCTCTGAAGCGCTCGATCTGCGCACGGGCAATTGCACCCCGATCGAGATGGAGAAATCAAACGTACTGCAATTCTTCACCGAAGACAACACGATTGTCTCTATCCGTCCGTCAGGCACCGAGCCTAAGATCAAATTTTACTTCGGTGTACGCGAAGAGCTGCCTTCAGTTGCACAGTTCGATGCCGTACAACAGAAGTTGGATGAGAAATTGCAAACTCTCGAAACCGAACTGACTAAAAAATAGATACCATGGCTTCCATATTTACTCGTATCATCAACGGAGAAATTCCTTGCTACAAGGTAGCAGAAGGTGATCGCTATTTTGCATTTTTGGATATCAATCCGCTCACCAAAGGCCACACCTTGGTTGTGCCCAAGCAAGAGACCGACTACATATTCGATCTGGATGACAAAACGCTGGGGGATATGATGATCTTCGCAAAAAAGATTGCGTGCAAAATAAAAGAAAAAATCGACTGTAAACGGGTTGCAGTAGTCGTTTTAGGGATGGAAGTACCCCATGCACATATCCACTTGATCCCAATTAACAGCGAACAAGAGGTCGATTTCCACCGCGAAAAACTGAAATTAACTCCGGAAGAGTTCCAAAAAGTGGCAGAATTAATCCAATTGTAAACTATATTACTCTCTAACAACCAGGGCGTTCCAAACGGGACGCCCTTTTTATTTAACATAATAAAAACACAATTTTAAAAATATCCATACAAACCTTTAACAGATTTAGGGATAGGGGAAATTTTCCCAAAAATTAACTTTTTCAATCATCTTTACATTACATTTGTAATGTACAATCCCATTTTATATCTGTAAATTGATTACATGAGTAAAATAATCTCATTAATTAATCTTGATTTACAAATGTATTAACATCTGTAACCAGCTGAATTTACCTTAAGAATACAATCCTGATTTTTATAGTTTAAATATTTATTAAATATTATAAATTATCTTATTATTAGTATGTTAAATGCAGTTATATGAAATTAAAAATCATATACCCGGTATAAAGAAACAGTATAGGGTTCTAATTCTTATTTGTTAGACTTAATTTACAAGTTAATGACTTATAAACAATATGATTATTATATTTTATATAAAGTATTACTTTGTATTTATTATTATATATGGTAAGCTTATATTAAATTTATTGTCGTTATTTACATTTGTAATCAAGTAAAAGGGTAACATTAAATATACGATTTGTAAAACATCACTTGGCTAACTATTGAAATTTATTTAACTTTGTAAAAAATGGAGAAAATGAAGGATAGACTCGAAAAATTCATACGAACAGAAGGTTTGACTCCTTCGCGCTTTGCAGAAATTATGGGAGTACAACCCTCAAGCATCTCGCACATCCTCGGTGGACGCAATAAACCAAGCTTCGATTTTATCGAAAAGATGTTGCTGCGATTTCCCAAAGTCAATCCAGATTGGTTACTCTTGGGGAAAGGTCCCATTTATCGGACCCCAGATTCGGTATCGAACAGTTCCAGTGACTCCTCAGTCATAGCCAATCTTCCACACCGACAAACTGTCGTAATGGGAACTTCATCCGACACGTTGCCATTTGAAACTTTAACGGCTGGAGAATCGGCTCAAACAAAAGCACCTGAACAATCTTCCAAAATATCTTCCTCTAACGAGGTTTTAAATACGCCCACCAATCCAATCCAAGAAAGAATAACTGAATCTAACAGCCTGCAAAACCGGCCAGCTTCAAAAGTACTATCAGAGCTGCCCTCCATTGACGATGAGACGATCGAACAAATTGTAATCTTTCTAAAAGACAAAACATTTATCTCTTATCGGCCCAAATAACCGATTACATAATTTTGCATACTCTCCCTCTATGGGAATATTTCATGAATTATAATTTTTATTATGTTAAATATATTAATATAATTCCTATCAGAAAAGGACTTTTACTATCTTGTAATTGTTGCGAATTGTTTCAGTCGCCCCTCAGTATGCATCGCCCCTTCTAATCCAATCAGCTATCCGTACCGAATGCAAGAGTGATGATATCGAACCTGAGTCAAAAACCAAACCGAACGAACCTCTACACCCAATGGAGACCGAAATACTATTAGGCACGAATCGTGTTTAACCATATTTTGAGGTTTAACAATCAATCCGTAATTTAGCATACCCAATCACGACCTTATATGAAAATTATCCAACTATTCATTTGCCTTATAACATTCTTTTTATCTGTAAGTTGCACACAAAAAAACAACAGTCAGAAACCAACCATATCAGTAAGTATCGCTCCGTTGGCTTTCCTTACACAACAAATTGTTGATTCGGATTTTGTGATTAATACGTTAGTTCCGTCCGGAGCCAGTGTAGAGACGTATGAACCGACACCGGCACAAATGAAACAAGTCGCTGAATCTCAAATGTATATTAGCACCGGGCTCATCGATTTCGAACAACGTCTGAACCATGCCATTCACCACAACATGCCCAACGTACAGCTCGTTGACGCATCAGAGGGAATTCCCCTAATTGCAGGCGATCATCATAACCATCACACACAGCAGGCTACTGCCTCCGAACAGCAAGACCCTCATAGGCACAACGATAAACAACAATCTGATATCAAAGACATTACGGGTATTGATCCACATATTTGGAACTCTCCACGAACCGTTAAGCAGATCGCGACCAACATCTACCAAGCCATTGCTGCAGCCTGTCCCGACTCCGTGCGCTACCAAACGAACTACAACGCCTTAATTGTAAGATTGGACTCTTTGGATCGTGCACTAACCGAGCTTTTTAAGGACAAGAACCGGACCTTTATCATTTACCATCCGGCGCTATCCTACTTGGCTCGTGATTACAATTTACATCAGATATCTCTCGAGAATGAAGGGAAAGAGCCCTCAGCAGAATATCTCAAACAGTTGATTGATACGGTCAAGACCTTGCATATCAACCAAATATTCTATCAACAACAATTTAGTCGCAACAGTGTGGAGGCTTTATCAAATGAATTAGGCGTACCGGCCGTTCCGTTTGACCCACTTGCACCCGACATCATCCATAACACGCTGAATATTTGCACTCAAATTGCACATCCATGAGCGACAGTTTGATCTCCATACGCAACGTATCCGTCAGCTACGACGGCAGAACCAATGCCATTGAACAAGTCAATTTAGATATTCTTCCACAAGATTTCATTGGCATTATCGGACCCAATGGCGGCGGAAAAACGACTTTGGTGAAAGCTATTCTCAAGGCTATCCCCTACTCTGGCGAAATTCTATATGCACCGGAGCTTGAAGCACATGGCTACCGAGCCATTGGGTATATGCCACAGGTATCCGACATTGACAAATCATTTCCCATCTCTGTTAAAGAGGTTGTGTTATCGGGTTTACAGGCACGGAAACGGCTGTTTGGCAACTACAAGTCTCAAGACAAAGACAAAGCCCGACAACTACTGGATTCATGCGGCATAGCTTCACTTGCAGAGCGTCCCATTGGAGAGCTTTCGGGGGGACAATTGCAACGAACACTGCTCTGCCGTGCGTTAATTGCGGATCCCAAAGTTTTGATTCTTGACGAACCTGCCAATTTTGTGGACAACAAGTTCGAGAAGGAGCTATATGCTATTTTGCGTCAACTCAATACCAAGATGGCAATCGTTATGGTCTCACACGATTTGGGAACGATCACATCCTACGTTAAATCGATTGTATGTGTCAACAAACATGTCCACCGACACAACTCCAATATCATTACCCCCGAACAGTTACACAATTACGATTGTCCGATCCAGCTTCTGTCGCACGGCACCGTTCCCCACACGGTTCTGGAGACACACGAAGCCTGACTTTTTTATAAATCCATTATTTTTAACACTATACACACTTTGTCGTTCAGATCCATTACAGACAAGCGATTGTTGTCCATTGGTTTGGTGAATACAGACACAAAAAAACGGCTTCGTATCTACGAAGCCGTTAATATATTACGAAAAGGTATTACCTCGTTCTCTTATTTGCAAATATCGCTCAATTTACGGAACAGAGCATCCACCCCACTCATCATGTCTCGACGGACCTGGGCATAATGTTTGTGAACCAGACTCTTATTCTGTTTGTCAGCGGGATGATTGACTTGATCATACAGCGTATTACGCAAAGCCACTGCCTCTTCAATCACAGCTACAATAGCATCGCGTTTCTCGCCATTAAAATACAGAGCCATATAACCATCTGAAATTACCTCACTTACCAGATAGTCTATTTCGTTTTTAATTCCTCTAATACTTGCCATAACAATTTGATTTTGATTTTTAGCAAAGATAATAAAAGTTGTGAAACTATAAACGCTATGATCAACTTTCAAACGGCCGATCCTCCAACTCCAGCCAACTTTCACCGATAAAATCGGCCAAATCCCCAGCGTTCATGCCCTCTTGTCCGTAATAATCTGCCGCCTTATCACCTGCCAATCCATGCAGATAAACGCCTAAAATAGCGGCCTCCAAAGCTTGATAACCACGCGCACGCAATCCTGTAATAAGCCCGGTTAGGACATCTCCACTGCCCCCCTTGGCCATACCCGCATCTCCTGTCGAGTTGAAATAACAGATACCCTCTGGAGAACAAACCATCGTATGAGCGCCCTTAACCACCACAATCGACGCCAAGCGATGAGCCAACTCCTGTACCTTTTCGTTGCGCTGCTGATCCGATGTCCAATCACCAATCAAGCGCCGCAACTCACCCAGATGGGGCGTTAGAATCGAACCCGAAGGTACTTGAGCCAGTAAATCAGACTGTTCAGCCAACAGATTCAGTGCATCTGCATCCAGAATCAATGATTTGCCACATTGCAACACGGCTCGCAACCCCTCTACACTTTCGATGTGACGCCCGAGTCCTGGGCCTATGCCAATAGCAGTATAGCGTTCAATCTGTGCGGGCAGCTGGGTAAACCAAGCTCCTGGGCCACAACTGACCATCGCTGCAGGATAATTGGCCTGTACGGCAAAACGCTCCTCTCGAGGCAGATGAACGGTTACCAATCCGCATCCCGAACGAAGTGCAGCCCCAGTAGCCAAGACAGCCGCCCCAACCATTCCCTCCGATCCGCAGATCAATAAGGCATGGCCAAAACAACCCTTATGTCCAAAACGGGGACGAGGCAAGATGATATTTCGAATCAACTCCTCATCCACATATACATACTGAGAGGCCGCCTGATCAATAAAGGTCTCTGAAAGGCCAATCGGCAGAACCTCTAACTGCCCGACAGACTCTCCCGCTTCGGGCAACAACAACGCCAATTTGGGAAATTCAAGGGTCAGTGTGACCGATGCATGCACCATGATACGATCGGCCATATTGCCATACTCAGTCAACATTCCGGAGGGGATATCGATTGAGACAACGCGACATCCAGATTCATTGATCCGTTCGATTGCCTCAGCGACCTCGCCACGTACTTCGCCTCGAACACCTGTGCCCAGTAAGGCATCCACAATGACCATCTCCGGCTCGATTTCAAAATCTGAACCTTGACTCACCGGAATCTCAGCAGGTAAACGCTCCAAATTTTGGCGACACTGTTCAGATAGCTGTTCAGGTTCGAAAATCAGGGCTACCCGACAATCAAACCCAGCCCCATGCAACATACGAGCCACAGCCAAACCATCGCCCCCATTATTACCTTTGCCAACGACAAACAGCAATACACTCTCCTGCGCAATATGGTTAGCAATCCATTGCGCCAACGTTTCAGAAGCACGCTCCATCAGATCGAGACTGGAGATGGGTTCGTGCTCGATCGTGTACCGATCTGCCTCTTGAATGGTCTTGCCGGTCAGAATTTTCATATTCCGTCAATTAGGCTCCAAAGTTATCGTACATAATGTTTTCGGGCGGCACACCCAAATCATCGAGCATACGATTGACCGAAGCCGTCATCATCGGAGGACCACACAGATAGTATTCAATATCTTCGGGAGCCTCGTGGTTTTTCAGATAATTATCGAACACGACCTGATGGATAAATCCCACATAGCCGCTCCAATTGTCGTCCGGTTTGGGATCAGACAGTGCGATGTGGAACTGGAAATTTGGAAATTCCTTTTCGATCTCTTCAAAATCACGTTCGTAGAAAATCTCACGCCGAGAGCGTGCCCCATACCAGAAGGTAACGGGAGTGGTAATCTTTAGCGTCTTAAACAGATGGAAAATATGTGAACGCATCGGTGCCATACCTGCTCCACCGCCAATAAACATCTTTTCGTTGGGCGTATCCTTGACAAAGAAATCGCCATACGGACCTGAAATCGTCACCTTATCACCCGGCTTTCTCGAGAAGATGTAAGAGGAACAGATACCAGGATTCACCTTCTTAAAGCTACCGGTGGCACGATCCCAAGGCGGTGTCGCAATACGAATATTTAACATAATTATATTCCCCTCAGCAGGATGGTTGGCCATTGAGTAGGCCCGGAAGGTAGGTTCGGGATTGTGCGTAACCAAACCCCACATCTTCATCTGATCCCAATCTTCACGATACTCGGGAGCTACGTCCATATCGCTGAACTTGATCTCATCGTATTTCGGGACGTCAATCTGAATGTACTGTCCGGAACGAAACTTCAGCGTCTCCCCTTCGGGCAGTTTGACTACAAACTCCTTGATAAAGGTGGCCACATTGTTGTTGGAGACCACGGTGCACTCCCATTTTTTGACTCCGAGTACAGCATCGTCAATATAAATGCGGAGATTCTCTTTCACCTTGACTTGGCATCCCAAACGCCACTTTTCGGCCTGTTGACGACGCGTAAAGAAGTTGACCTCAGTAGGCAAAATTTCACCGCCGCCCTCCAACACTTGACATTTGCACATACCGCAGGAACCGCCTCCACCACAAGCCGAAGGCAGAAAAATACCGTTATTGCCCAGGGTACTCAATAAGGATCCACCTGGAGAGACGGTCAACTCTTTTTGGCCATCATTGATGTCGATCTTTACCTCTCCCGATGGCATCAATTTAGCCTTGGCATACAGCAGCAGTGCCACCAGTATCAACGTAACGATCAGAAAAGCTACGATAGCTATGATGATAGATAAACCCATTTTATACGCTTTAATCGTTTATTTCAGCACCGATTCTATCTCTACAATTGAATTCCGAGAAAGGTCATGAAGGCAATACCCATCAGACCGGTCAGAATGAAGGTGATTCCAGCACCCTGCAACGGGGCCGGGACATTGGAATAGGCCATCTTTTCCCGGATAGCCGCCATCAAGACAATGGCCAACCACCAACCTACCCCAGAGCCCAGTGCAAAGGCTGAAGCCTCTCCGAGTGTCGCGTATTCACGCTCCTGCATAAAGAGTGATCCACCCAAGATCGCACAGTTTACAGCAATCAACGGCAAGAAGATTCCCAATTGGTTGTATAAGGTCGGCGTAAACTTCTCAACCACCATCTCCACCAGCTGCACAAACGAAGCGATGACAGCGATGAAAACAATAAAACTCAAAAAACTCAAATCAACCGGATGTGCTCCATCGGTTCCGAACTCCGGGTTGATCCAGGCCAGCGCTCCAGGTGAAAGCACATATTCGTTGAGCAGATAGTTCAACGGTACGGTCGTCACCATGACAAACGTCACAGCAATTCCCAAACCCATCGCTGTTTTGACGCTTTTGCTGACTGCAATATACGAACACATGCCGAAGAAGAAGGCAAACACCATGTTCTCGACAAAAACAGCCTTGACGAATATGCTCAGTATGTTCTCCATATCCTATGTTTTAACCGTGTACGGGTTATTTTCCTATCAATTTTTTATTGCGGCTTCGTTGTACCCAGATGATCAGTCCCACACCAATCAGAGCCATCGGAGGCAGCAGCAACAGACCGTTGTTTTCGTAAAAACCACCGTTTTTGATATACCAGCTTGCAGGAATAATTTGGTATCCCCAGAGTGTTCCGGCACCTAACAGTTCCCGGAAGAATCCAAGAATCAACAGGATCATTCCATACCCAAGTCCATTGCCGATCCCATCCAAGAACGAGGGCCACGGTTTGTTTCCCAACGCAAAGGCCTCGATACGCCCCATAATGATACAGTTGGTGATAATCAGGCCCACAAACACCGAGAGTTGCTTGCTGACATCATAAACAAAGGCCTTCAGCACCTGATCGACCAAAATTACCAAAGCGGCTACCACCACCAGCTGAACAATGATACGAATCCGATCCGGTATCCCCTTGCGAATCAAGGAAATGATCATACTCGAGAAGCCTGTCACGATCGTTACGGACAGCGCCATCACAAAGGCAGGCTTCAACTTGGCTGTTACAGCCAATGCCGAACAGATACCCAAAATCTGCACCGTAATCGGGTTTGTTGCTCCGAACGGTGAGGTCAGCAGTTTGAGGTTCTTTGCCGAGAAAAACGGCTCCTTTTCCTTTTTATCACTCATCTCGATCTGATTTTTCAGTTGATAACGAAGCTGACTTTGCAGCCTCTGAAACCTGTTCACCTGTCACGCTACCACTCTGCGCAACAGTATCCGCTACGGCTGCATCAGCCTGTGCTGTCGAAACGGAAGCTACTGCAGCTTCACGTTGCCGTTGAATATAGCGATCGTAGTCTCCCAGGCAACTTTTCAGCATATCCTCGACTCCGCGAGAGGTCAGCGTCCCTCCCGAAAGGGCATCCACCGCATGCTGATCATTGGGATCAGCTCCGCCCTTCTCCACGGCAATGGCCACTACCCTGCCGGCGCTGTCCAGAATATGTTTACCCCGGAACTGAGCCTGGAAGCCAGACGATGCAATCTCTGCACCCAAACCGGGCGTTTCGCTCTTGTGGTCAAACACGGCTCCATTGACCGTATCCCAATCATCAGCCAAGGCAATATATCCCCAAATCGGTCCCCAAAGGCCCTTACCCCAAATGGGAATCACATAACTGGTCTTACCCTGATCGTCACGGCTGACAAATACCGGTAACCGACGTTCAGCCTGCGGTTTATCATACTCCGCCTTCAAGTTGATCAACAAGTTGAAGGCATCAGCTCCATCAACCCGATTTCCGGCAGCATCAACCGCATAACTATCAACGATATATTTCTGATACTGTTCGGCGATATAGGCAGCTTTATCAGGCACCGTATCTGCCCCCTTGCCCTGACCAACAGAACGGAGAATATCCCCCATCTTTTCGATTCGCACGTTTTCGCTCTGGATCTTACCCAGCGACAGCGAAACGTATGAGAGGACCGCCGCCACGATAATCACCATAATCGAGGCGTACAGAATAATATATGTATTGCTATTCTTATTCTTATTCATCTTCACTCCTCCTTACTTAACCGTTTTGAGTCGCCGTGTCCGTCTGCGGATATTGGCTCCGACCACATAATAGTCGATCAACGGAGCCACCGCATTCATCAACAGAATCGAAAGCATCATGCCTTCCGGATAGCCCGGATTGACCACCCGGATCATCACCGCCAGAACACCAATCAGGAAGCCATAAATATATTTACCTGTATTGGTTTGACTGCCCGTAACAGGATCCGTAGCCATAAAGACTGCTCCGAATGCAAATCCACCCATCAACAGATGATAGTATGCCGGCATATCCATATAGGCATTGGCTCCGATCAGGTTGAACAACAGTCCCATCAGATATCCTCCAGCAAAGACACTCAGCATGATACGCCACGAAGCGACACCCGTCCATAACAGAATGACGGCGCCAATCAAGATTGCCACTTTCGAAGTTTCACCAATAGAGCCGGGAATTGTTCCCAGGAACCACTCCAACGGCGAACCATGCGTCCATACGATCTCCTGGGCGTGATTTAGCACGGCAGCTGCGGCATCACCCAGCGGTGTCGCACCGGAAAATCCATCCACTACGCCCTCGCCTTTGCTTAAACCGGCAATCCACACCTTTTCACCAGAGATATAAGGTGTGTAAGCAAAGAAAATAAAGGCTCGGGCCAATAGTGCCGGGTTAAAAATATTCATTCCGGTACCTCCGAAAACCTCTTTGCCGATAATCACAGAAAAGGCTGTTGCCACGGCTACCATCCACAGCGGGACATCCACCGGCATGACCAAAGGAATCAGCAAACCGGTTACCAAGAAACCTTCGTTAACTTCATGGCCGCGAATCTGGGCTGAAATAAATTCGATCCCCAATCCGACCACGTAAGAGACAACGATAATCGGCAACACTTTCCAGAAACCGAACCCAAAACAGCTCCAAAACGACATATCGGGCATTCCGAAAGCACGGAAATGTTGCAAACCGACATTGTACATACCAAACAACAGGCAGGGCAACAGAGCCACCACTACCACAATCATCGTCCGTTTCAGGTCCATTGCATCGCGAATGTGACTACCGTTACGTGTCGTTGTATTCGGCACGAAAAGGAACGTTTCAAACGCATCAAAGGTCGAATGCAATTTACCGAAACGGCCCCCGGGTTCGAAATCGGGTTTGATGCGATCCAATATTTTTCTCAATCCATTCATCACCGCAGGCTTAGTTCAGTTCCTTAATCATCAGATCGATACCCTGCCGCACAATGGCCTGGATATCATTTTTCGACGGATCGACAAACTCACACAGAGCCAGATCCTCTTCAATCACCTCATAGATACCCAAATTCTCCATCTTATCAATGTCTCCGGCCAAAATAGCCTTGAGCAGATAGAGCGGATAGATATCCATCGGTAAATATTTATCGTAGAGTCCTGTCACCACAAAGGCCCGTTTCCCGCCATTGAGGTTTGCATCAAGCACATATTTTTTGTGGGGCATCAACCACGAAAAGTAGCTGTGCGAAACCGAGAATTTATTCAATCGAGGCATTCCCCATCCCAACAGTTCGTAATGATCTCCCTCGGGGATGACCGTCACCTGGTTGCTGTAATAGCCCAGAAAATCATCCGTCGCAACAGCCCGGCCAGTCAACACGTTTCCACTGATACGACGCACATGTGCCGTTGCATTCGTTAAGGCAGCGTCAGGGAGAATACCCTCAATTTTGGCTCCAGCAATAACCTGCATATAGTGAGGGCATTTCACCTCGCTACCGGTTACAGCAATCACCTTCGTAAAATCTGGGCTTCCGGTTCGGAACAGTCGTCCAATCATGGCCACCTGCTGAATATCCACCGTCCACACCAGTTCACCTTTATTGATCGGATCGATGTGGTGGATCTGTACGCCGACATTACCTGCCGGATGAGGTCCTGCAAACCAATATTTTTCGACATTCTCTATCTGATCAAGCACACCGTGGTTTCCGGCTTTCAACCCCAAATGGACTTTATCCGGAGTCAATTTGGCCAACACGCGAAATCCCATTTGCAAATCATCCAACCGATCGCTCAAGGCATAGTTCATATCCGGAGCCAAAGGTGCCGAATCGAATCCCGAAACAAAGATGGCCTTTGGTGTCGTTGCCGCATCGGCAATGATACCAAATGGACGCTGCTTGATCATCGGCCAAAAACCAGCTTTCAGCAACACCTCGGTCACAGCCGCCTTATCGGCAGCCACCAAATCGGGAATCTCAAAATGTTCCGCTGTCTGCTCTGCATCGGCTGCAACCACCACCTTCATGATCTTACGTTTTGCTCCCCGTACAACAGCAGCCAACGTGCCACTTACCGGTGAACAAAAGAGCACCTCAGGATGATACTTGTCAAAAAACAGCGGAGTACCCACCTTGACGGCCTCCCCCTCTTTGACCAGCATTTTCGGAATCACCCCTCGGAAATCATCCGGCACCAGAGCATACTCACCCTGCAAAGGCTGCTGCACCTTCTCCTGCAGAGCCTCTCCCACCAGCGAAATGTCCAGCCCTTTTTTCAGTTTGATGACTTTCGACATGTCCAAATGTTATTTTGCAACTAAATCTATACCTATTATTCTTATGAGGCTTGACTTATATCAACCTCATCAAAAGGTTACAATCCCAGTTTGGTTTTCACCTCCTGAGGGATGGAATCCTTATTTACCATGATGGCTGTGGTTTTGTACAGTACATAAGGTACCGACACGTACAAATACCCTTTATATAAACCTTTATCACCCCAAGAGTTCTTCACCTTGTAAAAACGATGTCCCTGCTGATCCTCTGCAATACCGACAATCAGCATGCCATGATCATCCGTCGTCTCGTAATTATCGAATGCCTCTTGGCGCATCTGTTGGGTAATGCTCTTCTCCGGAGTGAGCCCCGTAGGACCTTGTGACATCTTCTTTACCTCCTCTTCGGTCAGGTTGGCCCACCGAACACGATCCGAACCACTGATCTCTTCCACATCGGTAACCGGCACGATCGCAAAACCTTTATTGAAGACAAAACCTTTTTCGCTGACATCGGCAGCCCAGTTCACCGCATAGCCGGCCTCCAAAGAGCTGTCAATAACCTGCTGAAGCACATCCAACGGCACATTGTAAGTCTGAGATGCGGTCCAGTTATCCGGAATCTCCAGTACAAATTTCTCATAGAAGGGATGGTGTGTGAATGACGTCAACTGTACATACTTCTGAGGATCGATCTGACAAGCCTCCATCCAACTCTTCGGGGTGTAACTCTTACCGTTGACAGTAAAGGTCTCCGGCATCTTACCAAAATAGGCATCCAGAATACCGTTCAGTCCCTCTTTCCATGCAGTGGAGAGGGTTTTATTCGGAGCAGAGATAATCGCATTCATGTAGGCCTGAATCACTGCATTCACCTCCCCATGAACATGGTTTTTCGTGCCGTAATTCAACCCCGAGTAGATGCTATCCGGCACAATGCCATACTGCGCCATCAGATAGGGAACATCATAGGAGATTCCACCGGCATCCAGATTGGTTTTACCATGCATGCGGGCATAACGCAACGCTTTGTCGTAATAGGCATGGCGTACAATCCACATCTCCGAAAGATCCAGCGTATCACCGGTTTTCCGTAAGGCATCGCTCTCGATCAAGGCCATACCGGAAAAACACCAACAGGTACCGGACCGGGATTGATCCTTCACAGAGGTAACCGGAACCGTTTTCAAATCGGTAAATTGGTATGTTTCAGGTTCAGATGATTTCGTTTTATCTGTACTCTTCGGGGTCTTGGCCACAACCGTAACCATAGACATTCCCAATATTGCAACCAGAAACAGTCTTTTTTTCATGTCCAACAAATTTCTTAAAACCAATAATAGGTAACAAATGTAATAAATCAGCTCCATATAATCCAGAGGACCATCGAACATTTCCTACCATTTTGTTACCTTTGTTCAGTTATTTGTCATATTTATCACTGATATTGCTTCACCGCATCTTAGCAATGGCTCAACTGTCCACTCCCTATATCGATATACATACACACAACCATTGGGGAGATCCCGGAGCCCTGAACACCTGTCGTATTCCTGACCCACAACCACCTGCAGGCCATGCATATACGGTCGGAATTCACCCTTGGGATGCCGAACAAATACCTTCTACAGACTCCTCCTATTATCAAGACTTATTGATTCACTCACTTACCACATCTTGCATAGCTATTGGAGAAATTGGATTGGACTACACCACAGCAAAATCCTCTGAGCAAAAGCAGCAACAACAGTTTTGGTTGGAATGGCAACTGCAAGTAGCAACCGAACGGTCACTCCCGGTCATTATTCATTGTGTAAAAGCCTATAATGAATTGATCGAGGTCCTAAAAAAACATCCAAATACAACCTCTATTATTCATGGCTATATTGGTTCACCAGAGTTGGCCAACAGGCTGTTACAATCCGGTTGTTATCTCTCTTTCGGGCCTCGCACTTGGGCCTCGCCCAAAACTCAACAGGCCCTGCAACACGTACCTCTCGATCGCCTCTTCTTCGAGACCGATGATAGCCAACGATCGATAACCGAAATATACGCTTTGGCTGCCGAAACAACCGGGCAATCGCTGCAGACACTTCAACAAGCAACAGCCAACAACGTGCAACATATTTTTGGTTCTACCTCTTTGTTAATTTCTGAAGTTTTTACCACCAATACGGCTCTACAATCATGAACGACAACTGGCTCGAACGAACCGAACTGCTACTCGGAACCGAAAAACTTACGATGATTCAACATGCCCATGTATTGGTAGTAGGTTTAGGCGGCGTGGGCGCCTATGCGGCTGAGATGCTGGCCCGGAGTGGGATCGGTAAATTGACGATTGTAGATGCCGATTGCGTCTCGCCATCCAACATCAATCGACAACTGATCGCCCTGCACAGCACTATCGGAGCACCCAAAGCCAATATTTTGGCAGACCGATTACGAGACATCAATCCCGATATTGAGTTGGATGTGCTGCAAGAGTTTATCAAAGACGACATGACTGATACGCTGCTGGATCGCAGCCATTTCGATTACATTGTCGATGCGATTGACACGTTGGCTCCCAAAGTCAATCTGATCAAAGGGGCCCTGGATCGTCACATTCCATTAGTTAGCTCCATGGGAGCAGGAGCCAAAACAGATCCTACCCTTTTAGAAATCAAAGATATTTCCAAATCACACCACTGTCCGTTGGCCCATATGCTCCGCAAACGGTTGCACAAATTGGGAATTCGCAGCGGTTTTCAGGTGGTTTTCTCACCTGAACCGGTTCGCGAAGGGTCGATGATTCTTTGCGAAGAGACCAACAAAAAGTCGAACGTCGGCACCATCTCCTACATGCCTGCCCTATTCGGATGTTATTGCGCCTCCGTAGTGATACGCGGATTGATCGGCGAGATGTAAGGGGCATACATTCCTGTTCGATCCTGTACGAATGGGGTTCCCTGCACCAGAACCATTATAACCTTATATGGGGTACCGTTTCTGTCTCCAGACATGCCCCCTCATCTCTCGTGCATTCGTTGCGCAGGGGGAATCGATTTCGACCCGCAACCTACTGCTGAGAACAAACGATTGCTTCCTAACCAATCGCAGAATCATTATCAAATAGGATCGCCCCCTAACCTCCCTTTACATAATAAATATAAGGTCTTCAGGTTCTCTATTCCCATATACCGACAATCAAGATCCACACCACTTGAAGCGCAGCTCTACACACAACAACCCGATACAAAAAATGCGGCGTGAAACATAATGTTCACGCCGCATTTACTTATTAACTGAAACGTTTATTTCATCTCAACAAGCACTTTACCGGTCATCTCGGCAGGCTGTTCCAGACCCATCAGTTTCAAAACGGTAGGAGCAACATCAGCCAAAACGCCATTCTTAACGCTCTTCACACGGTCAGAAACCACGATAATAGGTACCGGATTCAATGAGTGGGCTGTATTAGGCGTACCATCGGCATTCTCTGCGTGGTCTGCATTACCGTGGTCAGCAATCAGTACCACCTCATAGCCGTTTGCCTTGGCAGCTTCAACCACCTCGCGAACACAAGCATCAACAGCCTTCACAGCTTTTACAATGGCCTCATACACACCGGTATGTCCGACCATATCGCCATTGGCAAAGTTCAAGCAGATAAAATCGAACTTCTTTTTGTTCAACTCTGCAACCAAGGCATCTTTGACCTCATAGGCACTCATTTCCGGCTTCAGATCATAGGTTGCAACCTTCGGCGACGGGATCAGAATACGCTCCTCGTTGGCAAATTTATCTTCACGACCACCATTGAGGAAGAAAGTTACGTGAGCATATTTTTCGGTTTCAGCAATACGCAGCTGTTTGAGACCTTTTGATGCCACATACTCTCCGATAGTATTGTTCACATTCTCTTTGTCAAAGAGGATGTGCAAGCCCTGGAATTTCGCGTCGTACGGAGTCATGCAGCAATAATACAACGGCATTTTGTGCATACCGAAGTCAGGCATATCCTCCTGAGTCAATACGATGGTCAACTCTTTGGCACGGTCGTTACGGAAGTTGCAGAAAATAACCAGATCATCCGGCTGAATCAAACCCTGAGGTTTTCCATCAGCACCTACGCAAGCAATCGGTTTGATAAACTCATCGGTCAC